>VOFL01000095.1_pt1:1465000-1857500 | contig 3225462 bp, 3123 predicted proteins | sample 5384111 | NCBI WGS metagenome assembly VOFL01 (sample SAMN12384731, study PRJNA508395) | synthetic metagenome | isolation source: mock microbial community "Gut Microbiome Whole cell Mix" consisting of 8.3%... | reverse complement strand
CGGGTTCGAACCCCGTTTTCCGCTTAGCCAATTCATTACGCCGGGGTGGCGGAACTGGCAGACGCACAGGACTTAAAATCCTGCGGTGAGTGATCACCGTACCGGTTCGATTCCGGTCCTCGGCATTGTTTTATATTTAGCACCCATAGCTCAACTGGATAGAGTGTTTGACTACGAATCAAAAGGTTAGGGGTTCGACTCCCTTTGGGTGCATAGTTGAGTGATTGACTAAGTTTTAAAAAGGTGCACGTGAGTTTCTTTTTAATTCGATAGTCTTTTTTTATTACTTTAACTTCATAGCCCGGGAAGTAGCTCAGCTTGGTAGAGCACTTGGTTTGGGACCAAGGGGTCGCAGGTTCGAATCCTGTCTTCCCGATTGTGAAAAACAGTACTGATCATCAGTACTGTTTTTTTTTTTTGTTTAAAATTTAAGTATCGAAGTAGGTGTATTTTTTTGTGATGTGTAATTCTTATCGAAATTGCGACTAAAAATACAGGAATAAAGGACATTGAGAATATATTCGATGGCTAGTTGAGAGGAAAAGGTTGAGACTTTGAAATCTGCATGTTCAACGTTAGGAATGGGCAAAATCACTGTGGCGTATTTAGCTAATTGGCTGTTCAAGTCTGAAGTAATGGCAATAATCGGGGTGCCTCCTTCTGCAAAAATCCGTGCTTCATTTACGATTTCTGCAGTGTTACCACTGTAAGAGACGAGGATGGCTACGTCATTTTTGGTGGCATTGATGGCTAAATAAAATTGTTCAGCTTGATAAGGGATTAAATGGATAAATAGCTGAATGCGTAATAACTTTGTTTGAAAATCCGTTAAGCGAATGTAGGAGTTACTGACACCCACTGCTAAAATATTTTCAGCGGTTAAAAGTAAATCAATGCTTTTATTTAACATGGCCTCGGTTAATAACTGTTGGGTGGATTGAACAGTTTCAGTCGTTAACTGCGCAATTTTCTTGGCAATTAGTAAATCAGAATCTTGCGCTAAAAAAGGCATATTCGCATCAACATTCCGGATTGCTTGGTAGTGAATTTCTAAGTCGCGGGACAAGCGGATTTTAAATTCTTTGAAACCGCTAGTCTCTGTTTTTTTACACAAACGAACAATCGTGGAAGTTGAAGAGTTGGTGGCTTCTGCTAGTTCATAAATCGACATATGCAGGACTCGTTCAGTATGAGATAAAATAAAATCAATAATTAGCCCTTCGTTATATGTATAGCGTTCTTTTTGTTCTAAACATTCGATTAGATTCAATGGGTTCACCTCTCTGTGGTACTTTGTTTCGCTTTCAGTATACCTTAAGCGTATGAATTATGAAACATAGTTACAGAATTAGTTAGTCGTATTTACATAAGAAAGCGGTTTCTTTATGATGAGGATATCACAAAGGATTAAGGAGAGAAGTGAAATGGATAAGTTAACAAACTGGGTGGAGCAAGCCGTAGTGCCTAAAGTTTCAAGGATTACAAGTTTACGTTATTTTCAAGCCTTAAGAAATGGTTTTTTTGCGATTATGCCGTTAACAATTATTGGATCGATTTTTATGTTGATTACAGATTTTCCAGTAGCAGGGTATGGCGATTTTATGGCTGGAATTTTCGGTGCAGGTTGGGCGGATATGATTTCACCCGCTTATCGAGCAACTTTCAACATGATGGGAATTATTTTTGCCGGGACGATGTCCTATAAATTGGCGGAAAGTTACGAAATGGATCGTTTAACTTCATTAATTTTAGGAATTGTTGCTTACGTAGTCGTTTTACCGAAAACGGTGACCACTGAATCAGGCGAAGTTGTGACGAAAGTTTTATCGTTTGATTGGTTAGGAACGCAAGGGGTGATTACGGCCATTATTATGTCAATTCTTTCGGTTGAGTTGACTCGTTTCTGTATTAAGAAAAAATTAGTCATCAAAATGCCTGACAGCGTGCCTTCTATGGTGAGCCAAGCTTTTAGTGCATTGATTCCTGGGATTTTTGTGGTAGCGGTGGCTTTATTGATTAATGGGATTGGGCTTTCGTTTGCGGATTCCTTCCCACAATTAATTTATGCGGTGATTCAAGCGCCACTGCAAGGTTTAATCGGAACCCCTTTTGCAATTATTATTGTGGCTGGCTTAAATGGACTGTTCTGGTGGTTCGGGATTCATCCAACTGTCATCAATTCCATGCTATATCCTATTTTATATGCGAATGCAGACAAAAACCAAAGCTTAGCGGAATTAGGACAATTAACTGCTCAAAGTGGCAACTTTGGCACGGTCCAAATGCTCGATCAATTTGCTACAATTGGAGGCGCTGGTTGCACGATTGGCTTGGCTATTGCAATGGCCATCGTCGGACATTCATCTAGAATGAAAGCCATGTCGAAAATTTCGTTTGTTCCAGCATTTTTCAACATTAATGAACCCTTGATTTTTGGACTCCCAGTTATTTTTAACCCTTTATTATTGATTCCGATTGCGGTCGCGCCGATTGTATCGGTCTTGATTGCCTTTCTGTCAATGAAAATTGGGTTCATGCCAATGTTTACAAACATTCAAGCACCATGGGCTACGCCCTTTCTGTTTTCGGGCTTTTTAGTGGGAAAATGGCAAGGTGCAGTGACGCAAGTTTTAGCTGTTGCCGCTAGTGTCGTTATTTATTATCCATTTGTAAAAGCCTTAGATCGACAATATCAAAAAGAAGAAGCCCATGAAGTACCAGAAACATTGTAGAGAAAGAGGAGTGAAGGAAATGCATGTTGAGAATGATGAAAATATTTGCTGTGAAGTGGAAAAAGGAATGGAAAAAATGTATCATCCGATGGTGCCCGAGTTGGTTCAAACCTCTTCCTTTTATTTTCCAACTTACGAAGAATTTATGGCAGCGAGTATAGATGAAAAAAATAATTATGTTTACACACGTGGCACCAACCCCACAACAGAAATTTTAGAGAAAAAAATTGCTCGTTTGGAACGTGGAGAAAAATGTAAAGTTTTTGCCTCAGGAATGGGCGCTATTTCGGCAACGCTGTTTACGTTGCTCCAACAAGGTGATCATGTTTTAATGGTCAATACAATTTATGGAGAATCTGTTTCGTTTGTGCAATATTTAGAGAAATTTGGCGTATCCTTGACCAAAGTAGACGTTGCAGAAACAGAAGAACTTTTTCAATTTGTTCAGGAAAACACCAAAGTCATTTACTTTGAAAGTCCGTCCTCACAAAAGTTTGAACTGCTAGATTTAGAAAAAATAACTGCGTTAGCACAAAAAATTGGCGCATACACTGTCATTGATAACACGTGGGCGTCACCGTTATTTCAGCATCCTTTATGCCATAATGTGGACCTGGTGATTCATTCTTGTTCCAAATATATTGGTGGTCATTCGGATATTGTAGCGGGGGCTGTCATTGGCAAAGCAGCGCTTGTAGATCAAATTTTTGAACATGGTCATCAAGCATTAGGCGCAGTCAATAGTCCCTTCAATTCTTGGTTAGCGTTACGAGGTATTCGTACCATGCCCGTTCGGTTGGCGCATCAGTCTCAAGCCATCCAAACGGTGCTGTTGGCTTTGCAAAAGGATCCGCGAATTAGTCGCTTATATCATCCTTTTGTAGGAAATCAACAACAACAAGCGTTAGCAGAAAAATATTTGACAGGTTATGGCTCATTGTTTGCGATTGATTTAAAAGATACCGATTTTGAACGTTTGAAAACATTTGTGAACGCATTGACGCTGGTCACAATTGGGGTCAGTTGGGGTGGCTTTGAAAGTTTGGCCTTGCCTGTATTCAAAGGCAATAACTTGGCGGCTGTTCAGAAAAGAGGCTTGTCGCCAGCGCACATTCGCATGTACGTTGGTTTGGAAGAGCCAACATCTATTATCGAAGATATTCAACAAGCCTTGGATCAAGCCTATGGCGAAGAATCGCTTTTGTGAGACATTAAGATAATCAGCTGAACAAAAGCAACTCCTTCGGAAATAAGCCGAAATTCTCCAAAAATTAAAGAACAATTTTCGGAAATTCCTTCTTATTTCTCGGAGTTAAACACTTCTGTCCCGACCTCCTTTGCATCTCATCTATACAGTTTGTAATTCTTTCGCTTCTGTCTTTGGTGCTTTTGGTGCCCGCACATTTAACGTAATTTTGCCTTTGCTAGCGCCTAAAGTTACTTTATCCCCTAACTGAATTTGACCAGAAAGAAGGGCTTCACTTAAACGATCTTCCACTTCTTTTTGCAAGGCCCGACGAATTGGACGTGCGCCATATTCTGGATCAAACCCGACTTTACCAATAACTTCAATTGCAGCTGGTGTGATTTTCACTTTAACCTCTTGTTCAGCCATCCGTTTCACGACAGATTGACTCATAATTTTTACGATTTCATGAATTTCCTCTTGTTTCAAGGAATGGAATACAACCGTTTCATCAATTCGGTTTAAGAATTCTGGACGGAAGGCTTTTTTCAATTCTTCCATGATTCGTTTTTGCATTAATTCATGATTTTTAGAAATGTCTTTCACATTGAAGCCAACATGTTTTTCTTCACGAATCGCTGTTGCCCCTAAATTGGAGGTCATGATTAAAATCGTGTTACGAAAATCGACTTTTCGTCCTTTGGCATCCGTTAAATGGCCATCATCTAAGACTTGTAATAAAATATTAAAGACATCTGGATGGGCTTTTTCTACTTCATCTAGCAAAATAACGGAATAAGGACGTTGACGAATTTTTTCAGTTAGTTGACCGCCTTCTTCGTAGCCGACATAACCTGGAGGAGAACCGATTAAACGGCTAGTACTGTATTTTTCCATAAACTCAGACATGTCCACGCGAATCAAAGCTTCTTCGCTGCCAAACATCGCTTCGGCTAAGGCTTTGGCAAGTTCTGTTTTCCCAACCCCTGTTGGTCCTAAGAACATGAAGGAACCAATCGGTCTTGCTGGGTCTTTCAAGCCACTACGCGCACGACGGATAGCGCGTGAAACAGCTTCAACTGCTTCATTTTGGCCAACGACCCGTTGATGTAAAATGGTTTCTAATTCCATCAATCGTTCGCTTTCTTTCTTCTCTAGCTGCTGCAAAGGAACGCCTGTCCATTGTGAAACAACCCCAGCCACGTCTTCTTCTGTTACTTGTGTACTGTAACCAGACAGACTTTTTTCTTTCACTGCAATCAATTCTTCTAGTTTTTCCATCACTTGTTTTTCTTTTTGACGAATCCGAGCAGCACTTTCAAATGATTGGTTTTGAATGGCCTCTTCTTTTTCCGTAATTAATTGAGAAATTTCGGTACGCAATTCATTAATTTCTGAAGGTTGATCTGCCTTATCTAAACGAACTTTTGCTGCAGATTCGTCCATTAAATCAATTGCTTTATCTGGTAATTGGCGGTCATTTAAATAGCGAATCGATAATTGAACCGCTGCATGTAGAGCTTCATCTGTAATTTCTACGCCATGATGTTTTTCATAGCGGGAACGCAAGCCTTTTAGAATTTCTTCTGCTTCTTCTGGGGTTGGTTCTGCTACTTGAATACGGGCAAAACGACGTTCCAAAGCGGCATCTTTTTCAATATATTTTTGGTATTCATCCAGAGTTGTCGCACCAATTGTTTGCAACTCGCCACGTGCTAAAGCAGGTTTTAAAATATTTGAAGCATCAATCGCCCCTTCTGCACCGCCAGCACCGATCAAGGTATGCAATTCGTCAATAAATAAAATGACTTGTCCATCTTGATAGATTTCATCGACAACTTTTTTCAAGCGATCTTCGAACTCACCTCGATATTTGGTTCCAGCAACCAAGGCACCCATGTCTAGCATCATTAAACGTTTGCCTTGCATATCTTCAGGGACTTCTCGGTTGACAATTTTCTGGGCTAACCCTTCTGCTATCGCTGTTTTCCCAACACCTGGTTCACCGACTAAGACAGGATTGTTTTTGGTACGGCGACTCAAAATTTGAATCAAACGACGGACTTCGGTACCGCGACCAACTACTGGATCCAAGCTTTGTTCTCGTGCTAACTTGGTTAAATCTCTTGCTAAAGAATCCAATGTTGGCGTCCCTTGTGGCGCATTTTTATTTTGACCATTCCGACGACGTTGTGCGCCATTGGGTTCGGAAACGCCCATTTTTTTCAATAATAATTGACGCATTTTGGATAAGCTTAATCCTAAATTCACTAAAATTCTAGACGCTAAAATTTCTTCGTCTCTTAACAAGCCTAATAATAAATGCTCGGTACCAATCTTTTGAGCCCCTAAGCGCTTCGCTTCATCTCCAGCATAGGCAAAGATTTGTTTGGCTCTTGGTGAATAAGGTAAGTATAAGTTGTTATTTCCCATTGGACTTTGCATGGTGCCATAGCCACTTAAATGCTCAATTTCTTCACGGATGTCTTCTGTGTCAGTATTCAATTGTCGTAATGTTTTTCCGGCAATCCCATTTGGTTCTAAAACGAGTGCTAATAATAAATGTTCAGAACCGACGGATTGGTGACGAAAATACTTCGCTTCTTCTTGGGCAATCGCCAGTACGGCTTTCGCACTTTCTGTAAATAGTTCATCCATAGTTATTCCTCCTCATAGCTCAAGCGCTCTAAAAATGAACGCATTATTTGAGCTCTTAGAAAATCTTCGTGATTCCCCAGACCATTCAATGTGCTTTTACTTAAAGCAGCTAGCATTAAATTGCCTTCCTTTTTCGTAATCACTTCTTCTTCATACAATGTTTGAATAAATGTTAGCGCATCTTTTTCTGTTAAGGTTGCGCCAATCAATTGATCCATTTGTTTTAGTAATTGATCGTTATCTGAAATTTGTACTTTGACAATGCGAATATAGCCGCCTCCACCACGTTTACTTTCAACTGCGTAGCCTCGTTGGATGGTAAAACGTGTATTAATTACATAGTTAATTTGTGAAGGAACGCAATTAAATAAATTAGCCATTTCCGCCCGACGGATTTCAATTTTATTACTTTCTTCTAAAATCTTTTTTAAATAAGCCTCGATTAAATCTGACGTATTTTGATTACTCATAGTCTTCCATCCTTCTTCTCTCTTGACTAATATTGACCATTATTATATCGAACTTTGCCTATTAAATAAAGAGGAACGCTTTGACTTTAATAAAAAAATGCAAAACAGGAGGAGCAACCTCAGTCAAACTGACTTAAGTTCCCCTCCTAAAAATGAAAATATGTTATTGAATCACAGAGGCTGAGACAAAAGTGTTTAGCTCCAAGAAATAAGAAGAAATTTCCGAAAATTGTTCTTTAATTTTTGGAGAATTTCGGCTTATTTCCGAAGGGGTTGCTTCTGTTCTCGCCGTGTATCAGTTTTTGAGCGTGGAGCAAAAATCCAAAGTGATTTTTGTCCCACGCTCCTTTTTCTATTTTCCAGTGGCGATTTCTTTTTGAGAATTGCCAGATTGATTTTTCTGTGCTACGTTAATAAGGAGGGGTGATGGAATGGAACAATCTTTTTTTCGAGAATTACTACATTATCAACGTCCAAAGGATAATCCTTTTCGACTAGTGTTTGCTGGCTTGGTTATGTTCAGCATTCTTTTTTTGGGCTATATCAATCATCAATTATTGATTTCAAGCTTTGGCTCGTTAGGTATTTTTACTTTTTTATATTATCAGCCGCTACCATTAAAACAGTTAATGACTCGTTTATCTGTGGTCGGTAGTTACCTTTTTTTAGGAAATTTGTTAGGCATGTTATCGACCCATATTGCATGGCTTATTCCCATTGTTGTTGCACTGGTTGGTTTTGGTGGCCGCTTTTTCTTTGAAGTCTACGATATTTCAAAACCAGGGGCCTTCTTTGGTGTGATGGTGACAGCGATGGGTGCCAGTACGAGCATTCCGCTAGCAAAAATTCCGTTCATGAGTGGCTGTATGTTATTAGGCATTGGCTTTTCCATTTTGTTTGCACTAGTGTTGCATTTTACAGAGAAGGAAATCAGTGTCCCGCTAGCTAAGCGATCATTACGGGAACGAATTTATCAGCATCCAGAAGCGCCATTAGATAGCATATATTATAGCTTTGTTTTATTTTTTGCTGTATATATCAGCGAAAGTTTACATTTACAAAATCCGTATTGGTTAGTCGTTTCCTGTGCATCCATTCTACAAGGAGACAATTTACGTGCGATTAAGCAGCGAAATATTCAGCGAATTTTTGGCACAACGATTGGATTGGTTATTTCCGCTTTTCTGCTTAATTTAGCTTTGACAACTTTTGAATCGATTGTCGTGATTACAATCTTATTTGTGACCGTTGAGTATTTTATTCGTCGTAATTATGGATTGGCGCAATTTTTCACAACGCCTATGGCTCTGATGCTTTCATTGCTCGTTCGTCAGCAGTACGTGATAACATTGATTCAATTCCGCTTTTTGGGGATTGTTTTAGGCAGCTTGTTAGGGCTTAGCAGCAGCGTGGCTATTCACCGTTGTAGTAACGTTTTATGAACGAAAATATCACTTGAACGAGTGACCAAAGAACAGATGACCAGTAATTAAAAAAAGAGCATTTGGTAGGTAAGCGGATGGCGCTTTTCTACCAAAATTTTTTCGGAAACATTGTGAAAAATGTACGTTTAATACAGATAGGCTCTTTTAAAGTTTGTGAACGTATGATACTATTAAACGGTCATAAAGAAGGAGGCTATATTTATGATTGAACTGATTGCAACTGCAGAATCTGTTGAGCAGGCTGTAGAATTACTCGCAACAGGTGTGGATACATTATATATTGGAGAAGAAACATTCGGGTTACGTTTGCCCGTATCTTTTACACGAGATGAACAACGCGAGATTGTGAAACGTGCACATGAAATGGGCAAACAAGTGCTAGTTGCAGTAAATGGCATTATGCACCCTGAAAAAATGAAATTAGTCCCAGAGTATCTGACATTTTTAAAAGAAATCAACGTCGATAAAATTACTTTGGGTGATCCGGGTATTGTGTTTATTATGCAACGAGATGGATTAGAAATTCCTTACGTTTATGATGGCGAAACCTTGGTAACGAGCTCACGTCAAATCAATTTTTGGAGTAAACGAGGAGCCATCGGAGCTGTCCTAGCTCGGGAAGTACCTTTTGAAGAAATGGTCGCAATGGAAGAAAACTTAGCAGTTCCAGCTGAAATTCTTGTCTATGGGGCGACCTGTATTCATCAATCGAAACGCCCATTAATTCAAAATTACTACAATTACACAAAGAACGACAAAGGGGTTACGAAAGACGAAGGGCTGTTTATTTCTGAACCCAAAAAACCAGAAACCCACTATTCCATTTATGAAGATAGTCATGGTACGCATATTTTTGCCAATAACGATGTGAACTTGATGAATGAGTTAACAAACTTGTATGACCATCACTATCGTACATGGAAGCTCGATGGCCTTTACACGCCAGGTGAAAATTTTGTCGCGATTGCTCGCTTATTTGCTGAAGCGAAAGCAGCACTTGAAGCGGGAACTTGGTCAGAAGATCAAGCAGCTCATGCAACAGCTGAAATTGAAAAATTACATCCAACAGGTCGTGGCTTAGACAATGGTTTCTTTGATTTAAGTGCCGATGCAATAAAATAAATTGATTCATTTAAGGGGAAGAAGAACATGAAAGTAATGACAGAACGAACATTGAAGCGTCCCGAGGTGTTGGCTCCAGCCGGGACGCTAGAAAAACTAAAAGTCGCAATTCGTTACGGTGCCGATGCCGTTTATATCGGAGGGAATGCCTACGGTCTGCGTAGCCGCGCAGGAAATTTCACGCCAGAAGAAATGGCGGAAGGCGTAGCCTTTGCCCGCGAACATAATGCGAAAGTTTATGTCGCTGCCAATATGGTCACTCATGAAGGAAACCAGGAAGGGGCAGGAGCGTTTTTCAGAGAATTGCGAGACATCGGAATTTCAGCTGTGATTGTTTCCGATCCAGCTTTAATCGAAATTTGTGCGACAGAAGCACCAGGTTTACCCATCCATTTATCGACACAAGCTTCAGCAACCAACTATGAAACATTAGAATTTTGGAAAAATGAAGGCTTAGAACGTGTGGTTTTAGCGCGCGAAGTTTCAATGGAGGAAGTTGCAGCGATTCGTGAAAATACGGACATTGAAATTGAAGCCTTTATTCATGGAGCAATGTGTATTTCATATTCAGGACGTTGTACTTTATCCAACCATATGTCGATGCGGGATGCCAATCGTGGCGGTTGCTCTCAATCTTGTCGTTGGAAATACGAGTTATTTGATATGCCTTTTGGGACAGAACGTCGGAGCAAAACCAGCGAAGGGGAAGTTGAAGAAGAGTTTTCAATGAGCGCCGTAGATATGTCTATGATTGAACATATTCCAGAATTAATTGAAAATGGTGTCGATAGTTTTAAAATTGAAGGCCGCATGAAATCCATTCACTATGTTTCGACAGTCGCTAATGTGTATAAAAAAGCCGTCGATTCTTACATGGAAGACCCTGAAAACTATGTCTGCCAACAAGAGTGGATTGATGAATTATGGAAAGTAGCACAACGTGAATTAGCAACTGGTTTTTATTACAATACACCAAGTGAAAATGAACAATTATTCGGCGAACGTCGTAAAATTCCGCAATATAAATTTGTTGGTGAAGTGATTGCGTACAATGAAAAGACGCAAGTCGCAACGATTCGTCAACGGAACCTTTTCAGTGTCGGCGATGAAATTGAATTTTATGGTCCTGGGTTTACCCATTTCCACCAAACCGTTAAAGAGATGTATAATGAAGACGGTGAAGCGATCGATCGGGCACCTAATCCCATGATGTTATTAACAATGGAAGTGACGCAACCTGTTGCAGTCGGCGATATGATTCGTAAGAAAAAATAAACCAGCCAAAAGGAGGAGTAATTATGAGTGTCCGCGTGAATAATTTATTAAAATTACCGTCTTTGCGAGAAGCAACGGTACTTTCTGGTAAAAACCAATTGGACACATCTGTTGCTTCTCTTTCTTTTTTAGAAGTCTCTGATATGTCTTTGTTTTCGGAAAAACTTCACAAAACAAATGAATACCATGCTGGCGAAATTTTGATTGGTTCATTTTGTGCCATTCGTCATGATGTGGTGAAGCAATGCGAAACGATTCGGCATCTCCATGAATTAGGCGAAGTAGGCCTAATCTTGTACTACGTTGGGATTATCGTACCGAAAGTTGCAGAGGAAGTGATTCAATTAGCGGATTCTTTAGGTTTCATTTTAATCCAAATGCCTAAAAATGATCCCACATTACGCTACAACGAAGTCATTTATGAAGTCATGAAATTGTTAGTCAATAAAAATAAAATGGCTTCTTTTGCAACGGACCTCTTGGAAAAAGTTTCCCTTTTGCCTGAACAAAACCGCAGTGTGGAAATGACCTTGAAAATCCTATCCGATTTTTTAAAAGTCAATATTGCGTTAACCACATATACCAATGAAATCATCAGCACCATCAATTGGCCGCGAAGCACGAAATTGCCCTTAACCAAGTTACTTTATCAATCACAAGAGAAAGTAGCGCTGGGAGAAACGACCTACTTCATTACCTCGCAAAAACTTCCTCAGAAAGATGGACAAACATTGAAGCTTTACTTCATTCGAGAAGAAGAGCAGTTAACCTCTTTTGAGATGAATCAAGCGGTGGAAGTTGTTCAGATGGCTCTGAATTTATGGGGGAAAAACTATGACGAAGTCAGTGAGTATGCCTTAGTCCAAGCAATCATTAACGATGAAAGTGATAAGATGTACCAATTAGCCAAAAAAATTAATGATTGATATTTCTTCTGTCGAAACGATGTGGCTTTTGCCCATTTGGCAACAAGGACAAGAAATCCACGCTATTCAGCAAGATTTGAAAGATTTCCTACGTTACTATTACCAAACAACGATTGTCCAGCAAACAGAAAATTATCTGATTGTTCTCTTAGGTAATTATTTACACAAACAGCCTGAAGCCACGATTAGTAAAGAATACTTGCAAGCCACAGACTATCAGGACTATTTAGGTGAAATCATCCTTTGTCCGAAAGTTCGTAACACGACTGAAGTGCGTGTCAGCTACCAAACCGCTAATCAAGTCGCGCCGTTTTTAAAGCGTGTCTATCCACAAAGAAAAGTGTTATCAATCGCGGAAATTCGTACAGTTCAACAAATGATGACGTGTCTCCAAGCAGGAGAAGAAGCAATCCAACAACGCTTAGCAGTTATCCAACCTCTCTTAAAAGAATCAGAGCAGTTAATGACATTAGGAACGTTTTTACTAGATGCAAGTAGTGATTTTAATGAATGCGGCGAACGCCTATTTGTTCATAAAAATACGGTCAAATATCGTATCAGTAAAATTAATGAAGCGCTCGGCTATGATATGACTAACGCCGCCGAAGCCTATGAAGTCTATTTGGCGATGATCTTATATCGCTTGGTCACGAATGAATGAAAAAAGCAGACAGAGGTCGGGACAGAAGTGTTTAACTCCGAGAACCACGTAGGTACTGTTCAACACTCTCAAAGGCTCAAATACATCGAGTAATCGCAGATGTCATCTATTTGCTTTGCAAATAGTGTTTCTCAGCAATAAGAAGGAATTTCCGAAAATTGTCATAAAACACAACGAGGTACGAGTTGATGTTGCATGATACCTACCCGGTGTTCTTTAATTTTTGGAGACCAAGTAGGTATTGTTCATCATCGAATCACTACGTTCTTCGTGATTCTCAACAATTTCGGCTTATTGTTTTCTCGCCAAAGGCTCGTCACAGTTTTATCCTTGTAAGTTCCGAAGGACCTTCACCAAGTAGGTACGATGATTTCATCTGTTCGTGCTTCACAGTGAAACATCGCAACTCTTAGAGCTGTAGCTCTTTTGAAGGCTGTACTGTGACGAGACGCATGTCGAGAAAACATCTTAGAAGTTGTTGAGATCGAAGCAACGCGTAGTGTTGCCTCTGTTTCCGCCGTTTATCAATTTTTAAGCCTGGGACAAAAATCCAAAGTGATTTTTGTCCCAGGTTCTTGTCTATTTTTTATTTTAAGCCAAAACTTCCTCGATATTTTTTTTAATTTGAAAAAGACCTATGACTGATTTTTCGTTATAATTGAAAAAATAATTAAGGAGGAATGAGAATGAAATTAAAAAACGAGCAACAACAATCGTGGCTTAGCTTAGCATTTGTTTGGGCGGGCGCAATGATTAGCGTGCCAGGATTAATTATTGGAGGAACGTTAGTTGCAGGCATGCCTTTATGGGAAGCTTTGTTAACAGGATTTATTGGTTACGGTATTATTGTTATTTTAATGATTTTACAAGGAATTCAAAGTTCCGACTTACAAGAACCTTCTGTCAAAGTCGCTTCTCAAGTGTTTGGCATTCAAGGTTCGCAAAAGATCATTTCTATTATTCTAGCGATTGCTTGCTTAGGTTGGTTTGGTTTGCAAGCCAATGTCAGCGGCGGCGCCTTCACAAACTTTTTAAAAATTTACGGCATTGATTTACCTGTGTCGCTTTCTTCCTTAATCTGGGGAATTATCATGCTTATTTCGGCTCTTTATGGCATAAAAATATTGAAAATTCTGAATTATTTTGCGGTTCCTGTGTTAGTTCTGGTTTGTCTTTATGGCTTGGTGGCTTCGTTAAGAAACAACGGTTGGGCGGCTGTTAGTCAATATACCCCTCAAACAGCAGGAAGCTTTATGTCAGGTCTTTCAATGACTGTCGGTTCTTTTGCATTAGGCGCAGTAATTGCTGGAGATTACTCTCAATATGTTTCTTCTCGTAAAGATGTGGTCAAAGCGGCCACCTTAGGGATTTTACCGACAGGCTTGTTGATGATTGGCGTTGGTGCGGTCTTGACCATTGCATCGAACACCGCAGATATCACGGAAGTTTTTATGAATCTCGGTTTTCCAGTTTTAGGAATTATTGCGCTAATTTTAGCAACTTGGACCACGAATGCCGTGAATGCTTTTTCTGGCGGACTGGCCTTGATTAATGTCTTTGATATTCCAAAAGAAAAAGAAAAAGTCGCTGTCGGTGCGGCCGGCGCGATTGGAACCTTATTAGCAGTTGTGGGGATTTTAAATTACTTTACGCCGATTATGTCCGTCCTTTCTGCGATGGTGCCACCAGTGGCTGGTGTAATGATTGCTGCCTATTGGTTGATTAACAAAGGCGATCGAACCAAATGGCAGCCAACGCCTGGCGTGAATAAATTAGGTGTTTTTTCATGGCTAATTGGTGCTGCAGTGGGGGGCATTCCGGTGATTATGAGTTTCTTTCCCAATGCCCCTCAATTGCCTAACCAACCGCTAATTGGCATTGTTTTATCGTTTGTTATTTATTATTTCGGTGCAAAACGTCAACAGACGAACACCGAATCATTAGAAATGGAATGAAGAAGAGGAGTGTCGGAGAATGCGTTATTTAGATGCAGAAGCAATTGAGAATATAGCCACAGGAGCAGCTTTTTTAGGGACAGGAGGTGGCGGTGATCCCTACATTGGTAAAATGATGGCTTTGTCCGCCATCGAAGAAAACGGACCTGTCAAACTGGTTTCTCCAGAAGAAATTGCCGCGGAGGATTTTTTCCTACCCGCCGCAATGATGGGTGCCCCATCTGTCGCAATTGAAAAATTTCCCAAAGGCGACGAATTCGTCCGTGTCTTTGAGAAGTTAGGAAAATATTTAGACCAAGAAACGATTGCGGGAACCTTTCCAATGGAAGCTGGGTGCGTCAATTCAATGATTCCAATTGTTGTTGCAGCGAAGCTAGGCATTCCCTTGGTGGATTGCGATGGTATGGGTCGGGCCTTTCCAGAATTGCCTATGGTAACGTTCCATTTGAATGGGATGTCAGCGACCCCTATGGCAATTACCGATGAAAAAGGAAATATTGGCATTATGGAAACGATTGATAATACTTGGACAGAACGTCTTGCTCGTGTTCAAACGGTTGAAATGGGCGCCAGTGCTTTAGTGAGCATTTATCCCGCGACAGGCAAACAATTACAAGACTATGGGATTCACAACATCGTGACATTATCAGAAGAAATTGGCAAAGTGATTCGAGGTACCTATGCAGATGAACAAGAAAAACGCCAAGCATTAGTAGAAGTTACGGATGGCTTTGAATTGTTCCAAGGAAAAATTCTAGATGTGGAACGAGAAGTAAAAGGTGGCTTCAATTTGGGACGTGTCAAATTGAGTGGCTTAAACAGTGACGCTGGTTCAGAAGCAGTCGTCCATTTTCAAAATGAAAATTTAATTGCCGAGAAAGATGGTCAGGTGATTGCGATGACGCCTGATTTGATTTGTATGGTAGATTTAGAAACTTTAACGCCTGTGACAACAGAAAGCTTGAAATACGGCAAACGTGTCCAAGTAATGGGCTTGAAAGCGAATGCCGCTTGGCGAACGAAAAAAGGTATCGAAACAGTGGGTCCTCGGTATTTCGGCTACGAAATGGATTATCAACCACTAGAAAACTTAGTAGCAAAGGAGGACAAATAAATGTATAAAATCGGTATCGATGTCGGCGGCACAAATACAGATGCTGTTATTTTAGATCATCAATTAAACTTGATTCATTCAGTGAAAGTTCCAACAACCGATGATATTCAAACAGGGATTGCCGGTGCCTTAAATAAAGTCTTGGCAGAATCAGCAGTGGACCCAACCAAAGTCACACATGCAATGTTGGGCACGACCCAATGTACGAATGCCATTGTTGAACGAAAAAAATTAGCAAAAGTTGGGGTCCTTCGTTTGGGCTATCCAGCAACCGCTTCGGTCTTGCCTTACACAGCTTGGCCCAAGGATTTAGTGGCCACTCTTTCAGAAACATATGCTTTAGCACATGGCGGCTACGAATATGATGGACAACCATTGACTGCACTGGACGAAGAAGAATTACGTGGGATTTTGGCCTCTTGGCGAGGAGAAGTAGAGGCAATCGCAGTAATTGGCGTTTTTTCTTCTTTAAAAAATGACCAAGAATTGTTTGTTCAAGCACTTGCGAAGGAAGTGTTAGGGGCAGATGTTCCTGTATCTTGCTCCTCAATGATTGGGTCTGTCGGTTTAATTGAACGGGAAAATGCGACAATTTTGAATGCTGCGTTGCACAAAGTAATTAAAGTGACCAGCGAAGGCTTTGAACAAGCCTTAGAACAAGAAAAAATTCATCACGCCCAAGTGTACTTATGTCAAAATGATGGTACGTTAATGTCGTTAACGTATGCCAAACAGTTTCCTATTTTAACCATTGCTTGTGGACCAACCAATAGTATTCGTGGCGCTTCATACTTAGCTGGCTTGAAAGATGCGGTTGTTTTAGATGTTGGTGGCACAACGTCCGACATTGGCGTGTTAGTGGATGGCTTTCCAAGAGAATCTTCACTGGCCGTTGATGTTGGCGGGGTACGGACCAATTTTAGAATGCCAGATATCGTGTCAATCGGTGTCGGCGGCGGCAGTCTAGTGCGTGAACAACCAGATGGTTCTGTGACAGTTGGCCCCGATAGTGTCGGCTACCGTATTACACAAGAGGCCCTTGTTTTTGGCGGCACACAATTAACGACCACTGATATCGCGGTTCGCTTAGGCCATGCCCAAGTCGGTGATCCTAGCAAAGTGGCTCATTTAGACCAAGCGTTTGCGGAAAAAGTGTACCAAAAAATTGGCGAATTGGTCAGTGAAGCGATTGATCGCATGAAGACCAGTTCCGCAGACGTGACGGTCGTTTTAGTTGGTGGTGGGAGTATTATCATCCCCGAAGAATTGACAGGCGTTAAAGCGCTAATTCGCAACAAAAACGGAGCAGTGGCGAATGCCATCGGTGCCTCTATCGCTCAGATTAGCGGACAATACGAACAAATTTATGTTTATTCAAAAATCCAACGAGACGCGGCGTTGACTGATGCCCAAGAAAAAGCCGTCCAACAAGCTGAACTTGCGGGTGCAGTCCCTGGCACAATCGAGTTAGTCGAGGTGGAAGAAACACCACTCGCCTATCATCCAGAAAATGCAACCCGCTTACGAGTAAAAGTGGTTGGGAATATGTATTGAGGACCAGTGCAAAGCAAAAGTTATAAGAAGAGTTATTTGAAATATGAGGTCGGGCTAGGGCTGTCGATTGAAGTTTTATCCTGAAGAGTACAGAAGAAGCTATATCTGTCTCGCCGTTTATTTTAAAATTCAGAGTTAGGAAGGTAAGTCTAAATGACTTACCTTCCTAAGTTCATTTTTTTGTGTTGACATATTTTTTTAGAAAAGGCAAAATGTTAACATGGTATGTTGTTGGGGTGTTATGAAAAAAGGAGAGAAAATAATGAGTATTTTAAAAGAACATTTAAAAAGAAATTGTGATGCACGAATGGTTGGTGTTTTATCGTTAAGCATAAGAGAAGCATATCGCTACTTAATGGAGCTAACAGAAAGAGAATCTATTTTTCAACGAGCAGAAATGAAAAAAGTTTAGGGACACGTTCGGCATGGATTGGTTGATGTTGGTTTAAAACAAGTGTTAACTTCATCAGCAATCCCACATGAAATAGCTGACAAAGCTAGTAGTCGATATGTCAATGGTCATACGTACTTAATGATTGAAACCAAAGGCGCAATTTTAACGCCAGCGAAAGTTTTATCAGAAGCTTCAGTTCCTAAAAAGGCATTATTTAGAAATCGTGGGAGCTTATTAAATAAGCAGTATAATTTATTTGACAAACCAGAAGATTTAAATGAGTATTATGATGCCAATCAACCGCCATTCTTATTACTAACTTATGGCGGATCGAATCATCAATTACGTTTTGTTCGATTAGGGTTACCAGATATTGGAGTTGGTCGTTGGATTGACCAAATTGATATTACGCAGGCACCAGTTCTTTTAAAAAATCCAGAGGAAGTTCGTAAGGACCTACATTTGACTTTTACGTCAACCGCTGACGAACTGATAAGGAGAGGACTAGAAAATGAACGAGAGGTTGATTTTTAATCCAAAGCAATTAACTTCGGCTCGCATTGCACGAGGATTAACAATGAAAGAATTAGCCGAAAAAGCAGAGCTATCTAGGCAAATGATTTCGAATTACGAATCGGGAAAAACAATTCCTAAAGCAGATAGCATATTAAAACTAATTTCTGTTTTACAATTTCCCCGTAGTTTCTTTTCAGCAGATACATTTGAATTGTATTCAGGCGCAACTTTTTTTAGAAGCCGAAGTGCGGCGACGAAGAAAGTAAGAGATATGCAAAAAGAGCGGTTAAAATATGTGCAAGAAGTGTATAAAGTATTAGCAACATATGTGAACTTTCCCAAAGTTTGTTTACCAGAATTAATTGAAAAGAGTATTTATGAAATCACAGAAGAAGAAATTGTGAAAAAGGCTGAGGAATTACGGAAAATTTGGGGCTTAGACTTGATTTCGCCAGTCCCTAATCTCATTCAGTTGGCTGAACAAAATGGTGTGATTATTTCAGAAGCCAACATGTCCAATCCAACACTAGATGCGGTCTCGCGTTGGATGATTGGTCGGCCGTTTATTATGCTCACAGATAATCATGAATCTGCTGTCCGTCGTCGTTTTAACGTGGCGCATGAACTAGGACATATTTTATTACACAACGGTGTTGAAAGTATTCATGAGTATTCGCAAACAGAATTAAAGAACATTATTGAGTATCAAGCAAATCTATTTGCTGCGCATTTTCTCCTTCCTTCAGCGGCTTTTTCTGATTCGCTCTTGTCTATTTCGTTAGAATACTATATTGATTTGAAAAAGTATTGGAAAGTTTCTCTTCAATCAATGATTCAAAAAATATACACATTAGCGTTAATTAATGATGATCAACGTCTCTATTTAAATAAAAGAATTGCTAAAAATAAATGGAAAACGAAAGAGCCTTACGATGAACAACTGACTATCGAACAGCCAGAAGTTTTCCAAAAAAGTTTACCACATGATTTTAGAGCACCAAGTCATTCCTGCAAGTCAACTAAATCAAGCTTTTAAATTACCTAAAGAAGAAATAGAAAAGATATTAGGAACAGCTATTCAAACGGAGCAGGACAAAACAGAAATTGTTCTTGAATTATTACGTTCTAACAAGTAATCAAAAAGAAGGAGGAATAACTATGGCTAAATTATTCGCCTACCAAATTGGTCAAAACCCTCGTATTCAAACGGACCTTTTGGTAGATCCTCAGCTGTTTGAAGATGAGCATGGCTGTATGGGTGCAGTGGGCTTCGGGTTAGCAGATTGTGTTCAAACCGGAATGTTTACAGATATTGAAGTGATAAAACGGTATCTTCACGAAGCAACCTACGTTTTTATTAATGGTGACTTTGACCGACTAAGTTATTTAGAAATTGGGATTGCACTTTCCTTAGGCAAAACACTTTACGTCATTACAATGAACCCAAACGTAACGAAAGAAGATTTAGGAATTCCCTTCGACAATGCTACGATTGAATTCCTTTCCCCCAGTGCTTTTACGGAACGAATCCATGAAACAGAAGCAGCAGAAAACTAAACAAAAGTAAGTAATACGACTGTCTTTTTTTGCTATTTTTTGCGATAATAAGGGAGAAAGTTCAAATTGAAAGGGAGCCAGAATAAATGAAAACCTATGATTATATTGTTATTGGTGGCGGTAGTGGCGGGATTGCTTCTGCTAACCGCGCAGGAATGCACGGAGCTAACGTCCTTTTAATTGAGGGCAACGAAATTGGTGGGACCTGTGTCAACGTTGGTTGTGTGCCTAAAAAAGTCATGTGGCAAGCCAGCAGCATGATGGAAATGATGGAAAGAGATACAGCAGGCTACGGGTTTGATGTTGAAATCAAAAATTTTAGCTTTAAACAATTAGTTGAAAATCGTGAAAAATATATTGACTTCTTACATGGTGCGTATAATCGTGGTTTAGACAGTAACAACATTGAACGTATCCATGGTTACGCTACGTTTACTGGGGAGCAAACAATTGAAGTCAATGGGACAGAATATACGGCGCCGCACATTTTAATCGCGACAGGTGGTCGTCCGAAAAAACTAGGTATTCCAGGAGAAGAATATGCCTTAGATTCAAACGGCTTCTTTGCGTTAGAAGAAATGCCAAAACGTGTGGTCTTTGTCGGTGCGGGTTACATCGCAGCCGAATTAGCAGGAACCTTACATGGCTTAGGCGCAGAAACACATTGGGCCTTCCGTCATGAACGACCATTACGAAGCTTTGATGACATGCTTTCTGAAAAAGTCGTAGAACGCTATCAAGAAATGGGCATGCAAATTCATCCGAATGCAACACCAGCTAAAATTGAAAAAACGGCGCAGAATGAGTACGTTATTACATTTGAAAATGGTGAATCAATCACGACAGATGCCGTGATTTTCGGGACAGGCCGTCAGCCGAACACGGATCAATTAGGCTTAGAAAATACGAAAGTAGCCCTTGATGAAAAAGGCTACGTCAAAGTAGATAAATTCCAAAATACCACGCAAAATGGCATCTACGCAGTCGGCGATGTCATTGGTAAAATCGACTTAACGCCAGTCGCGATTGCCGCTGGTCGGCGCCTGTCTGAACGCTTATTTAACGGACAAACCGATTTATATCTGGATTATAACTTGGTGCCAACGGTGGTCTTTACCCATCCACCAGTTGCGACAATTGGCTTGACGGAAAAAGCAGCGCTTGAAGAATATGGTGAAGACCAAGTGAAAATCTATCGCTCTAGCTTTACACCAATGTATTTTGCTTTAGGAGAATACCGTCAAAAATGCGACATGAAATTAATCTGTGTCGGCAAAGAAGAAAAAATTGTCGGTTTGCATGGCATCGGCATCGGTGTTGACGAAATGCTACAAGGCTTTGCAGTCGCTATTAAAATGGGCGCGACCAAAGCTGATTTTGATAATACTGTTGCGATTCATCCAACAGGCTCAGAAGAATTTGTAACAATGCGATAAAAGGCGAATAAACCCCAAAAAAGAGCGTTGCTGATGCAACGCTCTTTTTTGAATACACGAGTTATACTATTTGATTCGTAAAAAGTAATTTTTTATATCATACCAATAACCACTTTTCCATCTTTTAACTACTGACTTTTCCAAGAAATATGCTATGATTAAAAAAATCAGCAAAACAGAGGGTAGGGAGTTAGAGGATGGATAAAATTAGAATCAACAACTTGAAATTTTTCACAAAAAATGGTGTTTTGGCAGAAGAAAAACGTCTAGGACAGCAAGTAGAAATCGACCTTGAAATGCAGTTGTCGTTAGCTGAGGCAGGGCGAACAGATGATGTCACTCAAACTGTCAATTATGCCGAAGTGAATGAATTGATTGCCCAACGAGTAAACAATCACTCGTACGATTTAATCGAAGGTTTAGCGAGTGCTATTTTAGATGATATTTCCGCAGATTATCAAGAACAATTGAACAAAATTATCATTAAAATTAGAAAATATAGTGTGCCGATGCCCGGGCTTTTTGACAATATTGAAATTGAAATGGAGCGAGAAGTATAGATGATTGGCTATGTAGCATTAGGTAGTAACGTCGGCGATCCATACGCAAATTTAGTGAAAGCCCGCAATTATTTAAACGAAGACCCGCAGATTCAGGTCGTGGCTTCTTCAAAACTTTATGAAACGGATCCTTACGGCTATACAGACCAAGATGATTTTTTGAACGCCGTATTGAAGATTGATACTAGCTATACCGCTGAAGAGTTATTGGCTGTTACCCAAGGGATTGAGCAAGCAATGAAACGTAAAAAATTAATTCACTGGGGTCCGCGGATTATTGATATTGATATTTTATTATTAGGGGGGCAGTCAGTCACGTTGCCCCACTTACAAGTTCCTCATCAAGAATTAACAAAACGGTCATTTGTTTTGATTCCCTTAAGTGATGTTTACGCAGAGGAACAACTATTGGGCGCGCCAATAGCTACGTGGATTCAGCGCAGTGGCAATCAAGAAGAAGTGCGAGTAAGCGAAAAGGAATGGTAGAGATGGAGCAGGAAAAACAAGCGCAAATTGAGCAGGCAGTTACCACAATCTTAGAAGCAGTGGGGGAAGATACTCAACGGGCAGGACTCATTGATACACCCAAACGCGTAGCTAAAATGTATGCAGAAGTTTTTAGTGGATTAACCGAACCTGAATTTGACGATTATAAATTATTTGATAGCTTAAATGAAGGCGAAATGGTTCTAGTAAAAGATATTGCCTTTTATTCAATGTGTGAACACCATTTATTGCCATTTTATGGAAAAGTACATGTCGCTTATCTGCCAGAAGGTGGCAAAGTATTGGGACTAAGCAAGTTACCAAGATTAGTAGAACATTGTGCCAAACGTCCCACAGTTCAAGAAGATTTAACAGTGACAATTGCCCGCAAACTCCAAGAAAATATTCCCGTCAAAGGCATTGCAGTAGCCATTGAAGCGGAACATATGTGTATGACGATGCGCGGCGTGAAAACACCACAAAGTAGCACCAAAACATTTCAATTTACCGGACTATTTAAAGAACAAGAGTGGAAAAATCAATTTTTAATGGAGATACGTTAGAAAATGGAAATCATTGTTGGCACGAATAACCAAGGTAAGTTAAAAGAAATGCAATCAGGACTTAAGGACCCCGCTATTCGACTTGTCTCTTATCGAAAGTATACAACCAGTCAAGAACAACCTGCAGAAACTGGCACTACGTATGCTGAAAATGCTTATCTAAAAGCTCGCTTTTTCCAACAATTAATTGGCCGCCCAGTGTTAGGTGATGATGGCGGCTTAACGTTAACTGCTTTTCCTGATTTATTAGGTATTCATACAAGCCGCTTTTTCCATTCAGCCAATCCGGAAGAACAGAACCGCGAACTGTTGCACTTATTTGAAGGGCAACAGTCGACCCGAGAGTTAACCTTATCAGCCACGTTGGTCTATGTACTCAATGACGACAAACTGTTGCAAACGGAAGCCACTTTGACTGGTGAATTAGTTGAACCGCGCGGTACAGGCGGTTATGGCTTTGATCCGATTATTTATTTACCAGACCGAGGCAAAACCTTAGCGGAGTTGTCCACGAGTGAACGAATGAAGATAAGTCCTAGAATACGGGCTTTACGAAAGATGATTCAGCAGATAAAGGAGCAATGTGACAATGATTGATTTAAAAAAGAATTACCAAATTATGGGGATTGTCAACACGACCCCCGACTCTTTTTCTGATGGCGGTAGCTACACAACGGTCGACGTGGCCTATCAACATGCGCTTCATCTACTAGAAGCGGGGGCCGATATTTTAGACATTGGCGGCCAATCCACACGTCCTGGCTACGAAGAAGTTTCTCCACAAGTTGAGGCAGACCGAGTATTACCATTAATAAAAAAAATACGTGAGACTTCTCTAGCGCCGATTTCTGTGGACACCTACTATCCCGAAGTAGCGGAAGCCGCGATCCAAGCTGGCGCCACAATGATTAATGACATCAAAGGATTAGACACTCCGGGGATGGCAGAAGTCCTCGCACAATATCCTGAAGTCCAAGTTGTGATTATGCATTCTAGAAAACGCCAATCGCTTTCTTTAAAAGAAGAGTTGCACCAATTTTATACAGAAAAAATTGAACAATGCCAAAAATATGGGCTTTCCTTAGAAAAAATTTGTTTCGATCCAGGGATTGGCTTTCATAAAACTGTCGCAGAAAACCTTCAACTGTTAAAAGATCCTAACGCCTTTCGCTACCAAGATTATCCGTTACTATACGGCGTTTCTCGCAAACGAACCATTGGCGCTTTAACGAACGAACCAGAACCAGCCAACCGTGATTTTGGCTCAGCCGCTGCTTCCTTGTATGCAGCACAACAAGGCGTAGAAATTTTACGTGTTCATAATGTCCAAGGCTTAAAACAAACATTTGATGTCTGGCGAGCATTGTCGGAGAAGGAGTAAAGGCGGAGCAATAGACTAAACAGACCGACCATCAAAAAAGATGGTCGGTCTGTTTAGTCTAAAAAATTTTAGTTGGCTGAATCGTTTTATCCCAGTAAACGGTGCGCGATTTTTATTACAAAAGAAAGCGGCTGTTGAATAATCAGGAAAGTAAGCGTATTCTAGGAAGGTACAAATGTGTTATACTACACAAGTAGGAAGTTTATGACGGTGGCAATTTCTCAAAAAAAGGGGGACTGCCAATGTTTTTGCTTGTTTGCTCTTTCCCTAGAAAGGAATAGTAGTGACTGTCTTTGAAGCATTGATGCTTGCGATTGCTTTCGCAACATTAATTGTCAAAATCAGTAATAAAAACGACAAAAAATAAACCCGTCATAACTTTTAGCGAAGATTGACGGGTTTATTAACCAATAAATTAAAGCTACCGTCTTAAACGGTCTACCCGAGAGCGTATGTCTAGTACGCTCTCTTCGTGTTTATTATAGCAAGTTGAAACGGAAAAGTCGAATAGTAAATCATATATGCGTGTTCAGTTGAAGCCGAATTAAACAGCAAAAGAAAAGTTTTGTAAAAACTTTTGAGCAATTTCGTAAAATGTTTCTTCGTCTAACGTATCTACATATTTTATTCTGCGTTGTGCCTGTTCTGTATAGTCGAGTGAATAGACTTGGAGCGTATTCACTTTACTTACTGCATTATCGGAGGTATGAAGTTTTTCGCTATAAATAGGGACAAGAAAAGGACGTTCCTTATCCAACGAGGTTATTGGACAGACAATAACTAAATTTGTTGAAATATTGTAACTGTCTTTGCTCATTACGAGAGCAGGTCGTCGTTTTCTGATTTCATAACCTTTAGAAGGCGCAAAGTCGATAATAACAATATCTCTTTGAGTTGGTTTATAGCCCATCAACTTCTCCTCCGCTAGGTGAATAATCAATCGCTAATTCAGGAAGATAAAACTCTCCTTCAGCAGTATTTTCAAAAAAATCTTCTACTTTTGGAATCAATGCGATGGAGCCATTATTTTTGCGAAGAATAACAAATTCTTCCCCTTCTTTAACTCCTAAAGTAGCAGGAATTGTTATAACTAATGAGTTTCCTTGTTTTCTTGTTTTTGTTGATGTCATAGCTAACACCTCCATTTTTTAATTAGTATAACATGTATTCACTAGGTAATACAAATTAGAGATGGAATGAAGCATCAAAAGTAGTTAAGTTGTATAAGTAACAACATTAATTGTCAAAATCAGTAATAAAAACGACAAAAAATAAACCCGTCATAATCTTTAGCAAGGATTGACGGGTTTATTTCCGTATCAAAATCAAGCTACCGTCTTAAACGGTCTACCCGAGAGCGTATGTCTAGTACGCTCTCTTCGTGTTTATTATACCAAGATATCACCTAAAAAGCTAGCCGCTAAATCCTCAATAGGATCCAGCGGCTTTTTTAATTTTCTCTTGTCAAAATCGTTTGTGTAATTTCATACAATTGTTCTTTCGCTTGGGCCTTTGTTTCAGGAAGTTTGCTGATTTCTTTCAGCGCTTTTTCTGTGTAATGAGTGGCTAATTCTTGGGCCTTTTCTACGCCACCTAGTTCATGGACAAGACGATAAATTTCCTGTGTTTCTTCATCGGTCAAGGCTTCTTTTTTCATTAAAAGTGGCAACAAGACTTCACGATTGGCTTCAAGTGCATAAATCAAGGGCAAAGAATACACGCCTTGACGTACGTCTTCTAAGACGGGTTTGCCGATAGCGTCAGCAGTTTGTGTATAGTCCAAAATATCATCAATAATTTGAAAAGCCAGTCCGATATTTTCGCCGATTTCACCACAACGTTTGGCAAAACGTTGGGAGGTGCCACTTTCATAGGCACCGACAAAACAACTTAGCGCAAACAATTCCGCTGTTTTCCCGGAAATATTTTTTAAATATTGGTCAATCGTTACCTCGAAATTATAGCGATTGTCCATTTGACCAAGCTCACCAGTCAGGACTTTTTCCATACTGCGCGAATTTAATTGAATGCTTTTTAATGAAGAAGAATAATCAGATAAGAGCTTGAAACAGCAAACAAAAAGATAATCGCCTGTATACACGGCTGTGCTATTTCCAAAGCGCGAACGCAATGTTGGCAAGCCACGACGCGTATCAGCTTCATCGACAATATCGTCGTGAACTAACGTGGCGGTATGCAGTAATTCAATGGAAGCCGCTAACGCTGTCGCCTTTTTAGGGTCCCGCTGTTCACCAAAATAAGAGAACAACAGTTGGTAGGCTGGACGTAGCAATTTGCCGCCAGAATGAATCATGTCATGGACAGCAGCTTGAATCTCTTGATTATCGATTTGAACCGCTTGTTCCATCAAGCGAAGAGTAGTTGTTAATTCTTTTGATAACGTAGGATAGGTATTCCACATAGGATGTATATTCATAAGATGACTCCTTTAATTGTGGCGGACAGGTTTTCAATTAGAAAAATTGACTCCACTTATGTTTCGTTGTTTGTTCATAATTCAGTTGGAATTTTCGTAACGTCTGGACATGTTGTAGTAAATAATTAGCGGCAATCCCAATGGCAATCCCCGAGAGTAACCCAAACAGAGATAAAAATGGTAAGTACAGCATCGGCGCCCACGAATGAGCAAAGAAAGAGGTCGTTAGCAACTGACCAACGTTGTGTAAGAAACCACCAACGGCACTAATCCCGATAATGCTGACCCGTTTTGGCCCCAGCTGCTTGACAAGCAACATGCCGAAATAACTTAATAAGGCACCACTGGCACTATAGAAAAAGGTCGAAAGTGTGCCGCCCAGTAATGTCGTTAAAATCAAACGTAAACAGACCAGGAAAAAACTATCACGCTTACGCATGGTGAAAATCGCAATAATGGTAATTAAATTTGCTAGACCGAGCTTTGCCCCAGGAGCAAATGCGAAAGGGTAAGGAATCATATTTTCGATTAAGCCAATAATGACCCCTTGGGCAACGAGCATAGCAATATAAATATTCTTGTGTAATTTGCTCATAGTTGTCGTGCTTAATAAATTAAGCTACCGTCTTCACTCCCATCAGAAGCTTCCACGGTGATAAACAAATTGTGGGGTAGACAGGCAATCGGGGTTTCACCAGGTTTGGAAATCCAGCCTCGTCGAACATCCACTAAGTCAGCACAGTTGGCTTCCTTCACGCGGATACGATCACCATCTACTTCAATCAGGTTGTAATCACCGTCTTTTGCTTCGTATTTATATGTATAATGCGGGCCGTCCTTTTTTAAGTCAAAGACTTTGATTACTTTGTTGTCTACTTTCAAGACTGCTTGATACGTAGCCGCTTCTTGACCACGGTTTTGCATGGCAAAAACAACAAGGGGCAGAAAAGAACCAAGAACTAAAATAGCAATAATAATAACGTCCCATGTTTTCAAGCGACTTTTCTTAATGAATTCTTTGATCGTCATTTTCTTCTCTCTCCTTTGGTGTTTTTTTCTTGTCTATCATAACATAATGAACGGAAAAGAAGTATTCTTTTCCAGTTGAGCCACCATATTATATAAAAGAAAATATGTGGGACAAAAGTCATGCTTGACTGCTGTCCCACATACTAAATCCTATGATAGTCAGCTGGAGACATGTGTCTCAGCTTTTGCTCGTAGTTGTCAATCGATAATCGATTGCTTACTTACCGCCGTATCTAGCTTTCGGGGTACCATACCACGCTTTACCAAGTTTGCGTTGAATCCATGGAATTACCCAGCGGTCTAAACCGACAGCACGGCCTGAACCGTTCATCAAAGCAAAAGCGACAAAGATAAACCAGATATTTACCCAATAGAACATGCCAGATAAACAGAAGGCAATTGTTAAACCAATTGTAGCAGCACTTGATAACCAAGTGAATAAACCAGCAATCAATGCTAAAGCAATACATACTTCAACGATTGTCATGAATTTTTGCATGAACAAAGCAACTTCTTGGTTTGGCATCATAAATTTCATTACGCTTTCGAACCATTTAGGCATGTGATCAAACACTTGCATTGGTGTTTCGCCGTAAGCGTAGCTTAAACCAAAGTGCGCTGCTTGTGTTGCCGCATCGGCACCACCGCTTGCCGCCGCATCCGCCGCACCACTTGCAGCAGTTGTTGCTGTTTCAGTTGCTTGAGAAGCACCTGTTGTTACTTGTTCTTGTAACCAAGGGAATGGGAAAACGACTTTATCTGTGAACCAAGAACCGTCACCAAACCAAGTGCTTGGTTTCAAGTAATCGCCGTTGCCGACAATTTTCTTCATTGATTCGACTAACCAAACCATACCATAGAAGACACGTAGCGGAACACTCCACAAGACATTGCCGTAACGAGACGTATGTCCGCGAGCAACAGAACGATCATCTTTAATATGGAAGATTTCGTGCATAATGTATTGGAACATGTAGTAACCAGAACGAATATCAAAGAAGTATTTCAAGTTAACGATATGTTTCATAATGATGGCTAAGAAACCACTCAAATGAATTTTATCGAATAAGTTGGCAACGCCCCATTTCGCGCCGATGGAAACCATGAATCCTTGGTAGTTTCCTTTAAAGGCGTGTTTTTCGCCGCCTTTAATATCTGCAACGATGTTGGCAGCCGCAGTATGACCTGTTTGTTCAGCTGCTTGAACGATTTGAGGAGTTGGTGTGTTTGGTGTTTCTTCGTAATAAACCAAGTCACCAATGATATAAATGTTTTTGTCTTCGTAACCTTTTGCTTGCATGTATTCATTCGCAACTAAACGACTACCACGTGCTGCTTCTAAACCAAAGTCAGCGGCATCAGAAGTTGCTTTCACACCAGCTGTCCAGATTAACGTATGCGTTGGTACTTCAGAACCATCTTTTAATTTAATGTGATCTGCTGCAACTTCAACGATTGGTGAGTTCAATAATAATTGAACATTTTTCTTTTCTAGATAACGTTCTGCTTTGGCAGCATCGTTACGAGATAACATGTTTAAGATGGTTGGCATTGCTTCAACAACCATTAATGTAATTTCGTCTGGATCAATTTTGGCATCTTTCGCTAAACGATCTTTCCAGTCGATTAATTCGCCGACCATTTCGATCCCAGTAAAACCAGAACCACAGACAACGAATGTTAACATTGCTTTGCGTACTTCAGCATCTGGTTCGATGGCTGCTTTAGCAACGGTTGCTTCAATGTGATGACGAATTTTCACTGCATCATCAAATGACCATAAGGTGAAACCATTTTCTTTCACGCCTGGTGTTCCAAAGTCGTTTGGTTCGCCACCCATACCCAGAATTAACTGGTCAAATGGATAAGAACCTGCTAAAGTTTTCACAACTTTGTTTTCTTTGTCGATTCCAGTAACAGTATCTGTTACCAATTTTACGTTTTTCTTGCGTGAGAACAAACGTTGTAAGTCGTATTGAATTGCTTCTGGTTCAACACGTCCGCCTGCTACTTCATGCAATTCGGTCATCATAGTGTGGTAAGAATGGCGATCAATCAATGTGATTGTTACGTCCGTATCTTTTTTAAATTTCTTTGCTAGAAATTTAGTAGCTGAAACGCCAGCATACCCAGCACCTACAACGACAATATTTTGCTTTGTCATTGACAATCCGCTCCTTAATATTGTAAGTAGTAAATAGTGATAATGATTAATAAGTACACAATCGACTAACATTATATAAGTATTTCACGAATTTGTCTAATATAAATTTTAATTGTCAACAAATTTACTCCAACGATGAGTTTTTGATGAAAAAAAGACCGAAATGTAAATATTTTTAGGGGATGGTCTTGACAACGTTTTTAAAACCATTATAATGTGTAATGTATCACAAACTTTTGATGTTTGTGAAAATCATGAAAGAAAAGGTGACTATCAATGAAAGTGAATAAATTTGTTAAAGGTTTTGCGGCAATTGCATTATCAAGTTTAGTATTAGCAGCATGTGGTGCAGACAAGAAAGACAACACAACGAACTCTTCTAGCGCAGCATCTTCAGAAACGAAAAAATCAACGGAATCATCAGCACCAGCGAAAAAAGTTGCCGGTGGCGATTTAAAAGATGGTACGTATAAATTAGAAGAAAAAAATGAAAAAAATGGTTACCGTGCAGTCTTTGAAATGACTGTAAAAGACGGCAAAATCACTGAATCTAAATATGACAACATCAATGCTGACGGCAAGTCTAAAACAGAAGACACTAAGTATGAAGAAAGCATGAAAGCAAAATCTGGTGTTGGACCAAAAGAATACATCAAACAATTAAACGATTCTTTTGTTAAAGCACAAAGCGCAAGCGGTGTGGAAGTAGTAACTGGTGCGACTCATTCATCTGAATCATTCCAAAACTACGCACAACAATTAATCCAAGCAGCACAAGCTGGTAACACAGACACAATCGAAATCGACAATGGGGCAACATTGAAAGATGGTACGTACTCATTGAAAGAAAAAAATGACTCAAACGGCTACCACACAACATTCTCAATGACTGTGAAAGATGGTAAAGTGACTGAATCTAACTACGATAACGTGAACGCTGACGGCAAATCTAAAAAAGATGACACTGAATACGAAAGCAAAATGAAAGACGTTGCTGGCGTTGGACCAAAAGAATATATCGAAACATTAAACAAAGAATTTGTTAAAGCAATGGGCGAAGAAGACGGATCACCTGCAGGTGTTGAAGTAGTAACTGGTGCAACACACAGCACACATTCATTCATCAACTACGCACAACAATTAGTGAACGCTGCTGAAAAAGGCGACACAACTGAAATCGTTGTTGACAACATCGTAACAAAATAAGTAATAATAAATGAATCGTGAAGTAGTTCCTGAAATGCTTTTCAGCAAGTACTTGACACCATTGAGGGGTTGGGAAAAAGTCGGTTAGCTGACTTTCCCGCCCCTTTTTCTTCGCTAGTTCTGTCCATCATTTCACAAATTTTTTCACAGAAATTTGTGAATTTCCAAGAGAAAGACTTTTCATTTTTTCCAAAAAAGGCTACTATGCAAGAGAACTTATTTTTTAATTAAAGAAGGAAAGAAGAGGGAATCCTATGAAAAAGAAACTTCTGCTCATGGTGAGTGTTCTAGCAGTGCTGTTTGTGGCAGCTGCTTGTTCCTCAAAACCAGAAGCGAAAATTAATACAGAACCATACTCTGACCGTCAAACAATGCTTGGTACCTACGTTCAAATTCGCATCTACGATGATGGCAAAGAAGACGTCTTACCGAAAGCCTTTGCCCGTGTCAAAGAACTAGGCGATAAAATCACCGTCAACCAACCAGGTTCAGAAATTGATGAAATCAACCAAGAAGCAGGCGTGAAACCAGTCAAAGTCTCAGATGACTTGTATCCTTTGTTGAAAAAAGCCTATGAATACAGCAAAGACTCCCGCGGCGGCTTTGACATGGCAATTGGCCCAATCACCTCTATGTGGCACATTGGCTTCGATGATGCCCGCAAACCAAGCCAAGCCGAAATTGATCAAGCCTTGAAACTTGTCGATTACACGAAAGTCAAATTCAACGACAAAGAGCAAACCGTTTATCTTGAAGAAAAAGGCATGCAACTAGATTTAGGCGCAATTGCCAAAGGCTTCATCACCGATGAAGTCGTGAAAGTTCTGAAAGACAACGGCGTTACCACCGCTATTGTCGATTTAGGTGGGAATGTTTACGTCTTAGGACACAGCCCGCGTGGCAAAGACATGGATTGGACAGTCGGGATTCAAGATCCGAATAAAGCCCGCAACACAGTCTTAGGTCAAGTCAAAGAAAGCAACAAAACCTTAGTCACATCAGGAATTTATGAACGCTACTTAAAAGTCGATGGCAAAACCTACCACCATCTCTTTGATCGTGAAACTGGCTATCCGTTTGATAACGACATCGCGGGTGTCACCATTATCACCGACAAATCCATCGATGGTGATGGTCTCTCAACAGCCGTCTTCTCAATGGGCGTCAAAAAAGGACTAGAATATGTCGAAAGTCTGAAAGGAACCGATGCCATTTTCGTCACAAAAGATGACAAAGTCTACATCAGCAAAGATATCGAAGGCAACTTTGAAATCGGCAAAGACTCTGGCTATACGATGGGGAATCGGGCCGATTTGAAATAAGGAGCGACTAAAAATGTCTTTAAATGTGTTTTTAAAAGTAGTGGAAATTCAGACGAAGCTTGCCAGTCTCTTTCCCTTCATTATCGGGGTCTTGTTTTCAATGACCTATTTCGGGGAAGTTCAGTGGGGCAACACGCTGGTTTTCTTCATTGGCATGGTGGTCTTTGATATGGCCACTACCGCCATTAATAATTACATGGACTTCAAAAAAGCCAAATCAGACGTCTATAAATATGAAGAAAATATTATCGGACAATCAGGCGTTTCACCACAACTGGTCCGCAACATGATTTTCGCCATGATTGCCTTCACTGCCGTTGTGGGTGCGTACTTGACGGTTCAAACCGGCTGGCTCTTCCTTGTTTTAGGCGGGATTTGCTGCTTCATCGGGATTTTCTACACGTATGGACCGATTCCGTTATCTCGCATGCCCTTGGGGGAAATTTTCAGTGGCTTCACGATGGGCTTAGGCATCTTCGTCTTAACCGTTTACTTGAACGTCGTCACCAATCCGCCTTTTTACTTAACGGTCGATTTTGCTAGCGGCGCCTTTCGCTTAGACGGCAATCTCTGGGCGGTGCTTGCGATTGTCGTGGCGTCCTTGCCCTTGGTCTGTTCGATTGCTAACATCATGCTCGCCAACAATTTACGGGACTTAGACACGGATATTGAGAACCACCGTTATACATTAGTCTATTATATTGGGCGCCCATCGGGGATTGTGCTGTTTCAAGTGTTAGCGCTAGCTGGGTATCTGGTGATTTTATTCGGCTTCATTAGTGGTATTTATCAATGGCCTGTGTTAATTACATTTGCCACTTTACCTGTCATTTGGAAAAATATTCAAACGTTTAAACAAGAATTGCCGCAGCCGAAAAGTTTTCGCCATTCCATTAAGAACTTAATGGTTTTCAATGGCACCTATGCTTTAGGGCTATTCATTAGCGCCTTACTTGGTTAGTCTTGCGAAAAAATAGCGGGCTGGGCGAAAAAAATACTGTTTTTTTTCAGAGGCCTGCGTCAAAACAATCAAACAAAGCTCAAAATGTTAGTATTCGTTGCTAACATTTTGAGCTTTTCTTGTTAAAAAGAGCGGAATCTTAAAATTTTGTCAGGGGATTTTGGTAAAAATTTGCCGAAATCGCCCTTTTTTTGAGCCGATTATTAAATAACAGCTGTTGTAACTCTTGTCAGAATAGGAACCTTCAAAATTTTCGCATGGGGTGCGAAAAAATCGTCAATTTCTGCTGGGGGTTTCTTTGTTATTATAGAGGAGTAACAAAAGGTTGTTTTGTCTTTCTTGTGTAAAAGGGCAAGAAAGGCTAGCGAGTTAAAAGGAGGTTTTTCAATGAAAAAAAAGCGTTATTTAATGATTGTGTGTCTACTATCTTCTCCTAGTTTTTTTATAAATGTTGAAGCGTCTGATGGTGGTTCTAGTTCGGTGGGGATTGAATTTTACCAAAATCCGAGAACACCCGCTCCTAAAGATCCCCCACCGAAAACAGATGCGCCAGCTGCTGATCCCAAGGAACCAGCTGGTCCTCCGCAAGGAGATCAACGAAGTGGTGGTTCGACACAGACCACCACAACTGGCTCAACGCTCCCTCGTACAGGGAGCAAGAGTCAGGCAAATTTGAGCATTCTCGGCTTCGCCTTAATCGGTTTGGCGGGAATCGTACATAGAAAGAAGGGACGACATGAAGCAAACTAAGTGGCAACGATTAGCAACCATTGGCTTGTGTAGTTCTTTAGTAATTAACGCCTTTTCTGGTGTGACGGCAGTTGCGGAAACCGTGACGATTGAAAGTAGTCCGACCGCCGAAAGTAGTGCCAAGGAAGAGACGCAAGCAAGTAGCGTGAAGGAAGAAACAACGAAAGCCAGTACGGAAAATAGTCAAGTAACAACTGACACGAGTCAGGAAGAAGCAACGAAAGAAGCGGAGAAAGAAGAACCGCAAGCAGAAGTGGAACAAGCAGAAACACCAATCATTCCTAAACCAAAAAAAATCAATATGAAGGCAACTTATTCATTTTCTGCAGAAACTTATCAGTTTGGATTTGTGAATGAATCAGGTCAATTAATAAATCCAGATATTATACCAATTACGTATAGCTATGCCAAAGGATCATGGAAGACAGATGGTTATAATCGAAAGTGGACTAGTATGGTTCAAGGGAGTGCTTCAACCGTAGGAAACTTAAAGAATGTAATAATGCCAGCAACTTCTGTAGTTATGCCACCAGGACCGTCATATGAAGGAACTCAAGAGGTGTACACAAACTTTTCAATTCGCATACCAAAATATTATGCATCAGCGAGTCTCTACAATAGAGAAGGTAAAATTGATTCTACTTATCCGTTACCTGCTATTGCACTAGCAGGTACTAGACCGCTATCTTTGACTCAAAGTAGTGTAATTAGTGCATTGGCGCTGACCAGTAAAGGAGACAATGTTTATACACCACGGGAAACATTTTTTGGAGGAGATCCTGCAGGTGTAAAGTTTACTAATTTTTTGTATCGTATAAATGACTTTGATGTGAAAGGTAATAACATAGGTTATAAGACTGTGAGTAGCCCAATCTATTACCATCTGACCAACCGCCGTGTCACCGAAAACTTCGTAGATACAAGTGGCGCCAAAATCACGCCACCAAGTAATTTCACCCAAGGGAAACAAACGGTCATTAACAGTGATCCTTACACGTTCCAACAAAGTGGTTTTTTACCCGAGACCTACAAAGTTGGCACGAAATCTTACCGATTCAAAGGCTGGTACAAAGGGAAAACCAAAACCGAGCCTTTGGCCACCACTAAAACACCTAGCTATAAAGTCACGTATGATGACAATGATGATTTGACGGTGGTCTATGAGGAGTTTTCAGGGTACGAGCTGCCTGCTTCGACCAATCAATTTGGCTTTGTGGATGAAGCGACGAACAAATTAATTGCCCCCGACCAAGTGCAGATGAAGTATAATCTTACTTTAAATGAAAATAATAAAAAAACAGTAATGAGCAGTAACTTAACGGGGACAGATACAGCGACACTGAAAAACTTGTCCGTGCCTGTCAACTATTTTGAACAATATCGCGTCAATACGTTTTATGGCGCGAGTGACATTACGTTTACATTGCCCAAACGGTACAAATCAATCAATATTACCAAATCAGATGGCAAAACCGACCCAGCTTTTCCTCTTCCTAAAATCTATAATATAGATCAAGTAGAAATGTCACACATGCCTGTGACCACTTATAACAAGTTGAAACAGCTGTCGGGCCAAACGTTTGGCTTTAATGCTTTAGCCGATCAACCTGAATTTTATACGAAAACGTTATTTGGGACAGAGTCTGGCATCGATGACCCAGTCAATTATTATACAATGAGTGGCCCTGTTTACTATTATTTAGAAAACCGCAAAGTCACCGAGAACTTCGTAGACACCAACGGCGCTAAAATCACACCGCCAACAGGTTTCACCCAAGGTAAAAAAACGGTGATTACAAGCGACGCCTACACTTTCAAACAAGCAGGCACCTTACCAGACACTTACACAACAGGCGGTAAGACCTACAAGTTCAAAGGTTGGTACAAAGGCAAGTCCATACTCAACACATTGACAACTACCAAAGCGCCAAGTTATCAAGTGACCTACGATGACAATGATGATTTGAATGTGGTGTATGAAGAAGAAACAGTTACGACAGTGTATCCATCAGTCGATATGAACTTTGTGAATGAAAAAGGCGGGGCTTTCACACCGGCGTTAACTTTTAGTGGTAAGTACTATGCGCAAAGTACGAGTGCGTACTTAAGAACCGATTTATATGACGTGACCTCAAAAAATAATGGTAATGGGCAATATACGGTAAGTATTAATAATGGTAGTATGCCATTGTCCCAAGAATTATTGAAAAAATATAATAATGGACAACCAATCAGTGCTACCAACAGATTACAGTTTAATGTTGATAAATTAGCCATCGACCAACAACTAAAATATGTTGACAGCATTCAATTAGACACAGCTCAAAGTAGCAATCTGAAATCCTATAGATATGTGTACACGAACAATAGCTCACTGGTTTTCGACCCAAATGTAGCACCAGCAGAGGTTGACCTTAGTTCAGAATCTCTTAACTTGCTTAATTTTGATTCAGATGGCACCTATTTTTCTAATGCAAATAATAGACTTTTTTACACGCATTTAGGATATAGTGGCACACCAGGAGTTAACTATCTTCTCGTAATGTTTCTTTTTAACGCCAAACCTGCGGATAAGTCAAAACTTGTCTACAAAGTCACTCGCAAACAAGTCACCGAAAACTTCGTGGATGTCAACGGTGCCAAAATCACTGCACCAACAGGCTTCACCCAAGGTAACCAAGTACCAATGAACAGTAACACCTTCAAGTACACAGCGGCAAAAGCTTTACCAGCGACGTATACTACAGGTGGCAAAGTCTATACGTTCCAAGGGTGGTATAAAGGGAAAACCAAGCCAAGTACGTTGAACAAAACAACAACTCCAACGTTCAATGCGACCTTTGATGGCAATGACGATATGACCGCCATGTATAAGGAAGAAATACCAACAGCTAGTGTCACATTAACTCGACCAAAAGAAGTGATTGATACGAATACCAATGTAATCTGGACAACAACGATCACGAATACTAGCAAAGCACCCTTACAAAATCTCACCTTGAAAAAAGGGCCCAATTGGTCAGCTGGTCTGACGATCCCGACCTTTATGGAAGTGACACCAGAAGGAGAAACGACAAAATCAATCCCAGTAAATAGTACACTTTGGACAGAGGGGGTTCCTTTACCAAATGCCGTTCCTATCGGCAAAAAAAGTTTCAGTTGCTTTCACAACTCGCGCAACAGGGAAACCAAACACTGTTTTGAAAGCAGAAGTTGTAGTATTTGGTGGTATTAAAGATAGTACAGTGGATAACTTCGTGAGAATTCGTCCAAATGATCAAGAAGTAGTCACACCAACGACCGAAGGCTTCATCAGTGTGCCAACCTTCGACTTCGGCCAAGTGGGCGTTGCAGGAACTAAGCAACAACACAGCTTGAAACAAGCCGCGGATTACTACGGTAACGGCACACGGAATCCGTATCTGCGGATTAAGAAAACGCAACCCAATTGGAGCTTAACAGCGCAACTGTCACAACCAAAATCAGCGACAGACAGCTTGCCTACAGCGACCCGCTTATTATTAGGGGCGGCGCCTGTCTCTAGCTTTACCAATTACAATCAACCAACCGAGTTGAAAAATACGGTCGGTACCACGAGTGCCATTAGCTTAACAGCCAACAACACAGCAACGAGTATTATTGCCAACAAGCAATTCACAGGTAGTAATGTTTATCAGTTGGACTTCACCTTCAATAATGTCAAACTTGAAGTGCCAGCCAATCAAGGTGTTAAAGGGCAACAATACAAGGCCGCAGTTACATGGAACCTAGTTACAGGTCCTTAAAATAGTTAAGTTATCATGAGAAAAGCTCAAAATGTTAGTGGTTATCACTAACATTTTGAGCTTTTTGGTTTAAATATTAAGGAAAAAACAGTTGGAGTTCATCAAAAGAGCGTTTAAATCCTTGATTTTCGCTAAAATAACACTTATTTTCAAAGGGAACAGAGGCGCTCAGCCTTGAAAGGATAGGAATCACTAAAAAACGGCACTCAATATGTCAAAATTTGAAATTTCAAGCTGTGTGTTCTTTGGTAAAATAAATAAAAAAATGCTAGTTATCAGTATCGATAATAACAGGATACTGATTAAGAAAGGACTTTATAGAGACTATAGATTGAATTTTTACATAGAAAGAAGGAGCAAGATGAAGCGAGTAAATTGGAAAAGATGGCTAGTTGTTGGGTTAAGTTGTTCTTTGTTCATGGATTCAGTGGTTGGTGTGACTGTGTTAGCGGAAACGATTACTGGGGCGACGGAGCAAGGAGTAGCAACATCTCAGTCGAGTGACGAAGCGAGCCAGACGACGCAAACAACCGAAGAGTCACAGGCAACGGTCGCTAGTGAAGCGAAAACAGTACCGCCACAGGAAACGGCAAGAATTGCTTCTCGAGCGATTGGTTATTCTTCTGTGGAAGGGCGCGAGATTCCCTTTTTCTTTGTGGAGGAAGACGGGACGTTGTTTGATCCCGACCGAATTACGATGGCGGTCAATCTTTCCACGTTTTCGTTTTATGAAGAGAAATTACAACGAACCCCCCTTGAGCCCACCACTGTGAATGGCGGAAAGTTACTGTCTATTCCAACGTCACCAGCTTTTAAATATGATACAAATAACCAGAATCCAAGTAATATTTATGGCGTTTCTGAAGTGTCGTTTACTATTCCTAAGGAGTATCAAAGCCTGGACATTCGACCAAGTACGTTTTATACAGGAGACACTACGCAATATCCAGTGCCAACGGTTTTTGCGAACGTTGGGGGCAAAGTGACGAACTATGTGGGCGCCAATGCGGAGACGGAATTAGAGTTAACCAATGAAAAAATGCCCAATAAGCTGACGTTTGGTCCTAAAAAAGACGTTTAAATATACGGTAGCTACGGCACCAGGAGGCGTTACGTATGCGCTGACCTATTTTTATGGAGATGTCGGCGGTCCAACTAGTTCGCACCAAAGACGAGGAACAGCGGGTCCTGTGTATTATTATTTAACAAAGCGGCGTGTCACGGAAAAATTTGAGAATCCCGCAGGCGGGGCGATTCCTGCGCCAGAAGGTTATACGCAGGATAAGAAAACCATTGTAACAGGGGAGGATTTTACTTTTACCCAAGAAGGCACCTTGCCTGAACGTTACACAGGCAGTGATGGGAAGACGTATTTATTTAAAGGTTGGTACAAAGGGAATGCGAAACCTAGCACGTTGGAAACCACCAAAACGCCTAGTTATGCGGTGACCTATGATGACAATGACGATTTGCATGTGGTCTATGAAGAAGCAGTGATGAAAACCTATACGTTGCCAGCGAGAGAAGCTTTGTTCGGCTATGTTGATGAGCAAGGAAACTTGATTAATCCCGCCAAGTTTAAGCTAAGTGCGACCATGGGTGAAAGTGACGGAGCCACAGGGGAAATGACGACTTTTCCCACAATTGATGGAATCGATATGCCAGCAAGTCAATTAAAGAAATTAGCCATCCCGCAAAAAGTCTACACACGCCCAGACGATGGGACAATCGTAACTTATGGCCCGCAAGAAGTGAGTGTTGAAATTCCTAAGTATTACCAGACGATTTCGATTTCACCAACTACTGCGTATACAGGGGATAAAACCAAGTATCCAGTACCAAATGAAGTGCGCCGTGGCATCGAAAACCCCGACAACATTGTTAGTAGTTTAGTGGGAACCACTGCGTATAACTTGACCCAAAAAAGTGCCACACGCTATACTGCCCGCCGTTCTTACTGGACGTGGGGCCCCACGAAGACACTTTACTCAATGAGTATCTATTCAGGAACTGCTGGGGGGCAACTATAATTTATCGACCCCTGATGGCACCATTTATTATTACTTAGAAAATCGGCGGGTCACTGAACATTTTGTAGACGAAAGTGGCGCAAAAATCACGCCACCAACTGGCTTTACACAAGGAAATCAGCTAGTGGTGGACAGTGAAAACTATGTCTACACTGTCGCAAAAGCTTTGCCGAAGATCTACCAAGCTGGTGAAAAAACCTATATCTTCCAAGGCTGGTTTAAAGGCAAAACCAAGCCAGCAACATTAAAGACGACAACGACCCCAAGTTTTACACCAACTTTTAATGATGAGGACGACATGACCGCTGTGTACCAAGAAGCGATTCCCACCGCGGAACTAACGTTAACAGGTGCCGTTGACATAATCGAAAATGGCGCCACAATGGATTACTGGGAGGCGCTACTGAAGAACACAGGCGAAGCGCCGTTAACCACCATTAAAATCAAGCCAACGGCAACTTGGGCGGCTGGCATCGGCGCACCCAACACGATATTTGTACAAGGAACGGGTCAAAACACCAAAGCTTTTCCTGTCACCAAAGAACAATGGACGACCGGTGCAGGAGTGTCCATCACGTTGGATCAGCCTTTACCAGCTGGCGGTCAATTAAAAATGAACTTATTAGGAACCGCCGTTACAGGAAATCCTGGTCAAGTTTTAACCGCTGATGTTGAAGTAACGGGCAACTTTGGCAGTTTAACTGCCAAAGATACGGTCCGTATTAAAGACTTAGATCAAGAAATTACGAGTCCTGACGGCGACGGCTTTATTAGTACCCCGACATTTGATTTTGGTAAACTAGCAATTTCAGGAAGTAAGCAACAATATGGTTTGAAGAAGGCCGCAGATTACTACGGCAATGGCACTCGCAACCCTTATTTACGCCTGAATACTAGCCAAGCCAATTGGAGTTTAACGGCCCAGCTATCGCAACCAAAATCAGCCACAGACAGCTTGCCAACAACGACCCGCTTGTTGCTAGGAACGGCCGCTGCTGCCAGCTTTACCGATTACAACCAACCAACAGAAACCAGGACACCACTTGGCAAGACCAGCACCGTGACTTTAACCGCCGACAATACCGCAACAGCGGTGGTCGCAAACCAACAGTTCACAGGCAGTGACGTCTATCAGTTGGACTTCACGTTTGCTAACATCAAACTAGAAGTGCCAGCCAACCAAGGTATGGCTGGCCAACAATACCAAGCCGCCGTCACGTGGAATTTAGTGACTGGCCCCTAAAATAAAAATGCCCGAGCCTTAGAAAAATAAGAGGCTCGGGCATTTTTATTGATGGTCTTTTGATGGTCGTTGTGCTATAATAGCATTGAAAAGAGAGATATGCTGTAACATACCTCTCTAGTGTAGAGCCGTTTAAGACGGTGACCGATTTTGTTACAAAAAATAACCGTACTCAGTCAAAGTAAACGGTTATTTTTTCTTGTCTTCTTTAACAACCTTTAGGATTCCGAAGATTAAAGTCGCGATAAAAGAACCGAAACTAATCATCAGAGCTAAAGCTTCTGCGATAGACAAAAGGCCTCTCCTTTCATAGATTTTAGTACTTACATTCATAAGCACCACCACCTTTCAGATTGGATAGCCACCGCCATAACTTCTCTACACTTTTATTATACCATTTAGAACTAAAAAATAATTAGTTTTCAATATATTTTTTTAGGAAATTGTGCTATAATAGCAATGAAAAGAGAGATATGCTTCAACATACCTCTCTGATGTAGAGCCGTTTAAGACGGTGACCTTTTTAGTTACAAAAAATAACCGTACTCAGTCAAAGTTGACGGTTATTTTTTATTGTCATTTTTAAGCTTTAAAAGATTTTCCTGTTCCCTAATTGTTAAGAATAGAGAAGAAAAGCTCAAAATGTTAGTTCTGATTACTAACATTTTGAGTTTTTTTCAATAAATATCAAGAAAAATCAGCGGAAATTAGAGAGAAAATGGTGAATTCCACTGATTTCCAGGCTGTTTTTTACCAAAAAACAGTGGCTCCTCCTTGGTATAAAAGGAATCATTGGAAATATCAAGTTGTCGTATCAAAATTTAAAATTTCAGTGGGGCCTTTTTTTGATAAAATGAAAATCATACAAAAAATCATACATAGGACAATAAAAATAACAATAAAAAGTTACATAAAAAAGGAGAATGGCATGAATCAAAAAAGAAACCGTTTATTTGCAATCGCTTTGTGTGGTTCTTTACTAATCAGTTCATTAAATGGCATCCCAGCAATTGCTGAAACCATGGCGGCCCCAGATGTTCAAGGGGAGGACCGCCAAACAGTAGTCCCGTCAGAGGGGGTTCAAGGACGGGCGCCCGTTTCTTTTCCAGAGGCAGATACGGAAGTAGGCGTACCGCCAGCTGATGAAGAGCTACCAGAACAGACTGAACAAGTAGTCGGGCAAGTTGAAGCGTCAGTGACGAGTCCAATAATAGTTAATACACCAGAATCACTGCGTGCGCAGCGAGCAGTGCAGACATTCGATATTCCAGAGAAGACGTACAAAATGTCGTTTTTAGATGAAAGTGGTCGTTTTATTGATCCAGCGAAAGTTTCGATTACTGGGGATATTATGAAGTTTACTATGCAAGGCGCTTTGACGAAAGTCGGGGCCGTGGCCACTAATAATGTGGGAACCACGAAGCAATTGACGGTGCCGAAAGTAGCTTTGTCTGGGGATACAGCCATAAAGAGTTATGATTTTTCCGGCATCCAAAATGAAAAGATTACTTTGCCGCGGTTCTATAATGTTCCGAAAATCACGCCCAGTGCGAATTACACTGGACAAATCTATCCAATGGCAGTGACGAAACAGGTGAATGTTACAGGAGAAGTATCGAATGAGGAAACCACAGGCGCGAGGCTGAATATGTTTGTATCAGGTATCCCTAACCAGTTTGTCTTTTCTCGTGCTAGTTGGGACAATGATCCAGCGGGAAATATGTTTGCGCGTGGCTTTAACATGGCTACTGCAGGCGGCACACCAGCTTATCTGACTACGGATGATCACATTTACTATTATGTGCCTAACAAACGGGTTAACATTTATTATAATGACATGACCCCGAATGGCTTACCAGCGTATCCTCCAGGGTATAATGCCAGTCTTTCAAAAACAGTAGTTGATTCAGAAAATTTTCACTATAAAGCGCCAAAAGCTTTTCCAGAATTCTTTAGTTCTGGGAATCGTCACTTCCAGTTTAAAGGCTGGTATAAAGGGCCTGCAAGACCAGCGGATCCAAAAGCCGTTAAGTTAGAAACCTCATTGACGCCAGAGTTCGATGTCACTTACGATGGTGCCGATAATTTATATGTTTTTTATGATGAAGTGAAAGAAATGACCACTACTATTCCAGAAGTTACCTATAAGTTTGGCTTTGTTGATGAAAAAGGGGCGCTTGTTGCGCCAACGAATGTAGACATTCAGGCGAACTTAACAACTGTCGAGGATAAGGTGGTCCAGAAGGTGGGGGCTATTACAGGCGCTAATGTAGGCAATTTAAAACAGTTAACCGTTCCTAGCCAAACACTAACCTATGTACCTAAAATTAAAGTTGCTTCTTCTGGGGTAACCGATTTTCGGTTGACTATTCCCAAGCGCTATAAAATTCCAACAGTCACACCTGGTTCATTCTACACTGGCTCAACGACCGCCTATCCTTTGGCGACAACGCTGTTAAGGCATATTAGTGGTCAGGCAGATGAACGGATAACAACGGATGGCACTCGCTATAGTTTATATAATTTACCGACGCCTCATAGCTATCGTATGTACAGAAGTAGTTGGCAACCTGACGTTACCAACACGGGATTTAGTGCAACTTTAAACATGGCGACGACCGAGATTTATCCAGCTTATTTCACGACCGATAACACGATGTACTATTTCTTAGAAAACCGCCGCGTCACTGAACACTATGTTAATGAAGCAGGTGCTGAGGTACCGATGCCTACAGGCTTCACGCAAGGGAATCAAACGGTGATTGACAGTGATACTTATCATTTTAAATTGGCAAAGGAATTGCCGTTTAGTTATTTTTTAAACAATAAAGCATACCGATTTAAAGGCTGGTATAAAGGCAAAACCAAACCTAAGGTATTGGAAACGAGTCGAACGCCTGAGTATGATACAACTTTCGATGATAACGATGATTTAACCGTTGTTTACGAAGAAATTAAATACGGCGGAAATGCGGTGACATTTGGTTTTGTTGGGGAAGATGGGCAATTGCTTCAGCCGACAGGGTTTCAGGTGACTACGGATATTGTTGAAACAATCGATGGGCTGAGTACGGTTTTAAGTAATGTTTCAGCTGTCGACAGTACAGGCAACGTTAAAACTTTGACGATCCCGCAAAAGGAATATGTATTGACTCCCCAGATGAATTTCTATGGAACAAAAAATTCATTGATTACGATTCCAAGACAATACCAAGAAATTTCTTTTACCAAACCTGCCAACTACCAAGGACTAGATTATCCAGTTGCAGGGCGTGTTGAGAATATGTTTAGTGGTAATCTGTATGTTGAGGGGGCACAACCACCTTACTTTTCTGCTTCGAAAGTCAAAGCCAATCAATACAAAATAATTGAGTTTCATTGGAAAGAAGAGCCTACACAAAGTTTCTCTAGTTTGTACAAAGCTACGTTAATTCGAAGTAGCGTGGCACCAACAGGCGTAGAAATGTATCCTAATAAGCCAATCTATTACTATGCGACCAATCGCCGAGTGACTGAAAACTTTGTAGATAAATCTGGCGCAAAAATCACGCCACCTCAAGGATTTACGCAAGGGAATCAAGTCACAGTCACCAGTGATCCTTTTACTTATACTGCTTCAAAAGCTTTACCAAGCGTTTATGCGGCTGGGGCAAAAACCTATAAGTTTGTTGGTTGGTATAAAGGAACCACCAAGCCAACGACCTTAAAAACAACGGCTACTCCTAATTATTTGGTGGATTTTGATGATAATGACGATATGACGGCGGTCTATGAAGAAGAAACGCCGACTGCTGCTTTAACTTTGACCAGCACCAACCGTGTCGTGAATAATGACGATAGTGTAGATTGGGTGGCAACACTGAAAAATACTAGCCTGGCACCACTTAAAACGCTGACAGTGAAACCAGCGACTACTTGGCCTGCAGGAATTGGTACGCCGACGTCACTTTCTGTCCAATTGGACGGACAAGCACCGAAAATTTATCCAGTAACGGCGACTACTTGGTCTGAAGGAATCAGCTTAACAGGTCTTGAAATACCGGCAGGTCAAACAGCCAACGTGACGCTTGTTGGCACCAAAATTTCAGGAACATCAGACCAACGCTTGACGGCAACCCTTGATGTTACAGGAAATTTTGCGACAGTGAGCGCCGCGGATGCGGTACGTCTGACAGATACAACCCAAGGAACAATTACACCAACAGAAGGCTTTATCAGCGTGCCAACCTTTGATTTTGGAAAAATGAATATTGCTAGTAAAACGCAACAATCAGGCTTGAAAAAAGCGGCCGATTACTACGAAAATGGTACACGCAATCCTTACTTGCGAATTAAGAAAAATCAACCGAATTGGCAGATGACAGCGCAACTATCTCAACCGAAAGCAACCACAGATAGTCTGCCAACAGCGACTCGTTTATTGTTAGGTCCAGCGAATGTTTCAAGTTTTACAAATTATAACGAAGCAACCGAACAAATCAAAGCAGTTGGTAAGACTAGTTCTTTGAGCTTAACGGCGAATAATGTGGCAACCAGTGTTGTCGCAAACCAACAGTTCACAGGTAGTGACGTCTACCAACTGGATTTTACGTTTGAGAACATTAAATTAGAAGTACCAGCCAACCAAGGAACCAAAGGACAACAGTACAATGCTGCGGTCACTTGGAATTTGGTGACTGGTCCCTAAAATAAAAATGCCCGAGCCTTGAAATAGGAGGCTCAGGCATTTTTTATTGATGGTCTTTTTAGGGTTGTTGTGCTATAATGATAAAGAAAAGAGAGATATGCTTCCAACATATCTCTCTGATGTAGAGCCGTTTAAGACGGTGACCAATTTTATTATTTAAAAATAACCGTGCTTGGTCAAAGTAGACGGTTATTTTTTCTTGTCATTTTTAAGCAATTTCACAATCAGCGCAATCAAAGCAATGGTAAACATACCAAACCCAAGAATTGTCTGAATTGTTTCATATGCTGACAAAAGGCCTCTCCTTTCTGTGAATTTCGGAAATACGTGCATACGCATCACCTCTCTTTCAGATTGGATAGCCACCGCCATAACTTCTCTACACATACATTATACCATGTGGGGCTAAAAAATAATTAGTTTTCAATATATTTTTTTAGGTAAGTGTGCTATAATAGCAATGAAAAGAGAGGTATGCGCCAACATACCTCTCTAGTGTAGAGCGGTTTAAGACGGTGACCTTTTGGATTATTTAAAAATAACCGTACTTGGTCAAAGTAGACGGTTATTTTTTCTTGTCTTCTTTAACAGCTTTTAGGATTCCGAAGATTAACGTTGCGATTCTTGTTGCAAAGCGCATGTTCCTGTGCGCTTGCCGCCGCCATAACTTCTCTACGCTTAGAGTATACTATGTAAAACAAAAAATAATTAGTTTCCAATATATTTTTTAGGCAATTGTACTATAATGGTAATGAAAAGAGAGCTATGCGCTAACATACCTCTCTGATGTAGAGCCGTTACTAACGGTGACAAAAATTAATATTTTTGAAATGACCGTCTAACTAGGCAAAGTTAAGCAGCGCCCCTTTCATTAAGGGGCGCTGCTTTTTAGTCGTTATTGCGATTGTTCAGTGTCTTTTGTAGAGAGGTTCATTTGTTCTTTGATGGCATTTTCGACACGTTGGCGTTCACTCTCTTCCACAAGTTGATAAGAAATACCTTCAATCCCTGTCACGCCATCGCCAGTGTAATCGTAGCCTTTTAATTGATCGGTTTCAATCGTTTTTAGTGCGGGGGTGTATTTTTTTAGCATTGCCATCATTTGGTCAAAGGATAAGTCGGTTTCGCCATGTTCGCCGATTACGTCCAGAATTTCTTGATATTTTAGCAAGCTGTTAAAAGAAAGTAGCTTGTTGGTTAATTCGATTAAAACTTCTCGTTGGCGGCGTTGACGACCATAGTCGCCTTCGGGGTCTTCGTAACGCATGCGCGCGTATTGTAAAGCTTCCCAGCCACCTAAATGCTGTTTGCCTTTCGGATAATGAATCCCTTCAGCGTCAAAAGCAAAGGCATTGTCAACAGTGACGCCGCCCACCGCATCGCCAAGGTCCTTCATAGCATCCATATCAATTGAAAAGTAATGATTGATTGGGATGTGCAAGACATTTTCAACCGTTTTAATTTGCATATCGGCACCACCGAAAACGTGGGCCGCATTGATTTTATTGTATTCGCCATTGGTGCCAGCCATTTCCACATAGTAGTCACGCGGGATGCTAGTGATGGTAGTTTTTTGTAATTGATTATTCACTGTAACCACCATTAAGGCGTTGGAGCGGTAATCGGTTTTGCGTTTTGAGTCATTCGCAATCCCCATAATTAAGAAACTAACCGGTTCCCCTTTGGCTAAATCGGGACTCTTCGTTGAAGATTTTCTTGGTTTATACATGGTGTTCGCCGTTTTTTGCAAATTGCGATACATGCTGACGCCGTAAGCCGAAACAGAAAGTGTACCTAAAAATAAAAGGGTTAAACTGAAGACCACGAATAAACTTTTTCTTTTACGAGAATGGCGGCGCCGGCGTTGTGTCGATACTTCTGCTTCCTCTGGTTCAGGTGCCGGCAAATAACGTTGGACAATTTGAAATGAAAAGTTGATCCAGCTATAACTTAGGAGCATCCCAGCAATGACATCACTAGGATAATGAACGCGTAAGATTAAGCGACCTAACACAATCAAAACTAAATAAGTGAGTAAGAAAATTTTGATGCCTTTGGTTTTTTCGACATGAAGATAGGTCAAAATGATCAAAATCGTACAGACTAGCGCCATTGCTAATAATGAATGTCCGCTGGGAAAGCTAGCAGAGCTCCGGTCAGCTAAAGCGCCTAGGTTTGGTCGAGCCCGACCCACCACGTGTTTAAAAACGCTCCCTAAAAAGCCGACAGCTAATAGGTTACTGACAGCCCAAAAGGCTAGAATTTTTTCTTTTTTGCGTAAAAGGTACACCATCAATGATAAGAAGAATAGCAGCATTGGTCCAATCGTGGCAGTTTTTGCTAACAGATTGACCGCTGTTAAAAGTGGGGCATTTAATTGCCATTTGATGTGATAGATAGCTTCGTCCATTTGTTGAAACCAATTTGGACTAGCCGCCACTAACAAAGTGAGGAAAGTAAAACCAAGCGTTGTTAGGGCATAAAGTGGAAATTTTTTATTCGATGTTTGCATGAGAATCCCTTTCTTTTTCCCTTGAAAGAGTAGACTAAGCCAGCATCGATCGTAAATAAGCGCTTGCGACTAAACAGGACACAGCAAGCCAATCGGTTCTCATCGTCTGAGCTTTAGCACTATCCAACGTAAAGATTTCTCTTAGCTATTTTTAGAAGAGCCTTAATTCGACCATTCCTGTTTTACACATTGGTGTCTTTCGACATTTCTGCGCAATAGCCTATGTTTGGATAGGAGCCTCACCTAACAAGGTTATTTTATCTAACGCTAGAAGTATAGAATTTATGCAGCGGTTCTCACAATGAAGTTTAAGAAAATTTATTGTTTTTTAAATAAATTTAAAGGTGTGGGAGAAAAGCGTTATTTCGGTAAATTTATTTTAAAAACGGAAAAACGTTTTACAGTATCGGTCTTTAACGATATAATAAAAGAATAGATGAAAAAACGAGGAGGTGAACAGCATGCTAGTTAATTTTACAGTCAAAAATCTTCTATCTTTTAAAGAGGAACAAACACTTTCCCTACAAACAGGTGCGTATTTACGAAAGTATGTCAATAATCGTTTCGAAGTGAAACCTAAAAATTACCCAGAAAAACTAAGGTTACTGAAGAGTGCCATTGTTTTTGGGGGAAATGGTTCAGGAAAATCAAATTTAGTGAGTGGGTTAAATGCATTAAAAACATTAGTTTTAAGAGAACAAGCTTCGATTAATGATGCTTTATTATATGAACCTTTTGCGTTAGACCCTCTCACTAAACAAAGCCCATCTGTTATGACCATTGAATTTATTAATGACAGTGTCTTGTATCGCTATTCGTTAGCTAACACAGCGCGCGAAGTAGTTAAGGAATCTTTAGAGATTTATGACAAAACGCAGGATGATTTTGTTTATTATTTTAAAAGAGACGGTGCGGAATCTTCCGTTTTTCCAGAAAAATATCAAGAATACCAAACACAAATTAAGTCTAATTCGTTAGTTATCCATACGTTGGAATCAAAAAATGATCAGCACGCTACGAATGTCGTTCGTTGGTTTGCCAATCAGTTAGTTATTTTTGATGGGTCTTTACGGAATATTGAACGGCTGAGCAATGAAAAAGACAAAGAGAAATTCTTGAACTTTTTGAAACTTGCGGATATGAACATGGTTGACCTGGTTCCTGTGAAAGACAAAGAGGAAGATTACTCGAAACAAGAAAAATTAGCCGCTGTTTTAGAACGAATTATCCAAGAAAAAGACCCGACCATTGAAATTGGTCGAGTCAAGAAAAGTCTGTATTCGCTGTACTCTGTTTATAACCAATATGATGAAATGAATCAAGTGGTCGGACAAGAACGTATTCATTATGATTTGGAATCTTCTGGGACGAAAAAATTAATTGGCTTAGCGCTAAATATTTTATTTAATCCAGAAGAAAAAGTTTTTGTTTTTGATGAATTTGATGATGCATTTCATCAAGAGTTGTCAGGAACATTGTTAGAAGCGTTCAATGCCATGGAGACGAATACACAATTTATCTTGACCTCCCATGAACTTCATTTGATGGATAATCAATTGAGAAAGGATCAAATTTACTTCACAGATAAGAATTATCGTGGCGCCAGCGAATTATACGCTTTGTATGACTTTGAAGCAGACCCAAAAAAAGGTCGCGGAGATATCACATATTATCGCCGTTATTTAAATGGTCTGTTCGGTGGTGTTCCTCATATTGATCGAAGTGAAATCGTTCAGGCAGTGAAGGTAAAGGAGTAGAAGTTGGTATGCCAAAAATAAAAAGGGTAAAAAAAGGAAAGAAATTAAAACCAAATGTCATGATTTTTTGCGAAGGAGAAACAGAAGAAGCTTACCTTAGATTGATTAAACGAAAATATTCTGCAGTCAATATTAAAAGTAAACTCAAAGTAAAAACATGTAGACGTCAAGGAGAGGCGTTGGTCGAATACGCCGTTTCCTGTATTCGGAGTATGGGAAAAGCGGAGCGGGATAATTATGATTTGTTTTATGTTATGTATGACAAGGACGAACAAACCACAGAATCGATTGAAAACGCGGTAAGATGTGCACAACGACATCGTCCTGAAATCAAGACAATTTTTTCAAATGAATGCTTTGAACTCTGGTTACTACTTCACTTTGAGGAAGTCAATCGATACATGACTAGAGAAAATTTATATGGGAGATTAGAGAAAGTTCTGCATTTAAAAGACAGTTATCGAAATTTTAAAGGCGCAGAAGTATGTAAGTATCTTGAAGAAAAAGTAGCTATTGCTTTTCAGAATACGAATAAAAACTGGTTGTCTCCTTTAGAAGAAATGAAAATCAATGAAAATCCCTATACGAATTTCCCCAAAGAATTGTGCGAAATGTTAGCACAAAAAGAAGTTGATTTTTAAAGAGCAAGAAAGCATCTGTTTAAATTTAGACAGGTGCTTTCTTGCTTTTTTCTAAACTTCCCCACTTATCCTCGACGCCATTCACCAATCTGGTCCAAACTAATTTCTCCAGAAGACAATGTTTTGGCCGTGCCATCAGGCAACTGGACAATCAATTCCCCATTTCCATTAATGGTTGTCGCAACGCCGCGGAAGTCTTGCCCGTTTTGGGTAAAAGCGACGTCTTTGCCAATCACAAAGGAGCGTTGCCGGTATTCTTCTAAAAAGTCTTTCGTTGAACGTTCGTCTAAAATTTGGTAAAAATGATTCCAAATGTTGGCGACTAATTCATTTCGCGTCGCCGTCGGTTCACCATCTGGGAAAAGGGAAGTCACTTTCTGCCGAATGTCCTCAGGGAATTCGGTTTCTGTAATTGAAAAATTAATCCCCATGCCGATGATAACATTAGAAATCTGCCCTGTTTCCACATTGCTCATGGCTTCAGACAAAATCCCGCAAACTTTTTTGCCATTTAAATAAAGATCGTTGACCCATTTAATTTCTGTGTGAACGCCTGCCAGAGCATCCATTGCTCGAGCGACCGCTACGGCCATAATCACAGTATATTGAGCGATTTCTTCAAAATTTTGGTTCGGTTGAAGCACCATGCTCATGTAAATCCCTTTACCTGGCGTAGCGAAAAACGGCCGGCCGAACCTGCCCCGAGGCATTTCTTGCATGTCAGCAACAATCAAAGTATTGTCGGGCGTCTGGTCTAAAATCGCCCGCTTAGCATCGGTCATGGTAGATTCAGATGTTTCTAGGACGGTAATTGTTAAAGGCGGTGTTTGTGGCCATAATGCCAACTGAATGCCTTCTGCAGAAAGGACATCTGATTTTTCAAGGCGATACCCTTTGTTTTGCACGCTAGTAATTTGATAGCCATCTTTTTTCAATTCATTAATCGCTTTCCAAATAGCTGTGCGAGATAAGGACAGACGTTGTGCCATCTCTTCGCCCGAAAGGAATGCGGGCGTTTGTTTCATCAATAAAGTTAGGACTTGGCTTTTTGTCGACATATTTTTTCCTCCGATTCGTTATGCTTATTGTAGCGGAAAGGAAAAGGCTTGGTCAACTAGTGAAAAAATCCATCTTAGGATGGAGGAAAATGAAGCAGGCGTTTGCTATACTTGTTTTATTGAGAAGGAGTGAGGGGAATGGAAAAGCAACAATATGTTTGTGAGAAATGTGGCAACATGCACTATGTGTCGGACCAATTTCAAGCAACAGGTGGGAACTTTGCGAAAATTTTTGATGTTCAAAATAAAAAATTTATTACAATTAGCTGTACCCAATGCGGCTACACCGAACTTTACCGCAGCCAAACAAGCGGCGGCATGAATGTCCTAGACTTTTTATTAGGTGGCGGTTAGTCAAAAACGAATGCATCTTTGCATTCGTTTTTTTGTGTGAAGAGGAAGATAGGGGAAAATGCGTAATTATTTATTACGCATTTTTTCATTAAAACCCTTTACAAAAAAACTCCTTTTTATGAAAAAGAAAACCTTAAAGAAACCCTTGACTTTTCTAGACAAAGGTAGTAGAATCTATAGAGCAAAAACTATCTGAAAGTGACGAAGCAGGAGCGAAATATTGTCCGTTCCGGTTTTTTATAGGAAAACAAAAGTAGAAACGCCAGAAAATTTTTCGGAAGCATGTTCTATTTTTGGTTTTTTTTTGCTTAAAAACTGCAAAAAAAATGCTTTTTGTTACATATATTTAATATATGTAACGTAAATGTAATTTTTCGGATCGGTGTTTTGATAGACTTATAACTAGAGGGGTGAAGAGCTTGGCTGGACACGTAGTAAAATACGGAAAGCATCGCGAACGTAGAAGTTTCGCACGTATCAGTGAAGTATTGGAATTACCAAATTTAATTGAAATCCAAACAGACTCTTATCAATGGTTTTTAGATGAGGGACTTCGTGAAATGTTTGAAGACATTTTACCAATTGATGATTTCCAAGGAAACTTATCCTTAGAATTTGTTGACTATGAATTAAAAGAACCAAAGTACACAGTAGAAGAAGCCCGCGCACATGATGCCAACTATTCTGCGCCATTACATGTAACATTACGTTTAACCAACCGTGAAACAGGTGAAATTAAATCCCAAGAAGTATTCTTCGGCGATTTCCCATTAATGACAGAAATGGGTACCTTCATCATCAACGGGGCAGAACGTGTTATCGTTTCCCAATTAGTTCGTTCTCCAGGTGTTTATTTCCATGGAAAAGTGGACAAAAACGGCAAAGAAGGTTTTGGCTCAACAGTCATTCCTAACCGTGGTGCATGGTTAGAAATGGAAACAGATGCGAAAGACATTTCTTATGTTCGGATTGACCGCACACGTAAAATTCCTTTAACTGTGTTAGTTCGTGCTTTAGGTTTCGGTTCAGATGATACCATCTTCGAAATTTTCGGCGACAGCGAAAGCTTACGCAACACAATTGAAAAAAGATTTACACAAAAATGCAAGTGATTCTCGTACAGAAGAAGGCTTGAAAGACATTTATGAACGTCTTCGCCCAGGCGAACCAAAAACAGCAGATAGCTCACGTAGCTTGTTAACTGCACGTTTCTTTGATCCAAAACGTTATGATTTGGCAAACGTTGGTCGCTACAAAGTTAACAAAAAATTAGACTTAAAAACACGTCTATTAAACTTAACCTTAGCGGAAACGCTAGTTGATCCAGAAACTGGTGAAATCATTGTCGAAAAAGGCACGGTTTTAACACACCAAATCATGGAAACATTAGGCGAATACATTGACAACGGCTTAAACAGCGTAACTTACTATCCAAGTGAAGATGCTGTAGTAACTGAACCAATGACAATCCAAGTGATTCAAGTTCTTTCACCAAAAGATCCTGAACGTATCGTAAATGTGATTGGTAACGGCTATCCAGACGACAGCGTAAAAACAGTTCGTCCAGCAGATATCGTTGCTTCAATGAGCTACTTCTTCAACTTAATGGAAGATATCGGCAATGTCGATGACATCGACCACTTAGGTAATCGTCGTATCCGTTCAGTAGGTGAATTATTACAAAACCAATTCCGTATTGGCTTAGCCCGTATGGAACGTGTGGTTCGTGAAAGAATGTCTATTCAAGACACAGAAACATTGACACCACAACAATTAATCAACATCCGTCCAGTGGTAGCAAGTATCAAAGAATTCTTTGGTTCTTCACAGTTATCACAGTTCATGGACCAAACAAACCCATTAGGTGAGTTAACCCATAAACGTCGTCTATCAGCCTTAGGGCCTGGTGGTTTGACTCGTGACCGTGCCGGTTATGAAGTTCGTGACGTTCACTACTCTCACTATGGTCGTATGTGTCCAATTGAAACGCCTGAGGGACCAAATATCGGGTTGATCAATAGTTTATCTAGTTACGCAAAAGTGAATAAATTTGGTTTCATCGAAACGCCTTATCGCCGTGTTGATCGTGCGACAGGCCGTGTTACTGATCAAGTAGATTACTTAACAGCAGACATCGAAGACCATTATATCGTAGCGCAAGCGAACTCACTTTTAAATGAAGATGGCACATTTGCCAATGATGTTGTTATGGCGCGTCTACAAAGTGAAAACTTAGAAGTTGCCGTAGACAAAGTTGACTACATGGACGTTTCACCAAAACAAGTAGTCGCAGTCGCAACAGCATGTATTCCTTTCTTAGAAAACGATGACTCCAACCGTGCCTTGATGGGTGCCAACATGCAGCGTCAAGCGGTGCCGTTAATTCAACCACGCTCTCCGTGGGTAGGTACAGGGATGGAATATAAATCAGCCCATGACTCAGGTGCTGCTTTACTATGTAAACATGACGGTGTCGTAGAATTCGTCGATGCAAAAGAAATTCGCGTTCGTCGCGACAATGGCGCATTAGACAAATATATGGTTACTAAATTCCGTCGTTCAAATTCAGGAACAAGCTACAACCAACGCCCAATTGTTCACTTAGGTGAAAAAGTTGAAAAAGGCGATACTTTAGCGGATGGACCTTCTATGGAAGAAGGCGAAATGGCTTTAGGGCAAAACGTCTTAGTTGCCTTCATGACATGGGAAGGTTACAACTACGAGGATGCCATTATCATGAGCCGTCGTTTAGTTAAAGACGATGTTTACACTTCTGTGCATATTGAAGAATATGAATCAGAAGCACGTGATACAAAATTAGGACCTGAAGAAATTACCCGTGAAATTCCAAACGTTGGGGAAGACGCATTGAAAGACTTAGACGAAATGGGGATTATCCGCATTGGTGCTGAAGTTCAAGATGGCGACTTACTAGTTGGTAAAGTCACACCTAAAGGGGTCACAGAATTATCTGCAGAAGAACGTTTATTACACGCAATCTTCGGGGAAAAAGCCCGCGAAGTTCGTGACACGTCTCTCCGTGTACCTCACGGTGGCGGCGGTATCGTTCACGATGTGAAAATCTTTACTCGTGAAGCTGGCGATGAATTATCACCAGGTGTCAACATGTTAGTTCGTGTCTATATCGTTCAAAAACGTAAAATTCACGAAGGAGATAAAATGGCGGGACGTCACGGAAATAAAGGGGTTGTTTCCCGTATTATGCCGGAAGAAGATATGCCATTCTTACCTGACGGAACACCTGTTGATATCATGTTGAACCCATTAGGGGTACCTTCTCGTATGAATATCGGACAAGTACTTGAATTACACTTAGGTATGGCTGCTCGCCAATTAGGCATTCACGTCGCAACACCTGTTTTCGATGGGGCAACCGATGAAGACGTTTGGGAAACTGTTCGTGAAGCTGGTATGGCTAGCGATGCTAAAACAGTTCTTTACGATGGACGTACAGGTGAACCATTTGATAACCGTATTTCCGTTGGTGTCATGTATATGATTAAATTAGCCCACATGGTTGATGACAAATTGCATGCTCGTTCAATCGGACCTTACTCTCTTGTTACGCAACAACCGTTGGGTGGTAAAGCTCAATTCGGTGGACAACGTTTCGGGGAAATGGAAGTTTGGGCACTGGAAGCTTACGGTGCTGCTTACACATTACAAGAAATCTTAACTTACAAATCTGATGACGTTGTCGGACGTGTGAAAACATACGAAGCCATCGTTAAAGGTGAACCAATTCCAAAACCAGGTGTGCCTGAATCATTCCGAGTATTAGTGAAAGAATTACAATCACTTGGTTTAGACATGCGTGTCTTGGACATTGAGGAAGCTGAGATTGAGTTACGCGATATGGACGATGACGATGATGATTTAATCACCGTTGACGCACTAACCAAATTTGCGGAACAACAATCAGCGAAACAGCTGGAAAAAGAAGCAGAATCAGTCGTGAAAGAAGAAGCACAAGACGTTGTTCAAGAAATTGAAACAGCCGAAGACAGAGACTAATTTGTCGCTACCACTCTGATGAGTTGATTCAACTGCGACTTTGTTGCAACTGCGCAAGCCATTACTTGTTCCAAGTGTCGTCAGACCTTCTTTCAAGTGATGCTTGCCATTTGCTAACAAGTTGCTGACTCAGCTTCTCTAAATAAGGAAATGGAGGGAATTCCTTTTGATCGATGTAAATAAATTCGAAAGTATGCAAATAGGGCTTGCTTCACCAGAAAAGATCAGAAGTTGGTCTTATGGGGAAGTTAAAAAACCCGAAACAATTAACTACCGTACATTAAAACCCGAACGTGAAGGGTTATTCTGTGAACGCATTTTTGGTCCAACCAAAGACTGGGAATGTGCTTGTGGTAAATATAAACGTATCCGTTATAAAGGTATTGTCTGTGACCGTTGTGGCGTTGAAGTCACTCGTTCAAAAGTACGTCGTGAACGTATGGGACATATTGAATTAGCCGCACCAGTTTCACATATCTGGTACTTTAAAGGAATTCCATCTCGGATGGGTCTTGTTTTAGACATGAGCCCTCGTGCATTGGAAGAAGTCATTTATTTTGCTTCATACGTTGTCATCGAACCAGGTGACACAACATTAGAGAAAAAACAATTGTTAACGGAACGCGAATATCGTGAAAAACGTGAACAATATGGCCAAGCCTTCAAAGCTGCTATGGGTGCCGAAGCCGTGAAACAATTATTAGATAACGTCGATTTAGATGGCGAAGTTGCGCAATTAAAAGAAGAATTAAAAACAGCTTCTGGTCAAAAACGGACACGTGCCATCCGTCGTTTAGACATCTTAGAAGCCTTCCGTGCTTCTGGTAACCAACCAAGCTGGATGGTAATGGATGTTATCCCAGTTATTCCACCAGATTTACGTCCGATGGTTCAATTGGAAGGTGGTCGTTTTGCAACAAGTGACTTAAACGACTTATACCGCCGTGTTATCAACCGTAACAACCGTCTAAAACGTTTATTAGACTTAAATGCGCCAAGCATCATTGTTCAAAACGAAAAACGGATGTTACAAGAAGCGGTCGATGCTTTAATCGATAATGGTCGTCGTGGCCGTCCAGTTACTGGACCAGGTAACCGTCCATTGAAATCTCTTTCTCACATGTTGAAAGGGAAACAAGGTCGTTTCCGTCAAAACTTACTAGGTAAACGTGTTGACTATTCTGGTCGTTCCGTAATCGTCGTTGGTCCGTTCTTAAAAATGTACCAATGTGGTTTACCAAAAGAAATGGCGATTGAATTATTCAAACCATTTGTAATGCGTGAATTAGTACAACGTGAAATTGCGACAAACATTAAAAATGCGAAACGTAAAATCGAACGTGGCGAAGATGAAGTTTGGGATATCTTAGAAGAAGTTATCCAAGAACACCCAGTTTTACTTAACCGGGCACCTACGTTGCATAGATTAGGAATCCAAGCTTTCGAACCTGTTCTTGTTGAAGGTCGTGCGATTCGTCTTCACCCATTAGTATGTGAAGCCTACAATGCCGATTTCGATGGAGACCAAATGGCGGTTCACGTGCCTCTAAATGAAGAAGCACAAGCAGAAGCTCGTATGTTAATGCTTGCTGCCCAAAATATCTTGAACCCGAAAGATGGTAAACCAGTTGTTACACCATCTCAAGATATGGTCTTAGGTAACTACTACCTAACAATGGAAGAAGAAGGCCGTGAAGGGGAAGGCATGATCTTCCGCGACATGAACGAAGCTGTTTTAGCATGGCAAAATGGCTACGTGCATTTACACTCACGGATTGGGGTTCAAACAACACTTTTAGGTGACAAACCATTTACTGATTGGCAAAAAAGAACGAATCTTAATCACCACAGTTGGTAAGATCATCTTTAACGAAATCATGCCTGTTGAGTTCCCTTACTTGAACGAACCAACAGACTATAACTTAACTGTTCAAACACCAGATAAATACTTCGTAGAAGCTGGTACAGACATTCCTGCACACATTAAAGAGCAAGAATTAGTTTTACCATTCAAGAAGAAAAATCTTGGAAATATCATTGCTGAAGTCTTCAAGAGATTCCACATTACGGAAACCTCTAAAATGCTTGACCGCATGAAAGACTTAGGTTACAAACACTCAACTTATGCTGGGATGACAGTAGGGATTGCCGATATCATGGTTCTTCATGAAAAACAAGCAATCATTGATGCTGCCCACAAACAAGTTGAAACAATTACTAAACAATTCCGTCGTGGTTTAATTACTGATGACGAACGTTATGAACGTGTAATCGGCGTTTGGAACGGTGCCAAAGACGAAATCCAACAAAAACTGATCGAAAGTATGGAAGCTCGTAACCCAATCTTCATGATGTCTGACTCTGGAGCCCGTGGTAACATCTCCAACTTTACACAGTTAGCTGGTATGCGTGGTTTGATGGCCGCTCCGAATGGACGAATCATGGAATTACCAATCATCTCAAACTTCCGTGAAGGACTTTCTGTCTTAGAAATGTTTATCTCAACTCACGGGGCTCGTAAAGGGATGACCGATACGGCCTTGAAGACAGCCGATTCAGGTTACTTAACACGTCGTTTAGTTGACGTTGCCCAAGACGTAATCATTCGTGAAGACGACTGTGGCACTGACCGTGGTCTTGAAATCGAAGCAATTCGTGAAGGTAACGAAATTATCGAACCATTAGACGAACGTCTATTAGGTCGTTATACACGTAAATCAGTTGTTCATCCAGAAACTGGTGCAATCATCATTGGTGCGGATCAATTAATCACTGAAGATCTTGCCAGAGAAATCGTGGACGCTGGTATTGAAAAAGTAACCATCCGTTCTGTCTTTACATGTAACACAAAACATGGTGTATGTAAGCACTGTTACGGACGTAACCTTGCAACTGGTTCTGACGTTGAAGTCGGAGAAGCAGTTGGTACAATCGCCGCTCAATCAATCGGGGAACCTGGTACACAGTTAACCATGCGTACGTTCCATACCGGCGGGGTTGCCGGTGACGATATCACTCAAGGTTTACCTCGTATCCAAGAAATCTTTGAAGCACGTAATCCGAAAGGGCAAGCAGTGATTACAGAAGTAACCGGTGAAGTTATCGATATTTCTGAAGATCCTGCCACACGTCAAAAAGAAGTAACCATCAAAGGAAAAACAGATACACGTACCTATACTGTCCCTTACACTGCACGTATGAAAGTTGCTGAAGGCGACATCATCCACCGTGGTGCACCGTTGACAGAAGGTTCAATCGATCCAAAACAATTATTACAAGTTCGTGATGTTTTATCTGTTGAAAACTACCTATTACGTGAAGTACAACGTGTTTACCGTATGCAAGGGGTAGAAATCGGCGACAAACATATCGAAGTAATGGTTCGTCAAATGTTACGTAAAATCCGCGTAATGGATCCAGGTGACACTGAAATCCTTCCAGGAACATTAATGGACATCGCAGAATTTAAAGACCGTAACTACGACACATTAGTTGCTGGTGGCGTCCCTGCTACTAGTCGTCCAGTCTTACTTGGTATTACCAAAGCGTCATTGGAAACAAACAGCTTCTTATCTGCTGCATCCTTCCAAGAAACAACACGCGTGTTAACAGATGCTGCTATCCGTGGCAAAAAAGATCCATTACTTGGATTGAAAGAAAATGTTATCATTGGTAAAATCATCCCAGCTGGTACTGGTATGGCTCGTTACCGTAACATGGAACCAAAAGAAGTTGGCGTAGCTAGCGAAAACGTTTATAGTATTTCAGATATTGAAGCACAAATGGCTGCTGAAGATGCGATGAAAAACATCAATAAATAAACCCTAAAAAGCCGTAAGGAGCATGCTCCTTACGGCTTTTTTTATTTGCTATAACCAACTGATTGTGAGTAAGCCCAAACTTAAAAAGGGGACAAAGGGAAGTGTCTGTTCAACTGGATACCCCAAAAATTTACAGCTGTAGCCATAGATTAGGCCATAACTACTGGCAAAAAATAGTAGCATCAGCAACTGAGGTACCTGTAAAAAACAGCCCCACAAACCCAGTAACAAAAGATCCCCTCGTCCCATGGCTTCCGGAAAATAATGTAAGACGGCTTGGAAAAAACAAAAACAAAAAAGACCAGTCAGTAAGTAAAACGAATGCTGACCCGCAATTTTCAGCAAGCAAAGCACAAAAAAACTAGGATAAAGAATCTTCGGTTCAACCACTAAATACCAGTAATCAATCAAGGATAATGTGAAAGCGCTCGTCAGCCACCACCAGAGAATCAAAGCATCAATCGTCAGGCCAGCAAAAAAACAGCTTGCGGTTAACCCGCCCATGACAAGTTCTGCTAAAAGATAACACTTAGCTACTGGCTGTTGACACTTTCGACAACGAAAGCGCTGCAGCAAAATCGAAACAACTGGAATTAATTCATAGAGTTGTAGAGGCTGGTGGCAACCTTGACAGTGGGAAGGGGGCCACCACAAAGAACGCCCTACTGGTAAGCGCTCCGCCACTAAGCATAAAAAAGAACCGAAACAGGCACCAATCAAAAAGAGACTCAAGAAAAACATAGGTTACCTCCTTAAAAATAAACTACGCTTTTTTTAAACTTTTTCGTTTGACTAGACAAATCTTTTTTTGTTAGGAATAATAAAAGAAACAAGAAATGAGGGAATCAAATGGAAAAATTAGCGATTGGTGTCGACGTTGGCACTACGCAAGCCAAAGCAGTGGCTTTTCAAGCAAATGGCACAGTCGTAGCTTCTAGCTATGTGCGTTATCCATTAATTCAAGAGACTGAAGGAATGGCGGAGCAAGACCCAGAAACGCTGTTCCAAGCTGTGGTGAACTGTATTCGAACCGTCACACAACAAGTGAAGAATCAACCAATTGGGCTCATTTCTTTTGCTTCAGCGATGCATGGCTTAATTGCCATGGATGCGCAAGGACGCCCATTGACCCAAGTGATTACTTGGGCTGACACACGAGCATCTGATTATGCGGAAGCGTTAAAAGAAACGCCAGCGGCCCAATTGTTTTATCAATTGACAGGCATGCCAGTTCATCCAATGGCGCCTTTGTACAAGATTCGCTGGCTGCAGGAAAATCAGCCAGCCGTTGCGCAGAGCGCGGCCAAGTTTATTGGGATTAAGGACTACATTTTTTACCGTTTCTTTGGCGAATACTGGACAGATTATAGTAGTGCTTCAGGAATGGGTTTATTTAATATTCACACGCGACAATGGGAAACGTCGATTTTAGCGTATTTATCTATTGAGGAGGAACAGTTGCCAAAAGTTGCCCCGTCAACGTTCATTTTTCCAGCGTTAGCGCCTTCTTGGCAAGAGATGCTTGGTGTTGAGGAGGAAACGGTTTTAGTTCTTGGTGGCGCGGATGGTCCATTGTCTAATTTAGGTTTGGGAGCGCTAGGAATGGGTGTAGCGACTTTGACCGTTGGTACGAGCGGCGCACTTCGGTATATTGTCGAAGAACCTTTTTTGCATCCGCAAGGTGAAACGTTTTGTTTCGCTCTAGATGAACAGCACTGGGTGATTGGTGGCGCAAGTAGTAATGGTGCAGTTGCGTTAGATTGGGCGAGCCAAACGATTTTTGCAGAAGAACGTCAGCAAGCTATCCAAAACGGGACCAATCTCTATGACCCAATTATGGCCAAAATTGCAACCGTGCCAGCCGGGGCAAATGGCTTACTGTTTCATCCTTATTTGCTTGGTGAACGAGCACCGCTGTGGAATGCAGAGGCGAGCGCAAGTTTTATTGGCTTGCGCAAAAATCACCATGCCGGACATTTAGCTCGAGCGGTGGTGGAAGGAATCTGTTTCAATTTAAAAACCATTTTAGAGGATTTGAAACAACTCGGTGGACCCGTTCAGGAGATTCGGGCGACAGGCGGCTTTGCTGATTCCCCTGTGTTCCGTCAAATCATGGCTGATGTGCTGGGAGAAACGTTATCGTTCACTGATAGCACCGAAGCTTCGGCATTAGGCGCTGTTTTGCTAGGTTGGCAAGGCTTAGGGCAGTTACCAAATTTGCAAGCAGCGGCGCAACAGGTGCTGATTCATGAAACGGTCACGCCACGAGCGGATCAATTGCTAGTTTATCAAGAACTGTATCCTGTTTTTCAAGAAACCCAACAAGTTTTAGCACAAAGTTATCAAAAATTAGCAGAATTCCGCAAATAATTGATAGTAAATAGCTTTGACAAATGGCTGAGAAGTTGCTTAACTAGAAGAGAGACAAAGACTTGAGGAAATGAGGATGAGAAATGAAGAAACAGCTACTACCACTATTTCTGTTATTCATTGGGGCGTTAGCAAGCTGCAGTGCACAGTCTCGTTCCGGCGAAAAAGCAGCGCAACAGTTGGTAGATTACTTTATTTACCAAGAAAAGCCAGAGACATTCTCTCAAACTTTTCGTGAACCGAAAGTCTTAGCGGAGCATTTGCAGACGAGCCGTCAACAGTTCCAGAAGCAATTTTTCAATAGCTTAAAAGAAATGAACGCTGAAGTCACCGAGACTGAAGCCCAGAAGCTTAGCGCAGAATTACTGGCTCAAGTGAAGAAAAAAGCGTCATATCAACTAGTAGCCACGAAAGAATTGAATGGACAAGCGACAATCACTTTTCAGATTAAGGGCTTAGATTTTGTGACGGCGATTGAAGATACAACCACTGCTCTTCTTCAGCAAACGCAACAGGCGACACAAGCGCTAGACATGCAGCACACGTTAGCCGTTTTAAAAAAAGAAATCCAACAAATCAATGTCAGCCATGAGCCAGTTGAACTGCCATTAACGGTTAAGCAAGTAGAAGGACAATGGTACTTGCCAGCAGTGGAGCAACTGAGACTGAATCAGTTTTTTTTAGCTTTCGTCACAGGAAAAGAAGATACTGACCAGTTGACAGAGGCGCTCGACACGATCCTCACTCAAGCGGAACAAAAAGTCGTCACTGCGGATGAAAGAACAGCGATTGCAGGAAATTAATTAGATTCTTAATTGTAATTATTATAATTTGATAATAATTTTAAAAAAGAAGGGTTTTCAGTGTACTTTTTTCACAATTCATATTACACTAAGAGTGTAGAAATAATATTTAGGAGGATGACAAAGAATGAAATTTGAAAAAACAAAAGAAATTTTGAACCAACTCGTTGCAGATTTAAGCCAATTTTCCGTGGTAATTCATCAAACACATTGGTATATGCGTGGACCTGAATTTTTAACACTTCACCCACAAATGGATGAATACATGGATCAAATCAATGAGCAATTAGATGTTGTTTCAGAACGTTTAATCACATTGGACGGCTCTCCATTCTCAACATTGCGTGAATTCGCAGAAAATACAAAAATTGAAGATGAAATTGGTAACTGGGACCGCACTATTCCAGAACGTATGGAAAAATTAGTAGCAGGCTACCGTTACTTAGCAGACCTTTACGCAAAAGGAATCGAAGTTTCTGGTGAAGAAGGCGACGACTGCACACAAGACATTTTCATCGCAAACAAAACAGACATCGAAAAAAATATTTGGATGTTACAAGCCAAACTTGGCAAAGCGCCTGGTATTGACGCATAATTTAAAACAACTCCCAAAGCCGCTGACGTTGACGTTGGCGGTTTTTTTCTGTTTAAAAGGCACAAAAAAATAAGTGAAAATCTATTTTCTGAAAGCGCAGAAAAACATTGACTTTATCAGTGATTGAAGGTAAAATATTAAATGGTATTGTTTGCCCCACAATGAGCCCCGGAAACTCAAGTGTATGTCAAACATCGAAAACAAAATTGGAGGAAAGAAACGTGCGTACAACATATATGGCCAAAGCTGGCGAAGTAGAACGTAAATGGTACGTAGTAGATGCAACAGATGTTCCTTTAGGACGTCTATCAGCAGTTGTTGCTTCTGTACTACGTGGTAAAAATAAACCAACATTCACACCACATGTGGATACTGGAGATTTCGTAATCGTAATTAACGCTGATAAAGTAAAATTAACAGGTAAAAAAGCTACAGACAAAATTTACTACCGTCACTCAATGTATCCTGGAGGATTAAAATCAGTGACTGCTGGTGAATTACGCGACAAAAACTCTCGCCGTCTTATCGAAACTTCTGTAAAAGGTATGCTACCTAAAAACACTTTAGGACGTAAACAATTTACTAAATTGAACGTATACGGTGGAGCTGAGCATCCACATGCTGCACAACAACCAGAAGTATTAGATATCACGAACTTAATTTAAGGAGGGAAATTCATTGGCACAAGTACAATATAGCGGCACAGGCCGTCGTAAAAATGCAGTTGCCCGCGTACGCTTAGTACCAGGTACTGGTAAAATTACTGTAAACAAAAAAGACGTAGAAGAATATATTCCACATGCTGACTTGCGTGAAGTTATCAACCAACCATTTGGCGTAACTGAAACAAAAGGCGCTTACGATGTAATCGTAAACGTAAACGGTGGTGGCTATGCTGGACAATCAGGAGCTATCCGTCACGGAATCGCTCGTGCATTGTTACAAGTAGATCCTGACTTCCGTTCTGCTTTAAAACGCGCTGGGTTACTTACTCGTGACGCACGTATGGTTGAACGTAAAAAACCAGGTCTTAAGAAAGCCCGTAAAGCTTCACAGTTCTCAAAACGTTAATATATCTTATATATCAACATCTCAAGACACTTTCCAAATTTTGGAGGGTGTCTTTTTTTGTGTTTTTAGGTACGACAATGGGTACGAGTTTTTTAAACCAGCTATTCATTTTATATTTTTTGCTTCTGCTAATCGTTGTTCAAATTTTTCATAAGTGGATAGATCAACGATGTTTGGTGTATTCACATAGACTTCTGTTGTTTTTGTATCAGAATGGGTGAGCGCTCTAGAAATTTGTTCCATGGTTGCGCCACCTTCATATGCTAGCGTACTAAAAGTATGTCTTAACTTATGAGAAGAAGTATTTATTAAGTGTTTGTGTCGACGTTTAACTGAGTTGATGCGGTAGTTAAGATAGTCTATGTGTACCGGGACATTCACATTTCCCTTTCTATCAATATAAGTGAAAAGAAATTGCTCTGCATTTTGTTTAATTCCAAGTTGTAAAAGTTCTTGTGCTTGTTCTTTTTTCCATTTCATTAACAACTCTATAAGGGAGGAAGGCAATTGGAATTTAGTGTTTTTTCTTCCTTTGGTAGGAGTTAAATTTCCTAGCTTGTCTTTGCTTTGGACAAGTAGTATTGTTCCATTCTGTAAATCGACATGTTTCCATTGCAGAGCATAACTTTCACTTTTACGATCGCCTAAATTTAATGTTAAGGTAAAAAGGACAAAATCTTGAAAGGTTAGATGTTTGTTATTGTAGTCTTGTTGAATGGCTTGAATCCACTCAAGAAGTTGTTCTGCGGTTAGTGCTTCTCCTTTTAGCGTTCACTCCATTTTTCTACGTTGTTTTAAAGGATCTCCTACGTAACGAGTAATCTTAGCAACATGATTGTATTCGATGTAATCAAGAAGTTCTGCAATATCAAACAATTGATTTACATAGCTTTTAATCGTTTTGATATTTGCATATTTTTGCGCTTTCGCATTTAATTTTCGCAAAACTAAATCTTTATTTGTATTCAATTCAAAGAGAGAGTAACTACCGAACATAGGTAGAATATGAAGACGAAACAGGTCTTTAGTGTTTAAAATCGTTTGTTCTGATGGAATCATTCGGTTTCTCCCACTAGAACCATTGCAATACATGTCTAACCAGACCTGTTCATAAAATTCTTTGAAAGAAATATTTGCTTTTAATTCAAAAGCTCGTTCATGTTTTTCAAGTTGTACTTTTTCAATTTTTTTAAGAATATCTTTTTCAGCTACCAGAGCTTCATTTTTGGAAGAGAACGTTTTTCTGTATCGCTGTGAAGTAACACCCAGAATTTCTCTTACTTCTTTAGGATAAAATACTTCGACTTTATAACTTCCGCTTTTCATTTTTTTGATTGCCATTAATATTTCCTACTTTCTTGCGTGAATCAGAACGTAGAAAGACTATCGTTTGATTATAGAATAGATACTTGAATGTTTATAGGTTGGTTTAAGCATATTTTTTTAACCAATTATCAATCTCCAACTTATCATAAAGTACTATTCCGTTAATACTGATTCGTGGAAGTCCAACTGTAATTAATTTATCAATAGTATTGTTGGAGAGATTAAGATATTGGCATAGCTGATGCTTTTTAAGATAACGATTATTTAATCCTAAATCAATTTGAAATTGTGTGATTTCATTTTCTAGTAGTTTGTGAATGGCTTCCTGTAATCTTTGTTTTTGAGTGTCAGACAATAAAATAGTGAGTTCGTTCATTTATGCGTTCCTCCATTTTTCTTGATTTTTGTGTAACGAACATTTTGTTCTTCAAAACCTATTTCTTTGTTTGGGATATTTTGTTCATTCCAGTCTTGAAAGAAGACAGGTCTTTTACTTACATAATTGTTGGTAAATAAGACTTTTTGATCTTTTACTTCATAAGGTCGATCTGTCAGTCTTTTTATTTCGAGCGGATGCTTCAAGTTTTGAGATTTAAAGAAGGCTTTTTTCTTATGCTCTTTTAGTTCTAAATCTTTATCAAAATACTTGCTGACATACCGTCCTCTATTTTCAGCGCTATCTATGTCAATTTTGTTGATTTTGATTAGTCCATGTCCCCAAATAGCTGTTAGTTCTGCATGAGGTAAATAGGGGAAGCTGAATAAAATAACGTGATAATGAATAGCGCCATGTTTTTGTTTCTCCCACGTAGCTAGGTACTTAATTTGGGCTTTCTTTGTCTTGTATAAATGGTAGTTTAGTCGGTTCATAAATTTTTTGAACTCACTATTTGTATAGGCTATATCTGTTATATTCTTTTTAAAAGTTAAAGTTAAAAATTTTGTCTGGTTATCCAAATTCATATCAATGAGTCGAGCAACGACAAAGCGTTGATTTTTGTAATGTTTTTGTTTTCTCTTTAAACTGTCATATTGTCCTTGTGCGGTTAAATCATCAAATGTCTGTTTTGTAGTTTTTAGCCAATCAGGTTTTTCTTTCTTTTCATCATTATCTGTTTTTCGTTTTGTTAAGATTAATTGTTCATATTCCCAAATTTCAATGTACGTAGGGGTTTCAATGATTTTTTGATTGTATCCATGTAGCAATCGCAATCACTCCTACTACAGAAATTGAGTGTTCTTACTGGTTATTCAGTTGTCAAAGAACGAGTGTATAACTTTTTGATTTTTCGCCAGATAATGTTCTATAAATCAAGTTAAGTAGGAAGAAAGCCTACGCCTTTCTTCCAGAGCAATCATCCATCGTGTGGTTGATTTTCGAGCGGAAAGCGGCTTGAGCTTTGATGGCTCTACCGCTTTCGTCGAAACCACCCGCTGGAAGTCTGCTCTTGGGTGGATAGTGATTCTTCAAGTTGAGCCAAGCGTTGTTCTAATGTTTGATAGCTTCTTTCCAATTGTTGGTACTTTTTTGTTAATGCTTGAAACAACTCCTCTTTATTTGCCAACTTAACTTCAATTTGATTGATGATTTCAGTTAGTAATTCACTATGATTCATGGTATCTAAATGATGTTTCTTATCAAAAAGTTTTCGTAAAGAAGTATTTCTGCCCAATATAGGGATCAGTTTTATTACTTTTTGAAATTTTTGGATTTCTTCCAGTGAAAACATTCTGGTTTTGCGGTGATTGATCGTTCTTTTAGTTCTTGTGTGACTGGCAAAACGAATATAATCATAGTGAAATTGGTAATCGCACTCTTTTTGAATAAAATTTGCCCATTTGTTTAAAGTAGAGAGGGAATTCAGCCCCTCTACTTTTTTTAGCACGTCATGGGCGGTGAAGTAATCAGTCATTTGTTTGGAACTAGTGTGGCTTTATAGGCTGTAGCAGTTAGTCCATAGCTAACAAATTGTCCATTTACACGACCCCAAGGAGTAATCATAAGATTATCAAATCGAACGATTGCCATACCTTTTTCATCTAATGTTTCTTTCGTGATTACAGGAGCTTCACTTTTAACTTTGACACTGATTTTTTCAAATCGGAGTTTTGGAAGAACACATTCATACGTCCAGCCCAACGCTTCGCCGTCTTTTTGCCAAAGGGAGACTTGGACTACTTGGTATTCATTTTCAAGCTTTTCTTTAGGTAAAGTTAAATCGTTAATTTTTACTGCCATTTCATATCCTCACTTTCTTTTAGTACATTTTTTAGTACAAACATATTCTAATGGAGCTAGAAAATTTTGTTAATATTTTTTAGCACAAAAATTAGTACAAAGCTGTTTTACTCTTAGTGCATTATTTGTTATGATTGTTTTGATAAAAATTGGCTTTTAACCATTGAGGAGATTGAGCTTTATGAAACCAAACAAAAAAAAGTAGGCGAAAGAATTCGAGAAATTAGGACAAATCTAGGCTACAGTATGGACGAATTTGGAAGTTTATTAGGTGATTCTCCACGAAGTTCTGTGAACAATTGGGAAAAAGGGGTCAGTATTCCTAAAAGAGATAAACTAGAAAAAATTGCGATATTAGGGAATATGTTACCAGACCAGATACTATATGGTCGAGCAGATGAATATTTATATGATTTAATTGATAGCAGTTTCAATGTTAAATTCAGCGATAATATTCTTTATGAAATTTTTGAAAGTGTACCACCTGAAAAGCGTTCTTATGATGATTTGATGTGGTTAGCCGTTGCGAAATATTTTATTGATAATGGTACATATGGAAAAGTTGTTGGAAAATTCAATTATATTTCAATGCTAGGTATACCGAACCTTTATACAGGAAGCTATCAAAATGAATTTATTGAACAACGTGAAGATTATAAACAACAAGAAGTTAAATACTATGTATATGCAGATCCGGAAAAAAACATATTACACATTATGCCATTTGTTCCTAATGAGAAGAATATAGAACTGCTTTATGAATTTCCTGAATTATTAGAACAACAAGCAGATCACGAAGTATTTACTGCAAATTTTGAACAAATTGGGCTTACCTTAAAAGGATCAACCATTGTGTATTATGGAATTGATAAACAAAAATTAGAAGCTAAAACACAGGCATATAAATATGATGAAGCGGTTGATTTATATAGAATAGCTCAACTACCAGAAACTTTATCAATGTTTGATGATGAAATCCAAAAGCAAATTTCGTTTTTAAAAAGTAAATAATTGCATATAAAAAGAAGTCAACAGTGTTTCATAACTGTTGGCTTCTTTGTTTTGCTATTTAGTTTATAAGTTAGGCCAGAATCAAGTATATCGTAAGTCTAAATTCTAACCTTTTCTCTTCTTTTTAAATTTTCAAGCTGTTTTTCTAAACTCTCAGTACGTTGTAGAAAGTCATTGAGAAAGATTTTGAATATTTGGGCATTTGCATGGTATTTTCGAATGATCTTTTTTTTATTAATTGTTTCTTGTTCAAAATCAAAAAATTTGTTTAATATCTCTAATGTTGATGTCCATGATTGAAGTTGTTCAAGTGTTATTTCTAGCGCATTGATATCTTGTTGAGTAATGATTTTAATCGGCTGATTCTTCTTTGTTAGTAATTCTTTATTTTCTTTTTCCGATGTCATAAGGTTTCCTCCTGCTATTTTACAAAATCCATGTCTATACGAACAACAATCTAAAATTATTATACTATACCATGTTTATATAGACAACACGGGGAGTGAATATGAATGAACGAAAATGAAGGTGGTAGAAAAGTGGAAGTGCTGATCAACGATTTATTAGCAGAACGTCAAATGTCTTTAAGAGAACTCGCAAGATTGTCGGGAATTGAGCCTTCAAATTTAAGCAATTTGGCAAATGGAAAAAGACAGAAAATTTATTTAGAACACATTGAAAGAATCGCAGATGCGTTGGAGATTGATGATATATCGAGGATATTAAAGTTGAATAGGAAGTAGTATTGGGGATATAAAGAATAAATATAAAAATAGTTAAAGATATTGTTAAATACTTTAGATTAAATGAAAAAATTACAGAAATAAATTTGATAGAAGAAAAGTATAAAGCGAACTATTTGATTTTTAATATTTACTGATGTTTACGATGAAGGTGGAATATAAATGAAGAATGATAACACTCTTTCTGAAGAAGGAATTGATACAGATAAAGGAATAGTTGGTTCAATTTTTGAAAGTATGCTATCGGATACTTTATCAGAAATTAAAAATTTAGATAATGTTAAAATACAGAAGATAGTAGAAAATATAGGGAAATATGATAAAAAAGAGTTTTTGCAAAGACTTGCTGCACTAAGAATTCCCTTTGAAAATAGAGATAAGGCTGTATTATTGGATGCAACAACTACAGCAACACTGAATTGGTTATCGGAAAACAACTGGAATTTTAATGGGCTTTCAATGAGCTATGGTAAATTCAAAAAAGTTATTCAACAGATTAACCAATTAGACTCTAAAATGGCTATTGATCCATTGGATAATCCCTATATAGATAATATCCAATTTTATGGTAATCATAAGGTAATGCCTGGAATAAATTTTGCAAGCTCGTATAATTTGCAAATGATGATCCAGTCTATATTTTTATCAAATCGTACAAAGTTATCTGATGAGAAAAATAGATATATATCCATTTTATTAAATGATAACCTTATGGTTTCTACCGATGTTTGTAAAAAATGTCAGATTCCAAACGAATTACCATCATTCACTCGCGAAATATTTATTCCTAATAAAACTAAGCTTGAAAGTTATATGAAACTTGTGCTTTTAGTTAAAAAATTACCTGGAATACATGAAATATCAATAATGAAAGAAGATGTTGATTTAGAAAAGCAAAAACCATTTTCCCAAAACCAACATCTCTTTTTAACTAAGCCTTATCTGGATACTGGGGAAGGCGTACTTATATTAGACATAACATCTGTCGCTAACGCATTATCCAGTAAAATTGCCACAATAATATCTGAAGTATACGTATTTGAAGAAATGTGGAATGATATAAGAAAGTCTTTTAAGAGATTGAAACATGAAAAAATTGCTGAGAATAATTTTGCTATAAAATTACTGGATGAAAGAAAATATAAGGAGGCAATTTTTAATATTGCCAATGATAAATTACTTATAGCTTTTGGTATTTTTGGTGGTATAGAAGAAAATATTGATTATACAGAAAAAATAACCAGCAGAGTAGAATTAATAGTAGAAAAACTAAATAAACATAATATTATGAATAATCAATTGTTCATAATTATAATAGTTCATACTTTAGGAGGAAGTGTGTATATTTCACTTAAATTAAGTAATATATATAGAAATATTCCAATGGCTTACTTTAACGCAATGGAACTTAGAGCAATCTCACAAGTAGAAACTGATGATATATTTTTACCTAGATTTATGAAAGCTAAAATGCAATTATCGGAACCTGGACTGTTAGGAGCTTTTGGCGAAGGAGATTTTATACCCGCTATTATGTTTTCGGAAAATGATTTGTCGTTTTATGTTGCTGATGATATAGACTATAGGGAAATGAATATTCATATAGGGATAGAAGATACCTCAGATTATTATTTAAAAGCTCAGAAAAAATATAGAGAATGCTTATTTTACTCTACATTTGACAGAAATTGGTATACTTCGACGAAAGAAGAGTTTAGTAATAGATATTTAGTTAACTACACGTCCGGTCAAAGATTCCAGTGCTTTATTGAAACAAGGAATGGGAAAATTATTGAAGTTATTACAGAAAAATTTGAGAGTAGTGGAGAAATCGATATATTATTTAATAGCTTTGATTTAGTCTCATATTGGTTGGAACAATACTTTTCAATAAATGAACTTTCTGAAAATCATGTAATATATTTGCGCATAGAAGAAATTTTAGAAAAATATTATTTAGTGGATGAAGTTAATACTGAGGAACCCGCAATAAATATAAGCAAGACAGAAAACATTATTATATGGAATATTACTTCACCAATTTATCAAAAAATAGGAATGGCAAAAACAAGTAGTTATGAACGGAAGCTCATTAGTGAACTCATTGATACGCTTGAAACTTCTGATTTGGATACTTTAGATCGAATATTTTATCCTGAATATAAGAAAAAAATGACTGGTTTGCTTATTGATGATAATGGTAAACTTAGAGTTCCTACTCACGGATTTCAACTTTTAAAAATTAGTGAGTACGAGACGAACCAGTTGTTGGATGAGTTAGGAGAATACTTGAAGGGACAAGGCTATGTATATGGTGCGATTCCTAAAAAAGACAATCTACAATTTTGTAATAAAATAGTTGGTTTTTTGTATTCTATTTTAGAAAGAGAAGCAAATGTATTCAATAAAAATCAATTGTTAAAACTTTTAATAGCTCAAATTGAAACCCTTCTTCCTGTACAATTAAGAGGAGAATCATCCTATAATAATGATATAGCTCTTTCAGTTCAAGAGAAAGATCGTTTTTTTGAGCAGTTAAATGAGGATAATAGAAATTCAATAGCGACTAAATTTTTGTTAGAATATGTAGTTGCATCACCAATTACTGGAGAACAAAATGTAGGAAAGTGGGAGATTGAGCGACTTTTAGCAATATGTTCATTAATAATTGAATGGGCACACCGGAGTGATTATTTTAAATATAATTTTGTAGATACTACAATGAATTTTTTACAATCAAATAGAATTGGTATTAAGAAGAAAGACTTTAAAAATGTAAATTCGGCAATGTTAGCTTCTAGGAATCTTCAATTGGCAAACTCTAATTTACCTATTTCGGAGAACAGAAGATATGTTGAAAGAGTGAACCAACTTTTTAAATCTAAGTTAGATAGTGCATTTGTTGAAGCATTTGGATATTCATATGAGGAATTTAATTTAGTGATAGGAGGTCTAATAGATACACACAATAATTTAGAGAAAATAGTATGGATTGAAGAGGAAGAGGAGTTAGTTCGCAAAATATTTAATGATTTAGACAAAAAAATTAGTGAGATTAAAATAGTATCAGTATTAAATTCTATTGCTCTTGTAGAAAGAGAAAAATATTTAACTCCACCAATAGGATTTGAAAAACTAGATATTTTCCCTTGGAGATTCAATCGTCGATTGTCATTCATTAGAAGACCTCTAGTAAAGTATGAAAATAAGTATATGTTTGGAATTAGGAATGTAATACACGCTCATAAATATTTAATGCGACTGATTTGGGGTGGATGTTTAAAAACAAATAGTCGTAAGATGAAAGATGTTATGTCTAAATTACGAAATATACTAGGTGATGAATTTAATGATCGGGTAAAAAGTATACTCGAAACATATCCTAACTTACAAGTAATGAAAGGGGTATCTAAAATTGGAAAGAAACGTATTTCTGGTGAAAATAATAATACATTGGGCGATATAGATGTTTTCGCTATTAATCGAAAACAAAAAAAATTATTTGTTATCGAAACCAAAGATTTTAGCTTTTCAAGAAATCCCTATGAATTAGCTATGGAGCAAGAAAAAGTATTTATAGGAGATAAAGCTTTTTTAAACAAGCACTTAAAAAGAAGTGATTGGATTCGCAAAAATTTAAAATATGTGATTGATAATTATGATTTAGAAGATGGAAAGTGGGAAATTGTTACTATGTTTGTTGTTTCAGAACATTTGATAACAAAAGACTTGGTAGATACTAAAGGTGTTAAATTTATTTCATTGAAAGAGCTAGATTATAATATGTTCCATTAATTGGAAACTAGTAAAGTTTTAAAGTTATAAAAAATAGTATTGTTCTGATTCACGCATATTTTTGGGTACGTCTTTAGGTACGATGGTCTTAAAATGTGGTGAAATTCATTAAAATCGTACCCGTTGAAAAGTTACTCAGTTTATTGCTGTTAAAAGGTTTTCTAACTCGTTCAAAATCTCTGTCACAGAACCAGGTCTTAAGAAAGCTCGTAAAGCTTCACAGTTCTCAAAACGTTAATTATTTGGAGTCGTTGCGAACGTGTTCGCTTACGAATCAATTACAATGTTTCAAGACACTTTCCATTTTTTGGAAGGTGTCTTTTTTTATGGTAGCGACAGTGTGTGTTCTGTCATAAACCAGTATATAAAAATTCACATACTGACAATATGTTTATCTTTCTTACCAAGAGAATAATTGATTCCGATTTCAGCAAGTATCCTCATTCCGAATAACGCACTTACGCAAATGATACATTTCTTTTTAGTTGATTTCCTCATTTTGATCGCCGCTATTTCTTTTTTCTTTGAATTCATTATACGTTTTTGGGAGATATTTCTTTATTAACTTTTTCTCTCTTGCGTTTTGGAGGGAGTAAGTTGCGGTTTTTTGAGAGATTAGTATGTTTAAACTGAAGAGTTATTAAATAATTAAAGTATAGTAAATCAAAAAACAAATATAATAAATGAAATTTACGCCACTAATATTGCAACCCTAGCTTATTTATGCGATCCTAAATATAATAAAACTAACAAAATCAATTAGATTAGAGGGTTAAAATATATGAAAAAAGAAATTCGCGTAGTAGGAGCAATCATAGTGGAGAAGGGGAAAGTTTTGTGTTGTCAAAGAGGACCTGAACGTGCATTAGCAAATCTTTGGGAATTTCCTGGTGGAAAAATCGAGAATGGTGAGACGGAAGTTCAAGCGCTTGAACGTGAATTGCAAGAAGAATTAAAAATAGAAGTAACGATCGTCAAGGAAGAGTATGCTTTTTGTCGATATGAGTATGATTTTGGTTTCGTTAATTTAACTACATTTATCTGTTATTTAGAATCAGGTGAACCTCAGTTGACAGAACATCTACAAATTAAATGGCTAACGCCAAATGAATTAAACCAACTTGAGTGGGCGCCTGCTGATATTCCTACTGTGGAAAAATTAGTAGAAAAAGGTGTGGGAACTGAACAAAATGGATAATTTAGAATTGGCGTTACAAAAGGCATTTATTAATAAGGAAACTCTAGGTGACGAACTTACACCTAAATTTATTGTTAACAATCCCAAAAAACATGATTATTTATTGAATACATTGAGTAAAGATTTGAAAAGCTGTAAGACTTTTTTTATAGCCGTTGCATTTATAACACCTAGTGGCTTAAATGCAATAAAAACACAACTGGCTGATCTGGCTTTGCGTGGAATCTCTGGAAAAATCTTAACATCAACATACTTAAATTTTAATGATCCACACGTATTTCGAGCATTGTTGAATATTCCAAATGTAGAAGTACGAGTTTCTAAAAAAGAAGGTTTTCATTCAAAAGGATATTTGTTTGAGATGGAGGATTATCAAAGCTTTGTTATTGGTAGTTCGAACCTAACAATGTCTGCTTTGAAACTTAACTATGAGTGGAATGTTAGATTAACTTCAAGAGAGAATGGCGAGATGGTTTCTTCTATTCAAAAGCATCTCATTCAAGAATGGCATGAGGCACAGTCGCTAACCCTAGAATGGGTCGATGCATTTGAAAAAAATTATCATCCTATTGTTAATAGAAAGATGTTAGTGCAAGATGTTTCTGAAAACGAGTGTTTAGATACGCAATATATTTTGCCGAACTCTATGCAGAAAGAAGCGCTTAGAAGTTTAAAAGCGCTTAGAGAAACGGGCGCAACTAAGGGAATGATTGTTTCGGCGACTGGTACAGGGAAAACGTATCTAGCAGCATTTGATGTGCAGCAATTCCATCCTAAACGTGTATTATTTATTGTTCATAGTGAGCTAATTTTAATGAAAGCATTAGAATCATTCAAATTGATTTTAGGTGGAAAAGATGATGATTATGGTGTTTTATCAGGGAATTCTAAGAATTTTGATGCAAAATATCTATTTGGAACAATTCAAACAGTATCTAAAAGTGAATATCAAGAGCGTTTAGGAAAAGAAGCGTTTGACTATATTTTGATTGATGAAGTCCATAAAGCTGGAGCGAAATCTTATATTAAAGCCATTGAATTTTTCAATCCCAAGTTTTTATTGGGAATGACGGCTACACCTGAAAGAACAGATAATTTTAATATCTTTGAGCTATTTGATTATAATGTAGCGTATGAAATACGTTTGCAAGCCGCTTTAGAGGCAGAACTGCTTTGTCCATTTTATTATTTTGGCGTAACTGATTATGAAAAAGATGGTGAAATCATTGATGAAACAACCGATTTAAAACGTTTGCTACAGAAAGAACGAGTTGATTTTTTAATAAAAAAAATTAACTATTATGGTTATTCGGGAGATAGTCCTCGAGGCTTGGTGTTTTGTAGTCGTAAAGACGAAGCAAGGCAGTTAGCAGAGATGTTTAACGATCGTGGAATTCCGAGTGCTTATTTATCTGGTGACCATAATTTTGATAAAAGAGAAAAGGAAATTAAGCGTTTAGATACTGGAGAGATTCATTATATATTCACGGTTGATATTTTTAATGAAGGCATTGATATCCCTAAAGTAAATCAAGTAATTATGCTGCGAAATACGCAATCTAGTATTATTTTTATTCAGCAATTAGGTCGGGGGCTAAGAAAAGACCCATCAAAAGAATTTGTTACGGTAATTGATTTTATTGGTAATTATAAAAATAACTATATGATTCCTATGGCTTTATCTGGAGATAGTTCTCAAACTAAGAATAGTTTACGTCGCGATACAATTGATGTGACGTATATCAGTGGTTTATCTTCAATTAATTTTGAAAAAGTTGCTCGTGAACGTATCTTTAAATCAATTGATCAAGCTAAATTAGATGCGATGTCGGAACTAAAAGCTAGTTATTTTAAGTTGAAAAATCGGTTGAATAGGGTTCCTTACCTGAATGATTTTCAAGTGTTAGATGGCGTGGATCCATTGTTGATTATAGGTAAAGAAAAAACATACTATAATTTCTTGGAGAGAATTGGGGAAACAGAAGCTAAATTAAGTGAAGAAGAAAACGGTGCACTAAAATTTGTTTCTGTAGAATTGCTATCAGGAATTCGCCCGCATGAACTTTATGTTATTGAAGAATTTTTAATGACAGATAAAGAACAGTTATCTTTAGAGGAAATCACAGCGCTGTTTGATACGTTTAACCTGACGTATACGACAGATACTCTAGCATCTGTTGTTAAAGTCTTAGATTTATCTTTTTACGAATCAACAATTAGAAAACGTTATTTGTTATCACAAATGTTTAAGATGAAAGAAAATTGTTTACAAATAACAGAAAAATTCAGAGAGTTTAAAAAGAATTCTTATTTCATCAATTTGATGTTAGATGTAATCCATACAGGGATTAACAAATCTATGGAGTATGATTTATCCCAACCGTTAAATTTATACAAAAAATATCGTCGTAAAGATGTTTTACGATTATTAAATATGAACTTTAATCAAAATGAACAAAGTATTGGTGGCTATACAAACAGTAATAATCATTTTGCTATTTTTGTAACTTTGGATAAAGGCAAAGATTTTAAAGCTGCACGTATTGCTTATGAGGATGAATTTATTGATGAACGAACATTCCATTGGTATACAAAAGCGCCTAGAAATCTACGCTCGCCAGAAGTTCAACTTTTGCGGAATCCTGGGGAATATAAATTTCATTTATTTGTGAAACGGAAATATAATCAAAAAGAGAACGAAACAGATTTCTATTATCTAGGCGAAGTAGCCCCTCTTCAAGAAACTATCCAACAAGTCGAAAAACAAGACAAAGAGGGTAAGAAAAAAAGCGTCGTTAAACTAGACTTTACCTTAGAAACACCTGTAGAACCTAATATGTATGAATTTTTAACGCAGAACACAAACTAAAAAAGCCACTTTCCTCTGGAAAGTGGCTTTTCCCATCCCCCTCACCGAGAAGACAAAATTTCATAAATCACATAGAGTTCCCAGTTGGAAATCTCTATTCGATAAAACTGTTCTAGAGTATAGAAAATGTTTTTAGCATTTTGGAAAAATGGTTTTTGGTTAATGGTTAGTTCCTCGAGGTTAGCAGGGATTTCATAGTCTTCAACGCCGAGCATGGTTCGCTCTACCATGAGCGCGTTGTGCATCATTAAGTTAAATTTCATTTTGCCGCTGAGTGTGAGGTCGAAGCGTTTTTCAATGTTTTTTGTAACGTTTTCGACTTGTTTAATAATGACGTCAGGATTTAGAAATTCTAGTTTTTCTGACAAGCCTTCTTTCGAGAAGAAGTGAACAAATTCGTTAATCATGCTATCAATGTTATTGGGATGCATCAAGTTTTGGAAAGGTTCCATCAACTGGGTTCCTGCATCTTCGTCTAACATGTCTAAGAGATTCACGCTAGCAACATTCGTATGGTTGTCTAAGTAAGACGTCGTCAAAATGAGCGAGGTTTCTTTTAAATAATTTTCTTCGGCGTTGGCAATGTCTAACGTGTTTACCAAATCTTTGTATTTTAGAGTAATGACTTTAATGTCAGTATACAGGTATTTTTGACAGATTTGTTTGATTTGCTTGGCAATATCCAGACCTGAAATACTAGAGACAATGATATTTTTTTCTACTGAAAAGCCTTCAAAGTACTGTACATCGGTTTTAAATTTTTTTTCAGCGGTTTTAGCAATACCATAGAAAAGTTGTTCGTTCATTAATTGATGACCAATTTCCAACGCATAGGCAGTGGTCAGGTTATTGATCACCAAAAGTTCTCCAAGAATTTGCGGTTTCAAACTTTTATAAAGTTGTGTCAGAGAACCCATATCGACGAGCATAATGACGCCTTGTGATGTGTCCCGCTGAGAAAGCCACTCTTTAACTTCGGCGACGATATCTCGGACGGAGGAGGTTAAGGGCATGTTAATCGCATCGAAAATATAGGTACCACATAATTTGTTGGCAACGGCTTGAATACTTGTGGCAGTCGATTCACCATGCGCCACGAGGAGCGCTTGGTAAGGAATCGTTTCAGAAATTTCTCCGCTGAGTAATACAGATAAGAGTACCTCTGTCAAGAAACGGTATTCTTCTGGCAGCGGACTGACTAAGTTTTTCACGAGGGAAACCGTTCGCGGATAGTGTTCTTTTAACTGTGTTTGGACTGGAAGGAGCACTGTTTCGTTAAATGTTGGCGGTAAAATTTTCAGCAATTTAGCAACATCTTTCATTGGTTTTTCAGTTTGCTCAGGTTGGTTAATAATTAGTTTGTTTTTGGTTTGGACTTCCGAGTCAAGTCCAGACTCCTGTGTAAAATGCTATACAATGTTTTTACCATTTCTACTTATCAAAATTGATGTATTTTCTTGAAGAATAAATCCATTCATCATGTAGGTCCATAAGAACGGCTCCAATTAAGCGATTGGCTGATGTTTGATTGGGGAAGATGCGAATAATCTTTTCTCTTCTGCGTACTTCTTGATTCAGTCGTTCAATTAGATTGGTACTCTTTAGTCGATTGTGGGAATTTCCTTGTACGGTATATTGAAAGGCGTCTTCGAATCCATCATCCAATGATGCGCAAGCTTTTGAATATTTTGGTTGATCGATATAATCATGAATCAATCGATTTTTAGCCTCACGCGCTAAGTTAATATCTGTGAACTTAAAATTCCTTTAACAGCTTCTCTGAAAGATTTTGAATTTTTTTTAGGAATGGTGGTAAAGATATTTCTTAGGAAGTGAACTTGGCATCTTTGCCAACTTACGTTGGTGAAGGATTTTCTAATGGCAGAGACTAATCCTTTGTGCGCATCAGAAATAACGAGTTCCGTACCTTGTAAACCGCGTTCTTTTAGGTATTCAAAAAATGTTGTCCAGGTCTCTTCGCTTTCGCCACTTTGAATCATGAAGCCGATAATTTCACGGTCGCCATCTTTGGTTATTCCAATCGCTATATGACAGCTTTTTGAGAGTACTCGATTTTCTTCTCGTACTTTTATATAGAGTACATCGGTCATTAAGTAAGGATAATTTTTTTCTGATAATAAACGATTCTGCCACTCGTTAACCATAGGTTCTAGCTGTTCTGTTAAGCTAGAAACGAAGGACTTAGAGACGGATTTACCACAAAGTTCTTCCACAATTTTTGATACTTTACGAGTTGAAACGCCTGATACATACATTTCCAACATTGAAGCCATGAGGGCTTTTTCGTTTCGTTGATAACGTTCAAACACTGTGGGTGAAAAATGGCCATCACGTGTTCTGGGTACTTTTAATTCTAGCGTGCCTACACGTGTCGTAAAGCTGCGCTCATAATAGCCATTTCGTTGACTTTGTCGGTTTTCTGTTCGTTCATATTCTTTTGCTTGAATATATTCTGTTCGTTGATTTTCCATTAGTTGATTAAATACCGTTGTTAAAATATTTTTAGAAACGTCATCCTTTACAGAATATTCAATAATGCTTTGAATCTCTTCGCTTTTCAGTGTAAAATGTACTTGGGTCATGTAAAAGTCCTCCTGGGTATGTTTTTGTCGTTAAAAACATTGTACCGTAAAAGGACTGTTATATGGCCTTTTTACTTTTACACAATTATACGGACTTTATCGACTTCCGTGACTAGGTTTTGTAAAAAATAATCATTTTCCAAGGTTATTTCATCGTCTAAACAATATTTAATGAATTGTGTCAGTTCAGTTTTTAAGTGGGCCAGTGTTTTTTTCTTTTGTAAATAAGGCTTCAAATGTTGCGAAAATATCGGAAGAAAGTGTGTCTTCTTCTAACACTTCTTTGTCTAAAGGAATCGCAATCATTGGTTGAGTTGCATCGCCAATGACGACAGGTTGATTGGGCAAAGTTTTTCGTAATTGCGACGCGCAAAGGAGCTGCACTTTGTTGGATAAACTCCCCACGTTGCCAGGTTCGTCATTTTCTAATAATGCCGTAAAGATTTCTTCGTCCACGTTGATGTCTTTGGTCATTCGTTTCGCTTCTCGGTGGAATAAGTTTTTCAAAATCGCAATCCGTTCTCGAATGGGGCGCTCTTTGAAGTTCGGAAGTGAGACGATTACGGAAATTCGGCGATAAAAGGTTGGTAATAAGACTTTTTTCGGGTTTTCGGTGGTCGCAAATAGTAGCCGGACCTTGGAATGCACCATTTTTCCTTCTTCACCAATAGGGCGGAAGGTCCCTGTATCCATAAACTGAAAGAGTTTTTCTTGGTTTTCGTTGGATAATCGATGTACTTCATCTAAAAAGAGTACGGAATTATTAGCTTGGGCCAAGAGTCCTTGTTTTTCTGATTCAGCCCCAGTGAATGCGCCTTTGGTATGGCCGAAGAGAATAGATGATAGCAATTCGGGATTATTGGCATAATCGGCACAGTTAAAGGTATAGAATTTTTCCAGGCCGATGATTTGTTCGTTTTTTAGATACTCATAAATCAGTTTTGCCAAAAAGCTTTTGCCGACGCCACTGGCTCCATGGATTAATAAAGGCATACCCAATGGGGGATACAACATAGCGGCTTTGCATTGTTCGATGGCTTTTTTGGCGCTACCTTGGCTACCGATGTATTGTCGAAACACATCGGTCGTGGGGGTTGTTGCACGGGTTAATTGCCAATAAACGGGTTTTTTTCCCGTTTGTTGGACTTCACCTTTTTCCAATAATTTATTTAAGTATAAGCTGGTTACCGAGCGGCTTAATTGAATTTTTGTGGCAATTTCTTGTGTGCTCATCGGGGTGTTGCTGGTTTCTAAAATATCAACTAAGTGTTGGTAGGTCTCCAAGCGCATGATTCATCGTCCTTCCAAAAGAGAGGTCGGGACAGGGGTTGCTTCTGTTCCCGCCGTTTATCAGCTTTTAAGCCTGAGATAAAAATCACTTTGGATTTTTGTCTCAGGCTCTAAGTGTTTAATAATTAAATGTTTATTGTTTCAATTTTAACAGATGCCTAGTAATCCTAGCAAGATGCCTAAGAACATGATACCAAACATCACCACGTTAACATTGACTTTTTTGCGTAATAGCCAGAAAGCAAGTAATGTCACGGCTAATGGTACGATACCGACGAATAGTTGATCCAAATAGTCTTGGATTTTAACTACGTCTTTGCTTCCTTTAACGGAAACTTCAAGAATCGTTTTGAATTTTACATTTGAAGCAGTCATACTGCCCATCATCATTAAGCCTAGCATACTTGATACTTTTGTGAGTATCTTCATTCCGCCTGATTCGTACATTTTTTGGATAAAACTTTCACCGATTGAATAGCCGCTATACAACGCATAATAGTGAATTAAGAACGCAGGAACGTTGTATAAAAGTAAGAAGACAATCGCCCCTAATGGCGAACCAGTGCTGGCTAATGAAATCCCAATCCCAGCAGCAATAACACGTAAGATGCCCCAGAAGAAGGAATCACCGATGCCTGAAAGTGGCCCCATTAATGAGGCTTTAACTGCTGTAATAGAGCTAGCATCAAAATTTTCGTCTTCACTGTTTTGTTTTTCCATCGAAGCAACGAGCCCCATGATGAAGTTATTGATATGCATGGTTGCATTGAACCAAGTGGTGTGACGCACCAATGCCTCTGCCCGTTCTTCCTTGGTTTTATAAAAACGATTGATAACTGGGAGTAAAGTGTACATGACACCCACTGCGTGGTATTGTGTAGCTCCTGTCCGGCTAGCGTTCATCGTCCAAGAACGCCAGAAAACAGAGCGCATCATTTTTTTCTCTTCTTTAGATAAATTCTCTTTTAACTTCATGCGAAAAAGTCCTCCTCTTCGATTTCTTTCGCGCTGCCTTCAACCGCAGAAGACGCCGCAGGTTTTCTTTTTAGAATGTCGCGAAATTCTACATCCCGTTGGGCACTCACGACACAAATTACTGTCCCGATGACCGCTACCGCAACGGCTGGTAATTGTAGGTACGCGGTTAAAACAAAGCCTAAAATGTAAAAGACGGCTAATTTATTATCCCATAACAGTTTCATTAACATAGCAAACCCAACGGCAGGTAAAAGTCCGCCAGCTGCGCTTAAGCCGTTCATCAAATTTTGTGGAATACTTTCAACAAACAGATTTACTGGCCCGCTTCCTGCTAAAATTCCGATAAATGAAATCGAAGCGATGATTAAATAATAAATAATCCACGTTCCGTAATGCAGTGTCACAACCATTTTTTGGTTGCCTTCACGTGCTGCTTTGTCAAGAGAAGGAGCAAAGATATTCATAAAGACATTTTTTAAAAACATCACCACGAAAGCGGCTAACATCCCAATTGGTACGGCTAACGTCATGGCGGCTTTTTGTTCGACATTTGAAATAATTGCAAACGTTGTGGCTAAAGTAGTCGCAGTTACAGGTTCCGCTGCGATAACACCACCGATATTAACATTTCCTAAGAAAATTGCTTCCAAAGAGGCCCCCATTAAGACCCCTGTTTTCATGTCGCCCATTAAAATTCCTGTGACTAATCCAACGACTAAGGGACGTTCCATCATACTTTGACCAGTTAAATAATTCCCAGCAAAACAGATAAATACAGCTAAGGCTGCCATTGTTGCATGCATAAGCATTGTTCATTTCCTCCTTTTAATTGACGGCTTGTTTTAGACTTAATTTTGAGTTGGTTGGCAGGACTTGGTTATAGCTTTCCACGTGAGTCAAACTGGCTAATTCTTTGGCAGCTTCTAACTCTTCAGGGTTTAATTGGACACTTGGGAAAACCATTGTTTTGGTGGCTGGATCTGATTTATCAAAGCGGCCAGCGTTGGCAACATTCACACTTTCAATATCTGTCACGTTTTTCGCAATTTTAGTAGCGTCCGCTACACTGTTCACAATTACAAAAATTCGTTTGTCTTTGCCCCGAGGATCATTGAAGACATCAATCGCATCATCGACTGAGCGAATTAATAGTTTCATACCATTAGGGACCGCCATTTTTAACGTCATTTGCATTACTTCGTTTTTGGCTGCTTCATCATTCGCTACAACTAATAAGGGGGCATTCAATTCTTTGGTCCAAACTACGGCTACTTGGCCGTGAATTAATCTGTCGTCTACTCGTACTTGTGTAATCATTTTAATTTCCTCCTAAAAAAAGTTTTCTTCTTCATTTGATGGGTTTAATTCAACGAATTGAATTTGTGCTTCAGCAATTGCTGCTTGAATATCTTCTTTGGTTAGCTTTTCGCCTTCTTTTAAGAAAATCAGCGACAAGGCAATGGCTAAGTTGGCATTGGAAATGATAAAAACATTGTCTGGTTTTGTCGTCATGACTTCTTGAACAATTTTTTGATTGACACTACCACCATATAAATCTGTTAAAATAATAGCTTGTTCTTCTGCGCCAAGGGACTGAAGAAACGTTTGAATAATTGGCGTGTAGTCCTCAGGAGTCACATAGGCATTGATGACCGCCAGCTCTTTTCCTTTGTCTGCGAGAATATCCAAGGAACTTTGGAAGCCTTTCGCTAAGTTTCCGTGACTAGCAATTAAAAATTTTCTTTTCATTCTTTTCACCTCACTTTTATATAAAGCAAGTTCTGTGCCAAAAAAAGAGAACTCTAAATCCTTGATTTGAAAGGGTTTTAACGCTCTTGAAACTGTTTAAACAGTTTTGAATCAAAATAAACACGTTAATCGTTGGCTAGTTTGTTGTTGAAAAATAGCTAAGCAAAACTGTAAAATTTAATCAAAATAACCCCCGTTTTTATCGAGAAGTGTTACAATAATATTCATGAATATTTATACATTAAGGAGAGTTACGAATGACTGATGCTCTTGTGATACAAGATTTACGCAAAGTGTACGCTTCAGGTGTTGAAGCGTTGCGGGGGATTGATTTAACAGTCGAAGAAGGCGATTTTTATGCTCTTTTGGGACCGAATGGCGCAGGAAAATCAACGACGATTGGGATTGTGACCTCGTTAGTTAATAAGACTTCGGGGAAAGTCAAAATTTTTGGGTATGATTTAGATACGGAGATGGTGCGGGCGAAGCAACAGATTGGGTTAGTTCCGCAGGAGTTTAACTTCAATCCGTTTGAAACGGTCCAGCAGATTGTGGTCAATCAAGCGGGCTATTATGGGGTGTCTCGTAAAGAAGCCATGAAACGGAGTGAAAAGTATTTAAAACAGTCCAATTTATGGGAAAAACGGAACGAACGGGCGCGAATGCTTTCTGGCGGAATGAAACGTCGCTTGATGATTGCTCGCGCGCTGATGCATGAGCCGAAGTTATTGATTTTAGATGAACCAACTGCAGGTGTCGATATTGAATTGCGCCGTGAAATGTGGGCCTTTTTACAAGAGTTAAATGCGCAGGGAACCACGATTATTTTGACGACCCATTACTTAGAAGAAGCTGAGATGTTGTGTCGCAACATTGGGATTATTCAGTCTGGTGAATTGATTGAAAACACCAGCATGAAGCACTTGTTAGCAAAATTACAATTTGAAACGTTTATTTTTGATTTAGCACCTTATACGCAGGCGCCAGTTATTGAAGGCTATCAAAGCGTATTTGAGGACGAGTTAACGTTAGCGGTGGAAGTGGAACGAAACCAAGGAGTCAATCACTTGTTTGAACAGCTAAGTCAACAAGGAATCAAAGTATTGTCAATGCGGAATAAGTCCAACCGTTTGGAAGAGCTCTTCTTGAAGATTACCGAGGATACGTACCAAAGGGAGGATCAACATGTTTAGTCTGTATTTTACTGCTTTAAAAAGTTTAGCTGTGAAGGAAACCAACCGTTATTTACGGATTTGGGTCCAAACACTGGTACCGCCAGTAATTACGACGTCCTTATATTTTGTGATTTTCGGGAAAATGATTGGCGGGCGAATTGGCGACATGGGCGGTTTTTCTTATATGGAATTTATCGTGCCAGGTTTAATTATGATGTCAGCCATTACAAGTTCGTACGCCAATGTTTCATCTTCCTTTTTCTCACAAAAATTCCAGAAAAATATCGAAGAAATTCTCGTGGCGCCAGTTCCAACTCATGTGATTATTTGGGGATTTGTGATTGGGGGCGTTGGTCGTAGTATTTTGGTCGGTGCGTTAGTCACCATCATTTCTCTATTTTTTGTGCCATTGCACGTTGTTTCTTGGCTGATGGTCATCATGACTTTATTGATGACAGCGATTCTTTTTTCTTTAGCTGGTTTGTTAAATGGTATTTTTGCGCAATCCTATGATGATGTATCGATTGTGCCAACCTTTGTGTTACAGCCTTTAACCTATTTGGGTGGGGTTTTCTATGCCATTTCCATGTTGCCGCCATTTTGGCAAGCTGTCTCAAAAGTTAATCCGATTGTTTACATGATTTCTGGGTTCCGCTACGGTTTCCTAGGGGTTCAAGATGTGCCAATTGGTATTTCTATGACCATTTTAATCTTATTTATTGTCGTTTTATATGGCATTTGTTGGTACCTTGTAGAAACAGGGCGTGGCTTACGTAGTTAAAGCCGTAAAAAGATTAAACTGTCTGAATCACTCATTCTAGCGAGCAGATTCAGACAGTTTTCTTGTTTCTAAGTATGCCTTTTTTGATTCTTCGTGCATTTCCCTGTATAATAGCAATGTTTCGCACCAGAATATGTCGACAATTGTCGTTGAAAATAAAGAAAAAATCAGAAACGGAGTATATGAAGATGAGCAAGAATTTTTGGGCAACATTGCCAAAGCCCTTTTTTGTTTTAGCACCGATGGAAGATGTCACTGATGTGGTCTTTCGTCATGTCGTGAAAGAAGCTGGGGCACCAGATGTGTTTTTTACAGAATTTACTAATTCGGATAGTTATTGTCATCCTGAAGGAAAAGATAGTGTACGCGGGCGCCTCGTTTTTACAGAAGATGAACAGCCGATGGTGGCACATATTTGGGGGGATAAACCGGAATTTTTCCGTGAAATGAGTATCGGCGTAGCGGAGATGGGCTTTCAAGGGTTAGACATAAATATGGGCTGTCCTGTGCCTAACGTGGCTGAGCGTGGAAAAGGCAGCGGGCTAATTTTGCGCCCAGAAGTCGCGGCTGAATTGATTGACGCTGCCAAAGCAGGTGGCTTACCTGTTAGTGTCAAAACACGCATTGGGTTTACTGAAATGGCGGAAATGGAGGCGTGGATCACGCATTTATTAGAGCAAGACATTGCGAATCTATCCATTCATTTGCGAACACGAAAAGAGATGAGCAAAGTGGATGCCCATTGGGAGGTCATTCCGCAAATTATGGCTATTCGGGACCGTGTCGCACCGCAAACGACAATTACGATTAATGGGGATATTCCCGATCGTCAAAAGGGCCTAGAATTAGCAGAACAATATGGTGTAGATGGCATCATGATTGGTCGGGGGATTTTTAAAAATCCTTATGCCTTTGAAAAAGAACCCAAAACACATACGCCACAAGAATTGCTGGGCTTGCTACGTTTACAATTGGATTTGCAAGACAAATATGCGGAATTGGTGCCTCGCTCCATCGTTGGGCTGCATCGCTTCTTTAAAATTTATGTCAAAGGCTTTCCAGGTGCCAGTGATTTAAGAGCACAATTAATGAATACAAAATCAACGGATGAAGTGCGCCAGTTGTTAGCGACGTTTGAAACAGAACATGGTGTGCTTGACTAAATAAAAAAAGAGAGGAGCGTGGGACAAAAATCACTTTGGATTTTTGCTCCACGCTCAAAAACTGATAAACGGCGGGAACAGAAGCAACTCCTTCGGAAATAAGCCGAAATTCTCCAAAAATTAAAGAACAATTTTCGGAAATTTCTTCTTATTTCTCGGAGTTAAACACTTCTGTCCCGACCTCCTCTCTTTTGAATGCTTAATGCGCAATCATTTCTTGGGCAATTTCTTGTTTGCTTAAGTCGCTTGGATAATACGTTGGCCAGTTGTCCATTTCATTGAACAGACTTTCTTGGCTATCGCCGCCGAAGAAGATGTGGAAATGAGCGGCTTTCGTTGGTGCGATGTTGTGGTCGCTAAATTGGACGTATTTAAACCGCCCAGCATTGGCATCGTCTGTTTCAAAAAGGAAACGGACGCCACGGTTGCCTTTTGCATAGTTTAAAATTTTATAACCGGCTGCTTTATAGGTGAATTTTTGTGGTTTGCCATTGACCAGAAATTCAATGGTGGAATCAGTGATGTTGATGTGGTCGACATCGGTTTGATAGCCGGCATCATAGTAGGTTTTGTATTCGGCTGGTGTTTTATCTTTTTTCAGTTTCGCTTTGTAATCGAAGACTTGGTCTAATGTGCCATCTTTTAATAAAGGATAGACGGATTGCCAATTTCCAGCGTAATCTGTCAGTGTTCTCTCAGCCACCTCACTGTCTTTGAAATATCCGTTAGCCACGGTTTTTTCTGTTTTTTCAGAGGTTTCTGGCTGAACCTCTTTCCCGGCTGTATCTGTTGTTTTTTTCAAAGCAGTTAAGTTTTCTTTCATTACAGAAAGATAATCTTCGCCATTGTCCATTTGTTTTTGTGTCAAACTTTCTAGCGGGTTTAGGACTTCCAATTGAACATTCGCTTCGTCAGCTAACGTTTTAGCAATTTTATCGTTGGCATTTTTTTCAAAATAAATATAGCGAATTTGGTTGTCTGTGACATATTTTTTCAACTCTGCCAAGCGCCCTGCGGTTGGCTCTTGTTCAGGTGTTAAACCAGCTATTGGCACTTGTTTTAAGCCGTAATCTAAGGCAAGATAACCAAATGCAGCATGTTGGGTAACAAAACTTTTTTGCTTAGCGTCTTTCAAAGCTGTTTGGAACTCTTTGTCTAAGGCTGTTAATTTTGTTAAGTATTTTTCTGCGTTTGTTTCAAATGTTTTGGCTTTTTTAGGGTAAAGTTTGACTAATTGTTCTTTGATGTTTGTGACTTCTTGGATGGCACGATGAGGCGAAACCCAAGTATGCGGGTCTAATTCATGGTGGTGGCCTTCTTCGCCATGTTCGTGGTCATGGTCGTGTCCGTCTTCGTCACTGCCGGGAAGTAAGACCATGTTTTCGGTACCTTTAATGACGTTCGGGGCTCCTTTTTTCCAACCTTTAGCAGCTTTTGGTACCCAAGATTCCATATTTTCATTGTGGTAAACGAAAACATCCGCATCATGGATGGTAGCCATATCTTTGGCGGATGGTTCATAATCGTGTGGTTCAGAACCAGCAGGGATTAACAATTTGACGTCTCCTTCATCGCCTACAATATTTTTAGTGAAATCGTACATAGGATAAAAAGTCGTGACAATGGATAGTTTTTCTTTACCGTCAGCGGTTTTATCAGAGGTGTTTGTTTTGCCGCAAGCGCCGAAAAGGATTAGCGATAAGGCGGCTAACAGGGGAAGAGTAAATTTTTTCATAGGTGTGCTCCTTTAGTGAATTACGCAATTTTCTTTTGTTTATTGCGCTTATGTTCTTTAATGATTTTAAGTGCGCGTTTTCGTGTTTTGATGTTGGGACTTTTCAGTCGACGATAAGCGCTAGATAAGTCAGTTTTTTCCATTATATATAGGACCTCCATTTCGTAAAAAATTAATTTACGGAGTAGCTATTTTGTTGAGGGTTTGAAAGGTTTCTTGAATTTTTTTTGTCTCTAATTCTTTGCCAATCAGAACAATTGTCGTTTCTTGAGGGGGTTGATTCGTCATTTGAAAGGCCACTTGCTGGTTGACGCCTTGCATGGCAATGGCCAAGTCATGCTCCTGTAAGGCGAGAATCCCTTTGAAACGGTATAACTTTTCCTGATGCGTATACATTAACCAATCAAGCCAACGAGTGAAAAGAGGTTCGTTGATGGCTGAGGACGCCGTTAGCGTGAGGGAGTGAAAGGTATGGTGATGATGCTCGTGGGCGTGCTCATGCGGGGAATGAGTCATTTCGTGTTCTGTAAGTGTTGCCGTAAACTTATTTAATTGAAAAAAGTCACTAGCCAAAAGAGGCTCGTTGGCTTGAAAGGATAAAATATCAGCAAAAGGATTAATGGTACGAAGGGTTTCTTGGAACGTTGGTAGCTGAGTGCTGTCTGCTGGTTCCTTGACAGAAAAAAAGAGGCGATCTGCTAAGGCCAGTTGTTTGATGGCTTCGGCTTCTTGAAGCTGTTGTTGCCAATGATGCCCATCAACGACCGTTAAGAGACTGTCTATATAGAAATGATTTTTGATGTGCGGGGTCGTTAAAATTGTTTGAATGATTGGTTGCGGATCAGCAATGCCCGTTGTTTCTAAAATGACTTGGGCAATGGGTTGTTGTTCTTCTTGATACACTTCTAAGATTGCTGATAAAGAGGCAAGAAGATCTCCTCGTAAGCTGCAGCACATGCAACCGTTATTTAATTGAATAATTCGTTCCGTGGTTTGTAAAAGTAATGCGTGGTCAACGCCTGTTTGACCAAATTCATTTTCAATAATAATAATTTCTTCTTTAGGAAACGGTGATTGCGCAAGCGCATGGTTAATTAAGGTTGTTTTTCCTGCGCCTAAAAAGCCAGAAACAATGGTGATTGGAATGCCCATCAAGTTTTCCTCCTGTTATTTGACTTCAGTGAAAAGTGCGCGGCGCCGTAGTTTTGGTGAATATTTTTTCAGCTGTAATTTTTCTGGTGTATTTCGTTTGTTTTTACTTGTTAAGTAAAGGCGCTCGCCAGTTTCAGCGCAAGCTAACGTAATGGTTTGGCGCATAGTACCGTCCTCCAATTTGATTTTTTTAATTGCGTATAAAAGATAAAGGGGGCTGCGAGGTCAGCCCAAAGGCGACTGTCCTCGCTAGTTGTCTTTATCGAAATAATGAGTTACCAGCTTGCTTTTTTGACGCCAGGAATCAAGCCTTGGTGAGCCAATTCACGGAAACGAATCCGAGACATGCCAAATTTACGCATGTAGCCACGTGGGCGCCCATCTGTTTGATCGCGGAGTTTTAAGCGACTTGGATGAGCATCTTTTGGCAATTTGCTAAGACCTTCATAATCGCCAGCTTCTTTTAAGGCTTGGCGAATAGGCGCATATTTTGCAATCATTGCTTGTTGTTTTTTTGCTTTAGCAATTTTTGATTTTTTAGCCATAAGGCACTTCCTTTCTTTTTGGATTTATAAAATCTAAATCGTAATGGTTACGATTTGAACGGAAGTATATTATCAGGTGTTACGTTGTTTGTCAAGTGAGAATTTCGTTTTTTTTAGGACTTGCTAAGTTGAGAAGTTAGAAATGTTTGTTTTAGCGCTGTTTTGTAGTATCTTTTAAGAAAGAGTAAAAAGGAGTGAAGATGGCAATGGTAGAACGTTTGACGATTATTCGTGGTGTGGAAAAATTTGAATTACAAACGAAAACAGCGCGCTGGGTGTTAGCAAAAGAAGAGGGATATTCGCCGGTTCAAATGCTCGTTTCGGCAATTGGCGCTTGTGGGGGATACGTGTATCAATCCGTTTTGGAAAATTCGCACATTCCCTTTGAGTTTGAAAAAATAGAAGTCACGTATTCAAGAGAAGTAGAGAGACGCGCACAACCATTAAAACAGGTGACGATTCTCTTTTATGTGACTGTTCCAGAAGCCTTTCAAGAACGGGCGACACGGTGTTTGAAGCTTGTCTCCCCAAACTGTCCAGTGATTCAATCATTGGCTGAAAGAATTACTGTCGAAGAAACAGTTGTATTTAAAAAGTAAACCATTAGAGACATTATCGTTACGAGCGCTTTTCCCTTTTTGGATGCCTCGTTTCTGAGAATGTCTTTTTTTAGAGGAGCGTAGGGAAATAGCTGTAGAAACAGGAAATTTTTAATTCATTTGTACAAAATAATACAGACAAAAAACAGATAGTGTTTTTTTCACAAATAAAAAGGTTGCTTTTTTTTCTGTTTTAGTAGATGATGTAAGTAGTTACATCTCTGATATAACGCTGTTTTTCGAAACGTGTGTTATTTTTTAATTCGTAATAGTTTTTTTAAATCGTTTCACAGAATTACTTTAATTGTTATACAGTTTTTTTAGTTGTTATAGTTTGTTTGTCGGCCTTTAGGAGGTAATCATGATTGAGTTAGTGAATGTGTCGAAAGTCTATCAAGAGACACACGCGTTAAAAAATATTCACTTTTCTGTCCAACCAGGAGAAATCGTTGGGATTGTTGGGAAAAGTGGCTCTGGCAAGTCCACGTTGTTACGTTTGTTGAATTTAATGGAACAACCGAGTGAAGGGGAGATTCGTATTGATGGCAGAAATGTTCAAACCTTCTCTAAAAAAGAAGTTCGCCAGCAGCAACAACAAATGGGGATGGTGTTTCAGCATTACAATTTGTTAGAAAATTTGAAAATTTATGATAATGTTGCGTTGCCTTTGAAACTTTTAAAAGAGAAACAGCCTGAAAAAATTGAGCGTTTATTAACGTTTGTTGATATGGCCCATAAGGCAGAAGCGTATCCTGCTCAGCTTTCTGGTGGGGAAAAACAGCGTGTCTCTATTGCTCGAGCGTTGAGCCGTAATCCAAAATGGTTATTATGTGACGAGGCAACGAGTTCATTAGATGAAGAAAATACAGAAAGTGTCGTTCGACTATTACATAAGACGCATCAGGAATTCCGACCGACTATTTTCTTTGTTAGTCACGAATTAGAAACCGTGAAGCGCTTATGTAATCGTATCTTAGTGATGGAAAAAGGTCAGTTAATTGGCGAATTTCTGAATAATCCTCAGCAATATGAGGAAGAACCGCTTTCCTATTTAGAAAAAGTGGAAAGGAGTTTGCGTCCATGACTTTTTCAGAAACCTTTGCCGAATATTGGCCATCTATGCTGATTGGTTTAAAAGAAACAGGGATTATGATGTCGATTTCGATGGCTATCTGTTTGCTTGTCGGCTTACCTTTAGGCTTAGGACTATTTTTGGCTAATCCGAAAGTCAAAGGGCATCAACCTTGGCTGTACTGGGTTTTAAATTTCATTGTAACTGTTATTCGCTCGTTTCCTTATTTATTATTTGTGATTGCGTTGATTCCAGTTACTCGTTCTGTTTTAGGAAAGGCGTTTGGCCCAATTCCTTCATCTGTGCCATTGAGTATTGTTGCGATCGCGATTTTTGCTCGCTTGGTTGAACAAGTGCTGTTGGATGTTCCAGAAGAAATTTATTTTTTAGCTAATTCGTTAGGTACCTCGAAAGTCCAATACATTTGGCACTTTTTATTGGTGGAAGCACGTAGCGGATTAGTCCTTGCTTACACAACCACGACAGTGAGTATGGTTTCATATTCCACGGTGATGGGTGTTGTTGGTGGCGGCGGGATTGGCGATTTTGCAGTTCGTGTCGGGTATCAACGGTATGAATACGGTATTATGTATGTTGCCATTGTGATTATGATTGCACTGGTCTTCATTTTACAAATGCTTGGGAACTTCATTGCCCAAAAACTAGACAAAAGAAAGTAGGAGGACAAAAGAATGAAGAAGTTTTATTTAGCAACATTCGCTGTTATTGCAACAGTTATTTTAGCTGCCTGTGGGGGAAATAAACAAGCAGACCAGAAAGAAGACAAGGAGATTACCGTTGCCGTGCAATTGGAATCTTCAAAAGATATCTTGGAGATTGCCAAGAAAGAAGCTGAGAAAAAAGGGTACAAAATTAACATTATGGAAGTGAGCGACAATGTTGCCTACAACGATGCCGTGCAACATGACGAAGCGGATGCTAATTTTGCGCAACATCAACCCTTCATGGAAATGTTTAACAAAGAGAAAAAAGCTGATTTAGTGGCTGTGCAACCGATTTATTATTTTGCTGGTGGTTTCTATTCAAAAGAATACCAAGATGCGAAAGATTTACCTGAAAATGCCAAAGTGGGGATTCCTAGCGATCCAACCAATGAAGGTCGTGCTTTAGCAATTTTAAATGCAAACGGCGTGATTAAATTAAAAGAAGGTGTCGGCTTTAACGGCACGGTGGCAGATGTCGTGGAAAATCCTAAAAACATCACTTTTGAAAGCATTGATTTACTGAATTTAGCTAAAGCCTATGATGAAAAAGACATCGCTATGGTGTTCTGCTACCCAGCCTACTTAGAACCTGCTGGTTTAACAACGAAAGATGCGATCTTGTTAGAAGATAAAGAAGCAAGTAAACATTACGCATTGCAAGTTGTGACACGCAAAGGCGAAAAAGATAGCGAAAAAATCAAGGTTTTAAAAGAAGCGATGACAACAAAAGAAGTTGCTGAATACATCAAGAAAAATTCTAAAGGCGCCAATATTCCTGCGTTTTAATGAATAGAAAAAATGAAGCCTCTTTTTTGAGAAGCTTCATTTTTTTCTTTTCTTTGATTTATAGTATAGTTAATAGGAAGGAGGTGCCGGTGTGGTCGAATTATTTATTTTAATGATGGAACGGGTGGGCTTAATTATTTTACTGGCCTTTCTTTTAGTGAATGTGCCTTATTTTAAGCGTGTTTTATTAAGTCGTGAAAAAATGTCTTCAAAAGTTCAGTTGATTTTGATTTTTGGTTTATTTGCTATTATTTCTAATTTTACAGGTATCGAAATCGCTAAGAATCAGATTGTTCCCAATAATTTACTAACCTATTTAAGCAGCAATGCTTCCATTGCGAATACGCGTACGTTAGTAATTGGCGTTTCTGGATTAGTGGGTGGTCCGATTGTCGGCAGTGCGGTTGGTTTAATTGCTGGCTTTCATCGGGTTATTCAAGGCGGGGGGCATAGTTTCTTTTATGTGCCTGCTTCTTTAATTGTTGGCTTAATTGCCGGTTTTTTAGGGAGCCGCATGGCAAAGCAAACTGTTTTTCCGTCTGCCGGCTTTTCTGCCATTGTCGGAGCGTGCATGGAAATGATTCAGATGATTTTTATTTTCTTTTTCAGCGGTGATCTATCGGATGGGGCCACGTTGGTTCGTTTTATTGCGCTGCCGATGATTTTGTTAAATAGCGTAGGAACGTTCATTTTTATGTCGATTCTAACGACGACATTGAAACAAGAAGAGCAGGCCAAAGCGGTTCAGACGCACGATGTTTTGGAATTAGCAGCGGAAACACTGCCATATTTTCGAGAAGGCCTCAATAAAAATTCCAGCAAAAAAGTTGCGGAGATTATTAAGCATTATACAAAAGTCAGTGCGATTAGCATGACAAACAGTCATCAAATTTTAGCTCATGTTGGCGCAGGAAGCGATCATCATATTCCAGAGCTAGAAGTCATTACGGAGCTTTCTCGGGAAGTGTTACGGACGGGCCGAATGACCATCGCGCATGCCAAAGAAGAAGTTGGTTGTTCGGACCCTAATTGTCCGTTGCAAGCGGCGATTGTGATTCCATTATTTTCCCATCAGCAAATTGTTGGCACCTTAAAAATGTACTTTACAGATCCAGCGCAGTTAACGCATGTCGAGGAGCAGTTAGCAGAAGGTCTTGGGACAATCTTTTCTTCACAAATTGAATTAGGTGAAGCGGAAGTACAATCAAAATTACTTAAAGAAGCTGAAATTAAATCCTTGCAAGCGCAAGTGAACCCGCATTTCTTCTTTAATGCCATCAATACTATTTCCGCATTAATGCGGAAAGACAGTGAAAAAGCGCGGAAACTATTGCTCCAATTAAGCAAATACTTTCGAGGCAACTTGCAGGGAGCCGTGCAAACTACGATCCCAGTTTCACAAGAACTAGAACAAGTAAAAGCCTATTTGTCATTAGAACAAGCACGGTTTCCGAATCGTTATCAAGTAACATTTGACGTGGAAGAAGCGGTTGCTTCAGAAAAAGTACCGCCGTATGCGATTCAGGTGTTAGTGGAAAATACCATCAAGCATGCATTTGGCAGCCGGAAGGAGAACAATCAAGTCCGGGTAGTGGTCAAAGCAAAACAACACAAATTACATGTGGATGTGTATGACAATGGGCAAGGGATTCCTGAAGAACGCCGCTTGCTATTAGGAAAGACGACAGTGACTTCGGAAAAAGGCACCGGCACGGCACTGGAAAACTTGTCCCGCAGAATGGCGAACCTTTATGGATCAGAAGGTTGTTTTTTAATTGAAAATTTAGAGACAGGCGGGAGCCATGTTCATTTAGAAATCCCGATGGAACAGGAGGAATTAGATGCACGTATTAATCGTTGATGATGAGCCCTTAGCACGAGAAGAATTGAGCTATCTTGTTTCCCAACATCCGCAAGTGACGAGCGTTGCAGAAGCGGATTCTGTGGCGGAGGCAATGGAAGAGATGATGGATCAAAAGCCAGATTTGTTATTTTTAGATATTCATTTGACCGATGAAAGCGGGTTTGATTTAGCGGAAAAATTAACCCATCTTAAAAAAGCGCCCTACTTGGTCTTTGCAACCGCCTATGATCAATATGCGTTAAAGGCCTTTCAAGTGAATGCAAAAGATTATATTTTGAAACCTTTTGAAGAAGAAAAAATAACACAAGTCATTGAAAAAGCATCGAAAGAAATGGGTCAAGCTGTCCCAGAAAACACTGCCGAAAAAGGACCAAAATCTGAAGCAATACCTATTCAAGGGGAAGACCGCATTTATCTTGTGGCGCCAGAAGATATTTACCTCGTTTCTGTCGAAGAACGGCAACTGAGCATTTTTGTAGATCAACAGGTCTACAAGATGACAGGGACCCTCAACAGTATCGAACAAAAATTACCTGCCACGCTCTTTATTAAAACGCATCGAAGTTTCATCTTGAATCGAACAAAAATTCAAGAAATTCAGCCGTGGTTTAATAACACGTTGCAAGTAATTTTAACCAACGGCTCAAAAGTACCTGTTAGCCGTTCATACGTCAAAGAATTTAAAGAAAAACTTGGCTTAAGTTAAAAAATCACCACTTGAAATGTCGAATGCATTTCAAGTGGTGATTTTTGCATTTGGTGAAGAAATTCTGGCATTTCATGAAAAAAAGCCCTTAAAAAAACGTTTTCTTTATATACTTAACCCATAGAAAACAGACAAAAGGGAGCGAAGAAGAATGGAAAAGAAAGTATATTCATTTTTACAACAAGCAGCAGTTTTTGCCATTATTATGTTAATCGCCAACGGCTTGGCGTTCATTTCCCCAATACCAATGCCTGCTTCAGTAATTGGCATGGTGTTATTGTTCATTGGTTTATGTACAAAAGTTGTTAAATTGGAGCAAGTGGAAGGGCTAGGTAATAGCTTATCAACGGTTATTACATTTTTATTTGTTCCTTCAGGGATTTCCTTAGTTAATTCTTTAGGGATTATGCAACAATTTGGCGTTCAAATTATTTTTGTTATTTTAGTAGCAACATTAGCGTTACTAGCAACAACTGGTTGGACGGGCGCCTTTTTATTGCATATGAAAGATGCTCGAAAAGAAAAAGAACCCGCAGCAACGAAGAAAGCGAAAGGAGAGGTTCGCGCATGAATCCGTATGTTGGCATTATTATTTCATTAGCTGTATTTGGCATAGGTACTTGGTTGTTTAAAAAAAGTAAAGGTTTCTTCTTATTTACGCCATTATTCGTTGCGATGATTTTAGGCGTTGTCGTTTTAAAAGTAACAGGAATTAGTTACGAGCAATACAATGAAGGTGGCAAATATATCAGCTTCTTTCTAGAGCCTGCGACAGTAGCGTTTGCGATTCCTTTATATAAAAAGAGAGACGTGTTGAAAAAATATTGGTTAGAAATTTTAACGGCGTTAACAATTGGTTCTTTTGGTTCGCTAGTGGCTGTTTATTTTGCAGGAAAAGTGATTGGCATGGATAATCATTTAGTGGCCTCAATCTTACCACAAGCAGCTACAACAGCGATTGCCGTACCTATTTCTCAAACTGTTGGCGGCATTGCTTCCATTACGGCGTTTACTGTAATCTTCAATGGTGTACTAACCTATGCCTTGGGTCGAATTGCATTGAAATGGTTTAAGATTAACAATCCAATCGCCAAAGGTTTAGCTTTAGGTGCGGCCGGACATGCCCTAGGTGTGGCAGTTGGCATAGAAATGGGCGAAACAGAGGCTGCTATGGCTAGTATTTCTGTCGTAGTGGTTGGCGTAGTTACTGTTTTAGTAGTTCCTTTCTTTGCAACGGTCATTGGTCTATAAAAAAGTGGGCTTCCTCACTTTTTATGAGTAGCTAATTTCTATCAGCTAACAGTCTCTGCTTATTCTGTGAATGCTAGTTATCACTAATCCGTAGGCTCGGAGTTAAAATGAGTGTAAAAAAGCCAACCTTATCCATAGTAAGGTTGGCTTTTGCGTTGTTCACAGGATTTTTTGAATATAGATAGGTCGGATTGACCAGTCTTTTTATAGAATGGTTGCTCCTAAAGTTTGTTTAAAGTGGCGTAACGCCCATTCGTGTCCTTGTTCATCAAAACTAGCAACGGCGCGTTCAGGAATCATTAATTGATAGCCTAAATTATAGGCATCGACAGCCGTATGCAACACGCAAATATCTGTACAAACACCAGTTAAACAAAGCTCTGTAATTCCTCGTTCTCGTAATCGAATGTCCAAATCCGTGCCACTAAAAGCAGAATAGTGCCGTTTGTCCATCCAATAAATGGTTGCCTCATTTTTGTGAGCTTGATAAAAATCAGCTAGCGAGCCAAACAGATTACGCCCGTCAGTTCCTAAGACATTGTGGGGCGGGAAAAGTTTATTTTCAGGATGATAGCGATCTAGGGGGTCATGCCCATCAATGGCAAAAACCACAAAATCGCCATTGTCAAAATAGTGCTTTGTTTGTTGAACAAGGGCCGTTTCAATGGCTTGCCCAGCGGCACCAGTGGTTAGTTTTCCGTCTGTGGCGACAAAATCATTCGTATAATCAATGGAAATCAGAGCTTTCATTTGGCAACCTCCTAAAGGTTAAAGTCATTTTGTTCATTTTACAGCTTTTAAGAAAGCATTTCAAATGATAAAAGTACATCAAATTCTAAAAAAGCTGTTTCAAAATAAACGCTTTGGCTAAAAAACATGCTATAATTTTGCTACAAATTAAAGCAGGTGAATAGAGTGAAAAGAAAAATCGTACGTTTTATCCTTTGGTTGTTAGGAATCATTGTGGTTATTTGCTTAGGCGTGTTTCTCGCCTTTCAATTATCCCCTAAGCCAGGCGCTTGGGTCATCAACCAGTTATTCGCAGGCGAAGTTGAAATAAAAGATTCAGCTTCCTATGATAAAGCATTGCCCAATGTCCAATTGCAAGAAAATCAAACATACCCTTCTTCAAGAAAAAAGAATACCTTTGATTTGTATTATCCCCAAACGTCAAAACAAGCGGTACCAGTCGTTTTATGGGTCCATGGTGGTGGCTATGTGGGAGGAGATAAGTCTGGGATGAAAGAGTTTGCGACACGTTTAGTGGCTGATTCCTCAGTTGCCTTTATTTCAATGAATTATGAATTAGCACCAGACGCACCTTATCCAAGCCAGCTCCAGCAGGTCAATGAACTTGTTCAATTTTTATTAGAAAAGAAACAAGCGTATCCCATGTTAGATTTATCTAAGCTTTTTATTGGCGGGGACAGTGCGGGTGCACAGATTGCTCTACAATATGCAACAGTTCAAACCAATGCCAACTATGCCAAAGAACTAGGGATGACTGCAGCATTGCCGGCTAGCCATTTAAAAGGCACGCTCTCGTATTGTGGTCCGGTGGATTTGAAACAAATGGCCAACCAACAAAGTGATAATCGTTTTATGAAATTTTTCGTTAAAACAGTGGCTTGGTCCTTGCTCGGCACTAAAGACTGGCAGACGAGTGCAGAACTGCAAGAAGTGAGTTTAGTGGATAAAGTCACCAAAGAATTTCCCCCGACGTATCTAACAGATGGCAATAGCTTTTCATTCCAAGAGCAAGGACTAGCCTTGGTTCAGCGGTTAAAAACTTTAAATGTTCCAGTTTCAGCTCTCTTTTTCAAAGATAAGAAAGCAACGATCACCCACGAATATCAATTCGACTATCAAACAAAAGAAGCTAAACAATGTTACCAAGAAACAGTCCAGTTTGTGAATACGTATAAATAAACAGAGGCCTTAGAAATATTTCTAAGGCCTCTGTTTATTTATTTTTGTCATTTTTTCAGCTGAGAAATATGTATAAATTAAACAAAAATGTTTATTTAATGATGTTTACATGAGAAAAAATCCGTGCTATACTACGAACTCGTTTGTTAATTTTAATGTTAAAAACAACGTTTTTGTTATTTTTGTGAACAAATTAACATTTTTATCTTACAAAAACAGCAAAAAATTCGTTTAGTTAACAAAAAGAAAATTAAAAAATAAATTTTTTTTTTGAAATTAAGAAAATATCTTTAAAAAAATCAGAAGAAAACTTCGTATACTTGAGCCATAGGTTGGTTGTGGAAAGTTTACTTCGAGGGAGGAGTGATGAAGTTAATGAAAAAGAAAATCGCTGTTTTATTGGCAACTTGTTTACTTGTACAACCATTTTTATCTGTTTCAGCGTGGGCGATTGAAGGGGAGCAACAAACAGAACGTACGCAGACACAGCCAAAAACAGCAGAAACCAGTACAAGTGAAGCAACAAAAGAAAGCAGCGCACATTCTACAGAACAGTCATCAATGACTGAATCTAGTGCTATCACAGAAAAAGTAACCACCTCTTCCACAGAAACAAAACCAAGCGAAGAGCAGAAGCAAATCACGTTGACCTTTGAAACAACGGATCAAGCTTTGTTTCTAAATGATGCCAAAAGTTATCAAGTGGTAAAAGAAAAAAATCAGCCACTTCGGACAGAAGAATTACCAAAATGGGCGAATAGTGAGGAAAATGCGACTTTCGTTGGCTGGTCTTATCAAGGCAAAACATATACAAATGAAGAACTTCTTCAATTAGAGTTTTCAGAAGATACACAACTTACGGCTGTCTTTAAACAGAAACTGACACGCATGGCCAGAGCTGTTTCAATTGATCAGTCCATTGCGGACACAATTGCTCCTGCAGATAAAACAAAAGTGATTGTTGTGCCAAGTCCTGCAGGAGATGGAGCAGCGTACAAAGAATATGCATCGACAGAGGCTGGCTTGAAAGAAGCCTTGTTTGATTTGTATCAACAGGGGAACAATGGCGATTTCACTCTTTATATAGGAAACAATATTACGACGAGTGCGGCGACCACCGCTAAAGTGATTCCTGACACCGTTACGGCAAGTAATATGACCTTTTACGCCTTGCAAGGTAAGGTCAATCATTTAGTGATTACTGGAAACAGCGCGGATCCGATTAGTATGGATCAAACGGCGCCAACGGGTTCTAAGACGTTAGGATTTAATCAAAATATCTATTTTGGCTCAAACATCACTTTGAGAAATCTAAACTATACAGGTACGAATATGTATTTAAATGGTTACAGTTTGAACCTGAATGGCGGCTCTAGTGGAAACGGTCTGACCGTATACGGTGGAACGGATACAGGAGATGTTTCAGGAAACCCAACTTTAACAGTAAATAGTACAGGTACAGGGACATGGAATTTCTATGGCGGAAACCAAAATGGTGGTAATTTAGCTGGAAATCCTACGATTGTTATTAACAATACACGGAGCGGACTAAATACATTAAGTGGGGGCGCCAATATTGGGACAGTGACTGGGAATACTTCATTGGTTGTCAATGATTCTGGTGGCAGAATTGCTTCAATTTATGGGGGCGGTTATGGGACCAACGCAACCAACACAGCGAATGTTACTGGTAACGTCTCAACAAAGGTTGCGATTACGAATGCTGCTACAGGTTTCCAATTAAGTACGTATTATGGCGGTGTTCAATACGGAAATATTGGTGGAAAAGTAACAAACGATATTTCTGGATATGGCCGTTGGTATACAGCGGGTCAACGTTTTATTGGTGGCTCTTCCCGCGGCGATATAGGAACGAATCGTGCGACTGATGGAATTACTACAAATTTAAATACACAGTTGTATAGTGCGGGTCGTGCAGATTTTGAAGGAGGCAACCAATATTCTGGAACGATCATCGGAGATATTACGAATGTGGTTACAGCAGGAACGAATTCCGCTGGTGGTATTAATGATTTTAACGGCGGTGCTGGTAACAATGTTTCGAAATTTAACAAGAGTCAAATTGGGGCCTCAAATGAAGCAACGTATGATGCTTATACACCACAACAAAGAGCAGAATTAGCCAAATCAGCAGCAGCTTTTAAAGTTTTTGGAAATATTTCTTCTAAATTAGTCAGCGGTTCGTTTAATAATGGTGCAATTTACTCAACTGCAGCTGGCCGCGGCGGTTATATCGAAGGAAATACAACAATTGAAGTGGGAACAGCGAATGGTGATGGGTCCTTAGGTGGCGATGGTATGGCTTATTCAGGCGCAAAACCGACAAGCTTAGATTATTCAACGACCGATAAAAGTCGTGGGTATAGTTCAGGTTGGGATATTGTTGGTGGCGGCGGCTATCCTGCTAGTAATGATACTTGGGATATCTATATAAAAGGAGATACTAAGACTGTTTTAAATAATACCATTGCTCGCTGGACATATGGTGGCTCTTTTTCAGGTGTCGTTGAAGGCAATACTTCTAACACATTGAATGGCGGGATTGCTGACACATTAGAAGGAACAGGCTATCAAGCAGCTCGAGTTTATGGAAACGGTCAAACAATCGTTAATAATGGTCAAGTCGATTGGTTTCTTTCAGGCGGTGGCTGGAATGATGCCAAAAATGTTGGGAATGTCGGTGTAACGGTTTATGAAGGAGTAATTAATGCTTCGATGGGTGCTTCTTATGGAGCAAGCGGTGGCCATACAATTACTGGTAATTCAGACAATCGCATCTACGGAGGAAATTTCTCAGGAACTCCTCGGACAGGCGCGAACGGTTTTTCAGGTGGGATTACCAATGCGGGCTCACTTCTTGGAAATGCCAAACTCTTAATTGATTTAAGAAATTACAACGGAGAGTTTAAGTTGCCTGGTAATACCTACATTACTGGTGGTCGGCCCTATGGTCAAAATACGACACTAGGAACGGATGAATCAAACACAATTACTTTAAATATTTTCACTAAAACAGGTGTGGAATCTCTAAATGGGGCCAGCATTTACGGTGATGGTGGAACCAATGCTGCGTATACCAAGAACGGCAAGATTACAATGAATATTCAAGCAGCGGGTTCTAGTATTGGAAATTTATATGCGACACAGTATTCCAATATCAGTGGCGGAAAAATCTTACGTGATGTTACCGCAAATGTTCAAGGTGCAGTTAGTATTAACGGTTTATCCGGTGGTTCATCAACAGATAATTTCACTAATGCAATTGTGAATGCTAGTTCAAATAAAGTGGCCTTTAACTTTGGGACTAACGTTGACGGCACCAATAACTATCAAACAGAACCACTAAATGCGACAGGCTTAGGCGTTGTCAACTTTACGGAATTAAATGTCACCAATGGCATTAAATTAATGGCTAATGGTGGGAACATCAAAAATGGCGTTTCTGCTACTGCCGCGAACCACAGTACGACTTACAATGAATTCGGATCAATTCATCTATCTAAAAACGCTGGAATTGGGATCACCAACACAGCCAATTTAATCTCAGCTAGCAAACTAACGGTTCAGGATCATGCAACATTAGAAACAATTCCTGGTACAGGTAAAGTAAACATTGCGGATTTTGAAGCTGTCGATCCAACAAAAGATGAACTTTTATGGATTAAACCAACGACAGATACAACTGCTTTGGTGGATAGCACAGGGACTTGGTTTGGAAATGTCAAAGCCTATCAGGTCTTGACGATTAATCCAACGGTCAATAATGCTACAAAACTTACGCCAACAACGTTTCATGGGATTGAAAAAGCGACTGGAAAAACATTTATTGGCGATAACGATGTGACCAAGGGCGCCAATGGCTATGGGATAGCAATTCCTGGCTCCATCATCGATTACGAAGTGGAAACGCCTGGAATTGTGGCAGGTGCAGGTACTATTTCTCATGATGTAAAAGAGGTCAAAGCCGGCAATGCGCCATTAACCTTACAAGCGTGGGGCACCGAAGTAGCTGGACAAAAAGTTCAAAAAGGACGTTTGATGATTCCGACCTCAAGTGCTTTAACACCAACCCTAAGCTTCCTTCCTGACGAAGTAACAGGTTCTTGGTTGCACCAAGGAACGGTTAAGTCTAGTGAAGTTGGGAGCGCGATAGAGCAAATTCCAGAGCAAAAAGATACCACCCCGCTTTCATGGAAAGCGACGAATATGAACTACAGTTATCAGGTGAAAGTTCAATTTTCAAATAAAGTGGAACTTTCGGGGCAATCGGTGATTGTCACAGAAGATGAGGCAGCACAGCTAACAACTGTTGATAAGGTAGTGGAAATGCTCGGCGCAAAAGGTCGGCCGTTTTTCAAGACCTCATTAAAAGAGACGGATTTACCACAAATTCAAGCGCCGTTAGCAGAAAAAACTGTATCGCGGACACATGATATTCAATTAGAAGCAGGGACGTCAGGAGATAATTTGCAAAACAAAACGGTTCATTTAGTTGTTGTGAAAAATGAAAGTATCCTTGCCAAAGATCGTTCGTTTGCCTTGTATGCGACAAGTGCGCATTTGAAATTAAAAGAAGCAAATGGCTTAACGAATTCAGACGAGTTGGCACAATGGACACAAGCAACGGTGATTTTCGCAGATGGTCGGGCCAATCAAACACCAAGTCTTGATGCCGCAACCTTCCAAGCCATTCAGCAAGCGAAACCAGAAGAATTAGCCAAAACGGTGCCAGCCAATTATCAATTTACAGAAGCTGGTGAAACGTTAAATAAAAAAGTCAATGTGTCTATTTCAGGTGAATTAACGTTAGAAAAAGTACCTAAAACAATTGATTTTGGCAAACAAAAAATTTCTGCCAAGCCAGAAGTTTACTGGCCAACTCTTTCAGATGATTTAGTCGTTCAAGACACACGCGGGTCAGAAAGTACGCCTTGGAAACTGAATGTTCAGGTAACTAATCCCTTAACGAACGGCACAGATCAATTGGAAGATTTGTCATTGGTTACAGACAAAGGAGAATTTTTACTCAATAAAGGAGATACGGTTGTTACAGAAAATGAAGGCTCAGGTTCAGGTAGTTATACAATTAACCAAGGTTGGGGTGCGGCAAACCAACGGGGACTTAAACTATCTGTGCCAGTCGAGAAACAAAAAGTTGGCGAATTCAAAGGGACATTGTCATGGTCATTAGTCATGGCACCATAACAAGGAGGAGAGAAGTGAGATGAAAAAATACCTTTTGCTTAGTTGTTTTTTAGGTCTTTTCAGCTTCTGTCATTCAGACACTGCGTTTGGAGAAGCAGCTTATGAAAATAGTGGTGTTGTCTCCTTTTATGGAACGTATGAATATCCCACAGAAGAGTCGACAACAGCGACTAGTAATTCTTCCACAACGACCGAACCCACCAAGCCAGCTGACGGAGGCGCTTCATCCGTCCTTTCTTCTGGCGTATATGGATCGCGACAAGGAAGATTACCAGCGACAGGTACCACCAATCAAGCACCATTTATTTATTTGGGAATCAGCCTTATCACTATAGGCATATTATTTATTAAAAGGAGAAGAGAAGATGAAAAAAACAGTATTAGCAGTAGTAGGGATTGTAGGATTTAGCGGTGTCCTAGCGACACAACAAGCATTTGCGGAAGACATTAACGTGAACTATACAAGTAATGGCGCCATTACATTTGAACCAGATACAGATCCAACGAAGCCAGTTAACCCAACCAATCCAGATGAAAAAGTTGAACCAGAAGATCCAACTGACCCAACTGGACCAAAACCAGGGACTGCAGGCCCCTTATCAATTGACTATGCTTCAAGCTTTCAATTTGGCGCCCAAAAAATCACTTCCGATACGAAAGATTATTACGCACAAATTCAAACATTTAAAGATGGAACAACAGGTCCCAACTATGTTCAGGTAACGGATAAACGTGGGACACAAGAAGGCTGGACGTTAAGCGCTGTACAAAATGGGCAATTCAAAACAGCCCAAAATGAAGAATTAGTGGGGGCCGCTTTATCGATTGCCAATGCAGGTGTGACATCGATTGTTGATGCCGCATACGCGCCAACACCAACAGCAGCACATACCTTTGTTCCTGGAACAGAAGTAGAATTAGTCAAAGCAGAAGATGGCAAAGGAATGGGGACTTGGGTCTATCGTTTTGGGAAAGATGCGACAGAAGGTGCTACTGCCGTGAAATTAAATGTCCCAGGTAAAGCGATTAAATTAGCAAAAGAATATCGTACGACCTTAACATGGACATTGAAATCTGTACCAACGAATGTTGGAGGCTAAGTAAATGAAAAAAACAGTCGTCTACTCCTTGTTATTCGGAACAATGTTGCTTGGCGCCACTGTTCCTGCTGAAGCGGCGACGGTCGTTTTTGATAGCGAACAGTCGATTGTTTTTACCCCAAGCACAGATGGGACGGATCCAGTAAATCCAGAAAATCCCGATCCAGAAAAACCAGTTCGACCAGTCGATCCAACGAATCCTGATGGACCTAATCCAGGTACCCCTGGTCCACTTTCCATCGATTATGCCTCAAGTTTGGATTTTGGGAGTAATGAGATATCGAATAAGGATCAAACGTATTTTGCCAGAGCGCAAACCTATAGAAATCCAGATGGTTCAGCAAGTGAATTGGCAACTGCTAATTATGTACAAGTAAGTGATTTACGGGGAACCAATGCTGGCTGGGTTTTAAAAGTGAAACAAAATGGTCAATTTCGTAATGCAGAAACATTACACAAAGAATTAACAGGCGCCACCGTCGCCTTTACTGAGCCCAGTGTTCGCTCAAATGCGACGGACGTATTGCCGCCAACTGCTACCGCAAACATTCAATTAGATGCTGCGGGCGCAGAAACTGTTGTCATGCAAGCCCCAGAAAAGACCGGCGCCGGAACGTGGATCACGCTGTGGGGGCAAGCAGAAAAAGTGACCGAAAAAAATCAACAAGGACAGCAAGTAAATGCCACAATCACACGGGCAATCTCACTAACTGTTCCTGGGAAAACCCCTAAGGATGCAGTACAATATAAAACAACATTGACTTGGCTACTTTCAGATGTACCAGTAAATAATGGAGGGAAATAAATGAAAAAGACAAAAGTAATGACATTGATGGCAACCACAACTTTAGGCGCACTGGCACTTGTACCAATGAGTGCATTAGCAGTCGACGGTGGTGAATACCAAACAAACGGAGCGATTCAATTTGCACCAAATACGAACCCAACGAATCCAGTTGATCCGACGAATCCAGACCCAGATAAACCAATTACACCAGTTGATCCAACTGATCCGACAGGGCCTAAGCCAGGGACAGCAGGTCCGTTATCCATTGACTATGCATCTAGCTTATCTTTTGGGGAACAAACGATTACCTCAAAAAATATGACCTACTATGCAGAAACACAAAAATACAAAGATAACGCTGGTGCCGACCAAGAAGGCCCAAACTTTGTTCAAGTCTCAGATAATCGTGGGACTGAGACAGGTTGGACGCTAAAAGTAAAACAAAATGGTCAATTCAAAACTGAAGCCAACCAAGAACTAACAGCGGCCAAAGTAACTTTAAGCAACGGACGCGTGGTTTCAGCTTCACAATCTGCAAAGCCAACGACAGCGCCAGCTACGATTGAATTAAACCCAACTGGGGCTGAATCAGTGGTCATGGCTGCTGGCGATAAAGAAGGTGCGGGTACGTACTTAATGAGCTGGGGCGATAGTGTAGATACCGCTAAAACAAGTATTTCATTAGAAGTACCTGGTTCAACCACAAAATATGCGAAAAAATACACGACAACTTTTACTTGGACTTTGACAGATACACCTGCTAACACAGGAAACTAAGAACGACAGCATACACGCAAGATCGGGATATAGGTCAAAAATTTTTTGGCTTATCTTTCGGTCTTTTGGTGCTTATAATACAACAAAGAATGACAGACATAGGAGAATGAATATGAACAGATGGAAAGTATATGCAACGGTAATCGCTTGTATGTTATTTGGCTGGATTGGCGTGGAGGCGCACGCTTCTGAATTTAATTTTGCGGTCACACCAACAATTCCCGAAAATCAAGTGGATAAATCAAAAACCTACTTTGACTTAAAAATGGCGCCTGGTGCCAAACAAACCGTAGAAATTCAGTTACGCAATGATACAGATGAAGACATTACCATTGAAAATACGGTGAACTCAGCGACAACAAATTTAAATGGCGTAGTAGAATATGGCCAAAACGGGATCAAACCTGACAAAACCTTACGTTTTAACTTAAAAGATTATGTGGAAGCACCGAAAGAAATCATCTTGCCGAAGCATTCCCAAAAGACCTTACCTTTAACCATTACGATGCCTAAAGATTCTTTTGATGGCGTGATGGCTGGCGGTATAACACTCAAAGAGAAAAAGAAAGAAACAACGACTTCTGCGGATCAATCAAAAGGGTTAGCTATTAATAATGAATACTCCTATGTTGTGGCTATTATTCTTCAGCAAAATGAGACAAAGGTTCAACCAGATTTAAAATTACTGGGGGTTAAACCAGGCCAAGTCAACGCGCGAAACGTCATCAATGTTTCTTTACAAAACCCACAAGCGGCCTATTTAAACCAATTACATTTAATCAACACTGTTTCAAAAGGAGGCGAAACGCTTTACCAATCCGATACTGAGGATATGCAAGTGGCGCCAAACTCTAACTTTAGTTACCCAATTTCTTTAAAAGGGGAACGATTAACGCCAGGAAAATATGTCTTGAAATCAACGGCCTATGGTGTAAAAGATGAAAAGGGCACCTATCAAGTCAAAGGCGCCAATGGTGAAGAACGGTACCTGTACAAATGGGAATTTACAAAAGAATTTACTATTTCTGGGGACGTCGCTAAAGAATTAAATGAAAAAGACGTAACCATTAAAGGAACCAATTGGTGGTTGTATCTACTGATTGCATTAATCATTCTAGCGCTGCTCTTATTGATTTTCTTCTTGTATCGTAAAAAGAAAAAAGAGGAAGAACAACAATCTGAGCAATAAAAAGGGCTATCTATTGACAAAAAGGGTTTTCCTTGTAAAAGTAAAGGTACTTTTACAAGGAATTGCTTCCCATAAAGTAGAGGTAGAGAGAGTGAGAAGCCATGAGAAAAAAGTATCTTTTTTTATTTAGTTCTTTGCTAATTTTTACGGCTGTCGAAATAGAACCAATTCAAACATTGGCGACACCTATTTATAATCCCTTAGAACCAACGGAAGAAATTCAACCAAAACCAGAATCAATCACCCCTCAGGAAAAGTCAGAACCGGAACAACCTGCGCCAACCCCTCCGGAAGATCAAAAAACTACGGTTCCTTCTGAAGAAAAAAAGCCTTCACCCAAGAAAAAAGACAAACCTGTGGAGAAACCGGCAATGTCAAAAGAAAAAAAGAAACAAACAAAAGAAACAACGGCTCATCCCTTACAAGTGAATAAAGATTTTGTCTTTCCTAACGGACTTGGTGCAGGCGGCGATGAAGAATCTGAAAGCTATTTAGCAGCGGTTGGGTACTTTCTTTCAGGAAATGGATTGTATGGGAAAAAAATGGATGTGAGAGAAGTCTATGATATTGATGATGTTTTTAAATAAAGTGGATAAAAGAAAAATCGCCTTATTTCAGTTACTGGAAAATGCACCGATGTTAACAGAGTCAAAAGAAACCGTAATGCAGGAGTTAGAATTATCTGAATTTATTGTGAACAAAACGGTCGCTGAATTAAATGCCGATTTTATTGAATTTGGTTTATCAGAGGATTTTCAAATTGTGAGCGATGGTATTTTCTTAACTCTTAATGAATCAGGAACGGAAACTTCCGCTACCTTGATTGATTGCTATATTAAAGAGTCGTTACGTTTTGCTATGTTTCAAGATTTCTTTTTTCAGCGTTTTGATTCTGTGAATGAGTTTGCGTTAGAACACTTTGTTAGTCACACATTGGCTTATAAGGAGTTCAAGGAATTAAAGAAAATGCTGGAAAATTATCAAATTACAATTAATAAAGAATTTCACTTAGTGGGAAATGAAACCAATTTACGCGAAGTAACAACACTGGTTTTTTTACAATTATACCAACGTGATTTTTCATTGTACGGTAAAAAAGTTTTAGAGCAGATTCGGAACTTTGAGCTATTTTTTTCTGAGAAGGTTCATCTTAATCAGCGTGCGGGCTATGCACAAGCTAAATGTTTTCATTTTTTGGCGGTTTCTTTAGTACGAACGCAGCAACAGTTTTATGTAGAGAAAAAAAGTAGATTCGCAAGTGTTAAAACAATTAGCCGGTGACAATCAGCAGAATGTTTTCAATTGGTTAGAGAGTCTTCAAATCCCAGAACCACAACGAACAAACGAAGGCAATTATTTACTCTTATTTTTAATTGCTGAAGAGTGGCTTCAAGTAGCTTCAGCAGCACTTTGCCAAAGATTTGCAGAAATTCAACAATTGAATCGTGACTTGTTAAGCTATTTAAAAATACAATTTCAGCTTTCCGAGGAAGTCCTGCAAGGTTTTGAACAAAAAGTAACAATCGTACATTTTAAATTGTTCCATTTTCCAATAGAAGCAAACTATAGTTATCTCAAAATGGATATAACCTACTTTGCAGAAACGTATACAGAGTATTTTTCTGCTAGTCGACAATTTATTCAAGAACAAAAAACGAATCCCGCTGTTTGGGATGCCAGACGGTTTTTATTTTATCGGTATCTGTTGTTAATGGTGGATGCGTTACCATTGAAAAAAGTTTTGGCTCCGATTACATTGTGTGTCGACTTTTCCTTTGGTGAAGCCTATAATCGTATGATACAAAAAAATATTGAAAAAATTACGGAATGGAATATCATTTTCAAAGCACATGTAGATGAAAGTGTACAATTAATTTTATCGGATATTCATTTTGTCGATTGGCCTGAGATTACTCAAATTATTTGGCTAGCGCCACCACGTCCTGTTGATTGGTCGCATTTTATTAAAACGCTGAGTGCACTAAGACCGCACTCGGGAGAAGAGAAAAAGAAATCATCGTAGACTAGACGGTGATTTCTTTTTCTTTTAGAATATAAAAATTAAAAATAATAAAAAAGTTGAAACTTTTTATGCTTGTGATTCGTCTATATAAGTGTACAGGAAAGGAGGTTCCAGAAATCGATGGTTTTCGATGGTTGGAAAAGAAAAAAACAAATTCGCGCGTTAGAAACGCTTGTGGATACCAAATATGAAAAAATGTATCGCATTGCCTTTAACTATACACATTCGAAAGAAGATGCCTTGGATGTGATTCAAGAAAGCTTTGAAAAGGCACTGAAGGCCATCCAAAAAGGACCCGATATTAAGGATTTTGACGCGTGGTTCTTTCGAATTCTGCTTTCTGTAGCGACAGATTATTGGCGTAAAAAGAAACGAGAAGCTGTTCATATTGAAAAAGATGAACATGTTTTAGCCCTTTTAAATAATCCCCAACGCAGTTTTTTAGAAATTGAAGAAATTATTAATCAATTAGATAGTCCCAATCGTGAAATTATTCTATTAAAATTTTTTGAAGGATTTACGCTAAAAGAAATTGCCTTGATCCTGGATATTAACGAAAATACGATTAAAACGAAGATGTACCGCAGTTTGAATGAACTCCGAAGTCTATTGAATTAGTAAAAGAAAGGAAGCGAAAAAATAATGGAAGATTTTGTAAAAAGTGTTGTTAAAAACTTTTCAAAAGAATACCGCCAACAACCGTTGCCAACGGATCTACAAGCGGAAGTCAAAGCGCGTTTTCATAAAGAGAAAAAGCGGTACACCTGGCTTCGTTTTAGAAACCGCTCACTGCAAAGTAGTCTAGTAGTGGCTTGTGGCTTTGTCTTATCAGTCAATTTGTTTCCAGGCTTTAGTGAAGCAGCCCGAAACATTCCTGTGTTAGATAAAATTGTTCAATTAGTCACCATCAAAACGTTGACAGCGAAAAAACAGGAAAGTGAAGTAAACATCGATGTCCCTAAAATTCAAACATCCCAAGAATCTTCAGTAGCCGACACGCTCAACAAAAAATACTTGAAAGAAGCCCAAACAGAATTTCAACAAGTCAAAGGGCAATTGTTTGATGGTTCTCGTGTTTCAGTCACTGGAGATTATGAAAAAGTCGTGGACGACCGTCGCTTCCTAGTGGTCAAACGAACCTTCACAGAAATTAAAGGCAGCTCTGCGACGACAACGAAATATGACACCATCGACAAACGAGCCAATGTTGTCGTTTCACTCCCCTTAATTTTTAAAAATGATTTTTACATTGATGTCATTAGTAGTGAAATTAAACAACAAATAGCAGACCAAATGAAGAACGATAGCAATAAAATATACTGGTCCGAAAAAGAGGATGCCCCCAGTGATGTTCAACCCTTCAAAAAAATTAAAAAGGACCAACCTTTCTATATCAATGAAAAACACCAATTAGTGATTGTGTTTCCCCAAGGAGAGATTGCGCCTTACTATATGGGCACTCCTGAATTTGTGATTCCTGATCAAGTCATTGAAAATGAATTGGCAGCGCCTAATTATTTAAAATAAACTCAGTAAAAAACACGCGACATTTCTTAAAACTGTCGCGTGTTTTTTGCTGACCTAACCAAGTCAGTTGCGGTTTTACTGAGAGAAGCGTACACTAGAATTAAGCATAACAAGAAAGGGCGAATGGCAATGGAAAAATCAGAAAAAATTAGTATTTTACAAGATGTGGTTAAAATTAAATCTGTAAATGGAAACGAAGAAGAAGTGGCAATCTATTTACAAAATCTTTTGAAGAAATATGAGATCCCTTCTGAACTTGTTTCTTATGCACCAAATCGTAGTAGTTTGGTTGCTTATTTAGGTGAAAACCGAGAAAAAGTCTTAGGGTTTAGTGGCCACATGGACGTGGTTTCTGAAGGGGACGAAAGTCAATGGACTTTCCCACCATTTGCGGCCCATATTGAAGGAAATAAATTGTATGGCCGTGGCGCAACGGACATGAAAAGCGGCTTAGTCGCAATGGTTTTAGCAATGATTGAATTAAAAGAAAAGAAAGTCCCATTAAATGGAGCGGTTAAATTTTTAGGTACAGTTGGTGAAGAAGTCGGTGAGCTAGGTGCTGGCCAATTAACTGAAAAAGGCTATGCGGATGATTTAAGTGCCTTAGTCATTGGAGAACCAACCAATTATAACTTGATGTATGCGCACATGGGTTCAATTAACTACTCCGTTGTGTCACACGGAAAAGAAGCCCACAGTTCGATGCCAGAAGAAGGCATTAACGCGATTAATAATTTGAACGAATTTATTACAGAAGCAAACCAACAAATGGCGGAAGTCACAGCAAACTATGAAAATCCTGAATTAGGCCGAACGATTCACAATGTAACCGTCATTAAAGGTGGCACACAAGTGAACAGTATTCCAGGTCAAGCAGCCTTGCAAGGGAATATCCGTTCAATTCCAGAATTCAGCAACGACCAAGTCATTGCATTATTACAAAAAATTGTCGATGAATTGAACAAAAAAGAAAAACATCAGTTAGAATTAACGATTGATTACAATAAAATTCCTGTAAAAGCTGAGAAAGATTCTGCGTTAATTCAAGCCATTCAAGCCCAATTTGATCAACCATTACCATTAGTGACAAGCGCTGGGACCACAGACTTAGCTGAATTTACTAAATCAGACAATACATTTGATTGCGTTGTCTTTGGACCAGGTGTGACCACTACTGCACACCAAGTCGACGAATATGTCGAAATTGATAATTATTTAGATATGATTGATAAGTATCAAGCGATAGCAAAAAGTTATTTAAATTAAAAAAATGTCGCGCCTGAATCATAAAAATCAGGCGTGACATTTTTTATAAGGTTTATTCCACCACAGTCCATTCATTTAAGGTTTTGCCGTTCTCATCAACTAGCTCTAACCAGCTGTTTGTTCCAGCAAAATAGAGAAACAAGCCGACTTCATTAACGCTTTTTAAGACGATATCTTCCGTTGTGACAAAGTCTTTAAATTGGCCCTTGCGTTCATCACGAAGTTTTTCACCAAATCTAGCGGAGAAACCGACAGACCCGTCTTTATTTAAAGGGGCTTCGGGCATCATTGTCGCGCCAGCTTTAATAAGCATTTCATTGCGCTTTTGCCAAAAAACAGTTGCTTTGCTTTGTCGAGTATCAATATAAAAAGGAATTTGGCTAACTTCTTTTGTCCATTTGTGGCGTGCTTTGGCTGGTCTGGCTTTCTTCGGCGCCGGTTTTTTAAACAGAGAGTAGCCAAAACGTTCCAAGATAAAGGTGACTGTTTCTTTATAGTTAGTCACTGTCGCTACCGCACTTTTCGGAATTTTGACTGTCGTTGGGGTTGCTTCCAATGTTAAACCACTTTCTTTCGCATCATCTAGGAAAGCTTGCGCTAAATAGGCAAGTTCTGTGTCCCAAGTCGGTTTCAATAAAATCGAGTGATCAAAAGAAACTTCTTTATATGTAGCTTTTTCTTCAGCAAGTCCTAAAGCAACTAGTTGGTTATCTATTAGCAAGAAAAGAATCGCTGCCTCTTTTTTCGGTAATTTAGTTGTTTGTTCAATGATTAAGTGGGCCTGATCGGCTAAGTCAATGAGTGTCTTTGTTTTTTTTAGATCAACGGTTAAATGTAAGTCCATGAAGTCTGCTCCTTTATCGTTAGTTTCTTCATTGTATCATGAAACAGCGTCTTCGTCTTTTAACGAGTCAGCGACCTTACAATATTGTTTGAAACAAAAAGAAGCTTTCGTGGTATACTTACTCACATACATAATTTTTAATGAGGAAAGTAGAGGAACAAGAATGAAAACACTTGGCAATATTTTATGGTTCATCTTTGGCGGCTTTTTTGGTGGCTTATCTTGGCTATTCGCAGGCGTGATTTGGTGTATTACAATTATCGGTATTCCGATTGGTTTACAATGTTTTAAATTAGCGGGGTTGAGCTTTTGGCCGTTTAAAAAAGCGAGTCGTGTATAGTGATAGCGGCGTATCTTTGGTTGTAAACATTATTTGGCTGATTATCAGTGGACTACCATTAGCAATTGGGCATTGTATTAGTGGCTTGTTTCTTTGTCTGACAATCATCGGTATTCCGTTTGGGCAACAGTCCTTTAAATTGGCGAAATTAGCGTTAATGCCGTTTGGGGCCCGTGTTGTTTCAACAAATGATTTTTATTTTGAATAGTCAGAGGTTTCTCATTGACAAATAAAACGAAACAGCGTATTCTGTAAATGTAACAAATAACGTTACATTTAGTTTGGAGTGATTAGACATGGCCATGTCAACGAAATTAAGTGTTGCGATTCATATTTTAAGTTTGATTGAAACAGGTCCTCAAGAACAAGTGACTTCTGAATACATTGCTTCGAGCGTGAATACGAATCCAGTCGTTGTTCGACGACTAATGAGCCAGTTAAAAAAAGCCGGCTTGATTCATTCCATGCGTGGAGCCAATAAAAATACCTTATTAAAGAAACCAGAAGAGATCTCACTGTATGAAATTTATACAGCGGTTGAATTGGAACGAGAGATTTTCAATATTCATCAAAATCCTAATCCAAACTGTTCCGTTGGGGCAAATATCCAATCGGTACTAGAAACTGAATTTACTAAAGTGCAACAAAAAATGGAAGAAGAATTGAAAAGTATCACCTTAGCAGATGTGATTCATGAAATAGAAGTTAAGAGAGATAAGTAATCTCTCTACTTTTAAAGTATTAAATGTAACTATTTTAGTTCTATTTAAAAATGAAAGGATGATTTACATGAAAGTAGCAGTATTAGGAGCAACAGGAAAAGAAGGACAATTACTTTTAGCAGAAGCTAAACGTCGCGGGATGGACGTGACAGCCATCGTTCGTAATGCCTCAAAAATAACAGATGGCACACCGACCATTGAAAAAGATGTTTATCAATTAACAACAGAAGATATTCAAGCGTTTGATGTATTAATTAGTGCCTTAGGATTCCCTGATGTGCAAGATTTCCCAAAATCTACCCAGCATTTGATTGAGATTTTAACCAATCAAAAAACGCGCTTGTTTGTCGTTGGGGGCGCTGGAACCTTGTATGTGGACCCAGAACACACAACTCAATTAAAAGATACACCATCATTCCCAGCAGAAATTCAGCCATTAGCTTCGGCGATGGGCGAAGCTTTAAACTTATTGAAAGAAGCTCAAAACATCCACTGGACCTATATTAGTCCTGCAGCCATGTTTGATGCTGATGGTCCTGCGACAGGCCATTATGAAGTCGCTGGCGAAGAATTAACAACCAATAGTCAAGGTGACAGCTACATTAGTTACGCAGACTACGCCGTTGCCATGTTAGATGAAGTGGAAAGTAATGCACACCCAAATCAACGAATTAGTGTGTATCAATAAAAGAAACAAGAAAAAATGGGGCCTCCGTTAAAACAACGGAGGCCCCATTTTCTTGTTTGATTAATTATTGCTAATGTATTTACTGTTTGGGTGCTCGGTATCCTGCTGCTTCTGCTTCTTCAACAGTAGAGAACCAAGCTACTGGATTCGTAGTTCTATTATAATATCTACTTCCAGGTACATGATAAATTCCATTACGTGACCCTTTAATTAAGGCGTTACCGCTTGGTGCTTCCGCAGCAGCCGTCTCGACTTCCGCCGGCGCCTGTGCGGCTTGTTGCGCCTCTGCTTCAGCTTGCGCTTTTGCTGCCGCTTCGGCTTGTTCTTTTTGCGCTTTTTCAGCGGCTAGTTTCTGAGCTTCTGCTTCTTTTCGTTGTTTTTCTTTGTGGGCATCTAATTGAGTTTTAACAACGGCTACCCGTTTTGTTAAAGCTTGATTTGGGGAGTTTAAAGCGTCAATTTGTTTGACCGCTTCATTATAGTAAGCTTCATTGGTTGGTTCTTGTTCAGCTTTTTCAACAGCGGCAGTTGCACTGGCGACTAATTGTTCATTTTTTTTCTTTTTCAGCGATAGCGGTTTGAACAGTCGTTAATCGTTGTTGAAATCCTTCTTTGCCAACTGGGGCAGCAGCTACTAATTTTTCAGCTGCTTGATAATCGCTTTTACTTTTAGATTTTTCAGCAGTTGTAACTGCTTCATCAACAGGTACTGCTTCTTTGATTTTTTCAAGGCGATCATTGTATTCCTCGTATTCTTGACTTAATGAAGATACTAAGGTTGCGGCTTCATCATAGTTTTTCTGAGAAGGTTGTTTTTCAGCGTAAGCTAAGGCTTTTTCTGTTTTGGCCAATTCTTGCTCAGAATCTGTGATGCTCGCAATAAATTCTTTTGACGGTGTGACTTCGACTGATTTTTCAACTTTGGTATCTTTCTTCTCAGCAACAAAAGTGATTTTTTGCGTTTTTTCATCGGACAGTTTTACTTTGTAAGCAAACGTTTTGTCTTTCGTTTTTACTTCCTTGCCATTGGCCGTTAGTTTGCTGTTGCCGTCGTATTCGCCTTTGATGGTGGCTGAGCCATTGGCATCGGTTTCAACACTCTCTGCATCAAGTGAAAGTGTCGGGGAAGAATCTGTCGTGGCAACCCCACCAATAAATAGAGCGGCACTTGCTAACGCGGCATAGCCATATTGTTTTTTCGGTTGTTTCTTAATTAATGCTTTGATAGTCAGTCCCCCGCTGACAAGTAACCCTAATAGACCCAAAAGTACTAATACTACACTCATTCATTTCTCTCCTTTCGATATAACGTTATTATACAATGTATTGTGAGAAAATGAACATTTTTTTCGTAATAATTAATAAATTTCCTGATAAAAAAATTATTTCCTGAAGCTCAAATTCTTTTGTAAAAATTTTGTTGTGCTAAAATGGAAAGTGAGTTTAACTACGTATGTTATTAGAGAAGGGGAAATCAATGAAAGCAGAGATCATTGCAGTCGGAACAGAGTTATTACTGGGACAAGTAGTGAATACCAACGCCACCTTTTTTATCAGAAGAGTTAGCTGCGCTAGGCATCGATGTTTACTATCAGACCGTTGTTGGTGATAACGGCGGCCGCTTAGAAACGCTACTAACAGAAGCAGAACAAAGAAGTGATTTAATTGTCCTTTGTGGAGGGCTAGGACCTACAGAAGACGATTTAACCAAGCAAGTTGTCGCACAACATCTCCATAAATCATTAGTAGAAGATCAAGAAGGATTGAACCGCTTGCACCAGTTTTTCCAACAGTCTAAGCGGCCAATGACGGAAAATAATCTACGACAAGTGTTAGCCATCGAAGGTGGACAAGTTCTTCAAAACCCGACAGGATTAGCGGTTGGTTCTTTTGTAACAGAAGGCACAACAAGCTATTTGCTCTTACCAGGACCACCCAATGAATTAATTCCGATGTTCCAACAAGCGGCACGACCTTTATTGATTGATGCGTTTCCACAAGAAGAACAATTGATTTCGAGAGTCTTGCGTTTTTATGGCATTGGTGAATCCCAGCTGGTGACCGAGATTCAATCGTTGATTGCGCACCAAACGAATCCAACCATTGCGCCTTATGCTAAGCCTAATGAAGTGACACTTCGTTTAACAGTTAAAACAAAAGACTTAGTAGCTGGCGAAGAATTATTAACAGCGACGGAAGAAAAGGTTTTAGCTAAAGTGGGAGACTATTTTTATGGGTATGGGGATGACAATAGTTTAGCCAAGGTAACAGTGGATTTGTTATTACAAAACGGACAAACCGTTACGGCTGCTGAGAGCCTCACCGCTGGCCTATTCCAAAGTACACTGGGGGAAATTGCGGGTGCTTCGAAGATTTTTAAGGGAGGCTTCGTGACGTATTCGCAAGAAACAAAAGAGAACTTTTTAGGAATTTCTCATGAACTTTTAGAAGAACATGGCACGGTAAGTGAAGCGTGTGCCAAAGAAATGGCAGAGAAAGCGCGTCAGTTAGCTAAATCTAACTATGGTTTATCATTTACTGGGGTCGCTGGTGACCCACTCGAAGGTCAACCGACAGGCACTGTTTGGATTGGGCTGGCGGAAGAAGGCCAACCAACCGTTGCAGAATGTTTCCATTTTAACCGTGACCGAAATTATATTAGACAGAGTGCGGTTATGCGAGGATTAGATCTTTTGCGGCGCCGAATCATTAATAAAAAATAAATATGCGAATGTTTGTTCGGTTTTTTCTTGCTTTTTTGGTACAAAAGAGATATGATAGACCTACTAACAGGAAATGAAAAATAAGTTTATATAAATTAAAGGAGGATTATCCATTGGCAGATGATCGTAAAGTGGCTTTAGATGCCGCACTGAAAAAAATTGAAAAGAACTTTGGGAAAGGTTCTATTATGAAATTAGGCGAAAAAGCTGATCAAAAAATTTCAACTATCCCTAGTGGTTCTTTAGCGTTAGATGTTGCATTGGGCGTAGGTGGGTATCCACGTGGCCGAATTATTGAAGTATATGGTCCTGAGAGTTCAGGTAAAACAACTGTTTCTTTACACGCAATTGCAGAAGTGCAACGAAATGGTGGAACAGCCGCTTTTATCGATGCTGAGCATGCATTGGATCCTCAATATGCGGAGAAACTAGGCGTTAACATCGATGAATTACTTTTATCTCAACCAGATACGGGCGAGCAAGGCTTAGAGATTGCCGATGCCTTAGTTTCAAGTGGTGCGATTGACATCGTTGTCATCGACTCGGTTGCTGCGTTAGTTCCTCGTGCAGAGATTGATGGTGAGATGGGAGCGAGCCATGTCGGCTTACAAGCTCGACTAATGTCTCAAGCACTACGTAAATTATCAGGCTCAATTAATAAGACAAAAACAATTGCTATTTTCATTAACCAAATTCGTGAAAAAGTTGGCGTGATGTTCGGAAATCCTGAAACAACTCCTGGTGGACGTGCATTGAAATTCTACGCAACGGTTCGTCTAGAAGTCCGTCGTGCAGAACAGTTAAAACAAGGAACAGACATCGTCGGTAACCGCACAAAAATTAAAGTCGTTAAAAACAAAGTGGCGCCACCATTTAAAGTGGCAGAAGTTGATATCATGTATGGCCAAGGTATTTCCCAAGAAGGCGAATTACTAGATATGGCTGTGGAAAAAGACCTTATCAGTAAAAGTGGTGCTTGGTATGGCTACAAAGAAGAACGAATTGGCCAAGGCCGTGAAAATGCCAAACAATACATGGCGGATCATCCTGAAATGATGGCAGAAGTGTCTAAATTGGTCCGTGATGCATACGGCATCGGTGACGGTTCAACCATTACAGAAGAAGCAGAAGGTCAAGAAGAATTACCCTTAGATGAATAGATAACGAGTGAATACGACTCGTTAAGAAGAAAGACAACACTTACTGAACAGGACAGGTGTTGTCTTTTTTTGTTTAGAACTAAATTGTTAAATAGACTGTTGTCCATGTCCGAACCCATCCACATCAAGCAGCTTAGTCAAACAGCAGACTATGCGGCGTTTGTTCTAAAATTTAAACAATTCGTGACGGCGGAAACCTAAAAATGTGACGTTGTCTAATATTTGCTGCCCTTTCCAAAAGAAAGGGCTTTTTTAAGTTGACACCTTTCACGACAAACATTAGAATAAAATTGTGTGTATGCACAAATATGCAAGTAGGCATATTGATAATTGATTTTAGTTTATCAAAAAACTACAAGATATGAATTAACAAAAAGATAGTATGGAGGTGGAAATATGGTTTTAAATATTCTCCTCGCTATCGTCGGTTTGATTGTCGGTCTTGGTTTAGGATTTGTTATTGCAAAGTCACGTCACGATAAAGCAATAAATGGTGCAAAAATTTCAGCGTCGAGTATTCTCGAGAACGCTCGGAAAGAATCAGAAACACTGAAAAAAGAAGCATTGCTAGAAGCTAAGGAAGAGAACCAGAAGTATCGTTCAGAAATTGAAAGTGAGTTGAAAGAAAGCAGATTAGAACTTAAATCTCAAGAAAATCGTTTAATTCAACGGGAACAAACGTTGGATCGTAAAGATGACTCTCTTGAAAAACGTGAAGGCTCACTGGAAGAAAAAGAAGAGAAACTTGGTGCTAGACAGCAATTAATTGATGAGCGAGAAAAAGAAGTAGAAAACTTAATTAATCAGCAACATCAAGAATTAGAACGAATTGCTTCCCTTTCAAAAGAAGAAGCAAAATCGATTATTATGAAGTCAACAGAAGAAGAGTTGAATCATGAACTAACCTTGATGGTCAAGGAGTCAGAACAACGTGCCAAAGAAGAATCTGATCGCAAAGCGAAGAACTTGCTTTCCCTAGCAATTCAACGTTGCGCCGCCGATTCTGTTTCTGAAACAACTGTTTCCGTGGTCACTTTACCAAATGATGAGATGAAAGGTCGCATTATTGGTCGTGAAGGACGTAATATTCGTACATTGGAAACATTAACAGGGATTGACTTAATCATTGATGATACGCCAGAAGCGGTTGTGTTATCCGGATTTGATCCAATCAGACGAGAAATCGCTCGAATGACCTTGGAAAAATTAATCCAAGATGGTCGGATTCATCCCGCTCGTATCGAAGAAATGGTAGAAAAATCACGTAAAGAAATGGATGAACGGATTCGTGAATACGGAGAACAAGCAGCCTTTGAAGTAGGTGCTCATACGTTACATCCTGATTTAATTAAAATTTTAGGCCGTTTACGTTTCAGAACAAGTTATGGTCAAAATGTCTTGAACCATTCAATCGAAGTAGCAAAACTAGCTGGCGTTTTAGCCGCCGAATTAGGCGAAGATGTTCAATTAGCCAAACGTGCAGGTTTACTACATGATATTGGGAAAGCATTGGATCATGAAATTGAAGGTTCTCACGTTGAGATTGGCGCAGAATTAGCTGCGAAATATAAAGAAAATTCAGTAGTTATTAATGCCATTGCCTCGCATCATGGTGATGTGGAAGCAACCTCAGTTATTTCTGTTTTAGTGGCAGCCGCAGATGCGTTATCTGCAGCCCGTCCAGGTGCACGTAGTGAATCGTTAGAAAACTACATTCGCCGCTTAGAAAACTTAGAAAATATTTCTAATAGTTTTGAAGGCGTTGATTCAAGTTTTGCTGTTCAAGCAGGACGTGAAGTTCGTGTCATGGTGAAACCAGAAGAAATTTCTGATTTAGAATCTGTTCGTTTAGTTCGAGACATTCGGAAGAAAATTGAAGATGACTTGGATTATCCAGGACATATCAAAGTAACGGTTATCCGTGAAACACGTGCCGTAGACTATGCGAAATAAAATAAAAAGCGAATAAGTATCGCGTGTAGTGTCTCAACGAACAATTGCAAGGATTGTTCGTTGAGACACTTTTTTTAATCTTTTAAAACCAAAACTTTCTTTTCAAAGCGAAAACAACTATAATAAACAAGAGATGTTAAAAAGAGAAGAGGAACCTTTTTGCGTATATTATTTATAGGAGATGTTGTCGGTTCTTTAGGAAGAGAAGCCTTAGCAACGTATGTCCCTAAATTAAAGAAAAAATATCGTCCACAAGTGACCATTGCCAATGGTGAAAATGCGGCATCTGGTCGGGGAATTACTGGCAAGATTTATAAGAAATTTTTGCAAGATGGTGTCGATGTTGTTACGATGGGTAACCATACGTGGGACAACAAGGATATCTTTGAATTCATTGATGATGCGAAGAAAATGGTTCGTCCAGCGAACTTTCCAGAAGATGTGCCTGGTCAAGGAATGGTTTTTGTGAAAGTCAATCAATTGGAACTAGCGGTGATTAATTTACAGGCCCGCACATTTATGGTGCCATTGGAAGATCCTTTCAAGAAAGCCGCCGAGTTAGTAGCTATCGCTCGCAAACGGACACCGCTCATTTTTGTGGATTTTCATGGCGAAACGACGAGTGAAAAACAAGCCATGAGCTGGTTTTTAGATGGCCAAGTTTCAGCCGTTGTTGGAACACATACGCATGTTCAAACAAATGACGCTCGGATTTTACCGAAAGGGACAGCCTTCTTAAGTGATGTCGGTATGACCGGTCCTTATGATGGGATTTTAGGAATGAAGCGTGAACCGATTATTGAGAAGTTTATGACAGCATTGCCGAAGCGCTTTGAGGTAGTCGAAACAGGGCGGACAATTTTATCTGCCTGTATTTTAGAGATTGATGACCAAACGGGCCAAGCGAAAATGATTGAGCCGATTCAGATTAGCGAAGATCGCCCGTTTCAAGAATAATAGAAGAAAAGTTAATCTCGGATAATTAAGAGGTTAACTTTTTCTGCTCTTATAGAAAAAGTGCCGGTGAAAGATGAAGGTGAAAAAAATGGAGCCGTTGAATTTAGATGCACAAAGTAATAAAGAATTAGAAAAATTGTTACATTTAATTGGACAAGATGAAGTCATTCAGCGCTACCAAGCGATTGAAGAAAAGGTAAAGAAAAACAAAAAGCTGACAGAATTAGTGGAAGAAATTAAAGCTGCGCAAAAAGATGCGGTTCAATTTGCTCACTATGGCAAACCAACTGCTGAAAAAGAAGCCATTCAACGAGCCGATGCGAAAACAAAAGAATTTGATGAGCACCCACTCGTTGTAGCCTACCGCGAACAACTGATCGAAGCCAATGACTTAGTCCAACATGTCACGGCGCTCATTCAATACCGCGTGAACGAAGAGCTAGAGAAGGAAGGGAATTAAATGCCACAAAAGACAAAAAATACACCCATGATGGAACAATATTTATCCATTAAGGCCCAATACAAGGATGCGTTTTTATTTTATCGCTTAGGTGATTTTTATGAATTATTTTATGAAGATGCTATCAATGCAGCGCAAATCTTAGAATTGACGTTAACCAGTCGTAACCGCAATGCGGATGATCCGATTCCTATGTGTGGCGTTCCTTATCATGCCGCGCAAGGCTATATTGATACGTTGATTGAGCAAGGCTATAAAGTAGCGATTTGTGAGCAAGTGGAAGATCCAAAGACTACCAAGGGCATGGTCAAACGAGAAGTGGTCCAGTTGGTAACGCCAGGAACGGTGATGAATAGTAAAGGCTTGGAAGCCAAAGACAATAATTACTTAACCGCTGTGCTAACAGATGGTAATCAGTTCGGTTTTGCCTATGTAGATTTGAGTACAGGCGAATTAAAAACAGCAGTCTTGGCTGATGAAGAGGGCGTTTTGAACGAAGCTTCTGCGTTGCAAACAAAAGAAATGGTCCTAGGTTCAGGGATCCCTGAATCGTTAAAAGAGAACTTAAGTTTACGTTTAAATATCATCTTTTCGACACAAGAAACGGTGGAAGAAAATGCCGAGTTTAGTTTTTTAACCAATGAACTGATTAATCCATTAGAAATTGAAATTACAGGCAAATTATTATCTTATTTATCCGTTACCCAAAAGCGGAGCTTGTCCCATATTCAGAAAGCTGTGGAATATCAGCCAGATCATTTCTTGAAAATGGATCATTATTCTAAATTCAATTTAGAATTGAGTCAGTCGATTCGAACAGGACAGAAAAAAGGGACTCTATTGTGGCTATTAGATGAAACGAAAACAGCTATGGGCGGCCGTTTATTAAAACAATGGTTGGATCGTCCGCTGATTCAGGAACGTCAAATTAAGGCGCGTCAAGAAATGGTGCAATCCTTATTAAATGCCTATTTTGAACGCTTGGATTTGCAAGCAGCATTGACGAACGTTTATGATTTAGAGCGGTTAGCAGGACGCGTGGCATTCGGCAGTGTGAATGGGCGTGATTTAATTCAATTACGGACCTCTTTAGAACAAGTACCAACGATTCGACAGTTAATTGTCGGGATCAATCAAGGGGGAATGGGATGATTTGTTAGTCGACTTAAACCCTGTTGAAGATTTAGTGGCATTGATTGCGACGGCGATTAATGAAGAAGCCCCTTTACAAATTACTGAAGGAAAGGTTATTAAAGACGGCTATAACGACCAATTAGATGAATACCGTGATGCCATGCGCAATGGTAAGCAATGGTTAGCGGAGTTAGAAGCGAAAGAACGCCAAGAAACAGGGATTAAAAACTTGAAGATTGGCTACAATCGGGTCTTTGGTTATTTCATTGAAATCACTAAGTCAAATTTAGCGAATTTAGAAGAAGGAAAATACGAGCGTAAGCAAACATTAGCTAATGCGGAGCGCTTTATTACGCCAGAGCTAAAAGAATTAGAACGTTTAATCTTAGAAGCCGAAGAAAAATCAGTTGAACTAGAATATCAATTGTTCTTGGCCGTGAGAGAACAAGTGAAAACGAACATTGATCGGTTGCAAACACTGGCTAAAACCATTAGTGCGGTTGATGTTTTACAATCTTTTGCAACAATTAGTGAACGGTATCAATACGTTCGACCAACGTTAAGAAGTAACACGAAAAATTTGGCGATTGTCGAAGGACGACACCCAGTCGTGGAAAAAGTTTTAGGGCATCAAGAATACATTCCAAACAGTATCCGCATGAACCCAGAAACAGATATTCTCTTGATTACTGGACCAAACATGTCAGGGAAAAGTACCTACATGCGTCAATTGGCTTTGACGGTGGTCATGGCGCAAATTGGCTGTTTTGTACCAGCGGAAAGTGCTGAAATGCCAATTTTCGATCAAATTTTTACACGGATTGGGGCCTCTGATGATCTAATTGCAGGGCAAAGTACCTTTATGGTAGAAATGATGGAAGCCAACCAAGCACTGCGGCACGCCACGCCTAACAGCCTAATTTTATTTGATGAATTAGGACGCGGCACGGCAACCTATGATGGAATGGCGCTAGCGCAAGCCATCATTGAATATATCCATCGTGAAGTACAAGCCAAAACGCTATTCTCTACACATTATCATGAACTAACTGTTCTAGATGAAACCTTAAAAGGCTTGAAGAATATTCACGTGGGCGCTGTCGAAAAAGATGGCGAAGTGGTCTTTCTTCATAAAATGATGGAAGGACCTGCTGATAAGAGCTATGGGATACATGTTGCTAAAATCGCTGGTTTACCAAGCCCGCTTTTAGAACGAGCAGCCACCATTTTATCCGCTTTAGAAGCGGAAGAAACAACGATTCCAATTTCAGTTCATCATGAAGAAGTTTCAGAAGTACATGAAGAAACCGAGCAACTTTCATTATTTAAAGAAGTTTCAACAGAAGAATTAAGTGTCATTGACACATTGAAGAAAATGAATCTATTAGAAATGACACCACTAGATGCGTTAAACATGCTTCATCAATTGCAAAAACGTATCTAATTAGGAACCGAACCGGTTAGGAGGTCGTGAAATGGGGAAAATTCAAGAACTATCCGAACAACTAGCCAACCAGATTGCTGCTGGTGAAGTTGTTGAACGTCCCGCTTCTGTCGTCAAAGAATTGGTGGAAAATGCACTGGATGCAGGAAGCACTCAAATTGATATTTTTATTGAAGAAGCTGGCTTAAAAACCATTCAAATTATTGATAATGGTGAAGGAATTGCCAAAGAAGATGTACTGAATGCCTTCAAGCGCCATGCCACAAGCAAAATTCATACAAGAGATGATTTGTTCCGAATTCGCAGCTTGGGGTTCCGAGGCGAAGCCTTACCAAGTATTGCCTCAGTTTCTGAAATGATTGTCGAAACTGCCACAGCTGAGGAAGAAGAAGGCAGCTATGTGATTCTAAAAGGGGGCAAGGTCGAAGAAAACCGACCAGCAGCCCTCCGTAAAGGCACAAAAATGACCGTTTCTAATTTATTTTATAATACGCCCGCTCGTTTGAAATACGTCAAAACGATCCAAACGGAATTGGCCAATATCGGTGACATTGTCAATCGTCTGGCGTTAAGCCACCCTAAAGTTGCTTTTCGCTTAGTTCATGATGGCCACAAAATGATGAGTACAACAGGCAATGGTGATTTAAAACAAACGATTGCGGGGATTTATGGCATTAGCACCGCAAAGAAAATGTTGAAAATTGAAGGAAAAGACCTTGATTTTACTTTGACAGGGTATGTCTCATTGCCAGAAGTCACACGGGCCAGCCGCAACTATTTATCAACGATTATCAATGGTCGCTATATTAAAAATTTCGCGTTAAATAAAGCAATTGTAGCCGGCTATGGTTCGAAACTAATGGTGGGGCGTTTTCCAATTGCTGTGTTAGAAATTGAAATGGATCCGCTGTTAGTCGATGTCAATGTCCATCCTACTAAGCAAGAAGTTCGTTTAAGTAAAGAAAAAGATTTAATGGCATTAATTGAACAGGCGATTCAAGAAGTGTTGAGCCAAGAACAGTTGATTCCCAATGCGGCAGACAATTTGCGTTTTAAAAAGAAACTACCGCCAGAACCTAAAGCCGAACAAATGGAAATTCCTTTATCGACTGAACAACCTGCGGTAAAACAACGACCGGGCAGCTTAAGCTATAATCCCGCAACAGGCCGCTTCTATGCGGAACATGCGACAGACGAAACACCAGCCTCAAGCGCCCCTGAAGCTGTCAACCAGACAGAAAGAGCAGTGGACCCAATGGACGATCCATTTGCGCCGCCAGTGCCAGAATCAACGAGTGTAGCGGAAGAAACGTCAGCTTACGAAACCTCTTCGGCAGCTGCTGATTCCGCAAATCATTGGGAAACAGCTAGTAATGAGCAACAGGTAATAGCCGAAGAAACGAAAATAACTGAAGTGCCTGATTCAGAACCTTCTCTGCGTTCATCAGAGGCTGCTGACGAGGTTTTCCAAGAAGAAATGAAACTTCACCCAGAATTCGATGCCAATAGCGCTGCGAGTCAAAGAGAACTGAAACAAGCCCTGAACAAGTTGGAAGAAGAACGACCGACAGAGCGTTTTCCTGAGCTAGAATACTTCGGTCAAATGCACGGAACTTATTTATTCGCACAAAGCAAAGATGGCCTGTTTATTATCGACCAACACGCTGCCCAAGAACGAATTAAATACGAGTACTTCCGTGAAAAAATTGGCGAAGTCAGTGATGATTTACAAGAACTATTGGTACCAATCGTTATTGATTATCCAAATAGCGATGCCTTGAAAATTAAAGAGCAGAAAGAAACCCTTGCGGAAGTTGGCATCCATTTGGAAGACTTTGGACAAAATAGTTTCATTGTGCGGGCGCACCCAACTTGGTATCCTGCAGGCGAAGAGGAAAGCATTGTTCGCGAGATGATTGACATGTTGCTAACAACTGGCTCGGTCAGCGTGAAAAAATTCCGTGAAGCAACTGCCATTATGATGAGCTGTAAGCGATCCATCAAAGCCAATCATTACCTCAATGAGCAACAAGCACGCGTGCTATTAAAAGATTTAGCCTTGTGCGAAAATCCGTTTAATTGTCCGCATGGACGTCCGGTGCTGATTCATTTTACGAATTCAGATATGGAACGAATGTTTAAACGCATTCAAGACCCCCATTAAAAAGAAACGAGGCGTCATCAATTTATGCAAATTATTTTAGCATCCCAATCTCCTCGCCGTCAGGAGTTATTAAAGCGTGTGGTTCCAACTTTTACGATTGCACCAGCCGACATCGATGAAACTGTTGGCAAAGACGGCTTACCAGCAGAATATGTGGCGCAAATGGCTGCCCAAAAAGCAGCGGCTATAGCAGAGCAATCCCCCGAAGCACTAGTCATTGGCTGCGATACAATTGTGGCATTGGCGGGAGAGATCCTCGGCAAACCCACTTCTCGGGAAGACGGTTATCGCATGTTGCGCCTCCTAAGTGGCAAAACACATGACGTGTATACAAGTGTGACGTTGAAACAAGGGGAAAAAGAGCGCTCCGCGACAGTTCATTCAACCGTGACGTTTTATCCACTGACAGACACGGAAATCCATGCTTACTTAGACACCGCAGAATATGCCGACAAAGCAGGCGCTTATGGTATCCAAGGACAAGGAGCATTACTAATTGAAGCAATCGCTGGCGATTATTACGCCATTATGGGCTTACCAATTGCCAAAGTAGCTCGACTGTTAAAAGAATTCAACTAATAAAAGACAGTCCTTTTCATTCGTCAAAAAGAGAAAGGACTGTCTTTTACTATGCAAACTATTAGGTGCCTGTTTGGCAAACGTGGTATCATTGAACCCAATAAATTGAACAGAAGAAAAGGAGTGGACAGAATGACAAAACCAACAGAAGAAGAATTAAAACAAACCTTGACGGATCTTCAATATGCCGTCACACAAGAAAACGCAACAGAACGCCCTTTTTCAGGAGAATATGATGACTTTTACCAAGACGGAATCTATGTAGACATTGTTAGTGGCGAACCGTTGTTTAGCTCCCTGGACAAATACGATGCTGGTTGCGGCTGGCCATCCTTTACCAAACCAATTGAAAAACGTGGCGTCAAAGAAAAAGCTGATTTTAGTCACGGCATGCACCGAGTAGAAGTTCGCAGTCAAGAAGCGGATTCACATTTAGGGCATGTTTTCACTGATGGCCCACTCCAAGAAGGTGGCTTACGTTATTGCATTAATGCGGCAGCTTTGAGATTTGTGCCAGTGGCAGATTTAGAAAAAGAAGGCTATGGCGAGTACCTTTCTTTATTCAAATAATCCTCATTTTTTAGACAAATACGATAAAATAGTTAGAAGAAAGCGACTTTTGATGAATATCTTGTATGAAATACAGAAAATCTCTTGATTTATTTGGCTAGGACTACTATTATTTTAGAAGGAAAGTATTGTTCAGTTTTAACGAATTGGCTGAAATAGAAAGTGGAGGTTCTAATGTCGAAACATTATTTTGATCCAAGATTGAAAATCTTTTCTTTGAACTCTAATCGTCCCTTAGCAGAAAAAATTGCGGATGCTGTGGGTGTGGAGCTAGGAAAGTGCTCTGTAACACAATTTAGTGATGGCGAAATTCAAGTGAATATTGAAGAAAGTATTCGTGGTGCACATGTTTACGTCATTCAATCAACAAGTAGCCCTGTTAACGATAACTTAATGGAACTATTAATCATGATTGATGCGTTAAAACGTGCGAGTGCTAAAACAATTAACGTGGTTATGCCTTATTATGGGTATGCACGTCAAGACCGTAAAGCACGTGCCCGGGAACCAATCACTGCTAAACTTGTTGCAAACATGATTGAAAAAGCTGGTGCAACAAGAATGTTGACATTGGACTTACATGCGGTCCAAATTCAAGGATTCTTTGATATTCCAGTGGATCATTTGATGGGTGCACCATTAATTGCCGATTACTTCATCGAACACGGCATTCAAGGCGATGACGTCGTTGTTGTTTCCCCTGACCATGGTGGTGTAACGCGTGCGCGTAAATTGGCAGAATTCTTAAAAGCACCAATTGCGATCATTGACAAACGTCGTCCAAAAGCGAACGTAGCAGAAGTAATGAATATCATTGGTCATGTGGAAGGCAAAACATGTGTCTTAATTGATGACATGATTGACACAGCGGGGACAATTTCTCTTGCTGCAAACGCATTGAAAGAAGCCGGAGCAAAAGACGTTTACGCTTCTTGTACACATCCCGTTTTATCAGGACCAGCCTTACAACGTATTGAAGATTCAGCAATTGAACGCTTAGTTGTAACAGACTCTATTTACCTATCTGATGATCGTAAAATTGTTAAAATTGACGAAGTCAGCGTTGGTGAATTAATCGGAGATGCGATTAAACGTATCCACGAAAACAAACCAGTTAGTCCGTTATTTGAAACAAAAAATAAATAATTATAAAACCCGCCCACATCATTTTTCTGATGTGGGCGGGTTTTTTGTGTATTATAAATTATTTAATAGCAAATGAATAGCAAGAGGATACGTGAGATTGTTATTACAGAAATAATAGGTAGAGGCTAAAACCCAGCCCATTCCACAATAAAAAAGCATGGAAATTGATGGTAATAGTCCATGGCTAAGACCAAAAAAAAAGACCAGAAAAAAATATTTTACATAAGACACTTCGAGAGGTGTTTTTTATAAAAAATAAGTTCATAAAAATGCCACGAGTCAGGAGTTCTTCTATTATAGGTGAAAAGAGTCTAGTATGAAGGGCCATTAAAACAGGTGCTACATTTCGGACTTCATTAATATAATGTTGATTTTCTGGAGTAGGAATGCGTGAGAAAAGTAAATTTAGAATAATAGAAAATAAGAACATGCCAATAGCTAGTAATAGACTTTTAAAGATAGCTTGCTTTTTTTTCTTTACTATTTTTTTATAGAAAACTGACAGCACGATAATAATAATTAAAGATAGTACACTATCAAAGATAATCAAGGCTTTTTCGTTATTTTTTATAGCTATTAAGCTCATTCCGGTTAATGCTTCTATGCTGGGTAGGGCTGTCAAAAAAGTGAACAGGAGATAAAGAAGTGTTTTTTTCTTTGTAGATAATTTTGTTTCGATACTATAACAACCTCCTTTTCTATTTTGTCAGAATGATATGTTTACAAATTGAACTACTAATCAAGGAATAAAAAGGAAATGAAAAAATGATGCTTCCTCTATTGTGAGTTTTATTATAATTAGATAAAATATAGATGTCAAAAAGATTAAAAAGGTTGGAGCTTTAAAAATATTGGAAAGGAGTATACAAATGAAAAAGATAACTGAACGACCAATTGTCAAAATCTTAATTAAGATTTTGATGTTTGCCCTATGTTTTTATGCGGGGATAAAATTCGTTGATTTCATTTTTCCGTTAGTAGGATTTAAACAATAAGCAAAAGAAATGAACGTGGAGACAAGCACAAAGGACCGTGAACTTCGTTGCTAATAGTAAAGTATTGGTCCTTGGAAACTAAAAAGCTGTTAAAAATGACAATAAAAAATAACCGTCAACTTTGACCGAGTACGGTTATTTTTAAATAATTCAAAAAGTCACCGTCTTAAACGGCTCTACATCAGAGAGGTATGTTGAAGCATATCTCTCTTTTCATTTTCATTATAGCGCATTTTCCCGAAAAGTACGAATAAATTTAGCGTTAATCCGTGAAATCCTAAAAGCTGTTAAAGAGGAGAAAAACCTCTGGGCTTTTTCTCTTTGCCTATAGTCTGTTTAGCCCGCTTTTTTGTTAAAATTTATCGTAAACTTCAATTACTGAGGTGCTATTCAGCTCAGACTTACTTATCTTAATTACTTCATGGGATTCAGTTAAAGATTTCGATTGGCTCTTTCGTGGCTGATTTATTAACGATAATAAAGATTGTGGAACGTACTTTTTGTTATTCTCTTTACATGTTAACGCCACAATCATTTTGCCTGAACGAATTGCTTTTTCATACTGTAAATTATAAAATTTTCCTCCATCGCATATTCGTACACCTGGAGAAATAAGCATTTCTAATAGAGGAATTACTTGTAATTTTTGGCCTGTGGTTCCATCATCTTTAGGTTTAATCCCGCGCAGTGAAACTTTATTATTTTTTAAAGCTCTGTAAAATTGAGTAGCCTTAAAACGAAATTTACAGCTCCCTTGTTTATCTATTTGATAATAGTCAACTCCGCATAAATGCATAAAATTCCCAGCTTCAAATTGAACGTTCATTTCTAACAATTTCTTTGTTTTCCGATGTTGATATGTATAAGTGAACATATGATTATTGAAGTTGGTGTCATAAATTAAGAACGCCTTTCTAATTGTGTCAAAATCTTTTTTCTCAATCATTAGTTTCTCCTATAAATAAAGAAGCCAAGCTTAGCTTGCCTTCTTTAAACTTCAAATATAATTCAGGTTTTTCTGTTGCTCACCAACTATTGGCTCTACGTCCAATTCTATATCGAGTTTTTCTGTTGCTCGCCAACTATCGGCTATTACTTCCGATTTCAGTATTGAGTTATTATGATGCCTGATCATCAAGAAACATCTACTTGTTTCTAATAAAAGTCTACCACAGAACCACGTTCAACTCAATCCTTTTTAATCCAATAATGGAGTGTAATGACAATAAAAAATAACCGTCTACTTTGACCGGTACGGTTATTTTTTTATAACTAAATTGGTCACCGTCTCAAACGGCTCTACACTAGAGAGGTATGTTGACGCATCTCTCTCTTTTCATCTACATTCTAGCATAGATACAATGTAGATGAAAAGAGGTGCCTGCTGCTAAAGGTTCTTGTCATTCTTTAGCGATTGAGCAGTGCATCAACGCTTAGTTCAGTCATTTCAGAAACTTGCATGTCGGCTCCGATTAAGGGTTGGCTGGCCGACAAGCCGACGGCATAGATGCCCGCGGCTTTCAAGCCGTCAATGCCTGATTGTGCATCTTCAAAGCCAATGGCGTTTTGCGGTAGCACGCCAATACTGTCAGCGGCGGCTAAAAAGATTTCAGGATCAGGTTTGCCTTTACTTAACGAGTCGGGATCGACAATTGTGGCGAAGTACGCGCGCACGCCTAATTTTTCCAAAATCAGGGGCGCGTTTTTTGAAGCCGAAGCCACGGCGCAGGGAATGTGACGTGCTTGGGCTTGCTGTAGCAATGGCACGACACCAGGTAAAACATCTTCTGTTGTTAATTGTTCTAATAATTGAACGTAGTGGTCATTTTTTTGCTGAGCTAAGGCTTCTTTTTCTGCTGGAGTAAACGCATTTTCGCGGTGGCCATGGACTAAAATACGGTCCAAGGAATCCATCCGACTAATGCCTTTTAATGTTTCGTTGAAGGTTTCGTCAATGGGGATACCTAGCGAATCGGCCAACGCTTTCCAAGCTTGATAATGAAATTTGGCGGTGTCAGTAATGACACCATCCAAATCAAAAATAAATCCAATCGTCATTGTGGTTCGCTCCTTTATTGATAATGTACTTCTTTTGGTCGTTCGGCGGTTAACGGAATCAACGCGCCCTGAACCAATAATTGTGTGTCTCTATCTGCTGTAATCGTGACACTGGTTTGTGTTAATGAAAATTGATACGTCACGCCTTGATGAATAAACTGGAAGGCCAGCGCTTGCCAATGTTCAGGTAAGTTTGGACAAATTGATAACTCGTTCTGGCGCGTGTCAACGCCTGCATACGTCGCTAAAGTAACGTGGATCGTCGCAGCCATGACCCCTGTATGAATCCCTTCAGCGGTCGTGCCACCTTGAATGTCACGATAATCGGAATACAACGCTTCTTGATAAAGTTGCCAAGATAGCTCATGGAATTGCGCCATTTCTGCCAATTGGGCATGAACAATTCGTGACAAAGTCGAACCATGAGACGTCCGTTTTAGATAATACAAAAGATTTTTTTCCAAATAATCCGCAGGCAATTGATACCCTAAATCTTCTAAAATTTGATCCACCCGAGTTTTGTCTAAGTTGTAGAACAACATTAACGTGTCGGCTTGTTTCGCCACTTTGTAATCATCGGGGGATTCTCCTTCGGCTTTTAAAATTCGATCCATGCGGTAAATATTGCCGTATTTCTCTTTCATCGCTGTCCAGTCAATCTCTTTTAAGCCGAAATACCCTTCATATTGCGCAATAATACCGTCAGAATTAACTTCAATTTCCAGTGAATTTTGAATTTGCTGCATGCGGGCTAAATCAGCCGAAGTGGTCTGCGTTTTGGCAAAAAGTTGTGCCTGTTCTTCCTCAGAGAAAAGTGCCAAAATGTTGGTTAATTCTTCGAATAGCCAAACCACCATCAAATTCGTATAGGCGTTGTTTTTCAAGCCGCTTTCCGCTTGGTCTGGATAGCCCTCGTGAAACTCATCAGGTCCCATCACTTTATCAATAAAGAACCGTCCTGTTGCGTCATCTAACGTCGCAGCGCTGTTCCAAAATTGAGCGATTTCTAACAACATTTCGCCGCCATATTGTTTCATAAATTCATGATCCTGTGTACTATGCCAATACAACCAAGCATTGTAAGCAATCGCCAAGGAAACATGCCGTTGCAAAATACTATGATCTTCGCCCCAATGTCCATTCAACGGATTTAAGTGAAGTTTTTGCGTGGTTTCACGCCCATCACGCCCTGATTGCCACGGATACATTGCGCCACGATACTGGCTGGCCGCCGCATTTTCCTTCGCCTTCTCTAATCGGTGGTAGCGGTACAGCAACAATTGTTTCGCTGTGTCAGGATAATGTTGAATATAAAAAGGTAAAATAAAAATTTCATCCCAGAAAATATGTCCACGATACGCTTCACCATGCAAGCCTCGGGCGGTAATCGAGACGTCCAATGCTTGCGCTTGGTTACTAAAAGGCGAAGCCGAAGCCAGCAAGTGATAACTGTGAATCCGTAAAAGTTTTTGAGACATCAAATCGCCTGTCACGGTAATGTTGGCTTGTTGCCAAAGAGTTTGCCAAGCGCGGGCGCTTTCCTGAGCGGCGGCCGCAAAAGAGTCCTTCGGCGTAAACGGTACCTGCCAACTTTGTTCGGCGTGGCTGGCTTGTACAAAGACTTGTTTTTCTAGCGTATAGCGCGTTCCTTGGTGCGCCATCACGGTCACCACTTGGGCGATTTTCTCCGCTTCTTCTTGAATCGTAATGGCTTCTTTTTCAAAAAAATCACCGGTTATCAAAGACGTTTCTCGGACGCTTAAGTTGGATTGATTGGTACAAACCTCAATCACGGTTTTGTTTTCCTGCGCGCTTAATGCTGTCACCTGAAAATGTTTCGCTGTTAAGTTGCGATACCGCGCCACGTTATAGTTGTAGACACTGCCATCCGTGACGGTTTTCAAAGTAATCGGGGCTGAAAAGTTTAACGGCTCAAACGTATATTGCAGATGATAGTCATTCGGCTGTGCCATATTGGCGATTTTTTTCGTCGTTAATTTAATTTGCTGATTGTCCGCATCTTTCAAAATCATTTCTGCGACAAACAACCCCGTTTTCAAGTTCAATTGACGATGTAATTGTTGTAGCGTGTCTGGAGAAATCGTTAACCAGTCAGTGGCATCGCCAATTTTTAAAGCGATGTGTTGGTTGTCAGGAGCATTGACGAAATCTTCATTTTCCACTACTTGACCCGCAACTTCCGAAGCCGCTGTATTATAAAGCCCCGCAATGTAGGTCGCTGGATAATGATCATCAGAAATCGTCATCTCAGGTGTCGTGCCGCGCAAGCCTAAAAAAGCCATTGCCGACAGTTAACAGGGACTCCACCGCATATTCATTTTTCCCAGGCACGTAGCCATAATAGTCCAAATGCCAAGCCAGATACTGCCGTTTTTCTTCAAATGCTTCTAGCAGATTCGGTGCCGCCGCTTGTTCGGCTGCCGTTAAAAGTGGCGTGTTCAACTGTTCCGCGAATGCTTGAATCACCGCTTGCGGAACCAGCGCCAACGTTTCCTCTGGCGAAAAGAAGTCCGCTGGGAAATCAGCCACAATCCCCCCCAGAATCGGTGCCGCCTCTGCCAAAATCAATTGGCACAGTTCAGGAACCGTTTCTTCGATAGTCAAGGCTTCAAAAGGGAATGTTTTTTGGTGAAGCGGTTCCAATTTATGGTTAAAAAAAGTCGTCGTTAGTTGGTTCGTTGCGAATGTTAATTCTAAAATGGTCATGTTTGGCGCCTCCTTGTGAACTTGTATAGACATGTTTCATTTGACTACAGTATAGTATGAACGAATCAGAATTACAAGGATTTTCCCCAGATTCTTGGGAAAAGTTTTCCAGAAGGGGCCTGTAACAGACTGCGCTGGGTCCGAAAAAAAGGCGGTCAAGCAGTGGTTTGGCTGGGGGAGTAAGTGGCGTAAGCAAGGCAGAAAGTGCGGGGGATTTTTCTGACCAGCTCTAGGTTTTTCGGAGGGAATATGCTATGCTTTTAGAAAAGAAATTGTTGGTAGAGGAGGATCGGCATGAACAAGTTTCATGACATATTTTTAGAATTAGAACAACAAATTGTCCAAGGCGACTATCAGCCAGGCGATTTATTACCTAGTGAAAATCAATTAGTGGAAACTTACAATGTTTCCCGTGAAACAATTCGGAAAGCCTTGAATTTACTGATTAACGCTGGCTACATTCAGAAAAAACAAGGCAAAGGCTCGATTGTGCTCAACTTTAAAAAGTTTAATTTTCCTATTTCAGGGGTGACCAGTTACAAGGAGTTACAACAAACGCAACATATTGAAAGTCATACTCATGTGGTTTCCTTAGAAGAAATTCCTGTGGAGCGCAACTTGGCTCAGTTGACTGGTTGGACGGAAGGGGCCCCTGTGTGGCGCTTAGTTCGGCAACGGGAGATTGAAGGGGAAGTCGATATTTTAGATATTGATTACTTGATTAAAGAGATTGTCCCAGAACTGCCGAAGCACCGTGCCGAAGATTCGATTTTCGATTATCTGGAAAACGACCTTGGCTTGGCGATTAGTTATGCCCAGAAAGAAATTACCGTGGAACCGCTCACAGAGATGGACAAGCAGCTGATTGGTGAAGTCGAAGGCAATCATGTCGTCGTGGTTCGTAGTATCATGAACTTGGAAGATACCCGTTGTTTTGGCTATACGGAATCCCGTCACCGCTTAAACAAATTTAAGTTTGTGGAATTCGCCCGTCGCCGTAAATTGTAAGTCTTAGTGACGAACAAATACAAAAACGGCTGTCATTAAATGAAAATTGACGGTTTTTTCGCAAGAACCGCCGGTAAATGTATAAGATTTTAGGAGAAAACGAATTTGACGAAAAAATCATTAAATAACATTTGTGAATATCAAAAAGTGCTGAAATTAAAGCTTGAAATCAAGAGAAATGCTTGGTTTTAAAGGAATCATCAATTTTCATGAATGGCTGTTAAATATTTAAAATTACGAAGAGGGCAGATTCTTGTATAATAAGGCTATAGCTTCGGAAGCGCAGAAAAAAGAACCGCGCGCTCTGGAAATTCAGAACAGTTAAAGGAGACGTACATATTATGATGAAAAAGAAAATGATGGCAAGTTTATTAGTTGGTAGCGCAGTCGTTGCCGCTAGTTTAGCACCACTTTCGGCACAGGCTGTAACGACAGGGAATACGCCAGTGCAGGTGGAGTTTGGTGGAGGAACATTAGATAACGAGACAGGAAATGCTGGAGATAACACAGCACCAGACCCGACAGTACCTAACACTAATTTCGACTTAGTAAAGATACCAAAAGCAGTTACATTTAACACCACAAAAATTAGCGATAGTCTACAAAATATTAGTTCTACACAACAATATCTTGGCTATGCAATCGGAGATATAAGAGGAACGAAAGAAGGGTGGCATGTCACAGCTTCAGCAACTTTGGCTAATGGGAGTGAAGCCTTAGCTGGAAACCTTAATTTTAGTCAAATCGGATATTATTCAAAATTTGATGCAACAAAACAAATATATGTTTATTTAACTGATGCTGAGAGTTTAGCTAATTATGAAGCTGATCCAACTACACCTGATTTTTCGGGAACGAATATTCCGTTAAGCGGTGATGCTATTGCAATTGCGACAGCAAGTTCAGGAAAAGGACAAGGCATATGGTATTCAGGTATTCGTACCATGAATCTTGAAGTTACTACTCCATACCAACAAATCAAAGCAGGTGCCTACACAGGCAACATCACATGGAACCTCGTCGCAGGACCATCAATTTAAGCACAAGCAACGAAAACAGAGGGCAGAACCTCAGCTATTCTGTCCTCTAATAAATCATTCAATCGTAAAGGAGAAGAACACAAATGAAAAAGAAAATGATGGCAAGTTTATTAGTTGGTAGCGCAGTGGTAGGCGCAAGTTTAGCACCTCTTTCAGCACAAGCGGTGACCACTGGGAATACACCAGTCACAGCAGAATTTGCAGGCGGCACGTTGCCAGATGGTAATGGCGTTCCAAATACAGTCGATCCAGACCCGACGAAGCCAAATAGTAACTTTGATTTACTTTTTATTCCAAGAGAATATGATTTTGGGAAATTATCTATTTCTGATGATTTAACTAAACCAATTCCTAATAAAACAGATGAAGGACGTGCTGGAAATGTGGAATCTGTTGGTGTAGGAGATATACGAGGGAGCAAAGAAGGCTGGCATGTGACTGCTCAATCGACTGGTATGAAGCTCGGCGAGGAAAGTTTGGAAGGCAGTATTACAACAGGAGCAATGTTTTTGTATCCATTAATTTATAATGAGGAAACTAAAACGTATGATTATCAAAGTGCTGATCTTGCCGACCCAGTTACCAAACCGGAAACTGTTGATACAACAGCTTTTTCAATTGCTTTAGGCGGAGATGCAGTGCTTCTTGCGAATGCTACAGCAGGAAAAGGGCAAGGATTATGGCAATTTTCATTTAGACCATATTTAAATATTACGACACCAGCTTACAATATCAAAGCAGGTGCCTACACAGGCAATATCACTTGGAACCTAGTCGCAGGACCATCAATTTAAGCACAAGCAACAAAAGAACAGAGGACGGACCATCAGCGGATAACTGCTATTGGTCTGCCCTCTAATAATCATTCAATCGTAAAGGAGAAGAACACAAATGAAAAAGAAAATGATGGCAAGTTTATTAGTTGGTAGCGCAGTGGTTGGCGCAAGTTTAGCCCCGCTTTCGGCACAGGCGACTACGACAGGGAATACGCCAGTCACAGCAGCATTTGAAGGCGGCACGTTGCCAGATGGCAACGGCGATGCCAATACCGTTGATCCAGACCCGAGTGGCTCAAACAGTAACTTTGATTTACTGTTTATTCCTCGAGAATTTAATTTTGGGAAATTATCAATTTCAGATGATTTAACGAAACCAATTCTTAACCAAAGAGACCCCGAAGCCACCAACGGCCATACAGAAATGATTGGTGTCGGTGACGTACGCGGCGGCAAAGAAGGCTGGCATTTAACGGCCCAATCTAATGGCCTAAAATTAGGCACTGAAAGCTTACAAGGCAACATTAAAGTGGCGCTGATTACTCAACTTGATTTAGAATACGAGGCAACAAGCAATAGTTATGTAGCTCTGACGACAGCAGTCTCTACACCAGAAGTCAGACCACAACTGGCTGCTCCGCAAAATTGGACCCTTGATTTAGGCGGGGAAGCCCAATTAATGGCTAACGCAGCAGCTGGTCAAGGCCAAGGATTATGGCAATTTTCACTGTTTAATACAGCTTTAAACATCACAACACCAGCCAACAATATTAAAGCAGGGGCCTACACAGGCAGTATCACGTGGAACCTCGTCGCAGGACCATCTGTGTAAGTCCAAACAAAAAAGTCATCCCCTTAGGATGACTTTTTGCTTATTTCTCTGTGAAAGTGCTGTCTGTTTTGACAGTTTCAGCAGGCGGTGTTTGCGCCGCTAATAAGTCGCGAATTTCTTTTAAGTAATCTTCGCTCGTTGGTACCACTTCTTCTTCTGCCGCTTCTTCTTTTTTGCCGCGGTTTTTCATTTTGTTGGCCGCTTTGACAATCAAGAAGAGGACGAAGGCCGTAATTAAAAATGTAATAAGTGCACTAATCACGCTACCAATATTGAATTCAACGCCTTCGACTTTATAGACAAGGGCACCCAATGCATCGTCGGCGCTCTTTTTCCCAGTCGTCAAGACAAAAATCAGACTAATTAACGGGGTAATCAAGCCTTCCACCACTTGTGTCACAATCGCTGTAAACGCACTACCAATGACAACACCAACGGCTAGGTCTAAGACACTCCCGCGCATGATAAACTCTTTAAATTCTTTAATCATTCTTTTTTCCCTCCTCACTTTAAAAACAGTATACCGAATCTTCTTGAAAATTTGAACTGAAAAACTCTTATCATTCAGAAAGCACCTGAAGCTGTGTTATAATGGAGCTATTGGAAAAAACATTAAAAAATGCTTTAGAATTTACGCGATACATATATTTCACAGCATTCTTTAGGTAAGATGAAGCAAATGAAGGAGCGATGCGGCAATGTCTGTTCAATTAGTTAAAGGCGTGAATTTACACGTCATTCCTACAGAAAAATATAAAACGGTGCGTCTTTTAGTCCGCTTTAACACACGATTAAATCATGAAACTATTACAAAAAGAACGCTGTTGTCCAGTTTGATGGAAACCAACAGCTTGAATTACCCGAATCAAGTCAAGTTAAGTGAGCGTTTGGCGGAGCTTTACGGCGCCAGCTTTGGGATTGGCGTTTCCAAAAAAGGCAATCAACATTGGTTTAATATTTCTATGAACATTGTCAATGATCATTATTTACAGGATAGTCAGGTTCTCGCCGAAGCGGTGGACTTTTTGAAGGAAATTATTTTTGCCCCCAATATTCAAGCGGGCCAATTTGAGGCGGAAACCTTCCAACGGGAAAAAGAGAACTTGAAAGCGTACTTGGAAAGTATTGTGGAGGATAAGCAAACCTATGCCTCTTTGGCGCTTCAAAGTGTCTATTTTAATCAATCGGAGGATCAAAAAATCCCTAGTTTCGGGACTGTTGCGGCGTTAGCTGAGGAAACAGCGGCGTCATTAGCAGCGTATTATCAAAAAATGCTGGCGGAAGATCAAGTGGATATTTTTGTTTTAGGTGATGTCAATGAGGCGGAGTTAGTGCCATTGTTCAAGCAATTACCGTTTACACCTCGTGAAGAAGGCAAAGCCGCGATTTTCTACAATCAACCAATTCGCAACGTGATTGAAGAGCGGACCGAGCGTGAGGTGTTAGCCCAATCGAAATTAAACTTGGCTTACAACACAGATATTTATTATGGCGATAGCTATTATTTTGCGTTGCAAGTGTTTAATGGGATTTTTGGCGGTTTCCCGCATTCTAAATTATTTATGAATGTCCGTGAAAAAGAGCATTTAGCGTATTATGCTTCTAGTAGTATCGACACCTTCCGTGGCTTCATGACGGTTCAAACAGGGATCGATGGCAAAAATCGGAATCAGGTCTTGCGTTTGATTTCGACAGAATTGGAAAATATTCGCTTAGGTAAGATTAGGGAATTAGAAATTGAACAAACGAAAGCAATGTTAAAAAATCAGTATATCTTAGCGTTAGATAATGCAGGCGCGTGGCTGGAAAAAGAATACTTGAACGAATTAATGCCGCAGACGATGCTGACGGCGGAGGAATGGATTGCGCGGATCAATGCCGTGACTATTCCAGAAATCCAAGAAGTAGCCAAACGCTTGGAACTTCAAGCGATCTTCTTTTTGGAAGGAGAAACGGAAAATGATTAAAAAAGACTATGCACAAATTAAAGAAACATTGTATACAGAAACACTGGAAAATGGTTTAAAGGTTTACCTATTACCGAAAAATGATTTCCAAAAAACGTATGGCTTGTTTACGACCGATTATGGTTCCATTGACAATACGTTCGTGCCAATTGGTCAAGAGGAAATGATTGAAGTGCCTGACGGAATCGCCCACTTTTTAGAACATAAAATGTTTGAAAAAGAAGATGGCGATGTCTTCCAAAAATTTGGGCAACAAGGGGCTTCAGCGAATGCCTTTACCAGTTTTACGAAAACGAGTTATTTGTTTTCAACGACGGATCAAGTGACACAAAATCTAGAAACGTTGCTTGATTTTGTGCAATCGCCGTATTTCACGAAGGAAACGGTCGAAAAAGAAAAAGGCATCATCGGACAAGAAATTCAAATGTATTTAGATGATCCTAACTGGCGCTTGTTCTTTGGGATTTTAGGCAATCTTTATCCGAAGCATCCATTGCATATTGATATTGCCGGCACAGTGGCAAGTATTGCGGAGATTACCGCAGAAGATTTGTATACATGTTACAATACGTTTTATCATCCAAGTAATATGACCTTATTCGTGGTAGGGAAAATGGACCCTGAAGCGTTAATGGCCTTCATTCGTGAAAACCAAGCGGCGAAAGAGTTTCCTGCCGCCCAACCTATTCGTCGGCATTTTCCTGAAGAAACAGCTGCTGACATTGTCAAAGAGAGCGCCATTGAAATGACAGTCACACGGGCAAAAGTGCTTGTTGGTTTGAAAGGCTTAGATGAAGTGCCAACAACGGGTCGTGACTTAATGAAATATCAAGTCACCGTGAACTTGTTGTTACAATTATTGTTTGGTAATACCTCTCAAAACTATTTGGCTCTTTATGATGAAGGCTTGTTAGATGATAGTTTTAGTTATGACTTTAATTTAGATCGCAGTTTCCATTTTGCGGATATTGGCGGCGATAGTGAGCAACCAGAAGTCTTAGCAGAACGAATTGAAGCTATTTTATTATCTGCCACAACAAGTCCAGAATTAACGGAAGAAAATTTGTCCTTATTGAAGAAAAAAATGATTGGTAAATATTTCCAATCCTTAAACTCTTTAGAGTATATCGCCAACCAATTTTCACAATCATTGTTTGGGGAAACCACGCTGTTTGATAAGATTGAAGTCATTGAAAGTATTCAATTAGCCGACGTCCGCCAAGTAGCAGAGACCTTTATTCGTGAAGAAGGATTGAGCCGTTTCTACATGTATCCTAAAGGAGAAACCGAGCAATAAACCAACTGTTTAAGAAAAAGAAAAATCTTTGAAATCTTTCAATTTTGTTATCCTCAGTTGGCTTCTTTTGTGGTATTCTTAAAGGACGGGAATGTTTTCCTTGGCAATTGAAAAAGACTGATGAGACAATCGATAAATTAACAAAATAGACTGGAGAAGATGGACGAGTGGCCAGCGTAAATATTGGAGAAACACTAAAAGAAGCAAGATTGCAGAAGAACATCTCAATTGATGAACTGCAACAAATGACAAAAATTCAAAAAAGATATTTAGAAATTATTGAACAAAACGATTTTGAGTCCTTACCAGGCACCTTTTATGTGCGGGCGTTTATCCGCCAATATGCAAGTGCGGTCGGCTTAGATGGCAATCAATTGGTAGATATCTATGATGGCAAAGAACCAGCAATTGTCGAAGAACCCAAGCCAGTGTATGAAGAGCTTGAAGGATCACGTAAGCAATTGCATGACGAAGAAAAGCAATCCAGTTGGTTACTGCGGAACTTACCGGCCATTGCCTTTTCGTTAATTGGTTTAGCCATTGCGGTCGTGGTGCTGTACATTATGTGGCAAGATCAAAAAGCCGAACCGATTATTCAAACACCGGCAACTAGTGCCAGTGTGGAAAAGCCCAAAGAATCAAGTCAAGCCCCAGAAAGTAGCACACAAAGTAGTACACCGCCGTCTTCTTCAAGCGAACCAGAGAAGAAAACAGCTGTGGCTGTGGTGAGTGATGCTAACAATCAAGTGACTGCAACGGTTAAAGATGCGAATAGTCCAATCAACATTACCTTTAAAGGGACTGAAGGCTCTTGCTGGATTGGCGTGATGGTCGATGGCAACTATACGTACCAACACACCCTGCAAGCAGGAGAGACCCAAACAACAGCTTTACCTGCGAATGCCGCCAATGCAACACTGATTCTAGGCGCCTCAAATAACGTCGCCATTCAAGTCGATGGCGCCGATTTAACACTGGAAAAAACGCCAGTTTTAATTCGTAAGGATGTTACATTAGGGATTACGTATCGTTAGAAATGGTGTAAGAAGAATCTGGATAAACTGTCAAACGGCAATTATTCCAGATTCTTTTCTTTTTTTCGTGACACTGCCAGCAAGATAACGTAAAATAGAACAGGAGAAGGAAGGGGCAATTGAAGTGAATTTACCAAATAAATTAACAGTTTTAAGAATATTTATGATTCCGATTTTTATTATTATTGTGTCGGTGCCAATGGACTGGGGAACGATTAGTTTTGGCGACACAACGTTAGCCGTTACCCAATTAGTGGGCGCGATTATTTTTGCAGTTGCTAGTTTTACAGACTGGTTGGATGGCAAAATTGCCCGTGCACAAGGCTTGGTGACGAACTTCGGAAAATTTGCGGACCCATTAGCGGACAAAATGCTAGTGATGACCGCTTTTATCGTCTTAGTTGGTCAAGGCAAAGTACCTGCTTGGATTGTAGCAATTATTGTTTGTCGTGAATTGGCAGTAACTGGTTTACGGTTGTTATTAGTCGAACATGGCGAAGTAATGGCAGCAGCTTGGCCAGGAAAAGTAAAAACAGCTACCCAAATGGTTGCAATTATTTTACTGTTCATTAACAACATTCCATTTTCAGCACTTCATCTACCACTAGATCAAATCATGCTATATGCCTGCTTGATTTTCACCATTTACTCTGGTGTTGATTATTTTGCTAAGAATAAAGATGTTTTTAAAGGTTCGATGTAACCATATAAAAAAATTGCTTGATAAAAGCATAAATGAAAAAAGGTTCAAAGGTAAAATTGGTGAATCTTTTTTCTGTTCAGTGGGAATAGATATCTTGTTTGAATTTAGAGAACAATTGTTTGCTTTTATTTGACAAGAGGCTATGATTTAGCTATAATGTGGATGAAAGAAGTCAGAAATTCTTATGGCTCATATAGAATTTCTGGAGGTAAAACTCACCTGAAAGGGTACCAGATTATCTGGAGTGATGATAGAGCCAATCATCGAAAACTTACTTTCAGTGTCACGGTGCATGACACTCCAATGATACTTCTCAATTCATAGCTGACTGTTTCAAGTCGTTATGAACAAAGGATCTAGAGGCTGATACATTTAGTAGCCAGAGGGTTGATAAACTATCAGCATATTTATTTAAAGTACGAAGGCTTAGAAGGAGCCTAGGCGAAAGCTGAAAATAATGCACCCTCTTATGAGATATTTCAACAAACGTGCTTTTTGCACGTTTGTTTTTTTTTATCAAAATGAAAACGTAGAGGAGGGATGGAATGGGTGAAGCTAAAGTAACTAAAACTTTCCGATTAACAGAATTAGTGGCAAGTGATTTAAGTTGTAAAGATTTATTTGATGAACTTATTGCCGTTTTAGAAATTTTAGATGTAGAAGTTGTTAATAAAAAAAATAGTTTATTTCTATAAAAGAAACGTGAAAAGTAAACAAGAAAAATTAGAAGTTTGTTTTACTAGAGAGAGTATTCTGCACTTAATTGGGATAAGTTATTATGATATTAATGAAAGAGAAACCTCTAAGTCAAGAATGAAAAGTAAGTATGCTATTGAATTTTATAGAGACTTTAAAAGAAATAAATTGAACTTTTCAAAATGTTGGGTAGAAAGTACAAGAAAAGTAAAAGATAAGCTTCAGGTATTGAAATACATTAAAAGCATAAAGACAGATGTGGTCAGAATAGGCGCTGACGGACAATTAAGAACAATTCCTATGACGAACACAATCAGTACGCCTAAGATTGGTTTAGGGATTGGCTTATATCATGATCATCCAGAATTCTCAATTCCTCGTTCTTGTTTAAATCTTGCTCAGGATAAAGAAGCGAAACAACATACCTCGTTTCGTAACGCCTGTCGGTGTACAAAAATTTGGATATATGAAAGAACAGAACAGGGTACTTGGAAATTAGAAGATAGGCAAGAATTTTTTAAAAAAATACAGGCAGAAAAAAGTAAGAAAAAAAGAAGAAAAAAGTAAGATTACGTCATTAACTTAGTTTGTAATTTGCTATATATCGTCAGCTAATGATGTCGTAGAATGAAAAAAGGGGTTCTCTTATACTAATTTTTGTAAAGAATTAAATTTATTTTCTATTACAAGTCCAGTATAGAACTTATTACTTACATAACAGTACTTTTAGAAAAAATCAGAAACAAAATTAAAGAGAGTAGCCCCTTTGAATTTAAAATTTAATAACGATACGTTAAGAAGTACTATCACTTTTTAATTGGACGAACATCACAATCTGAAATGATAAGAGTTGCGAAATTTGGGGGATTTCGTTTTAATGATTTGCATAAGAAGCATTAAAACATAAGCTTGGTTTCATTTCTAAAAAGCATACAAAAATTTGGAAAGTAACAATTTTTCTATAAATAAACTGCCAAGTAAATGTTTAGACAGGATATGTTGCTCAACTTTTACGTTTTAAAACACCAAACAACGTTCTGTTTCTTTGAACGATCATGTGAGAAAATGGGAAACGTGATTTACCTAAACCTTGAATAGTTAAGCAAGTTGAGTGGAGATGAAACGAAAGAAATTATGAATTATGAACATTTTTTTACTTATAAAGATATCATTATTAGTTTACTAATTTTCTTTGGCTTGTTGTATGTAATAAGGCTGGAAAGCGTGACTAAATATTTTTCGTTAGTAATAGTCGCCATTGTTTGGTTTAATCCAATACTAGTTCAGCTATTTGACAAGCACACGATTACTGTATCGATAGTTGTTACTCAAATGGTTATGCACTTCCTCTTTATTCCTTTATTTTTATTAACGCTATTAATTATTTCAATAACGGAAAAAGAAGATAGGTTATTTTGCCTACCCATTATATTTTCAGTCTTTCTTGTCTGTTCGCAAGCAACTTGGCTGTATGAGTATAATCTACTTTTTAGAGTAGTCGATATCTGGATGATTCTAATGATACTGTTCGTAAGGATAAAAAATATAAATCCTGAGTAGTTGCACTGAGAAAGCCAAGGATTAAAACTTCAAAGGAAAAGCCTGGGACATCAATCATTTTGGATTTTTGTTCCAGGCTTAAAAATGATAAAGGGTGGGAGCAGAAGCAACTACTAACAAATAAGACTTTTCTTTACGACAAATAATGCGGATCGGTCTTAGTCGTGCTAATGTTGTCGCGGATTTTTTTCAAGGAATCGGCATTTTGATCAAAATTGTGATACATCGTATTTGTATATAAAATATCCATTACCGTTAAGTAACTGATCCGTGAAGCCAAGGATTCCGCACGAAACAAGCCTTCTTCGGTGACGACAATAATTGCTTCGTCGGACAAGCCTGCCAACTCTGAACCGCTGTTACCAGTTAACGTAATCATTTTTGCGTTGGTTTTTTTAACTTGTCGTGCTAGGTTGATTGATTCTTTGGTTTTGCCTGAATGGGAAAAAATAAACACGCAATCTTCACTGGTTAATTTTGTGACAAAACTTAACTGCATGTGGTAATCAAAAATGTAGTTGCACCGATAGTTAGTCCGAATGAATTTATGGAAACTATCAAAAGCCACAATCGAGGACCCGCCTTGCCCAAAAAAATGAAGCGTTTTGGCAGAGTACATCAAAGCCAACACGTTATCTAACAGCTCCTTTGTTAAGAACTGTGTGGCGTTACTGAGGGAATAAATATTGGCTTGTAAGACTTTTTTAGCAATGGTAATACTATCATCATCTGGTGAAATATCATCGGCGCCATTCACGCTATTGACGTTTTGAAAAGTCGGCTGATAATTAGAATTTCTGGCGATATCAATTTTAAATTCTTGGAACCCAGAATAGCCAATCTTTTTTACAAATTGATACACGGAAGATTGGGAGACGCCAATTTCGTTGGCAAGACTTTCTAACGTCATTTGTGTCAATAATGATTCAGAATGAACAAAGTAATCGGAAATTTTCTTTTCTGTGAGGCTCAAATTCGGTTTTTTGATCCGAATCCGTTGATCCAAATAGTGGTTTTTCATTAACACGTTCCTCCAATCTTATTTTTTTAAAAATAAAATGAATGCCTTTTCATTGTTGGTATAGACTGATTATAGTGGAAAAAGAGGACAAATACAATTTCTCTTTTTCTCCACAAAAAAGAAATTCTTTAAAAAAAGCCAAAAAAAAATAAATAATCTTTTTTCTGAAAAATGAAGGGGTCTTGAAAAGACTTCTCTCAACTAAAGAAAGTAGCCAGTAAAAAGAACGTGATACCAAGAGATTTACTTGTGTTTTTTGTATGAAAGCTCCTTAAAAATAAAAACGTTTTACCTTTTGAGTAGGCAAGATTTTTGCTAAAAAATAAAAAATATTTTTTAATTAGTGTAATCGTTTACATTATTTTTTTTATCCTTTATGATTGAAGTATCAAAAGAGGCAGGTGAAAGAAAAATGGACATTGGCTTTATTGGACTTGGGAAAATGGGTTTGAACATGGCATTAAATGTTCACGAACAAGGCTGGCCCATTATTGGCTTTGATGTAACAAAGGAAGCAAGAGCGACTGCTAGAGAACAAGGTCTTTCCGTTGTAGATTCGTTGTCAGAATTATTGAAAGCGCTTAACAAAAGGAAGGTGATTTTTTTAAGTACCCCCGCTGGTCAGATTACCAATCAATTAGTGGCAGAATTGGTAGAGCAATTAGCACCAGAGGATATCATTGTGGATAGTGGCAATTCAAATTTTCATGATAGTGTTGCGAATGCTCAGCTTGCTAAGGAAAAAGGAATTTATTTTATTGATTGTGGTACTTCTGGTGGCATCAAAGGAGCGCGGGAAGGAGCGTGTTTAATGGTTGGCGGTGCGCCTGAAGCTGTCAAAGTGTTAACCCCATTTTTTGAAGATTTAGCTTGTGAACAAGGGTATCTTTATGCTGGGAAATCAGGAGCTGGTCACTATTTGAAAATGGTGCATAACGGGATTGAGTACGTCATGATGCAAGCCATGGGCGAAGGATTCAATTTATTAGAAGCTGCCGAATATGATTTTGCGTTGGAGAAAGTAGCCGATGTGTGGAATCACGGCTCGATTATTGAAGCTCGCTTGATGGGCTTAGCGAAAGAGGTTTTTGCGGAAAATCCTACGTTAGCCAATCTAGAAGGGAAAGTGGCAGCAAATGGCGAAGCCAAATGGATGATTGAAGAAGCATTGCGTTTGGAGATGCCCGTCCCAACTACGGCGTTGTCCTTATTTACTCGAAATGAAAGTATGCTAGCAAATCATTTTTCAAACAAAGTGGTCGCTTCTTTGCGACAAGGATTTGGCGGGCATGAAGTCGTAAAAAGTCAGTAAAGGAGTTTAGTCATGTTAAAAAAACAAAAAATTGCCATAGTGAATTCCAGTAGTTTTGGTCAAATTTTTCCTGAACACTTGACGCGCTTAGAAAAAATAGGCACCGTGAAGCATTTTACAGTCGACAGTGAAATTGGTGGCAAAGAGTTAGCGGAACGTTTACAAGGATATACGATTATTATTGCTAGCGTGACGCCATTTTTCACGAAAGAATTTTTTGAACATAAAGATGAATTGTTGCTGATTTCTCGCCATGGTATTGGGTATAACAACATCGATTTAGACGCTGCAAAACAGCACGACACAATTGTTTCCATCATCCCAGCTTTAGTAGAACGAGATGCCGTGGCGGAAAACAATGTCACAAATTTGCTAGCTGTTTTACGACAAACCGTGGCTGCAGATGCCAGCGTTAAAGCGGATCAATGGGAAAAACGAGCGAATTTTATCGGTCGGACGTTATTTAACAAAACTGTGGGTGTCATTGGTGTTGGGAACACAGGAAGTTGTGTCGTGGAGACGTTACGAAACGGATTTCGCTGTGACGTGTTAGCGTATGATCCCTATAAATCCGCCACTTATCTGCAAAGTTATGGAGCCAAAAAAGTAGACTTAGATACGTTGCTAGCTTCAGCAGACATCATTTGTTTATGTGCCAATTTAACTGAAGAAAGTTATCACATGATTGGCTCGGCGGAAATTGCCAAGATGAAAGACGGCGTCTATCTTTCCAATAGCGCACGAGGCGCCTTGATTGATGAAGAAGCCATGATCGCCGGTTTACAATCGGGCAAAATTGCTGGGCTTGGGACAGATGTTTTAGAAGAGGAACCAGGTCGGAAAAATCATCCTTATCTTGCGTTTGAAAATGTAGTAATGACGCCGCACACCTCCGCTTATACCATGGAATGCCTGCAAGCGATGGGAGAAAAATGCGTGCAAGATGTGGAAGACGTGGTGCAAGGTATTTTACCTCAACGGGCAGTGCAAGAAGTCAGTCGTTACGTTAGTTAAGAAGGAGGAGGAGCATGTTAACTGATTTAAAAGTGAAAGTTGGACCGCAATTTTATCGTTACCACGAAGGCGCCTTAGCTTCGGTGCCGTCACTTTTCAAGGAATATCACGCCCAACGAATTTTGGTGGTGCATGGCACCGTATCCTTTGAAAAAGCTCAGCCATTTTTACCATTCTTGGCAGATTCAGAGTATCAATTCTTCTATCACACTTACACAGGAGAATGTAGTTATTTTGGCGCCGAACAAATTTCACAGCAAATAAAGGAACACCAGATTGACTTTCTTCTGGGAGTCGGCGGCGGTAAGTTAGCCGATTTAGTGGGCTACAGCGCCCATTTAAACAATCTGAATTTTGGCTTGGTCCCCACTTTGGCTAGTAACTGTGCGCCGTGGACACCGTTAGCTGTGATGTATCAAGAAAATGGCGCGGCCGAAGGCAAAACGGAACATTTCTTTCGCCAAGCTGCGTTTTTAATCACCGATCCTAAGTTGCTTCTGGATGCGCCCCGTGATTATTTTGTCGCTGGTTTAGCTGATACGTTAGCGAAATGGTATGAATCAGAGACCATTTTACGCCAAGCCCATTTGCAAGGGGAACCCTTTTTACAATTAGCGGGAGCGACCGCCAAGCTTTCGCAAGAAGCGATTATGCGGGACTCAAAAGCAGCCTTAGCAGCGATGGATGAGGGCAAACTCACGCCTGAATTTGTCCATCTTTCAGAAATTGTTTTCGCTGTTTCTGGATTAGTCGGCGGCTTCGGCGACAAATACGCCCGCAATGCAGCAGCACACGCCATGCATGATGCTATGAGTAAATTTTTACCCAAAAGTCATGACTATTTACACGGCGAAAAAGTAGCTTACGGCATCTTCTATCAATTAGCATTGGAAAAAAGGTGGGCCATCATAGACGCATTAATCCCTTTTTATCAAGAGCTAAACTTGCCCATGTCGTTACGACAAATGGGCCTTTACCCAAAAGAAGAAGCAGTACTCGATGCAATGGTTCAATTTATTGATTCAAAAGAAAAGGTTCATTTAATTCCTATTGAGATTTCGGAAGAACGTTTACGTCAAGGGATTAAAGAGCTAGAAAAGTATATCCAAAACCAAGGATAAGAAGGAGGAACTATGGAAACGTTAAGTGTTTTACAAAGTTTGATAATGGCGCTTTGGGTGGCAGCAATTATGTCCAGATGGCTTGGAGGAGGAGCAACGTTAACGTTGCGTTTCTCGCCCTTAATGACAGGGTTAGTAGCAGGTTTAGTGATGGGCGATGTCCCGAAAGCGATGATTGTCACCGCAGCATTACAAATGATTTACATGGGTGTTTTTTCACCAGGTGGCTCTATGCCAGCAGAACCATCAATTGCGGCAGCGATTGCTGTGCCAGTTGCGTTGCTAGGGAATTTGAAGCCGGAAGCGGCTATTGCCGTAGCGGTTCCTGTCGGTCTTTTAGGAAGTTATTTATATCAATTCCGTTTCTTTATTAACACGTTTTTAGGGAAGTATACCGATCGTGCGGTGGCTGAACTAAATTCTAAAAAAATTGCCCGCTCAATTATCTGGTATCCAACGATTGCCTCATTTATTTTATTCGTTCCATTAGTCTTTTTTGCTCTTTATTTAGGGGCACCAGTCATTGCCGATATTATTAAAGCATTAGAAGGAACCGTTGTGATTCACGTGTTAGAAGTAGTCGGTGGTGGTTTAGCCGCAATTGGGATTGCGACAACGGTCTATGTCATTGGTCGAAAAGATTTCTTGGTTTTCTTTTTCCTTGCATACTTCATGAGTATCGTCTTTAAGTCATTGGAAATTACCATGGTAACGTATGCCATCTTTGGCGTAATTATTGCGTTAATTTTTGTGCAAGTCCAAAAAGGCAAACCTGTAGCAGAAAGTGCTGGTTCCGCCAGTGCCACCACTGATTTTGATGATGATGACGATTACGATGACGGGTTTTAAAAGAAAAAGGAGGAACTGAAATGACGGAAACAACAGAAAAAGTCGTGCCGAAAACAACGAATTTAGCACCAGAAGAAATTACCAATAAAGATGTTACAAAAGCCTATCTCCGTTGGCATTTTGCCAATGAAATTCCCCATTCCTTTGAACGTTACTTGGCGCCTTCGTTATTGTACGCAATGATGCCACTTTTAAAGAAATTATATAAAGACGATGAACAATTAAAAGCCGCTTATATGCGTCAACTGCTGTTTTTCAATACGCAATTAAGTTGGGGCGGCGGGGTCATTACTGGGCTGATGGCTTCCATGGAACAAGAGCGGGCCAAAGAAGAACATGAAGGCCGCGAAATCATGATGCAAGATGATTTAATGTATAACACCAAAGCTGGCTTGATGGGCGCGTTAGCGGGGATTGGTGATGCGATTGACTCAGGTACGGTTCAATATATTTTTATTGCGATTGCGGTGCCGTGGGCGCAACAAGGTAGCGCATTAGGTGCGATTTTCCCATTTGTGGCGTTTGCCCTTTATCAAGTACTGTTAGGTGTGTTCTTTGCGAGACAATCCTTTAAAATGGGGCGGAATGCCACAGGCTTAATGCAAAGTGCGGGGATTCAAAAAGCCATTGAAATGTTATCTGTTTTAGGGTTGTTCATGATGGGGATTTTAGCTGGTAATTATGTCAAAGTTTCTTCAACCCTTCAATTTAAACTTTCTGGCCGTGAGTTTGTGGTTCAAGATATCCTTGATCAGATTGTCCCAGGACTCTTACCGCTAGCTGTTGTAATGGGCGTGTATTGGTTCTATACGAAAAAAGGCTTGAAAGTTACGCAAGCATTATTGTGGTTAACAGGTATCTTAATTGTCTTAGCAACAGTCGGTATTTTATAAAAAGAAAAGGACGTGAATCAGATGGGCGTAGTAAATTTAGCAAGAGTAGATGAACGATTAATTCATGGACAAGTGATGGTGACCTTGTCCCAAAAAAGTGGCGTTAATTCCATTTTCGTTGTCGATGAAGTGGTGGCAAAGGATAAATTTATGCGTGATTTATACAAAAGTGCAGGCAGTCGGACAGGACAAAAAACCATTGTCATTACGCCGGAAAAAGCTAAATTTTATTGGGATGAATACCAATTCAAAGAGTACAACTGTATTTTAATCGCTAAAACCGTCTCTGTAATTTATGACTTAGTAAAACACGGAGTCCCTATGAAGGAGTTAAACATCGGCGGTATTGCACAGAAGAATCCAGAAAAAGATTTATTAGTAACCAAATCAGTTTATTTAAACAAAGAAGATGCCGAAAAATTAAAAGAACTACATGAGGTGTATGGCGTAGAAGATATTTATTTCCAAGCAACGCCTTCTGCACCAAAAACTAGTTTAAAAGAGGTTTTAGGCAAATTTAATTTATAAAAAAGGCCAGTCGCTTGAGTCATTGCATGACTGTTTGAAGTAATGACTCAAGCCACTGAACTGAAGGAGGAACTTTTATGTTAGGGATTGTGATTGCTACACATGGTGCACTAAGTGACGGTGCGAAAGACGCAGCTACCGTGATTATGGGCGCAACCGAAAATATCGAAACCGTTAATCTAAATAGTGGAGACGATGTCCAAGCACTAGGCGGACAAATTAAAACAGCGATTGAGAACGTCCAACAAGGGGATGGCGTGTTGGTCATGGTTGACTTATTAAGTGCGAGTCCTTACAATCAGGCAGTTTTGGTGATTAACGAACTCGAACCAGCTCTACAAAAGAAAATCTTTGTGGTGAGTGGTACCAACCTACCAATGGTCTTAGAAGCGATAAACCATCAATTATTGGGCACACCGATTGCTGAAGCGGCGCAAGCGATTGTTGCGCAAGGCAAAGAAAGTGTGCAAGCATGGGATATTTCTATGACTTCCTTTGAGGACGAAGAGGATGAGGACGATGATTTTTAAGAATGTAGTAAAGGGTGAAAGCAATGAAATGGGGATTTAGATGGTACGGAGCGGCAGGCGATGCCATTCCGTTAAAACATATTCGACAGATTCCAGGAATTACTGGTGTTGTCGGTACCTTGTTAAATAAACTACCAGGTGATGTTTGGACAGTAGCCGAAATTCAGGCACTTAAACAATCGGTGGAACAAGAAGGATTAGCACTTTTAGGAATTGAAAGTGTCGCTATTCATGATGCCATTAAAGCGGGAACGGATCAACGAGACCACTATATTGATAATTATCGCCAAACGTTACGTAACTTGGGAAAATGTGGAATTTCCTTAGTGTGCTACAGTTTCAAACCTATTTTTGGTTGGGCTAAAACGGACTTGGCGTATGAGAATGAAGATGGTAGCTTATCGTTGTTATTTGATCAAGCTGTGGTAGAGAACATGCAGCCAGAAGACATGTATCAATTAATTCACAGTCAGTCAAAAGGATTCCGGTTACCAGGTTGGGAAGAGGAGCGTTTGCAACAATTTCAAGAATTGAAAGCCATGTATGCCGGCGTAACGGAAGAAGATTTGGTCGAAAATTTGCGCTACTTTTTAGAACGTGTGATTCCTGTCTGTGAAGAAGAAAATATCAAAATGGGGATTCACCCCGATGATCCACCTTGGGAAATTTTTGGTTTGCCAAGAATCACTAAAAATTTAGCGGATTTAAAACGGATCCTTTCCTTGGTGGACTCACCAGCAAATGGGATTACATTTTGTACAGGTTCCCTCGGTGCGGACCCGACGAATGATTTGCCTACTATGATTCGTGAAATAGGTCACAGAATTAATTTTGTTCATTTCCGCAATGTGAAGTATTTAGGTGAGCATCGTTTTGAAGAAACGGCGCATCCTAGTGTCGCTGGTTCGTTAGATATGGCGGAATTAATGCAAGCACTGGTAGACGTAGGGTATGAAGGCGTTATTCGTCCTGACCATGGGCGGGCAATTTGGGATGAAAAAGCGATGCCTGGTTATGGTTTATATGATCGAGCAATGGGGTTGACCTATATTCAAGGACTGTACGAAGCAACCAAAGCCAAACAAAATAGGAAGTGACAGAATGGAAACAAAAGTTGAAAAAAATCAACTGTATCAACAATTAGCGACATGTAAACTTTTACCACTATATACTGCAACAGATTTACGCTATTTGCCACAAGTAGAATCAGTCTTAGTAGAAAACGAATTACCGTTTATTGAAGTCACTTTTCGGAGTCAGCTGGCCTTGCCTGCCATCAAACAACTTGCTGCTTCAGGGAATTTAATAGTAGGCGCAGGAACTGTTAGAACCTTGAAAGAAGCCCAAGAGGCAGTAGCGAACGGTGCACAGTTCATTGTTTCCCCAGCGATTGTTCCAGAAGTCATTGATTTTTGTCTGGCAAATGAGGTGCCTATTTTTCCAGGAACAGCTACGCCTGGGGAGATTCAGCGAGCGCTGGCGTATGGCTTACGAGTGGTTAAATTTTTCCCAGCCGATATTTACGGCGGGTTAAAAGCCATTAAAAGTTTAAGCGGTCCGTTTTATGATGTTCAATTTTTACCAACTGGTGGGATTGATGAAACAAACTTTATAGAGTATGTGGAAGCCAAAGAAGTATTAGCAGTGGGCGGCTCCTTTATTTTATCGGAAAAGATGCTTCAAGAAGATGAAGCTTCGGCACGCCAGCATGTTCAATCTTTACTCACGAAAATCAAAGAACGACAAGCAAAATAAAAAGATGAGGTCGGGACAGAAGCGTTTAACTCCGAGAAATAAGAAGGAATTTCCGAAAATTGTTCTGTAATTTTTGGAGAATTTCGGCTTATTTCCGAAGGATTTGCTTCTGTTCCCGCCGTTTATAAGTTTTTGAGCGTGGAGCAAAAATCCAAAGTGATTTTTGTCCCACGCTCTCTTTTTTTTTCTGTCCAAATACTACTGACATTATTTTAGTTTTCATTTTGTAAAAATAGTATAGGAGAAAAGCAATCAGTTATGTATAATTAGTGAAAGAAGGTTGCGTGAAGTAAAAATAAAAAGGAGAGCAAAGGATGTTAAAAAATGTAGAAGTGTTCTGGCAAAACTTTTTAGATAAACATGAATTAGATATGTTGATGCCCGATGTGTGGATGTTTGGTGATGGCTCTTCTGAGATGGGTAATCGTTTGGGTCAATTGGTTGTTTCTGGTCGTAAGACAGCGACATGCTCTTCTTTAGATATTTATAAGATGGAAGAAGAACAACTCCCTAAAGCTGGTCAATACGACATAATTTTAGATGGTCAGTCTCAACCGCTGGCTATTATTCGAACAACCAAAGTTGAAATTATGCCCATGAACAAGGTCTCAGAATCTTTTGCGCAAGCGGAAGGTGAAGGAGATTTGACGTTGGATTATTGGTATGAAGAGCATGCGCGGTTCTTTAAAGAAGAACTGGCCCCCTATCAGTTACAATTTTATCCCGATATGCTGTTAGTTTGCCAAAGTTTTGAAGTAGTGGATCTTTATACAGAAAAAGAATAGACAGAGAAGCGGTGACTGACACGATTGAAACGAGCAGTCGCCGCTTTTTTTTTACTGATTTTTTGAAAAAGTTGCGTATGTTTATATAGACAGGGTGATAGAAAAGAGATGTGTATTTTAAGTGTCGAGGAAAAGATGGTACAATAACCTAAGGAGAATACTAACAAGGAGTGAATGTTATGAAAGAAGAATTTTCATATGAAATTTTAGAAGAAGTCGCTGTGTTATCTGAGAATGCTCGTGGCTGGCGTAAAGAATTGAATTTAATTAGTTGGAATGGTCGTCCACCAAAATTTGATTTGCGTGAGTGGGCCCCTGATCACGAAAAAATGGGTAAAGGCATCACCTTAACTAACGAAGAATTTGCTGAATTAAGCAAAACAATTAAATCCATGTAAAAGGAGCACCCTGTCAATGAAAAGTATGACTGGATTTGGAAAAAAGACCATTCAAAATGAAAATTATCAATTGGATATCGAAGTCAAAAGTGTCAACCAGCGGTTTTTAGATATTCAATTGCGTATGCCCAAGGAACTGAATGCCTATGAACTGGTGATTCGGCAAGTAATCAAACGCACGTTAAAACGTGGGCGTGTGGAAGTCTATGTAAATCTCCAAAAAATCGGCAACAATCAAAAAGAAGTGCGCGTGCAGTGGGACTTAATTGATCAATTATTAACTTCGGTAGATCAACATTTAAAGGAAAAATATCCGGAAGCAACGTTTGATGCAGGGGACACGGTCAACCATTTATTAAAGCAAAATGATTTTGTCGAAATAGTGGAAGCAGAAATTGTTGATCAGACATTTGAACCATTTCTTGTTCAAGCATTTGAAGCAGCCATCGCTAGTCTTGACCAAAGCCGTGTGCAAGAAGGAACGCAAATTAAACAAGTCCTGCTTGACTATGTAGCAGTGTTGACCCAATCAATTCAAGAACTGCAAGCGTTTGTGGGCGTTTTTGAACAAGAATACCGTCAACGTTTTGAAGCGAAATTAAACGAATGGTTAGGTAGCCAAGTGGATGAAACACGCTTATTAACAGAAATGGCCATTTTATTGGAAAAAGGCGATATTCATGAAGAATTGGATCGTTTGGATATCCATATTGATAAGTTGCATCAGTTGCTTGACGAAACAGAACCAGTGGGCCGAGAACTAGATTTCTTAATTCAAGAAATGAACCGTGAAGTCAATACGATTGGTTCGAAATCAAGTCCAATTGAAATAAAAAATAGTGTCGTTCAAATGAAAACAACCTTAGAAAAGATTCGTGAACAAATTCAAAATGTCGAATAGAGAAAATGGTTTCGTGTTTTTCCAGAAAACGCTATAATATAGAAGTAACGAATAAATGACAGAGGTGAAAGCAATGACTAAATTTTATGATGTAACCTTTCAAGAATTAAGTGGTCGTTCTGTGGTAAAAACAGAAGTCGCTTCAGACAGAGAACCATTTGACGTCTGGCAAGATGCTTGTGCAAGCTATTCTGAAACAGAATTAAATATCCAAATTAACGAAGACACGTTTGTTACTTTGAATCGTCACTTTGTTGTTCGCATTGACGTGAAAGAAGTTGACGGTCCTGTCGACAAACAAGTTCGTCGTCGCGATGAATTGATGAACGTGGTCAATACGCTTTCTAATATGGGCTTATAAAAAATACCACCAAGCATTTCACGCTTGGTGGTATTTTTTTTAATTAGAATAAAAGAAACAAGCCAACGGCGCATAGGAAAGAAAGAACTGCGGCACTTAAAAAGATTGTCCGCATGGATGCAGTTTTACTGCTTTCTTTGCCGTGTTTTTTCTGACGTTCTAAACGTTTTTGAAGCTGACGGGTAATTACTGAGAAAATCAGCCCGAAAAGGACTAAAACACTTGTGGCAATCGATTTGGGAATAAAATGATTCGGTTCTGCAACGGTGGTATCCCCAGAATGTTCGTTTGATTCTTCCGCAGCTTCCGCTGTTGTTTGTTTTGGCTTAACTTCTTGGTAAGCCACTTTGGGTGCTTGAACCGTACTATTTAACAATGTCAAGGGCGTGTCGACTTGCACTTGCCCTGCTACTAATTTAAAAGTAGGCTGACTGCCTTTGGGAACGACACCGTATAAATCGTTAGCCAAAGTAACTTTTTTGTGATCAATGGTTTGTGGTCCTTTGTCTAAAAGTTTTTTGCGTTCGTATGTCGTATAGGCATAGTCCAGCAAAGCATTCCCAGCCACATGCCGTTCGTATTCACCATCTTGGTTTTGCCAATTACCAACGCCTAAAATGACTTCAATTAAACGGAAATCTCCTTGTTTGACAGTCGCAATATAGTTAAAGCCGCCTGTTGGACTAGAGCCTGTTTTTAAACCATCCACGCCTTGGTAGCCATACTTAGCTCCTGGTAAAGAATAATTGTACGCTTCAAACGTTTCCTCGTAAGGCGTGCCGACCATTGTTTTCACCACTGGTTTATTGGTGATTTCTAAAATTTCTGGATAATTTTTCAGAAAATGATAGGTTAGTGAAGCTAAATCTCTAGCTGTAGAGACGTTATCGCCATTTGGGTCAATTCCTTGCATTTGATACAGGCCGTTAAAGGCACTTGCTTGCGCTCCACTGCAGTTGTAATAGGTAGTATTTGTCATCCCTAGTTCAGCCGCTTTTTGATTCATTAAATGAACAAAGTCAGTAGGCTGGTTCCCTGAAATTAAGTTTGCCAACATGAGAGTCGCCACATTAGAAGAGGGGACAGCAATCATTTTTAACAGTTCACGGACTGGATAAGCAACACCTAACGTAATTTTGTTATTACTAATGGCATATATTTTAGAAATATCGACATCTTTTTGCGTAGCAGTCACAGTCGTATCCATTGTAAATTTTCCTTGCTCCATTGCTTCAAAGGCCAAGTACATGGTCATCACTTTGGCAATACTGGCAGGATTCCACGCTAAATCTGGTTGCTGCGACCAGAGAATTTCTCCAGAATCAGCATCAACAACGATGGCTGCTTTGGGAATGCCATCCGCTTTCAAAGTCGTCCCCATTTTTTTAGCAATCGCGGTAATATCTTCTTCTGCGTGAGTCACAGTAGGTTGGGCAAAAAAGGCCCCACAACTGACAACTAAGCCTAGCAGAAACAATGTAAATGGTTTAATTCGTGCGATGTTTCTCAGTCCTTTCTTATTCACGTTTTTTCATCCTAAAGGAGTCATCACTTCATTTTACTTAAAAAATGGCTGCCTGTATAGGAATTCTAGGTAATTTGTTTAAAAAAAGAACAAGTTATGAAAGCCAAATTAAAGAAGAAATGTTATTTTTTCAGTGAATCTCCAAGAAAGTCTTGAAAATTGCAGAAAAAAAGTGCAAAATAGAACTAATACTGTGAAATTATGTTTTGAAAGGAAGTCGTTATGTCAGAGCGCGGGTTATTAATCGTATTGTCAGGTCCTTCAGGAGTGGGGAAAGGGACTGTAAGAAAGGCTATTTTCGACAGTGAAGAAAATGATTTTCAATATTCAATCTCAATGACCACTCGGAAACAGCGAGAAGGCGAAGTGGATGGAGTAGATTACTATTTCCGTTCAAGAGAAGAATTTGAAGCGATGATTGAAGCTGGAGAAATGTTGGAATATGCGGAATATGTTGGTAACTATTATGGGACACCATTAACGTATGTTAACCAGACGTTAGATGAAGGCAAAGACGTCTTTTTAGAAATTGAAGTCCAAGGGGCTAAACAAGTCAAAGACAAAGTGCCTGATGGCGTATTTATCTTTTTGACACCCCCCGATTTAGCGGAATTAAAATCAAGAATTATTGGCCGCGGAACAGACGAAATGTCTGTGATTGAAGAACGAATGGCTGTGGCCAGAGAAGAAATCGAAATGATGGCGCTGTATGATTATGCGGTAGTGAATGATGAAGTTCCTTTAGCCGTGCAACGAATTAAAGACATTATCGCGAGTGAGCACTTCCGTGTTGACCGTGTAATTGGAAAATATATTAAAATGTTAGAGGAGATGTAGCCTTATGATGTTAAAACCGTCAATTGACTCATTGTTAAAAGAAGTCCCTTCAAAATATTCTTTGGTTATTTTAGCAAGCAAACGTGCGCATGAATTAGATGAAGGCGTTCAACCAACCGTTGAATCCTTTGATTCTGTAAAAAGTGTAGGTCGTGCGTTAGAAGAAATTGAAGCAGGAACAGTGATCAGTGATCCAAATCCTGAAGAAAAACGCGAACGTCTACGCATTGAACGTGAAGAACGCAAACGCCAACGTGAACAAGAACAAAAAGAATTAGAAAACCGTTTACGTGACGAAAAAAATTAATTGAATGATTGTCAACGAATGGAGAAAGCCGTCTGTCTATTTCAGAGGCTTTCTCTTCGTTTATTCTGAAAGGTGCCAACGAGACACACAAGACAAATCAGTCAATCTTTAGTACAATAGGCAAAGAGAATTTACATAAAAAGGAGGATGCACCATGCAAAAAGTAGCCAAAGTTATTGTGGATGTACCAACGATGCAAACCGATCAACCATTCACTTATTTAGTTCCTGAAAATTTAAATGAGCAATTGGCTGTCGGCATGCGTGTAGAAGTGCCTTTTGGTAACGGTAATCGGCATGTTCAAGGGTTTGTTCTAGCCATTGAACCAGTGGCTGCAACGGTTCTTGACGAAACCAATGTTCAGTTGAAAGAACTAGTGGCGGTGTTGGATTTAAAACCTGTTTTAAATACAGAAATGTTGGCTTTAGCTGATTATATGAAGGAAAAAACGTTTGCTTTTAAAATCACTTGTTTGCAAACCATGTTGCCTAGCGTAATGCGTGCCGATTACCAAAAATATATTTATTTAACGGATGAGCTTTCTGAAGAATTACAAGATCAGTTATTTTATGGTTTAGAGGAAATTTCGTGGGACCAAGCGCAAGAACGTGGGCTTTTGCCTCAACTAATGGCGTTGCGTAAACAGCAAAAAGTCGATATTCGCTACGAAGTTACGACGAGAAATAAAGTCAAAATGGTCCGCTTCATTCAAGCCGCTAAGGAATTTGAACAACTAGAGGAAATTCGTTTGGGGTTACGCAAGGGAGCTAAGAAGAAAGAGCAACTTCTTTACTATTTACAACGCTTGGGCACTGAAAAAGTCACCGCTGTGAAGGAAATGAAAGAATTAGGTTTCAGTACCGCGCTTTTAAATGAAGCGGCCAAAAACGGCTGGTTAACGTTCATTGAAAAAGAAGCGTATCGTGATCCGTTTGCTAATCAGACGTTTGAAAAAACGACTGCGTTATCTTTGAATGCAGAACAACAGGTGGCTGTGGAAACAATCTTACAATCGGTCCAAGAACAGCAAAGCCAAACCTACTTATTGGAAGGTATTACAGGAAGCGGGAAAACAGAAGTTTATCTACAGGTCATTGCAGAAGTTCTTAACCAAGGCAAAACAGCCATTATGCTTGTCCCTGAAATTTCTTTAACTCCGCAAATGGTGCAACGCTTTAAAAGTCGCTTTGGCGAACATGTTGCTGTAATGCACAGTGGCTTATCGCAAGGTGAAAAATACGATGAGTGGCGGAAGATTGAACGAGGAGAAGCGGAAGTGGTGGTTGGCGCGCGTTCAGCCATTTTTGCGCCAATCGAAAACATCGGCGTGATCATTGTTGATGAAGAACACGAGGCAAGTTATAAACAAGAAGAAACCCCGCGCTACCACGCGAGAGATTTAGCGATTTGGCGTTCGGAGTACCATCATTGCCCTGTTGTTTTAGGCAGTGCCACGCCATCCTTGGAATCACGCGCTCGCGCACAAAAAAATGTTTATCAGCGGTTACGATTAACACAGCGTGCCAATCAAGCGGCAACCTTGCCTACGATTGATGTAGTGGATATGCGGCAAGAAGTAGAAAATGGCAATGTCTCTTCTTTTTCCATGTCGTTGCAAGAAAAACTCCAAGAACGCTTAGAGAAAAACGAACAAAGTGTTCTCCTACTTAATCGCCGTGGCTATTCGTCATTTGTGATGTGTCGCGATTGTGGCTATGTGTTGCCGTGTCCGAATTGTGATATTTCCTTAACTTTGCATATGGATAGTAAAACAATGAAATGTCATTATTGTGGACATGAAGAACGGATTCCTTATCGCTGTCCTAACTGTGGCCAAGATAAAATTCGCTACTACGGAACAGGCACACAAAAAGTAGAAGAAGAATTACAAACGTTGTTACCAGACAGTCGTATTCTCCGAATGGATGTTGATACGACCCGTCGCAAAGGTGCACATGAAAAGATTTTGCGAACATTTGGTGAAGGACAAGCGGATATCTTATTAGGCACACAAATGATTGCCAAAGGACTGGACTTTCCAAATGTGACGTTAGTCGGTGTCTTAAATGCTGATACCGCCTTGAATTTACCCGATTTTCGTTCCAGTGAACGGACCTTCCAATTATTGACACAGGTCAGCGGTCGAGCTGGTCGCGCTGAAAAACCGGGGGAAGTCATCATTCAATCTTTTAACCCCGAGCATTATGCGATACAATTGGCAAAAGCCCAAGATTATGAAGATTTTTATACAAAAGAAATGTATATTCGTCATCGTGGGGATTATCCGCCGTACTATTTTACGGTCCAAATTACGGCTAGCCATCCTGAAGAAAATGAAGCAGCGAAACAAATGTTTCAAATCGCGACGAAATTAAAACAAGGCTTATCGCCGCAAGCTATTTTGTTGGGACCAACACCCAACGCAATTATGCGTGTCAATAATCGATACTTTTATCAAGTGATTATCAAGTATAAACAAGAACCAATGCTTCAACCATTATTGAAAGAAATTTTAACCGATACACAACGAGCAACGGCTCGTGGCTTAAAGCTTTCCATTGATGCAGAACCCATGAATTTTATTTAAAAAATACAGCTTTGAAAGGAGCACTTATGCGCTATCCAGTTGTGATTCACCCGAACGAACACTTGAAAATGAAGGCTCAACCTGTGACGATTATTACCGATGAAATTGTGCAGTTACTAGAGGATATGTATGAAACAATGCTGGCCCATGATGGGATTGGCTTAGCAGCCCCGCAAATTGGTAAAAATTTGCAAATGGCAGTGATTGAAATCGATGAAGAATCTGGTCGTTTTGAACTAATTAATCCAGTGATTATTGAAAAAAAGGGAACCAGTATTGATGTGGAAGGCTGTTTAAGTATTCCAGAAACATATGGAACCGTTGAACGAGCAGATGAAGTGACTGTCCGTTATTTTGACCGTGAAGGTGAAGAAATGGAAGTTACGGCTTACGGCTATTTAGCTCGAGCTTTTCAACACGAAATTGATCATTTGAATGGCGAGTTATTTATCGATAAAATGATTGAGAAAATTGCACCAGAAGATTTAGAAGCGTATATGGAGGAACATTTTGATGACTAAAATTGTATTTATGGGCACACCAGCCTTTTCTGTTCCGATTTTAGAAAGTTTAATCGAGGCAGGCTATGACGTTCAAGCGGTTGTCACGCAACCAGATCGACCAGTTGGCCGAAAAAAAGTGATTACCCCAACGCCTGTCAAAGAAGCAGCTTTAAAACATAACTTATTAGTCTTACAACCAGAGAAAATTTCAGGTTCTCCTGAAATGGAAAAAGTGATTGACTTAGCACCAGATTTAATTGTGACAGCAGCCTTTGGACAATTTTTACCAGAGAAAATCTTAAAAGCGCCCAAACTAGGTGCAATTAATGTCCATGCCTCACTTTTACCAAAATATCGTGGCGGCGCACCTGTACATTACTCAATTATTGAAGGAGAAAAAGAAACAGGCGTCACGATTATGGAAATGGTGAAGAAAATGGATGCTGGCGCGATTTTATCGCAACGCGCAATTCCGATTACGAAACAAGATGATGTAGGCACCATGTTTGAAAAATTAAGCATTCTAGGAAAAGAACTTTTATTAGAGACGTTACCTAAGCTAATTGCTGGCGAAATCACGCCTATTCCACAAGTGGAAGAAGAGGCTACTTTTTCACCAAATATTACTCGAGAACAAGAACGAATTGACTGGCAAAAAACTGCTGAGGCAATTGATAACCAAGTGCGTGGTATGCGTCCTTGGCCAACAGCGTTCACAACCTATCAAGGGACCAACTGGAAAATTTGGGCAGTGACACCACTGACTGAAACAACAACCAGCGCCCCAGGAACGATTATCCAACGTAGTAAAAAAGCGCTGTGGATTGCTTGTGGTGAAGGGACAGTCCTTCAAATTGATCGCCTGCAACCAGCAGGTAAAGGTCAATTAACGATTCAAGAATTTTTAAATGGCGTTGGTCAAAATGTCGCAGAAAAAGATAAGGTGGACTAACAAAAATGGCTGAAAAAATCCCCAAGAAATTAAAACGTTCTGTTCGATACGTTGCTTTAGAAACCATCGAACGTGTGGATAAAGGTGGGGCGTACTCCAATCTTTTACTTAATGAAATGATGACAAAATCAGAACTAAGCGAGAAAGATGGCCGCTTGTTTACAGAACTTGTCTACGGCACAATTAGTCGCAAATTATTGTTGGAATACTACTTAACACCATTTGTTAAGAAACCGCAAAAAGTCGATAATTGGGTGAAAAATTTATTGATTTTATCGTTATATCAATTACTTTATTTAGATAAAGTGCCTGATCACGCAGTCATTAATGAAGCGGTTGAAATTGGCAAACGTCGTGGCAATCCTGGGATTGGTAAATTCGTGAATGGCGTGCTGCGGGCGTTCCAACGAAATGGAGCACCTAGTTTGGCCGCAATTAGCGATCCAGTTGATCGTTTAGCAACGGAAATTAGTATGCCACGTTGGTTAACAGAAAAATTACTTGCCCAATTAGGCGAAGAAGAAACACGGCAGTTGGGTTTGTCATTATTTGAAAAAAGCCATGCGAGTGGCCGCGTAAACACACGGTTTATTTCACGAGAAGAAGCGCTGGAAGAATTACAAGAAACAGGGATTGCCGCGAAGGAAAGTCAACTTTCCCCTTATGGTGTTGTCGCTGAAAAAGGCTACTTAGCTGGCAGTGAACTGTTTATTAACGGTTGTTTAACCATTCAAGATGAAAGCTCTATGCTCGTGGCTCCATCGATGCAAATTGAACCGCATCATCGTGTTTTGGATGCCTGCGCGGCTCCTGGTGGTAAAACGACTCATATCGCAACTTTTTTAGAGGCTGAAGCAGGTGGTCGTGTGACTTCTTTAGATATTCATGCGCACAAAATTAAGCTAATTAATGAAAATGCGCAACGCCTCCATGTGGCGGATGTCGTCCAAGCAGAAAAGCTTGATGCGCGACAAGTGGCCGAAGAATTCCCCGCAGAAACCTTTGATCGGATTTTAGTTGATGCACCATGTTCAGGCTTAGGGCTAATGCGCCGTAAACCAGACATTAAATACCATAAAACGGCCAATGATTTTCAAAATTTACCTAAAATTCAGTTAGAAATCTTAGAAAGTGTTGCCCCAACACTAAAACAATGGGGTATAATGGTCTATAGCACTTGTACTATTACGCCAGAAGAAAATCAGGAAGTGGTGGCAGCCTTTTTAGCCAAACACCCTGAATTTGAAAAAATTGAAATTGTTGCAAATGAAAATGTCCAAGCAGTAGTAAAAGAGCAAGAACTGGTTCTGTATCCCCATCAATACATGACAGATGGCTTCTTTATTTGCTGTATGCGGAAAGTTAGTTCAAATGAGGTGAAATAATTTGGAAATCAACGTTCAATCAGATGTCGGTCGCAAAAGAAATACGAACCAAGATTATGCCAACGTTTTTGAGAACCAACAACACATAACCTTTGCTGTTTTAGCAGATGGCATGGGTGGTCACCAAGCAGGTGATGTCGCTAGCCAAATGGCAGTCAATAATTTAGGTGAGAGTTGGTCCAATGCGTCTGTCGACTCAGCTGAAAAATCTGCACAGTGGTTAATTCAAGCAATTCAAAAGGAAAATGAAAAAATTTATGAACGCGGACAATCGAAACCAGAGTATTTAGGAATGGGGACAACAGTGGTTGGTGCCATTCTTTTACCGGATTCATTTGTCTTAGCAAATGTGGGGGACAGTCGTGCTTATTTAGTTCGTGACCAACACATGTTACAATTAACAGAAGATCATTCTTTAGTGAATGAACTAGTAAAATCAGGGGAGATTACTCGTGAGATGGCTGCAAATCATCCACGAAAAAATGTCCTAACACGTTCTTTGGGAATGCCTGGCACTGTTGAAGTCGATGTAACCAATCATGAATGGCTGCCTAATGACTATTTACTGTTATGTTCGGACGGCTTAACCAATATGGTTCCTGAGACAAAAATTTTAGAAATTTTAGAGACGTCAGATCCTTTAGAATCCAAATTAAGCCAACTCGTTGCTCAAGCAAATGAAGCGGGTGGTTTAGATAACATTACCGTGTTAGTGATACACTTTGACGAACAGAAGGAGGAAAACCAATGATAGAAATCGGCAAGAAGCTGAATGGTCGATATCACATTATTGGCAGCATCGGAAGCGGCGGCATGGCCAACGTCTATTTAGCACACGATTTAATTTTAGACCGAGACGTTGCAGTAAAAGTCTTGCGCTTTGACTTCCAAAACGATCAAGCCGCCATCCGACGTTTTCAGCGTGAAGCACTAGCCGCAACTGAGCTGGTTCACCCGAATATCGTCAGTGTGTACGATGTAGGCGAAGAAGATGGACTACAATATTTAGTCATGGAATATGTGAAAGGAATGGACTTAAAACGTTACATCCAAACGCATTTCCCAATTCCTTATTCCACAGTTGTAGACATTACGCAACAAATTTTATCTGCTGTCGCAATGGCACATGAACATAGAATTATTCACCGAGATTTAAAACCGCAAAACATTCTGATTGACGAACACGGCACAGTCAAAATTACTGACTTTGGGATTGCGATTGCCTTGTCAGAAACGTCAATTACGCAAACGAACACAATGTTAGGTTCGGTGCATTACTTATCGCCAGAACAAGCGCGCGGAAGCATGGCGACCAACCAATCAGATATTTACGCTGTGGGAATTATTCTCTATGAAATGCTAACAGGGAATGTACCTTTTGATGGTGAATCAGCCGTAACGATTGCCTTAAAACATTTTCAAGAAGAAATTCCCTCTGTCAAAATGTTTGATCCAGGGATTCCTCAATCATTGGAAAATGTGGTTCGTCATGCAACCGCAAAAGACCCAAGCGATCGCTACAAAACAGCGAATGAGATGGCAGAAGACTTATACACGTCCTTGTCAGCCAGTCGTTTAAACGAACCTGCGTGGGAACCAACGGCTTTATTAGGAGAAACGAAAGTATTAACTCCGATTCCCGAAGACATCGCTGAACCGGAAGAGACAACGCCTGTCGAAGTCCCAGAAGATATCGCAGATGACATTTTAGCTGAACAACCGCCGAAGAAAAACCGTAAAAAATTGTGGATTGGCTTAGCAATTGCGGCATTAATTTCTTTAGCAATAGGTGGCTTAGCCTTTGCAATGTCGGGCGGTAAAGACGTTGAAGTTCCTGATGTTACAAATGAAACGAAAGCGGACGCTTCACAAGCGCTAAAAAGTGCCGGGCTGAAAGTCGATAGTGAAACCAAAAAAATTCCCGACGATAAGATTGAAGAAGGCAAGGTGGTCAAAACAGACCCCGAAGCAAAATCATCTGTGAAAAAAGGCCGATCTGTTACTTTATACATCAGCTCTGGAACAGAAAAAATTGAGATGGCCGATTATACAAAGGAATCGTATGAATCTGCTGTCGAAGCCTTGAAAAAACTAGGGTTTTCAGAAGACCAAATTACAACGAAAAAAGAATACAGTGATTCTGTGTCTACGGATAGCATTATTAAACAAAAACCAGCTGCAGGTAAAAAAGTTGATCCGAAAAAAGACAACGTCACTTTAACGGTCAGTCAAGGACCAGAAACGGTTACTTTGCCTAGTTACGCCGGTTATTCTTACGAAAATGCAGTAAATGCACTGGCACAATTAGGCATTTCTGACTCTCAAATTACGCGTGTCGACCAAGCAAGCGATACGGTAGAACCAGGTTTAGTCATTACGCAAGACCCCGCACCAGGTGGCACCGTGACACCTAAAAATGGCCAAGTGACGTTATATGTAAGTAAAGGTAGCGACAAAGTGACACTTTCTGATTATAGCGGAATTTCTTACGATAATGCGGTAAGTCGCTTAATTGCTTTAGGTATCCCAGAATCTCAAATTAAACGAGTGGACGAAGAAAGCGACAAAGTTGAAAAAGATACCGTGATTAGTCAAGAACCAGCTTCTGGTACCGCTGTTGATCCGAAAAATGACACGATTACTTTACATGTCAGCAAAGGCAGTGACTCAGTAACTGTTCCTGATATTTCAGGTTATTCGCCAAAAGCTGCAGAAGACAGCATCAATAACGCTGGCCTTAAAATCAATGAACAAGGATTATCTGGCTCTGGCGATGGCCAAGTCGTTGAACGAACTAGCCCATCCGCTGGCAGCAAAGTCAAAAAAGGCGACTCTGTTACAGTTTATTATTCAAAAGCAAATGATTCAAAAAGCACCACTAGTGAAAGTAGTACGAGTAATTAAGACAAGAGGTTGGGACAGGAGTGTTTAGCTTCAAGAACCAAGTAGGTACTGTTTAACATCTATTTGCTTTTCAAATAGTGTTTCTCAGCAATAAGAAGAAGCTGCTCCTGTCTCGCCATTTATCTTAAGATTTAGGTCTAGGAAGGTAAGTCATTTCGACTTATGTCCTAGGCTCTTTTTAATTAATAGAATCGAGAGGCTCCCTTGATTTCTCTGCCACTATCCTGTATATTCGAAAGTAGTTAGGAGTGGTTTATCTGAAAGGTCAAATCAGAAAAGCGTTAAGCGGTTTTTATTATGTATACGCAGATGGAGAAACATATCAAACAAGAGCGCGAGGGAATTTTCGTAATCGAAAAATTACGCCACTCGTGGGAGATGAAGTACTTTTTGAAAGCGATAATTTAACAGATGGTTATGTGTTGGAAATTTTACCAAGACGAAATGAATTAGTGCGCCCGCCTGTTGCAAATGTGGATCTAGGTGTGGTTGTCATGAGTATGGTTTCGCCAAATTTTTCGTTTAATTTGTTGGATCGTTTCTTAGTCAGCTTAGAGTATAAGGATATAGAACCAGTTATTTATTTAACGAAAGTTGATCTATTAGATGAGCCGCAACGTCAACAAGTCACTGAAATTAAACAGATTTATGAAGCGTTAGGTTATGCGGTAATCGCTTCGGAAGACGTAGAAGCCACCAAAGAATTAGAACGCTTTTTCCCAGAACGGTTGACTGTTTTTATGGGACAATCAGGCGCTGGAAAATCAACATTGTTGAATCAAATTTCACCAGAATTACAACTAGCAACTGCGGAAATTTCCCAATCTTTAGGACGGGGCAAACATACGACCCGTCACGTGGAATTGATTCCGTTATACGACGGTTTGGTCGCTGATACACCAGGATTTAGTGCCATCGATTTCTTGGAGATGGAAGCAGTGGAATTACCAAAGCAATTTCCTGAATTTGTTGCCGCGGCCTCTCACTGTAAGTTTCGTGAATGTATGCACCACAAAGAACCTGGTTGTGAAGTGAAACGTCAAGTGGAAGCGGGAACCATTGCGACGAGTCGTTACGAAAATTATTTACAGTTTTTAATGGAAATCGAGAATCGACGACCTGTTTATAAGAAAAAATCATAGCAAATATAAAGGGAGCGAGCCAAATGAAACTAGCACCATCCATTTTAAGTGCCGATTTTGCCAATTTAGAAAGAGATATCCGTTTAGTAGAAGAATTAGGAGCAGATTATATTCATGTTGATGTCATGGACGGTCAATTTGTGCCCAACATTACCTTAGGACCGAATATCGTTTCAGCGATTCGTCCAGTGACAAAACTACCATTGGATGTTCATTTGATGATTGTACAACCTGAAAATTATATCAATGCTTTTGCGGAAGCCGGTGCGGATATTATTACCGTCCATCAAGAAGCAACACCCCATATTCATCGTGCCTTACAAATGATTAAAAATGCGGGTGTGAAAGCTGGCGTAACCATCAATCCTGGGACACCACTTTCGATGATCGAAAATGTATTAGATTTAGCAGACCAAGTCTTGGTAATGACTGTCAATCCAGGCTTTGGCGGACAATCATTTATTGAAAACTCACTAGAAAAAATTGCTCAATTAAAAGAATGGAAAGAAACAAAAGGATACACCTATGAAATTGAAGTCGATGGCGGGATTGTTCCTGAAACTGCCGCACGCTGCAAAGAAGCCGGTGCGGAAGTGTTCGTTGCAGGCTCCTACATTTATAATGCTGAAAATCCTCAAGAACGAATCGATGCACTGAGAGCAGTGCTAGACAAATGAGTCGTGTCTTACTGGTAGCTGGCGGCAATCCAAGTGATTGGCCAACCATTGAACCAGCTACGTATGATTATTTCGTAGGTATTGATCGCGGCTGTCTCCATTTATTAGAGGCCGATTTACCGTTACAATTAGCGGTGGGCGATTTTGATTCATTATCACGAGAAGAATACCATTTTGTCCAAGAAACTACCGAAACACTCATTCAAGCACCTGCTGAAAAAGATGATACAGATACACAATTAGCGCTTCAAGAAGCTTTACAACGATTTCCACAAGCAGAGATGACAATTATCGGTGCGACAGGGGGCAGAATTGACCACCTGTTAGCCAATCTTTGGTTACCCTTTGAACCACGATTTCAAGGCGTACTTCGTCAAATCCGTCTATGCGATCGTCAAAATAGCATCCAGTATTACGCCCCTGGTTCATATATCGTACCAAAAGAGCCAGATAAAGAATATCTGGCCTACTGCTGTTTGACGCCTGTAGAAAACTTGACGCTACGACGCAGTAAATATTTATTAACCAATCAAGATGTTCCTTACCCAACATCGTATGCAAGTAATGAATTTATCGAAGAAGCCGCTGCTTTTTCCTTCGATGCAGGGATGATTGCGGTTATTCAAAGTAAAGACAAGTAAAAAGAGGTTGGACCTTCATCAATGCGATGAAGGTCCAGCCTCTTTTTTTATGCAATAAAAAAAGCCGAACAACGAACGTCCAGCTTTGCTTATTTAAGTTTATTAAACACGTTCGATTTTACCAGATTTCAAAGCACGAGTTGACACCCAAACTTTTTTAGGTTTACCATCGATTAATACGCGAACTTTTTGTAAGTTAGGTTTCACAGTGCGTTTTGTTGAGTTCATCGCATGTGAACGGTTATTACCACTTGAAGTCTTACGACCAGTGAAGTAACATACTTTTGCCATTTTAAGTTTCCTCCTTTGCCTTGATCTTGGAGCGATAATATTCAGCTCATACTAACTTAATTTATCATATTAGGCACTGATTTGCAAGAAGATTTTTTTCTATGATTTGACTTTAGCAATCAAAAAGAGTAAATTGAAATCTTGCTAGAATGTTCACTTAAAAGTGGAAGAATGAAAATATCTGACGAACTTCCTTTTAATTAAAGGCTGGATATGATAAAATGTTATGGAAGAAAATAGGGCGAATGTGCTCTTATAAGGAGGCTTTCATCAATGGCTGTAAAAATTCAAACACCCGCAGGTACCATTGAGATTACCAATGATGTGATCGCTACAGTAGTTGGCGGAGCTGCGACAGATATTTACGGAATTGTCGGAATGGCAAGCAAAAATCAAATTAAAGATAACTTAAACGATATTTTACGTCGTGAGAATTACTCACGTGGTGTCGTTGTTCGTCAAGAAGACAACGGAATCGCAGTGGATGTCTACACGATTGTTAGTTATGGTACAAAAATTTCTGAAGTTTCTCGTAACGTCCAAGAAAAAGTAAAATATAATCTTGAAACATTATTAGGTGTCACTGCGAATTCAGTTAACGTTTTTGTTCAAGGAGTTCGTGTATTACCGGATTAGAGGTAGTGTACTGTCAACGATGCAATTGCACAAGGAAGTCGTGTGTTGCCGTTAGCGGTAAATCTGAAGGAGGATTTTTTAGGTGAATGTAACAGAAATCAGCGCAGGTCAGTTCCAGGAAATGGTCCAGGCAGGTGCGACTCGTCTGCACACAAATGCAGAATATGTCAACTCATTAAACGTTTTCCCTGTACCCGATGGTGATACAGGAACAAATATGAACTTATCAATGACCAGTGGTGCAAAGGCTGTGGCCGATTCTCGCTCTGAAAAAGTAGGAGAATTAGCAGGTGCGTTATCCAAAGGGTTATTAATGGGTGCTCGTGGAAACTCTGGGGTTATTTTATCTCAATTATTCCGAGGCTTCTCAAAACAAATTCCTGAGGTTACAACATTAAATGCCAAAGACTTGGCCGCTGCCTTTACACATGGTGTAGAAACAGCGTATAAAGCAGTGATGAAACCCGTTGAAGGAACAATCTTAACTGTTTCTCGTGAAGCGGCGCGTTCTGGTGAACGTAAAGCGAAAGAAACAGATGACTGTATCGAAGTTATGACAGCTGTTGTAGCAGGTGCTAAACGTGCCTTAGCGAAAACACCTGATTTATTACCTGTCCTAAAAGAAGTCGGCGTTGTAGATAGTGGGGGTCAAGGACTACTATTTATCTATGAAGGATTTTTAGAAGCGCTTAGTGGTGAATTTTTACCAACTGAAACGTATGAACCAAGTCCTGCCGAAATGGACGAAATGGTTAATGCTGAACATCATCGTGGTGTTAGTGGTCACGTTGCGACAGAAGACATTAAATTTGGCTATTGTACAGAAATTATGGTTCGTATCGGCGAAGGCCCAACCGTGGACAGCGCTTTTGATTATGAAACATTCAGAAACTACTTAAATGAACTAGGCGATTCTCTATTAGTCGTTAACGATGACGAAATTATCAAAGTTCACGTGCACACTGAGCATCCAGGTGAAGTGATGAACTACGGCCAAAAATTTGGTTCGTTAGTAAAAATAAAAGTAGACAATATGCGTTTACAACATGAAACGTTAGTTGAACGCGATGCTCAGCAAGAAGCGTTGACTGAAAAAGTTCGCGTACCGTTTGCTGTGATTGCTATTGCAGCCGGTGAAGGCGTTCAAGAATTATTCCGAAGTTTAGGTGCAAGCTACATTATTAGTGGTGGCCAAACAATGAACCCAAGTACGGAAGATATTTTAAAAGCAGTCAAAGAAGTGAATGCAGAGCAAGTCATTATTTTACCAAACAACAAAAACATCTTTATGGCAGCTGATCAAGCAGCAGAAGTTGCCGATGTACCAGTAGCGGTTGTTCCATCTAAAACCATTTCTCAAGGAATGACAGCAATGTTAGCTTTCAATGATCAACAATCATTAGAAGAAAACAAAGCAAGTATGACGGAAATGTTAGACAGCGTTGTGAGTGGTCAAGTAACCACAGCTGTTCGTGACACAACCATTGATGACGTTGAAATTAAAAAAGATGACTTCTTAGGAATGATTGATGGTAAAATCGTCGTTTCTGAAGCAGATCGTTTTAATGCATCATTAGACACGTTGAACCGCATGATCGATGAAGACACTGAAATCGTGACAATTATTGTCGGCGAAGATGGTTCGGTTGAAGAAGCTGAAAAGCTAATCGCTATTTTAGTTTCTGAAAACGATGAACTAGAAACAGAACTTCATGAAGGTGGACAACCTGTGTATCCATACTTATTCTCAGCAGAATAGGTTTTCGTGATGAAAAAATAAAAACGAATAGGCTGGTTCATTAGTTAGGGCTAATGAACCAGCCTATTTAATGAATGATCCATTTTTTTGCGTATATTAATGAGGAGGGGATTTTATGGACATCACAGATTTAGTCAGCGTATTGCCCGGTGTTGGCCCAAAACGTGCTGAAAATTTACAAGAACTGGGGATTGCTACAATTGAAGACTTATTGACGTATTATCCCTTCCGCTACGATGATATCCAAGAAAAGGATTTAAGTGAGATTCAGGATCAGGAAAAAGTTACGCTAAAAGGGCTAGTGGTTTCGGAAGCAGTCGTTAGTCGGTACGGTTATAAGAAGAGCCGGTTAACGTTTCGAATGATGCAAGAACATGCGGTCATTAATGTTTCCTTCTTCAACCAACCTTTTTTAAAAGACAAAGTAGTTCTTTCCGAAGAAATTGCTGTTTATGGCAAATGGGATGCCAAGAGAAAATCATTAAATGGCATGAAAATCTTAGCTTCTAAAGGAGACAATGAAGATTTCGCCCCCATTTATCATGTGAATAAAAAAGTCCGCCAAAGCACGTTGGTTCAGTTAATCCGCACTGCTTTTGAAGAGTATGGTTCACTGGTTGAAGAGATTTTACCGAATGATTTATTAGAAAAGTACCGCTTGATGCCTAGAAAAGAAGCAATGTGGGCGATGCATTTTCCCAGTAATCCAGAAGAAAGCCATCAAGCTAAACGACGAGTAGTCTTTGAAGAGTTTTTCCTTTTCCAACTTAAAATGCAAGGATTGAAGAAACAAGAAAAAGCGGAAAAAAATGGTTTAGCTATTCAATATGACGTGGATCGCTTAAAAACGTTCACCCAAGGACTGCCTTTTGAATTGACAGGCGCCCAAAAAAAAGTGACCAATGAAATTTGTCGAGACTTGCGAAGTCCGAAGCATATGCAACGATTGCTTCAAGGTGACGTGGGGAGTGGGAAAACGGTAGTGGCTGCGATTGCGCTATACGCCACCATGACCGCTGGCTTTCAAGGAGCGTTGATGGTTCCGACTGAAATTTTAGCGCAGCAACACATGGAAAGCTTACAGCAGTTGTTTGATCCGTTAGAAGTTCGAACGGCCTTATTAACAGGTTCCACCAAAACGAAAGAACGTCGTCTAATTCTCGAAGAACTGGCCAATGGCGAGATTGACATTGTGGTAGGGACCCATGCTTTGATACAACAAGATGTCAGTTTCCATCAATTAGGTTTGGTAATCACCGATGAGCAACATCGTTTTGGTGTGAATCAGAGAAAAATATTAAGAGAAAAAGGCTTAAAACCAGATGTTCTATTTATGACGGCCACTCCGATTCCTCGAACGCTGGCTATTACAGCCTATGGCGAAATGGATGTATCAATCATTGATGAAATGCCAGCTGGACGGATTCCAATCGAAACACGTTGGATTCGGCCGCCGCAGTTAGATACTGTTTTAGAATGGATGGAAAAAGAGCTGGCTCGAGGACATCAAGCCTATATTATTTGTCCATTGATTGAAGAATCAGAAGCCTTAGATGTGAAAAACGCAACAGAAATTTTTGAACATATGCAAAGCTTTTATTCCCCAAGATATCAAGTGGGATTACTACATGGTAAAATGAAAAACCAAGAAAAAGATGACATTATGCAGGAGTTCAAAGACAATCAGCTGCAATTATTGGTTTCTACCACCGTTATTGAAGTTGGCGTGAATGTACCAAATGCCACGGTGATGTTAATTATGGATGCGGACCGGTTTGGGTTAGCACAGTTACATCAGTTACGGGGCCGTGTTGGGCGTGGCTCCAGTGCATCTTATTGTATTTTAGTGGCCAATCCGAAAAATGAAATGGGCGTTGAGCGTATGAAAATCATGACAGAGACCACCAATGGTTTTGTCTTGAGTGAGCGTGATTTGGAACTTCGCGGACCTGGGGAAGTGTTCGGTGCACGGCAATCAGGGGTGCCTCAATTTGCGGTAGGAGATATCGTGACGGACTTTAACATTTTAGAAGTTGCGCGCCAAGAAGCAAGTGCCCTATGGAAAGTGAAAGAGTGGTGGCAATATCCTGCTTATCAAGGCTTAGCCAATCGAGTGAAACCCCAAGATGAGGCAGCCCAATTTTTCGATTAGAAGAGGTAATTTTTGAAGCCAGAAAGTAAAAGCCAATGCGTATTTCTTTGAAAAAAATATGTTATACTTGTTAGGAAACAAAAAAGTAGGAGGGAATCACTCATGAAAATTGCTGTAGATGCAATGGGTGGAGATAATGCCCCACAAGCAATTGTTGAAGGGGTTATGCTAGCCAAACAAGACTTCCCAGACATTGAATTTCAATTATATGGAAAAGAAGCCGAAATAAAAAAATACATCACCGATGAAAAAAACATTACGATTATTCATACCGATGAAAAAATTGCTAGTGACGATGAGCCAGTTAAAGCAATCCGTCGTAAGAAAACTGCTTCCATGGTTTTAGCAGCGCAAGCAGTTAAAAATGGGGAAGCCGATGCGATTTTTTCTGCAGGCAACACCGGAGCGCTATTAGCAGCGGGTCTGTTCATTGTCGGCCGCATCAAAAATGTGGAACGTCCCGGTTTGATGTCAACTTTACCTGTCATGGGAGAACCAGACAAAGGGTTTGACATGTTAGATTTAGGAGCCAATGCAGACAATAAACCAGAACATTTGGTTCAGTATGCCGTTTTAGGTTCATTCTATGCTGAAAAAGTTCGGAACGTTCAGAATCCTCGTGTCGGTCTATTAAATAACGGAACTGAGGAAACAAAAGGCAGTGAATTAACGAAAAAAGCCTTCGAATTGTTAGCAGCAGATGAAACGATTAATTTTGTCGGAAACGTTGAAGCACGAGAATTATTAAATGGCGTAGCTGACGTGGTGGTGACAGATGGCTTCACAGGAAATGCCGTTTTAAAATCCATCGAAGGCACAGCTATGAACATGATGAGCTTGCTGAAAACAGCGATTCTTTCTGAAGGTGTCAAAGGAAAAATGGGCGCCTTATTATTAAAGAATGCGTTGCATGGCATGAAAGACGAAATGGACTACTCAAAACATGGGGGAGCGGTTTTATTTGGCTTAAAAGCGCCAGTCATTAAAACGCATGGGGCCACGGGTCCTGATGCCGTCCGCTACACCATTCGTCAAATTCATACAATGTTAGAAACCCAAGTTGTCCCACAATTAGTGGAATATTATGAAGGCAAAGCAGAGTAATTTGCAATTGTCTTGACATCAGTTTGTTACTCAAATGAAAAAAAGATGGACAAATACCCAAATTGTGAGTACAATGTATCTTAGCGTTTTAGTAAAAGAAAGAACCTTTTTTCAAAAGCAGTGGAGGTGAATACAGTTGACTCGTGAAGAAGTACTTCAAAAAGTAGCGAAGATTATCTCAAACCACTTTGATATTGAAGCGGATCAAGTAACAGATCAATTAAACATTAAAGATGATTTGAACGCTGACTCAATTAGCGTAATGGAGTTTGTTTTAGAACTTGAAGATGAATTTGGAACAGAGATTTCAGATGAAGATGCAGAAAAAATTGAAACAGTTGGTGCCGCTGTAGATTATATTGTGAGTAATTCATAAAAAATAATAAGACAAAGTCGATTAACATTCCTGTTAATCGACTTTTTTTGCGTACATAATGGTTATTTTATTAAGCAATAAGGCTATTTTTACACATATTTTTGTAAAAAAAATCATACATGTAAAAAAATAACTGCGAAAAAAGTTATTTTATCTTGCTTTTTATGGAATAATTCTATAAAATTATGAAAAAACAATGAGCTGTAAATTAACATTGATAAAAATTAGAAAGTGCTATCATTAAATATTAGTTAATTTATATAATGTTTTTGAAAGGACGTAAGGGGTGCGTATGGATGCAAGGAAATGAACAATTACTAGAGGTTTCAGGATTAGAAACAGCATTTAGAATCAAAGATGATTATTATAATGCCGTCGATGATGTTTCATTTGAATTGAAGAAAAATGAGATTCTGGCAATCGTCGGAGAATCTGGTTGTGGAAAAAGTACCTTAGCAACAACGATTATGGGCTTACATGATCCCAATCATACCAAAATTACTGGGGAAATTTTATACAACAATTTAAACTTAACTACGTTTAATGAAACATTGTACAACAAAGTCAGAGGAAACGATATTGGGATGATTTTCCAAGATCCGTTATCTGCACTGAATCCGCTCATGCGAATTGAAGACCAAATTAAAGAAAGTCTCACGTATCATACCAAAATGACCGCACAACAAAAACAAGCACGGGCCATTGAACTGTTAGATCAAGTGGGGATTCCCAACCCAGAGCGTGTCGGGAAACAGTATCCTCATGAATTGTCTGGCGGCATGCGCCAACGGGTGATTATTGCCATTGCAATCGCGTGTAAACCACCGATTTTAATTGCAGATGAACCAACAACGGCCTTAGACGTTACCATTCAGGCACAAATTCTCGATTTGTTAAAAGATTTACAAGAAGAAACAGGGAGCGGCATTATTTTAATTACCCATGACTTAGGTGTAGTTGCGGAAATGGCTGATCGTGTAGCGGTTATGTATGCGGGTCAGTTTGTAGAAGTAGCCACTGCTGAAGAATTGTTTAGTCATCCGAAACATCCATATACACGTTCCTTACTTCAGTCCATTCCCCAAGAGAATTCAGATGAAGAAGAACTTCATGTGATTGAAGGGATTGTTCCTTCGTTAACCAAATTACCTAGAAAAGGTTGTCGGTTTGCCCCACGAATTCCTTGGATTGATGCATCGGAACATGAAGAAAATCCAACATTACATGAAGTTGCACCGAATCATTATGTTCGTTGTACATGTTATAAACATTTTCATTTTAGAGACGGGGAAGGGGAAGCGTAATGACAGAAATTATTCAAATTAAAGATTTAAAAGTTCATTATCCAATTCGCAGCGGCTTCTTCAATCGAATCACTGATCATGTTTTGGCGGTTGATGGTGTGGATTTCATGATTGAACAAGGTAAAACGTATGGGTTAGTTGGTGAATCGGGTTCTGGAAAATCAACGACAGGAAAAGCAATTATTGGTTTAGAAAAAATTACAAATGGTGAAATTATTTATCAAGGACAAGATGTAACCAAGCCGCGAAGTCGAAAAGCGATTGGATACAACAAAGATGTCCAAATGATTTTCCAAGATTCGATGTCAAGTTTAAACCCTAAAAAACGAGTACTAGATATTATCGCCGAACCAATTCGAAATTTTGAACGGTTAAGTGACCAAGAAGAAAAGAAAAAAGTCAAAAGTTTGTTGGATATTGTGGGGATGCCAGAAGATGCGTTGTACAAATATCCTCATGAATTTTCTGGTGGACAACGCCAACGTTTAGGCGTCGCCCGAGCGGTGGCTACCAGCCCCAAATTAATTATTGCAGATGAACCTGTTTCAGCACTGGACTTATCTGTGCAAGCACAGGTATTGAATTTTATGAAAAACATTCAACAGGAATATGGGTTAAGTTACTTATTTATTTCCCATGATTTGGGCGTAGTTAAACATATGTGTGACAACATTGCCATTATGTACAAAGGCCGTTTTGTTGAAATCGGTACACGCCAAGATATTTACACTAATCCACAACACATTTATACCAAACGCTTACTTTCAGCAATTCCTAAAATTGACGTAGCGAACCGAGAAGCTCACAAAGAAGAACGAAGAAGAGTTGAGCAAGAGTATCGGGAAAATCATAAAGACTATTATGATGAAAATGGGCGGGTTTATAACTTACATGCGATTAGTCCAACCCACCAAGTAGCGTTAAAAAATGGAGGTGCTGAATAATGTGGAAAACAATTTTACGCCGTTTGTTATTGATGATTCCGCAAGTGATTATTTTAAGTGTCTTGATTTTCCTGTTGGCTAAAATGATGCCTGGTGATCCGTTTACAGGATTGATTAATCCGAACCAAGACCCGAAAGTGATTGAAGCCATGCGCGAAGCTGCCGGGTTAAATGATCCTTGGTACGAACAATATTTCCGTTGGATTGGCAATGCCTTACATGGAGATTTTGGGCATAGTTTTATCTTTAAATTACCTGTGTCCACGCTCATTGCTGGTCGGGTGGGGAATACGATTGCATTGGCCGCTGTGTCAGTTATAATCACGTATTTAATCGCCATTCCTTTCGGTTTAATTGCTGGCCGTTACCAAAATTCATGGTTTGACAAAATGGTGGTTATCTACAACTTCTTCAGTTTTGCCGTGCCATTATTCATCTTTGCCTTGATTATGCTCTTTATTTTTGGGTATCGCTTAGACTGGTTCCCAACGAGTGGAACCGTGACTGTTGGTTTGGCTGAGGGAACGTGGCCGTATTATTTAGATAAACTGAAGCATTTAATTTTACCAGGGGTCACTCAAGCGTTGCTAGGGACAGCGGTCACTATTCAATATTTGCGCAGTGAAGTGATTGATGTTAAAAACATGGACTTTGTTCGTACTGCTCGTTCAAAAGGAGTGCCAACGAATAAAATTTTTAATCGACACATTTTTAGAAATGCAGCATTACCAATTGCCTCTCAATTAGGTTATGAAATTACTGCTTTGATTGCCGGATCAGTCGTTATTGAAAAGATTTTTGCTTTCCCAGGAATTGGAAAATTATTTATTGATAGTATCATTCAACGTGACTATTCCGTTATTACCGCTCTCGTGTTGATTTTGGGATTGGCAACCCTTATCGGAACCTTAATTTCTGATATTGTAATGAGTATTGTTGATCCAAGAATTCGAATTCAGTAGAAAAAACACGAAGAAAGGGTGATAAAAATGGAATTGACAGAAGAAAAAAGAGAAGAAGTCTTACAAGAAAGTATTCCACCAATGGGCTTTCGGATGATTGCGCGAGAATTCGTCAAAGAAAAAATGGCGATGTTTTCTTTAATCCTTTTGGTCATTATCTTATTAGCCGTTTTTATCGGTTCGTTAGTGTTAGACCAAAGTGCCGTTATGCATGTAAGTATTTTAGATAAATATGCGGAACCAGGTACCGTTACAATGAATGGCACCAAGTTCATTTTAGGTGCCGATGAAGGGGGTCGTGATGTTTTAGGACAGTTGATTATCGGGGCTAGGAACTCGATTTTAATCGGTTTTGCCATTACGATTATTACGTCTATTATCGGGGTCGGTTTAGGGATTATTTCCGGTTATTATGGAGGCATGATTGATAACATTTTGATGCGTATCGTGGATTTTATTATGATTTTGCCAATTATGTTAATTATTATTGTGTTCGTTTCCGTGATTCCTAAATATAGTATCTGGTCCTTTATTTGGATTATGTGTGCGTTTTATTGGGTTGGAAAAGCGCGGTTGTTCCGCAGTAAAACGTTATCTGAAGGGCGCCGAGATTACGTTAGTGCCTCTAAGACAATGGGAACAAGCGATTTTAAAATTATGTTTCGAGAAATTATGCCGAATTTAAGTTCATTAATTATTACGAACTTAACGATTAATTTCGCGGCCAATATCGGGATCGAAACAACGTTAACTTTCTTAGGCTTCGGGTTACCACAAAGTGTCCCAAGTTTAGGAACCTTAATTGGCTACGCCAGCAGTGGGGATGTATTAGTCAATAAACAATGGGTTTGGTTACCTGCATCAATTCTAATTTTAGTCTTGATGTTAAGTATAAACTATGTTGGACAAGCATTTAAGCGCTCAGCAGATGCACGACAACGATTAGGCTAATTAGCCAAAAAATGAGGGAGGAAAAGAGATGAACAAGAAACGGATTTTAGGTGCAATCACGTTAGCTTCTGTGTTAGTATTCGGGTTAGCTGCATGTGGTGGCGGCAATAAAGGCGGGGGCAATAAAGCAACGGAAACAGAAGACATTTCAAAAATGCCAATCGCTGTTAAAAATGATAAAAAAGCAATTGATGGCGGTACATTAGATGTCGCTGTAGTTATGGATACACAATTCCAAGGACTTTTCCAGCAAGAATTTTATCAAGACAACTATGATGCACAATACATGCTTCCAACGGTACAGCCATTATTTAACAATGATGCAGACTTTAAGATTGTCGATGGGGGTCCTGCGGATCTGAAATTAGATGAAGATGCCAATACAGCAACCATTAAATTACGTGACAATTTGAAATGGTCTGACGGTAAAGATGTGACAGCCGATGACGTGATTTTCTCTTATGAAGTCATTGGTCATAAAGACTATACAGGGATTCGTTATGATGATAACTTTACGAATATTGTTGGCATGGAAGACTACCATGATGGTAAATCGCCAACCATTTCTGGCATAGAAAAAGTCAATGATAAAGAAGTTAAAATCACTTATAAAGAAGTTCACCCAGGAATGCAACAATTAGGTGGCGGTGTTTGGGGCTCAGTTTTACCAAAACATGCCTTTGAAGGAATTGCTGTTAAAGACATGGAATCAAGCGATGCAGTTCGTAAAAACCCTGTGACTATTGGACCATACTACATGAGTAATATTGTGACAGGTGAATCTGTTGAATACCTACCAAATGAGCATTACTACGGTGGTAAACCTAAATTAGATAAATTAGTGTTCAAATCTGTTCCTTCTGCGAGCATTGTAGAAGCGATGAAAGCGAAACAATACGATATTGCATTATCAATGCCAACAGATACGTATCCAACATACAAAGATACTGAAGGGTATCAAATCTTAGGACGTCCCGAACAAGCCTACACGTATATTGGCTTTAAAATGGGTACGTTTGACAAAGAAACAAATACAGTGAAATACAATCCAAAAGCTAAAATGGCAGATAAAAGCTTACGTCAAGCCATGGGCTATGCAATTGACAATGATGCAGTCGGCCAAAAATTCTACAACGGCTTACGAACAGGGGCAACAACGTTAATCCCACCAGTCTTCAAGAGCTTGCATGATAGCGAAGCGAAAGGCTATACGCTTGATTTAGACAAAGCGAAAAAATTATTAGACGATGCTGGTTATAAAGACGTAGACGGCGATGGCATTCGCGAAGACAAAGAAGGCAAACCACTAGAAATCAAGTTTGCTTCAATGTCAGGCGGCGAAACTGCACAACCACTTGCTGATTACTATGTCCAACAATGGAAAGAAATTGGCTTAAACGTAACGTATACAACAGGACGCTTAATTGATTTCCAAGCATTCTATGATAAATTGAAAAATGATGACCCAGAAGTAGATATCTATCAAGGCGCGTGGGGCACAGGTTCAGATCCTTCACCAACCGGCTTATATGGTCCAAACTCAGCCTTTAACTATACACGTTTTGAGTCAGAAGAAAATACTAAATTACTTGATGCGATTGATTCAAAAGCATCATTTGATGAAGAAAAACGTAAAAAAGCCTTCTACGATTGGCAAGAGTATGCCATTGATGAAGCGTTTGTAATCCCAACGCTTTACAGAAATGAAGTCTTGCCTGTCAACGACCGTGTAGTTGACTTTACTTGGGCAGTTGATACGAAAGATAATCCATGGGCAACGGTGGGTGTCACAGCAGACTCACGGAAATAAAAAAACAGATTCTAGAAGACATAAAGCTCTTCTAGAATCTGTTTTTTTGGATAGGATAGTTTCTTAGGCCATCTTATTTTATGTGAAAATTTTTGTTACTTCAAGCAATTACAATTTATATGTATGCGTTATTTTTTTGTTATAGATGAATTGTTTTTTATGCAGTATGGTTTTTGATGGGAGGTTCTGTTTTTTTATTTTATTTAGTGTGTATATCTACATGTTTGTTATGAAATGTTATTTTTTTTATTATATATATAATACTCCCTTTACGTATAAAGAACGATAAGTTACAATTAGATTAAGTTTTAGTTAGTTTTTGAAGGTGTGTTTGGTATTGTTTATAACTAAAACTTATATTTAAAGAAAGGAGTGAATGGATATGCCACTTTATATGGAGAATTATTTGCTTGCATTGCAATCAAAATATTCACAAGAAATAACTGTAAAATGGGTTTGGGCAGTTGTAATATTACTTTCAGTGATTGGCTGTATTGGTTATGCAGTTTACTGTAGTTGGGTAGGTGGAACATTTGCTGGGAGTATTAAAATTGGTGTTCCCGACTTGGTACACGTTACCTTCAATTGTAAACGTTGATATTTAAGGAGGAAGGAGCCTCTATTTTATGGAGGCTTCTTGTTAAGAAACTTATGATAAGAATTGAAAATTTAACAAAAAAATTTGATAGGAAAGTTTTAGATAATATAACTATCTCATTGCCTAAAAACCGAGTTAGTGTGATTGTAGGTATAAATGGAAGTGGGAAAACTACTTTATTAGATTGTATTGTAGGATTGAAAGATGCAACGTCTGGAAAGGTATTTATTGAGAGCTATTCTAATGATTCTGAAAAGTTTAAAGAATGTATATTCTATATACCATCGGAATTTTATCTACCTAATTATATGACGGGTAAAGAGTACTTAAACTTTGTTTTATCAAGATATCGCTGTAGTGATATAGAACGGATAGATGATTTTTTAGAACTATTTGATTTAAAATTTGCTGGAACTAATTTAATAGAATCGTACTCATTTGGTATGAAGAAAAAAATACAAATAGTTGCAGCAGCACTAGCTAACACTGATTATATATTAGGTGATGAAATATTTAATGGACTTGACTTTGAGACAACATTGCTTACGTTAGAGCTGTTTGAAAATTTATCTAGAGAAGTAGGGATAGTGATTATTTCTCATAATAAATTAATTATTGAAAGGTTTTCAGAGAATATTTTATTGATGTCCAATGGCAATTTAACTCCATTTTTAGGGGCGTCAGAGAATTTAGAAAAAGAAGTGATAAGTACGGAGAAAATTCATGAAAAAATTAAATACATCAAAGGATATCATCCTATTAATCGAGTTATTTATTGATAATGCTTTACGAGGTTTGCTCAAGCACTCTATTTTGTCAAAAAAGAGTACTCGCATCGTAATAGGTGTGTGTGTATTTTTTATCTATTTTGCATACTTTTTTTTTAATATGAGTGAACTAGCTAGAATTGTACCAGATTCAGAAAAAATTAGTCATATTTTGATAGAACAAGGTCGAAAAATAACTTTTTATAGTTATTTTAGTAATACATTTGTTTTAGGTATAATAGCATATATTTTAGTTGATAATACTGTTGCATTAGATAAAAACTCCTTATTTTTTGTGAAAACATTGCCTTTTAGAAAGAAAGACATCAGCTTATCTTTTATGCTATTCAAATTTGTAATTATGATATTGCTTTATGAATTAGTTATGATCATTTCTACGCCAGCTATTAAACTTGTGACGACTGTTCCTATTGAATATGTCATTTTTTTTATTGTTCAGCATCTTTTTTATCTAGTGGTAATTGGGGTGATTGAGTTTATACATTGTTTGTTTACATTCTTTTTGAAACGAAGAGTGAAACAAATTAATAGTCTCAAAGTGATAGGTGATAGTTTATTAATGATTTTTGCTACTTTTTATTTTTTTGATTTTCGTTATGGTTTAGAATTATTTCTAGCAAACCAATTGTGGAGTATCTCCTATATGATTCCTATCACTTTTTTTCTAATAGTGGTATGTTTAATGCTTATTAGTATAGGCCTATTAAGACTAATTAGTATTCTTGAAAATCAAATGTCTCAACATTCAAAATATATATACATTCCATTCTTAAATAAAGTTATATTTCGTTATAAAGCGAATTGGTATTTTATTAGTTTTACTACAGTTGTTATGTTGGTTATTTTTTTCCAAAGTGGTTTAAGAACAATGTTATTCATTTTGACAACTGTTATGGCCTTTTCAGGCGTTTTATTATTAAGCTATGGAGATATTACTGCTGATTTCAGAAAACAATATGATTTATTGAGAATAAAAATTAGAAATGAATGGTTGAGTCAACTATTGCTAGTGATAATGTTGGCAATGCCATTGTTACTACTTTGTTTTTGGGGATTTGGGGAGTTAGCTCAACTAATTACAGCGTTGTCGTTATCATTAGTAGCTATAATTTTGGGATATGTATTTCCAAAATCACAAGGAAGTTTAAATGAAACGACTTCATTATTGTTATTATTTATTGTATTTGTTCTAGTTAGTTTATTGACAAATCGCTCTTTTGGTTGGTTGATTCTAATTGTTTTAGTACTCTTGCATTTGTTAGTAATTAAGAAGGTGAGAAATGAAAAAGAATAGTAAATATTTAGGAAGTATAACAGTTATCTATTTGTTAGTTCTTGTGATCGAAACATTATGGGAGCTATTCCATACCAGTCGCACAGAATCAACGAAAGTCACTACCTTATTAGGAATTACGATTGATAATCGTATAAGTAAACATGAAATTTCAACTACTTTTGGTTTGACAATTAAGGTATTAGTACTCTATTTGTTGTTATTGTTAGTTGTCTATATTTTGACTGGGTTATTTGGAAAAAAAGAAAATATGATTATTAAGTTATCAATATTGTATGTGTTGTCAATATATGTCGTGTTACTTGTACATGAGTGGTTACATTTTATTTTAGCCAAATTCTTCAAATACAATGCTTATATAAAGAGAGTTGGTCTATACCCATTTAAAGTGGTGTATACGAACAGAAATAATCCTCTAGATAATTTATTGATTTCAGCGATATCTCCGCTTTTCTTGGTTATAGTAGGAATAATTTTGCCATTAAATTATTATACTGTGATTTTAAAAGTATCTTGTATTAGTAATATTTTTAATCTCTTACCGTTTACTGAGTCAAGTCCAGACTCCTGTGTAAAATGCTATACAATGTTTTTACCATTTCTACTTATCAAAATTGATGTATTTTCTTGAAGAATAAATCCATTCATCATGTAGGTCCATAAGAACGGCTCCAATTAAGCGATTGGCTGATGTTTGATTGGGGAAGATGCGAATAATCTTTTCTCTTCTGCGTACTTCTTGATTCAGTCGTTCAATTAGATTGGTACTCTTTAGTCGATTGTGGGAATTTCCTTGTACGGTATATTGAAAGGCGTCTTCGAATCCATCATCCAATGATGCGCAAGCTTTTGAATATTTTGGTTGATCGATATAATCATGAATCAATCGATTTTTAGCCTCACGCGCTAAGTTAATATCTGTGAACTTAAAATTCCTTTAACAGCTTCTCTGAAAGATTTTGAATTTTTTAGGAATGGTGGTAAAGATATTTCTTAGGAAGTGAACTTGGCATCTTTGCCAACTTACGTTGGTGAAGGATTTTCTAATGGCAGAGACTAATCCTTTGTGCGCATCAGAAATAACGAGTTCCGTACCTTGTAAACCGCGTTCTTTTAGGTATTCAAAAAATGTTGTCCAGGTCTCTTCGCTTTCGCCACTTTGAATCATGAAGCCGATAATTTCACGGTCGCCATCTTTGGTTATTCCAATCGCTATATGACAGCTTTTTGAGAGTACTCGATTTTCTTCTCGTACTTTTATATAGAGTACATCGGTCATTAAGTAAGGATAATTTTTTTCTGATAATAAACGATTCTGCCACTCGTTAACCATAGGTTCTAGCTGTTCTGTTAAGCTAGAAACGAAGGACTTAGAGACGGATTTACCACAAAGTTCTTCCACAATTTTTGATACTTTACGAGTTGAAACGCCTGATACATACATTTCCAACATTGAAGCCATGAGGGCTTTTTCGTTTCGTTGATAACGTTCAAACACTGTGGGTGAAAAATGGCCATCACGTGTTCTGGGTACTTTTAATTCTAGCGTGCCTACACGTGTCGTAAAGCTGCGCTCATAATAGCCATTTCGTTGACTTTGTCGGTTTTCTGTTCGTTCATATTCTTTTGCTTGAATATATTCTGTTCGTTGATTTTCCATTAGTTGATTAAATACCGTTGTTAAAATATTTTTAGAAACGTCATCCTTTACAGAATATTCAATAATGCTTTGAATCTCTTCGCTTTTCAGTGTAAAATGTACTTGGGTCATGTAAAAGTCCTCCTGGGTATGTTTTTGTCGTTAAAAACATTGTACCGTAAAAGGACTGTTATATGGCCTTTTTACTTTTACACAATTATACGGACTTTATCGTTTACTGCAGATGGAGAAATAATTTTGCTTTCAATTTTTCAAATTTTTAGGAGGAGAAATAAATGAAAAAAAGAAAAGTGTTCATTATTTTTCTTGTTAGTTTGATTATATTTGTTTTTGGTTATTACTTAGCGTTTAATCAAAATAAGTATGTATCATATAATGACGAGACAAAACAGTTTGTACATACTGATACTTCAAAAATAATGGAAAATCTGGTGAACAGACAACAAGGAATTTATTATTTTGGCTTTCCGACTTGTCCTTGGTGTCTAGAATTATTACCAATACTAGATAAAGAATTAGAGAAGGAAAGTATGAATGCTTATGCTGTAAATACTCGTGGTGATGACTATACAGAAAATGATGATGAATTATTACAAAAATTTTATCAAAAATATACTGGGGATGAGTCGCTTTCTGTACCTTTTATTGTTGCTATAAATAATAAGAAAGAGGTGCAGGTTCATATAGGCACAGTAAAGAATCATGATGCGACTAAAACAAAATTAAAAAGACGACAAAAAGAAGAATTATCCCAATCTTTAAATGAGATGTTAATATTTAGTGAAAGTGAATAACTGAATGCTTTTTTTATTGTCTCTTGCTGGTACGTTTATTCAAAAAATTCCGAGAAAACGTTGCTACGTTTTCTCTTTTTTTATGGGGTAGCAGTGGCTGATTTGATAGCTGGAGAGGTGATTTATTTATTTTTTCTAAAAAATAATGAGAACACAGTGAATAACAGGCTTTTTCTGAATAGAACCATTTAAAAAAAGTGAAAAAAAAAGTATAATGAAACAAGGTGTAAATAAATGTAAAGGAATGTGGAGAATGGACAATCAGTTAACAACAGAGTTAAAAGAACGTTACGGCATTGTTTTCCATGATGTCAATCTATTAGAGCAAGCTTTTACTCATTCATCCTATGTGAATGAGCATCGCTATTTAAAATTATCCGATAATGAACGTCTTGAATTTTTAGGAGATGCAGTTTTAGAATTAATTGTTTCACAATATTTGTATTTAAAATTCCCAGAACTTCCAGAAGGAAAATTAACGAAGATGCGCGCAGCCATCGTTCGGGAAGATAGTTTAGCCAAATTTGCGAAAGAATGTCACTTCGACAACTACATTTTATTAGGTAAAGGAGAAGAAGCATCGGGCGGACGAACACGTGCATCATTATTATGTGACTTATTTGAAGCCTTTTTAGGTGCCCTCTACTTAGACCAAAAAGTTGGCGCAGCCAAGAAATTTATTGAAGACGTTATTTTTCCGAAAATTGATGCCGGTGCTTTTTCACATGAGATGGATCACAAAACACAATTACAAGAAGTTTTACAACGCAAAGGCGATGTTTCAATTGAATATCGCTTAATTAAAGAAGAAGGCCCTGCTCATGACCGCACCTTTTTCACTGAAGTTTACATGAATGGTGAACTCATTGGGTTAGGCCAAGGAAAATCGAAGAAGTTAGCTGAACAGGATGCCGCTGAGCGGGCACTGAAAAGTATTCCTCAGTAAGGCTGGAAGGAGCAATATTCGTGTATTTAAAACGAATTGAAATTACAGGATTTAAATCATTTGCAGATAAAACCATTATTGAATTTGAAGATGATGTGACAGCAGTGGTTGGTCCGAATGGAAGTGGGAAAAGTAATATCACGGAAGCCGTTCGCTGGGTATTAGGTGAACAATCTGCGAAAAACCTTCGCGGTGGCAAAATGAACGACATTATCTTTGCCGGTTCGGAAGGTCGTAAGCCGCTAAATATTGCGGAAGTTACCGTGACGTTAGACAACAGCGACCATTATTTAGCATTGGATTATAGTGAGATTAGTGTCACCCGTCGTTTAAAACGAACGGGCGAAAGTGACTTTTTTATTAATAAACAAGCGTGCCGTTTAAAAGACATTCAAGATTTATTTATGGATTCAGGGTTAGGCAAAGAATCTTTTTCAATTATTTCACAAGGGAAAGTTGAAGCGATTTTTAATAGTAAACCTGAAGACCGTCGAGGGATTTTTGAAGAAGCAGCGGGCGTTTTAAAATACAAACAACGAAAGAAAAAGGCTGAACAAAAGCTTTTTGAAACCGAGGACAACTTAAGCCGTGTCCAAGATATCATTTACGAGTTGGAAGACCAATTAGTTCCTCTAGCCGCCCAAGCAGATGCGGCTAAAAAGTATTTAGCTTTGAAAGAAGAACTTACCGAAATTGATGTCAATTTAACTGTGACCGAAATTCAAGAAGCAAAAGCTATTTGGGAAACGAAAACGCAAGAATTAACAGCCATTGAAGAAAAGTTAGCTGGCGCAAGTAAGCAAGTCCATGACTTAGAAGGCAAATTGGTACGTTTACGCAGCAAGCGCAATCGTTTAGATGAACAAATTGAAACGGAACAACAACAATTATTACAAGTGACAGAAGCGTTGAAACAAGCAGAAGGACAAAAAAATGTTTTAATTGAACGTTCCAAACACACCTCCCAAACGGCAAGCGAATACGAAGAGACATTGGCAGAAACGGCCGAAAAAATTGTTCGTTATCGAGAAGAATTGCAGACGCTGGAAACAGCAATCGCAGAAAAAACGGCACAACGTCAGACGTTAAAAGAAGCATTGGCTTTGGCAACGAAAGATGTGGAAAAATATAGTAAGTCTTCTAAAGAATTAATGGAAGAATTGCGCAGTCAGTATGTGGAAGTCATGCAAGAACAAGCCAATACAGCCAATGACTTAAAATATTTAGAACGACAATATCAACAAGAAACAGCTAAAAATCAACAATCGTTAGCAAAACACGAAGCGCTAGAAGAACAGATGGTTGAAGCTCTCGCAATGAAAGAGACGCTAGAAAAAGAGCAAAAAGTTGCAAAACAAGGCTTACAAGAACAGTTGGAAGAATACACTGCGTTGAAAGCAACGCTTGAAGCTAAGCGTGAACGATTAGCACAGCGTCAAAACGATATGTACCAAGCGATGAATCAAGTGCAACAAGCGAAGGCACGCCAAAAAAGTTTGCAAGAAATTCAAGAAAATTACGCTGGCTTCTATCAAGGCGTGAAAGCTGTATTGCGTCACAAAAACCAATTAACTGGGATTGTTGGCGCAGTGGCTGAGTTAATTGAAGTGCCTAAAGAATATACGTTGGCGATTGAAACGGCCCTAGGTGGTGCGGCGCAACATATTGTTGTGGAAAATGAGAAAGATGGTCGAGCAGGCATCACCTTCTTAAAACAACAACACAGTGGCCGAGCAACCTTTTTACCATTGACTACCATTAAGCCACGCTCTGTATCGGCGATGGTTCAGAATCGTTTGGCTGGTGCACCGGGCTTCGTGGGGATTGCCAGTGAACTAGTTCGTTATCCAGAACAAGTACAAACCGTTATTCAAAATCTCTTAGGCGTCACGATTTTAGCGGCAGATTTAACGAGTGCCAACCAGTTAGCAAAATTAGTCAATTACCAATATCGCGTTGTCTCATTGGAAGGCGATGTGATGAATCCTGGCGGTTCGATGACTGGGGGAGCCAATAAACGTGGCAACCAAGGAAGCCTATTTTCACAAGCGCAAGAACTTCAAACAATTACTGAACAAATGACTCAATTAGAAACACAACTGAGAAGTGTAGAACAAGAAGTCCAAGCGCTCTCGCAAGAAGTGAAAACAGCCACGGAACGTGCAGAAATGTTGCGCTCTGCTGGTGAACAAAATCGCTTAAAACAACAAGAAATTGACAATAAATTAGCCAATCAAACAGAAACGATTACTCGTTTAACAAAAGAAAAACGCTTGTTTGAATATGAATCACGGGAATTGCATCAATTCTTAACCGAATATCAAACGAAAAAAGCCACATTGACAGAGCAACAAGCAAACTTAACGGCAACGAAAGAACGTTTAGATGCTGAAATGAAACAAGTGGAACAAGAAGCTAGCCAAATGGAAACCTTTAAAGCCCAAGCGCAAGAACGCTTGACGACAGTTCAAGCAGAACAAGCAGTAGCGGCGGAACAATGTGCCCATTTTGCTCGTCAAAAGCAAGACAAACAAGAACAATTGGACGAATTGTTGATTCGAGAAACGGCCATCCGTCAACAGCTACAACAATTAAGTAGCCATTCTAGCGATCACCAGTTAACCGAAGAAGGCTTAGCGGCACAAGTCGCTCAATTAGCGGAGAAACAAACAGCGTTGCAAACCTCTTTACAAACGGCACGTAGTCAACGACAAGCGTTGCAAGAAGAAGTAGACGAGTTAGATACAAAATTAGCGGAAGAAAACAAACGCCAACAACAGTATTTAGCAGATAAAACACAAATCGAAGTCCTAAAAAATCGTGCAGAAATGCAATTAGATAGCTCGTTAAGTTACTTACAGGAAGAATACAGCTTAACCTTTGAAGCTGCCTATGAAGCGTATTTCCCAATCGATGATTTAGCGCAAGCGCAGCAAACAGTGAAACGCCTAAAACAAGAAATTGAGCGGTTAGGACCTGTTAACTTAAGTGCCATCGAGCAATTTGAACAAGTCGATGAGCGCCATCAATTTTTAGTCAGTCAACGAGATGATTTATTAAATGCGAAAGAACAATTATTTGAAACCATGGATGAAATGGACCAAGAAGTGAAAGAACGGTTTAAAGAAGTCTTTGAAGCAATTCGTGGCCAGTTTAAAGTGGTATTTCCTAATATGTTTGGTGGCGGACGGGCAGAACTGGTGCTAACCAACCCAGAGGATCTCTTGAATACAGGGATTGAGATTGAGGCGCAACCACCAGGGAAAAAATTACAACATTTAAGCTTGTTGTCTGGAGGCGAACGGGCATTAACGGCGATTGCGTTACTCTTTTCAATTATTCGTGTTCGACCAGTTCCGTTCTGTATTTTAGATGAAGTAGAAGCAGCTTTAGATGAAGCCAACGTTGCTCGTTTTGGCCATTATTTAAGCGAATTTGAAGATGGTACACAGTTTATTGTGGTGACGCATCGTAAAGGGACAATGGAAGCCGCAGATGTTTTATATGGCGTGACTATGCAAGAATCTGGGGTTTCAAAAATCGTTTCAGTTCGCTTGGAAGAGGTCAAAGAAGGTGGCGCAATTGAAAAAAGCAATTAGCCAGAAGCAAGGAGGAGCGAACGTTTGATAAAATTAGTTGCTATTGATTTAGATGGAACATTATTAAATAGCCAAAAAGAGATTTCTTTACGGAATAAACAAGCACTGATGGCTGCGAAACAAGCAGGCGTGAAAGTTGTTATCTGCACAGGTCGACCTTTGGCAGCCATTGGTCCTTACTTAGAAGAATTAGGTTTACAAGATGAAGGCGATTATAGCATTACTTTTAACGGCGGGTTGGTTCAAAAAAATGATACAGGGGCCATTATTGAGAAAACATTGATGCCCTTGGAAGCGATTCATGAGCTGTACCAATTAGCAACCACACTCAACATGCCGTTTGATGTCTTATCCGATGAGGTCGTGATGCAGTTGCCTTCTGCACCTAATTATCCTTCAATTTATAGTTCTCTAAACAAATTATTAACCTTTGAGTCCTACAAATTAGAAGAGTTAACCCCGAATCGAATTTATAATAAAGTTGTTGTTGCGATTGATGAAGCGTATTTAAATGAACGCATCAAGGAAATTCCAGCCTCTTTTTATGAGCGCTTTGAAATTATTAAAACGCGAAATAACTTATTAGAATTTATGCCAAAAGGGATTACGAAAGCCTATGGTATTTCCTTGTTAGCCAAAGATTTAGGAATCCGTGCAGAAGAAATCATGACCCTAGGGGACGAAGAAAACGATTTACCGATGATCGAATACGCTGGCTTAGGTGTCGCCATGGCAAATGCGATTCCATTAGTTAAAGAAGCCGCAGATGTCGTCACAGACACGAATGACCAAGATGGCGTTGCCAAAGCGGTCGAAAAATATATTTTAACGCCGTTGGAAGGAGGCCAATAAGAATGGGATTTTTTGATAAAATTAAAAAAGCTTTTTCCGCTGAAAAAAAGGAAGAAGAAAAACAAGAGATTGTTGAAGAAACAGTAGACGAAACACCAAGTGATGAATCAGCGCCTGCTGAATCAAAAGAAACCGCAACAGAAGAGGCGCAAATAACGCCAGAAACGACAGCGGAAGAAGTCACAGAAACAGCCGATTTAACAGATAACGCTGAAATGGAAAAATTAGTTGATGTAGAAGAAGCGTTAGAAGAAGAGCCAGAAGAAATCCTGACAGAGGAAACACAAGAAGTTGTTGTGGAAGCGCCTGAGGAAGAAAGTAGCGTCGTGACTCCTTTGGCAGAACCAACAGACACGCAGGTTTCAGAAGAAATTGAAGAGTCAAAAGAAGAGCAGGTCCAAGAAAAATATGAAAAAGGCTTGGAAAAAACGCGTAAAACATTTGGTCAACGGTTGAACGAATTGTTTGCTAATTTCCGAAGCGTCGATGAAGATTTCTTTGAAGAATTAGAAGAAACGTTAATTGGTGCAGATGTAGGCTTTGATACATCCTTAAAAATTACAGAAGCCTTGCGACAAGAAGTGAAACTGCGAAATGTGAAAAAACCAGCTCAAGTTCAAAATACCATCATTGAAAAAATGGTTGATTTGTATGAAGAAGCAGGAATTAATGAAAATAATGCGATTAACTTACAGCCAAATGGCTTAACCGTGATTTTATTTGTCGGTGTTAATGGAGTCGGTAAAACAACCAGCATTGGTAAATTAGCCCATCAATACAAGTTGGAAGGAAAGAAAGTTTTAATGGCAGCTGCCGATACGTTCCGAGCGGGCGCCATCGATCAATTAGTTGTTTGGGGCGAACGGGCTGGCGTTGAAGTTGTACGTGGGAATGCTGGCGGCGATCCAGCAGCGGTCGTTTTCGATGCAGTGGAACGTGCCAAAGCAGAACAGGCCGATGTTTTGCTAGTGGATACAGCAGGTCGTTTACAAAATAAAGTCAACTTAATGAAGGAATTAGAAAAAATTAAACGAGTCATTCAACGAGAAATTCCAGATGCGCCTCACGAAGTTCTCTTAGTCGTGGACGCAACTACTGGGCAAAATGCGATGACACAAGCCAAACAGTTCAAAGAAACAACCGATGTCACTGGCTTAGTTTTAACCAAACTAGACGGAACAGCCAAAGGTGGTATTGTCATTGCTATTCGGAATGAATTACACTTGCCAGTGAAATTAGTTGGTCTAGGTGAAGGCATTAACGATTTAGAACCATTCAATGCCAACGATTTCGCAATGGGCTTATTTAAAGGCTTATTAAAAGATGTTTAGTTGTAGAAAATAAACAGGTTTGGGAAGAAAGTGGGACAGGAGTATTTAGCTTCAAGAATGAAGAAGCTACTCCTGTCCCGCCGTTTATTTTAGGATTGGGACGGATGTTCTAAGTTCTTCCTAAATCGTTTCTGAAAAAATGAAGGAGTGAGGGAGAAGATGACAGAACAAATGTGGATTGAGAAGTTAGGATTAGAAGCGCATCCTGAGGGCGGTTATTTTAAACAAACCAATAAAAGTGAACAATTGATTCCGACCAAACGAGGCGAACGGGCGTTGCATACAGCGATTTTATTTCTATTAAATACAGAAAGTCCGTCACATTTTCATCGTTTAAAAGCGGATGAATTATGGTTTTTTCACGATGGTCAGCCGTTAACCGTTCACTGTATTTTTCCTGATGGAACGTATCAAGCTGTTCAGTTAGGGAAAGACTTAGTTCAAGGGCAACAGCTTTCGTTCTCAGTTCCTGCCGGCACAATCTTTGGCTCTACAGTAGCGACAGGATTTGCGTTAGTCAGTTGTGTGGTTACACCAGGCTTTGAGTTTGAAGACTTCGAGTTATTTACTCAAGCGGAATTGTTAAACGATTATCCACAACATAGTGAAATCATTCAGCACTTGGCTTATCGAGAATTACCTTAAGAAAACGTTTTAGTAACATTTCTTTTATGAATATGCTAGTATAAATCAAACAAGCTTGTTGATTTTGTCGCAACGCACAGTTAGCTGTCGTAGATGATTAAAAGAAAGGGATGAATCACATGGGCACAATGGTTTTTGTTAACTTCCCAGTAGCGGATGTCCAACGTTCTACAGCATTTTATGAAAAACTTGGATTCAAAAAGAACGAGGAATTTTCAACAGAGGAAGCTAGTTCGATGATGTGGGATGATCAATTTTGGATTATGTTGTTGAACCATGACTTTTATGGAAAATTTATCCAAGAAAAGCAAATTATTGATGCGCAAACAACCAGTGGGGCATTAATTTCCTTTAGTTTAGAGAGTGCCGAAGCCGTAAAACAGTTTGGCGAAACCGCCAAAGCTAACGGAGGCAACTGCTACCGAGTTGATATGGGAATACCAGAAGAGCAAATGTATGGCTTAGAAGTGCAAGACCTAGATGGCAATAGCTTAGAACCTGTCTGGATGAAGATGTAAAAAGAGCCGCAAAATCTCTACAGATTTTGCGGCTCTTTTCCTACAAAAAACTATTGTAAATTATTGGCATTAGTTGCTTCAACGCCATAAGAATCAGCTACTTTTTTCAAGCTAAATCCTTTTCCGTAGACTTCACTCGCACTCATTGAAATCAAAAAGGCTTCTTCATCAATCTCAAGAATGGCTTCTTTTAAGCGGGGAAAATCTTTTTCACGAATAACGGTCATTAAGAGCATGCCTTTCGCGTTTCGATAACCGCCTTCGATTGGCACCAAGGTCACACCTTTATCTAGTTCACGTAATAAGCGTTCTTGAATTGCGACATATTTTGGTGAAATAATCATCACATTCTTCGAGCGAACCAGACCAACTTGAATCATGTCAACGACACGACCAATTGTAAATAAACAAATTAAAGAGAATAACACAATATCTGCATTAAAAGCGTACATTGCTGATAAAATGACTAAACCATCGACGAATAAAATAGCAATACCTAAGGAAACTTTGAAGTATTTATTGACAATTTGTGAAATGATTGCTGTCCCACCAGTTGAGGCATTGCCACGGAAAACCAAGCCTAGGCCAGCACCTGTAATAATACCGCCAAATAATGCTGCTAGAAAAATATTATGTGTTAAAACAGGCATCCCTGAAGTAATTCCTACAAAAAATGGATAAATAAGACTGCCATAAATGGTTTTGACACCGACCTCTTTCCCAAGAAGTAAGAAACAAAGCACTAAAAGAGGAATATTGATGGCGTAAAGAACAATGGCGGGACTAATCCCGAAAACATAATTAATAACAATACTAATGCCATTGGCTCCGCCTGCGACAAGTTTATTTGGCAATAAGACCGCATTGATTGAAATGGCCAAAATGAATGCACCGACTGTTACATAGGCGGTGTCTTTTAAACGTTGGGCTGTAAAAAATTTGTTCATAAAATACCTCCAATTATTTATTAGTTTAGTGAATGATGACATAAAAAAAGACAGAACATGAGAGACAAGCCTAATCGACTTATGTCCCACACTCTAAATCTTCAACTAATCAACTGAACACTTTTTCCTTATACTAACATGAAATACGACAAGAAAACATAGTGAACAAACAATTTTTTGGAAAAGAGGTCGGGACAGAACCGTTTAGCTCCGAGAACCAAGTAGGTACTGATTAACATCTATTTGCTTTGCAAATAGTGTTTCTCAGCAATAAGAAGAAATTTCCGAAAATTGTCATAAAACACAACGAGGTACGAGTTGATGTTGCATGATACCTACCCGGTGTTCTTTAATTTTTGGAGACCAAGTAGGTATTGTTCATCATCGAATCACTACGTTCTTCGTGATTCTCAACAATTTCGGCTTATTTCCGAAGGACCTTCAACTCTTAGAGCTTTAGCTCTTAGAAGTTGTTGAGATCGGAGCAACGCGTAGAGTTGGTTCTGTTCCCGCCGTTTATCATGTTTTGAGCCCGGAACAAAAATCCAAAGTGATTTTTGTCACAGGCTCAAAAAAGTCAAAAAGCGGCCAGCCCAAATAGCTTCATGATGTTGGATAATTTGTGCCGCGGTTAAATGTCCATTATCCAAGGTGGAAGTGGTTTTCGGTGTCATCAAACACGTATAGCCTAAACCATGAGCCATCCGAATTGTAGTGTCCACACAAAACTCGGTTTGGACACCAGCGATTTCTAACGTTTGAACGGCTTGTTCCGTCAATAAATCATTTAAATTTGTTTGGTAAAAGGCATTCGCATGTGTTTTTCGGATGAAAAAATCTGTGGGTTGTGTATCCAGCTTTTCAAAAAGTTGCCAAGAGTCTGAGCCAAAAGGTAATTCGGTTTCTTCATGTTGAACAAAAATAATGGGCGCATGGTGTTGGCGGTAGACAGCAATACGCTGATTGACTTTATCCAACACTGCTGGTAGACGGTACAATTGCTGCGTCGGACTTTCGATGCCTTTTTGAAAGTCAATTAAAAGTAATGCACGATTTTTCATGAGCAATCCCCACTTTCTATAAACTAGTTGTTTTCAGTATAACGGAAAAAGGCGCTCTCTAAAAGTGTCTCGAAAATTTCCAAGCGAACGTTCAAAAAAACAGCATATTTACTCGTTTTCCTATATAATAGTAAGAGAAACAGATAGTTTGTAGAAAGAAAGGCGACAAGATGAATTATAGAGAATTAATGCAAAAGAAAAATGTTCGTCCTTACGTATTGATGGCTCGTTTTGGTTTAGAAAAAGAAAACCAACGTAGTACACGAGAAGGGCTTTTAGCGACAACTGAGCATCCCACGGTTTTTGGTAACCGTTCTTATCATCCATATATTCAAACAGATTTTAGTGAAACACAATTAGAACTAATCACGCCTGTAGCAAATAGCGGCACAGAAATGCTTCGTTTTTTAGATGCCATTCACGATGTGGCTCGTCGTTCGATTCCAGAAGATGAAATGCTGTGGCCATTAAGTATGCCGCCACAATTACCAACAAAAGATGAAGAGATTAAAATTGCTAAATTAGATCAATATGATGCGGTGTTATATCGTCGTTATTTGGCAAAAGAGTATGGCAAACGAAAACAAATGGTCAGCGGAATTCATTTTAATTTTGAATATGACCAAGCCCTGATTCAGCAATTATATGATGAACAATCCGAAGTGACAGATTGTAAACAATTTAAAACGAAAGTGTACATGAAAGTTGCCCGTAACTTTTTACGTTATCGCTGGTTAATTACGTATCTTTTTGGGGCTTCACCAGTTAGTGAAGACCGCTACTTTAGGGTCTACGACGACCAACCGCAAGAACCTGTTCGCAGTATTCGGAATAGTACGTATGGCTACAGAAATCATGACAATGTGAAAGTATCGTATGCCTCATTGGAACGCTATTTAGAAGATATTCATCGCATGGTGGAAAATGGTTTACTTTCTGAAGAAAAAGAATTTTATGCGCCTGTGCGCTTACGTGGCGGGAAACAAATGTCTGATCTGCCTAAAACAGGTATTCGCTATATCGAGTTGCGTAATTTAGACTTAAATCCTTTTTCACGTTTAGGCATTGTGGAAGATACTGTGGATTTCTTACATTATTTCATGTTGTATTTATTGTGGACAGATGAAAAAGAAGAAGCGGATGAATGGGTGAAAACTGGGGATATTTTTAATGAACAAGTGGCTCTTGGTCATCCTCATGAAACGATTAAGTTAATTGCAGAAGGCGATCGGATTTTTTCAGAAATGATTGATATGTTAGATGCTCTAGGCATTCGCAAAGGCAAAGAAGTTGTCGGTAAGTATTATCAACAACTGCGGAATCCACAAGACACCGTTTCTGGCAAAATGTGGACGATTATTCAAGAAAACTCCAACAGTGAACTGGGAAATATTTTTGGAAACCAATATCAAAGTATGGCCTTTGAACGCCCTTATCAATTAGCTGGTTTCCGTGAGATGGAATTATCCACACAAATTTTCTTATTTGATGCGATTCAAAAAGGTTTGGAAATCGAAATTTTAGATGAACAAGAACAATTTTTGAAACTGCAACATGGCGAGCACATTGAATACGTCAAAAATGCCAACATGACTAGCAAAGATAACTACGTGGTACCATTGATTATGGAAAACAAAACCGTGACAAAGAAAATTTTGTCTGCAGCAGGTTTCCATGTGCCTGGCGGTGAAGAATTTTCATCTTTTATTGAGGCACAAGAAGCACATTTACGCTACGCCAATAAAGCGTTTGTCGTGAAACCAAAATCAACGAATTACGGTTTAGGAATTACGATTTTTAAAGAAGGAGCTTCGTTGGAAGACTTTACGGAAGCGTTACGGATTGCTTTTAAAGAGGACACAGCGGTTTTAATTGAAGAATTTTTACCTGGAACAGAATATCGGTTCTTTGTGTTAGATAATGATGTAAAAGCCATCATGTTGCGCGTGCCAGCCAATGTTACCGGAGATGGCAAACACACTGTAGAAGAATTGGTGGCCGCTAAAAATAGTGATCCATTGCGGGGGACCAATCACCGTGCACCACTAGAGTTAATCCAGTTAAATGATTTAGAAAAACTAATGTTGAAAGAACAAGGTTTAACTATCTATTCTGTGCCAGAAAAAGAGCAAATCGTGTACTTGCGAGAAAATTCTAATGTTAGCACGGGCGGGGATTCGATTGATATGACCGATGTCATTGATGATAGTTATAAACAAATCGCCATTGAGGCCGTAGCTGCTTTAGGAGCCAAAATTTGTGGCATTGATTTAATCATTCCTGACAAAGACGTAAAAGGCACACGTGATAGCTTAACGTACGGGATTATCGAAGCGAACTTTAATCCAGCCATGCACATGCATGTGTATCCATACGCTGGACAGGGTAGACGCTTGACAATGGACGTTTTAAAACTTTTATACCCAGAAGTGGTTCAATAAAAAAAGAATACCGCCAAAAAATTCATAATAGATTTTTTGGCGGTATTCTTTATAAAAACGTTTTCTTGGTGCACCCAATAGGTTATACTAAAACTATTACCAATGAAAGTTGTATGACGGTGGCTCTGAGTTAGAGAGGCAGGTGATGCCTATGTGTATCCGATGCACTTTAACGAAAGGAGCATTTTTTTTGTCAATCGAAGCGACATTGGAATTGATGATTAGTTTTGCAACCCTTGTTGCGTTACTGATTTTCGGTATCCTTGAAGCAACGAAAAACGATAAAAAATAACCGTTCATAAGCTTAGACGGCTGAACGGTTAAAGAACAACAAAAACTTAACTCAGTAAGCCACCAGTTCTTATAACTGGTGTTGGTATAAAGGAGAGGTATGTAGTAGCATATCTCTCTTTTCATTTTCATAATAGCATAATTCTATTTAAAATGGAAGCGCTCATAACTTATATCATTTTATAGAAAATTCCTATAAAAACGTTTTCTTGGTACACCCAATAGGTTATACTAAAGCTATTACCAATGAAAGTTGTATGACGGTGGCTCTGAGTTAGAGAGGCAGGTGATGCCTATGTGTATCCGATGCACTTTAACGAAAGGAGCATTTTTTTGTCAATCGAAGCGGCATTGGAATTGATGATTAGTTTTGCAGCGTTTGTTGCACTACTGATTTTCGGTATCCTTGAAGCAACGAAAAACAATAAAAAATAACCGTTCACAAGCTTCGTAGGCCGAACGGTTAAGATTCAAAACTTAACTCAGTAAGCCACCAGTTCTTATAACTGGTGTTGGTATAAAAGGAGAGGTATGTACCCGCATACCTCTCTTTTTCATTTTCATAATAGCATAATTCTATTTAAAATGGAAGCGCTCATAACTTTCCTTGAGCTTTTTATGAGTGAAATAGTTTTTGCCAAAAGCTTTTTTTAGCTGTTGGCTCTTCTTTTGGCGTTTCTGTTGCTTGAGGATATTTTTCTGTAACGTCAATCACAGGTTCATCGACTGCATGTTTTTCAGCTAACAGTAAGCCGAGAGAGTCAGGGTTGTTCTCCACAAAATTGTTAACAATCTTAAAGTTTGCGCCATGCTGATTTAATAATTTAATATAGGTACTTTGCAGGTCAGAAGAGATTTCGCCATTTAAAAGTACTGTAACTTCAGGATGCTTCGCTAATTCTTCTAATAAATGTTTTTGGTTCTGTGCATCTTTCATTTCAGCGACGGTCATGGAGAGACGGCAGCGTTCACGAAATGTGCCCATGTATTTGTGTTGTTCTTCAGGATTAACGAGGGGCGTACCGTACATTCCTTTATCCAGACGTTGTTGTAAGTCATCATTCGCCATTCAGTAACACTCCTTTCCTAACGTTTCCCTCCATTATAGCATATCTTAGATAAGTCGTTGGTCAGTCGGCTTGAGAAGAAGTTTTTAATAAAGGAAAAAAAGTGGTTGCATTTGTGATGGTTTTCTCATACACTGTAATTAAGAATGAGAATCATTCTCAATTAAATAAAAACGGAGTTTTCTCATGAAAAAGATTGGTTTGTTTGTTCTACTATTACTTTTCAGTTTATTGTCATTAGTGATAGGGGTGAAGGACATTGCACTTTCTCAGTTGTTTCAATTAGATGCGCAGCAACAATTTGTTTTATTTACCACCCGTGTTCCCCGCACGTTGAGTTTAATCATTGCTGGTAGTACGATGAGTATTTCTGGATTGATTATGCAGCAACTCACACAAAATAAATTTGTCGCTCCTAGTGTCGCTGGAACAACCGATAGTGCAAGGTTGGGTATTTTAGTCGCAATGTTATTTTTCCCAACAGCTCCGTTTCTCTATCGAACGGCAATTGCTTTTATTTTTGCGCTAAGCGGGACCTTATTATTCTTAGCGCTCATTCGATTATTACCAAGTAAGAATCAAGTGATGGTCCCTTTGGTGGGCGTGATGTTTGGTAACATTCTAGGCTCAATTGCCACATTTTTTGCCTATCAATACCAATTGGTTCAAAATATGTCTGCTTGGTTACAAGGAAATTTTTCCACAGTTATGAAAGGGAATTATGAATGGTTATTCTTAATGATTCCTTTGTGGTTTGTTATTTATTTATTTGCTTATCATTTCACTGTCGTTGGTATGGGTGAAGCATTTGCAAATAGTCTTGGCGTCCATTACCAGCGAATTCAGTTTTTAGGTTTGACGCTGGTTGCTTTAGCAAGTGCCATCGTTTTATTGATGGTGGGGAATATTCCGTTTTTAGGGGTTGTGATTCCCAATCTCGTGTCTTTACGTTATGGCGATCATATGAAAAATACCTTGTGGTTAACTGGGATTTGCGGGAGTTTGTTCTTGTTAATCTGTGATATTTTAGCACGAGTATTGATTGCCCCCTATGAAATTCCTGTCAGCGTGGTTGTCGGAACATTAGGGAGCATTTTGTTCATTTTATTATTACTAAGGGGGCGCAAACAATGAAACGGCCTTTAAAAAAATGGCTTTCATTACTTTTGCTTTTAGCTGCCGTAGTAATTGTGAGCCTTTGTTATTTAACTTATAACACGTATGGCAATTGGTCCTTTGCTTTGGCGTTACGAGGCAAAAAGTTATTGGCTTTTATTTTTGTTGGAATCGCTGCGGCTTTTTCAACTATTAGTTTTCAAACAGTCACGCAAAATCATTTCCTAACGCCAAACATTTTAGGGATGGATTCCTTGTATGTCTTTGTGCAGACGGTGTTATTTTTTCTTTTAGGAGGCGCACAAGCGTTAGGTCAAGTAAGTCTTGGCTCGTTTTTGATGAACGTCTTTTTAATGGTGTTTTTAAGTACTAGTTTATCGTATTTTCTATTACGCAAAAATCAATCCAATTTATTTTTATTATTGATGATTGGCATGATTTTAGGTACTTTTTTCAGTAGTATTAGTACGTTTTTACAAGTGATTATGGATCCTAACGAATACGACTTACTCCAAGGAAAGTTGTTTGCCAGTTTTGGTAACGTCAATAGTCAGTATCTCATTTTCGTTGGTGTGGCGGTACTCATAATTTGTGGGATACTTTGGCGGGAAAGTTACCGTTTAGACGTTTTACATTTAGGGAACCATCAAGCACAGAATTTGGGGATTGCTGTGAGTCAGTTTCAATTAGTGTTGTTGTGTTTGATCAGTAGTCTGGTCGGCTTATCAACAGCATTAGTGGGACCGATTACATTTTTAGGTTTTATCGTGGCCAATATGAGTTATCAATTCATGAAAACCTATCGCCACCGAGAACTGTTTGTGGCAGGGAGTTTAATAGCAGTCTTTTTACTGGTGTTTGGTCAATTGATGGTTGAACAGGTCTTTCATTTGAATACCCCGCTCAGTGTGGTGATTCAATTTGTTGGGGGCGTTTATTTTATATGGAAAATTATTGCAGAAAGGAAGCAACGCACATGATCCAGATGAGTGATGTATCAAAAAAATATGGCGATAAATTTGTCGTTTCAGACATTGATTTACCTATTTCTGAAGGCAAATTAACGGCCTTTATTGGACCAAATGGCGCTGGGAAAAGCACGCTGCTAGCCATGATGAGTCGCTTAATTCCCAAAGATACCGGGGAAATTTATCTGGACAAGCAAGAAGTAAAAACCTGGAAGCAATCGGCTTTTTCACAAAAAATTGCCCTTTTAAAACAAGCCAACGGTGTACAACTTAAATTAACTGTGCGAGAACTGGTCAATTTTGGTCGTTTTCCTTATTCCAAAGGTCGCTTAAAAAGCGCTGACCACGAAAAAGTAACAGAAGCACTGGAACAATTGGGCTTAACTGAAATGGCGGAAGAATACATTGATACCCTTTCTGGGGGCCAATTACAACGGGCGTATATTGCCATGATTTTAGCCCAAGATACCGATTATATTTTATTGGATGAGCCCTTAAATAACCTCGACATGAATTATGCGGTTCAAATGATGCAGATTCTTAAACGCTTAGTGGATGAACTAGGAAAAACGATTCTGATTGTTCTACATGATATTAATTTTGCCGCAAGCTATGCAGATGAAATTGTCGCCATGAAAGGCGGAAAGCTCTATGCGCATGGCGCAACAGAAGAAGTTATTCAAACAAGTATTTTAAATGATCTTTATGAAATGAATATCCGGATTTGTGAAATTGAAGGAAAACGCTTTTGTCTTTATCACTAAATCGGGCAATTTAAAAATAACGTTTTTGGAGGAAAAGAATGAAAAAGAAATTTTTAGCAATGATGGCAGTTTCAATGATGGGACTGTTAATGTTAAGTGCTTGTCAAACAAATAAAAAAACAGCAGATTCTGCAACAACAGAAACAACAGCTAAAACGGAAGTCACAGTCAAAGACACCAATGGTCAATTAACCGTTCCCAAAAATCCTAAGAAAGTCGTTGTTTTTGATAATGGTTCCTTGGATACAATGGATGCACTAGGTGTCGGTGACCGCGTGGTAGGTGCGCCAACTAAAAATATCCCTGCGTATTTGAAAAAATACCAAAAAGTTGAATCAGCAGGCGGCATTAAAGAACCAGATTTAGAAAAAATCAATCAACTAAAACCAGACTTAATTATTATTTCTGGTCGTCAACAAGATTATCAAGAACAATTAAAAGCCATTGCGCCAACCATTTACTTAGCTGTAGATGCCAAAAATCCTTGGGCATCAACGAAACAAAATATCGAAACGTTAGGCACTATTTTTGATAAAGAAGAGGTAGCTAAAGAAAAAATAACTGGCTTAGAAAAAGAAATTGCTGACGTGAAAAAACAAGCAGAAGCTAGCGCGAATAATGCGCTTGTTGTGTTAGTTAACGAAGGACAACTTTCCGCTTACGGAAAAGGCTCTCGTTTCGGTTTAATTCATGATACATTTGGCTTCAAAGCAGCAGACGATAAGATTGAAGCTTCCACTCATGGGCAAAGTGTTTCTTACGAATATGTTTTAGAAAAAAATCCTGGGATTCTCTTTGTGGTAGATCGCACCAAAGCAATTGGTGGCGACGATTCAAAAGATAACGTCGCTGCAAACGAATTGATTCAAAAAACCGATGCTGGTAAAAATGATAAAGTCATTATGCTTCAACCAGATGTTTGGTATCTAAGCGGTGGTGGATTAGAATCAATGCATTTGATGATAGAAGATGTTAAAAAAGGATTAGAGTAAAAAAAAGCCTAGGACAAAAATCACTTTGGATTTTTGTCCTAGGCTTAAAAGCTGATAAACGGCGGGAACAAAAGCAACTCCTTCGGAAATAAGCTGAAATTCTCCAAAAATTAAAGAACAATTTTCGGAAATTTCTTCTTATTTCTCGGAGCTAAACACTTCTGTCCCGACCTTCTTGATGAAAAACAAAAAAGTTTTAAATTAAAAATGTGGTTGACGGCCTCGAAAATGTTTGCTAAACTATCCGTAAATCAGTATGATTGATGAAACAAATAAAAGAACAAAATGTGATGAGAAGGAAAGTACTTTTTAAAATAGCTTGCAGAGAGCCTCGTTTGGTGAGAAGAGGTAGTGACGTTAAAGGGGAAAATGGCCTTTGAACAGGTTGGTTGAAGCCGTTTGCTTAAACCAATTCAGGTGCGCCTGTTATAGCGCTACAGTATGATTGTACTGGAAACGAGCGGATCTTTTTTAGCGAAGAGATCAACAAAGGTGGTACCGCGATTGCATAAGCATTCGTCCTTTTTAGGACGAATGCTTTTTTTATTTGTTTAAAAAATATGAGGGGGCAACAACATGAAATTGGGGAAAAAAGTAGTAGGTTTGATTGCAACAGGGTTTCTTTTAGCCGCATGTGGCGGAACCAAAGAAGCGGCAGAGAAAGTAGATTCGGGAAATTTAGCAGCTGAACAAAAAATCAGTATTAGTTCACCTGCACCAATCTCAACATTGGATACAACACAAACAACAGATAAAAATACCTTTACAATGGCACAACATTTATTTGAAGGCCTTTATCGGTTTGATGATGATAGTGCCACGGTGCCAGCTCTAGCTAAAGATGTCAAGATTAGTGACGATGGGCGCAAGTACCACTTTACCTTGCGGGAGGGGATTAAGTGGAGCAACGGCGAGCCAATCACGGCCCAAGATTTTGTTTATTCTTGGAAAAAACTGGTGACACCAGCGACGATTGGACCGAATGCCTATTTACTAGACAGTGTTAAAAATAGTTTTGAAATACGCAACGGTGAAAAGTCAGTCGATGAATTAGGGATTTCAGCCCCGAATGACAAAGAATTCATTGTTGAATTAAAACAGGCCCAACCTTCCTTCTTAGCAGTCGTTTCGATTGCTTGGTTAGCGCCACAAAATCAAAAATTTGTCGAAGCGCAAGGCAAAGATTACGCCTTGGATAGTGAACATTTACTTTATAGCGGGCCATTTACGCTAGCCAATTGGGATGCGACTTCAGATACTTGGACATTGAAAAAAAATCCAGAATACTATGATGCGGATCAAGTGAAACTGGAAGAAGTTGCGGTTAGCACAATCAAAGAAGATAATACTGGGATTAACTTATATCAAGTGAATGAACTAGACTTAGTTCGCATTAACGGACAATATGTTCAACAATATCAAGATGATCCAGGCTATGTCAGTCATCCAGATGTGGCCAACTACTTCTTAGATTTCAACAAAAAAGAAGGAACGCCATTAGCGAATGTTCATTTACGAAAAGCGATTGGCCAAGCAATTGATAAAGAAGCCTTAACACAAAGTGTCTTAAACGATGGGTCAAAACCCCTTAACGGATTGATTCCAAGTAAACTTTATGCGAATCCAGAAACGGATGAAGATTTCCGAGCTTACAGTGGCGAATATTTGAAAAATGACGTCAAAAAAGCTCAAGCTGAATGGACGAAAGCCCAAGCGGATGTCGGTAAAAAAGTGAAACTTTCATTGCTGGCGGCAGACACAGATCAAGGAAAACGAATTGCTGAATATGTTCAAAGTCAGTTGCAAGAAAATCTGCCAGGTTTAGAAATTACCATTTCATCGCAACCAAGTAATAATGTGAACCAATCGCGACGTGAAAAAAATTATGAGTTGTCTCTTTCAGGATGGATTGCCGGCAGTAGTGAATTAGACTCTTACTTTAACTTATATGCAGGAGAATCAAGTTACAATTACGGCAATTATCATAATGCCAAATACGACCAATTGGTAGAAGAGGCACGAACGATTAATGCCAATAATCCAGAGAAACAGTTTGCAGAATACAAAGAAGCGGAAGACATCTTGTTGAACCAAGATGCTGCCCAAGTACCGCTGTATCAAAGTGCCTCAAATTATCTAATCAATCCTAAATTGAAAGGCATTAGTTATCACTTGTATGGGGATTATTTCCACTTGCGCAATGCCTATTTAACAGAATGATTCAGGAAGAAGGAGTAAAAAATGGAAAAATTAGTCGAACGATTTTTAACTTACGTGAAAGTTAACACCCGTTCAGATGCCAACAGTCAAACCACACCGACGACGGTCGGTCAAGTGGTTTTAGCCAAAATGATTGAAACAGAACTTCATGAATTAGGCTTGGCCGATGTGCATTATAACGAACAAAACGGCTTTTTAACGGCACGGTTGCCTGGTAACCAACCTGCAGCGAAGAGTATCGGCTTGATTGCACATCTGGATACGGCGGATTTTTCAGCAGAAAACATCCGTCCCCAAGTCATCACTAATTATGATGGTCAAGATGTCCTCTTGAATCAAGAACAAGGCATCGTTTTATCAGTTGCTGAATTTCCCAATTTAAAAGAGTATCAAGGGGAAACGTTGATTACTACAGACGGAACCACACTTTTAGGAGCAGATGACAAAGCGGGAATTGTCGAGATATTAGCTGCTGTTGAGTATTTTTTGGCACATCCAGAAGTAGCGCGGGGGGATGTTTGGCTCGCCTTCGGTCCAGATGAAGAGATTGGACGCGGGGCCGATCAATTTGATGCGCCGAACTTCCCAGTCGCTTTTGCGTATACGATTGACAGTGGCCGCGTGGGGCATTTCGAGTATGAAACGTTTAACGCTGCCCAAGCTGTGATAACAATTGAGGGAACCAGTGTCCATCCGGGAACGGCCTATGGTTCGTTAGTAAATGCCATTAAATTAGGCGAACAACTTGATCAATCACTACCGCAAAAGGAAGTGCCAGAACAAACACGTGGAAATGAAGGATTTTATTTACTCAATAAATTTACAGGAAGTATTGAAAAAGCAGAACTTGTCTATATCATTCGGGATCATGATCAAGAAAACTTTCAAGCGAGAAAGCAATTTTTGGAAAAACAAGTCCAACGTTTAAATGCGCTGGCGGATAAACCCAGACTAACAATTACTTTCCAAGACCAATACTATAATATGAAGGAAATCATCGAAAAAGATTGGACTCCTGTAGAATTGGCCGTCCAAGCAATGGAAAGTTGTGACATTGAACCAATCATCACACCATTTCGTGGCGGGACAGATGGTTCTAAGATTTCTTTCATGGGCATTCCCACGCCTAATCTATTTACAGGTGGCGAGAATTTTCATGGGCAATATGAATTCATTACCGTTGAATCAATGGCCAAAGCTGTTCAGACGATCATTGCCATCATTCGCTTAAACGCTAATTAAAGAAACACGCAAGGGAAATGCCGATTTTCCTTGCGTGTTTCGCTGTTTTTCGGTAAAGTATGTAGAAAAGTAGGGAGTTTTGCTCATGAATTATCCATTGATTTTTGCAGAAAACCAACGAATCGAAACCGAACGCTTGATTTTAAGGCCCGTCACATTAGCCGATGCAGAGGATATGTACGAATATGCTTCAGATGAGGAAACGGTCCGCTATGTGTTTTTGAAAAATCAAACAATCGCTGAAACAAGACAAAACATTGCTAAATTTTTTATGGGGGAACCTTTAGGAAAATATGGGATTGAAGTGAAAGAAACGGGCAAAATGATTGGCACGATTGATTTGCGGGTCAATGAAACCAATAATATTGGAGAATTAGGCTATGTCTTGAACCGTACCTTTTGGGGCAATGGCTACATGCCTGAAGCCGCGACGGCGTTAGTTGAACTGGGTTTTGCAAAAATGAAACTCATGAGAATCTTTGCTTTACATGATCAAGACAATCCAGCTTCTGGTCGTGTCATGGAGAAAATTGGTTTTACCTACGAAGGAACACTACCCAATGCTCGAATTAGTAAAGGGAAAATTGTCACAGATGTTTATCGTGGGATGACACTGGAAACATGGCAAAATCGACAAAAATAGAAGCGGAAGACAAGTTAAGAGAGGAATTAGAGAAATGTTGATGTTTACAGAAAAAGAATTCGCAGCCTTTGAAGTTGCTGGATTAGATGAACGAATGGCGGTTATCCGTGCGCAAATTCAACCTATTTTTCAAGAATTAGACACGTATTTTGCCGAACAACTAGCGCCTGAACTAGGAACGGAGTTGTTTGTCCATATTGCGCAACATCGCCGTCGCACCGTGTATCCGCCAGAAAATACTTGGTCAGCACTTAGTCCGAATAAGCGCGGGTATAAAATGCAGCCGCATTTTCAATTAGGCATTTGGGGCGACTATGTGTTTATGTGGTTGTCATTCATTGATAATCCTAAAAATGAAAAGCAGATTGCGCAAGCCTTTTTAGAGAATCAGCAATTATTCCAAGCATTACCAGAAGATACGTATGTTTCCTTGGATCATACGGTTCCTCAAATTACTCCGCTGCCAGAAACGGATTTAGAGAAAGCCTTAACTCGTTTTAGAGATGTAAAAAAAGGTGAGTTTGAAATTGGGCGCATCATTCCCAAAGATAGTGACTTGTGGCAAAACCCTGAAAAAGCACGAGCTTATATGTTGGCAACCTATCAACAACTCCTGCCATTGTATCAATTAGCTGTTGCCCAATAAGAGAAACAGACAGTTATTTTGTGTTTTAGTGTTATTTTATCGAATTATCCAATCGTCAAAAATGAGAAAAGCTCATAATGTTAGTTTTAATTACTAACATTGTGAGCTTTTCTGTAGTTTTTTTGAAAAAAATTAAGGGATGACTGGCTGATTTCTATGGAAAAGTACGTTTTGATAGCCTTTTTTGCTTAAATAACAAGAGTAGCAACCCTTGTTTAATAAGGGATTTTCGCGAATAGATGTTGTCAAATGAAAAAAAATGATGTTTTGAACAAAGAGTTCTTTGCTATTATAAAGGTATGAAAAAGGTTGTTTACGCATTCTTTGTATAGAAGAATGTGAATGAGTTAAAAGGAGGTTTTTAAATGAAAAAAAAGCGTTATTTAATAATTGCGTGTTTACTATTTTCCCCTAGTTTTTTTATAAATGTTGAAGCATCTGAGGGTGGTTCTAGTTCGGTGGGAATTGAATTTTACCAAAATCCGGCAACACCCGCTCCTAAAGATGCCCCACCGAAAACAGATGAGCCAGCTGCGGATCCCAAGGAACCAGCTGGTCCTCTGCAAGGAGATCAACGAAGTGGTGGTTCGACACAGACCACCACAGCTGGCTCGCAGCTCCCTCGTACAGGAAGCAAGAGTCAGGCAAACCTGAGCATTCTTGGTCTTGTCTTGATTGGTCTTGTCGGAATGGTCCAGAGAAAGAAGGGACGACATGAAGCAAACTAAGTGGCAACGATTAGCAACCATTGGCTTGTGTAGTTCTTTAGTGATTAACGCCTTTTCTGGCGCGACCGCAGTTGCGGAAACAATCACGATTGAAAGTAGTCCGACAGTAGCAAGTAGCGCTAAGGAAGCAACATCAGCAAGTAGCGCAACGCCAGAAAGTACGGAAAGCAGTCAAGAAACGACTGAAACGAGTCGGGAAGAAGTGACACAGGAAACAGTGGAACAAGAAGATACAACGGAAATAGCTCAAGAAGAAAATCTGCTGGAACCATCTGGTATTCAAGCGAAAATTATGCCTAGAGCATTTGTCTGGGCAGCTACAGGAACCACGAATAGAACCACGGTTCGTCTTAACGATGTAGTTGATTATCGAATGAAACTGGAAAATATTACAACAGATGATACAAATTCAGATATTGTTGGTCCGATTCGAATTGAATCAAAATTGGCAGCTGGAATGACTAGACCAACGTCAGTTATTATCAAAGTTGGCCCCGAGGAACAAAATGTAGTTATAGGAGAAGGCTCTCATAATGCCAATAGTGGTGGCGAATATTTTGTTTGGACAGAGTCGACTAGGACGGTCACTGCATTTATCAATCGTCTACACGGGCGAACTTCTGGAAATACTGGGTATATCAAAACATTGTATTTTCAGACAAGAATTACTTCGGGTACACACAACGAAAAAAAATATATCGATTCCACGATTCGATTTAATGGATTTGGCGCAGTGAATAGACGAAATGAAATGACGTATGTGGATAGATTTTCTGGTAACTTAGGTTTGAAAGGGAATTTAAAATTTTACGATGAGGATGGAGTGGCTAGTAAGGAACAAATGAGTCTTTCCATAAACCCAGTATTATTTAAATCAACCAATTCGAGAGTAGAAGGGACGCTGTTAAGATATCCTTTAACTATGACAAATGCTGGTAGTGGGCTTTATAGGTTTGATACAGGACTAAAAAATATAGGTACTAGTAACGGGGGTTCGTGGTTTTTCTTTAGTAACGATATTGCGATTAATTTTGCTACAGCTACCACCAATAGAATTGATAAAATTGTGTTAGCACCACCTAAAGCAACACTTCCAGACAGCCGAACAGGTGTGATGACTTCCAGAGCGTACACATCAACAACTTATACGAGAAGTAACTATGATATTTCAACATATAACTTTACTAAAGCGACTGGTAAGACATGGCGTATAACGAATCGTAGTTCTAATAGCGGAGTAAGCACCAATATTATGTTTAGTAACAATCTTGTAGGAACAACAGGACAGTTCAATAAAGGGAATTCTGGTGCTACTATTAATTATTATATTTATTACAAAAAGCTTTATGAGAATTTTGTTAATAGTAACGGACAAAAAATTACACCACCATCAGGATTCACACAAGGAAAGCGAACGGTTATTAATAGTGAAGCGTACACTTTTAAACAAAGTGGCACCTTGCCAGATACCTATCAAGCAGACGGCAAAACCTATAAGTTCAAAGGTTGGTACAAAGGCAAAACCAAGCCAAACACCTTGACCACCACCAAAGCACCAAGCTATGCGGTGACTTATAACAATGATGATGATTTGACGGTGGTGTATGAGGAGATTGAGTTTTTTGACTTCCCAGCGCTGACCTATCAATTCGGGTTCGTGGACGAGTCTGGCAAACGAGTAGATGCTTCAACAATTGGGTTGACTTATGACAAATGGCGTGGGGAGTTGTTAACAAATAATGTCAATGACTGGAAAACAGTCAGTCTTGAAAAAGGTCAAGTTGCACCAACCAAAAACAATTTGAAGGAAATTGCTTATCCTGCGCAATCTCTTGAAATACTGAGTGATCGAAGTACACAATATAGTGCGGCTAATTTAACCTTTACACTGCCCAAATACTATGGGAAAATCAGTGTTTATAACAAGAGTGGTACTTTTGATGCAGGCTACCTGTTTCCAAATATCCAAAATAATAATAGTTCAGAACCATCTGTTGAAGGCTTACACAAAAATCTTTCTAGCTGGTTTGAACTAAAGAAAAGTGGGAACCAATCGTTTGTTTTTAACAAACCGATTCCAGCAGCACCAATCGATGTTCAGGTGCCTGCTTACTTGCGAGAGATTGTCTATAATCCCGATCTGATATCAAATACAGCCGTCTATTATGTAATAGATAAACCTGTCTACTACTATTTAACCAACCGCAAAGTCACCGAAAACTTCGTAGACACAAGCGGTGCCAAAATTACACCACCAACAGGTTTCACCCAAGGAAAACAAACAGCGATTACCAGTGACCCATACACCTTCAAACAAGCAGGTACCTTACCTGATACCTACACAACAGGCGGTAAGACCTACAAGTTCAAAGGCTGGTACAAAGGGAAAACCAAAACCGAGCCTTTAACCACGACGAAAGCACCAAGTTATGGGGTAACCTATAATGATAATGATGATTTGAATGTGGTGTATGAAGAAGTAACAGCTATTTATCCAGGGTTCTATGCGCAATTTGTTGATGAACAAGGCAAAGCTTTTACTAATTCGCTAACTCTTTCTGAAAATTATACTGAGTTTCTCAGAAAGACAGGCACTACTGTTTTTGAAACGAAGGGCGCCTTTTACCCAATGGTAGGTAAGCGCGATGCAACAGTGACAAATAAGTATAAGATTGAAACAACGAGTAGTGTTGCAGTACCAAATAATTATTGGACAGCCATGCCTGCTGACATTGCTAATAGAGGGTACGCATTAAATAACTTGGATATTACCAATCAAATGAAATATGTTGACAAGATAGAAACTACTGACACGCACACTACAATGTACGATTATACTGGAGTTTCGGACATTGGGGGCAAACCAAACAATGCTTCTCAGACAGAATTAAATCCTATTGATAAAACATTTGTTAAGCAAACAGATAACACTTTTGCGATAAAATCAATTTGGGGAAATGGAACGTTTTCGCATATAGTTCCCAAAATGTTATTGTTAGCAGAAAGTGGCAGTTTTTCAAGATTATTCGGGTTTGATGGTACTCCAGACTACAAGCAAACCGTAAACTACAAAGTCACCCGTAAACAAGTCACCGAAAACTTTGTTGATGCCAACGGTGCCAAAATCACCGCACCAACAGGCTTCACCCAAGGCAACAAAATACCCATGACTAGCAACACCTTCAAGTACACAGCCGCAAAAGCCTTGCCAGCAACTTATACCGCAGGTGGCAAGACCTATACTTTCCAAGGCTGGTACAAAGGCAAAACGAAGCCTAATACTTTAACAACCAGCACTACGCCAACATATAACACAACTTTTGATGGCAATGACGACATGACGGCGATTTATAAGGAAGAAGTGCCCAAAGCAAGTGTCGCTTTAACGCGCACTACCGCTGAAACCGTGACTAGCGGCGGCAATGTCACCTGGCGCGCCACAATTACCAATACAAGCCAAGCACCACTAACCACGGCGACCATCAAGAAATCAACCGCTTGGACAACTGGCTTAGCAGCACCAACCGCCATGATTGTCACGCCAGCTGGCGGAACCGCAAAAACAGTTCCCGTCACAGCGACTACGTGGACCAACGGTGTTAGCTTAGGCACTGACATTCCCGTAGGAAAATCTGCCACGGTTCAGTTCACTACGAAAGCGACGGGGACAGCGGGGCAAGTCTTGCGCGCTGGGATTACCACCAGTGGGAATTACAGTGGTGTTTCTACTTCGGCCACCGTACGTGTGAAAGACAATGATCAAGCAATTGTAACACCAACGGCTGAAGGCTTCATCAGTGTTCCAACCTTCAATTTTGGTCAAGTTGGGGTAGCGGGAAGCACGCAACAGCACAGCTTGAAAAAAGCCGCTGATTATTATGGCAACGGCACACGCAATCCCTATCTGCGGATCAAGAAAACCCAAGCGAATTGGAGCTTAACGGCGCAACTGTCGCAACCGAAATCAGCGACAGACAGCTTGCCAACAGCGACCCGCTTATTATTAGGGGCGGCTCCTGTTTCGAGTTTCTCAAATTACAACCAACCTACCGAGTTGAAAAATGCGGTCGGTACTACGAGTGCCATTAGTTTGAATGCCAACAACACGGCCACTAGGATTATTGCCAATCAACAATTCACTGGGAGTAATATCTATCAGTTGGACTTCACCTTCAACAATGTCAAACTTGAAGTGCCAGCCAACCAAGGGGTCAAGGGGCAACAATACCAAGCCGCAATTACGTGGAACCTAGTTACAGGTCCTTAAAATAGTTAAGTTATCATGAGGAAAGCTCAAAATGTTAGTATCAAACACTAACATTTTGAGCTTTTGTTTATGGAAATTAAGGAATTTGGCTGAAAATCAGAAGCAAAATGGCAGATTCTCTTAATTTTCGAGTGTTTTTCTAGTGAAAAAGGACTCTTCTACTTTGGTATAATAGGAATCGTCGGAAAAGTAGCTTAGCTGTAGCAAAATTTGAAATTTCAGGGCCACCTTTTTTTTGATAGAATAATGGAGAAAATTAAAAGCTGTACATATACCAATGAACAATAAATCAATACATAAAAAAGGAGAATAGCATGAATCAAAAATGGCAAAAGTTACTTCCAACAAGGAACTCACTAAGAGGTGGTTCAGCACAAGCTATCACGACTGACCCTTGCGCCCTGTATGAGGGAACAAGGGGCAAGCAAATCTTAGCATTCTCAGCATAGCCTTCATCGGCTTGGCGGGAATGGTACATAGAAAGAAGGGACGACATGAAGAGAATTAACTGGCAACGCTTAGCAACCATTGGCTTGTGTAGTTCTTTAGTGATTAACGCCTTTTTTGGCGTAACAGCCATTGCGGAAACAGTCACGAGTGAAAGTAGCCCGACAGTGGCAAATAGTATTAAGGAAGCAACACCAGCAAGTAGCGCAAGGCAAGAAAGTACGGAAAGCAGTCAAGAAACGACTGAAACGAGTCGGGAAAAAGTAACACAGGAAACAGCGAAACAAGCAGAGACAAAAGCGCCACTGGAAACACCAGAGATAAAAACAAACACAACAGCACAACCTGCAGAAAATAGTAGTGAAAATGACCGACAAACGAGTATTTCGCCACGTTGGGTGCCGAATAATCAAGTGATTTATCCGAGAATAACCTTGGCTTTCACTAATGAATCAGGGCAAGCTTTTGCTGATGAAAACTTAACGTTATCAGGGACGTATACTAAATTTGGATATGAAGACGCAACTAGTTTATGGCGACCATATGCGGTTAATTATCCAATTACTTCTTCTAATGCAGGTGGTGGTCAATATCGAGTAGCTGTCAATGCAACGGTTCCTTTACCATACGATTTTTTCACAGATTTACCAGCAAATTATAGGATGAATATATACGCGGTTGAACAATTAAAGATTGATAACACGCTAAAGTATGTCGACAGTATTGTTGCTGTGCCCGATTCTACACTGAGGATGACCAGATATAGTGCGCAACAAACAACTGAGTTACCGCAGTTTGGAAATCATATGACTCCTTTTGTATTACGCACAAGAGATAGCATATTTTCTAAAAGCAGTGAAAATGTTTTCTCTCTAAACACGGATGGTAATGAATTTTTAAGAATCCTGAGTGTCGCCCCCATTGGCACTCCAGTAGAACCAGTATTATACGGATTTGATGGCACTGCAACGTACCGAGAAACACTTAATTACGTAGTCACTCGGAAACAAGTCACCGAGAAGTTCGTAGATGCTAACGGCGTAGCTATCACGCCGCCAACAGGTTTTACCCAAAACAAGAAAACACCAATGACCAGCAATGACTTCACCTTCAAACAAGCTAGTACTTTGCCGGACACCTATCAAGCAGACGGCAAAACCTACAAATTCAAAGGCTGGTACAAAGGCAAAACCAAGCCAAATACCTTGACCACCACCAAAGCGCCAAGCTATGCGGTGACCTATGATGGGAATGACGATTTGACGGTGGTGTATGAGGCGATTCAAGAAGGAAAAGGAATGTCATCTGTTCAGGTGATGAATAAGGCGATTCAGAATCCAGTGACTTTGCCTGATCGCATGTATCGTGTCCTATTTATCAATGAAACAGGGGGGCTGACATTTGCTGATCGTTATGGCTTTACTGGAGAATTAGTTGAGGTTGCGGATGGCAAAGTGACGCCAATTGGCCCAGTCCCGACTAACAATAATAGCGCAGTAAAAGAAATCACTATACCAGGTCGGGTTTTCGATACAGAAAGACCTACGCCGTTGCAATATGGAGTTCGCAATGCAACCTTTACGTTGCCCAAAATGTATAAAACCGTAACGTATCAACCTGGCCCAAATTATACAGGTACAGCCTACTCTATTCCAGAAACGTATCGTCTTAGTTTAAGAAGTGGTGTCAAAAGTGACATCGATACAACTGGATGGCGAATTGGTCTTGACCCGACAACAGATCCACAAAAGTTTACGATGAGCGGTATATACTGGTCATCAATGCCTATAAATGTTAGACTTGCAACACTATTAAGTGCGACTATTACTGGTAAAGGAGTAGAACCGAGTGTCTATACACTAGATGAAAATGCACGTATGTATCTTTACCTAGAAAATCGTCGTGTTACGGAAAACTTCGTAGATACCAATGGTACTAAAATCACCGCACCGTCAGGTTTCGCCCAAGGGAAAAAAACAGTAATTACTAGTGATTCGTACACCTTTAAGCAAAGCGGAGATTTGCCAGATACCTATAAAGTCGGCACGAAAACCTATCAGTTCAAAGGCTGGTACAAAGGTAAAAACAAACCAGACACCTTGACGACGACTAAAGCTCCCAGTTATCCAGTCACTTATAATGATGATGATGATTTGACGGTTGTCTATGAAGAAGTCGTGATGAAAACGTATAATTTACCAGCCAAAGATGTGTACTTTGGTTATGTTGATGAGGCAGATAACCTATTGAATACAGCAGGCTTTTCTGTAGAAGCCGAATTAGGTGAAAGTGACGAAACTGAATCAACAGTATTAGGGAAAATCCAAGGAACTGATGAAGTGATGAGTAAATTAAAAAAATTATCGATTCCTGGCAAGTCATATGATTTCCCGATAGATAAGCTTAAGACATACGGTGCAAGGTCTGTTAATCATACAATTCCTAAACAATATAAGACAATGTCGATTACACCGCTAGCTACTTATACGGGAGACAAAACAAAGTATCCTATGAGCAAAGAGATCCGGAAAAATATAGAAGCGCCATATACGGTTGTTTCTCAAGCTGACGGAGCAGAAGCCTTCAAATTAACTGACGCTGGAACTTTTTTTAGAACCAGACGAGCTTTTTGGACATGGGACCCGAATAACACGTTGTATGCTATGGGAATTTATTCAGGGACAGTCGGAAAAAACTATAACCTAGCTTCTCCAGAGGGAACAATCTACTATTATTTAGAAAATCGCCGAGTCACTGAAAACTTTGTGGATCCAAGCGGCGCTAAAATTACACCGCCAACAGGCTTCACGCAAGGAAAACAAACAGTGATTGATAGTGATAATTTCACTTACGCTAGTACGAAAGCCTTACCAGACACTTATACAACAGGAGACAAATTCTATAAGTTCAGAGGCTGGTACAAAGGTAAAACCAAACCAGGCACCTTGACAACGACTAAAACACCAAGTTACGCCGTGACTTACGACGATAAAGATGACATGACAGCGGTCTATGAGGAAGTCCAACCAACAGCAGAAATGACGGTTAGTCGGTTACTAGAAGTGATCCCAAATGAAGCTTCTATGGTTTGGACAGTTAGACTAAAAAACACCAGTGAAGTTCCATTGACCAACGTTAAACTAGCCCCAACTGCCAAATGGGCGGCAGGTATTTCACCACCAACACAATTAGCTGTTCGCATTGGTAATACACCAAATAAAATTATTCTAGTGACGGCAGAACAATGGCAAGCAGGAGTTAACTTAGATATAGAGATTCCTGTGAACGGCGAAGCCTTAGTGACAGTGAACACAGCGAAAATTACGGGAGAACCAAGACAACTTTTAACCGCAGAAATGACAGCTAGTGGAAATTTTTCTGCAGTGACAGCTAGTAACTTTGTACGTATTCAAGGAGAAGATCAAACGATTACGCCAACACCAGTAGAAGAAGGTTTCATTAGTACACCAATGTTTGATTTTGGGAAAATTACGATTAACAGTAGCACTAAGCAGTACGGACTGAAAAAAGCAGCTGATTACTATGGCAGCGGCACACGTAATCCATATCTACGAATAAAGACAAGCCAACCTAATTGGCAGTTAACAGCACAATTGTCACAGTTAACAGCGTCAGCTGATAGTTTGCCAACTAGTACGCGTTTATTATTAGGAAGTGCGGATGTTATAGCAATCGAAAACTATAATCAAGTCACAGAGTTAACAAATAAAGTTGGGGTTACGAAAGCCTTAACTTTGACGAGTGACGGTACATCTACACCAGTAATTCTTAATAACCAATTTACAGGTAATGATGTCTATCAATTAGATTTTGATTTTGCCAATGTGAAATTAGAAGTCCCTGCCAATCAAGGGAAAATAAATGAGAAATATCAAGGAACGGTGACGTGGAACTTAGTCACTGGACCTTAAAAAAATAGTAAACCGCCCCCAAAAAGTTAGACTTTTTGAGGGCGGTTTACTATTTTATGGAAAGCCAATTTTATCTAATGGATAATAACGAAAAGTCAAAACACCTTCCACACTCGCTTGTTTAACAAAGCCAAAATAACGACTGTCGTCTGAGCGCGGGCGATTATCCCCCAAGACAAAATACATGCCTTCTGGAACGGTCAGGGATTGGGTGGCTTCTAAGGTCTCTAGCGTAAAATCTTGGGTATAATTTTCATTTTTAGAGACATTTCGTTTAGCACTTGCTAAGTAATCTTCACTGAGTGATACACCATTAATATAAAGGGTATCATCGCGATACTCGACTGTTTCGCCAGGTAAACCAATTAAACGTTTGGCTACTCGTTGGCCGTTGCGAGGACTAGGGAAAGCGATAATATCAAAGCGCTGTGGTTTTTTAATCGAGGTCACCCATAAACGGTCGTTGTTATGAAGTGTTGGTTCCATTGAAGAGCCGTTCACCGCAGCAGGGGAGAAAACATAGTGTCGAATCAGCAAGACAGCGACGACTAACAAAACCAACTGAACCAATCGTTTTAATAATGAGGACATGGACTTCACTCCTTTGTCCTTTTAGTGTACTACAGACAAGGAAAAGAAAAAAGTTTTCCCCTTAAGAAAGGTGTGCTAAAAAACGTTTCATAAAGCGTTGGCGAATTAAAATACCAACATAAGCAGCTGCGACAGCCTTGATGATACCAGGAATAATAAACGGAGCAAACCCGCCAGCGAAAGCGTTTGGCCACGGCAGATTTGCGGAATATTTCAACCAAATCATACCGAAAACTAAGGTAACTAAGGCGCCGGCAATATTTGCGATAATGGCCCAAGTATAGTTAAAGGTTGTTTTTTCTAAAATATAACCAGTTAATAAGCCGTTAAAGATAAATCCGATTAAATAGCCGCCAGTTGGTCCAAAGAGTACACCGAACCCACTAGACATCCCAGCGTAAACGGGTAAACCAATTAATCCTAATAAGAAGTAAATTAAAATAGCGTAGGTCCCCGTTCGCTTGCCCAAAACGGTAGCGGTTAAGCCGATGGCAAATGTTTGTCCAGTTAAGGGGACAATCCCCAATGGAATTGTAAATTGTGAAAGTACAGCAATAATCACAGCGAATTCTGCTGCTAAAATTAAAGAGCGTAACGATGCTTTATTCATAAGAAGCCTCACTTTCTATTGTTAACCAATTATTTTTATTTGGTTAACAATAGTTTAGCGGAAGTAAACAATTTTGTAAAGAGGGCAAAGAAAAAAACCTTGCCAAGAAAGGCAAGGTTTTGAAAGAAGGTAAGAACCGTAGTTCGACCTTTTGAAATCTTAAAGTTTTTGGTTGTAGTATTCAACGACAAGTGCTTCGTCGATTTCTGGGTAAAGTTCATCACGTTCTGGTAAACGAGTGAAGCTACCTTCTAATTTTTCAGTGTCAAAGCTTACGAATGCTGGACGTCCAACAGTTGCTTCAACCGCTTCTTTAATTGTTGAGATGTTTTGAGATTTTTCACGAACACCGATCACTTGACCAACTTCAACGTGGTATGATGGAATATCAACACGTTTGCCGTCTACAGTGATGTGGCCATGGTTAACTAATTGACGTGCTTGACGACGAGTAGTTGCAAGACCTAAACGGTAAACAACGTTATCTAAGCGTTGTTCTAGTAAAACCATGAAGTTAACACCGTGTTTACCTTCTTTGATTTTGCTTGCTTTAATGAACAACGTACGGAATTGACGTTCGTTCATGCCATACATATGACGTAATTTTTGTTTTTCAGTTAATTGCATTCCGTATTCAGAAACTTTACCACGGCTGTTAGGTCCGTGTTGTCCTGGTTTGTAAGGGCGACGAGCTAGTTCTTTACCAGTACCTGATAAAGAGATACCTAGACGACGAGATACTTTCCATGATGGTCCAGTATAACGAGACATTAAAAATTCCTCCAATAAATAAATGTTTTTTTTGGAGTAAAATAATTAGATGAAAAATTCATATTCGTTCAGTTCATTCTTCAACCTTCGCCTTTGCAGCCGCGGTTACGCAGTTGAACCAAGTTTGGCAATGAACTGTTGACGAGTTATTATTCTTCTGCTGCAATTATTTTACACAAAATCTAGTATACTTAATAGGATAGGAAACGTCAAGGTTTTAAAGTGAAATCTGAAAAAAAGGTAGACAAAAACACTTTTCCTCATTAGAATAAGGAGAGATGTTTTGAAAATATAAGTTGAAAACGGAATGAAAGGGAGTTTACAATGAAGTCTGGTTCACCATTGTTTGAACAAATTGATAAATCCATCGACAAGAAAGTGAATTTATTCTCAAACAGCTTTTCCCGCTACGCTGTTCGTGCAATGCTTGCTTGTCTATTTTTAACGTTGGGAACAGCCGTTGCTTTTGCAATCGCAATTAAAGGAGAAGGAATTTCTCATAGTTTAGGGAAAATGCTTTACGCCTTCATGTTCAGTTGGTCACTTGTGATGATTTTATATATGAATGCCGAACTTGGTACCTCGAATATGTTGTACATGACTGTTGGGGTCTATCGTAAAAAAGTCAACTTTTCCTTAGCTGCAAAAATTTTATTTACCTGTATCTTATTCAATTTAATTGGTGGCGTCTTGTTTGGCTTCTTGGTATCACTTACGGTGCCGTTCCAAGATTTGCCAAAAGATAGTTTCTTCTTTACATCGATTGCTGGAAAATTAGAAAAAACCACCCTACAGATTTTAGTTGAAGCTATGTTCGCCAATATTGTAGTTAATACAGCCGTATTAGTGAGTATGCGAATGAAAGATGACGCCGGCAAAGTCGCGGCCATTATTTTCATTATCTTTATCTTTGCGTTCCTTGGTTTTGAACACGTGATTGCCAACTTCCCAGCCTTAAGTTTAGCTTACTTTGCTTCGAACGGCGCAATTGAAGCTTTCACAGCTGGTAATGTTGTTCATAATCTGTTCTGGGCCTTTATCGGTAACTTTATCGGTGGTGGCTTAATTATGGGTCTCGGCTATGCCTGGTTAGATAAAGACAACAAAAACTTAACGTATTTTGATTAATTGACCAACCAACTATACTAAAACATGGTACACTGTTTTAGTATAGTTTTTTTATTATAAGGAGCGAAGGAATGGACACACTTCAATTTCAGAAGAACCCAGAAACAGCAGCAAAAATGTCTGCTTATATGAAACATCAATTTGTTTTTGCAGGCATCCCCGCCCCAGAACGTCAAGCGTTAAGTAAACAACTTTTAAAAGAAAGTCATACGTGGCCAAAGGAAAAATTATGCCAAGAGATTGAGGCTTATTATCAAAAAACAGAACGAGAATATCAGTATGTCGCTATTGATTTAGCCCTTCAAAATGTTCAGAGATTTTCATTAGAAGAGGTCGTAGCGTTTAAAGCCTATGTTCCACAAAAAGCGTGGTGGGACAGTGTGGATGCTTGGCGAAAATTTTTTGGGTCGTGGGTGGCGTTGCATCTGACTGAATTGCCAACGATTTTTGCCCTTTTTTATGGCGCTGAAAATTTCTGGAATCGGCGTGTTGCGCTGAATTTACAGTTGATGTTGAAAGAAAAGACCAATCAGGACTTGTTGAAAAAGGCGATTATTTATGATAGAACTACAGAGGAGTTCTTCATTCAAAAAGCGATTGGCTGGTCATTACGCCAATATAGTAAAACGAATCCGCAATGGGTCGAGGAATTGATGAAAGAATTAGTGTTGAGTCCTTTAGCACAACGAGAAGGCAGTAAATATTTAGCGAAAGCGAGCGAATAAGGAGAAATGATGGAAAGAAAACTTTTTGCATTTGATATTGATGGGACGTTGTTAAATTCGGAGAAGAAAGCATTGGATAGCACGAGAGAAGCGCTAGCAAAATTGCGGGAGCAAGGACACTTAGTTACGCTGGCAACTGGCAGAAGTCGTTATATGGCGCAAGAGGTGATTTGGGATTTAGATTTTACCAATTACGTATTATGTAATGGCGCCGCGGCTTTTGTGGATCATGAGCAATATTATCAAAATTTATTGCACGCTGAAGCGTTGGAACGTTTGGCACAAGACAGTGATCAACGCGGCTTAGGATTTGCTTGTGTGGGCTTAGATGATATTAAGAAGAGCAACCAGCACCGTGCTGAAAAAATGGAAATTGCGATGAACTCTTTTCATTTTCATTCACCTGCTTATGATGAACACTTTTATCGTCAAAATGATATTTACCAAGCGCTGGCTTTTTATGACGCAGAAGATCAGTGTACGTTTGAAGAAGAATACCCAGAATTTCGCTTTATTCGCTGGCATCAACATAGCGTAGATGTTGTGCCTAAAGATGGCTCAAAATCAGCTACGTTAACGTATTTAGCTAAACGTGTGGGTATTGATGCAAAAAATATCATTGCCTTTGGGGACGGCGAAAATGACCGAGAAATGTTAAGCCATGCAGGGATTGGCGTCGCAATGGGCAATGCGAGTCCTTCCATTCAAAAAGTGGCCACGATGGTCACAGATACAAATGATAATGATGGGATTTGGAAAGCCTTAAAAGAAATGAAGGCCATTTAAAAAAACTGGGCCGTTTGTCTGAAAACAAACGGCCCAGTTTTTTTCTTTATTCGATGACTAAAACGCCCTCTTTTAAAGCAAATGGATTTTCTTTGTTAATATGATCGTAGAACATGATGCCATTAATATGATCAATTTCATGTTGAACCACAATCGCTTCGTAGTTTTTTAAACGAACTTTGTGTTTTTCGCCAGCCATGTCAAAATAACTGACGGTAATTTTGTTATGGCGAACGACATACCCAGGTACATCCCGATCGACAGATAAACAGCCTTCCCCTTCACCTAAACATACATCTTGCACAGAATGGCTCAAAATTTTAGGGTTGTACATCACCGTACTTAATGAAGGCGTTTCGTTTTCTGGGTCGTTACTAGGAACATGGACAGCAATAATTCGTTTAGAAATATCTAATTGTGGTGCAGCTAAACCAACGCCACCACGTAATTGTAATTCTTCGGCTTTGACTGGATCTTGACTATTTTTTAAGAAAGTCAACATGTCCTCACCTAATTGTCGGTCTTCCTCAGTGATAGGGACAGGCACTTCTTCTGCCACAGCACGAAGTGTGGGATTCCCTTCACGAATAATATCTTTCATTGTAATCATTCAATGGTTCCTCCTTTGAAACATAAAAAAATTCTTCTTTTATTTATTCATGCGCTGAAATAATCAGTTGTTTACCACCTTTTAGTGTATCACAAAATCACCAAAAAAGGGGCTAGATTGTTTAAAAAAACTATCGAATAATAGAGATTAAGCTTGCATTTTAGCGGTGTTTCCTGTAAAGTAAGCTTGTGTGGAAACACACCATCTATCACTTGGTTTAGCGAGTCACCAACGCTTCACTCAGTGATCAGACGAATAATAGAGAAAGAGGTGGAACAAATGGCAATTTCACAAGAAAGAAAAAACGAAATCATTAAAGAATACGCACGTCATGAAGGAGATACTGGTTCTCCAGAAGTACAAATTGCTGTCTTAACTGAAGACATTAACCAATTGAACGAACATGCGCGTACACACAAAAAAGATCACCATTCTTACCGTGGTTTAATGAAAAAAATCGGTCACCGTCGTAACTTGTTAGCTTACTTACGTAAAACTGACATCCAACGTTACCGCGAATTGATCCAACGTTTAGGATTACGTCGTTAATCATTACGTATAAAGCGAGGTTCAATCAGAATCTCGCTTTTTATCTTATTGTCACTATTGAAGGTCCTCTTTGGAAAGTTTTTAGGAACTACTAACCAAATGAAAGAGCAGCAACGACTTGTTACTTTTTCATTTGTTTAGTAGCCGTCTGACTTTTCCAAAGAGCAAGAGTAAAGGAGAAGAATTATGACAGAAAAACAAGTCTTTAAAACAACTTGGGGCGGCCGCCCACTAGAAGTAGAAATCGGCCAATTAGCCAAACAAGCCAATGGAGCTGTCTTAGTACGTTACGGCGATACGGTCGTTTTAAGTGCTGCTGTTGCCTCTAAAGAAGCAAAAGATGTAGACTTTTTCCCATTAACTGTAAACTATGAAGAAAAAATGTATGCGGTAGGAAAAATTCCTGGCGGCTTCATTAAACGTGAAGGTCGTCCAAGTGAACGTGCGACATTAACCGCTCGTTTAATCGACCGTCCTATTCGTCCAATGTTCTCAGAAGGCTTCCGTAACGAAGTCCAAATCACGAACATCGTTATGAGTGTGGAGCAAGACTGTACACCAGAAATGGCTGCAATGTTTGGGTCTTCCTTAGCGTTAGCAATTTCAGATATTCCGTTTGATGGACCAATTGCTGGTGTTGACGTTGGTCGTATTAATGGCGAATATGTTTTAAATCCAACGGTAGAACAAGCGGAACAAACAGATATTGAATTAACTGTTGCTGGAACAAAAGAAGCCATCAATATGGTTGAAAGTGGTGCCAAAGAAGTATCAGAAGAAGATATGTTAGGTGCCTTACTTTTCGGTTTTGATGCCATTAAAGAACTAGTGGCGTTCCAAGAAGAAATCGTTGCCGCTGTAGGTAAACCAAAGATGGACGTGGACTTATTACAAGTGGACGCTGATCTTAAAAAAGAAATTTTTGATGCGTACTACAATACAATGAAAACAGCCGTAATGACGGAAGAAAAATTAGCACGTGAAGTTGAAATTGACAAAGTAAAAGATACAGTCAAAGAAGTTTACGCTGAAAAATTTTCGGAACACGAAGAAGAAGCACAATTACTAAAAGAAGTGAAACAAATTGCGGAAGATCTTGAAAAAGATGTCGTACGTGAGTTAATCACGATCGATAAGATTCGCCCGGATGGCCGTAAATTAGACGAAATTCGTCATTTATCATCAGAAGTAAGTATTTTACCACGTGTGCATGGTTCTGGCTTATTTACTCGGGGTCAAACACAAGCTTTATCCGTTTGTACATTAGCGCCTTTAGGGGAACATCAAATTATCGATGGGTTGGGTGTCCAAGATAGCAAACGTTTCATCCATCATTATAACTTCCCGCAATTCTCTGTTGGTTCAACAGGACGCGCGGGCTCACCAGGTCGTCGTGAAATCGGTCACGGTGCGTTAGGTGAACGTGCCTTAGCACAAATTATTCCATCAGAAGAAGACTTCCCTTACACAATCCGCTTAGTAGCAGAAGTGTTAGAATCAAATGGTTCTTCTTCACAAGCAAGTATTTGCGCGGGAACATTAGCATTAATGGATGCGGGTGTGCCAATTAAAGCGCCAGTTGCAGGTATTGCAATGGGTCTTGTTAGTGATGGCGAAAACTATACAATCTTAACAGATATTCAAGGTTTAGAAGACCACCTTGGCGATATGGACTTTAAAGTAGCAGGAACGAAAGACGGAATCACTGCTTTACAAATGGACATCAAAATCCAAGGAATTACAGAACAAATTTTAACGGAAGCATTAGACCAAGCGAAGAAAGCACGGATGGAAATTCTAGAAGAATTAACAACAACGATTGCTGCTCCTCGTGAAGAATTAAGTCAATATGCACCGAAAATTGAAATGATTCAAATTAAACCAGCGAAAATTAAAGATGTCATTGGTAAAGGTGGCGAAACAATCAACAGCATTATTGATGAAACCGGCGTTAAGATTGATATCGATCAAGACGGTAACGTAAGTATTGCTTCATCAGATGCTGAAATGATTAAAAAAGCCATCAAGATTATTGAAGAATTAACCAAAGAAGTTGAAGTCGGTCAAGTTTACTTAGCAAAAGTTGTCCGCATTGAAAAATTTGGTGCGTTTGTTAACCTAATTAAAGGCAAAGATGGCTTGATCCATATTTCTCAATTAGCAAACGAACGTGTGAACAACGTTGAAGATGTCGTGAAATTAGGCGACGAAGTCCTTGTCAAAGTAACTGAAATTGACAAACAAGGCCGTGTCAACGTGTCAAGAAAAGCGTTATTAAACGAAGAAAACAAAGAAAAATAATTTCTTTTTAAACCAACGAAAACCAAGGAAGCTTCCTTTCTTTTCGTTGGTTTTTTCGTTGAAAACAAGCCCTAAAAAAGAAATGATAAAAAAAGCTAAAGACGATCGCCAACTCTTTTGTTTATAGTCAATTAGTGGTAAAATTAATACTATCAGTCTGAAGAATATCTGGGGTGTCTTTGTGAAAAAATTTAATCCAAATAAAAATATAATCATTACCTTAATTTTAGTCATTATTTTAGTAACCATTATTAGTTTAACTGCTGCGCAACGTTCTGAAAAAGGCAAAACCAATGTCGTTCAAGGTGGCGTCAATAATAGCGTTAGTATGGTGGATCGTGTGATTTCTTTTCCAGCTCGTGTGGTGGAAAACGGCTTGTCTTCAATGGGCAATTTAATTAACACGTTTAAAGAAAACGAACGTCTAAAAGAAAAAATTGATAGCTATAATGAATTAGCTGTCCAAAACAATAACTATAAACGTGAAATTGATAGTTTAAAACAAGAATTGAATCTGAACGAAACGTTAGCCAACTATGAAAAAGTAACTGCGAATGTCATTACGCGTTCGCCGGATACTTGGCAAGACTTATTAATTATCGATAAAGGAACCAATGACGGCATTGAAGCGGGCATGGCGGTCATGGCGCAAAAAGGGTTAGTGGGGCGTGTTATTGAAGTCAATGCAACGACTGCAAAAGTGGAACTACTAACGTCTAAAAATGTTAACTCGAACCATTTCCCTGTGCGAGTAACTTCCGCAAATGGCGAATCGTTTGGTTTACTTAAAAATTACGACAATAAGACGAATGCATTAATTGTGTCACAATTAACTGGCGATGCCACTCTGAAAGAAGGCGATGTCGTTCAGACTTCTGGCTTAGGTGGTAATTCCCCAGCCGATTTAGCGGTAGGGACAGTTATTAAAGTGAAACCAGATAGTTTTGGTTTAGATCGTGAAGTGTATGTGAAACCTTATGCGGATGTCTATGGTATCTCCGTTGTGACGGTCGTGAAAAGATCGGCAGGGGAAAGCGAATGATTCGGAAAGAGTATTTAAAATACGTCACACCTATTCTCTTGTTTTTCTTAATGTTAATTGATGCTCATTTAACAAAGTCTTTTGAAACGTGGACAAGCAATGTTTACTTCGCCAGTTCTCATCTGTTATTACTTGCGTTTATGTTTGCCGTTCCTAATTTTTCTAAACGTTATTTATTAATTACTTCGTTAATTTTAGGCTTTATTTGCGATAGCTACTACATTGGTATTATCGGGATTTATACAGTTGCACTGACGATTTCGGTTATGTTGATGTATACATTTAAAGAAGTAATTCAAACAAATTTACTAACTGGTTTTTTTGGGATCGTCATTTTTACCACGTTGTATGAACTGATTGCGGTACTGATTCAAGTGGCCTTTCATTTAGCAGATGTCAGCCCGATTTTATTTATTACGCGTGTGTTGGGCCCTACATTGCTATTGAACATGGTGTGGTATGTTATTTTATCTTATCCACTGAAAAAACTGTTTTCCGTAAAATAAAAATTGAAAATTTTGTTCGTTTGCGAAAAATGCTCATTTGTTAGCATTTTTCGCTTTTTTTATTTTCTTTAAATAACAAAACAATGAGAAGCTTACCCTGGAGACTTGAAGAAAGTTGTGAAAAAAGTGAAGCTTTTTTTTGTCATTTACAAGAAGAAAATTGAAATATTACTGTAACATCCATATTATCTCAGTGACATACAGCTATGCTACAATTGCTCTATCGTTGAAAAAGAGAAATTTATTCAAATTTTAATAAATAATAAAAAAGCTTAACAAAAAAGGATTTTCGGAGGACAACAGATTGAAGAAAAGTGTATTATCGGCTCTAATGGTATGTTCCATTACATTAACAAGCGTAGCGTTGCCATCCGCAGCATTTGCAGATGAATACGATACAAAGATTCAACAACAAGATCAAAAAATTAATGCGTTAACTAGCCAAATGTCAGATGCAGAAGCAAAAGTTGCCGCGATTGAAAATGATATGGTTGAAACGGCCAAACAAATCGATACATTAACAGCTAAAAAGAACAAGCTATCATCAGAAGTATCTAAATTATATAGTGAAATTTCTGATTTGAATGTCCGTATTCAAAAACGTGAAGTACAAATGACAAAACAAGCACGCGATGTCCAAGTGAATGGTCAAAGTGATTCAATTATTGATGCTGTCTTAGATGCAGATTCAGTAGCAGATGCAATTGGTCGCGTTCAAGCGGTCTCAACAATGATGAGCGCCAATAATGAATTACTAGAACAACAAAAAGAAGACAAAGCGACTGTTGAAAAGAAAACAAAGAATGTTGAAAAACAAATTGCTGAATTAGAAGCAGCAACAAAAGAATTAAATGATAAAACAGAATCATTAAAAACATTGAAGATTCAACAAGAAGTGGCTAAAAATGATTTAGAAGCACAACGTTCTGAAGAACAAGGGAAAAAAGACGGCTTCATTAAACAGAAAAAAGAAGCGGAAAAACGTTTAGCAGAAGAACAAGCACGTCAACGTGCAGCTGCTAAAAAAGCAGAAGAACAAGCGGCAGCGCAAGCACAAGCCGCAGCACAAAAAGCGGCAGCAGAGCAAGCGAAAGCAACAAAAGCAGCCAATGAGGCAGCAGCATCCGCCGCTGAAGAAAAAGCCGCAACACCAGTAGTAGAATCATCAACAACTACTGAAAGTACCACAACGCAAGAAACAACAACTTCAAGTACTGAAACAGAAAGTGTTGTAACAACACCTGTGGCAGCAGCACCTGAAAAAGAAAAAGAAGTTCCTGTAACTAACCCAACGACTCCTGAAAAAGGCAATGAAGCAAAACCAGGGAATGGTGGCGTGACTTCAGGAAAACAAGCCGCAATTAATGCAGCTTTAGCAGATGTTGGTAATTCTTATGCAACAGGTTGGAATCAACCAGGCGAATGTTTAGTATCTGTTCGTCGCTGGTTAGCGGCAGGCGGTATTAACTTCGGTTATGGTGGTCCAAACAGTGGCTATGTTGCTTCTGGCGCAACACAAGTTAGCTGGAGTAACGTGCAACCAGGCGATGTTGTTCAATATGAAAGTGCCTATAGTCCAGATAGCTGGATTGGTGGCGTGCATACTGTCTTGGTTACAGGTGTAAGTGGTGGAAGTGTTCAAATCGTTGAAGCGAACAACCCAGGAGGTTCTGGTTATGTTTCTTCTAACTCTAACTGGTCACCAGCACCACCAGCAGGATTCCGCGCTGTTGTATGGCGTTTTCCAGGCTAAATAGTCATCTATTAATAATTGATAACAAGGAGTGGTAACTAACAAAAATCGTTAGTTGCCGCTTTTTTTATTCATTTAATTTTAAATATATGCATAAAATGTATCTGAAAATATTGTAATCTGGCCGTTTTTTTGCAATTATAGAGGTATATACATATTAGGAGCGGAGGAATCAGCATGAGCGGAACGCACGATACAAAACAAGCAATCGCTTCAGCTTTAATAGAATTATGTGAACAAAAGGATTTTCGTAAAATAAGTGTCCAAGATATTACCAAAAAAGTGGGCTTGAATCGTCAAACATTTTATTATCACTTTACAGATAAATATGATTTATTACGTTGGATTTATCGTCACGATGCATTGATTTACTTAGAAACAGATATTTGTTTGGAAAACTGGGAGGAACAAGCCCTGAAGTTATTAAAAGCGATTAAAGAGAAGAGTCATTTTTACTATACAACGGTGACCTCAGATTCAGAAGTTCTTCTTAATGTTTTTTCCGCTTCGACCAATCGCTTATTTATTTCATTATTTGAACAAGTCGATGTTGAGAACCATTTAACAGATAAAGACAAACAATTTTATGCGAATTTCTTTTCCTATGGATGTAGCGGCGTCTTAACGAAATGGATTCTTGAGGAATATCCTCAAACTCCTTTGGAAATGGCGACGCAATTATTCCGTTTAGCGAAAGATACAGAATTTATGGCTTATCATTTGTATGAACAAGAAGCCAATGAGTAATGTGTGAAGGATAAAAAGTTTTATGAAGGAGTGAAACGTTGTGGTAACTGTGTTATTTGTTTGTTTAGGCAATATTTGTCGCTCGCCAATGGCAGAAGCGATTTTTCGTCAGAAAGTCCAACAAGCCGGTTTAGAATCGACTATTCAAGTGTTTTCAGCAGCTACTAGCCACTGGGAAGTTGGCAGTCAGCCACATAAGGGAACCAGAAAAATTTTGGAGCAACAAGGAATTTCCTATCAAGGAATGCGGGCGACACAAATCCAGCCAAGTGATTTTAAAAAATATGACTATATCATTGGGATGGATACGAATAATGTGGCCGATTTAAAAGCATTAGCTCCTCAAGAAGAGCAACCGCGGATTCATTTATTTATGGAAGTTGTGGCTGGTAAAGAAACCATGGACGTACCTGATCCTTATTATACTGGAGATTTTGAGGAAACTTACCGCTTAGTGGAAGCAGGTACCTCAGAATGGTTGAAAAAAATAAAAGCACAGCTGAAAGATTAGGACTATAGTCCGATAGTACTTTCTGTTTCCCCTTGGTACAATAGTGTTAACAAATTGTTCAGGGAAAAAGAGACGGGAGGGAAGTAAGATGAACAGTAGTTATTTATCCTATGTTTTTGAATTGAGTTTGTATTATTTATTGTTGATAATGAGTCTGCCGCTAGTGTATGCTGTCACGTATCATTTATCTTTTAGTAGTATGTATACAAGTGAATGGTTAATAATCTCTGTTTTCTTATCTCCGTTAGTTTTATTATTTGCAGGTATTCGTTATGGTTTTGCTCGTTTGAAACAGCAAGAACGCCAAGTGATGAAATAAAGCAAAAAATCCTTGAAAAGTGTCAAAACTTTTCAAGGATTTTTTTATTAAGCCACCCAATCGGCTAAAGTTTTTTGCTCCAATTGGAAAGCCTTCAACATATCGTCGTTGGCGTCTTTAATAGGCGTCGTTGCTGCTAATGTTCCTTGAACAGCAATTCGCGTCGTTGCTTGTAAATCGCCACAGGTAATTAAGGTAATCATATTTTGACCAGGAACGTCATCAATTAACTCAACACGGGTTGGTTCGATTTTTTCTACAGAAGTTATTTTGTATGTATAAACAGTAGATAAATCAGTGATATAAATGAGTTCGTCTTTTTTGGTTCTTTCTAAAGGTGAAAATAAGGAAACGCCATCTTCCGTTCGATGACTAGCCAAGGCATAATTGTTTTTCCCCATGACTTGATCTTCTTTCATGGTCCCGGCACCAGTTAATAAAGCGACATTGGACAATCCTTTAAAAATGGGCAAATTAATTTCGACACTTGGTATCGCAATGGCACCAATCACAGGTAAGTTTTTGTTTTCAAATTGGGCTTTCATCACCGCTTCTGTGCTCAAGGACTCAACTGAATCAAAGTCAAACGTTGTTTCACGAGCCATATTTTTCTTCACATCAGCTGGTTTCAACTTGCTAACGGCGTACGAGCGGCTATTTTGTTGAACCACCCAACTACGTATCTGATTGTTAAAAATTAAGGCTAAGCCAATGATAAATAGTAAAACTAATAAACTGTTGATTAACCAATTTTTTCCTCTTTTTTTCTCTTTTGGGCGCATATTTTCCCTCCTTTTAATGTATCAAGTTTACCACAATTTATTTGAAAAACCTATTTATTTTCTTTGGGGAATAGGTAAGCTGGCCGGACCTTAATTTAATAAAAAACAACTGAATCGATTGATTTTTCAAAAAAATCCTCATTTTGTAATGGAATTTTAAAGTAAAAGAAACAAGCTTTTCTTTTGAAAATATTGTAAAATGGTAAGGAGGCTAGTAGAGGGGAGATGGGAATTTGCTTGATTTAATTTATGTACATATAGATGTAACCAGCAACGCGGTTTTATCTAAAGGAATTACCCATTCCGATTTTGTTCGTTCAATTGTGCATCATCCACAGAACTTACTATTATTAGATCCTTCTGCCGAAGCTGGCGAATACGATATGCATTCAGGCTTGAAAATTATTCGTGGAGAAGAAAGCGTCAATCGCTATTTTCAATCGCTACAACGTCGTTGGATGACTGAAGAGATTAAATGGATTGACTTTTCCGATGTGACGATGCTAAAAGAGCTAACGCCATTAGAAATTTCGGAACTTCTTTATTTTGGACACATGAAGAATAGTTTGCATTCGCCTTTCTTTTATAAGCTACAAAATGATTTTGTCTTTTTTGAATTTGCAGATCAGATGACGCGTGTCTATTATCGTTATATTGATGAATTTTATCGAATCTTTGCTGATAAAATTACACGTGTTGTTTTAGAGAAAGTCAACCAGAAAAAGGCCTTCTTTAAACGAAATACGCCTGTCGAAAAATTAAGTCCTGAATTACTTAAAAATATGAAAGGTATCTTGCAAGAAGGTGTTATTTTTTGCTTCCAACAAACGGAAGTGGATAAAGAAGAATATCGGATTCCTATTTACTTGGTGGAAGATTCACTTAGCAAGATGAAAAATACCTCTTACCAAAAAGAAGAAATTTTGGCAACGCTTGTCTATAATAGTGAAAAACGCATTTGGCACATTGAACAAGAGAATGATTTCGGTGAAATTTTTATGTTGGCCCATGAAGGCTGAGAGAGCTCTAACTTTATCAACTAAAGTAGGGCTCTTTTTGTAGCTATGATTTGAATGAGAAATCAAGTATAATAAAATGATAAAAAGGAAAGAAGGTTGTTTAATGAAAAAAATACTCTATGGCGCTCTGACTGGTTTTGCCCTCTTTTTGGTAGCTGGCTGTACACCCAAAACGCCTACTGCTGTTTCATCAACAAATGAACAAAAAGAAACAGCAATATCAACTAGTGAAACAAGTTCATCCGTACAACAAGAAGCAACGACGACATCAGAGAAGACAAGTGCGGTAGCTGTCTCTTTAGAAAAAGTAACGACAGCATTTGAGAAAAAATATCCAGAAGCTAAAATAACAAGTCTGCAGTTAGATACAGATTTTGGACGTTATTTTTATGAAATAGAAGGCGTGGATCAGCAAAAAGAATATCAAGTTGAAGTGAACGCAGAAACAGGCGAATTCACAAAAGAAAAAGTCGAAACCTTGGATGCCGATGAACAAAATGGCGTTAAAATGCAAGAAGAGGCACTTGATTTAACAAATATCATTTCCAGAGAACAAGCCACAACCTTGGCTGAAAAAGCAGCGAAAGTCGGCCAGGCAACAGATTGGAAGTTAGAGAAAGAATTAGGAATCACCTATTGGGAAGTGAAAGTGAAAGAGGGCCAACAAAAAATAGAGGTAAAAATCGATGCTCATTCTGGTAAAATTTTGACAACTGAGCGGGACGATTAATGGATAAAAAGTAGCTGGCATGCGTTTGAGTAGGAGTTGATTCCCTTAAATGCTGATCAGCTATTTTTTTGCTTGTTCGACAAACGTGTTTTTCTAAAGTCCCTATGGTAAAATAACGATGTATTAGTGGTTGAGAGCGTCAGAACATAGGAGGAAATTTGTTTGGCTAGAAAAATGGATTTACGTATTTGGGTAGAAGGAACAGTCGTCGCAGCAATGGCAATGGCCCTCTCTTTTTTACCGATTGAATTTGCCAATAGTGGCTTGGACCTATCGTTGGGAATGGTCCCATTAGTTCTTTATTCGTTTCGTCGTGGGTTGCTTCCTGGAGTTGCAGCAGGCTTTGTTTGGGGCATGTTAAATATTATTCTCGGTACAGCCATGAAAAATTTCTTGTCCGTTCCACAGATTATTTTTGAATATCCCTTTGCTTTTGCGTTTGGAGGAATGGGTGGCGTATTCGCTAGAAAAATTCAACTGTATTTTCAAGCGAATCGTTTAAAATCAGCCATTCGTACGATTATTTTAGGAAGTGTTGTGGCAGTCTTCGCCCGCTGGTTTTGGCATTTTTGGGCGGGTGTATTGGTTTGGGGCATGTATGCACCAGAAGGAATGAGCCCATATCTCTATTCCTTTGTTCTAAACGGTACAAGTACCGTCGTCAATTGTTTGTATGTAAGTCTAGTTCTAGGCTTATTGGCAAAAGTAGCACCGCAATTATTTGTTCCTAAGAAATAAGTTGAGTCCTAAGTCAGAAGTTTCATGGGATTTTGACTAAAGTCATAAATAAAAGAAACCACCAACCTGCAATCGCCAGGGTTGGTGGTTTCCATTTATTTTATAAAGACTTCAATATTCTAGTGAATTTGACGTTGGTGACGATTGGCTAACGTGCTGACTTTCATGACAGAAGCAACAGGAATCATGCGCAACTGTTGTTCATCCGTTTGTAAACGAACAACGATATTGTCCGAAATATTTTTTGAGACAATCCAGCCAATCACCGTTTCGAATTTATGCGCTGTAGGGACTTCTTTCAATTGTAAGACCACTAAGGATTTTTGGGCGGCAGCAACTTGGAGCTCTTGTAAAAGCGCACTGCGTTCCTTTTCTTTATTCTTTTGATCTTGAGAATCTTCTAAAAATGCCGAAAAGAAATGTTGGGAAGAGAGCGTAATCAGTTTAGAAATGCTCTTGATGGTAGCTTTATGTTGATCCATTCTTCTGCCTCCTTTACGAATAAAATAGAATAAAACTCAAATGACTAATTACCTGTATTTTACCTAATTTTGTGATAAAATTCAAGAAAATATGTTCGCCTTCAATAATTATGAGAATTTACCAACGTTTCTGTTTTTCGAAAAAGAAAGTAGTATAATGTGTGAGCATATAAGAAATACATAAGATTATCGGATGTAGTCAATAGATAGAAAAGGATGAATAGTATGTCAAAAAAACCATCAGGTTACCAAAAAAAAGTTCTCACGGTGTTGTTGGTATCGTTTGGCTTTGGCGGGTTGTTAGCGCAGTTTTCGCCGATGAAATCAGGTGGGTTTTCAAGTTGGTTTGATGATTCATATGTCAAAGCTAGTGCTGAATCAAGTAAAACAAAAGAACCAGCACCAGTTAAAATTGAGAAAAAAGTCAAACCTTTAAGCTATGGACAACAGGTCAATCAAGAAATTGAAAAGAAGCAATATGATGGACATCTGGATTTGCCGTTAGAATTGCAGACAGATGCTAAATGGAAAGACACCGCATACGGATTTGGCAATGTGGATAAGCCGAATACAATCGAAATTAATGGCTGTGCGATTGTATCGCTTGCAATGGTTGGTTCATACATGGATCACCAAGAAGTTACCCCTCTGGATGTGTTAGCTTGGGCAAAAAATGACTTCTTTATGGAAGGGCAAGGGACGGCGTGGTCTATTTTTAGTGCATATGCTGAAATGAAAGGCTATAACTGTCAAGAAATTGGGGATATTGAAACAGTGGCAGCTTTCTTGAAGGAAGGTCATCCAGTCATTATTTCTGTAAAACCGGGCTATTTCACTACAACTGGTCACATTATGGTGATGAGTGGTGTGGATGAAAAAGGCGATTTCTGGATTAATGATCCAAACGATTCAGAAGAAAAGGGCCATTCAAAACGGACATTTACAGCCGAAGAAGTGATGAATGAAGCGTTAAACTTCTGGGCATTTTATTAGGAATAAGAAAAGGTGTGGAACAACAGGCAGTACCCTTTGTTCGCATCTTTTTTAGCAAATAAAAGGAGGCAGGACAATGGAGCGATGTACTTGGGCAACGAATACAACTGAAGAGATGCAAGCCTATCATGATGATGAATGGGGACGTCCAGTTCATGAAGAGCAACAGTTATTTGAGTTATTGACCTTGGAAAGTATGCAAGCAGGCTTAAGCTGGGCGATTATTTTGAATAAACGAGAAACGCTTAGAGCAGCTTATGATGCGTTTGATTATCGGAAAATTGCGCGATATGATGAGGAAAAAAATTTTAGCTTTACTAGCAAATCCTGGTGTGATTCGTCATCGTTTAAAAATTCAAGCGACCATCACGAATGCGCAAGTTTTTCAAGAAGTTCAGGCAGAATTTGGGTCCTTTGATCGCTACCTCTGGAACTTTGTCGATCAGCAACCAATCGTTAATCACTGGCAGCACCCAGAAGAGGTTCCAGCCTCCACGGAATTATCGCAACAGATTAGTCGAGCGTTAAAAAAACGAGGATTTAAATTTTTAGGTGCCACGACAGTCTATTCCTTTTTACAGGCGGCGGGATTGGTGAATGATCATTTAGAAACGTGTCAGTATAAATAAGTATAGAAGAATTAAAAAGGAAGGAACTAGCAAAACGAATGGCTAGTTCCTTCCTTTTTTTGCAGTGATTATGGACACTCATTTAACATCGTTGAAACAGTTTTCGCCAACTTTTCTATTAAGAATAGTGCAGGTAGTTGGGACGTTACGTCTGCAATGGAACTTTTCTCGGTTGTTATATAGTAGGGGATCGTGACTGTTGAAAGTTGAGCAATCGTGCTTTTTTCACTATTTGTAATAGCAATTACATCAATCCCCATTTCGATAAAATAATCAATATTTTGCCGAACTTTTTGTGTTTCACCCGAAACTGATAAGGCGATAACACCCACTTTTTTAGCCGTTTCTTCGGATAATTTGCTAACGGGATGGGAAAAAAGGTGGGATACAGAAGCAGATAAATTATAGATACTGGAAAAATAAATTTCACCAAATTCAGCTAGGACTTTGGACGTTCCTTCGCCAATAAAAAGAACAAATTCTTTTTTTGCCAGTAATTCCGCAGCTTGAACAATCCGTCCTTCTAATAATTCTTCTGATGAGCGTTGCAAAAAATGAATCAGCATTGTTTCATCTAAAGATTTTGGTTGGGCTGTTTTTTTTCGTTCGCTTAGATAATTCTTCAATTTAAATTTAAAATCTGTATAGCCTTCACACTCGAATTTTTGACAAAAACGCCAGATTGCCGTTTTACTGAAATGAATTTCATCTGCTAATTCTCGAATTGTCATATAAGGAACTTTTTCAATATTGTGGCTAATATACTTGTAAATCTCTAATTCTGTTGGATTTAATTGTGGATCGTAGGTTAAAAACAGCATGCTGATCCCTCCTGTCATTTGTGAACGTAATGTCCTTTTTTAGGGACATGGTCTTATTTGTAGATTATAGCACTCAATCAGAAAACTAGCTATAAAAAAAGGCGCCACTTAGCTACAATCAATTAGAGAAACAACTAAAAATTCATGAAACAGAAGAGAGAGTGGGGAAAAATGAGCAATAAAAAATTAATTATCAACGCTGATGATTTTGGTTACACGCCAGCGGTAACGCAAGGAATCATTGAAGCACACAAACGTGGCGTGGTTACTTCAACAACTGCATTACCAACTTCTCCTTATTTTTTAGAGGCCATGGAGAGTGCTCGAATCAGTGCACCGACTTTAGCTATCGGTGTCCATTTAACATTGACATTGAACCAAGCAAAACCTATTTTACCTCGAGAAATGGTCCCTTCCTTAGTAGATGAAGCTGGTTATTTTTGGCATCAATCGATTTTTGAAGAAAAAGTCAATTTAGAAGAGGTTTATAACGAATGGGATGCTCAAATTATTTCATTTATGAAAAGTGGCAGACGCCCTGATCATATTGATTCTCATCATAATGTTCACGGAAAAAATAAAAAGTTATTGGGCGTAGCTTTGGCACTTGCTCGCAAATATCAATTACCTTTACGTAACGCCTCAAGAAGTATTGAAACAAAAGACTATTTAGAGTTATATCAGGATGTTCGCACGCCAGATGAAATGTTGTACCAATTTTATGACAAGGCGATTTCAACTGAAACCATCTTGCAATTGCTTGATATGGTTGTTTGTAGTGAAGGAGAGGTCTTTGAAATCAATTGTCATCCTGCGTTTATCGATACTATTTTACAAAATCAATCAGGGTATTGTATGCCTCGAATTCGTGAAGTGGAAATATTAACGTCTCAAGAAGTCAAAGAAGCGATTGAAGAACGCGGCATCTTGTTAGCCAATTATGAATCGCTAGCAATGTAAATCAAAGAAGCGTGAATAGCGTGTGAGTAAGTTCTTAATCCGAGCGCTTACTTACACGCTAAATTATTGAAAGAAAGAGGACGTACATGAGTAAAGAACAACCAATAAATCTGAATATCAGCGATTTTTTAAAAGTTTTCGCTGTAGCATCAGTTATTTTACAAACGGTTTTATCATATGTGTTGACACATTCTCCGCAAACGGAAGCAATGAATTCAATCGGTAGTTTTTACCGAATGTCTAAATATTCGGCACCCATGTTTATTTTTGCAATTATTTACAACATGGTGTTAAAGAGTCAAGCTGAATCGTATCTTGAATTTTTAAAGGAAAAATTTTATGAATTGGTGCTTCCTTACGTGGTCTGGTCCAGTCTCTATCTATACGCTTTTCCTAGTTTACAACAACGAATGCCCTATGAAACGTCCCTAGGATTTCTAGGAAAAGTTCTCAGTGGTGATGGCGCGGCACATCTATGGTATGCCGTAATGATGTTGCAATTCCAATTATTTATGCCGTATTTTATTTGGTTGGCAACCAGAATTACAAAAAACAAAAAAGTGATTTTACCAATTGTCTTTTTTACAATCGGTGCGCATATCCTTTGGTGCTTCTGGTACCAGAAAATGATTTTTCCATATGTAGAAACTTCTCTTTGGTACTTAATAGATCGTTCAGGGCTTAGTTATCTCATTTATGGTATTTTCGGGGTCATCGCAGCGAAGTATCAAGGGAAAATTTTTACTTTCTTGAAAAAGACGAGAGTGGCACTATTTCTGTTGTTTCTTTTTATTTTTTGGCAGGCAGTCCAAGGGAATTTATTTGATGGAACACAGATGACTCCGAACGATCTACCTTATTTGGATCCTCTTCAAAGTGCCTATAGTTTATTGATTATCGGGTTGGTTTTTTATTTGGGAACGCAAGGAATAGCCAAAAAGATTCGTCTTTTACCAATGGTTAAATGGATAGCCACTTATGCGTATCGCAGTTATTTAGCGAATGTTTTTATTTTTCAAGTGGTCTTGAAACTGGTCCACCCGTTTTTAACCAATCAACCAGTCAGCTTGGTTATTCTTGTGTTGTATATGGGTACATTTGTTGGCTCGTTTGGACTCACGGTTGTAGTCGAGCATTTTTTCAAAAGCATCTTTAAGTTGGGACGCCTTGTATCTGTATAGGGACATGTTCTTAAATAGAAATCATCGTCCAAAATCATGGGAAAGCATACTCAATTGTCACAAGAATTGTTACACTCTTTGAGAAATAAGTTCTGCTTATCCAATATATAGTAAGCTCAGTAAATAGTTAGGGGAGAAAGAATAAATGATAGGTCTTATTTTAACGGGGCATGGGGTATTTTCAACTGGAATGCATCAATCAGTTAGTATGATTGCAGGAGAGCAAGCAAATGTTCAGGCAGTCCCTTTTTTCAATGATACAGGGCTTGATGTATTAGAGTCAAACATTCGTAAAGCCGTTGACTCTATGCTGGAGACGTGTCCAGCAGTGGTCATTTTAACTGACCTTTTAGGTGGCACACCGTTTAGAATTTCAATGACTGTCGCAAGTAATTATCCAAATGTCGAAGTGTTAGCAGGAACAAATTTACCGATGGTTCTTGAAGGGCTTGCATTACGCACAATCAGCACGAACGTAGAAGATTTTGTTTCAATGGTCACAGATTCAGCCAGAGATGGGATTGTTCATAAAAAACTAGAACAACCACAAGCAAATACTCAAGAAGAAGCAGACGGAATCTAACCAATTAGAAAAGAGGAGGAAGCACTATGCCGAATATTTTATTAACAAGAATTGATAATCGCTTGATTCATGGTCAAGTCGCAACACAATGGAACGGTTCTTTAGGCGCCAACTTAATTTTAGTCGCAAATGATGCAATTTCTGAGGATACACTGCGCCAACAATTGTTAAACATGGCGGCCCCTGCAGAAGTACAAACCCGTTTTTTTTCCATTAAGAAAACGATTGAGGTCATTCATAAAGCCTCAGAAAGACAAAAGATTTTTCTGTTAGTTGATAATCCTGTTGATGCATTGCGCTTGGTAGAAGGTGGTGTGCCAATTGAAAAATTAAACATTGGTAATATGCATATGGAAGAAGGCAAAAAACAAGTAGCTACCGCTGTTGCCGTTAATAAAACAGATGTAGACGCCTTTAAAAAGCTACAAGAATTAGGTGTTAAACTTTCGATTCAACGTGTACCGTCAACACCAGAAGAAAGTTTAGATGCATTATTTTCATAAAAAAGTAATGTTGGACAATAATTTTGAAGAGAAGAAGTGGGAAGAATGATTATTCAAAGTAAAAACGTATGGATTAACGAACAATTTCAACCAGCTCAAGTTGAAGTGTCAGAACAACGAATTGTTGCAATTCTACCGTACAATGAAAAAGCTGTCGACAAAGAATACGGAGAAAAGCGCATTCTTCCAGGATTTATTGATATTCACGATCATGGTTGGCATGGTGGGGATGCCAATCATGCCAATCATGAATTTATCAAAGAGTGGCAAGCTTACCTTCCAGAAGAAGGGATTACAGCTTTTTTGCCAACAACGTCAACAACATTTCCAAAAGACTTGGAACATTCATTTGAAGTGATTGGTTCATTTATTGAGGAAGACCAAGGAACCAACGGAGCACAAATCTTAGGGATTCATGCGGAAGGACCAATGATTTCTGAAGAATTTCGTGGCTCTCATAATCCAGAGTTATTAGTAAAACCATCCGTTGAGACATTTAAAAAATGGCAAGAGTTAGCAAAAGGGCACATAAAATTAATGACGTTGGCACCAGAAAATGATGTAGAGAATGCCTTGACTACATATTGTCATGAACATGATGTAGTCATTTCAATTGGCCATACGGCTGCAACCTATGAACAAGCAATGGCAGCTGTCGAAGCAGGTGCAAAAAGTTTTACCCATACGTTTAATGGAATGGAAGATATCAGTCACCGGAAACCAACCGCAGTAGTTGCTGCTTTGGATAGTGAAGAAACGTTTGCTGAAATTATTGCTGATGGGGTACATGTTGATTATTCATTAGTACGTGTGTTAGCCAAACTAAAAGGCAAGGACTATTTAATTGCTGTGACAGATTCTATCTGGGCCAAAGGGTGTCAACCAGGCGTTTATCCAAAACCAGAAAAAGGGATCGAAATGGTTATTGATGAACAAAATGTGGTCCGTTTAGCCAATGGCAAGTTAGCTGGAAGTACGAACCATTTAAATAATATGGTTCGCAACCTTGTTGAAAAAGCATTACTTCCAGAAGTGATTGCTATTAATTCAGTCACGAAAAAATCCAGCTCGTTTGTTGAATGTGAACGAATCTATGGGAGAAATCAAACTAGGGCTTTTAGGTAATTTTACAATTATTGATGAGAAATATGAAGTGCTAGAAACCTTAGTAAATGGTGAAACAGTTTATAAAAAGTAGACGAAGTCTAATAGGAGGAAAAAAATGTTAGTACAGGCAATTTTGGTAGGAATTTGGGCTGGGATAGCAGGGGTTGATAAGCTTGTCTTACAGACACATATTCATCGTCCGATTGTTACAGGGCTGATTGTTGGTTTAATATTGGGAGATGTCAACACAGGGTTAATCACTGGAGCAACGCTAGAGTTAGTTTGGATTGGTGCAGTAGCAATCGGCGGTGCACAACCACCTAACGTAGTAATTGGGGGAGTTATTGGAACAGCGTTAGCAATTATCACAAAATCTGACCCACAAGTGACCGTAGGTTTGGCTGTTCCTTTCGCAGTTGCAGCGCAAGCGTTAATTACCTTGTTATATACAGCGATGTCACCAATTATGCATAAATTTGATGTTTATGCAAAAAAAGCAGATACAAGGGGCATCGAAAGAATGTCTAGTTTTTTACCAATCGTTTTATTCATTTGTTATTTTTTTGTAGTATTTTTATGTATTTTCTTTGGTGCTGATAAAGCCTCTAGTTTCATTTCTATTCTACCCGAATGGAGTATTCATGGCTTGAGCGTTGCAGGTGGGATGATGCCAGCAGTAGGTTTCGCCATGTTATTAAAAACGATGTGGGAAACATCCTACGTGCCGTTCTTTATTTTTGGGTTTGTTATGGCTGCCTATTTAGGGTTAGATACATTAGCGGTTGCAGGTTTAGCTGTCGCAATTGCTTTATATGAATTTTACGCACAAAGAAATAATACAGTCACTGCATCAAATAATAATGGAGGGTTTGAAGAAGATGGCATCTGAAGAAACATATAATGATATGATATCCGAAAAAGTAATAACAAAAAAAGAGTTAAAAAAAATAATGTTCCGTTCGTATCTGCTACAATCTTCATTTAATTATGAAAGAATGCAAGCAGGCGGCTGGACCTACTCATTAATTCCAGGATTGAAAAAGATTCATCGTGATAAAGAAGACTTAGCTCTTTCTTTGGAAAATCATTTACAATTTATGAACACGAATCCACAATTAGTGACGTTCATGCATGGTGTGATTATTGCAATGGAAGAGTCAAAAGAATCACCAAAATCCATTCAAGCGATTAAAACAGCGTTGATGGGCCCGTTAGGCGGAATTGGGGATGCGCTATTTTATTTAACCGTTTTGCCGATTGCAGCAGCGATTGGTTCACAACTATCATTAGAAGGCAATATCTTAGGACCAATTGTTTTCTTGTTGTTATTTAATATTCCGTATATGGCTGCCAAAATTGGGTTAATTAATCTAGGTTATAAAATGGGTGTCAAAGCAATTTCAGTTTTAAGCGAAAGTACTAAAAAATTATCTCGTTCAGCAACAATTGTAGGAATTTCCGTGGTGGGCGCGTTGATTCCGAAGAGTGTACAATTAACGACAACTTTTGTTTTTCGCTTGAAAGACACTAAGTTAGACCTTCAAACACAATTGTTTGATACAATCATGCCCAATTTATTACCTTTAGTGTTTACGCTGTTTTGTTTTATTATGTTGAAAAAAGGACGCACGCCGATTGCTTTAATTATTTTTACTGTGATTTTTGGGTTGTTAGGTTCTTTAATCGGGATTATATAAAAAAGATTTGGAACAATAGCCAAAATCGCTATTGTTCCAAATCTTTTTCTAAATTTAATCGAGTGATTATTCTTTATACGCCCACTTGAAGTCGTATTTAGCACCTGTTGGATGATAAATAATTTCTTTCACGTTTGGTGCACGTAAGTGTGATTCTGCTTTTTGGTAAATTGGCACAACACCCATATCAGCAATTACTGTTTTTTCAGCGTTGATTAGATCTTCCCAGCGTTTTTCAGGATCGTTAACATCTGTGGTTTTGGACGCAGCAATGAATTTATCGTATTCAGGATTGCTGTAACGTCCACGGTTATTAGAAGTTGAGCTTTCTAATAAATCTAAGAAGTTAATTGGGTCTGAATAGTCGGCACTCCAACCACGAACAGCGATTTGGAAATCCCCTTTTAAGGTACGATCTAAGCGAACAGCCATAGGGACAGGCGTCACAGTTACTTTTAAGCCTTCCAAAGTATCAGATAGTGATCCTTGAAGATATTCGCCCATTTTTTTAGCGCCTTCAGAGTCGTCTACCATTAAATCAACCGTTAAGTTGGAAACACCAAGTTCTTGTTTCGCTTTGTTCCAGTATTCCACAGCTTTTTTCTTGTCGTATTTGACTAATTTGTCGCTGCCGGCTTCTTTAACAAAGTCTTCACCCGTTTTTGGTGATTTCGCGACATCCACAGGAACGAAGCCTTGTGAAGGAAGAGAGCCATTAGCTAAAATATTTTTAGCTAATGAATCGCGATCGATGGCATAAGACATAGCACGACGTAAGTTTGCATTAGTCAATGGTGATTTTTCATCTGCTTGATTCATTTCTAAATAGAAAGAAGAAGCGGCTTTTAATTGGACCAAGTCAGGCGAGTTTTGCATTTGTTGAGCCAGTTCGCCAGATAAATACGTATCATCCACTTCACCAGTTTCATAAAGATTTAAGGCAGTTGGGGCTTCTTTCACCACGTTGATAGCGACTTTATCTAACTTGACCGTCTCTTTGTCCCAATATTCTTCATTTTTAGTTAGAGACCATTTAGTATCTGTTCCGGGACCATCAAACTCAGTTAGCGTAAAGGGACCATTGTAGACTGCTTTATCGCTACTCTTTGTATAATCTTTACCAAAACGTTCAACGATATCTTGACGTTGCGGCAAGAAAGAAGGGAAAGCCAATAAATCGTCAAAATATGGTGTTGCTGTTTCTAGAGTGATTTCTAATTCATGATCATTGATTGCTTTAATGCCCAATTCTTCTTTAGGTAGTTCCCCTTTAGAAATTTTTTCAGCATTTTTTACTGGTTCAAACATGTAGGCATATTCTGAAGCAGTGGCAGGATCCACTGTTCGTTGCCAACCGTAAACGTAATCTGCAGCAGTAACTGGTTTGCCATCAGACCATTTTGATTCTTCACGTAATTTAACTTTGTAAACTAAACCGTCTTCTGAAACAGTCGCTTTTTCGGCTGCACCAGCAGGCGCGGGTTTGTTGTCTTTATCTAAACGATAGATTCCTTCGTAGACATTATTTAAAGTGGTAAAACTCACTTCATCTGTCGCAAGGGACGGATCGGCACTAGGCATTTCTTGGGATTCAACCATTGTGTATACTTGGTTGTCGCTGCCGCCGTTGCTAGCTCCTTTATCGTCACTGCCACCGCCGCAGGCCGCTAAAGCTAAGCTTGATAATACAAGTAATGAAGTAAATAAAACAGATTTCTTCATTTGACACGCTCCTTTTCATTTTTAGCAATACTCTCAGTATAATGTAAAAATGAAAAGGAGAAATTAAAAAATCGTTAGAAATGATTATTCTTTTATCAATTTTTAAAAAATGTCTAATCTTTTTTATGAAAAAAGTGGACAAACGTTGATAAGTAAAGATTTAAGCTGATTTCCATGCAGAAAGCATTCGATTTTTGAGTATTTATTCATCATTGATTTGATTTTTTTGACATAAAATAAACATCCCTTTTACAAAAAACAAATGAGAAGAAAAAAAGATTGTTACAAAAGCAAATAAGTGCTTTTGTAACAATCTTTTTAATCTTTTAATCGTTGAATGTCAATGATAGTTCCTGTGTAGGCATCTGCAGTGAATTCGTATTGAACAATGCCGTCGTCTTCAATGCGGCAAATTCCTCCAGTATACGTTTTGGAGTGGATGGCGAATTTCCGCAAGGGCTTTTTCTCAAACTCAATCCACGAACCTTCAATCGGTCCTTCTTTTAAAAAAGCAGCTTTTACATTTTCTAAGACGAGATCAGCGGAGATTGTTTTTTTCTTATGGTAGAACAAGGTTGAGGCAATGCCGCCTACTAAACCAAGACCAACGCCTAGCGCTAAGCCGCCTTTAAAGTATGTCAACTCATTTTCTTCGTTCATTTGTATGACCTCCCTTGGTCGGTTTCTGCTTACTATTACTTTTGTCAGTATCACTCTTATTTTACCATAGAGAAGGGGCCGCTGAGAAATAAAAAAAGTTTTTCAATCATTCTTTTAGGGCATTCTCATTGTCACGTTTAAAAAGAGAAAGCGATGTGCATTTTCTAGTATTTGCGTTATAATAAGAGTGAAATCATATGAAAGGAGTACCTATTTTTATCGACAGGATAAAGTGACTTTTTAGAGAAAAAGTGACGCTTGGTTGGCGTAATTTCCAACAAATCAAAAGCAATAGGACATACATCTATGGAAGAAAAAACATTTCAACGAATCAAGGAATTAACTGAATTACAAGGAACCAGCGGATTTGAAGACGACATTCGCGCGTACATGAAAGAACATATCACCCCATTAGTGGACGATGTCCAATATGATGGTTTAGGTGGTATTTTTGGGATTAAACGTTCAAAAGTGGAAGCAGCGCCACGCGTAATGGTAGCAGCTCACATGGACGAAGTTGGCTTCATGTTAACTCAAATTAACGATAATGGTTTATTCCAAGTGGTTCCTTTAGGTGGCTGGAATCCCTATGTTGTTTCAGCACAACGTTTTACGTTAAAAACAAGTAAAGGGAACTATCCATGTATTTCTTCATCTATTCCGCCACACTTGTTGCGTGGTACGAGTGGTCAAAAACAATTAGAAGTCTCTGATGTGTTATTTGATGCAGGATTCTCTTCAAAAGAAGAAGCTGAAAGCTTTGGCGTTCGTCCAGGGGATTCCATTGTTCCACAAACAGAAACGATTAAAACAGCCAATGGCAAAAATATTATCAGTAAATCATGGGATAACCGCTATGGTTGTACGTTGGTATTAGATGCATTGGAAACGTTACAAAATGAAGAATTAGGCCACACATTAATTGCTGGAGCAAACGTACAAGAAGAAGTTGGTTTACGTGGTTCTAAACCATCTGTTCATAAATTTAATCCAGATATCTTCTTTGCGGTGGATTGTTCAGCGGCAGATGATATTCACACGAAAAAAGGGACGTATGGTCATTTAGGTGAAGGAACGTTATTACGGATTTTCGACCCAGGTTTGATCACATTGCCTCGCTTACGTGAATATTTATTAGATACAGCAGCGACACACAATATTCCGTATCAATATTTTGTTTCTAAAGGCGGAACGGATGCTGGGGCAGCGCACACAACTAATAACGGTGTACCAAGTACAGTCATCGGCGTTTGTGGTCGTTACATCCATACGCATCAAACAATGTTTAGTATTGCGGATTATGAAGCAGCGCGGGAAATGTTGTTACAAGCATTACGTGGCTTGGATAAATCAACAGTTAATACAATTGTTTACGGAAAGTAGAGGATGTTTAAATGATTTATCCCAATTCATTAGAAGAACTAGCAACTTATGTTGAAAAAGGTAAAAATGTTTTCTTCTTTACTGCTGATTGGTGCGGAGACTGTCGTTTCATTAAACCAGTCATGCCTGAAATTGAAGAAGCATTTCCAGCGTTTCAATTTATCGAAGTCGACCGTGATCAGTTTATTGACGTGGCTGCCGAGTGGAATATTTTTGGTATTCCGAGTTTTGTCGTAATTGAAAACGGTCAAGAGTTAGGACGCTTAGTAAATAAAGACCGAAAAACAAAAGAAGAAATCAGTGCATTTTTAACTAGCTTAGGCTAATTTTCATGAACCAGAGGAACCATTAAATTAAGAGAGAATCAGCTGGACAAAAGGGCGTTCTGCGCAAGGGTCCTAAATTCATTTTTGACTCTAGTTTCTTAGTCAAAGAAGCCTTTTAGATCAGCCTCCATCGGGAAGGTGACGAAAATGGAAGAACAAATGTATAAAAATATTCTTGTCGGCGTAGACGGTAGTGATCAAGCCAATTTAGCTTATGAACGTGCAATTGAGGTTGCTCGTCGAAACGGAAGCCGAGTCATTGTTGCAAATATTTTAGAAAATCAAGTGTATACAATGATGGGGTATTCGACGTTAAATGATCAATTAATTGATCAAGAAACAGCCGCTGCGGAAGAATTAATGGCCGATTGTAAAAAGTATGCTGAAAGCGTTGATTTTCATAATGTTGAAACAGTTACCATGTTTGGTTCACCCAAAGAAGTCATGAGTCATGAATTACCTGAAAAATACAATGTTGATTTAATTATGGTGGGACAATCAGGATTAAACGCAGTCGAACGTGTGGTCATGGGAAGCGTCAGTAGCTACATTATTCGTCAAGCCCCTTGCGATGTCTTAATTGTTCACTCTGAAGAAAAATAAGCAAAAAGAGAATGTCAAGAAAGGAAACTCTTTCTTGACATTCTCTTTTTTATTTGCTATTTTTAAGACGTATTAAGACGTATTAAAATGAGGTGTATGATTAATGGATAAATTAGAATCAAATAAAAAAGCACCGCTTTATCAACAATTATACGATGCTATTTTAAATAAAGTTAGAAGTGGTGAATATCAAGTAGGAGAAAAAATCCCTTCAGAAGAACAATTGATGACCATTTACGGAGTGAGCCGAGTAACCGTTCGTAATGCGATTAAACAATTAGTTGATGAAAATATTTTAATTAAACGGCATGGAAAAGGGACATTTGTTTCAATGCCATCCTATGTTGAGAGCATGACAGCTGGTGGGAGTTTTACTGAGTCAGGTTTAAAAATGAATCGTAAACCAACAACTAAGATCATATCAATTTGTTTGAAAAAAGCAACAGGGCATGTTGCAGAAGCATTGGGTGTTGAAAAAGCGACAGAAGTTATTGTTATTGAGCGCCTCCGTTCGTTAGATAACATGCCTGCAATTTTCGAGATTGATTATTTTAGAAAAGAAGATCAGTTTATGTTGGACTTAGAATTAACAGATACTTCATTATTAGATATTTTACGGCAATATAGAGGAGTAATTGCTAGCTATTTTGATAATATCATTGAAATTGCCTTGGCCGATGAAAAGTTGGCAGAAGCATTAGCGATTAGTGAAGAAGAAGCGTTGGTCAAAATTAATCAAACAGTTGTGGATAATGATAATCAAATTTTATATTTTAATGAGCAATATATCCTTAGCGAATCCTACAAAGTAGCCATTCGTTCATATAATAAATAAAGGAGGTTTATGAAATGAGAAGGTTTTACATTGCTTCACATGGTGATTTTTCTAAGGGGATTAAACACTCGTTAGAAATGATTGCGGGACACTCTGCAGCTGCCGTTCATACATATAGTCTGTATCCAGGTGAAAGTGCAGTTGATTTTTTTGGAGAGTTAAAAAAGAAAGCCGAACAAGCGCCAGAAGATGAATTTATCCTCATGGGTGATTTATTTGGTGCAAGTGTGGTTACAGCTATGATGGGGCTAACTGTACTTGAAAATGTAATCGTTTTCTCTGACGTTAATTTGAATTTGGCACTAGAGCTTATGCTAGCAGGTTCAGAAAAATTAACAGATGAAAAGATTCAGGTAATTATTCGAAATGCACGACAAGGAATTCAACGCGTTCATATCGAAGAGATAGAAAATGATGATTTCTAGGAGGGGTATTAATGAAGAAAAAAGCTGATTTTTTAGAGCTGTTTGCTGTTGAAAAACCAATTATTGGGGTGATTCATTTAAAAGGTAAAACAGATCAAGAGATTCAAGAGCGAGCAAAAAAAGAGATTCAAATTTACAGTGAACATGGGGTAGATGCAATTTTGATGGAGAACTATTATGGGGATTATGTTCAGCTAGAAAAAGCGCTCCAATATGTTACTTCATTAGATTTACCGATTCCTATTGGTGTAAATGTGTTAAATGTTGACCCATTAGGTTTTCATTTAGCCAATAAATATCATTTACAATTTTTACAGATTGATTCTGTGGTTGGTCATGTGAAACCGCGGGATGAAGCATCCTTACAAGCTTTTTTTGATTTATATCGTGCAAAAACAACAGCAAAATTAATTGGTGGCGTGCGCTTCAAATATCAACCAATGTTGTCTGAAAAATCAGTCGAAGAAGATTTGAAAATTGCACAGCAACGTTGTGATGCTATTGCAGTGACAGAAAATGCAACGGGTGAAGAGACATCACTAGAAAAGATTAAGTTGTTTAGAAAACAATTACCTGAGTTTCCATTAATTGTCGCAGCGGGGTTAAATGACAAGAGTGTGAAAGAACAATTGGCGATTTGCGATGCAGCAATTGTAGGGAGTAACTTCAAAGATACAAGAAAAGATACGGGAGATATTTATGCTCCTTATGTTGATTCGTTTATGAAAATTGTGAAAGAACTGAGAGGTGAATAAGGATGATTAAAATGACAAGAGTGGACCATCGGTTGATTCATGGTCAGGTCGGGTTTACTTGGACAAAATTTTTAGAAGCAGATTGTATTTTGATTGCTAGTAATACGTTGGTTGAGGATCCATTAAGAATGAGCGCTATGAAAATGGCAAAACCTTCAGGTGTTAAATTAGTTATGAAAACGATTGATGATTCAATTAAGGCGTTAAATTCTGGGGTGACAGATAAATATAAACTATTTATTTTATGTGAATCAGTTGCTGATATGTATCAATTGGTCAAAGAAGTGCCAACAATTAAGGAAGTTAATTTAGGTGGAATGAAAAATGGGGAAACGCGCAAACAAATTTCAAAAGCTGTTCATTTATCAGAAACTGACATTGCACAAATTAAAGAACTAACTAATGAAGGAATCGAATTAACCGTTCAATTAGTCCCTGACGATCAAAAGGTTGCTATAAACAAGTTATTAAATTAAATAAATAGGAGGGTCAAATAGATGGAAGTGACATTTATCAAGGTTCTATTAATGTTTTTAATTGCCTTTTTTGCCTACATGCATAGCTGGTTTGGTTCAACGATGTGGAACCGTCCAATTGTTGTCGCTCCGCTAGTAGGGTTAGCTTTAGGAGACTTAGATACGGGAATTAAGCTTGGCGCAACATTAGAGTTGGTATTTATGGGTGCATTTCCTGTTGGCGCAAGTAATCCACCAGATTTTGTTTCAGGAACGATTATTGCAACAGCTTATGTAATTATGAGTGGGCAATCAATTTCTAGTGCGGTTGTTTTAGCTGTTCCAATCGCTACATTAGTACTTTTAATCGATAATCTTCAGATGACATTTTTACTTACAGGCGCTAGCCATTTAGCTGATAAGGAAGCAAAACGAGGCAATATTCAAGGGGTAGAGCGAATTCAACTAATTGCAGGAGTTGGCAATAAAGTTTTGTTAGCTCTAATTGTGGCATTAGGCTTTTACTTAGGCGTGCCGTTTATTGAAAAGGTATTGTCTTATGTCCCAGACTTTATTACGCATGGATTAGATATTGCGGCAGGTATTATTCCAGCAATTGGTTTTGCGATGTTAGCAAGAATGATGGTAACAAAAAAGATGATTCCATTTCTATTATTAGGCTTTTTATTCGCTGCTTATTTAAAAATTTCAGTAGTGGGGATTGCTTTGTTTGGCATCGTGATTGTCCTACTATATATGAATATGAGTGATGGTCAAACAAGGGAGGCTGTTGTCGATGACAATGAATTCTAAAAACACAAAATCTGTCATTACTAAAAAAGATTTTTGGTCTGTATTTTTTCGCTCTTTAACGTTAGATGCATCATGGAATTATGAGCGGATGCAAAATTTAGCTTATGCTTATGCAATGGCTCCAATTATACGTAGGTTGTATAAAAATAATGAAGAGAAGAAAGCGGCCTTAGAACGACATTTAGAGTTTATGTCTGTCACCCCGCATATCTCTACCTTATTATTAGGAATTTCTGGAGCAATGGAAGAAGAAAATGCTAAAAATCATGAATTTAACTCAGCTAGTATTAATGCAGTGAAAACTAGTTTAATGGGACCAATGTCTGGGATTGGGGATTCTTTCTTTTGGGGGACCTTAAAAGTTATCGCAACAGGTGTAGCTATTTCATTGTCTAAACAAGGAAATATTTTTGGTCCGATTGCCTTTTTACTGATTATCAATATTCCGCATTTTGCTTTACGGTATATCTGTTTGGATAAAGGGTTTAAATTAGGTGCTAAATTTTTTAGTGATGTTGAAGATAGCGGCGTAATCGAAAAAGTTACCACAGCTGCCTCTATTTTAGGGTTAATGGTTATTGGTGGGATGACGGCTTCTAATGTCGTGTTTGAGTTAACTGCCAAAGTTGGCTCTGGAAAAATCGCCACGCCATTACAAGAATATATCGACCAAATCATGTTAGGTTTTTTCCCGGCTTTATTCTTCTTAGTTATTTACTGGTTATTAGGGAAAAAAGTGAAAACAACGACACTTTTAGTTGGGGTTATTCTATTATCTATTTTTTTGGCAGCATTAGGGATTGCCTAAAATTCAATAATTGTAAGTGCAACTTTCCACTTTTTTTGTTACTATAGGACAGGAGAGAATTTAGCTATCCAGCCTATAGCTTTCAAATTTAGGAGGAACAGAAATGATTTTTGCATATAACAAAGAACACGTTGGCGATGTCTTACTTGTCATCGTTGCGGACGATCAAGGGGCGGAAAACCAAGTAAAACGTGTCGGCGATGTGGCACGTGTAAGTTTAGTTGAGGCGCCAGAAACAGTGGTAGCTTGGAATATTTTCAATGCTTCAGCGCTTCTAGGTGACATTAATGGCACCGGCCAAGTGACTTTAACAGACGAACAAATCGAAAAAGTCAATACAGCGATTAAAGATGCGGGATTTTCAGAAACCCTTGAAAAAGACGACACCCCTAAAATTGTGGTTGGCTTTGTCAAATCATGTAAAAAACACCCAGATTCAGATCATTTATCTATCACACAAACAGAAGTAGACAACGGCGAAATCTTACAAATTGTTTGTGGCGCACCGAACATCAAAGCAGGACAAAAAGTAGTTGTGGCCAAACCAGGCGCAATGATGCCTGATGGTTTAATGATTTGGCCAGGGGTTTTACGTGGTGAAGAAAGTTTTGGAATGATTTGTTCAGCAAAAGAATTACGTTTACCAAATGCACCAGCTAAAAAAGGAATCTTAGAATTGCCTTTTGATGCAGAAGTTGGTTCTGCATTTGCGGTAGGAGAATAAAAGAAAGAAACGACCTGTTGTTTGAACAACAGGTCGTTTCTTTCTTTTATTGATTGCTGCGATTATTTTGTTGTGTTAAAGCTGATTTATCAATGGTTAAATCGATAGTTGCTTTCATTTCTTTAGAACCACGATAATAAGTCACTTCCATTTTGTCGCCAACTTTTTTCTTGTAAAGCGCGCTTTGTAAATCTGTAGTAGAGCTTACGTCTTGGCCGTCAACTTTCGTGATAACATCGTATTTTTCCAATCCAGCCTTTTCAGCAGGGGTCGCTGCTTCAACACCACGAACCACTACGCCAGTTTTTACAGAAGTTGGAATTTTTAAAATTTGTTCTTGTTGTTGTGAAGAGATACCTGTTAAATCAGACATCGTAATCCCGAGAGCTGGCCGCGTCACTTTACCATCTTTTTCTAATTGGTTGATAATGTTGACTACGTCATTACTTGGAATGGCAAAGCCCATCCCTTCAACGCTCACTTGACTAGTTGATTGCACAATTTTTACTGAGTTAATTCCAATGACTTGTCCTTCAATATTGATTAGTGGACCACCAGAGTTTCCTGGATTGATGGCAGCATCGGTTTGAATAGCATTAATATTGATGGTTTCACCAGACTCGTTTTTATTGGTAATATTTCTATTCACAGAAGAGATGATTCCTTGTGTGACAGAGTTAGCATAATCAGAGCCTAGAGGGGAACCAATTGCAATAGCAGGCTCACCGACTGTGATTTTACTAGAATTTCCAAACTCAGCGACTTGATCAACTTTGTCGGAAGAAATTTTAATCACGGCTAAATCCGTGTAAGCATCGGTTCCGACTAATTCGCCTTTCACTTTGGTACCATCAGATAAAACAACTTCCAATCCTTGCGCTTTATCTACGACGTGGTTATTTGTCACGACATAAGCCGTTTTACCATCTTTCTTATAAATAACCCCACTACCTTCACTGGCTGCTTCTAAATCGTTACCATTGTTGCCGGAAGAGTCTTGAGTACCTTCATTCCCACCGAACAATCCCCCAAAAGGATCATCTGCCGAAGAATTGTTGCTAGCACTTTGCATATTAATGACAGAAACCACAGAATTTTGAACTTTTTTCACGGCTTTTGTGACATCGCTAGACACATTGTAACTTACATTGCTGACTTTTGTGTCGCCGTGATTAGTGGATGTCGTCGTCGCCGCATTATTTCCGCCGTTGGGTGTGGGAATAATCCCAGAATAAGCGCCTCCTAGAATAAGGGCGCCACCAAGTAAGCCGCCAGCTAAACCAATCCCAAATTTTTGCAATAAACTTTTTTTATCTGAATTAGGTGTAACATCTTTTCGTTGCATAAAATAACCTCCCAATAAGTGCATCTGAATTTTCTATATTAAGTATATCTGTTTCCTACTCCTTTAGTCTATCGAATAGCTTTGAATTTTTTATGAACAACTTAGGGAAAAATTACAGAAAAAATACGAATGAAAAAGTTATACACAGAAAAATGTGAACAAATCGGGAATAACTCTGTGTACAGTTTTCAGAAAAGTTATCCACAGAATGTGGATAATGTGGACAAATCAGTGGCGAATATGTGTTTGTATTGAAAAAGCTGTTAAATAAAGTAATTTTTTAGTTTGTTCTGTGGATAACTCTGTGTATATGTGTATAATTATGTGGAAACGTTGTGGAAAGTAGCCAAACTTCGTGCTAAAATAAGAAAGAAGAGAAAACGAGAAAGTAGTGGAATAGGTGAAAATTAAACTAGTAACAGTCGGAAAACTGAAAGAAAAATACCTGATTCAAGGCATTAATGAATATCTGAAACGTTTAAATAGCTATGCCAAGATGGAAATCATTGAAGTACCAGATGAAAAAGCCCCAGAAAAACTCAGTGACGCTGAAATGCTTCAAGTCAAAGAAAAAGAAGGCCAACGTATTTTGGGGAAAATTAATGACAACGAATACGTCTTTGTTTTAGCCATTAATGGCAAACAATTATCTAGTGAAGAATTTTCAAAAGAAATTGAACAATTAGGGATTAGTGGCAAAAGTAATCTAACCTTTGTCATTGGTGGCTCCTTAGGTCTCAGTGATTCAGTCCTTCAGCGAAGTAACCAACAAATTTCTTTTGGCCGCTTGACTTATCCACATCAGTTAATGCGTTTGGTATTAGTGGAACAAATTTATCGCGGTTTTCGGATTATGAAAGGGGAACCGTATCATAAATAGGAAATAGGCTGGTTGCTCAGTAAGTTCTATGAATCAAGTCATTGCTTGAAAAATATATGAAGTAAAATATCTTTAGTCTGTTTGTCTGATAGAAAATAAAAAAATTCAATCAAACTGGATTGAGAGAAACGTTACCGTTCAAACAATAAATAAAAATGAGAGGAATGGCAAAAAACAATGGTCATTCCTCTCGTTTTTTCAAAAAAATTGTCCAATTGTTGTGCCTCAGAAACAGGTTCAGCACCCATAATTATTATTTTAAAATGAGAAAAAATTAAGGGATTATCATAAAAATCAATATTTTTAACGTGAAAAGTTGAATAAGCTCTTTAATGAAGAAAACGCTATTGACAGTAACCAAAAATTACCTTAAAGTGAAAGCGTAAACATGTATAATATTTCATGTGACTAGGGAAAACTAGGCATGAAAAGTCTGTCTGAAGTAATTACTTTAGGTTGTCTTTTCATGCCTAATTTTTATATAGAATACTTAGTAGAGGAGGAAGTTGATTAAATTATCAGAAAAAAAGTGTTTGGAAAAGTCGGATTGGTTGCTTAAAAATAGAAAGATATGGGGAAAAATATGATTAAAAAAATAATAGTCGTTGTTGCTTTCATGCTTACAGGCTTCTCGCTAACTGCGATGAGTGCATCTGCAGAAGAAATAACTGATTTATTTTTACAAAAAGAAGTGACATATTCTGGTGTAGAAGGAGGAAAAATTGGAGAGAATTGGAAATACCCTCAATTTGTTGGCGAAAAAGCTGTCGATGGCGATGAAACAACACGCTGGTCCGCTGATAAGCAAGATGAACAATGGTTAATTGTTGATTTGGGTGAAGTAAAAAACATTGGCGAACTCGTTTTACAGTTGCATGCAGAAAGTCCTGTGTATGAAATCTTAGTTTCAACAGATGGTGAAAGCTATCAATCTATCTTTAAAGAAGAGAATGGGAAAGGTGGCCAACCTACTAAAAAATATATTGATGGCAATAATGTACAAGCACGTTTTGTAAAATATCAGCAGATGAAAATGTGGCAACACACAAATAAGCAATTTTACAGTTCAAGTATTATTTCGTTTGAAGCATATGAAAAAAAACGACTGCCAGAAGCGATTAAACTTTTAACAGAGAACCTGACTATTAGTGAAAAAAGAAAGCAACAGCTAGCCTTTGAAGTGTCACCAGCTGGAGTAGATATCACAGAGGATCAGATTGAGTGGTCGAGTAGTGATCCTACCATTGTGACGGTTGACCAAACGGGTAATTTAACAGCAGTTAAGAGTGGTGAAGCGAAGGTAACAGTCAAAATTAAAGGAACAGAAATTAGTGATACAATTCCTGTGACTGTTGTAGCAGAAAATAAACAATATGCGGAAATGCGAGCAAAATGGAAAATGCGATTGTTAGGTACAACGCAGTATGATAACGATGCAGATGTGCAACAGTATCGTGCCCAGATTGCTACGGAGAGTTTAGCATTATGGCAAACGCTTAATCAAGCAGCAGATCGTGAGTATCTGTGGGAACGAAAACCATCGGATACAGTGTCTGCTGATTACACGACTCAATTTACCAATATTAAAAAATTAGCGTTAGGCTACTATGAACCATCAAGTGAGCTTTTTGAAAAACCAGAAGTTTATGATGCGATTGTTAAAGGCATTGAATTTATGATTGATACAAAAAAATACAATGGAACGTATTACACAGGTAACTGGTGGGATTGGCAAATTGGTTCCGCGCAGCCGCTAACAGATACATTGATTTTATTACATGATGACCTATTGAATACAGATGCAGAAAAATTAAATAAATTTACTGCTCCGCTGATGCTGTATGCAAAAGATCCAAACATACAATGGCCAATTTATCGTGCAACAGGAGCTAACTTAACAGATATTTCAATCACCGTTTTAGGTACTGGACTTTTGTTAGAAGATAATCAACGCCTAGTACAAGTACAAGAAGCTGTTCCGTCCGTTTTAAAAAGTGTTTCCTCTGGTGATGGCTTATATCCTGATGGTTCCTTGATTCAACATGGTTATTTTCCGTACAACGGCAGTTACGGGAATGAGTTGCTAAAAGGGTTTGGACGAATTCAGACTATTTTACAAGGTTCCGACTGGGAGATGAATGACCCTAACATTAGTAATTTATTTAATGTTGTGGATAAAGGTTACTTACAATTGATGGTAAATGGAAAAATGCCATCGATGGTTTCTGGTAGAAGTATTTCCAGAGCGCCAGAAACGAATCCTTTTACTACAGAGTTTGAATCGGGTAAAGAAACAATAGCTAATTTAACCTTAATTGCAAAATTTGCACCAGAAAATTTAAGAAATGACATTTATACATCTATCCAAACGTGGCTTCAACAAAGTGGGTCATACTATCATTTCTTTAAAAAACCAAGAGATTTTGAAGCGTTAATTGACTTGAAAAATGTAGTGAATAGTGCGTCACCTGCCCAAGCGACACCAATGCAATCTTTAAATGTATATGGTTCGATGGATCGAGTCCTACAGAAAAATAACGAATATGCGGTGGGGATCAGTATGTATTCACAACGTGTCGGAAACTATGAATTTGGGAATACGGAAAATAAAAAAGGCTGGCATACAGCAGACGGCATGCTTTATTTATACAATCAAGACTTTGCTCAGTTTGATGAAGGATACTGGGCAACGATCGATCCATATCGATTACCAGGAACGACAGTTGACACAAGAGAATTGGCAAATGGTGCTTATACAGGGAAACGCAGTCCCCAGTCATGGGTAGGTGGCTCAAATAATGGACAGGTTGCCTCTATAGGAATGTTTTTAGATAAAAGTAATGAAGGAATGAACTTAGTTGCTAAAAAAATCTTGGTTCTTATTAGATGGTCAAATCATTAATTTGGGAAGTGGCATTACTGGTACGACAGATGCTTCGATTGAAACAATCCTCGATAATCGGATGATTCATCCACAGGAAGTGAAGCTTAACCAAGGTTCAGACAAAGATAATTCTTGGATTAGTTTAAGCGCAGCGAATCCATTGAATAACATTGGCTATGTTTTTCCTAATTCAATGAATACGCTTGATGTTCAAATAGAAGAACGCTCTGGTCGCTACGGAGATATTAACGAATACTTTGTTAATGATAAAACCTATACAAATACATTTGCTAAAATTAGTAAAAATTATGGCAAGACTGTTGAAAATGGTACTTACGAATATTTAACAGTGGTTGGGAAAACGAATGAAGAAATCGCAGCTCTTTCTAAAAACAAAGGCTATACTGTTCTAGAAAATACAGCAAACTTACAAGCCATTGAAGCAGGTAATTATGTCATGATGAATACATGGAATAATGACCAAGAAATTGCAGGACTGTATGCGTATGATCCAATGTCGGTTATTTCAGAAAAAATTGATAACGGTGTTTATCGCTTAACTCTTGCGAATCCTTTACAAAATAATGCATCCGTTTCTATTGAATTTGATAAGGGCATTCTTGAAGTAGTCGCAGCGGACCCAGAAATTTCTGTTGACCAAAATATTATCACTTTAAATAGTGCGGGGTTAAATGGCAGCTCGCGTTCAATCATTGTTAAAACAACTCCTGAAGTAACGAAAGAAGCGTTAGAAAAATTAATTCAGGAACAAAAAGAACACCAAGAAAAAGACTACACCGCAAGCAGCTGGAAAGTCTACAGCGAAGCATTGAAACAAGCACAAACTGTGGCAGATCAAACAACAGCAACGCAAGCAGAAGTAGACCAAGCAGAAACAGAGTTACGTTCGGCAGTGAAGCAATTGGTAAAAGTGCCAACTAAAGAAGTAGATAAAACCAACTTGTTGAAAATCATCAAAGAAAACGAGAAACACCAAGAAAAAGACTACACCGCAAGCAGCTGGAAAGTCTACAGCGAAGCATTGAAACAAGCACAAACTGTGGCAGATCAAACAACAGCGACACAAGCAGAAGTAGACCAAGCAGAAGCAAAACTACGTTCGGCGGTGAAGCAATTGGTAAAAGTGCCAACTAAAGAAGTAGATAAAACCAACTTGTTGAAAATCATCAAAGAAAACGAGAAACACCAAGAAAAAGACTACACCGCAAGCAGCTGGAAAGTCTACAGCGAAGCATTGAAACAAGCACAAACTGTGGCAGATCAAACAACAGCAACGCAAGCAGAAGTAGACCAAGCAGAAACAGAGTTACGTTCGGCAGTGAAGCAATTGGTAAAAGTGCCAACTAAAGAAGTAGATAAAACCAACTTGTTGAAAATCATCAAAGAAAACGAGAAACACCAAGAAAAAGACTACACCGCAAGCAGTTGGAAAGTCTACAGTGAAGCATTGAAGCAAGCGCAAACTGTGGCAGATCAAACAACAGCAACGCAAGCAGAAGTAGACCAAGCAGAAGCAAAACTACGTTCGGCAGTGAAGCGATTAACATTGAAAAATAGTGGGGAAAATAAAAAGGAGCAAAAAAATGGGGGGAATAATGGACACTTAAATACTAGTACAGGAGTTGATCAAACTGGTACGAAACAAGTTAAGCCATCAAGCCAAGGTGGTTTCAGAAAAGCTAGCCAATTTTTACCGAGCACAGGAGAAAAGAAATCGATCGCGCTTGTGATTATTGGTCTTCTAGTTATCGCCAGTGGGTGTCTTTTAGTTTTTCGTAAAAGTAAATCGAAGAAGTAAAAAATTACGGATTCACTAAAAACATAATAAAAAAGCAGACTTCCATACAAGAAGTCTGCTTTTTCATTAATTACTCCGCTTCTGCATTTTGCAAGTCAGCGACATCAGTCAGATAAGTGGCTTCATCCAACAAATCTTCCGAATGTGCGACATAAATCGCAGTGGCGCTATCACCAACCACGTTTAGGCTAGTAACGAGCATTTCGATTGGACGATTAATGGCTAAAATCAATGAATACGTCGCAATCGCAATCTCATTGTTATAGTTTAAACCAGTTAAAATAGTGAAAAGGATAATCCCGCCAGCGCCAGGTGCCGCCGGTGTACCAATGGATGACATTAAAGCTAAAATGGCAATCAAGGCAATATTAGCTGGTGTCACTTCATAACCAGCTACGCCCGCCACAAAAATAGCCGCAATTACTTGCATAATCGCTGTGCCGTTCATATTGATAGTCATTCCTAACGGCAAGACAAAGGCGGCAACATCGCTGTCGACACCTAACTCTTCAACCGTTGTTTTTGTATTTAACGGTAAAGTGGCTGCCGAAGAAGAAGTAGAAAATCCAAAGACCACAACTTTCATAATCTTTTTAATAAAAGGAACAGGATTTAATTTTGTCGCAAATAAGATAAATAATGGGTAACCGATCATCAAAAAGGCTAAGAGCGTCGCTGTCGTGGTTACGACGTAGACTAACGCTGGTTTTAAATAATCAATCCCGTAAGAAGCAAACGTCCGAACTAACAACATAAAGACGGCAATAGGAGCAAATTTAGTAATTACAAAGGTTAAAAATAACGTGACCATCGCATTGACTTCTTCAATTAATTTTTTGAAAACACGAATTTTATCCCCTAATGCATTAATACATAAACCAGTAATCACTGCCAACACAACAACGGCTAAAATTGCACCATTGTCGCTAAATGCAGAACCGATATTTTTCGTGACAGCATTGACAATCACCATTAATGGGTTGCCGCTCGTACTTACTTCGACAGGAGCTAGCGTTTCAGATAACGACACATTAAAAGCGCCAGTTAAATATACGCTATAGCCCACAATTCCAGCCGTTAATAGAGCAATCAGTGACATCGATAAAAAGCCAAAAATTGTTTTATAAGAAATTCGTCCTAATTTTTGCGTATCGGTAATATGACAAATGGCTAAAGTAATTGAAGTAAAGACCATCGGCACAATCACTAATTGTAGGCCGTTGATAAATAGTTGACCAATAATATAGAAAAGCCCAATCGCAGATTGTCCTTTTTCAGGATCTGAAATATCTTGGAAAAGAATCTGATTGATTGTCTGCCACACAGCGCCTTGATTGCTGCGAATAAGGTGCTCTCTTAAAAATAAAAAGCCGAGCCCAACGATTAATCCTCCCACCAATGAAATCACCATTTTTTTGGTAAATGAGATACCTTTCACTTCACGTTTTTTCTTTTCCACTTTGTTGCCTCCCAAATAAATTGATTAAGCACCGCGCAAAAAAAGCCTTACACACAAAAAAAGGGCAAGACATCTCGTATCATTCACTATACAAAAATACAGAATTTTACAGAACTTTGCCTTGTTAGCCTCTCGGACTATCTTAAAGGTACTTTTCCACATACTAAGGGAAACTACGAGAATTGTCAATTCTTTTTTACTTAGGGGGGTGTTATTTTTGAAGAAAGAAAGTGATCTTTACCCTTTCCGCAGATACCGCAGCCAAAAAAGAACTACAACGGATTCTTTTGCAGTATAATAGAAAATAGAAACGAAAGAACAGGCACCAACACAAAGGAGGTATTTTTATGAAAGTCACTCAACTTTCTAGTGAAACCCTTGACCGAGCGCACGAACGTTTTGAAGAAACACTTGCGCAAATGACCGTTGCCGAAGCAAACACGATGCCCGCACCATTAATCAAGTCTGTTACTTGGCTGATGTGGCACACAGCCAGAGAATTAGACCTACAAATTTCCGCACTTAATCATAGTGATCCGTTATGGCTTAGTCAACACTGGACAGAAAAATTTGCCTTGGATTTGCCAGATGAAACAGAAGACTGGCATCACACACCAGAGGAAGCGGCGAAAGTCGTGGTGGCAGAAAAGCAATTGCTTAGTGACTATTTGGCTGCCAGTGTGGCACTTACCAAAAGCTATTTAGACCAAATCAAAGAAGAACAATTGTCAGACGTGATTGATAAAAATTGGACCCCGCCGGTGACTAGACAAGTCCGTTTAGTTTCAGCGATTGATGATGCAGTGATGCATTCTGGGCAAGCCGTTTATACACGAAGATTAGTCATTGGAAAATGATAAATAAGCAAAAACAAAAATGCTTCTGCTTAAGCAGGAGCATTTTTTATTGAGAGAAAAATACATAAAAATAATGAACGAAGAACTGTCCACTTTTTCCCTAGTTGAAACGTTGTATAAGTGAAAGGAGAAATCAGATGAAAAAGGAGGCAAATTTTGACGAAGTACTATTTTCTTTGGGGCAAGAAGTCATCCAAGTCTTGATTCGCCGAGGAGCAAGTCTTGAAGATGCACAAGATGCAGTGTCGCAAACGTATACAACGATTTTTTCAATATTACCTGAAATTACATCAGAAAATCTACGCCCGTGGTTTTTCCGAGTAACATTTAATTACTACATTACGATGTATCGAAAAAAGAAACGAGAACGCACTTTTGTGGCAAACAGCCATCCTGTGCAATCAATAGAAAAAATGGAAGGGCAAGAGTTATTATTATTGATCGATTCCTTAAAAGATGAGGAACAAGAACTAGTACTTTTGAAATATTATTATCAATTATCGTATGCCGAGATTGCGTTGATTTTAGAATTATCTGTTGAAAATGTTCGCAAAAAATTGTATCGCACACGTCAAAAATTAAAAAAAGAACTGGAGGAATAGAAGTGGATTTAAAAAAAAGTATTCGTAAAGCGAAAAGAAAACAATTTATCGTGATTGGTGCCATAACCGTTGTTAGTTTTGCCGTATTGTTTGTCGGTTTTTTTGTGGGAATGGATAAACTTTCGACGAAAAACTATCATACCCTACTAGAAGTAATTAATGATCAAGAAATGATTGCTTCACCAAACACTCAATTAGATTCCCAAGTAATTGCTAATAGTTCGCCTTTTGGGGGCGAAGTTGTGACCAATCGTTCAAAAAATATTGATGGTTACACGGTGGAGTGGAGTAATTTACGTAGCAGATATAGCTTTTTCAGAAATTCGATTGACTGGAATGAAGTCTATCCTGGTAGCTATTATTCTTCTAAGAATTTTTATGAATACAACCGACAAACCAAGCAGAAAGTAGCATCTTTTTATAACCCAGCGATTACCAATTACTATGGTGGTATCAAAAACGAATTAAGTGAATTAGATAAAATGGAAAACCAAGTAGCGGAAGTGGCGATTTCTTTTGATAAACCTTATCCATATGAAGAAGTCCGCAAAATGTTACCGAGCAATGTCAACTTAGTTTGGCTCTATGTTTACTCCGAAACGGTTAATGAAGCAGAAGGTCCTTCTGGTACGCTGCCTTATGGTTTTCAATTAAGCATGGACGATCAAAACGAAATATTTGATCCTGAAAACGACAAGCAACACTTTTTTGAAACCTTAGAAAAATCCCCGTTGTTTGCTGACAATCAAGAAGGCCAAAAGTTTATCCAACAAAATAAAAATAAAAAAGTCGAAAAATTACCTATTTGGGGAGTCATGCTCACCGGACAAACCAAAAATTTCAAAGCCTTACAAAATGAACCTTTTGTTCGTGGGGCTTCAATTGGCGTGACCGCACCTATCGTTCCTTATATTCAGCCAGAGAAATAAACATTCTTCCAAACTCTAAGCCTTACGACTGATTTTGCTTCAACGATATTGTCAGTAAAAATAGAAAACGTTATAATAGAATGGATCACAGGAAGTGCTTCTACAATGCGTGGGAGCACTTTTTTTACTTATCTATGAGGAGGGCAAGTGAATGTTTTTTAATTTTATTGGGTTAACGTTATTTTTTGGTATCGGGATCTTAGTTGCGAATGGCGCCAAAATTGTAGCGAATAAAGGGAAAAAGAGTAAGGGGACCATTCTATTAATGGTGATGGAATTGCTCTTGTTAGGTATCTTTTTATTTGTGACTTTGCCAAGTAAAAATCTTTCAACCGTGTTATGGATTAATCTGATTGGCGCAGTGATTGCTAGTGGGGTGTTATTAAGTACACGCTTAGCTAGTAAAGTCGAAGTTCCTGGTATCCAAAAGGGCCGCAAAGAAGTAGGGAAGAATACCAACAAAACGGCTAACAAAGACTGGTCTGGCAAGATTTTGGGTGTTGCCGTTTTGGCAATGATTTTGTTGACTATTGTCAGTAGTATTACCAGAATCTCTTCTATTGATGAAATTTATCAAACGATTCCTTTAAAAACGGAAGAAAAAGCTGAAGTTTTAACTTCGGCGAAAGAAACACCCATTGCGATTGCACCACAAACGGCGAAACGAAAAATGTTACAGAAATTTTCTGTCATTCCCAATTCCAATATGTTTACTTTGGATGGTATAACGGCACAAGTTGTCAATGGCGAGTATGTTTATGTAGCAACAGTCGAATTTAATGGCTTCTTTAAATGGCTAAAACTGGGGGAAGTACCTGGCTATTTCATCATTAGTGCGACAGATATCAACGCACAGCCAGAATTTGTAGAAAAACCAATTGTTTATACTCCTTCAGCTTACTTTGGCAAAGATGCCGCACGAAAAATTTACTCCGCTTATCCAGGTTATGCAGCAACGGGCACAATCAATTTAGAGCTGGACGACCAAGGGAATCCTTACTATATTCAAACGCTTTACAAAGAGTATGGGGTTTCTGGTCGCATGCACTATAATGAATTTAAAACGGCAGTATTGAATGCTACAACAGGAGAAGTTAACGTTTATGACAGTCAAAAAGCCCCAAGTTTCGTTGATGCGCCGATTACTAGCTCAGCGGCGAATAGCTTAAATGAATTCTTTGGTCGTTACAGTCAAGGCTGGTGGAACCAGACAATGTTTGGTGCCAAAAAAGATGTCAAAATTCCAACTGAAAATGGTATTTATGCATCAGGACAAATTACGCCGATGATGAACAAGGAAGGGAACCAGTTGCTTTATTTTACGGACTTTACAAGTAGTGAAAAAAGACCAAGATTCCGCTTTAGGTTATTCCTTAATCAATGCCCGAACAGGCCAAGTTACGTATTATCGTGATACTAAAGTCGGCATTATGGATAGTGATGGCGCCATTTCTATCGCTTCAAAAATTTATCCAGAAAAGAAATGGAAAGCTAGTATGCCAGTCCTTTATAACATTGATGGCGTGCCAACGTGGATTGTTTCGTTAATGGACAGTAAAGGGATTTTCAAAAAATATGTCTATATAAACGCCGTAGATAATGATATTGTAATTGATGCAGACACGGCACAAGGCGCATTAGACGCTTATCGAATTGAGTTAGTAACAAAAGGAAGCAACAATGAAAATACAGACAAAGCCAACTTGAAAACGATGCAAGGTAAAGTAGCTCGTGTCTCAGTAGTAGCTGGGGAAGCGCAAACGGTAGTTTCATTTTTACTAGAAGATGAAAAAACCATTTTTAGCGTAACGACTAATAACAGTCCGCTGGCGCTATTCTTAAAAGAGGGCGACCAAGTGACATTTAAAGCCGTAGTGACTGAAAATGCTAAAGCAGCGAATGTTGAAGAATTGAAAATTGCAGGACTAAACTAAATAAAACACCTCTTTTCTATAGAAAAGAGGTGTTTTATTCTTGGAAAAGAAGAAAAATCCACTTATTTCTGCTATGATAAGAGAGAAAAAGAATACGAAGGAGCTTCGCCCATGCGCAACATAAAATTAACCATTGAATATGATGGTAAAAGATACTCAGGTTGGCAACGACTAGGCAATTCAGAGAAAACGATTCAAGGGAAAATTGAAAGTATTTTAACACAAATGACGGGTGAACCGATTGAAATTATTGGCTCAGGCAGAACGGATGCCGGCACACATGCACGTGGTCAAGTAGCGAATTTTAAAACGACTAGTTCACTAACAACAACCGAAATGTTATCCTTTTTAAATCGATATTTACCTGGCGATATTGTTGTTAAAGAAGTTACAGAAATGCCTGAACGTTTTCATGCACGGTATAACGCCACAGGCAAACAATACAGCTACTATGTTTGGAATAGCCCAATTCCTAATGCCTTTGAACGGTATCATAGTTTTCACTTTCCCAAAGCGTTGGATCAAGAAAAAATGGAACAAGCTTGCCAAAAATTAATAGGGACCCATGATTTTATTGGTTTTTCAGCATTGAAAAAAACCAAAAAATCGACTACTCGAACGATTGAAAAGATTACGATTGAAAGAAACGGCGAAATGTTACAGTTCACTTTTGTGGGCAATGGTTTCTTGCATAAAATGGTCCGCATCCTCGTTGGGACACTTTTAGAAATTGGTGCAGGCACCAAAGAATTAGCGATAATTGATGAATTGTTCGCAACAAAAGTCCGAGAAGGCGCAGGTGAAACGGCTCCTGCACAAGGGTTGTTTTTAGATGAAGTGTATTATAAATAACAAAAAAATAAATTTTCTTTAACCACACCAATTAAAAAGTTGAACTTCATCTAAAAAGTGCTAACGTTAAGAAGAGATTAACAATAGAAAGAGGTCATTTTTTTGCTATCTTTACTTATTTCTGTCAAAAAATTATTTTCATCTTTTTTAGGTATCTTAAAAAAAGAAGACACTCGTGCCTTGTTCTTTTTACTGGCAACCACGTTGTTGAGTGGGACTATTTTTTATTCAACAGTGGAAAAATTGTCGCCATTAGATTCGTTATATTTAAGTTTCATGACGTTAACCACGATTGGTTATGGAGATGTGCATCCAGTTACTGACTTGGGAAAAATTTTCACCATGATTTATGCTACAGTAGGCTTGGGGATTATGGCTATGTTTATTTCGGTCGTAGCAAAATCCTACTTGTATTCTAAACAAAGTCATCACCACCATCACCATAAAAACAAAGAACATTCAGCGGAAAAGTCTTCAGAAAAATAGACGAAATTGATGAGTTGACCAAGTGTTTCTCGAAAAATGAAAGTTTTTTGAGAAACACTCTTTTTTTATCTTAATAATTATGGTAGTATGTCCCAAACTGTATTTTATTTTAAAGGAGCGTGAAGTGAATGGTCAAAGCGATTCGGAAATTATCGTTAATTCAAAAAATCATGATAGGGATTGTGATTGGAACCACCTTGGGTTTCTTGGTGCCAGAATGGACCTTCATCAGCGTTCTTGGTGAATTGTTTGTGGGCGCCTTAAAAGCAATTGCGCCGATTTTAGTTTTTGTCTTAATTATTGCGTCGCTAGCCCAACAAAAGGCTGGGGCGAAAACATATGTTGGATCAATTTTAGTTGTGTATCTGTTAGCGACATTTTTGGCAGCTGTTGTTGCCGTGACGGCAAGCTATCTGTTTCCCGTTAAGATTGTCTTGGAGGCGGCGCAGGAAGCGCAAGCAGCCCCAACGCAACTTAGTGATGTTTTAAGCAATGTGTTAACAAGCGTTGTCCAAAATCCGATTCAAGCGATGATTGAAGGCAATTATTTATCTGTTTTATTTTGGTCCTCATTAATCGGTATTGGGTTACGCCAAAGTTCGGTCGCTACCAAGGATGTGATTGCCAATCTTTCAACAGGGATTACCACGGTCGTTCAAATGATTATCGGCATTGCGCCAATTGGAATTCTAGGTTTGGTGTTTCATTCGGTGGCAACAACAGGCATTGCAGGGTTAGCCAAGTATGGTCAGTTACTATTATTGTTAATTGGTACGATGGCCGTGGTTGCTTTAGTCGTTTATCCAGCGATTGTTTTTTGGAATATTCGGCAAAATCCGTATCCGTTAGTCTTTTTTGTATTAAAGGAAAGTGCGATTCCCGCATTCTTTACACGCAGTTCTGCGGCCAATATTCCCATTAATATGGAATTGGCGAAAGCAATGGATTTAAATGAAGAATCTTATGCGGTCTCTATTCCGCTAGGCGCAACGATTAATATGGGCGGCGCAGCCATTACGATTACTATTATGACATTGGCGGCAGTCCACACATTAGGCATGTCCGTACCAATCTATTTAGCATTATTGTTGAGCATCATCGCTGCTGTTTCTGCTTGTGGGGCTTCAGGAATTGCTGGTGGTTCCTTGTTGTTAATTCCGCTTGCATGTAGTTTGTTTGGCATTTCCAATGACATTGCCATGCAAGTCGTCGGCGTTGGCTTTATCGTCGGCGTAGTCCAAGATTCCATTGAAACAGCGTTGAACTCTTCTAGTGACTTGTTGTTTACCACCTCAGTTGAGTTAGCAGACCGACGTAAAAATGGTGAAATTATTGATGTTAAAGCGTTAATTGGCAAAAGTCAATTGGTGGTCGAACAAGAAAATATTTAAAAGAAAGGAACAACCCGCTAAAATGCGGGTTGTTCCTTTCTTTAATAATCTTGGCCCCATTTTTTTCAGGGGCCACTGAAATTATCGACCATTTTGTGAAGAAAATCCTCTCTATAATAAAGGTATCAAGTAAATAGGAGGTACACGAAATGAAATGGTATCAACTTTCCTCAACAAAAGTAATCGAGCAGACTAAGACGAAGCAAACGGGTCTTTCTAGCGAAGAACGTCAGCAACGTTTACAAACGAATGGTCCAAATAAAATTGAAGAAAAACAACAACTGAAAACGTGGCAAAAGCTAGCCAAACATTTTACAGATTTACTAATGGTGGTCTTACTCGCTGCCGCAATTCTAAAATTTGCCACAGGCGAAGTGGTCGAAGGAAGTATCATTTTTCTAGTGGTGCTTGTCAATGGCTTTGTCGGTTATTGGCAAGAGCGTAAAGCAGAAGAATCATTAGACGGATTAAAACAGATGATGGGCCAAGAGGCAGTCGTTCTAATTGATGGACAAAAAACAACCGTTTCTTCTGAAACATTGGTTCTGGGAGATGTAGTCACGTTACAAGCTGGCGATGTAGTTCCAGCAGATTTGCGCTTATTTGATGTTCATAATCTGATGATTGAAGAATCAATTTTGACAGGCGAATCAGAAGCCGTGGAGAAAATTACCGGTTCCTTGAATGAGGAATTGCCAACAGGCGATCAAAAGAATTTGGCTTTTTCAGGAACTCTTGTCCAAGCGGGCTCAGCCTTGGGCGTTGTAGTAGAAACAGGAGATTCCACTGAAGTTGGAAAAATTAATCACGCGTTGCAGTCAGTAGATCAAAAAACAACGCCGCTCGTGCGGAAAATGCACCAATTAAACAAGCAAATTTTCCAAGGGATTATGGTCTTGATCGTGTTTCTGATTTTCTTTACCACTTTTCGTCATGGCATGGAATGGAGCCTCTTATTTTCTGCGATGATTGCATTAATTGTAGCAATGATTCCAGAAGGCTTACCTGCTGTGTTAACGATGATTTTATCGATGGGTGTTCATGAGATGGCTAGAGAAAATGCGATTATTAAAGGCATGCCTTCCGTTGAAACATTAGGCTCAATGACAGTTATCTGTTCAGATAAAACAGGAACGCTAACTAAAAATGAAATGACGGTAATGGATGTAGTGACTGAAGAAATGACCATTGTCAAAGAGATTATGGCCAACTGTCAAGAATTGAAATTACAAGACCAACAAAAAATCGCCGACTTGCAGGGGAATCCTACCGAGTTATCTTTGCTACAATATGTTGATCAGGATCAACTGTCTTTACGCCCTGTAGAAAAGAAAATTCCGTTTAGTTCAAGTTATAAATACATGGCCACTCGCCATCCGCAAGCAGAAGGTTCAATTATTTATGTCAAAGGTGCGCCAGAAGTATTGTTACAACTTTCTACGTTATCTGATAATCAAAAAGGTGCTTGGCAAGCACAAGCTGCGCAATTAGCGCAAAAAGGACAACGGGTATTAGGTTTCGCTTATAAGACAGTTACGTCACAACAGGAACTGACACATGAAACATTGTCAGGATTGACGTTTGCTGGACTGGCAGGCATCATCGATCCGCCAAAAGAAAGTGCCATTCAAGCCGTCAAAGAATCTCAAGAAGCAGGTATTTCCGTCAAAATGATTACCGGAGACCATAAAGATACAGCGCAAGCCATTGGCGAGCAAGTTGGTTTAAAGCATACGAAAAAAGTCCTTGAAGGATTAGAAATTGATGCTATGTCAGATGAAGAATTAGCTCAGCACGTTCAAAAAGTCGATGTATTTGCACGAACGACGCCAGAACATAAATTACGAATTGTCACGGCTTTACAAAACAATGGTGAAATTGTCGGGATGACCGGCGATGGCGTGAACGATGCGCCAGCACTAAAGAAAGCTGATGTCGGAATTGCCATGGGAATTAAAGGAAGTGAAGTAACCAAACAAGCCGCAGATATGGTTTTGGCAGATGATAATTTCCATACGATTGCTAAAGCCGTGAAAGAAGGACGCCGCATTTTTGATAACTTGAAAAAAGACGATTACCTTCTTCTTGCCAACCTCTTTAGCACAAGGTTTAATTGTTGTCTGGGCGCTTTTAATGAATCATCCTCTACCGCTGACACCTGTCCAGATATTATGGGTAAACATGGTAACTACGATTACTTTGTCTTATGCATTAGGTTTTGAAAAAGCGAGTGCTGATACCATGAAACGACCACCAAGAGATGTCAATGAAGGCATTTTAACAAAGTACAGTATTTTTAGAATCGTCTATGTGTCGGTACTCATTATGGTACCAGGTTACCTCATGGCGTTACAATTTGAGGGCCAAGCCTTACAGCAAACGTTCCTCTTACAAAGTATCGTCTTAGCGCAAGCAGCGTATATGATCAACTGTCGTAAGTTGGTTGATCCGTCGTTAAGCACAGGCTTTTTCCAAAATAAAGTGTTGTTTGCTTCATTAGGAATCCTCTTTTTACTACAAGCGCTAGTAGTTTACTGGCCAGTAGCGCAGCAATTAATTGGCACAACTTCTTTAAATGGCCTTCAATTAGCAATGATTTTCGTCCATGTTGTGAGTCTGTTTTTCCTTGTTGAAGGGGAAAAATATATAACCAAACGATTCATGACGAAAGAAAGCCAAAAAACTAGCGAATGTCCTCGCTAGTTCCTTTAAAAATAAGAATGAAGAGTGAGCTCTGCTAGTCGGCGGAGTTCATTTTTTGTTGGAATTAAAGAGAGATAAAAGACAGGAAGATCAAGATGATCCAAGGGAAAATTGGAAATGATTATGTCGGCTTCATTTAACGTCAACTGGCTTAGTTCCACATATTCAATAGCTTGTAATTTCACACGAGTACCTAAATAAGCAGCTAATTCTTGTTGTAAAAAAGCTTTCCAAGCAGGTTCCCCTTGAAAGAGGAAATAGGCAGTCATCGTTTGCGCCTGAATGGAATAAATGGCTTGTTTTTCTAACAAAGAAGCCAAACTAAGAAAATAAGTCGGTTCTTCAATCGTGGTGTAGCGAGATAAAATCTCCAAAAGTTCTTGGTTGCTCTTTGATAACGCAAGGTCCTCCGCGGCTTGTTCGGTCATTAATTCTTGATATTCCAATTGAAATTGCTCAGAAAGTGTTGGGGACTCGGTATATTTAATGAATAACAATAACAGATTATCCAATAAATTTGTTTGGATTAAATCAGGCCGGGCTTCTTCAGTGGACAAATTAGTGACAAACTGCTGTAATGATTTTCGCAGCTGACTGTAATGAGTGTGGAGCGCAGAAGCCAACGTTTCGCCATAGACATTATCGTAATTCCAGCTTTCTAAGAAACAAAAGAAGGCGAAAAAACTTTCTTCTCCTTGCAAATAGATACCTTCAGAAGCATAAAGCTTTGCCAAGGACGGTTGATAAAGTTGAAACAAGACATCTTTTGAGTCAAAAGAAAATTGACTCACTCGGCAATTGGCTTTGTTGCGAATCGTGTTAATAAAAAACCAACAAGCGCCAAAAATTTCTTCCGTTTCCACCGTCAACTCACTACTGTAAACTTGTTTCAAAAATTGGAAATAATGCTCCTCATGAATCGAATAATCGTCAAAAAAATAATTATTATGAGTAAAAGGCACCAACAAACGATGATAAAAAATCCGAATATTGCTTTCTGCCCCGATTAGCTGAATGGTCATCGTGGTTAGTTGAATCGTTAAATGAAAATCACGTAAGGCCTGATTCATTTTTTTGATATGTCGCTTCAAAGTTTCATAAGAAACACCACTAGTGCTCAAAAAAGAAGTTGTCACTAACTCTTTCGTAAATAGTAGCTCTTTTAATAGCTGAATACTAATGGATTGAGGTAAAAATAATGACCAAAGCTCATTGGTTTGCGCATTCCCCTGATTGCGTAACCGAATACCACTGCTATCGGTTTCAATGGACCAGTCGGCGGGTAATTGACTGCGAATATACTGTAAATCCGAAAAAACGGTTCGCTCTGTCGTTTGGATTTGCGCGGCTAAACGCTTGGCTGTCAGCTGGGGAACATTTAACAACTGTTCCAACAAACGAATTTGCCGAAGCAAATCTTTTTCCGTTATCACACGTTTTAACATGGAGTACATGGCAAAACCTCCTTTTGCTTAAGAATACGGATAAAAAGGGGATTGGTCAATTAAAAAAAGAAGCGAATCGTCATTCGCTTCTTTTTATTCACTATACAAAAATATCAAATGTATGCAAAACGGCTGACAATAAAATGGTTACAACAGCCATTCCTGATACAAAGCCGACAGCACCAGGAACAAACGGAGGTAATCGTTTAGCAATATAGTTACCGACAGGAGCCGCACTGATTCCTGCTAAAACGGCGATGGCCAGAGAAAGCCAAAAGCCACCACCCGTCATTAAAATCACACCAGGAACAATACTGACCAGTGGCATAAACGTTGGATACCAACCTTCTTCAGCGAAATGTTTTCGATAAAGAAAAACACCAACAGCCGAAGCAATCATTTGTCTCATTAAAATGTCAGGAACCAAGCCAGAACCATTTGTAATATGATTAATATTGACAAACCAATCTGTTAAAACGCCTAGAATTACCAAACCTCCAACTAACTCATTTCCATAAAACCAAGCTTCGGAGAAGTCAGCAAAAGTGCGTCGTATTGACCATTGAAAGGTTTGCGTATTTTCAATTTTAGGTTGTTTTTGCCGCTTCTGAGCGATTGGTGCAACAGAAGGAACCATCCAAGGAAGTTGATGACAGATGGCTGAAACAATCCAGCCAACAAAAGCCATTGTGGTAACGTTGGAAACTGTCCCAGGTACATTTAAAAGGGGCATCAATTGCGCATTCAGCCAATTGGCAAACGGAAAGGTGAAAAGCGCACTCAACAGAGAAATCGTTCCTAATTTTTTCCAGCCAGGACCATAAACGAGCGTTAAAGCTGGCGGCGTGCCGACAACCACAATAAACGTTGGTAACCACAACACTTCTTTTGTAAAAAAGCGTGTAAAATCAAAAACATAAATAGTTAAAAAGAGGGAAAGTAGCTGAGAAGCAAGTACCCAAGGCCAAGCACCAGAACCACCAGCAATTGCAAATCCCTGCCATTTTGAATTTTTCCGATAAAGTTGCCAAGCAATCAGACCGCCGATTAGTAAGAAAAGCGTTGTAAAAAGTCCACCGTAAAATTCCCCTTCCGTGAAGTTCATAACAAAATAGATAAATTTGTAAAATCCCTGCTGATTCACTTTGGTAACTACGTCATTGTAAGGAAAAAAGTTAGACACATGTCGAAAGTCATTCATGATCCAATACAGGAACATTCCCAAAAAGATTTTTACAACAAGAGCTAAAACGGCTTCGTAATTGATCAATTTATTTTTCATATGATCGCTCCAAAAAAATGACATTTTACTAAGTTTTTGAAATTAGTTTATTGTAGCTACTAAAGCTTTTAATGCCTCGTTAAAGACATTCGCTGGCGGATTAGTCAATCCAGCGCCAATCATACCAATCCCTGGTTCTTTATGAGCAATAGCAGTATTAATGACAGGCAGCATCCCTGTTTCTAAGACTTTTAAGACATCGATGCCTGTAGGAATCCCCATAAAATCTAAAACAGGAATCGTGACATTGGGATTTTCTTTCGTAGTAATTTCCAGCATTTCTTTTGAATAATTCAATGCTTCTGCCACTGTTCCGCCAACTAATGGGACAATTGCTGGTGCAGCTGCCATAGCAAATCCGCCAACACCATACGTTTCTGTAATAGCACTATCGCCCATATCCAAACCAGCATCTTCTTGTGTGTAACCAGCAAACATCGGACCAATCACCCGTTGGGCAGGCCCCGTAAACCAGTGATTTCCACCAATCCCACTGACACGAATTCCAAATTCGACCCCATTGCGACACATGGTGGTGACAATTGTACTATTCTCCACATTATGACCAGCATCTAACGCACATTTAGCGGCACCCATCCAAGTCGGACCAGAAAAATAGTCAGAACTGCCAAGAAATTCAAATACTTCTTTTAATTGTTCACGAGAAAAATCAGTTTGAACCATGTAAGGTGTTAATGCTTGGACTAACAACGTACTTCCGGCTACATTGCGATTATGGCACTCATCGCCCATATGCAAGGCTTGCGAAAGCATTAAGCGTAAATCAATGCCTTCTGGACAAAAAGTCATGGCATCATGAAGTAATGGACCTAAAACATCGCGCATCCAAATCAGGCGATCCACGACGGATTGATCATTTGCACCAAATCGTAAAACTTTCGCCAATTGTTCACTTAAATTAGTAAAAGCCGTGTTGCCGTACGTTTCATTTTTGATAATATGAACGTACATATTCGGAGAAGTCACGCCAGCCATGGAACCAACGGCATCATGTTCATGACAAGGAGAAAACGTAATCGCGCCAGAACGAGCAACCCGATCGGCATCAGCTAGATCTTTTGCTAATCCTTCAAAAACAAGCGCTCCTTGAACGGCACCTTTCATCGGTCCGCACATATTTTCATAAGTAATGGGTGGCCCAGCATGTAAAATGGTCGTTTCAGTCATATCGGGCATGACATTAATTGCTTTATCAAATCCTACTAAAATAGGTTTTGATTGAATAATGCGGGTAACCGCTTCTTCGTTGGCTTGTTGGATTTTTTCATAAAGTGTTGGATTTTTTAACTGATCCAATAATTTTAATAGCTCTGGGTCGCCATTGGCTGGCGGTGCCCAATTTACTTGATGTGAAGGAATCCCTTGTTTTTTCATATCTTCATGAATAAAGTCAATGCCTACATTGATCGTATCTAAAGGCTGTTTAAAAAGATCATTTCTGCTCATGTTCGTTCGCTCCTTTTACAAAAGTTTTGGTGGCTTCGCAAAGTTGATGACTGCTGTCGACAACGAGAACCTCTAAATCTTCTAAAATTTTCCGCTGTTCATGAATATCTTGTGGATCTTCTTCGGTCCCTAAAACATAGCCAATAATGGCTAACTCACGACCATCTGCTTTCGCTATTGCTTTGGCTTCCTTTAACGCCTCCGCTAACACGCCAACGGGATTTTCGTGAGAACCATAACCTAATTCAAAATCTAACGCTAAAACCGCCACTTCAGGATCTTTGGCTTCTTGAAGAATGCGAGTAATCCGAGAAGTCGGATCGATCATTGGATGTGGGCGGCCTTCTGTGAAACGATCATCACCGAAATCAATCAATGTATGTGCTTGGCTGTGGTCAGGATTTGCTAATTGCCGTTCAGAAATTTTATGAATATTACTATAAACATCATCAGAGACTTCTGTTAAAGCATATAAAAGTTCATCACAAAGAGTGCCACCACAGAACAACCCACGAACAAATTTTTGAGAAGGGGCTTGTTGCTGTTGGATGGCTGTTAACGTTGCGCCTGTCGGATTTTGATAGAGGCTGGTTTCCGCTTCCTGTGTTTGACTAAATTGAATCACCTTTTGAACTGCATCCAGAGAAGAAGTAGCAAAAGTGACGTTGTCTATTTTTCGTTCCGTTTGTTCACTGCCGATAAAATAAATAACAACTGGTTTAGTTGAAACAGCTAATTTTTTTAAAATTTTCTCTGTTACTTCTGGAGCAGGCGGTTTAGAAATAAGCAAAATTGCCTTAGTTTGTTCGTCAACCATTAAAGTATCCAGACCGTCAAGCATCATCAGCCCACCAATTTCAGCAGACAAATCACGGCCACCAGTACCAATTAATTGTGAAATCCCATAACCATATTTATGGATTTGGACACTAACTTCTTGGCTGCCTGTACCAGAAGCGCCGACAATTCCAATATCTCCTGAACGTACTTCGTTAGCAAAACATAACCCGACGCCATTAATAATCGCTGTTCCACAATCAGGGCCCATCACAAACAGTTCTTTTTCGTGTGCTTTTTGTTTTAACGCTAATTCCTCGTCAACCGTCACGTTATCACTAAAGAGCATGACGTGTTTTTGCTGATCTAAAGCTTTATGCGCTTCTCGTGCAGCAAATTTTCCATTGACAGAAATTACAACTAAGTTGGCATCAGGCTCTTCATGAAGGGCTGAATCTAACGTCTTATAGGTTACTTCAGAAGAAGCGGTTTTCTTTTTCTTCGTAAATAACTCGTCGACTTGCTGTAAAATTTCTTCTGAGTTCGCTTGGTCATCAAGATCTAAAACAATTAATAAATCACCTGTTGTAACATGATCCAAGGCGGGTGTATATAAACCAACATTCCGAATCACTTCAAGATTCATGTCGGTTCCCATCCCAATCATTGCAGTTTTAACTCCAGCCAGTTCATTGGCTCGTGTTGAAATGGTCATTAAAGTAACTGAATCAAAATAGGCGTTCTCTTTAATTACTGTTTGAATTGTCATGATTATTCTCCTCACAAAATAGTTTTAAACCAAAAATAATGCCGCAAAGTATGTCGCTTCCTGAAGTTGAGCCCACCTCCTCTAAAGCTGAAACCGCTTGAGCCATTTCGTTTGTATTTCCACTTTCAATTGATAAAAAAACACGCTGAACTAGCTGAGAAAACCGCTCGTTCACTGCTTCATGGATTTCCGCATAACTGACCGCATTCGTTCGTTCCTTGGCTAGCACAGCCAGCTGTTGGAAATTCGAGGGAAGTTGCTGTAATGCAGAAAAACTAGCAAGTAATCCTGTGATAAAATCATCGCCAGTGGGGGTTAAACCAATCCCCAATCCCAAAATCTTCGTTAAACAATCAAGAGCTATTTTAAAAGATTTTTGCTCCCAAGCCTGTTGAAAATGAATCATTTCTTTTTGAATCTGGGTCCGACTATAAGAATCAAAAAGAAAGGTTGACGACGAAGCAGGAAAAAGCGCTTGCCAAGGATTGAAACGAGTTTGCTGAATATACGTTAAAAAAATAGCTATTTTTGTTTTACTGGGTGTTAAATAAAGTGGCGTTGGTTGCCAAATTTGGGCATCGGCTAGTGTTAATTGTCGTCGGCCTAACCGGATAAACAGGGGCTCAATTTGGACAGGTAAATCAGCGAAATGGCTAAGTTTTTTTTTCATCGAGTATAATCGTGTTAGGTGCTATATGTTCGGGATGCGTTGAAATGGTCAAGAGAATTTCTTGGGTGTCTACATGACCATAATTAATAGCGTGCGTAAAACATTGCAAACTAGTCAATGTTTGATGAGGGAGTTTCGATAAAATCGTTTGGTCATAAGCTAAAATTTTTGTCATTCCAACGACCTCCTTTTTAATAGCGCTTTCACGACTTCATAATAAAAGAATCCAGCACACTAAACAATTGCTAAAAATGACATTGATTTACAAGTTTGAATGGACAATTTGTACATTGGGAGGATAAATGATGTTAAAAGTGAGTGATTTATTAACGTTAGAAGAATTGCCTGGCATTACCTTAGTGGCAGGACATAAAAATCAGGACCAACCGATTTTAAAAGTCAATATTTTAGAAAATCCTGATATTTTAGATTGGCTAACAGCAGGTGAGCTGCTGTTAACGACAGGGTACATATTTAAAGATGATCGGAAATTACAGAAAAATTTTTTGAAAGAACTAGCCAAACACCATTGTGCTGCCTTGGGATTTAAAACCCAACGTTATTTTGAAGAAGTTCCACCAGACCTAATCAAATTAGCAGATGAAATGAACGTTCCTATTTTAGCAATTCCTTACAATTACACCTTTTCGCAAATTGCTGACGTGTTGAAAAGTCGTGTCACGTTAGAACAATTTGACATGAATGCGCAAGAAACCGCATTGCATAATAAAATTTACCAAATCTTAGAAACGGGAAGTAGCAGTTTTCATTTGCTGCAGGATCTAGCAGAAACCATTCAAAATCCTGTCTTGTTATTGAATGACCACTTTGAAGGAGTTAATTTTTTTGACTTGCCTAAAAATCCAATTCGTATTTCTAGCATTTTAGAAGATAGACAAGAAACCTCAGAGTTCCAAAAACAATTGCTGGAACAAAGTCATCCATTATTACGCTTTTATCAAGAACCGATTCATTTACAGTTGAAACTCCAGAACCAAGTGGTGCCAATTGAAATTTATCCAATTAAAAAGAAAAATGTTATTTTATATTATTTACTCGTCTGGAACACCTTGGCCCCATTACGGCCAGTCGATGTGGCTCATTTTAAAATCACAGCTCATTACTTACTTTTACAATTGCAATTGGAATACTCACGGAAATTTGAAGAATACCAACAACGAAACGAATTATTTTTTAAGCTGTTTGCGCATGAAAAGAGGGACCAAGCTGTTTTCCAACAATTTCAACAATATTATCGCTTGGCAATAGATAAGCCCTATGCGATTTTGCTAATTTCATTAACCTTAAATGAACGCCAAAGGCAAGAAAGAATGTCTATTTTAGGTAACCAGTTAAACCAAGTTATTTTAGGGGACAAACAAAAAATTGTTTGTATTGAAATTGACAGTTCCTTTGTCTTATTAGTTGAAAATCCACCTGAAAAAGAAGGCGATTATCTGAAAATGATGCAACGCCTAGCACAAAGTAGCATAAATCAGTTAATGAAAGTACAAGAAGATGTGGAACTTTTCCTAACAATAGGACCTAAGATTCAAGGTCTGACCCAGATTCATGAATCTTATCAACAAGCGATTGACGTTTTAGCCTTTCAACGCCAATTCGTTGCAGAAAAACCTGAAATGAGGATTGCTTCCTACTCGAATTTTCATTTTAGACAGACATTGCAACGTTATTTTTTAGAAGAAGGACAAGCAACCCTCAGAAAAAAATATCTTCAACCATTGCAGAAAAGTGATCAACAGCAACATACCGACTTTGTCCATACACTGAATGTCTATTTTCAATCAAAACGAAACTTGTCTCAAACAGCCAAAAAACTCTTTATTCATCGTAATACTTTATTACAGCGATTGGAGAAAATTGAACAGCTAGTGCTGTTGGACTTTGATAAGGAAGTGGACTTGTTGGCGCTGGAAGTGGCGTTGTTTGTGGGAACTTAAGAAGCAATATAAGTGGCGGTTTTTAATTTAATGGAATATATATAGCTAAAAGAAACGATTATACAAGAAGGATAATTTGATCAATAAAAAATGGAATCTTTTCATAACCTCAATTTTTCAAAAAAAATAAATCCTTCCCAAAATCTTCAAACACAAACCACTAACTATCTGCTACTATAAAAGAAACAACTATCATTTGGAGGAAGTATGCGTAACAGAAAAATGTGGACAATTATCGTCAGTGGGTTATTTTTAAGTAGTATCATCGCGGGAATTTCAGGAGCATTTTTAATCATTGAAGGAGAGCTAACGACTCTGCTCTGGGAGGTGTTGCCAGCGCAAATGAAATGGCCAATTCTCTATTATTTTGTCTTGTGTGTGCTAGGAGCGTTGGTATTGAGTTATCTGAAGAAACGCTTCGGGCAAATACCACAAACGGCGCATGAGGCTCTGACAGAATTGAAGGCGAAACAATCGGTCGATTATTCAGGTGTGTTTAGAAATTTATTGGCCGCCTTGGTAATTTTAATTTTCGGGGCTGGTGTCGGTCCTGAAGCCGCATTGCTGGGAGCGATTATTTCGTTGTCAGTCTGGCAATCTGATAAGTTACGGTACCTTTATTTTCATTATGACGAGCAAGAACAGCAAGTATTTTGGACAAAAATCCAGCGCTTGCTACATCCGCAACAGTTTGTTCAGCGCTACGATACGATGCTCGCTCCTGTAGATAAAAAGAAACTGAAACAAGTGATGAACGGGTTATTTATTGTGAACGGGTTGGTGGTGTTTACCTTTTTAATGAAATTGGTGGGACACCCATCGTTTATTACGAAGTTAGGAACTGGAAAAATTGAAATGGCTTCGTTATGGCTGATTTTACCCGCTTTATTAACTGCTTTTGTGATTGGTAACGCCTATCAATGGTTGCAAGCTGCTCTGGCTAAACTATGCCAACCTTTTGAAGAAAAGCAAAGCATACTGGTAACCTTTGGTGCAGCCTGTATTTTTCTCTTTGTTATTTTAATGCCAAGATTACTATTTTCAGGACAATCTTTTATGCATTTAGTTCCTAGTTTTGGTAGTCAACAAGCCTGGTATATCTTGGTAATCGCTGCGATAATGAAACTAGTATTTTTACAAGTTTGTTTACAGACAGGTTGGATAGGTGGCGATATTTTTCCCGTCGTTTTTTCAGCTATTTTAATCGGGTTTGCGGTCGCGCAATTTTTCCCAACAATTGACTCGCTTTTTGTTGTCGCAATTTTTGCTACGAGTTTAACAACACAGATTTTAGGGACGATTCTTGTACCAGGCATTTTTGTAGGGCTCTTTTTCCCAATCACGCTTTGGCCAATTGTAGTCCTTGTGTTATTTTTACAATGGCTATTGAAAAATAAAATTATTAAGAGTAACTAGAAGATACTAAAAAGAGGGAATAAAATGAACCTAACCCATCAAGACTTCAACCTATTCAACCGAGAAATCTTCACATTTAAACAACTCAAAGAGCAACAAACATCAGCAGAAATCGATGCCTTAAAGCAAACCTACAAGCAACATTGGGAAAAGTGGAAAGCCTTAAACCTCGCAATCGCCCAAGGTTTACCAGCTGAACTCGGCATCACTAAGCCGAAAATTGAAAGCTGGACCAACGGCTGGAATTTACGCAGTCATTTCTGGGCTGCGTATCGCAGTGAGCAACGTCAAGCGGAAAATGCTTGTTTGGCGTTGTTATTAAATAAAAAGCAATTTCAAGTGTATTTGATGTTTCAACATTACAAAAGTGAGGAGCGGACAGGCTCAGTCGTCGCTTACAATCAATTGCTTAATCGTTTAGAAGCTTGGAGTCAAACCATCGACTGCGAAGGCTATTATATTTGGCCGCAGGAGGAGCATGAACTAGTGGACCATTTGCCTTTAAAAGATTATTTAGCAGATGAAAAACAACGGAAAATTCTAGAAGAGCGGATAGGCAATCGCTCATTTCAGATCGGTAAGTTGTGGTTTGCGACGGAAAAGCTTGAAACGATTGAAGAAAAAAGTTGTCAGGCGCTTCAAGAATTAGCGCCGTTGTATAACGCATTATCTGAAAAATGAACGAAACAACGTCTCTGACCAATTACCTGGTCAGAGACGTTGTTTGTGTTTTTATTGATTTAAATCTGTTAGTAGTAGCTCGTTAGAAACAGCAAAAGTAGTAACTTCTGTTAAAGCTGGATCCAAAGTGTATTTTGTAAATGAGGTAGTACTTTCTGGTTGGACATACATGGTTAAATTAGTTACATCATATCCTGACCAATAATGTGTGAAATCAGACAGAGAATTACTTTGACCTAAATGGCCAATTCCCCGAGGAATCATCACTGTTTGGAAGGCGCGATAGAGTTGCATAATCCCTTCAGAGCTATCAAATTCTTGGAGATTGTCAGAATAGTATAACGCACGAATGAAGCGTGACGGCGAAGTGAAGTCTCCTGGGATTCCTAATAGTCCGTAAGAAGTCCCACCTTCAATTGGGTCAAGTGTTGCGCCTGATTTTAAAGTGTAAGGTTCCTTAATAGCATAGTTGCGCATCCCGATATAGTTTCGTGCATTGGTTAAATGATAATTGTATTCTGGACTGTTTGTGACTACGCCAATCGAATCATAAATGACGAACGCTCCGTTATCTGTTGGTTGCAAAACGATACTATTATTATTTTTATCATTAATGGTCCAGTGTAAGGTAAAATGAACTTCCCCCCAATGAATCAAGTTGGAATTTTTGATCTAACAGGCCGATTTTTTCAAAAGCTACTTTTACTTCGTCAACGCTTTCAAAATTACTCAAAATATAAGCAAGTACTTCTTCTGCAATATGAGGTGTTAAACCACGATCTGCTAAACTTTCAGCAGGTGCTGTTGAAGATTCCATTAAATATTGAATATCACCAGATAAGCCGGCTTCATTGATACCATCTGTGATAGCAAGGCTGACGGTTTTACCATCGTTCGCTGGTTGATCTGTGCCTGACATTGCTAGTCCCATAAAGGCATATTTTGCCGTCCAAGGATTTAGTTGGCTGTTTAGAACTGTACCTTTTGGAAATTGAGCAATTAGAGTAGGGATTTTTGGTGCAATTGGATCTTCGTTGCCAAAAAAGTCAAACGTAAAATCCATCGTACGTCCATAAAAAATATCATTTGTTTTGGAAATAATCTTGATGCCTGTACACATAATAGTTTCCCCAAATTAATGTAAGTTTGTGAAGCCTGTTTACTAGTTAAGCATATCATACTCTAGGAAACAGCGGTGGCTAAATTCCTAAAATATTAGACAATTTTGTCTAAATGAGGTGAAAAAAATTTTTTAGCGATTTCCTTCACAAAACACCTTATTATCTTTCCGAAAATATGATATCTTTAGAATGGAAATTTCATGAAAAGAGGATGCGAATGTTTAAAAAGTACACACAAATGATAAGGGATGAATTTAAAGGGTATAATCAAAAAAAAATGAAAAAAGATTTCTTGGCAGGTTTGACTGTCGCAGCCGTCGCGTTGCCATTAGCGTTAGCGTTTGGGGTCTCTAGCGGTGCTACTGCAGCAGCTGGCATGATCACGGCGATTATCGCTGGAATTGTGATTGGGAGCCTTTCGGGTGGGTTTTATCAAATTTCAGGACCAACAGGTGCGATGGCAGCTATTTTAATGTCAATTGCGGCAGTGCATGGCATGCAAGGGATTTTGTTGGCCACCTTTTTGGCGGGGATTTTCTTGCTTTTGGCAGGGATTTTGCGCTTAGGGAGCTTGACTTCTTTTATTCCGTCACCGGTCATTACCGGGTTTACTTCAGGAATTGCTATTATTATTGCGTTGGGGCAGCTTGATAATTTCTTTGGGGTTCGTTCAGAAGGACACAATTTAATTGAGAAAATCAGCAGTTATCGTTCATTGGGCTTTGATTTAAGTATACCAACGACGGTTATGTCGATTTTAGTGGTGCTTGGATTAGTGTTCTTTCCGAAAAAGTGGAATGCGATGATACCAGCTTCATTGGTGATGATTATTTTAGCTACTTTAGCAACAGTGGTTTTTCAACTGCCAGTGGCCACTGTAGGGAAAATTCCGACAAGTATTTTTAGTGATACACGTTTGGAACTTGGTTCACTTCAATTAAGTGCGTTTCAGGATATTTTGGTGCCTTCGATTAGCATTGCTATGTTAGGTATGATTGAAAGTTTGCTTTGTGGCGCTTCGGCTGGTCGCATGACAGGGAAACCATTAGACAGTAATCAGGAACTAGTGGCACAAGGAATTGGCAACTTAATTTTGCCATTTTTCGGTGGCGTGCCTGCGACGGCAGCGATTGCCCGGACGAGCGTAGTGATTAAATCTGGTGCGCAAACACGTTTAGCGGGTATTTTTCATGCAGTCTTTTTATTGTTATCGATGTTGCTTTTATCGCCAGTCATGTCTAAAATTCCCATGCCTGCGTTAGCTGGTGTTTTAGTGGTGACAGCGTGGCGAATGAATGAATGGTCGGTGATTAAAGAATTCTTCCAGAAACGTTTCCACACAGCTTTATGTTTATTCTTCTTAACGATGGTAGCGACCGTTATTTTTGACTTGAGTTTAGCGATTGTTTTAGGGGTCTTAGCGGGTTGCCTGTTTTTCATTGCGAAAAGTGCCGTGATTACGATTAATGTCGAGGAAGTTGATTGGTCAAGAATGGGGCTAGTACCGACCGATTGTACGGAAAATTGGGTGGTAGTTTATTTGAGTGGCCCGTTATTTTTCATGTCTTCTGAACGATTGAAACAAACGTTACTGCAATTGGAAACAAAAAGTGGTGTAGTATTTTCAATGCGAGGAGTTCCTAGCATTGATAGTACGGCGTTAGATATTTTAGAAGAATTTTGTCTCGCAGCAGAAGGTCGTGGACAACAAGTTCAATTTGCCGCTCTGCAACCAGAAGTTGAAAAAATGATTCGAACCATTCAAGGAAATCAAGAGAAAGAATACCATTTCTCAGTCGCAGAATTTTTACAAACGGTGCATGTTGCAGAACAATAATTCATTTTCAAATGAAATGTTCTATCTTCTATCGCGGGCTTAATGGGTGAAGAAATAAGAAAAATAAGTGGGGACTAAAATGAGTTTCTAGAGGAGTTCCTAAAAAATAATAAAGAGAAAACTTCTCAGTATGAAGTTTTCTCTTTATTATTTTTTTGGTTATTTATTGAATTACTTCTAGCATAACGTCTTTTTGATCATCCGTAACATTGCCAGCGTAGTTAGGAGTGATTAAAGATATCGAACCATTTTTATTGTTGAATAAGTATAAAGTGCCCGATCTATTTTGTTCATCGTTTGAAGAAATATTAGTTCCTAAAATTAATTCTGTATTTACTTTAACGGTGCGAATACTGTTATCGGCCGCTGAAAATATTCTAATCTCTTTTGTAGGAATTGTATTTATAGATAGCTCATATTTATTAATGGCTTCTTTCACTTGACCATTTTCAGCCCCAAACAATTTAGTTCGGAAGGTAGCAGTTGGTGTTGAATTTAAGTTCTCTAACGTAATTGAAGTTGGCACATTCATTCCTTTAAAATTAAATACGAGTGGATTGTTTAAGCTACTAAGATCGACAGCATAAGGTGTTGCTTCTAAAGAATTTGCTTCTTCGACATTTGTAGATACTTCATTTTTCGACTTTGACGAAGTTTGAGTGGTGCTGGCACTTTCTGAAGTTTCTTTTAGTTTATTATTAGAGCTTGTTTCTATGCTAGAACTGTAATGATTAGTACTGCTTTTTATTGATGTTGTATGATTGGTAGAATTTTCTTGTTTTTTAGGTTCATTCGCTTTTTGAGAACTACAACCTGTTAAAAAAATAACTAAAATAACACAAACTAATTTTTTCATACTATTCCTCCTATAGACGCTATAACTAATTTTATCTTACTTGTTAATATAACAAAAGAAATAATTATTTTATTTTCACGAATGCTCAAATTGTTTAAATCTGTAGTTTTTATACTTATTTTTGTTGCATTTGCAACAAAAATAAGTTAAAGTAATGACAATCATAAAATATTAGCGAAAGGAAGTGTCCTAGTGACAGATATTTTAAGAGAAATTGGCATGATTGCGCGGGCCTTAGATTCAATCAGTAATATTGAATTTAAGGAATTATCTTTAACACGAGGACAATATCTTTATTTGGTCAGGGTCTGTGAAAATCCTGGGATTATCCAAGAAAAGATCGCCGAACTGATTAAAGTTGATCGAACCACAGCGGCGCGGGCGATTAAGCGTTTGGAAGAACAAGGCTTTATTTATCGTCAAGAAGATGCAAGTAACAAAAAAATTAAGCGGATTTATGCCACAGAAAAAGGGAAAAACGTTTATCCAATCATTGTGCGCGAAAATCAACACTCGAATCAAGTTGCTTTGCAAGGCTTGTCAGAAGTGGAAATTTCACAATTGGCAGATTACTTAGTCCGGATGCGTAAAAATGTCAGCGAAGATTGGGAATTTGTCAAAAAAGGGAACACTCGAAATTATTAAGGAAAGGACGACTGATTGATGGGAGAAATAAAACAATTAACAATAGAAGATGCACCAGCGTTACAAGAAATCAGCATTGAAACTTATACAGATACTTTCGGACCATATAATACCCCAGAAAATATGCAAGCCTATTTAGTAGAAGCCTACAATTTAGAAAAATTACAAAAGGAATTGGCTAATCCCCACTCTGACTTTTATTTTATCTTTGTCGATAATCAATTAGCTGGCTACATGAAATTAAATCGTGAGACGGCACAAACGGAACCGATGGGGCCAGAAAAGCTCGAGGTTGAGCGATTGTATATTTTGCCTGCGTTTAAAGGAAAGAAGCTGGGGACACAATTATTAGAACTGGCGGAAGAGAAAGCTCGTGAATTTGGTAAAAAAGCACTGTGGCTAGGTGTCTGGGAACACAATGATGCGGCGCGGGCATTTTATAAAACGATTGGCTACCGTTATTATAGTCAACATTCGTTTTTTATGGGAGACGATGAACAGACGGATTTTATTTTGTTAAAGGAATTGTAGCAAGAAAATTTAGAAACAAAGATTTCTGATAAAATCAGAAATCTTTGTTTATTTTTTTGACTAAAATTAAGCATTTTTTTATTTTCAAAATGTTATTTTTAAAAACGTAAAAATTGAAAAAGAAGATTTTGAATCTGTGAAAAGTTGTCGATCTTGTGAGAAAACTCTTTTGTCAGTGTCTTTTTTCAGGATGGGTCTCTTCCTGAAAATCCACTTCAGTTTATCTGTTTTGTGTGTGTTTGATTAAAAAATGTTGTGTTGCATTTCATTTAACTGTATAATTTATTTATGTCATTTTTAATAATAAGCGTATTTTAGCATTTGAAAAGAGAATTTGTACATAATATGTGAATAAAAAGATTTGTTTCTTACTTTCTAGAGTGAGAGGACGATATAAAAAAGGTTGCTATTTTTTCGTTCAAAGTGAACAAATAATCGTTTGTTATTTAGTTGGGGTAACTAATGATTATTGTTATAAAAAGCGCTTACAATTCGTGTGATGAGAGTAGTACGCATGTTTGTGCAAAAGTGACAAAAAAGAGAAGGCAGGGTGTTTTAATAGAAAAAATTTTTTAATAAAAAGGAGAGTTTGTCGTGGAGAAAAATGTGTCTCAAGTAACAGCTCAAGAAGAAACAGCGCTGAAAGCACGTGGCTACAATGAGGATTTGTTGCCAAGTAGCCCGAAACAACGGACGATGGGCGCGCGCAATTTTTTTACATTATGGATGGGTTCGATTCATAATATCCCGAATTATGCAGCAGTGGGCGGCTTTATTTTCTTAGGTTTATCGCCGCTGCAAGTTATGCTGGCAGTTGTGTTAAGCTCATTCATTGTAGCAACTTTCATGAATTTGAATGGCGTGGCTGGCTCTAAATATGGCATTCCTTTTGCGATGCACTTACAGTCTACTTACGGCAGTCTCGGGGCAAAACTGCCAGGGTTCTTAAGAGGTTGTGTGGCCGCGATTGCTTGGTTTGGTCTGCAAACATTTACAGGATCGCTGGCTTTATTAATTATTCTCGGGAAATTTTGGCCGAACTTTTTAGAAATTGGTGGATCATTCCAGTTTTTTGGTCTCAGGCTACCTGAATTAATGGCGTTTACTCTTTTCTGGCTCTTAAATGTGGCAATAGGTTTCGGTGGTAGCAAAATTTTGAACCGGTTTACCGCCATTTTAAGTCCGTTGATTTATGTCGTTATTATTGGATTAACGATTTGGGCCATTCGAGCTGGGGGCGGTTTAACACCAATTTTGTCCTATCAAGTTTCTGGTGCGATTCGTTCAGTCAATCCACTGGTGGCGTATCTGATTATTTTTAACTCGGTTGTGGCCGTTTGGTCAGCGCCTGGTGCGAGTGTGGCGGATTTTACTAAGAATGCGCGCTCGACACGTGCTCAGGTTGTGGGGCAAACAACAGGTTTAGTTGTTGGTTATGGGATTTTCGCTTTTTCCAGTGTGGTTATTCTGTTAGGTGGTTCGCTGTATTTTGGGATTCAAGAATGGAATATTTTAAACATTATTGATCGTTTAGATAATGTGGCAGTGGTGGTCTTAGCCATGTCGGTTTTCTTATTAACGACTATTTCAACGAATGCAACGGGGAACATCATTCCGGCAGGTTATCAATTGGCGGCGCTATTTCCTAAAAAAATGACGTATAAAAAAGGCGTCATGATTGCCAGTGTTATCAGCTTTCTCATTATGCCTTGGAAACTGATGGAAAACGCCGATAGTATTTTTATTTTTCTGAACGCAATTGGGGCTGTTTTAGGACCAGTCGCTGGTGTGATGATTGCGAATTATTATTTTGTTCAAAAGCAACAAATTGATTTAAATGCTTTATACGTAGATAAACACAAAAAAGAGGAAGCCAATCCTTTTTACGGATTAAACAAGCCGGCGTATGTTGCTACTATTCTGGCGTTGGTTCTTTCCTTAAGTGGTCAATTTATTCCACAGGTTAAAATCATTGCTGATATTTCGTGGTTTGTGGGCTTTGCCACAGGTTTTGTGCTGTACTTAGTGTTAAAAAAATGGACTTGGGATTCAAAAAAAGTGAAAGAAACAGCTTATCAGGAGGGAAAATAAATGCAAGCAGAGTTAGTGATTAAAAACGGGTTAGTTATTTTAGAAACTGGAGAAGTCATTACGGATGTCGCCGTTCAAGGAGGAAAAATCGTAGCGATTGGGCAAGACTTGTCAGGAGAACGTGTGATTGATGCGACGGGTTTAGTCGTTAGTCCTGGGATGGTGGATGCTCATGTTCATATTACCGATCCTGGTGGTGGTTACCGCGATGAATGGGAAGGGTATGTCACAGGAACGGCCGCTTGTGCCAAAGGGGGCGTGACGACCTTTATGGAAATGCCTTTAAATCAGATTCCAGCAACTGTGGATAAGACCTCTCTTGAGATCAAATACAAGGCAGGAGAAAATAAACTAAAAGTAGATGTAGGGTCATTTGGGGGCGTGGTCCCGACCAACTTGGCTGATGGGATTCAGGAACTTGATGAAGGAGGCGTTTCTGGCTATAAATGCTTTTTGGGAACGTGCGGCGATCGTTCAATTGAAGGAGATTTTCAAAATGTCGACGATTATTCATTATATGAAGGAATGAAACAAGTCGCCAAAACTGGCAAAGTGCTAGCAATCCATGCAGAAAATGCGCCAATTACGGATAAATTAGGCGCGGTAGCTTATCAAAATGGCGAAACGACTTTAGCGGCATATGTAGCTACACGTCCTGTGTTTACCGAAGTTGAAGCGATTCAAAAAGCCATTTTATTTGCCAAAGAAACAGGTTGTCGGATTCATATTTGCCATGTGGCTTGTCAAGAAGGCGTGGAAGAAGTTTTGAAAGCCCAAGCAGAAGGGGTAGATGTGACTTGTGAAACATGTACGCATTATTTATATTTTACCACGGATGAACTTGATGCCATTGGTCCAGTTGTCAAATGTTCACCGCCGATTCGTGACGCGGACCAACAAGCCGCCTTATGGAACCACGTGCAAACAGGCGGCATCGCGTTTGTAACCTCTGACCATTCTCCTTGTACGCCAGACTTAAAAGATACAACCAATGCTTTTGAAGCTTGGGGCGGCATTTCTGGTGTTCAAAATAACGTCGATGTGTTATTCGATGAAGCCGTCCAAAAACGTGGTTTATCCTTGAAACAATTCGCGGATATGATTGCAGCAAACCCAGCTGACCGTTATCACTTAGCACAAAAGGGCCGCATCAGCATTGGTAAGGATGCCGATTTTGTACTAATTAAACCTAATGCGCCGTATATCTTAAAAGCAGAAGATTTAGAATACCGAAATAAAATTAGTCCTTACATTGGTCGTGAAATTGGGGCCCAAGTGATTCAAACAATTTTAAGAGGCGAAACAATTTACGCACAAGAAACTGGGGTAACCGAGGCGTTTAACGGCGTATTTATCAAAAATTAAACACCTATTTTAGAAATGAAAAAGGACAGAAGCGTGATTGAATTAGCGCCTCTGTCCACGAGTTAGAGGATGTTTGTTGGTTGTTTTGCACAAAAAAAGGCTTAATTTTGTTTGATAAGTACAATGAAGATGGCTAGGGAAACGTTTACAATCAGAGTGTAATCAGTCAGGAGGTTTTGTGATGGACTTGGAAAAAGTTTTAAAACAAAGAATCGAAGAGTTGTCAGCAATTGGGAGTGATCCTGCAGGAGGGATGACACGCTTACTTTATACAGATTCGTGGTTGGCAGCACAAAAGTATGTGCAAAGCCAAACTGAGGCGTTTGGACTGGAAACGCAATTTGACGAAGTCGGGAATCTGTTTTGTCGAGTGGCAGGAACGGAATTTCCTCAGGAAACGATTTTAACTGGGTCACATATCGACACAGTAGTTAATGGTGGGACCTTAGATGGTCAATATGGTGTCATTGCTTCCATGACAGCTGTTCAATATTTATTAGACAAATATGGGAAACCACGGCGTTCTTTAGAAGTGCTTTCCATGGCTGAAGAAGAAGGGAGTCGTTTTCCAACGGTTTTCTGGGGAAGCAAAAATGTCGTTGGTGAAGCCAAACGTGAAGAAGTAGTCGATATCTCTGACAACGAAGGTAAAAAGTTTGTTGATGAGATGCATCGCCAAGGCTTTGATTTTCGGCAAGAGCAAACTAGACGTGAGGACATTGAAGCATTTGTCGAAATTCATATTGAACAAGGCAATATTTTAGAGAACGAAAAGCTCCAAGTCGGTGTTGTTCATAGTATTGTAGGGCAACGTCGCTACACGGTTAACTTAAAAGGGCAAGCCAATCATGCAGGTACTACGCCAATGAGTTACCGTCATGATGCGGTGTACGGCTTTGCTAAAATTTGTGCAGAAGCCATTGATCGTGCGAACGAAATTGGGGATCCGTTAGTTTTAACATTCGGCAAAGTCATTCCGAAACCCAATACAGTCAACGTGGTGCCTGGAGAAGTGGAATTTACAATTGACTGCCGTCATACCGACGCTGCTTTTTTACGACATTTTACAGGTGAATTAGAAGAACGGATGAAGACAATTGCTCAAGAATTAGGCTTGACGATTGCGATTGATCGCTGGATGGATGAAGCCCCTGTACCGATGAATCAAGCAATTGTAGAAGTTATTGAACAAAAAGCCAAAGAAGGCAAGTATCAGTATCGTATGATGCATAGTGGTGCTGGGCATGATTCGCAAATTATTGCGCCTCATTACCCGACAGCGATGATATTTGTGCCAAGTATTGGTGGGATTAGTCATAATCCTGCAGAAGCAACGGCATTTCCAGATTTGGTTGAAGGTGTCAAGCTTTTAGCAGATACCTTATATGAATTAGCGTATAAATAAGATAGAAAAGGAAGAATTGTGATGGGTTATAAAAATAATCGAGTTGGTTACCAAAAAGAATTGTTAACATCAAGAGCTGTGATAAAAAAAGACAATTACGCCATTATTCCCCATGATGGTTTGGTGCAAAATGCAGTACCTGGTTTTGAAAATGTCGATATTTCCATTTTGGGATCACCTAAATTAGGTGCGACATTTGTGGATTACATTGCTACGTTTCATAAAAATGGTCAACAAACAACTGGTTTTGGTGGCGACGGGATCCAAACGTTGGTTTATGTCATTGACGGTCGTTTGCGCGTTTCAGATGGTCAAGAAACTCATGAACTTGAAGCCGGGGGCTACGCCTACTTTACGCCTGAAATGAAAATGTATTTAGCGAACGCACAGGAAGCGGACACAGAAGTTTTCTTATATAAAAAACGCTATCAGCCGTTGGCAGGCCATCAACCTTATAAAGTGGTTGGGTCAATTCATGACCAACAACCCGAAGAATATGAAGGAATGACAGACGTGTTACTTTGGAGTTTATTGCCGAAAGAGTTTGACTTTGATATGAATATGCATATCTTATCTTTTGAACCAGGTGCTAGTCATGCCTACATTGAAACGCATGTCCAAGAGCATGGCGCGTATTTAATTAGTGGCCAAGGGATGTACAATTTGGACAACGAATGGTATCCAGTGGAAAAAGGGGACTATATTTTCATGAGTGCCTATGTGCCACAAGCAGCCTATGCGGTTGGTCGTGAAGAACCGCTAATGTACGTTTATTCCAAAGATGCCAATCGTGAACCAGAATTATAAAGAAAAGCCGAATGTAAAGTAATGACCTCGGAACAATAGGATTTGAACACGCAGTGGTGAACGGTAGAGTCCTTCTTCTTGGTAGACGTTACTTTTATTCGGCTATTTTCCTGTTAATTATTTTTCTGAAAGTTCTAACGCTACCCGTAAGAGTAAACTCGTCTCAGGCTCTTGGATAGAGGTGCCTAATAATTTTTCACATTGATTCATGCGATATTTAATGGTGTTTCTGTGAAGGTAAAGAGCGTTGGCCGTTTTAGTAATTTCGCAATTGAAATCTAAAAAAACTTTCAAGGTTTTTCGTAATTCTTGTAACGTCGGTTCCGTCGGATAGGCCAACTCTTTCAATTGTTGCTGGCAAAAGTATTCAACATCTTCAGTGCCAATCTTTTCAAAAAGTCCAGCTAGGCCTTTGGGATGGAACAATTGCACAGTCGCTGGTTTTTGAGCGTGTAAAGAAGCCTCTAATGTCGAGGAAGCTTCAATATAAGAATTAGGCAAATCTTCTAGGTTTTCATAAGCATTGCCTAAAGCAAAGCGAATGGTAATAGGCAAAGCCTGTTGCAAACGTTCAGCGAGGTTTTGCAAAATCATCAAATGGTCATTTTTTTTAGATTGAAAAATCAAGATACTTTTATTTTGATTTTTTAATTTAAACAAGGCGACATCTGGCAGGATTTCCGGCAATTGTTCTTTGAGCCATTGGAAAATTAGTTGCCCTTCCGCTTGCTGATAACGAATATGGGTTTCATTTTCTGGTTTAGTCACGCCGTAGACAATCGCTAATTGATAATAATCACTGTTGATTAAACGATAATTTTTCCAAAGTTCCAACCAATTTTGATGTTTACTCAGCGCTTCTTGATGTGTATCAAGCAAGCGGTCCAAAAAGTCTGTTTTGAGATGCTCAAAAGATTCAGCAATTTTCTGGTTTTTAAATAACATAAAAGTCAAAACTAAAATGGCCTGATCAATGGCAAATTCAGAAATAGGATAAGGAATCTGTTCAGGAGATAAGACCAATAGATAATAGGGAAAATAATCGTTCACACGAATTGGAAAGCCAGCTACTTGAATGTTTTCTTGTCGCTCATCCTGTAAACGAAAGATTTTCTTTTCTTGTGCCAATTGTTGAAAGTGGTCTTTTGATAATTGTTCGATGAAAAACTCCGCCGATTTTTGATTGCCATAAAAATAATTCGAGTGGGCAATCACCTGTTGCCAAGGACTTAATAAAATAATTGGCGCATTTAAAATTTTCGCAAATTCAGCGATGAAGCGCGTAGCATCAACATCTTGCATTAATAATGTTGAAAAACGCTTTTGTATGTCAAATGCTACAGACATCTGTTCGGTTTTGCTATCACGAAGATAGCCTACAATTTCATGCAACAACCCGCCTAGTGGCTGTGTGCTAGGAATTTTAATCAGGGGCAAATCAACGGCACTGGCATAGGCAACAATTTCTGGTGAAATTTCGTCAAGGAACCGCCCAACTTTGATTCCTAAAGCCGTACACTCTGCTTGTTTTAGCGAGTCAATAAAAGGTTTCAATTTTTCTTGATCATCTTTATAAATCATTGCCGTTGTTAAAATCATGACATTTTTAGGGATAAAATCAGCCACATCAGGTGTTTCCGTGATTTCTACACTTTCCAAGGGCTGTGTTAAGTTTGAGTGAGACGATAATAATTGTAAGTCAGAAAATCTTGGTAAAGCCAAGACCTCAGCTAATATTTTCATCACAACAACCTCCTTTTTTTATAGTATAGCGAAGAATAAAAAGGAGTACAAAAGATAGTTATTGAATATGTCTAAAAAACAAAGTCAAAATAGTGCAAATTGAACAATGAATTTCTGGGTTTTTCCAAAGATAATAAAAGAGAAGAATTAAAAATGAAGTGAGGGATTACTATGTATCAACAACCAAATTTTGTACGGCGAACAATCATGACGCCGGGACCAGTCGAAGCCCATCCATCGGTACTTCGTCAAATGGGTCAACCAATTTTAGGGCAATTTGATCCAGAATTTCTACAGATTATGGACGAAGTTCGGGAAATGATTAAAGTACCTTTTGCCACAAAGAATCAACAAGCCTTTGCCATTGATGGCACGTCACGTTCAGGCTTGGAAGCGGGGTTATTTGCGTTGATTGAGCCAGGCGACAAAGTGCTTGTGCCTACGTATGGCCGGTTTGCTTATTTATTAGGTGAAATTTGCGAACGCGCCCGGGCCGAAGTCATTTATTTAGAAAAGGACTGGCTCGCACCGTTTGAACAAACAACGGTGATTGAAGCGATTAAAGAACATCAACCAAAAATTGTTGCGATGGTCCATGGCGAAACGGCGAATGCACAAATGCAACCACTGGATCAAATTGGCGCCTTTTGTCGGGAAAATGAAATTTTCTTTGTAGTAGATATGGTGGCGACTTACGGCGGTGTTGAAACAAAGGTCGATGATTGGAAGATTGATATTGCGGTAGCAGGCACTCAAAAATGTGTCAGCGTACCTTCAGGCCTTTCTTTAATTACCTACAACCAACGTGTAGCCGATTATCTGGCGGGCCGTTACCAAAAAGAGTTAGGGCTTGGCGCGGATGCGCGGAATGAACGGTTCATTCAAAGTAACTACTTGGATTTATCGCAATTAGAAAAATATTGGGGACCAGAGCGCTTAAATCACCATACAGAAGCGACTACAATGATTTATGGGCTACATGAAGGGCTGCGCTTGTTACTTCAAGAAGGCATGGAAAATGTCTATGCACGCCATCGGAAAAACAATCGTATTTTAGTTGAAAGTCTGCAAAAAATGGGCTTAGAAATTTTCGGGAAGTTAGACACAAAAACACCAACAGTCATTCCTGTGGTCATTCCAGAAGGAATTGATGGTGAAAAAGTGCGGAGCTTATTACTGGATCATTTTAAAGTTGAAATTGCCTCTTCCTTCGGTGATTTAAAAGGAAAAATTTGGCGGGTCGGTAATATGGGTTACAGCAGTCGCGAAGACAATGTGTTGCATTTCTTAAGTGCCTTTGAGACTGTATTGAAACACCAAGGCTATCAATTTGAAGGCGGTAGCGGTAGTACTCATGCATTGGCTGAGTATTTAAACTAAAAAAGAAGGTAGGACAAAGGTCACTACGTAAAAAGCGTAGTGCTTTTGTTCCTTGTGAAACGTTAACCAAAAAAATGATTGGTGGAGGAAAAGAAAATGACAGACAAGACAAAAAGTTCGTTGGCTTATTGGAAAAAAATCGTTATTTTACTATGTATGGGCTGGGTAACAATCTGGATTTATCGTTCCGCGCTTTCTCCTGTTTATCCACAAATTCGTGCGTCTCTAAATGGTAACGCTTCCGATACGGCCCTAGGGTCCATTTCTAGCTTTTATTTTCTCGGTTACGTAGTCATGCAGATTCCTGCAGGCTTCTTGGTAGACAAAATTGGGAAAAAACGTGTATTAATTCCAGGCTTTATCTTGTTTGCGCTGGCAGCATTACTGATTGCCCAAGCCCAAACGATTGGAACAATTTACTTAGGTAGCTTATTGGCAGGCTTAGGATGTGGTTCTTTCTATGGCTCGGCTTACTCGTTGACGTCGCAAAACATTCCTCAAGCCAAAAAAAGTTTTGCAACAGCTATTGTCAACAGTGGTTCAGCCGTTGGTTCAGGTTTAGGGATGATTTTATCTAGTTATTTAGTTGCCCAAAAAGGATTACCTTGGCAAGTGATGATGTACATTTCCGCCTTTATGATTATTTGTATGTTAGTGGCTTTTCAAGTGATTATTCGTAATCATAAAGAAGACATGGCCTTGATTCAGCCAACCGTTGTTGATGAAAAAGATAACGGAGCGGTAAAAGAAAAAGTGCCCTTTAAAAAACTGTTTGCGCCACATATGCTATTTGCGTATATTTTATATTTTGGCACTTGTTATGCATATTATATGATTGTGACTTGGTTACCTAATTTTTTAAGTACCGAACGTGGTTTCCAAGGAGCAGCAATAGGGTTATCCTCTTCACTGGTCGCATTTGCCTCTATTCCAGGAGCGTTATTTTTTAGTCGGTTGGCGGATAAGTACATGCATAAAAAAGTTCAATTCATCGTTGTTTTAGAATTTTTAGCAACAGCCATGCTCTTGTTAACTGTACAAGTAAGTAATGCGACGTTGTTATTAATTGCTTTAATTATGTATGGGTTCTTAGGAAAATTAGCTGTAGAACCGATTATTATTTCTTGGCTAGGTGAAAATGCACCAAAAATTGGAATTGGCACTACTTTGGGCGTGTTTAACTTTTTCGGCATGATGTCATCTGTGATTGCCCCAGCTTTAACTGGGAAAATTTCTGACACAACGGGTTCGAAAGTCATGGGCTTTTATATCGCCGTCGTGATTTTACTAATTGGCACGATTCTTTTTATGCTTGTCAATTTAAAAAAACGCAGGGCAGATTCGTCTAATAAATAAAAAAACAACGCAAACTTATCTTTCGCTGAATAAGTTTGCGTTGTTTTACTTTTTGACAATCATATTAATCGCTTGTGCTAATCGCTCTTCTTGTTCTTTAGGATCTTTTTCAGGATTTTCAAAGCAATGCTTTAAATTCTCCGCAACTATCATCCCCATTACGCGATCAATACTAGAACGGACCGCACTCAACTGAGTGATAACATCGATACATTCTTTTTCTTCATCAATCATTTTTTGAATCCCGCGAATTTGACCTTCTGTGCGGCGTAAACGATTCAGCACTTTCTTTTTTTCTTCAGTCATTTTGCCCCTCCTTAAGAGTAGTGATTGGTTTAAAATATACCTACACGAGGTATTTTTGTCAACTATCTTTTCTTTGAATCTAAAAATGGCAGAAATCTCTTCAGTTGACAAGTCTAACTTTTTCATGTTAAATATACCCCGTAAGGTATATAAGAGAAGGAGAAAAAGATGTTATTTCAATTGTTTAAAAAAACGCCAAGTATTTCAACAAAGGAATTGCAGTCACGTTTATCTAAAGAGATAACGTTATTAGATGTCCGGACACCTAGCGAATACCGCGCAGGGCATATTCCACAAGCGATTAATGTCCCACTTAACAAAATTCCCGCCTACAACAAATCCGCTAACGAAGTCTATGTGATTTGCCAGTCCGGCATGCGCAGCAAAAATGCGGCCAAAATTTTAGCGAGAAAAAACTATCACGTGATTAATGTTCGTGGCGGGATGTCCCAATGGTCTGGTCAAATTAAAGGAGGAAAATAAATGAAAATTGTAATTATCGGAGGCGTGGCTGGTGGTATGTCAGCAGCGACACGTTTACGTCGTTTAATGGAAGATGCTGAAATTGTTGTCATGGAAAAAGGCCCTTTTGTTTCATTTGCAAACTGTGGTTTGCCTTACTACGTTTCTGGCGAAATCGCAGAAAGAGAGCAACTGCTTGTTCAAACACCCGAAGCGTTAAAGGCACGGTTTAATTTAGATGTTCGTCCTCACCATGAAGTCGTGGCTATTGATCCAATAGAAAAAGTGATCACAGTGAAACATGAAACAGAAATTTTAACAGAACACTATGACAAATTAATTTTATCACCAGGGGCGAAACCTTTTGTGCCACCAATTACAGGATTGGCAGAAGCCAAAAATGTTTTTTCATTAAGAAATGTTCCTGATTTAGATCAAATTATGACAGCCTTGACACCAGAAACAAAACGAGCCGTCGTGATTGGCGCAGGCTTCATTGGCTTGGAAATGGCAGAAAACTTGCAAAAACGCGGATTAGAAGTCACTCTCGTGGAAAAAGCGCCTCATGTTTTACCGCCATTAGACGAAGAAATGGCCGCTTTTGTCAAAGCTGAATTAAGCAAAAACAATGTTCAAGTAATTACGGGACAATCTGCGGTTGCTTTTGAAGAAGAAGGGCAAGTGATTCGCTTAGAAGACGGTCAAACATTAGCTTCTGATTTAACCATTTTGTCGGTGGGGGTCCAACCAGAAAATACCTTAGCAGTTGAAGCAGGTGTAGCAACTGGTTTACGTGGCGGTATTGTTGTTGATGAACACTATCAAACGAATCAACCCGATATTTATGCGGTTGGGGATGCTATTGTAGTGAAACAACAAATCACTCAAGAAGATGCGCTGATTTCTTTAGCTTCTCCCGCCAATCGCCAAGGACGTCAAGTAGCGGATGTGATTGCTGGGTTAGAGAGAAAAAAATCAAGGAAGCATTGGGACCGCCATTGTGCGAGTCTTTGATTTAACCGCTGCTTCAACTGGTTTAAGCGAACGGGCTGCTAAAGCTGCTGGACTAACAACAGCTGTTGTGCATATCAGTGGAAAAGACCATGCGGGGTATTATCCTGGCGCAACAGATCTTCAGTTAAAATTAGTTTTCCATCCTACGACAGGGGAAATTTATGGCGCACAAGGAATTGGGGCAAAGGGCGTAGATAAGCGGATTGATATTCTTGCGACCGCTATTAAAGGACAGTTAACTATTTTTGATTTGCCTGAATTAGAGTTTACCTATGCGCCGCCGTTTGGTTCAGCGAAAGATCCTGTGAACATGTTAGGCTATGCAGCGATGAACCTTGTAGAAGGATTGAGTGAAAACGTTCAATGGTATGAGTTATCCAACGAATTAGCTAATGGAGCTGTTTTATTAGATGTCCGTAATCCCGCCGAACGAGCCAATGGTCAATTTAAAAATGCTGTGTCTATTCCTTTAAATGAGTTAAGAGAACGTTTGGAGGAATTAGACAAGTCAACGGAGTACATTGTTAGTTGTCACAGTGGTTTGCGTAGTTATATTGCAGAACGGATGCTAAAACAAGCAGGCATCTCAGCCAAAAATTTAGATGGTGCTTTTGCGCTATATCGAATGGTAAAACCGGAGGAACTAGAAAATGTATAACACGATTGGCATGCCTGAATTTTATCAGGAAGCAAAACGAAAAAAATTACCGATTATTGATGTACGAGAAGAAATGGAATACCAACTGGGGCATGTCCCTCAGGCCATCAACTTACCTTTAAGTACTTTAACCGAAAATTATCAGCAATTAGATAAAAACCAACCCTATTATCTGATTTGTCAAATGGGGTCGCGCTCCGCACAAGCGTGTGCGTTTCTCAGTCAACAAGGGTATCAAGTAACCAATGTTCTAGGTGGTACATCTGGCTGGTTGGGTCAATTAGAACAATAAAATAACAAAAAACGTTTATTCTTTTACACAGGATAAACGTTTTTTTGTTAGATAAAGATGTGTCAAAACTGTAAGAGGAATGATAGGAAGATGAAGGGACCAGTTTTTTTATTCATTATATACTAAATAAAATGACAAACTCGTCAACAGAAATCAAGGAGGAACAAATAAATGAAAAAGTCAGGCCAGAAGAAGCGAAATAAAAAAGTGTGGTTCGGTATTGGTGCCGCAGTGGTCGTCGTCGGATTTATCGGAGCAAAAACAGTTTTTTCTTCAAAAGAAGTTGAACCTGAATACACAACGTATACCATTACAGAAATGGCCTCATTAAAATTAGATGGTCAAGTGAGTTTTCTAGATACTCGGGATATTTTCTTTGATCCTTCTTTAGGAAAAATTGCCGAAATAAATGTTGAAAATGGTAAAGAAGTCAAGAAAGATAGTCCATTGTTAACGTACAATAACTCAGACATCCAAGCCACAGAAACAGAACAAGCGAATGCTGTTAATCGGAACAATCTTCAAGTTCAACAAGCACAAGAGAACGTTAACTTAGCCACTCAAAAATACAATGAAGCGTTAAACAAAGTTGCTGCAGCCAAGCAAAAATTAAACACCGCAAAAGAGGCTGAAGAGAAAGAAACACTAAATGCGGAAATTCAGCAATTGAATGAAGCCGTTAGTGCTGCGAATAGTGAAGTCGCCCAAGCTAACCAAGCCCTTCAATTAGCCAACAGTGATGCCGTCGGAGCAGCAAACACGCTTGAACAAACACGTGGCAAAGTCAACACAGTCGTTACAGCACCAATTGATGGCCAAGTCACTGTTGATGCTAGTGCCATGAGTAGTACCGACAAACCAGTCATTAAAATTGCAACACAAAAGAAAAATATTCAAGGAAAAGTAACCGAGTATGATTACGATAAATTACAGACAGGGGAAGAAGTAACAGTGACGACCGTTGGTTCAGGTAAATCAGCACCAGGCAAAATTGTTTCCATTGCGCAAACCCCAATAGCTAAAAATGAAGGCAATCCAGTAGTGAGTTATCAATTTACAGTAGAAGGTGATTTTCCTTGGGCAGAAGGCTTGTCTACTAGTATCGCTGTGCCACAAAAGCAAATGATTATACCGACAGCAGCAATCCAAAAGAAGGCCAAAAGAATTTGTCTATGTTTACAAAGCGGGCAAAGCGAAAAAAACACCGATTGAAACAGAAACAAATTTAGGTCGTAAAGTTGTCAAAAGTGGCTTGAATTGGAAAGACCAAGTGATTGCCAATCCCAATAAAGAATTAAAAGATAATCAAGATGTTCAGGTAGCTGCCAATGATTAAGCTAGCCCATATTCATAAATATTATTATTCCGAAGAAGAAACACTGCATGTGTTAGATGATATTAACCTCCAAGTAGACGCTGGAGAATTTTTAGCGATTATGGGTCCTTCTGGTTCTGGGAAATCGACTTTGATTAATTTGCTAGGCTTTATTGATAAAAAGTTTGAAGGAACGTATTTATTTGAAGACCGTGAAATTGGCGACTTTTCTGATAAGGAACTATCCCGAATTAGAAATGAAGCAGTCGGCTTTGTCTTTCAGAATTTTAGTTTAATTGAAACACTAACAGTTGAAGAAAACATTGAATTACCTCTTTTATATAGTGGGTTAACCCCAAAAGAAGCCAAAGATCGTGTCCACGAAGTTCTGACAAAAGTCGGCTTGCCAGATAAAGGCAAGAAGCATCCAAAACAACTTTCGGGCGGACAACAACAACGTGTTGCCATTGCGCGTGCGATTGTCAATCGGCCAAGTTTTATTATTGCAGATGAACCAACTGGGGCTTTAGATAGTAAAACATCGGAAGAAATTTTAACGCTCTTTCAGCAATTAAACAATGAAGGTGTCACCATTATTTTAGTGACACATGATGAAGAAACAATTGAATACTGCAATCGTTTGATTAAAGTTCGTGATGGAAAGATTTTAGAGGAGGTGCTGACATGAAACGTTCAATTATTTGGAAAACCGCCTTCCGTTCCATTTTGAAAAATAAGCGACGCAGCTTGTTAACGATGCTAGGGATTGTCATCGGGATCGCTTCGGTGATTACCATCGTGGCTATCGGTAACGGCTTTAAAGAAGACATGGTCGATAAATTATCTGCTGAAAAACAAAAAGAAAATGTGAAAAAGATTTCTTTTTCGGCCTACAACACTTCGGATATGTTTAGTGACCAAGCGATGTTTACCGACAATGATTTAGGGTCGTGCGCATGGTTCCTGGCGTAGAAAAAATTGATTTTGATCAAAGAGAAGTTGATGGCGCCCAAAAAGGTACACTGAATTTTCAAGCAGGACCGAAAAATCTTTCTGTAACCTATGAACTTGCCAACAAAACCACCAAAGAATTGTTGGCGGGACGCCAACTGAATGATGGAGACAATGCAAAACTGGATAAAACAGTGGTGGTGGATGAACTGGTTGCCAAAGAACTCTACCAAGACTCGACTGCAGCAGTTAATCGAACTTTTCCATATAAAGAGCAACTTTTTACCATTGTTGGCGTGACAACCAATACCAGCGGTGCCATTGGTCCAGGTAATGATGACTCATTGCTTTATTTTCCCAAAAAGACCTATGAACATTATTTCGGCAAGCTAAAAGATACATCTACGTTGAAACTAACAGTAGCACCTGGCTATCAACCAGATCAAGTATTGAAAGAAACAATAAAAACTCTCTCAACAAGGAACCATGAAAAACAGTGGGACGTATCAAGAATATAATGTTAAAGATACCATCAAAGAAATGGGCTCTTTATTAAATAATTTAACCTTGTTTATTTCCGCAATTGCGGCTATTTCACTGGTAATTGCTGGGGTCGGCGTTATGAATATGATGTACATTTCGGTCTCAGAACGGATTAAGGAAATTGGTATCCGACGTGCATTGGGCGGGACAGCCAGTGATATTAAAAAGCAATTCTTAACAGAAGGGATTGCCTTGACCTTAATCGGCGGAATTACTGGTTATCTTTTAGGAATGATTATTGCCTACTTAGCCTCAATGGCACTACCGTTTTCTGTTCGACCAGATTTAATGACCGTTTCATTAGCCATTGGGATTTCTGTCTTTATCGGGGTTGTATTTAGCTATTTCCCTGCCTCGGCAGCTTCAAAAAAAGACTTGATCGATATTATGAAATAAATATAAACAGCAAAGAAACAGCCATTTTGGCTGTTTTTTAGTGAAAGTAGAAAAAATCCAAAGATTTCAAGAGAGTAGCTAACAAACGTCAAAAGGTTGATATTAGCTACCAACCTTTTGACGTTTGTCAGTTAAATAAAAAAGAAAAAAATTAAAAAAATAGCACGTTGAGGATTAAATAACAAACATTTTTTAAATAAGACTATTGGAAATCCTTTATAAATCGGGGATTACAGGAATGACTGTTAATGACTGATTTGCTTGTAAATTTCTAAATTTTAATTCGAAAAATTTCCAGTATACTAAATATATCAAAACAAAACACGAAAATTGAGAAAATTTTGAACCAAAAAGAATTAAGGAGGAATCAAGAATGAAAATAATGGTCATCACAAAAAATATTTTATCAGAAACTGCTTTTCAAAACCGCTTACAGCATTTAGATCACCAAGTTTTTTGTACGACGTGTCTGATTGGTGAAATTAAGGAAAGTCATTTGTTTTATCGAAAATTTGATGCCATCATTCTCAGCGAAACGATTCCTCGCAAAGAACAATATTTATATCTAAAGGAATTAGCCAGAGTTAAAACGCCGTTGTTTCTTCGCTCGGAAGACATTCCTACCTCGGAAGAATTGAGCATTAGCTATCAATATGGCATTCTCAATTGGTTACGATTGGATGCGACTTTGGATACGTTAAGAGAAAATCTCCTTTTGGCAGAATTAAATAAACCCATCCAACGAGAAGATGAAAAGTTAGATGTAGAGGGAATAAAGCTAACAGCCGCAGAACGTGCACTACTGGCTGTCTTGTATAGTACGCCAAAAGAACACTTACCAATGGAGCGCCTGTGTAAATTAATATATGACACAGAAGAAACAGCCAATAATCGAAAAAAAATGACCAAACAGCTGACAAAATTAAATAAAAAAATTCAAGTAGGGGGCTTTAAAAAACAAGGTATCCAAAATACACGGTATAAAGGCTACAAACTGCATCCGCAGTTGCTTCCTTACATTGGCGAATTATTTACTTAAATTAGAGAAGCACTTGACGAATGAAAATCACCATCACAGGATGACCTCTAAAAACCATGCTATACTAATACGGAATAGTATAGGAGGTGGGTCTGTATGAAAGACGGACTATATTGGGTACAACAATTAAAAGAACAGAAAGTAAGTCGCATAGAACTCTTAAAGGATATTGAGAAAAAAGTCCAAAAGTTAAATCCAAAGATCAATGGCTTTGTAACCTTTGATAGCCAAGAAGCAGAAGCAACTTATCAAAAAAATAAACAGCAGGACACACTATTTGCTGGTTTGCCATTTCCATTGAAAATGTTAGGCCAAGAAAAAGCGGGGTGGTCAGCAACGGCCGGCTCGCAACTTTTTAAAAATAGTACTGCAACAACGACCTCTAACTTTGTCAAACAAGCAGAAACGATTGGCTTGATGCCTTTAGGACAAACCAACGCTCCAGAGTTTGGCTTTAAAAATATTACGGACCCTGCGCTTTACGGGCCAGCCCGCAATCCTTGGAACCTGGAACATTCGCCAGGCGGTTCCAGTGGCGGCGCTGCCGCAGTTGTCGCTAGCGGGATTGTTCCTATAGCCGGCGCTAGCGATGGCGGTGGCTCCATCCGAATTCCCGCCTCTTTTAGTGGCTTAATTGGCTTAAAACCTAGCCGTGGCTCCATGCCTGTCGGCCCAGAAGGCTGGCGAGGCTGGCAAGGTGCCTCGATTGACTTTGCGTTGACTATTTCTATGAGAGACACCAAAGCGTTATTTTATGGCCTACGTGGTAGCCACAGTGGCGCCCCCTACCAAGCGCCCTTGGCAGAATGGCAAACACACCCTAAAAAACAACGGCTAAAAATTGCTCTGTGTACCGCTTCGCCTATCGGCTCACTGATTTCGCCAGAAGCAACACAAGCGGCGAAACAAGCGGCTGATTTTCTGGCAGCCGCTGGCCATGAAATCATTGAGATTCCTTATCCAGTCGATGGTGCAGCGCTGATTCGCTCCTATTATCAAATGAACGGCGCAGAAACTACAGCGATGATGAACAGCATTCAACAGGGGCTCGGGCGCCCAATTCGTAAAGAAGAAATCGAATCTTTTTCATGGACCATGCATCAATTTGGCCAAAAGATTCCAGCAGCCACCTATGTTCATTCATTACAGTTGTGGGATCAAGCAGCAGTAACGATGGAAGAACTTTTTCAAAAATTTGATCTGTTTTTATCACCAACAACGGCTTTTTCAGCACCAAAAATTAACGAAGATTTGCAAAGTGAGCACATTCGTCAACGAATGGCGCAAGCAGCAGAATTAACAGAAGCAGAATTAGCTGAATTAATCTATGATTATTTTGATAAAAGTTTACAGCTAACACCGTATACTCAACTAGCTAACTTGACAGGACAACCAGCCATCAGCTTGCCCACACATGTTACGGCAACGGGGTTACCCTTAGGCATTCAATTGCTGGCTGCTCGTGGACGTGAAGATCTCTTATTCCAAGTAGGCGAACAGTTTGAGCAAGAAGGCAAATTTAAATTACCAGAAAGTTACCGCTAAATAGGGTGTTATTGTGACCAAATTTCAGATAAAATAGACACAAGACAAAAAACTGAGGTGGAAAAATGCTGTACGTAGTGAGACATGGTGAAACAGATTATAATGTGGCCCGTAGAATTTGTGGTCATGCGGAAGCGCAATTGACCGAAAAAGGCTATCAACAAGCGGAATTGGTAGCTGAAAAAATTGCCAAACAAGGAATTCAAATCGACCGTTTACTGGCGTCGCCTTTAAAAAGGGCGCAAGAAACAGCCCGTAAAATTGCAGAACGAAATCAATTGACGATTGAAACAGAACCTCGTTTAATTGAGATGAATTTTGGCATTTATGATGGTGAACCGATTGAAACAACGGCTTTCCAAGAAAATCGTTCTGAGATTTCCTTGCCGTTTCCAGAAGGGGAATCAGTCCTAGATGTCGCGGGTCGAATTTATCCCCTGATTGAGGAAGCCTTGGCTTCAGAGGAAACTTACCTATTTGTTTGCCACAATGCGGTCATGCGAGTCATTGATAACTACTTCAATGGTAAAAAAATCCAAGATTTCTTGGACTTTCATTGTGAAAATACACAACTTGTACAATACGGAGAATAAAAATCAAGTCTTTAATCTTTTGGTTAAAGACTTGATTTTTTTTATGGTAAATAAGAAACCGCTTCCGTTTTAATGTATAATAAATTAACTTTTGGATCAAAAAAGAAATGGGGAAAAGACTATGAGAATTGATAATATTCATCAAGCGTTAAAACAGTTTCACGTACAAAATCCAAGTAGCAAAGAAACCTTGTTGCCCGCAACGGCTTCGCAATTAAGTCAGGCCTCTGGCTATACCCGAACCGCTGTTAGTGAAGAGCTTTCAGAATTAGTGAGAAAAGACCAAGTCGTTAAAGTTAAATCAAGACCGGTGTTATTTTTTGATAAAGACTACTTAGAGGAACAGTTTCCTTTTTTTAAAAGTAGCACGTGCTATGATTCCCTCGCTTCGCTGCAAGAGGACATTTATCAACAGACAGAACAGATACATAAGAAAAAGCAGCTACTGAAAATGAATCCATTTGCGAACGTAATTGGTTTTGATGGGAGCTTAGCAGACGCCATCAAGAAGTTGAAAGCCGCTATTTTATATCCGCCTAATGGCTTGAATATTTTACTTACTGGAGAATCTGGGGTGGGGAAAACCTTAATTGCAGAACAATTACACCAATTTTATCAAGTTAAAATGAACCAAGAAGTTCCGTTTATTTATTTTAATTGTGCAGAATATTTCAACAATCCAGAATTATTAACTTCGCATCTGTTTGGCTATAAAAAAGGCAGTTTCACTGGTGCCGTCAATGACCAAAAAGGTTTAGTGGAGTTGGCAGATGGCGGTTTTTTATTTTTAGATGAAGTCCATCGATTAACGAGCGAAGGCCAAGAAAAATTGTTTACAGTTTTGGATAAAGGGTATTTTACACGGATGGGCGAAGCCGAAAAACAAAGAAATGTATCGATAAAATTTATTTTTGCAACAACCGAAGCAGTCAATCAACATTTTTTGAAAACGTTTTTAAGAAGGATCCCTGTGACATTAGCCATTCCAGCTTTAGCCGAGCGCTCTTTGAAAGAAAAAATTCAATTGATTTTGTCCTTTTTCTTAGAAGAAAGTCAACGGATTCAAAAGAATATCCATATTCGTTATGAGGCGTTGAAACAATTAACATTTACTCATTTTGAAGCCAACGTAGGCGAATTGAAAGCGGCGATTCAATTTATGAGCGCACAAGCCTATTTAGAGGTGTTCGATCAATTAACGGAAACTATTTGCATTGAAGCAAACGAGGGGACAGTCAAAGAGCAACCTGATGTAGAAAGTCTGCTGGCTTTTAATGAGTGGATACCTAACGATGGCCTCACGATTCAATACAACCATTTTTATTTAAGCAGTCAAGAGTTACTTAAATCAGAAAGTCTGAAAAATGATCGTTTTTATAATTTTCTATTGAAAGAATATGCGGATTTGAAAAAATTAACTCTTTCGACAGAGGATGCGCTAGCAATCATGCAAAACAAAGTCGAGCAACTTTATGATATGGATATTTTTGCTCAAGAACCGCTAGCCATAGAGGCCATTGACGAAACATTGCAGCCAAAAATTCAAGAAGCCATTGTCTTTTTTGAACAATTAATCCAAGAAAAATTGACAGAGGATTTCCAGAATATTTTAATTGTCCACCTTTATTCTGCTGTTTTTTATTCTGCACAAATGAATGAAACATTTTATTCAGATACCAAAAATATCTATTCTGGCAAAGTCACCCAGTATCAAGCTGCTAAGACCATGGTGGACTTTCTACAAACATTGTTTGGGATTTCTTTTGCTGATACGGAAATCCTCTTTTCGATCTATTTATTCGTAAAGTCACAGCTAAAAAAGAGCGCACTCAGATGAAGAAAACTGTGGCGTTATCGTCGTTGCACATGGTGCCGCGACGGCCAGTAGCATGGTTGAGTACACCAACCTTCTGTTTTCAACAACGGTCATGCGTGCAGTTGATATGCCGATTAATCAATCAGTGGAAGAAACATTAGAAAAAGTCCGTACAATTGTAAAGCAAAATCAGTATAAAAAAATTATTTTAATGGTGGACATCGGTTCCCTGGTTTACTTTGGTAATGCTATCAGTCAAAAGTTTCAAAGGGAAGTGCTGCTAATTAGCAATATCAATCTATTAACATTGCTAGAAGTGGCCCGAGAAGTCATTTATGAATCGACGGCGTTTGAGTATCAATTACAAGTCTTAAAGAAAAAATCATCGCGCCTTGATTTGCAGTAAAGGTCGCTTCAACGAGGCAAAAGTTCTCATTATTTCCTGTCTAACTGGCATGGGGACTGCTATTAAAATTGAACAGTTGTTACTAAAAACTTTTCCCAATGAATTACTAACGAATGTACGCATCATTACTTTAGAGAAAAGAGAAGTGGAAGACATTGATCGCTTGCATTCTTTTGTTCGGAAAGAAGAGAAAATCGTTGGTATCATTGGCACCGTAAAGACAGAAGTGCCAGATATTCCGTTTATTTCTTTACAAGATTTACTATCGAAGCGGGGCATTCAGCTAGTTTTCGAATTATTAGGCCATCATTTAGAAGAAAAACAAAACCAAGAGTTACTAAAAAAAGTTTCAGCTAAATATATTCAAGGATTATCAATCGAAGCTATTACAGACTTACTAACGGTTTTGAATCCGACAACCATTTCAATCGAATTAGCTAAGATTTATTCAGACATTTGCTTGCAAACTAAAATAAAAAGTGACGAAAAGATTTTACTTCGTTTTATCATTCATTGTGCTTGTATGTTAGAACGGCAATTGTTGAATCCAGAATATGACCCGACAGCTTATGAAGTGTCATATCGAGAGTTGCCAGAAGCTGTATCTGTCATAAAAATGGCGTTTCGACCGCTTGAAGTGTCCTATAATCTGTTGATTCCACCTTTGGAAGTGCGCTATATTTATGAATTGCTCTTTGAAAAGGCTTAATTCAAACGGAAATGAAAGTTGGCACACTTATTGCTTTTAATAAAATGATTAATTAGCAAAGGAGTTTGTTTATGGAAAATGAACCAATTTTACTTTTAACACACAATGGTTGGGGCTTGGAATTAGTCAAAAGCGTCCAGATGATTGTTGGAGAAGTCACAAATGTACATGAAGTTGCATTACAAGCAGAGGATTCACTGGGGGATTATTTAGAACGAGTCACAGAAAAAATTGACCAATTAACGTGGCACAACCAGTTGCTAATTTTAACAGATGTTAAAGGCGGCACACCTAGTAACGTTGCATTACGTTTATCAAAAGATTATGACCTCCTGATTGTGTCAGGATTATGCACATCGTTATTATTAGAATCCGTCATGAAACAAAGTGGTCCTGGATTTCGTTTAGAAGATGCAGAGATGATTCAACAAGCAGCAGTAGACAGTTGTCAAATTTTAGAAATTCCAAAATAAGAAAGTACAGGTGAACAGAATGTCAAAAATCGTATTAACAAGAGTCGATAGCCGTTTAATCCATGGACAAGTAGTGACTAAATGGTTACAACAATCAGGTGCAAATGAAATTTTGGTAGTGAGTGATGAACTAGAGCAAGATGAATTTTTACAAAGTATTTATTTAATGGCGGCGCCTCCAGGGGTTTCTGTAGTAATTAAAGGGATTGAAAGTGCCAAAGAATATTGGGAATCGCAAGAAAAGGAAGAGAAAAAGGTGTTATTTTTAGTGCCAGATTTAACGACCTTAAAAGCGATGGTGGACCAAGAAATTATTAAAGAGGAGATTCAAGTTGGTGGCTTAGGTGGCGGACCAAATCGGAAAAATGTTTTAAAAAATATCAATTTATCTGAAGAAGATGTTGCAATTTTGACTGAACTTTTAACGAAGGGCATCCATGTTTTCTTCCAAGCGATTCCCGAAGAAAATCCCCTACCAATTCAAAAATTAATTGAAAAATATCAATCACTATAATCAGAGAAAAAGGAGAGAATCATATGGGCGTTTTAGGTGTTTCAATTATTATGGGACTTTATTATTGGTTTGCACGTTTGCGTTTTGGGTACACATTTTCAGGCATGCTGTCTCAGCCATTAGGCGCAGCGTTGGTGGCTGGTTTAGCAACAGGAAAACTTAGTGAAGCAATGGTTGTGGGGGCGGGGATTCAACTTGTTTATCTCGGAGTCACCTCCACACCGGGCGGCAATGTGCCTAGTGATCCGGCTTTAGCTTCAGCAATCGCGATTCCGATTGCTTTAGGTGTGGGAATGAATGCCGAGGCGGCTGTTGCACTAGCTGTTCCTTTTGGTGTGTTAGGCGTCTTTATGGATCAATTACGGCGCACCATCAATGCGACGTGGGTGCATATGGCTGATAAATATGCGGAAGAGTTAAATTATGGGGGGATTTACCGAGCTGCGTTTGTTTATCCAGCTTTAGCGGGATTTTTAATTCGCTTTCCGTTGGTTTTTGCGGCGAACTTTTTTGGTCAATCTGTGGTGAATAAAGTCTTAGAAGTTATCCCAGCATGGTTGATGCACGGCTTTGAAGTAATGGGTGGTATTTTACCAGCGTTAGGCTTCGCCTTAACAATTATGGTAATTGGCAAGAAAAATTTGATTCCTTATTTTTTAATTGGTTTTGTTGCAGTAGTATATTTTGGCGCAGAAGTTATGGCCGTCGCTATTTTAGGAATCTGTATTGCCTTTTTAGTTAGAAACAAGGCATTGAGTGAGGAGGCAGCATAATGGAACAAATGACACAAGCAAATGAACAACAATTGGAACAGAAAAAAATTACTAAAAAAGAATTATCCAAAGCCTTTTGGATTTATCAACTAGGCTGTGAATTATCAAATTCTTATGAACGTCTCCAAAGTTTAGTTTTTTGTGCATCGATGATTCCTGCAATTAAAAAACTTTACGCAGACGATGAAGAACAACAAAGAGAAGCTCTGAAACGTCATTTGAATTTTTTTAATACTGAAGGAACAGTAGGGGCTTCCATTCAAGGGATTGCAATTGCTATGGAGGAAGAAAAATCCAATGGCGCAGCGATCTCTGATACGGCGATCACATCGATTAAAACTGGGCTGATGGGTCCACTGGCTGGGATTGGCGATTCGATTATTTGGGCAGCATTAATGCCGTTAATCATTTCCATTTTTATTCCAATGGCTAAAGGAGGTAACGTGATTGGAAGTATCGGTCCGTTGGTTCTGTACACAGCCATTACATTATACATCAGTTGGACGTTAGTGAATAAGTCCTATACATTAGGGCGTAATTCAATCTTAAGTTTGTTAAAAGACGGCAAAATTAAGCAAGTCATTTATTCAGCAAATGTTTTAGGAATGATGATGATGGGCGCTTTAAGTGCGAGTTATGTTAAAATTGCTAGCCCGATGACGTTTAAAGTTACTGGCGGTGCCACGATTGTTTTACAAGATATCCTAGATCAAATTATGAAAGGGTTACTTCCTTTAGCAGCAGTCATGGCTATTTATTTCTTCATGGTAAAAAAAGGCCCACGTTACGGTATCATTATCGGCACGATTGTCTTGGTTAGTTTGGTCACTTCATTCTTTGGTTTGTTATAAAGGAGAAAATAATGAATAGTTACGAAAAATTCCACTTAAAAGAAGTCATTAATGCTTCTGGCAAAATGACCATTCTAGGTGTCTCCAAAGTTTCGGAGGCAGTCCTAGCAGCTCAACGATTCGGCGGCGAACATTTCTTTGAAATGAGTGAACTTAGTGTGCAAACAGGGGCCTTTTTAGCCAACTTGTTGAAGGTAGAAGATGCCCAAATCGTTTCCTCGGCTTCGGCGGGGATTGCCCAATCGGTGGCTGCCTTGATTGGAAAAGGCAGCTTGTACCACGCGTATCATCCCTATACAGAAAAAATCGAACAGCGGGAGATTGTTTTACCTAAAGGGCACAACGTGGACTACGGCACGCCTGTAGAAGTCATGGTAGCGCAAGGTGGCGGCCAAGTGGTGGAAGCTGGCTACGCCAACATGTGCAGTCCAGAACACGTGGAAATGATGATTTCTGAAAAAACAGCGGCCATTCTATACATCAAAAGCCACCATACCGTGCAAAAAAGTATGCTGACGGTGGCCGAAGCGGCCAAAGTGGCGCAACGCCACAAGGTGCCGCTAATTGTTGACGCGGCAGCAGAAGAAGATCTTTTCAAATACACTGAAGCAGGCGCTGATTTGGTGATTTACAGCGGCGCCAAAGCAATTGAAGGGCCAAGTGCCGGTTTAGTGGTCGGGAAAAAAGAATACATTGACTGGGTGCGCCTACAAGGCAAAGGCATTGGTCGAGCAATGAAAATTGGCAAAGACAATATCTTGGGCTTTACGCAAGCAGTGGAAGAATACTTGGCACATGGCAGTGAATCAGGGGCTTCGATGCAAGAGCGCTTAAAACCGTTTGTTGAAGCCATCAACAACTTATCAGATTTAACCGCCAAAATCGTCCAAGATGGCGCTGGCCGAGACATTTATCGCGCCAGTGTCAAAGTGGACGGCAGAAAAACCGCTAAGGAAGTCATCCAAGCATTAAAAGCAGAAAGTCCAGCCATTTATACGCGAGAATATCAAGCCAACAATGGCATCATTGAATTTGACATTCGTTCTGTCAATCAAGAAGAAATGAACAAAATCGTGCAACGATTACAAGAAATTATGGACAAAAAGGAGAAATAAGTCATGTCATTAAAACCTAATTATTTAGAAGAACGCATTTGTTTAAACGTCTTAGCCAATTCAGTAGAAAATGCCCAAGCCTGTTATGAAGCAGCAGAAGGGCATGTTGTGTTAGGCGTCCTTTCAAAAAACTATGAAACCGATGAAGCAGCTATTGACGACATGAAAAATACCAAGCAGCAACCAACAACGCTTTATCTGTCGGCTTAGGGGCTGGCGATCCTAATCAAAGTCAAATGGTGGCTCGCTTATCAGAAGTTCTACAACCGCAACACGTGAACCAAGTCTTCACAGGTGTCGGCGCTTCGCGGGCCTTACTTCGTCAAGACGAAACAGTGATTAATGGCTTGGTTTCACCCACAGGCAAAGTTGGCTATGTCAACATTGCGACAGGTCCGTTAAGCTCTGGTGCGCCAGCGGCGGAAGTGCCTATCGAAACCGCCATCAAATTGTTGAAAGACATGGGGGGCAGTTCCATTAAATATTTCCCGATGAAAGGCTTGGCTCACAAAGAAGAATACCAAGCAGTAGCAGCAGCTTGTGCCAAGTATGACTTTTATTTAGAGCCAACAGGAGGCATTGATTTAGAAAACTTTGAAGAAATTGTTCAGATTGCGGTGGATGCCGGCGTTAAAAAAATCATTCCTCATGTCTACAGCTCAATTATCGATCAAGAAACAGGGGACACTAGAACAGAAGACGTGAAAACGTTACTAACCATGATGAAAAAGACATTGAATAAGTAAAGGGCCAATCTTTAGTTGACTTTCTCCACCAGATTTGCTACTCTCAAGTGGAGAATAAATAAAAACCAACAAATGAATGTGGGGTATTTTGGTGAGTGTCGTAGGTATCTAATTGATAAGTTGAATAACCAGTGAACCAAGCAAGGTTTATTTGGTGTGCTTAGAAAGTGATACCTGTCAGTCATCTCAATTACTAAATACCTCCTTTAAAAGAGGTTTCTTTAGTAACCTTTATCCAATGATAAAGAGGACAGCGGTAGAACGCTGTCCTCTTTTTTCTGTAGAAACTGGTTTTTATTTAAAGGCGCCAGGTATTCTTTTCGTGATAGAAAGGAAGAAAAAACAAATGAATCATGAAACCATTCAAAAATTACAATTTACAACAATTCTTAAAGAAGTTCAAACACGTGCGATTGGCGAGTATAGTAAAGAACGGTTGGCGAAAATGGTCCCTGCAACACGTTTAGAAACAGTGCAGTCCCGCTTAACGGAAACAACCGAGGCCCGCTTAATTATTGATAGCGGACAACACGTCCCTTTCATGGGCTTGAGCCAAATTACCCGCTTGCTTCAACAAGTGAAAAAAGGCTTAATCCTTACACCAAACGAATTGATTGAGGTCGCTGACTTTTTAAGAAGTAGTCAGCGAATCCAGAAGTTTTTTGAAAAAAATCAATACCAAACACCACGCCTATTTAGTTACAGCCAGCACTTAGCTGATTTCAGAGCAATTGAAGAACAAATTTATACGAAAATCCATAATCAAAAAGTTGCCACCGATGCTTCTCGACAACTTCGGAAAATCCGGCGTCAAATCAATGAATGCCAACAAGAAATTGAAACAAAAAGTCACCAAATTTTTACGTAATAAAAATAATCAACTGTATATTCAAGAAAATATGATGGTGAAAAAAGGGGAACATTACACGGTACCAATCAAAGCTAGCTATAAAAATAAGGTTTCAGGCACAATCATTGAGCAATCCAATAAAGGACAAACGGTCTTCATTGAACCTGTAGCAATTAGTAAATTAAATGAACAATTGACACTCTTAAAAGCGGAAGAAACAGCGGAAGAATATCAAATTTTGGCAGAACTAACAGGGTTAATCAATGAGCAAGAACGACTAGTCGATCAAGCCGTCGATACAATGACCACCTTAGATATTATTTTTGCACGAGGAAAGTATAGTCGCGAAATTGGTGGGATTACGCCAAAAGTAAACAAAGAAGAACGCTTGCGCATTGTTCAAGGAAAACACCCTCTTTTATTAGAACACGCAGTACCATTGACGTTTTCTTTAGGAGCAGAGTATCGAGGACTTGTCATTACAGGTGCCAATGCTGGTGGTAAAACGGTTGTCTTGAAAACAGTTGGCTTATTGACTGTCATGACACAATTTGGGTTGCAAATTCCAGCACAAGCAGGCACAGAGATTCCAGTATTAGATGAAATTTTTGTCGATATTGGTGATCAGCAAAATCTGGAAAATGCGTTAAGCACTTTTTCTGGGCACATGAAAAATATTGCGGAAATGTTGCGTAATGTTAAGCGACACACGCTTGTTTTATTAGATGAAATTGGCAGTGGTACCGAGCCGAACGAAGGAGCTGGCTTAGCGATTGCTATCATGGAAACGATGTATCAAAAGGGAGCCTTGGTAGTTGCAACGACCCATTATGGTGAAATTAAACGTTTTGCCCAAGAGCATGACGATTTTGTGCCCGCCGCAATGGCCTTCGATCGTGAAACATTAACGCCCAAATATCAATTGAAAATTGGTGAAGTTGGCGATAGTCAGGCGCTTTGGATTGCACGTAAAATGAAGATGGAGCCACAGCTCATTGAAAAGGCGGCTCATTATATTCAGCGGAAAGAATACCCTACTAATCGAAGTCTATTTAAACCCCTGAAAGCAAAAGAAACGACCTTTGCCACGTTTGTAGAAGAAACACACCGTTATCAAAAGGTGATCGTGTCCTATTGACAGAAACACAACAAATTGGGTTGGTTTTTACAGATGAGGGTGAACAAGAAATCCAAGTATTTGTGAATGATAAAATTGAAAATGTACCACGAAGACGGTTGAAATTACAAGCGAAAGCACAAGATCTATATCCGCAAGACTATGATTTAGAAAGTTTATTTACAGATTTCCATGAACGAAAGAAACTCAAAGATATTGAACGCGGCTCAAAAAAAGCGCAGAAACAATTACGCAAAGAGGCCGAAAAAAGAGCAGCAAGACGCGATAAATAAGGAACTTAACAGAAGCAATACAACAACTTAACACTTTGTTTACTTGTTATTTATCAGAAATCAACTAAGACTTGTTATAGTCAATGTATGGGTAGATATGAAGGAGGAAACAAGGAAATGAAGAAAAGAGCTTTGCTAGGGGTTACCTTATTAACATTCACAACATTAGCGGGTTGTACAAATTTATCTGAACAGAAAAGCGGCGAAAAACAAACAGAGGTTGCTGAAGCGAAGGCAACTGAATCTGAAAAAGCATCAGTAAAAAATGTTATTTTTATGATTGGAGATGGCATGGGGAATCCGTATACAACGGGCTATCGCTATTTCAAAGCCAATCACTCAGACAAGCGTGTTCCCCAAACAGCTTTTGATACCTATTTGGTCGGACAGCAAGCCACTTATCCAGAAGATGAAGAAGAGAATGTCACCGATTCAGCTTCCGCAGCGACAGCGATGGCTGCCGGAGTGAAAACCTATAATAATGCTATTGCACTCGATAATGACAAGTCCAAAACAGAAACAGTGCTCGAACGTGCGAAAAAGTGGGGAAATCAACGGGTCTTGTAGCAACATCTGAAATAACACATGCAACCCCTGCTGCATATGGCGCACATAATGTTTCACGCAAAAATATGGCAGAAATCGCCGATGACTATTTTGATGATCAAATCGACGGACAACACAAAGTCGATGTGTTACTTGGCGGCGGCTCCGAATTATTTGCCCGGAAAGATCGTGATTTAGTCAAAGAATTTTCCCAAGCGGGTTATGGTCATGTCACAGACAAAAAGTCGTTAAATGAGAACCAAGACGACAAAATTTTAGGCTTGTTTGCACCAGGCGGGCTACCTAAAATGATTGACCGAACGGAAGAAGTCCCTTCATTAGCTGATATGACAGAAGCGGCTCTTCAACGGTTAGATAAAAATGAAAAAGGTTTCTTTTAATGGTTGAAGGTAGTCAAATTGATTGGGCCGGGCATAGCAATGATATTGTTGGCGCGATGAGCGAAATGCAAGACTTCGAAGCGGCGTTTGAAAAGGCCATCGATTTTGCCAAAAAAGATGGTGAAACATTGGTGGTTACAACTGCAGATCATTCAACAGGGGGCTTGTCTTTAGGCAAAGGAGATCAATACAACTGGTTGACGGAGCCTTTACATGCGGCAAAACGCACGCCTGATTTCATGGCAGAAGAAATTATTAAAAATGGTAATGTGGAAAAAACAGTGACTGAGTATATTGATTTTCAATTAAGTGAGGCTGAATTGAAAGCAGTGAAAACAGCGTCGGAGTCAAAAGATGTTGAAAAAATCGCTCAGGCATTAAGAAAGATTTTTGATGAACGTTCGAATACTGGTTGGACTACTGGCGGACACACAGGAGAAGATGTAAATGTCTATGCTTATGGCCCACAAGCAGAAGCTTTTTCAGGACAAATTGATAATACAGACCAAGCGAAGATTATTTTTGGCTTAGTAGATGGCACCGGGCAAAAAGCTGAGATTAAAGATAAAGGTATTGGCAAATAACAAAATGAAGAAAAAGCAGAACGTATAGAAGTTCTGCTTTTTCTTCATTGAAGGCATAAAATTTTATCTCTGTTATAATGAAGGTAACCAGATAAAAGTGAGGTCAAATAATGAAAAAATGCATGTTGAAAGTGAATTTGCACCATTGCGTTCAGTTGTTTTAGCACAATCGCAATTTTGTTTACCAGATAAATTTGATGAAGCGGATACGACTTTTTTAACAGAGGAAAATGCCCGTTTAACACAGAATAATGAAGGGCGTGATTTAGCAGACTTTGCACCAGAACAACAAGTGCGTTGGGAAAAAGAAAAAGAAGTCATGCAAGGAGTATTAGAATCTTATGGCGTAGAAGTATTTCGTCCACGTTTATTGACAACCTATGAAAAAGAACATGGCAAGGAATTGGGCGTAGGATATAGTAACTTCTTTTCACGAGACCCTTTTTTTACAATTGGCAATCTCTTAATAGAAGGAAACTTAAGATTTCAACACCGTCGACAAGAAATTTTACCAATTCGTCCGATTATTCAGCAGTGGACACAAGAAGCAGAAGGCTATTATTTTGCTGCGCCACAACCTGACATTTCTGAAGGGGCTTTAAGTGAAGCAGGTCCCTTTATTGAAGGCGGCGATGTTTTAGTTCTAGGAAAAACAATTTTTGTGGGCTACTCTGGCTTGGCAAGTAACCTAGCAGGAATTCAGTGGTTAGCCAATATGATTGGTCATTTTGGTTATGAAGTGGTGCCGGTTCGGTTACATCCTCATATTCTCCACTTAGATTGTGCGTTAAGCTTGTTGAGAGAAGGCTTGATGATTGTTTGTGAAGAGGCCTTTTTGGATGGACTTCCTGCGCAATTAGCAAACTGGGAAAAATTCACGTTACTTTGCAAGAAGCAGCGTATTTAGTGACAAATGGTCTACCGCTTAACGAAGAAACGTATATAACGGACCAATCGTTTACAACTTTAATTCCTCAAATAGAAGCAAAAGGTATCAAAGTTGAGGCAATTGATTACCATGTTTCTAGAATGTTAGGTGGTTCCTTCCGCTGTACAACGCAAGCTTTGATTAGAGAATAGTCAGCGAGTGATTATCAATTTTCGTAAGAAAAAATGTACGTTTTGTCTATGAAAACGATATAATTTTAGTTTTCACTATTTTTTTTAAAAATATTGAGGAAATTTTGATTTAATAAATGCGAGAAAACGTCAAAATGTTAGTGTTTGTTACTAATGTTTTGACGTTTTCTCGCTGTTTTTTTATAAAATTACCACTTTATATATGAAAAAAAACAATATCTTTTTGAAAATTACGTTTTCAAAGACACAAAAGTCGTTGGAACCTTGCTGTTATAGTAAATTCATTTTTTTTGCATGAGGTGTTTAAAATTTGAAATCACAAGCAGTCTTTTTTTCGCTATACTTAGTTTACGTTCTACTGAGATAGAAAAGTTTTTCACTTTTTTATTCATTAATTAACCAAGATATAAAGGAGAGAGTAAAATGAAGAAAAAAACATTGGTAACTTTATTTGCAGGAACGGCAATTTTAGGGGCAAGCATCGCTCCTGCAGCAGCACATGCAACAACGACTGGTACAACACCAGCAAACGTAGAGATGACAAGTGGTTCATTACCAGGCGGTACGGGTGATGGAGATGACGGAAGCACACAAGAACCAGAACCAGGCTCGAATACAAATTTTGATTTGTTATATGTTCCAACAGAATTCAAATTTGCTTCGACAGAAGTTAGTTCTGATTTATCAGCGATTTCGTTAGATGCGACAGGTACCCAAACAAAACGTTATGCCGTTGGGGATGTTCGTGGAACACAAGCGGGTTGGTCAGTTACTGCCGGCGTTGCTGAAATGAAAAATGGCACTGCTACTTTAGAAGGCTCAATTACCTTTGCACAAACAGGAGCAGTAGCGAAATACGATGAAACAGCAAAAACATACTCACGTGATGTAGCTGCCTTTGCAGCAGATCCAGGAAGTCCTGAATTTGCTGGAACAACTATTCCAGTAGGTGGAGCAGCTGTATCAATTGCTACAGCAGCAGTTGGTAAAGGTCAAGGTACATGGGATTCTGAATTATCAAATGTAAAATTAAACATTACAACACCTAGTTCACAAATTACAAATGGTGCGTATACAGGTAACGTAACTTGGACATTAGTGGCTGCATAAAAAGTTACTAACGAGAATACTGCATTACTAGAAAAGGAGCTGCGCAGTGGTGCACGGCTCCTTTTCGATACATAGGAGGAACAAATAATGAAGACAATGCGCTGGCTAATCGTCACAGTTTTTATTTGTGTGATGGCATTAAGCATCCCTTCTGCTGTACAAGCAGAAGAAGCGGATGACAACATGAATACAAAATTTACAGTTAAACCCAATATTCCTGAGAATCAAGCGAAAAATACGCAATCCTACTACGATCTCATTGTAAAACCAGGACAGAAACAAGAAGTCGAATTATCATTAATTAATAAAACAGATGAAGAATTGACGATTGATTTAAATTTGGCGAATGCTGTGACGAATGACAATGGTTTAATTGTGTACAATGATTTCGAGAAAAAACCAGATTCAAGTTTAAAAGTACCCTTGACAACATTAATTAAATTACCTGAGGAACATGTAAAAGTTCCCGCTAAGAAAACCGTAACAGCCAAAATGACTGTCGAAATTCCAGCGAATGGTTTCCAAGGATTAGTTTTGGGTGGTGTTTATGCTTCGCTTGCAGAAGATGAAAAGGAAGAAAAGGAAAATCAACGGGTTTAACCAGTCGATATGGATTTAATGTAGCAATTGCTTTACGAATGTCAGAAGATACACCGATGTATCTAGCAGAGACTCTTCAATTAGTTAAATTAGTTCCGACCATTGCTTTAGGAAATAAATCGGTCCAAGCGGTTATTCAGAATCCGACATCCGCTATTTTTCCTGAAGTACGTTTAGAAGGAAAAGTAACGAAAAAAGGCGAAACGAAAGAATATGCCAAACGGATTTTACCAAGTGTTCGTTTTGCGCCAAATTCGACGATGAACTTCCATTTAGATTTCGGGAAAGAAGATGTTCGTCCAGGAACCTATATTTTTGAAGGAAAAGCGGTCTTGAAAGAAGATGAACAACAAGTGTGGCCGTTTAAGCAAGAATTTACCATCAGTAGTCAAGAAGCCAAAAAATTAAATAAAGAAGCAGTAGTGAAATTGGTCCTACCGACTTGGTGGAATCAAGCTTTTTATGGCTTGTTAGTTGCAACAATTGTGAGTCTAATTCTAGCTATTTGGCGTTTTACGCAACAGAAAGCAACACTGAAACAACAAGCCTATTTACAACAAGAAAAACAGGCAGCCTTGAAAAATAGACAAGGAGCACGCGATGATGACAATGAAAAGTAAAGGGTCACTTCTGGTGACGTTGGGAATACTTTTAACCGTTGGCATTGCGAGTCTAATTGTTTCTTCTGAGAGTTTTGCAGAAGAAGTAGGGCAAACGAATATCGGTGTAACGTTCTATGGAGGAAAAGAGCCACTAAAAACGGAAGGTGTCATTAAGCCAATAGAGCAACCAGTCACTGATAAAGATAAAAAAACGTCACAACAACAAGACAAAGTGAGCAGAAAAACCACTGCTAAAACGAATCCGACTAATGCACAGACGTCATTACCAAGGACAGGTGAACGAAATAGCACGTGGCTTTACAGCCTTGGTATTGCCTGTTTACTCGTAGTACTAACAAGTTTCTATTATTTGAATAAAAAAAGGAAAAAGGAAAAATAATGTGCTGTTTTTATAAATAGAGTTAATGTAGAAGGAGGAATATAGATGGAGATTACGATGTGGATTTGGATTTGTGCTGGCTTGGCCGTCCTTTGTTTTGCTTTATTTTTACTGTTCTTAGTAAATAGCATGAATTTTGTACATCTGGCAAAGCCTAAGCAGTCTTTAGTAAAACAATCAATGTTTAGTTGGCTGCTTCTGGTGATGTGTGGCGGCTGGGTAGCGGTGGCTATCTTACTGAATATCGCATTACAAACACAATTAACATAAAGAAAACCCGTTGTAAGTTTTTAAGAAACTTGCAACGGGTTTTTGTTAACTTTAAAATAAAGAACGGTACAATTTATCAAAAAAGTACAGTAGACATTTGTACCCAACTTAGATAGAAAATAAAGCGCTATCATTATATGATGATTACAGGAGGCGGACACAGCTGTGAATTATAAAATAAGTTATCTCCTTGACGAGTATGCAGGGCAAAAAATTGCGCTCTCTTTGGCTCAACAAATAACCGATCTTTCGCAACGAGAATTAGTGACGCAACTTTCGACAATAGGCGGAGTAGTTCAACAGAATACCGTCAGCATTCCAAACCTTTCCGCAAATGAATGGGGAAAACAACTTTTTCAACAACGTCAAGTGATCTATAGCGAAACAGAAAGACAAGCACTTATTTTTTTGCTCACTTATTCAGAAATCGAAGAACTATCGGTGTATCATTATCAAAATTTTTTAGACGTTTCGAAAGGCACTATTTTAGCGGACATCAAAAAAGTACGACACCAACTAGCAACTGAAAACATTGCTTTATCCTACGAACGAAAACGAGGGTTTTACCTAGAAGGAGATGAATTTCGGATTCGTCGTTTCGGGAAAAATTGGCTTGCCCGCCTCTTACAACAAAAGTCGGGCACCTTCGCTTTATTTTGCTGGCTCAGTCAGCATCAAATGAGCCAATACGCAAAAATACGTGACGGCATTCAATTAGCCGTCCAGGAAGCACAGCTTCAACTGGTACCCAGCAGATTGGATGAAATTAGTTACTTTCTTGCTTTTTCTCAAAAAAGATTAGGCAAATATGGAACAGTCGTCTGGCCTGAGAACCAGTTAATTCAGTCCTTACGCGCTTATCCCGTCAGTCATCGTATTTTAAGTGATTTAGTTGGGCCAGTGGCGAATGTAGAAACTGAGAGTCTTTTTTTCACGATTTGTTTAATGACAGCCTTGCAAGGAGAATTGCGAGATACGAAGTTAGAGTTTTTATTAGATATTTCTGGTGAAATTATTCGGAAAATGGAATTGTTGGCCGTTGTTCAATTTGAACAGCCTCGTGAATTGCTCATGAATGTGTATTATCATCTGGTTCCTGCCTATTTTCGGATTAGCTATGGCTTTTACTTGCCGAATGTTTTAATCAAGGATATTCGACAATCGTATCGGTCGCTTTATCATCTTTGTGAACAAGCGTTAGCTCCTTTAGAAAAATTAACGAAACGGTCAATCCCGTCAGAGGAAATCGGTTTTTTTACCATATTATTTGGTGGAGAAATTTTCGGGCAAAAAAATGAACAGCGGCAAGAAAAGCTAAAAGCGCTAATTGTTTGTCCCAGTGGTATCAGTTCTTCGTTGATTTTGCAATCGGAATTGCGTCGGCTATTTCCAATGATTGAATTTAAAGAAACGAATGCGGTGAGGGAAATAGAGAATGTATCTGAAAAAAGCTATGACATCATTTTCTCAACGGTCCCTATTGAAACAGCCAAAAAGGTTTATCTTACCAAGCCCATTATGAGCTCTTTGGAGAAAAATCAATTGATGCACCAAGTTCAATCAGATTGGCTATTGCCAGGTATTTCCATGCCAGATGTTAAAGATATTTTAGATGCGTTAAAACCTTATATTTCCTTAAAAAAAGGAGTCACAGAAGCGCAGTTATATCGTGTTTTACATCGTAAAATGAACAAAATTTTAGAAAAAGAGGAGGATCTGCGTCCAATGTTATCGGAATTATTAACAACAGAAACAGTCCAAGTCCTGCCTGAAGTTGCAGACTGGCGAGCGGGAATCACAGAAGCTGCCAAGCCGTTATTAAAAAATGGCAGTATTACGGAAAAGTACATTGATGCAATGATTCAAAAAGTCGAATCGTTTGGGCCATTTATCCATATCTGTCCAGACGTAGCATTGCCTCACGCGCGACCAGAAGATGGCGTTAATCAGTTAGGCATGTCATTACTAAAAATCCAAAAAAGTGTCGATTTATTAGAAGATCCTAAGCATGAAATTCACCTTTTTATTTGTTTAGCTGCTTCAGATAACGAAACACATTTACGGGCCTTATCTAGTCTGACAAAAATTCTATCAAAAAAAGAATCATTACATCGCTTAGTGGCGGCTGAAACCGTCCCAGAAATACTATCAATTATCCAAGAAGGAGAGAAATAAGATGAAGATTTTTACAGTTTGTCAAAGTGGTTTAGGAACAAGTTTTATGGTGCAAATGAATATCCAACAAATTTTAGAGGAAGTCGGTGTTGATACAGATAATTTTCAAATTGATCACACAGATGTCGGGAGTGCCAGTGGCGATATGGCTGATTACTTCTTTGTCGAAAAAACATTGCAAGATGCTTTAGGGTCAATTCCTGCTGAAAAAATCATTCCTTTAAATGCGATTATTGATTACGATGAAACGAAGGAGAAAGTCTTGAAAGTTTTAGATGACAATGGCATTGCACATCAATAAGAAGGAGGAAAAACATGGAAACTTTATTGAATTTATTTGTTTCAATTGTTAGCCAGCCAGCGATTCTGGTTTCATTAATTGCTTTGTTGGGATTAGTTTTACAGAAAAAGAAATTTTCTGATGTTGTTCAAGGAACGTTGAAAACATTCGTCGGCTTTTTAGTTTTAATTGGTGGCGCAGGGCTATTAGCGAACTCGTTAACGCCCTTTGCGGAGATGTTCCAAACCGCGTTAAATACACAAGGCGTGGTTCCTAGTAATGAAGCGGTTGTAGCGATTGCCTTGCAACAATATGGGACACCAACTGCTCTGATTATGTTGGTGGGCATGGTTGTTAATATTCTGTTGGCGCGTTTTACACGTTTTAAATATATCTTTTTGACAGGTCAAGCGATGATGTACGTTTCGTGTTTGACAGCCGTTATTTTAGTGGGGGCCGGTTTTAGCGTTAGTTTGCCAATGATTCTTTTAGGTGGTTTATTTGAAGGAACTTTATTAACAGTGACACCTGCTCTTTGTCAGCCCTTTATGAAACAAATTACTGGAAATGATAAAGTAGCAATGGGGCATACAGGGAATATTGGTTATGCGGCAAGTGGCTTTATTGGAAAAGTCTTTGGGAATAAAGAAAAGTCAACGGAAGATATTAAAATTCCTAAAAGTTTTGGTTTTTTAAGAGACTCAACCATCTCAATTATGATTTTGATGTCGATTGTCTATGTGATTTTGGCTTTGCTGGCTGGGACAGGCTATGTCGAGCATGAGTTAAGCAATGGCGAAAATGCGATTATCTTTTCATTAATTCAAGCAGGAACCTTTACGGCTGGTTTCGTAGTGGTTTTACAGGGTGTGCGGATGGTTTTAGGAGAAATTGTGCCAGCTTTCCAAGGAATTGCTAAAAAATTAGTGCCTAATTCTAAACCAGCACTTGATGTTCCCATTATCTTTCCTTATGCGCCAAATGCTGTCTTGATTGGGTTCTTTGTGAGCTTTATTGTGGGAACTATTTCAATGTTAGCGATGGTTGGTCTGAATACCACCGTGATTATACCAGGCGTTGTCGGGCACTTTTTCTGTGGTGCCGCGGCAGGTGTTTTTGGAAATTCCACAGGGGGAAGTCGGGGAGCGATTTTAGGGGCTGCGTTTAATGGCTTATTAATTAGTTGGTTACCGTTATTTATTTTACCAGTCTTGGGTGATTTACAGTTAGCATCCTCAACGTTTGCGGATACAGATTATTTAATCCCAGGCCTATTTTTAGGCAAATTAGGTGAGGCAGGTCCGAGTCTTTTAGTAGGAGGAATCATTGCTTTTGTAGTGGTTGTTCTTTTGGCTAGCGCTGTTTTGACTATGCGGGAGAAAAAAGTCGCCGAAGAAAACTAAGTGTTTTGTTCTAAAAAAAGGCAAGTGGGACAGAAGTCGTTTTGACTTCTGTCCCATTTGTCTTTTACCATTGTTCTTGGATAAACTGTGCAATTTGTTTCCGCGCTTGTCGTCCTTCTGGCAAGTATTGTTTCATTGCGAAAACGTGTTGCATGCCAGGCACCAATCGGCAAGTATCTTGTGGTCGTGGCCCTAATTGTTTTAAAAATTGGTGATAGGAAGGGCAAAAAACTTCATGTGTGCCGCCCACGAAAAAAAGTGGCGGAAATTTTTGATAATCAAAGGACAAGCAATTTAAAGAAAGTGTGGCGTGATTGGCCGTGTCGTCAATCTCTTGGGCAATTAATTGTAAATAGTTCATGCCAATCATTTTGTCCTTTTTTTGATAACTTTTGGCAACAGGAATGTCTAAATGTCCATCTAACCAAGGAGAAATTAAAACAGCAGCTTTGGGTAAGCGTTCAGGGAAATCGGTGGCTAAATTCTGCAATACGTTTAAAACCAATGTGCCACCAGCAGAATCACCTAATAAAATAACATCTTCGGGATCATAATGCTGTAAAATTTCTTGATAAGCAGCATAGCAATGATTATAAATATCAGCAAAAGACTTATTTGGTGCTAATGGATATACAGGGATAAAATAATCTGTTGCAAAAGGGAGATCTTCAATTAGTTTATAACTAAAGTCTAATTGGCTATAGGCAAGATTCAATGTAAAGCCCCCACCATGCAGGTACAGTACAGCTTTCTTGGTAGGCGCAATAACGGAGTTTGACATGCGATACATCGTAGGAAATTGAGTCATTTCTTGAAGAGGAAAAAGATGACGTAAATGTTTTGGCAAAGTTACTTGTTCATTTAGTGATCGTTGCCAATGATAAAAAGCCTTGGTGACTTTCGGATTTCGTTCAAGGCGAGCAATTTGGGAAAGACGTAAAGAATCTTCAAAAAGACAGGCTTTTAAGGATTTTTGACGAGAACGTGCGTGAAACAAATATGCGCTAGCTAACAACAAACCAATCGATTTCTTTTTCAATTAAGGCCCTCCATTCAGCAAAAAGTAAATCATTTTTTCTACAGTATAACATTTTAAAAGTAGAACAACGAAATTTGTTGAAGGGGTGAAAGGACGGTTTAAACGAATGTACGTATTTATTTGTGGTTGCGTAAAGTAAATGATTGTAGTAAATTAAATGAGATTAAGAGGTCCGGTGAATGGGCGCGTTCACGGCAAGGAGAGAAGTAGGATGACAAATAAAAAGGTTACAATTAAAGATGTTGCCAATGATTCAGGGGTCTCCATTACTACCGTTTCACAAATTTTAAACGGGAATGGGGCACGGTTTAGTGGGAAAACGGTCGAAAAAGTATTGGCTGCAAAAGAGCGATTAAACTATCAGCCCGACTATTTTGCGCAACGTATGGTGATGAAAAAAAGTAAGACGATTGGCGTAATCGTACCTGACATTACCAATCCATTTTTCGCGCAATTGATTCGAGGAATTGAAAGTGTTTTATACAAAGAAAATTTTATACTGATGTTATGCAATGCGGACCAAGATGTTACAAGAGAACATGAATATTTAACAGAGTTGATTCGTCGTAGTGTCGATGGCTTTGTGATTGCAAGTTCTGAAATTTCCAATCAAACGATTAATGAAACGCTACGTGCGAAAAAGATTCCGTTTATTGTACTTGACCAAAAAAAAGCAGAAGGCTTTAGCGATGCTGTTTTGACAGACGATTATAGAGGTGGGCAACTAGCAGCAAAGCATTTACAAGAGCAACGACATGAACAAGTCATCGTGGTAATGCCGCCACATGCGCCAGTCAATATTCAGCAACGGTTAAAAGGTTTTTGTTCTGTTTATACGGAAAAGGTCCAGTTAATCGAAACAGAATTATCAAAAACCGGCGGCTACCAAGCTGTCCCCGAAATTTTAAAAACAGAGAGCACCGGAATTTTTGCTATCAATGATGAAATTGCTTTTGGTTTATATCGAGGATTAGCAGAAGCGGGCAAAAAAATTCCTGAGGATTATAGTATTATTGGTTATGACAATGTTGATATGTGCGAGTATGTTTCGCCGCCGCTAACAACAATTGCTCAACCTGTTTTTCAATTGGGGCAAACTACGGCGACTCTATTATTGGAAAGAATCCATCAGCCTGCAAAAGATTGGGAGGAGCAAACCTTGCCTGTCCAACTGATTGAACGATTTTCGACAGCACCCTTGAAATAGCTTTCAAGGTGTGCTATATTTTTGTTGTGGAATTAAAACGTTTTACTAAAACGTTTTAATTAGAATGAAAAAATAAATTTTATTGAGGTGGATGAAAATGAACGCGGTTACAATTATCGGAAGTATCAATTTAGACACAACATTAAGAGTCAAAGAAATGCCAAAACCAGGCGAAACAATTCACGCCATTGAACATTTTACAGCAGGTGGTGGTAAAGGAGCAAACCAAGCAGTTGCAGCGAAACGTTCAGGCGCAGAAACATATTTTATTGGTGCTGTGGGAAATGATGGCGCTGGAGCTATGATGACTGATTTAATGAGTCAAGATGAAATTAATTTAACTGGGGTCACCACTTTAGAGAAAACAGCTACTGGCCAAGCCTTTATTATGGTAGATAACGCTGGTGAAAATAGCATTATGATTTACGCAGGAGCCAATAACGCCTTTACGCCAAAACAAGTCCAGGAACATCAAGAAATTATTGAAAAAAGTGATTTTGTGATTGCCCAATTTGAAAGTGCGATTGATAGTACGATTGCAGCGTTTAAAATTGCTAAAAAAGCAGGCGTCAAAACGATTTTAAATCCCGCACCTGCGTTAGAACAAGTTCCTGAAGAATTACTAAACGTGACAGATATGATTGTACCAAATGAAACAGAAACCGAAATTTTAACAGGCATTAAAATCACAGATGAAGCGAGTATGCGTAAAGCCGCAGAAGCACTTCATCAATTAGGGATTGAAGCAGTAATTATTACAGTAGGTAGTAAAGGCGCCTTTTATGACGTCAATGGACGAAGTGGTATTGTGCCTGCTTTTAAAGTGAAAGCGGTTGATACAACGGCTGCTGGCGATACTTTTATTGGCGCATTAAGTAGTATATTAGAAAAAGATTTTAGCAATTTGGAAGAAGCTATTCGTTATGGAAACAAGGCGTCTTCGTTGACTGTTCAACGTTTTGGAGCCCAACCTTCGATTCCTTATCAACACGAATTGGCAGACAAATAAAAAGGAGCGAGCGACATGAAAAAAACAAAAGTTATTAATTCAGATATTTCCCGCGTCATCGCACAAATGGGTCATTTTGATAAATTAAGTATTGGTGATGCAGGCATGCCAGTGCCTCGGACTACAGAAAAAATTGATTTAGCAGTTACCAATGGCGTCCCTAGTTTTATGGAAGTTTTAAACAATGTCCTTGAGGAATTGGCAGTTCAACGAATTTATTTAGCAGAAGAAATTAAAACAGAAAATCCTGACATGTTGGCAGCAATTGAAACTCGTTTACCAGAAACTCCCATCAGTTTTATTCCTCATACAGAAATGAAACAAGAATTAAACAACTGCCATGCATTTATTCGGACAGGGGAAATGACTCCTTACGCAAATATTTTATTAGAAAGTAACGTTGTCTTTTAAACGAGAGAGGGGAAATAGAGATGAATGCGACTGCATTATTAATCGGTTTAGGACCGCTTCTAGGTTGGGGGCTTTTCCCAACAATCGCTTCCAAAATTGGTGGTCGTCCAGTGAATCAAATTCTCGGTACCAGTTTAGGAACATTGATTTTTGCCGCTATTTTTTCAATGATTAATGGTTTAGCTTTTCCAGCGGGCATGGATTTATTCTTTTCAATTTTATCTGGTGTCGGTTGGGCCTGTGCGCAAATCATTACGTTTAAATGCTTCACGATGATTGGTTCATCACGTGCCATGCCAGTAACGACCGCGTTCCAACTTTTAGGTGCTTCTCTCTGGGGTGTCTTTTTCTTAGGAAACTGGCCAGGTGCGACAGCCAAATTGTTAGGCGCATTTGCCTTAGTGTTAATCATGATTGGTGCCAAAATGACGGTCTGGTCGGAAACGGAGTCCGCTGAGAGTGCTGGGATTATGAAAAAAGCAGTTCTTCTATTAGCCGTTGGTGAAATCGGCTATTGGGCGTACTCTGCAGCACCTCAAGCAACGGCAATTGATGGCATGCATGCCTTTTTACCACAAGCAATAGGCATGGTAATTGTCGCAGTTATTTACTCAGCGGTTGTCACTATTAAGGGTGGGGAAATATCCCCATTTATAGAAGCCGTTTCTTACAAACAAATTTTTTCAGGCTTTTTCTTCGCCTTTGCAGCGTTAACTTATTTAATTTCAGCGCAGCCAGATATGAACGGCTTGGCAACTGGCTTTATTCTATCCCAAACATCAGTTGTGCTTGCAACGTTGACAGGTATTTGGTTCTTAGGTCAAAAGAAAACAGCCAAGGAAATGACCGTAACGATTATCGGCTTAGTTTTGATTTTGGCAGCAGCTACGATCACAGTGATGATTTAAAAAAGTATTCAACGACCTATTATTCAGGGCGTTGAATACTTTTTTTTATTTGTTCTAAAAATAATGCAGCAGCTGTGGAAAGAACCGTATTTTTGCGCCAAATTAAACTAATTTTGGCTGTTAAAGCAGGATATAGCGGGATAAAACGTAAATTTGTTTGCTTTGTTTCTAGAATACCATCAATGCTTAGGGCGCTACCTAGCCCAGCTTCTACCATCAGTGAAGCGTTGTAAAGTAAGTTGTAGGTCCCAACGATTCGGAACTGATCTAGACTTGCTTCGAGCCAATCAGAGAGTTGGCTCGGAACTTGTGCTTGTCGAGAAATAAATAAAGGTTCTTCTTTTAAATCGGCTGCAGTAATAACATTTTTAGTGGCTAAGGGATGGTCCTTTACAGTAATTAAGCCCCATGTATCTACAACTGGTAATGTTAAATAGCTATATTTTTGTTTAGGTGCAGGCTCAATAATTAAACCAAAATCTAATAATCCTTTGTCTAGCCGTTCTATTACATCATCTGCATTCCCACTGTATAAATGAAGGTGAATATCAGCTGAGTGCTGGCTTGTTATTTGTTGTAGTGCATTCGCTAAAAAAGACATAGCTTTTGTTTCGCCGCCACCAATCGTGATTTCGCCATTAATGAATTCATTTTGCGACAAGTTGGTGACTGTTTTATTCGCTAAGCTTAAAATATCTTGCCCTTGTTTAGCTAAATATTCTCCTTCAGGTGTTAATTGTATTTGTCGATTTCCTCGTATAAATAATGTCACGCCTAATTCTTCCTCTAATTCTTTTAATTGCTTAGATAATGTTGGTTGTGATACATGCAATTGTTTGGCTGCGCCACTAATCGTTTTTCTTGGACCACTGCTAAGAAATAGTGAATCACTCGTAATTCCATTACTTTCCTCCTATAACTAAAGCGCATACTTATCTATTTATTATAAGTATTAGACAGAGGAGTTGTCACGTATTACGATAAATTTAGCAAAAGGAGGCGATTAGGAATGCTTACAAAAAATCTCCAAGAACTAATTGCAACAGGTAGCATTGATAAAGATGAACCACTATTTCAACTTATTCATCAGATTCAAGAGGAAAATAGTCGCTATTTAATAGAATTAAATCAACAAGCCTATACACATAATGAAGTAAGGAATCTTCTTGCCACGATTATCCAAGACAAAATTGACGAAACCGTTACGATTTTATTACCTTTTTATACAGATTTTGGACGCAATATACATTTTGGTAAAAATATTTTTATTAATCGGGCAGCTATGTTTGTTGATTTAGGGGGCATTATAATTGAAGACAATGTTTTAATTGGTCCGCGCGTTAATCTCTTAAGTGTCAATCATCCGGAACTGCCAATGAAACGGCGAGGCGTATTGCTAGCACCAATTACCATTAAAAAATTTGCGTGGTTAGGCGCGGGTGTCACTGTTTTACCAGGTATTACGATTGGTGAAAATGCTATCGTAGCAGCTAATGCGACTGTAACTAAAGATGTGCCAGCTAACGCTATTGTTGCAGGAACACCAGCTAAAATTATTCGTTGGATTCAGGAAGATAAGGAGGAAATATAATGAAATCATTATCAGAAAAAGTTATTGTTATCATGGGCGCTTCCAGTGGCATCGGTGAGGCAACAGCCCGTTTACTTGCCAGAAAAGGAGCGAAGTTAGTCATTGCAGCACGTCGACAAGAACGTTTAATTGCTATAAAAAAAGAACTTCCTGAAGCAACGATTCTCGTGCAACAAGCAGATGTAACGAAAGAAGAGGAAGTTCAGCGTGTAATCAAGCTTACAATGGAAAAATATGGACGAATTGATGTTCTTTTTAACAATGCAGGAGTTATGCCAACGGCGCCTCTTATTGAAGCACCAAAAGGAGAATGGCGTCAAATGCTAGATATTAATATTATGGGTGTTTTAAATGGCATTGCGGCAGTTCTTCCAATTATGGTTGAACAAAAATCAGGGCAGATTATTGCTACTGATTCTGTGGCAGGACATGTCGTTTATCCAGATTCGGCTGTCTACTGTGGAACAAAGTTTGCTGTTCGAGCAATTATGGAAGGATTGCGACAAGAACAAAGAGAGAATAACATTAAATCAACGATTATTTCACCAGGTGCTGTACAAACAGAACTTTATCAAACAATTTCTAATCGAGTAGTAGCTGAAACGTTACATCTAGAACAGTTAAGTTGGGGCTTAAAGGCGGAAGACATTGCGCAAGCAGTGGTCTTTGCCATAGACACGCCAGATCGTATGTCAATCAGTGAAATGGTTGTTCGCCCGACCACACAAACGATTTAATTTAAAAAGTATTCCTAGAAAGGAATACTTTTTTTAATCGTGATTGTTCGTTTTTTACAGAATTTAGAATTTGATATTTACTTATTTGTTGGTTTATTATATGATTAAACACGTTGTTTCATTAATAGCGTTACTAATGCCAGTTAGAAACCTTTATTTATAAGGATTCTAGCTCTTTTTTTTACATAAAAATAGTAAAGATCTGTGCTTTTGTCTGTGCATTTATTAAAAACCGACGAATTGAGCGAACTTATCTGCTGTTTTTTCTTTTTCTTCAGGCATAACATGAGAATAGATACGATCAGTAATAGCAGTGCTAGTATGTCCTAATCTTTCAGCAACTTCTTTAATAGGCACTCCTGATTGAAGAAGTAAACTTGCATGTGTATGCCTAAAATGATGTGGTGTAATACTAGGTAAATCATATTTTTTTATTAAGCAATTGAGCCATATATTAACTACATTTGGTGAGAGCAGTTTATTATGGTTGTTCGTGAAAATATATTGTTCTTCACTAGATGTATTAAAGCCCATTTGGAAATAGTCACTACGTTGGATTGTACGCCATTTAGCCATAATTTGAAGTGTTTCATTGTCTAAGCTGATAGAACGTGTGCTAGAAGCTGTTTTGGGCGTTTGAGTGAGTATATTATAGAATTCGTCTTGTGCTACGGTCTTGCCTATATATACGCTCTTGTTTGTTATGTCTAGGTCTTTCCACTGCAAGGCTAGAACTTCACTCTTACGACAACCTGTAAAGGCTAGCAACCTAAAAATGCTAACTGTTTGAAATTACCATATTGTTTTAGACAATCAAAAAAATGATTCAATTCTTGTTTAGTGTAATACTCCAGTTTTGTTTCTTCCTCTTTCCACTTAGGAAGGATTGTTTTTCTCATTGGGTTAGTATTCATTAGTTCCATAGATTCGCCATATCGCATAATCTGAGCAGTGAGTTTTCTATAGAACGAGTATTGCTTGTGTCCTTGATTAAACCATTTATTAACTAAGTCCTGACACTGTATAACGGTTATTTCGTCAAGTTTGCAGTCACCTAGATAAGGTAATATGTGTTTTTCAGCAAAACGCTTATTCACAGCGATTGAAGATGGTTTAATCGTTAACCGTTGCTGTGCTAACCATTTCTCGTAAAGCTGTTTAAACGTCAAAACAGAGGGTTTATTATCTAGTCCATTTTCTTCAATATCCTTCAGAATTTCAGCAAGTGCAATTTGTGCTTGTTTTTTTGTTTTAAATCCTTGCCGCTTACGATAAACGTTTTTACCAGTTTTGGGATGACGTCCTACATAAGCATTAAACATATAGGCGGTTGTACCGTCTTTTTTTGTATACTTGTTAATTTGTGTCATTGTTTTTCTCCTATCTACCACCACGCCAATAGTATGTAGATGTTAGGGGAGAGATGTTTCTATAACTGGATTATACAAAGAAAAAAACTCATTCTTTAGCTTTTGATTTACGTTTTTTTTCCTCAATAAATACTGAACCTAAATGAACAAATAATTTCTTAGTTTCCTCAGATAAGTTCAATTCATCTATATAATCATTTGAGCCATTCCTTGACCAAAAGGAAGTATCTTCGTCTTTAGATATGAGTACGGTTGTTTGTTCTATTCTACTAGGTTTATCAGGATATTTTTCTTTTAGATTAAGAATTTCGGAACGAGCATTATCTAAAATCATATTAATATCATCTTTTAATTTATCGTCTACGGAGCTTTCATAGCTGTAAGCAATGAGCGTAGAATCGGATTTAAAAAGTTTTTTTATTTCTTCATGTGTTTTCGTGGATAGATCCTCAACTTTGAAAATTTGTTTAAAATCTTCAGTCAACGGTATTTGAATTTCATCAGAGAAAATTCCATACTCATTCACATCATCAATAGAAGGGATACTATAATACGTATTTGTAATTAAATTATGATTAGTTTTCACTTCTTTTCGATACCTGTCTACCAAATATCCTTCTAACCAACTGTATAGAAAACCAGTATTTTTTTAAAGATTGAAATTCTGTATTCCATTCAACGGCTGGGATAGTAAAATACTGCTGCATTGCTTGTTTTAAGACACTATCTAAATCATTTTTATTAAAATACATTAGAGCTTTTCGAATTTCTTTTCCTAAATCGTCGTCGGAAAGATAGACTTGATAAACTTTCTTTGCGGCCGTCAAAGCTTTTTCTTCGCTAACCTTTTGGTTGGATATCCCCATTAAATAAGCCGTAGAAACACCATAATAATCAGCTAATTTTTCCCAAGTTTCTTGTTTTGGTTCGCTATCTTCGTTTTCATACCTATTAAGAGTGGAACGTGGAATACCTAACTCCTCACTTAACTCAACTAAAGTAATATTTTTTTCTTTCCTTAATTCTTTCAATCTGTTCATCAGAGGAAACTCCTTTCTCATTAGTATTCTTATAGATAGATTACATTATTTTTGGCAGAAAATCAAATTTAATTCCCAAAAAATGAGAAATAACTTGACTTCCCATTTTTTGGGAATTATAATCAAGGTATCAAATCCCAAAAAACGGGAAATCGGAAGAGGTGAGAATATGTTTGAGCTAGATTTAGAGATGATAGCCAAGCTACGTGAGCGCCGAGCGAGAAAAAATATTACTTTAGAAAAGGCATCTCATGAAATTGGTATTTCATCTAAAACGCTAGGACAGATAGAAAATGAAAAATCTTGTCTGTGCGTAAACCAGTCTACAAAAAATTAGTTGACTGGCTGGTAAATGAAAAAATTTATAAGGAGGTATGACAGCATGACAATGGAGCAACTGCAAACACCGCCTGTAGTTGTTGAGGTGTGCCATACGCTTGATAAAAAGCAATTGAATGCAATCAGTAAACAAGTGTATGAAACCACGCTAGAAGCGATTGAGCGAGCTAGACGAGACAGTGAAGTAGACAGCGACCTCATCTATACACGCGTTGGAGTAAGACGTTTCTTAGACAACTGTTCCGAAGCTTATTTAGATGAATTGATAGCGAAAGGACTACCAACAGGAAGGCGTTTATCTGATCGTAAAACCTGCTGGAGTAAGCATCAACTAAGATCTTGGCTTCTCGAAAATGAATAATAAAAATCCACCCGCCAATAGAGAATCCGAGATAGCACATAGTCAATCGTCCGTTACTACAGATTTAACTTGAGGAGGCAACAATGCTCAAATTAATATGGGTACCAAAAAAGTACAAGAATTTTTCCATTAGTGAGATCGTAGAAGAAGCAGAAACGATTTTAAAAGAGTGTAGAGAACATGAAAAACGAAACGCCAAGCTTTATGCCGATTTGATGATTATGCAAAATAGGATAGCTAATCTTACTGAAGAACAAGCACGACATAATTTGTCTGTGTTGATTCCATGGTTAGAAAGTCAGTTCCCAAGCTTAAAAGAAATGGAGGTGTGATAGATGAACGAATTAGTATTTTTACATTCACAGTATATCGAGGAAGAACCTTATACGACCGATGAGGTTATTGCAAAGTATTCACAAATTAAAAGAGAAAGTGTTTCTAAACTAATAAAAAAGTATCAAAAAGACCTAGAAGAGTTTGGCAAGGTCGGATTTGAAATCCGAGCAATGGAGAGTGGGCAAAAAGCTAAATTCTATCAATTAAACGAGGAACAAGCGACCTTGCTTATCACTTATCTAGATAATACCGAACCAGTTCGACGATTTAAGAAAGCGCTGGTGCGACAGTTCTATGACATGAAAAACGGACTCTACGCTAGACGTATGGAACGACAAAAGGAAAAAAGTGTGCGTAAGTCAATGACGGATGTTATCAAGGAGTTAGGGCTTTCCCCGCATTACTACAAGCATTATACAGACCTTGTTTATAAGACAGCATTAGGTTTTAATGCTAAGCAATTAAGAGAAGCTCGAGAGGTAAGTAAAAAATCAACGATATTAGATTTTTTAACGTCAGAAGAGATCGAAGCAGTGAACAAACGAGAGCAACAAGTAGCTACATTGCTTACTCTTAAAATGGATTATGACACGATTAAGAGCATTTTGAATGGTCAAGGTGTTTTATATCAAACAACGCTTAAAATGCCAGTAGCGACAAATTAAGGAGCAATTATGATGAATGAGAGCAAAGAAAAAGCCTTAACACACTAACCGACCAAAGTGAACGTGTTAAAGGCACCAAAAAGGCTAAATATAGCCGTCTTTTGTCTTTCATTTTACCAAAGAATGAGAGGAAAATCAAAATGAAAACGAAAATTAATTTACTATTAGTCGCATTTCTTTTAGGCGGCGGTGCATCTGTTCTACCTACAATCTTAAAACTAGCACTGTTTATCGGTGCTTTCACCGTGTTATTCATGAATTTTGATGAACATTTTTATAAATTTAATAAAGGAGAGTGCGAGTAATGTATCCAGAATTTGATAAAGATACAATAACCGACGAATTAAGAGATATTAAACATTTACTGTTCTTTTTACAGGAGGTTTTCGCATCTTTACAGAGAGAGAAAATAGACTATGAAAATGGCAAGAAAAATTCTGATAAAATATTGGCTTATGAAACATCGAGATGCATTGATCAAATGGTAACCTTGCAATATTTAGTATCAAAAAAAGTAAATGCACTTGCTGAAATGTTTAATGAATGTGTATAGAGGATGTGATTAAAAATTGAGTATCTATGTAAGTAAGGGATTTAGTAAAAAATGAAGATAGTAGAGGGCGTTTCCCTTTTCAATATCTTGTGGAGTACCTACCAGAGAAAGTAACTCTAGGAGAACACGCTACCAAAGAATCAATAGAACCGATTAAGCGAAAAGCAAGTTATTTTCTCGCTGGTGAACTGATAGGTAAACGCTCAAACGATAATCTATTAAGAAAAGAATTAATCGCTATCGATTATGACGAGCTAGAGGATAGAGATTTAAAAATTTTATAAAAAGATTGCTGAATCCCTAAAAGGAATTAGTTATATTCTCTATCCTACGATAAAAATAATGTTTCAGATTTTGGTCTAAGGTATCGGTTAGTTATAGATACAGACAGAAGCTATACAAAAGAGGAAAACGATTGCCTTTGGCAAAATATCGTAAATAAAATTGGTATGAAAGCTGATTTAGCTAGTAAAACATATTCACAAATAGCAGGGCTACCGATATTAAATGAATTTTCATCAGAAACACTTATTGTTCGTCAACAAGCGAATCCTTTGAAGGTAGATGAGTATTTAGATGTATCAGAAGAACAACAAACCTACAAAGAAGAAAAGGCTGTTCGTAAGGAGTTAACCAAGGAAGTAGCAATTAAAATGGTAGAGGCTTATGTCGAAAACGTAGGAGAAAAATTACTGGACCGTGCTTATTATTTGAAACCTTATATGAATATTAAATACGCTTTTGAAACAGGGAGATAGATTTTGATACTGTTCAAGACTGTCTAACTCTTTTAGCTTTAGGTAATAGCGATTGGGCAACGCATAATATTGAACATTTTAAGCATGATACCTCTCCCGTCAAGAACGGAACGCCGTTTTTGGATTTTTCGGTTGGGCATATAGCGATCCTTATGAAGAATTTGAGGGAATAGAATTAGGAGAGACTCAGGTTCTTTATTCTGGAAAAGAGTTAAAGTTTGCATTGGCTGAAAGAAGGAAAAAGAACTGAAAAAGCTTAAAAAGCTGGGAAAAAGTGGAGGAAGAGGTAAACCACCAACTTCTCTATCTACGTTACGATGTGGTCGAATACTCCAAGAATATATTGAGTTTTGCTTATTTGATATGGAAGAAAATACTCGTTTAGCTATGTATCAGCCAAAAGAAGGCATTTATACACAAAATGAAACACAAATAAAACGAGTGATTGGGTGGCTTGAACCGAAACACAATGCTAGAGCGGTAAATGATGTTATTTTTCACATTTGGAAAGAAGCTAAAATAAAGCCTAAAACGGTCTCAAGATATCTTATACCAGTGAAAAACGGGGTATTTAACCTTAAAACGAAACAACTAGAACCGTTTACGCCCAATTATGTATTCACATCAAAAATTGCAACCGCATATGTAGAAAATCCGTCGTTACCTAAATTTAATGATTGGGATGTAGAGAGCTGGTTGAACGAAATTGCTTGCGGAGATGCACAAATAACTACTCTGTTATGGCAGGTAATAAGTGATGCGATTAACGGGAACTATTCAAGGAAAAAATCAATCTGGCTTATGGGTGATGGATCAAACGGAAAAGGAACGTACCAACAGTTATTATATAACCTAATTGGTCCACAGAATATCGCAACGTTAAAAATAAATCAGTTTAGTGAGCGTTTTAAACTTGCTTTATTAGTAGAAAAAGTGGCAGTTATTGGGGATGATGTAGGAGCAGGAATTTATATTGATGATAGTTCGGAATTTAATAGTGTAGTGACTAATGAGACTATACTAATTGAAGTTAAAAATAGAATGCCCTATAGCGCTCGAATGTATGTGACTGTTATTCAGTCTACCAATGAGATGCCTAAAATTCGTAATAAATCTAATGGAACGTATCGCCGTTTGCTTATTGTACCTTTTAATGCTTCATTTGAAGGTGCTAAAGATGATTGGAGAATAAAAGAAGAGTATATCAACCGAAAAGAGGTGCTCGAATACGTTTTGCATAAAGCGGTAAACATGGATTTTGAACGTTTTATAGTACCTGATGTTTCCAAAAAACTTTTAGAAGAATATAAACAAGAAAATGACCCTCTAGTTGATTTTAGAGAAACAGTATTCAAGCCTTTAGGAATAAACAAAATCCCTTTTATATGGTTTACTCTCAATATAAAGAGTTTTGCAAGGAAAATAATTTTAAACCATTGAGTAAAATTAAATTTTCTAAACAGTTCACATATTTATTAGGGGATAGTTGGATAAATAAAAAAATAAAATATAGTGTGAATGAGATAGAAAAAATAAAAGCATTGGGAGATTTTTTCAGCTATGAAGAACCACCAGAAAATGGAATGCCTTACCAATCTTTAGTAAGAAACGATTTAAAGCTGATAAGTTAAATTACCGATTTAAAAATAAATTGGTAACCGACCAAATCCCTTGGGAGAGTAAGAGGAAGAGAAATTTATAAAAAAATGGTAACCAATTCAAAATAAATCGGTTACCACTCCCACCCCTTGGGAGAGTGAGGGAGGAGCGTTTTGGTAACCAGTTACTAATTTTATCTATTGAAATTTGTAAATAAAGTTTTAATAAAAGTTTGAGGAATAGTAAAAAGAATTGGTAACTAGTTACCAAATGGCTCTATCCTTACTCCCCCAATGCTTTAAGCGGTAACCAGTTTTTTTTAGAATTAGTTACCAAACGAATAAAACAAAAAAAGATAAAGAAAAGAGGAAATCTTATGCTTATATTATCAACAGAAAAAGAACCGAATTTTGAATATGAAGAAATTACAAGAAGTTTTTATCCAATATGCTGGCTTTTACACGAGGTCATTTTACTGGAGATATTTCTCATTTTCCCCTATCGTTTTAGCGGAAATGGAAAAAGACCCTAATTGGTTAGAAGAAGCTGCAGGAGGCATGCAAGGAGTAATTGTACAGTCTTTATTAGAAGATGAAAATTTTTCGAGTGTCGAACAGCTTAAAGGAGAATTAGCGCGATTGATTCGGCTTTACTTTGCCTTAGCAAAAGATAATCTTACTGAGAATCAGGAGAGCTTGTACGTAGATCTTTTTGATAAATTTACCTTCCTTCTGTTATGTTCGGATGAGTTTATAATGTATCTTGATAGTCAACCCAAATTTTAAATACTACAAAATACTACAAATTGTACATTATAAGACAAGGAGAGTAGCGATTATGAAAGTTAAAATTTTTCAAAGAGGAAATATCAACAAGTTAGAGCGTGAATTAAACGATTTTTAGAGGAGAACCCGTATATTGAAATCAAACACATTAAACAGACTGGGGAAAGCTACGGAGATTCTGAGGAGGTTACGTCAGTTACAACTATTTCTATTTGGTATGAGGAGGAATAATAGTCATGATTAGAGAGAAAAAACAGCAGGCACAAAACATGCATTAAATGTGCAGTCTAAAGACCGTAGAGCTTCTAAAGGGAACAACGCTAAAGAGATTGAAAAACGGCGATTATCGAAGAAACTAAAAGATTGAAGAAGAAATAACGGCATGAAATCTTCCGCTTCTTCCGTCCTAAAAAGAACCTTACAAGATCTCGTTTTATTCTATATAAAAACTTGACTAAACTTGACTTTTTCCTTAATTAGGTGTGAAAAAGTATGAATACTAACAATTACTAACGCTGTATAATTAAAATATTTCAAAACAAACACAATTATGCATCTTAAGGAGTGCTAAAGAGCTACTTAACAACGTGCACAGCTATTTTTACTATTAAGAAAACTAAAGAATTTAAAAGATTTTTATTAACAGGAGGCTAACATGGATAAAGTATACATTGATAACAGTAAAAAAACGGAAGTGGTAGAACTACCAAAATTTGGGGAAGTTAAGTTGATTGTAAAAGATGGGAAGGTAGTAAAATACGATACAATTACATCGCATGTTTTACCTAAGAATTAGCAGTCTAAACTATCTATTAGGCGAAAAAGTGCTATAATAAAGACAGTTAAATAAGTATATCTTGCTATTCTAGCGCTATGTATCTTACTAGGAAGAACCAGAGGATATGAGACAGCTTACTCTTAATTGAGTGAGGTCTTGTGTCCTCTTTTTGTTTAAAATCTGACAAATCAGACACCTAAAAAGTCGGCACTTTCGGCAGCCTAAAAAGACAATTCAGGAAAGAGAGGAACGTTGTCAATGGATCCATTTGATGAAATTGTTATAAAAACTATCTCTCATTTCCGTTAGTGTTGCAAAAGTTGCTTTCAATAAAAAATTAAGGCGTATTGAATTTTTCAGCCAAAATATGGCAACGCATATTGTGTTTGATGAGTTAGGAATGACTACAAAAGGCTTCCGACCAGATAAAGAAGTGGAAAAACTTTTGTTAAAGCTAGAGCTAATAGATAAACGAATCGAACGCACATTATTTCGACAAAAACATTTTGAGCGGTTTTGGGCTACTCTTAAGCCTTTAGAGCAACAATTGCTCATTAGGCGATTCAAGTATAAAGAAGAGGTTAATTGCCCTCACAGGCTTATAGAGAGCGTATTAGATGAGATTGAAGAGATAGAAACAGCTATTTGTTTGATGGAAAATATAGAATTAGAAGAAAACGAGCTTTCCGACGATGTAGAAGAAAACTTAGAGAGGATGTGTGACTTCTTTGCTTTATGAACGTATCCGTCCAGAGTTTCATCTTGCACGCTGGATATATTACGAAAAAGCACGATATGAGTTAAAAGGGGTAGAACTTGAAAGTGCAAAAATATTTTTCAACGGGCTAAAGAACCTATCCGAATCAGATAAAAAGATTTTAATTGATGTTTATTATCGCTCAAAAGACTATTATAAATTTAACCGACAAACAGGATTATATCAGTCTGTCAGACCAATTTCCGACGATGCAATAGCAGAACAATACGGAATTACTAAAAAAGAAGTAACGAAAGTAAGACGGCAAGCGATAGATCATTTAGCGGAAGAAATGCGGAAAATTATATTAGCTATAAGTACAGCCTTTCATTTGAAGATAGGTAAAGACTTATATCTAGTTAGGCTTATAAACGAAGGAACATACAAAGAACAGTTTGTTCTTGGAAATAAAAGAGAAGCTAAAGTGTTTAGCGCAGAAAAGGAAGACACAATTAGAAAGTTTATGCAGCTAGGTTTTGAAAGAGAGCCAGCATGAATAAGGCTTAACCTTGAGAGGTATTCTTATGACAAAAAATAAGTTATTTCATTTAACAGATAAGTCCAATATCAATAGCATTAGAAAACACGGTTTAGTAGGAGTAAAAAAAGCAAAGGATCTTTTAAGAAGAGAGACAGGAACAGACCATACGCTCTTTAATCAGCAAACCTATTCTATTCTAAATACTTACGGGTGGAAAGGCTACGATCTTAGATGTGCTACTTTTATGTTTGAAGAAGATAGTTGTCTTGGCTATGAATTGCTGCAGCTAATGAATGACGATCCATATATTTTAGAAATAGAGATAGACCGTTTAAATAAAGATAAATTATTTGTGTTTAATACGGAAATTGCTAGCCATTTGCTAAATTATTCGAAACAAGATCAACACAGGCTAGCTAAGTTTTATTGGAATACAGCAATTCCATACAACACTTATGTACAAAACAAGGACAAAGTAAATGACGCTTTTCAATTAGGCAATATCATGTATCAAGCAGAATATGTTTATTTCGGTGAAATTTCACCAAAATATATAAAAAATTATGAAAGAGGTAAGAAATATGACAGCGGAAGATATTAAAAAAGTTTTAGAGGAATTTGTAGATGAAGAAGGGCAATTTGACATTGATAAAGCTTCGGAAGCATTAGAAGAGTTGATTAAAGAAAGCTTAGGTGATTCTACGGAATCAGATAAAGAGGATAAGAAAGAAGATAAACCTGATCCATTTAAAAAAATCATGTCTAAATATGATAAATAAGGGTGCTATTAAAATGATAGAAATTAACTACGATATTCCGGGAAAAGTTGAGCTTATTTCCGAGCTAAAAGAAATTTTAGCGGAGTAGATAAAGTGATTAATGATTTAGAACAGGAAAAATCTGTCTTAGAGAAAGAGTTAGAAACGCTAGAAAATACGAAAACTTTTACGGTAGATAGTCTTAAGAGAAAACCTGAAATAAACAGGCTTTTAACTGAAAATAATCATTTACTAACACAAATGAAGAAAGAACGCGAGGAGCTACAGCAATCTTGTTTTACTCATTTTCCTAATAAAGTAGGAGATATTGACTCTCAATACAGACAAGCAATTGAAAAACAACTAGAGCCCGTGGAACAAGAAATAGCACTTTTGCTTAAACAATTAAATGAAAAGGCTATGTTTATAAAATCAGTTAAAGTAAAAGCTAATGCAATCTATAATCGTGAGGTAGTAGACGAAGGAAATAAAATCATCGGAGTTACTCGCCATAACAGAAGTGTAATAGGCATTTCAAGCTATGTTTCAGCTCCTAATCTAGTAGAAAGAGCTATGAAATTTGATCGTGGGCAACTTAAATCATAATACGGGGAAGTATAAGTGAAAACTGGAACAGTTAAAAGTTTTAATCATAAAAGAGGATATGGCTTTATTATTGCCGAAGATGGATCAGAGATTTTGTACATCAAACAGGTATTTGTATGCCAGGCTTTAGAAAATTGCTTGAAGGCCAAGCAGTGGAGTACGAAACCGCAGAATACGAAGGGCGAACAAAAGCGGTAAATGTTACTGTAATTGAATAGTGTTTAAAAGGTAGTCGGATAGTCGGCTACCTTTTTATACCTAAAATATAAAAAGCACAATAATTTAAAATTATTACAAATTATTTTTGCTGGTTTTCTAGTTACTTTATTATAGCTCGTTTGTTTGAGGGAAGAAAAGATTTTTATCAGTGAAGTCTTTTCTGATATAATTAAAATAAAAACCAAAGAGGTCAGTAACTATGAAAATAGAACTAAATAATCGATCAGCAGTTGTTGCGAGTGTCCTATTCGTTCTTTTGAATATACTTGTATGGATTAAGTACCTCTTTTCTACAATCCCTATCATGGTGCCTTTGATTTGTTGTGGACGTTACCAATTGGCTTGATAGGAGCTATTCCTAGTATGTACATAAAGCACTTAGGGTTAAAACTTATATTGCTTGTCGCTAATCTTTTAAGTGCTTTTAGTTTTTTAGTTCCTTGGATATTATTTATTTTGGCAATGTCTTTAGGATAAAAAAAGTGAGATTGGAGGTTTTTTATGTTACCTATAGGGATAGATTTTGGCACAAAAGATGCTATTCTAGCATCAGCTGTGTTAGTAATTCTAGGGATGACAGTTATTTTTCATTGGTCAGTATGGGAGTTTGTTATTACAGAGGCAATGATTATTCTAGCTTTTCATGCAGGCGGGAAAAACAGGATAAGCGTATAGAAGACAAGTATAAGAGAATGAAAAAGGGGATTAACTTATGAATTGGGGAAGAATAAGGGCATTATCGTCGAAGGTTCCTGATGAACTTTGGTATTCTATAATTCTATTGTTTACTGTACCAATGGAAGGGGTTCCTAGTTATATTCGTTTTATCCCAGTAATTGGCATAGTGTGCAGTCTTTTAGCTTATAAATTTTCCCAAAAAAAAGATTTATTAGTGATAATCAGTCAGTTGGCAATATTAATATTTACATTTATAGCTTTATTCTATGTACGAAGTTTATTCTGGACTATTCTGTTAACAGCATGGGTAGTAATTGAATTAGGAACTTTATTAGCTTATATTAAAAATAAACTTTTGGAGAGCAAACAATGAAAAAAATTATCGATAAAATAGTATGCATCTATCGATCTAACACTTTATGTCAAGTATTACTACCAATAATATTGATTATTTTGATTAATCTAGTGTGGGACTTATTCGATGGTCATTATTCTATCAGTAGTTACATCGTATGGTTGGTACTGATAGGCGTGTATTTGATGTATTACGTAATGACAATAAAATTAAAATTAAGGTTAAGATATCAGTGGTTAGTCAGTGTGATAGTTTTGTTTTCATATTTTTCAATTTCAGGTTATATAGATGGGGGTACCGCTGACTGGACAAGTTACCTCATTTATTTTTTTATCAGTATAGGTATATCAGGTATAACTATTCTTTTCCCGTTGGGTTTAAAAACAGTAAACGTAATATGTAACTATTGGCGTGATGGATTAAAAAAGGTCTGTGCTTTGGTCTGTGCTTTTGATCAAAACTATGTGTATTTAACTAATTATGTTTTGTTGCAAATTCCTATTGTATCAAGTAAAATGGGGCTATTCGTGCTTAATAATATCCACTCAAGGAAGCACGTTGTTTCATTAATAAATTGAATATTTTACGAACATTGTAAAATATTTAGATTTTAGGAGGACGGAACATGAAAGAAAAAATAAGTTCATATTTTGAACTTGAACAATTGAATACGAATATGAAACGAGAAATGTTAGCTGGTTTCACCACGTTTATCTCAATGGCGTATATTTTGTTCGTTAATCCAACCGTACTTGGTGCTTCTGGCATGGACGAAGGCGCTGTTTTACTGCCACCGCTTTAGCGAGTGCCTTAGGTTGTATTTTAATGGGTGTGTTGGCGAAATATCCGATTGCGACAGCACCAGCTTTAGGAATTAATGCATTCTTTGCTTATTCAGTCTCTGTTGGTATGGGGATTCCTTGGCAAACGACATTAGCGGGCGTTTTGTGGCTTCATTGATATTTATTTTAATTACAATTTTTAAATTACGCGAGCTAATTATTGATGCAATTCCTGCAGACTTGAAATTTGCCATTTCAGGTGGGATCGGGTTGTTTATTGCTTTTCTTGGTTTAAGCCAAGGTGGCTTAATTGTGGCTAATGATGCGACACTCGTTGGCTTAGGACCTTTGAATGTTGGTTCAACGTGGGTTACCATTGTCGGCTTAGTCGTAACTGCAATTTTGTTAGTTCGTCGAGTACCGGGTGGTATTTTTATTGGGATGGCGATTTCAACGATTGTTGGTTTAGCGACAGGCGTTATTCCAATGCCTGATAAGATTATTTCAAGCGCGCCAAGTTTAGAACCAACATTTTTAGTGGCGTTAGGACATGTGAAAGATATCAATACGATTCAAATGTGGGTCGTGGTTTTAACGTTCCTATTAGTAACATTCTTTGATACGGCTGGTACGTTGGTGGGCTTAGCCAATCAAGCAGGTTTTATGAAGGACAATAAAATGCCGCGTGTGGGGAAAGCTTTAGCCGCTGATTCAACAGCGATGTTAGCTGGTTCTCTATTAGGGACATCGCCAGTTGGCGCATATGTCGAATCATCTGCGGGGATTGCTGTGGGTGGTCGTTCAGGAATCACAGCTATTACAACCGGGATTTTATTTATTTTCAGTTTGCTATTTTCTCCTTTGTTAGCAGTTGTCACTTCGCAAGTTACAGCACCAGCGTTGATTATTGTTGGTGTTTTGATGGCACAATCCTTAAGCAAAATTAAATGGAACGAGATGGAAATTGCGATTCCTTCCTTCTTAATCTTGTTAGGAATGCCATTGACATACAGCATTTCAGATGGGATTGCCTTAGGCTTTATCTTCTATCCAATTACAATGATTGCGGCAAAACGTGGGAAAGAAGTTTCGCCAATTATGTATGGCTTGTTCTTTGTTTTTGTCGGATTCATGTGGATCCTGAATGCGCAATAAGCAAGAGAGAAAGTTATCAAATAGTTGATTCATAAGACAATGAACTTATGAATCAACTATTTTTTTCGACTAAGCACTAGAAAAACGCCCCTTATTTGATGTATAATTTGCAAAGACATTGACCTGTGAAGATACAGGAACAGAGAGGAATTAATTGAGTGAAGTATACAGAAATTATGGTTCGCTATGGCGAATTATCAACTAAAGGAAAAAATCGTAAAACGTTTATCATGCAGTTAGCACAAAATGTGAAACGTGCGTTAGCTGATTTTCCAGCATTGAAAATCCATGCAGATCGAGACAGAATGCATATTTTATTAAATGGGGAAGATAGTGAAGAAGTGATTCCGAAACTAAGTAAAGTGTTTGGAATTCAAAATTTTTCGCCAAGTATTCGTATTGAAAAAGAAATGCCAGCGATTCGTGCAATGGTTCAAGAGGTTGTTCGGGAAGTTTATACGCCAGGTAAGACGTTTAAAATTACTGCTAAACGCTCGGACCATTCATTTGAACTTGATTCAAATGGCTTGAATCAAGAATTAGGTGGGGCCGTTATTGAAGCCATTCCGGAAATTCAAGTACAAATGAAAAAGCCTGATATTAACTTAAGAATTGAAATTCGTAAAGATGCGGCGTATTTATCTTATGAAACGATTCGCGGTGCGGGTGGATTGCCAGTGGGCACCAGTGGTCGTGGTATGTTGATGTTGTCAGGAGGCATTGATTCACCAGTTGCTGGTTATTTAGCTATGAAACGTGGCGTGGAAGTGGAAGCTGTCCATTTTGCTAGTCCGCCTTATACAAGTGAACAAGCGTTACAAAAGGCTAAAGATTTAGCTGAAAAATTAGTCCCTTATGTAGGAACTATTCAATTTATTGAAGTGCCCTTTACAGAAATTCAAGAAGAAATAAAACGAGTTGTTCCCCAAGGCTACTTAATGACCATTACACGACGTTTAATGTTACGCTTAACAGATGCAATTCGTGAAATGCGGAAAGGTTTAGTCATTATTAATGGTGAATCGTTAGCACAAGTGGCTTCGCAAACACTTCAAAGTATGGTAGCAATTAATGAGGTTACCTCAACACCGATAATTCGACCCGTTGTTTCAATGGATAAGACAGAAATTATCGAAATTGCCGAAAAAATTGACACGTTTGAATTAGCCATCCAACCCTTCGAAGATTGTTGTACAATTTTTGCGCCACCGCAACCGAAAACACGACCTCGCTTGGATAAAGCGCAAGAGTATGAAGCGCGCTTAGACTTGGAAGGTTTAATGGCTCGGGCCTTAGAAGGACTCAAAATTACAGAGATTTCAGCAGAAACAGCGAAAGATAAACAAGAAGACGAATTTGCAGATTTCCTATAAGAAATAAATACAGTGACGGTCGCTTAGACGTCACTGTATTTATTTTGTACTTATTTCACAAACAAGTTGCTCGGAGAGGGGAACCGTGATAAACTGAATATGTGAAGTAGGTAACAAGGAGGACAGAGGATGGAGAAAAAAATGCCTAAAGCAACGGCAAAACGTTTGCCGGTTTATTTACGTTATTTAAAAATGTTAGGGGATTCTGGTGTTAAACGCATTAAATCACGAGAGTTTAGTGAAATGATCCAGATTCCTTCTGCAACGATTCGGCGTGATTTTTCCCACGTTGGTGAACTGGGTCGAAGCGGTTATGGTTACGATGTGCCGTATTTAATTGAGGTATTCAGTAATATTTTAAATACGCAAGAAGAAAAAGAATTGCTCTGATTGGTTGTGGCAATTTAGGCAAGGCATTATTAAAAATAATTTTAGACGCAACGAGAATTTGAATATTGTCTGTGCTTTTGATAATGATTCGGCTTTAGTTGGCACCACGCTTAATGGATTATTAGTTCATGATATGTCTGAGTTAGAAGCATTCGTTCGACAAGAAGGGGTCACGGAAGCCATTTCTACAGTACCAAGTCACCATGCTCAAAAGCCATCGACAAAATTGTACAAGCGGGTGTGACTGCGATTTTAAATTTTGCGCCAGACCGTGTCAGTGTGCCAGCTAACGTTAGTGTGCAATATATTGATTTAACAACGGAACTGCAAACACTGATTTATTTTAATGAAACTTTTTCACTAGCAAATAGCCCAAAGCAATAAAATTGTCTTCATAAAAATCCTCTACTATACTTATTATTGAAAGTGGAAAAGGAGGATTTCAGAATGAATGTTACAAGAAAAGGGCACGTATTAGAATTGACAGGTGAGCAGCCTAAAGTTGGCACAAAAGCTCCCGTCTTTTCTTTGAAAAATTTAAACAACCAAGAAATCAACTTGGCAGATTATAAAGGTAAAACGGTTTTAATTAGTGTGGTTCCTGATATCGACACACGTGTTTGTTCACTGCAAACGAAACGTTTCAATCAAGAAGCGGCGAAATTAGACGGTGTTCAGATTATCACGATTTCCAATAACACAGTTGAAGAACAAGCAAATTGGTGTGCCGCTGAGGGTGTCGAAATGGAAATGCTTCATGATACTGAAGACTCATTTGGTGCAGCTTATGGTTTGTATATTCCAGAAATGGGCCGTTTAGCACGTGCTATTTTTGTGATTGACCCAGAAGGAACGTTAGTTTATGAAGAAATCGTCTCAGAAGTTTCGTCGGAACCCGATTATCAACAAGCGTTAGAATCTGCAAAAAAAGTGTAATCCCTCTAGATTACAAATTGACTTTGCTTGCGCTTCATTGTAGAATGAAGCAAAGACAGCGAACAAGAGGAGTATCATTGGCGTCGTTTTAGAGAAAAAGTCGTTCAGGTGCAAGACTTTTACACAACCAGTGAGAAGGTAGCTTGTGAGTCAATGGTTTGAACACAGTACGTTAGTAGAACGATTCGTTTCGTGAACGTTATCTCACGAATGAGTGGCATTTGAAGGAATTCAATTCAAATGCAATTTAGGTGGTACCGCGTAAATAAGATGAATCTACGCCCTAAAATACGAAAGTATTTTAGGGCGTATTTTAGTGTTTAGCCTAAAAAACTCATTTGTAAAATAATTACCGCTCCAAATCGCGTATTTTAAGAAAGAAGGGGAAAAAATGTCAGAAGAAAAAAACTTACCAACGAAATATCAACCGACAGAAATCGAAGCTGGCCGTTATCAAAAATGGCTAGATCAAGATTTATTTAAACCTAGTGGCGACAAAAAAGCGAAGCCCTATTCAATTGTTATTCCACCACCCAATGTAACAGGGAAACTACACTTAGGGCATGCTTGGGATACAACATTACAAGATATGATTATCCGCCAAAAAGAATGCAAGGCTTTGATACGTTATGGCTGCCAGGAATGGACCATGCCGGAATTGCCACGCAAGCAAAAGTAGAAGAGAAACTAGCACAACAAGGAATTTCACGTTACGACTTAGGTCGTGAAAAATTTGTTGATCAAGTGTGGGAATGGAAAGAAGAATATGCTTCTCACATTCGTGAACAGTGGGCAAAAATGGGTCTTTCTTTAGATTACAGCCGTGAACGTTTTACTTTAGATGAAGGGCTATCTGAGGCCGTTCGTAAAGTGTTTGTCTCTCTTTACGAGAAAGATTTGATTTACCGTGGTGAATATATCATTAACTGGGATCCAAAAGCGAAAACAGCATTGTCTGATATTGAAGTAATCCATAAAGATATTGAAGGAGCTTTTTACCACATGAGCTATCCATTATCAGATGGTTCTGGCGTTGTTGAAATTGCGACAACGCGTCCTGAAACAATGTTGGGAGATACGGCGATTGCGGTCCATCCAGAAGATGAACGGTATCAAGAACTTATTGGTAAGACAGTTGTCTTGCCATTAGTCGATAAAGAAATTCCAATTATTGCAGATGACTATGTAGATATGGAATTTGGAACAGGGGTTGTAAAAATCACACCTGCCCATGATCCAAATGACTTTGAAGTCGGTAATCGTCATGACTTACCTCGAGTAAATGTTATGAACGAAGACGGCACGATGAATGAACTGGCTGGAAAATACGAAGGAATGGATCGTTTTGCTGCACGTAAAGCGATTGTCTCTGACTTGAAAGAACTAGGTCGCTTAATTAAGATCGAAACAATGAATCACAGCGTGGGCCATTCAGAACGAACAGGCGTTGTCGTGGAACCTCGTTTATCGACCCAATGGTTTGTAAAAATGGGACCATTAGCTGAAAAAGCAATGAAAAATCAAGAAACAGAAGACGCTGTTGAATTTTATCCACCACGCTTCAATCAAACATTTTTACGTTGGATGGAAAATGTACATGACTGGGTTATTTCGCGACAATTATGGTGGGGCCACCAAATTCCTGCTTGGTATCACAAAGAAACGGGCGAGATGTATGTTGGGATGGAAGAGCCAGCCGACAGTGAAAACTGGGTTCAAGATAGTGACGTCTTAGATACATGGTTTAGTTCTGCTTTATGGCCATTTTCAACGATGGGTTGGCCGAATGAAGCAAGCGAAGATTACCAACGTTACTTCCCAACAAGCACATTAGTTACTGGCTATGACATCATCTTCTTCTGGGTAAGTCGCATGATTTTCCAAAGCTTAGAGTTTACAGGTGAACGTCCCTTCCAAAATGTCTTAATTCACGGCTTAATTCGTGATGAGCAAGGACGCAAAATGAGTAAATCATTGGGGAACGGGATTGATCCAATGGATGTCATCGAAAAATATGGCGCAGATGCGTTACGTTGGTTCTTATCAAATGGTTCAGCACCTGGTCAAGATGTTCGTTTTAGTTATGAAAAAATGGATGCTTCTTGGAACTTTATCAATAAGATCTGGAATGCAAGTCGTTTCGTTATCATGAATGTAGAAGGTATGACTGCTGCAGATATTGACTTTAGTGGTGAAAAGACTGTCGCTGATCGTTGGATTTTAACGCGCTTAAACGAAACAGTCGCCCGTGTGACAGAATTATTTGATCGCTTTGAATTCGGTGAAGCAGGTCGCCAATTATACAACTTCATCTGGGATGATTTCTGTGATTGGTATATTGAAATGAGTAAAGAAATTCTTTACGGAGACAATGAAGCAGCTAAACAAACAACACGGAGCATCTTGGTGTACACATTGGATCAAATCTTACGCTTATTGCATCCAATTATGCCGTTTGTAACAGAAGAAATTTGGGAAAAAATTCCGCATCAAGGTGAGTCATTGGTTGTGGCAGAGTACCCAGTTGTTCATGAAGAATTTAACGATGAAGCAGCAGCTCGAGGAATGGAAGTTCTGAAAGAAGTTATTCGTTCGGTTCGGAATATTCGAGCAGAAGTGAATACACCACTTTCTAAACCAATTACCTTGTTAATTAAAACAAACGATACAGAAGTAGAAGAATTTTTAACAGCTAATACTAGCTACTTGGAACGCTTCTGTAACCCAGAGGAATTAGTCATCAGTCGTGAAATAGAAGCGCCAGAATTAGCCATGTCCGCTGTTTTAACAGGCGCAGAACTATTCCTACCATTAGCTGGGTTGATTAATATCGAGGAAGAAATTGCTCGCTTAGAAAAAGAATTAGACAAATGGACAAAAGAAGTCAAACGTGTGCAAGGCAAACTTTCAAATGAACGTTTTGTGTCAAATGCACCAGATGAGGTCGTGGAAGCAGAACGTGCAAAAGAAAAGGACTACCTTGAAAAACAAGAGGCTGTCAAAGAACGGATTGCCCAATTACGTTCAATCTAAAAAAGAAAAGACAACAAAACCAACGTTGGTTTTGTTGTCTTTTTGTTATAATTTGCCAAATAATTGAAACAAATACAACATTAAATAGCTGTAAGTAGCCACAGACCAGAATTTCAATAAAAGAACAATTTTCATGAATTCTTTTAAAGAAATATCTGTAATTCCCGCCACTAAACAAACAATATCATCTGGAGCGAAGGGGACTAACATAGTAAAGATTAAGAGCTTTTTGACATTGTGTTCATTTTTGTCCAAAATCTCTTCAAATTTTTTGTATTTATTGGGTGAAAGGATTATTTTTACAAAGCTACGTCCATAGTAACGAACCAGTAAAAAGCCAATAAACTCACCAATAATCAATCCAAGATAGCTATACAAAAGTCCTTGCAAATTGCCAAACATCAACATTCCTGCAACAGAAGAGATTCCTCCAGGTAGAATAGGGATAATCACTTGGACGATTTGTAAAAGAATGAAACACAGAACCGCATAGTTACCAAACTGTTTAATAAAAGCTTGCAAGGAAGCAACAGAATGAAAAATTCCTCTGGAATATCCCCATAGAATTAAGCCGAAGAAAAGCACCAGTCCAACTAGGGGTAACCACCGAATGAGTCCATTTAAAATTTTTTCTGATTAGTCATGAGTGGCCTCCTGACGTTTTCGACGGTATTTTTAAACCCAAGATAACCAGCCGTTCCCAGTAAAATCGTTCCGCTGACGGCAGTGCCGAGATAAATCATTCTTGGATGATAGGCAAAGGTTAACTGCTGTTTGCCAGCTGGGACTTCAACAGCTAAAAAGCCACCTAGAATGCGTTGTGTTTTTAAGGGTTCTTTTGTAGCGACGATTTGACTTGCCAATCTTGGTCATAAGGAATGGACGTATACAGTAACTGAGTGTCATTTCCAGGTACATTCAGTGCGCCATTTAAATGGCCTTTTTTAGTTGCATTCACGTGAAGAGCTTGTTGGCGTAATTTGTCAACCGCACGATTAAAGGCTGTTTGGTCTAAAGTTTGAAGTTGCCAATTGGTTAAATCAACCACTTGTTCAGCAGTTAGTGACAGGGTCACGGTAGTTCCTTTTTCAAAATGCCCTAAATTGAACAGTTGATTGGTTGCAATATAAATCGGCGTCGAGATAACTTGTTGGTTTACCTTCAATTGTGTAACTTTTTCCATTTTAAATTCGGAATATAAAGATGCAAGTCACCAGTGCTATTCACTTTAAAGGTTGCTTCAATTGTTTCGTTGGTATGATGAGGTTCATTTATCAACGAAGCTGTTTTAAAGTAAGGTTTATCCGTCGGCACGAGCGTTTGCAGGAGTTCTTCTTGGGCATCTAAAGGATTATTTTTTGCTAATTTTAACTTGGTTAATGCGGTTGGCGCCAAAAAGCCCATACCGATCGCTTCATCGTTTTCCATGATTTTCGTGGAACCAACTGTTTTTAGCAATTTTTCACTGGTAGGTTTTCAATTGGTAAAAGTCATATTTCACATTTAAAAGTAAATTAGTTAGTTGTGAATTATCCACATAAGCAATCCGGCGATCATTTTTCGATATAAACCTAGCGCACTTAATGTGTCTTGGGTAGTGGCAGTTAAAGTCGAAGTATAGCTAGAAACGCCAGCATAGCCATAAAGTAAAGGATTATTGAAGCCGGTATTGAATTCACGGGACCCTGTTTCTTTGGAAGGAATGACTTGTTTCATGCGATAAAGTTCTGGTGCTGAGGCCATTTTTCATCGATTAATTGGCTGTGTTTTCGGTAATCTTGGGCAAATGTTGCTTGGCTACCAAAGGGCATGTGTTTAAAAGAAATCCAGAAATTCGTTGTTAATTCTGTGCTGACCAGTAAGAATAAAGCCACGACTACATAGTTTCTTAAGGCCTTTTTGTGCGCTAAACGCAAGCAAAAGAAAATCAACCAAATAAAAAGTAAACTTAGCCATAAATAATTGATCGAAATTAAGAGATTCTTTTGTGGACCATAATACAAAGATCCGTAGCCAATGACTAACAGCAGACTAAAAATAATAGGTGCGGTCCAAGGAATGGTCACTTTTTTAAGCCAAACTTCATAGGCAAAGACAATCAATAAAAAGCTAAAAATAAAGACATTTCGGTAAGGGAAACCAGCTGGGCTTTGAAACATGTGCCAGACAGTATTAAAGGCTTCTAACCAAAAGCTTAAAAAAAGAATGAATAAAAGAATTGCTGAAGCTATTCTTTCTTTTAACGCAATTTGTTTCGTTTGAAAATAGGCAACACAGAGGAGTGTCACAAATAATCCAGCAAAAACGGTTGGTAAATGGTCTAGACGCAACTCATAATTAATAGAACCTAAGCCTAATTGCGAGAAGAATGAAGTGTTGAACTTAGGCGTTAAAAGAACGTCGAGACATCAAAGTCTGCTTTTTTTGTATAGAGCATCCCTTCTGCTGCAGGTAATAATAAAAAGCTAGTTGCGGTTCCTGTTAAAAAAGAAACGAGGATGAATAACGGACTTTGTTTAAAAAATTGCCGAATAGCATGGGCTTTGGTATTCTTTTTAAAGAACCAATAGATACTGTACAAAACAGCAAAGAGACAAATCATATAACCCATATAGTAATTCGTCACAATCGCTAAAAATAGGGTGATACTGTATAAGCCCCATTTGCGTTGATCCCATAAACGTTGGAGTCCCAATAAGATAAGCGGGAATAGAATCAGTGCATCCAACCACATAAAGTTTTGGCTATAGACGGTGACAAAGCCACAGAAACTATAGGACGTTGAAAAAAGTAACGTGGTGCCATCAACTTTTTGATAGGTGTATTTTAAATAGCTAAACATCGTAGTGCCCATCAAGGCAAGTTTTAAGGTAATAATCCATAAAATTGCTATAGGTAATTGTTCATAAGGAAAAAAGAAAGCCAACACATTAAAAGGGCTCAGTAAGTAATAGGCTGCCAAAGGAACAATCGATTCACCAATCTCATTGGAAAAAGAGTAGAATGTAGTTATTCCCTCGTGAAAAGAGCGTTTTAAAAAACTCAAGAAAGGCATGTATTGTGTGCCTAAATCACTAACTAATAAGTTGTTGTCACCAAAAGGCGCAAGTTGTAATGTCATCCATACAAGCAACAGAAGTAAAAACGGCAAGAAAAAACTTCCTAACCATAAAAGCTTCGATTTGTTTTTCATCAAAATAAGTCCACCTTTATAAAAAAATCATGAATAAGCGTGTTGAACGCTCTAAAAATAGTTTTTAATTGGCTGGCTGGAATGAACCATCCAGAATGTTAGTTTACCATAAGTTCATTAATGTATCCGCTAATAACGCAAAATTATGAAAAATGCAAAAAGTTTTCAAGAAAAAGTTTCAATTGGTTATTAGTGAAAAAGTCACCTAACTTAGTTATAATGTAGAAGAAGACAAGGAGTTGGACAAGATGCAATTAACAATAGAAGAAGCCATTGAATGGATTCATAGCCGGTTACCCTTTGGTTCAAGACCTGGTTTGGATCGGATTAATGCGTTATTAGAAAAAATTGATCATCCAGAAAACAAAGTGCCAACGATTCATATCGCAGGAACCAATGGTAAAGGCTCAACCGTGACATATTTACGCTGTCTATTAGAAGAAATGGGCTTGAAAGTCGGAACCTTTACCTCTCCTTATATTGAATCATTTAATGAAAGAATTGCGATAAATGGTCAACCAATTTCAGACGAACAATTGATTACCTATGTGGAAAAGTATCAACCAATCATTAAAGAATTAGACCAGATCACTGAAGTGGCTGGAATTACAGAATTCGAAACATTGACAGGAATGGCCTTGGACTATTTCGTGAATGAACAAGTGGATATCGCCGTTGTTGAAGTTGGCTTAGGTGGATTACTTGATAGCACCAATGTCGTGAAGCCATTATTGACGGGAATTACGACAATTGGGAAGGATCACACAGAAATTTTAGGTGAAACAATTGCTGAAATTGCCTATCAAAAAGCGGGTATTATTAAAGAAAAAGTCCCAGTAGTAACAGGCAACATTTGTGCTGATGCGCTAGCAGTCATTGAAAAAGTCGCACAAGAAAAACAGAGTCCAATTTTTCGTTTTGGCAAAGAGTATCAAGTGGAATATCTACATCCTGATACACAATGGGGGGAAGTATTTAATTTCTATGGAGAAATGGGCAAACTGACAAAAATTAAAGTTCCCTTGTTGGGGCGTCACCAAGTAGAAAATGCGGCGGTAGCTATTCAATTATTTGACAAGTATTGCCAACTACAACATTTGCCATTTAAAGAACGAGACATTACTCAAGGGTTGGCTAAAGCGCAATGGCCAGCTCGAATGGAACGTCTTAGTGATGAACCGTTGATTGTTTTAGATGGTGCCCACAATGATCATGCAGTAAAACGCTTAGTTGAAAACTTGCGCAAAGAGTTTCCACAACACACGATTCATATTTTATTTTCAGCTTTAGCAACTAAAGATGTGGATGAGATGATTCAGGACTTAAAGCAAGTACCGAATGCGCATCTTTACTTAACTAGCTTCGATTATCCTAAAGCTATTGCACTTACAGAAATGGAAAAATATGAAGACGATTTAACAGAAATTGTGTCTTTATGGCAATTTGGCTTAGGCGAAATTTTAGAAAAAATGTCGACAGATGATTTATTATTAGTAACAGGTTCATTATATTTTGTTTCTCAAGTAAGAGAATTACTTTTAACTATAGGAGGAAATGATGAAGAAATTTGATGGCGTAATTTTTGATATGGATGGGTTGCTTTTTGATACGGAGTTGATTTACTATACATCTACTCAAAAGTAGCAGATGCAATGGGGTTACCATATAGTAAAGAAGTCTATTTAGACTATGTTGGGATTTCCGATGAAGAAGTACAAGAGAATTACCGACGTATTTATGCATCCTATGGTCATGACACAGTGGAAGAATTTATCCGCCGTTCTTATGATGATACCTTGCAAGAGTTTCGATCTGGTAACGTCCCTTTAAAACCAGGGGTGGTGGAATTCCTCGACTTTTTAGATGATCAAAAAATTCCTCGATTAGTTGCTTCAAGTAACGTCCGTCCAGCAATTGAAATGTTATTAAGCCATGCTGGAATTCAGGATCGTTTTGTAGGTATTGTTTCAGCAGAGGATGTTAAACGAGCAAAACCGGACCCAGAAATTTTTCAAAAAGCTCGTCAACTTTTAGGAACAGAAGCCCCGAAAACCTTGATTTTCGAAGACTCATTTCATGGGGTAAGTGCGGCTCATAGTGCGGGCATTCCAGTGATCATGGTACCTGATTTATTGCAACCAACTGAAGTTATCCAAGAGAAAACATTACATGTCTTGGAGAGTTTACATCAAGCGCCACATTATTTAAAATAATAAAAACAACACTCCTTTGCGTAGTTTATTAATGACTAGCAAAGGAGGTTTTTTTATGCAAGTATCGGATCTGTTTATTCGCGAGATGCCGAGTGATTGTTTACCACGAGAACGGCTCTTGGCGATAGGAGAAAAAGCATTATCGAATCAAGAGTTGTTGGCGATTCTGTTACGTACTGGCTCAAAAGAAGCAGACGTGATGACTGTTGCCGCAACGCTGTTAAAACAGTTTAAGCAACTTTCTTATTTGCAGCAAGCCACGTTGAACGAGTTAATGGCTATTAAAGGCATTGGCCAAGTGAAAGCCATTGAATTACGTGCGGCCATTGAATTAGGGTGTCGAATTTATCAAAGTAGTCAAATCAAATTTGGCAAAGTTACATCCAGTCAACAAGTCGCTCAACGATTACTCCAAGAGATGAAGGGGCTGCAACAAGAACATTTAATTTGTATTTACTTGAATACCAAGAATGACATTATCCAACAGAAAACGATTTTCAAAGGATCACTGAATCAAAGTATTGCTCATCCACGCGAAATTTTTCGGGAAGCGGTTAAATATTCTTCTGCTCGCATACTATTAGCTCATAATCATCCATCTGGCAATCCGACACCGTCTCCACAAGATATCCAATTTACCAAACGAATGGAAGAATGTGGCGAAATGATGGGGATTCAATTGTTGGATCATATTATTCTTGGTGATAGCGGATACATTAGTTTGAGAGAAGAGAATTTTTTTGCTTCAGAATGAGGACAATTCTTGCAAAAATATTTTATCACGTGTAAAATGAAAGGGTAATCTTGTTTGGAATTATGTAGACTTTTTAAATTTTTTTAAATATTCTATTGGAAGCGAGCAAAGTTACGACTATTTATGTGCAAATGCACGAGGAGGAACAAAAGAATGGAACAAGGAACAGTAAAATGGTTTAACGCAGAAAAAGGTTTTGGGTTTATCTCACGCGAAGACGGAAGCGACGTATTCGTACACTTCTCAGCTATCCAAGGTGATGGTTTCAAAACTTTAGAAGAAGGTCAAGCAGTGACTTTTGATGTTGAAGATTCAGACCGTGGCCCTCAAGCAGTTAACGTAGAAAAAACTAATAAAAATAATCAAAAACACCTAACATGCGTTAGGTGTTTTTTGTTAAAAAATAGAGAAGAAAAATGGACAAGCATTTTTCTTCTCTATTAAATGAGAGCTTTATTGATCACTAACTGTGGCAGTCATAATCATTGGCAGAATCATTGGATGACGTTCTGTTTGTTCAAACAAGAAAGGCTGTAAAGCGGTCGTCATGGCTTCGCCTAATTTTGCTTCGGTACAGTTTTTATCTTTCATTGCTTCACGTAGAGCATTGAATAAAAGACGTTGGCCTTCATGAATCATATCACCAGACTCACGCATGTAGACAAAACCACGGGAAAGAATGTCTGGACCAGCCATAATTTCTTTATTTTTAATATCAACTGTTGCTACCGCTAAAACTAAACCTTCTTCAGATAAGATACGACGATCCCGTAAAACAACATTCCCGATATCACCGACACCATTTCCATCAACGTACACGTCATTAGCGTTGAAGTGACCAGCAGGGCGTGCGCTATCAGCCGTTAAAGCTAAGACATCGCCGTTGCCCATGATAAAGCAATTTTCTTCAGGAACCCCTGTATCTTGAGCGAGCGAAGCATGGATTTTTAACATTCTAAATTCACCATGAACAGGCATGAAATATTTAGGCTTCATCAAACGAAGCATTAATTTTTGCTCTTCTTGTCCACCGTGACCAGAAGTATGGATATTATTGATTTTTCCGTGGATAACTTCTGCACCGGCTTCAGATAATAAGTTGATTAAACGGTTAACGCTTGTCGTATTCCCAGGAATTGGTGAACTTGAGAAAACAACCGTATCGCCTGGTTGAATACTAATTTGGCGGTGTGTACCGTTAGCAATCCGACTAAGCGCGGCCATAGGTTCTCCTTGAGAGCCAGTACATAAAATCATTGTTTCATTTGCTGGCAATTGATTCAGTTCCGCCGCATCGACAAACGTTCCTTTTGGCACTTTGATGTAGCCTAAGCGTTCGCCATTGACAATGGCATTTTCCATGCTACGACCAAAAACAGCAATTTTGCGACCTGTTTTCACGGCTGCATCAGCAGCTTGTTGTAAACGGAAAATGTTTGAAGCAAAACTGGCAAAGATAATCCGACCATCAATTTTTTCAAAGATTTTTAAAATAGAGGTTCCAATTGTTTTTTCGGATTTTGTAAAGGTGGGTATTTCAGCATTGGTACTGTCTGAAAGAAGACAAAGGACGCCTTCTTCACCTAATTTCGCCATTCTGTGTAAGTTGGCCGGCTCACCAACGGGTGTAAAGTCAAACTTAAAGTCACCTGTTGCGACAATGTTACCAGAAGGCGTTTTAACCACAACGCCCAAGGCATCAGGAATACTGTGAGTCGTCCGGAAAAAGCTAATCGCTGTTTTTCTAAAACGAATCACCGTATCTTCATTAATTTCGTGTAATTCCGCTTCTCGCAATAAACCATGTTCATCTAGTTTGTTGGTAATTAAAGCCAAGGCTAGTGGTCCCGCATAGATTGGGATATTCGCTTGACGTAAAAGATAAGGAACGCCACCAATATGGTCTTCGTGACCGTGGGTAATAACGAGTGCTTTGACTTTATGCAAATTTTGAACGATGTAGCTATAATCTGGAATCACGTAGTCAATCCCAAGTAAATCATCTTCTGGGAATTTGATCCCAGCATCAATAATGATAATTTCATCTTGGAATTGTACCCCATATGTGTTTTTTCCAATTTCGCCTAAACCACCGATTGCAAAAACGCCAGTTTCGTTATTTTTTATGTTTACTTTCATGTTAAAACTCCGTTAGAGTGAAGTCCGCATGTTCTTGCTCGTAAGCAAGATGTTTTTCGTCTAATAATTGAACGTATTCAATATTGTATGGGGTATTTTCTTCAACTAATTGGCGCACGATTACATCGCTATCGGCTTCCATGTAAAGAGATTTTGTGTCTTCTCTTTTTGGGTTTCTGATTTTTGTTTCTTGATAGTATACTTTGTAAATCATCGATTCATTTCTCCTTCAGCTACTAATAGTAGCAATTTATAGTTTTTTTCATTTTAAGACAGAAAATTAAACACAACAAAACGAGGTGCTGATCACCTAAAAAAGAATGCTCATCAAAAACATCTGTTAATGATGAAATGAAGCCTCGACTTTGCTTCATTCTGGGTATTTGATTTTATGTGTTCTTTTCAACCGTCCCGTGTGTTGTGAATAACAACAATTAAGCTTATTTTATCATAGAATGATAAGGAAGTATAGAAACACTCACTGGACTTTTAAAAAACAAACTTCTTGTTTCGCCTTATTCTTGATCAAGTTCGAGTGCCTTTTTTAGGACGCCAATACCAACTTAAGCCAATCACGTGAGCTAAATAAACAATCGCTAAAGTCGTAGTCATCAACGTATTTCGGACAATTAAACACGGAATGGCAAATAAAAGAAACATGGAAATAAATAGTTTCCATTTACCTTTACGAGTAATTTTTTTCTCAAAGAAGGCTTCTTGGATATATTTTTGATAATAAGAAGAAGCTAAAAATTTGTTATAAAGTTTATCTGAACTACGCATCCAAAAAAAGGCCGTTAATAAATAAAAACCAGTGGTGGGTAAAAGCGGCAAAAAGATTCCTAACGTGCCTAAAGCAAACGTACAGGAACCGAGAAAAATGAAGAATAATTTTTTCATTCAAAGGGTCCTTTCAGTTTTTCCCAATTATGGCACAATCAAAAGGAAGTAGCAATTTTAATCGTATAAGTAAATCATTAAAATTATCTATTTTTTAGAAAATCTAAAAGAGAAAGGATAGAAAGAGAAAGGCTGTTTTTTCTAGCCAGACAGCTTGTATTACCGATTTCTTTTTGATACAGTGGGAGTACTAGAAAATTTAAAGTAAGATAAGAAGGAGATGATTAATTGAAGTTAATGTGGCGTTACACAATGCGTTATAAGAAATTACTTTTCGCTGATTTTATTTGTGTGTTTGGTTTTATTTTGATTGAATTAGGCTTGCCGACCATTTTAGCACGAATGATTGACAAAGGAATTATTCCTAGAGATATGGACTATATTTATCAGCAAGGGATTTGGATGGTTGTAATTACGATTAGTGGCGTTGCAATGAATATTTTGCTAGGGTACTTTGGTGCCAGAATTACAACAAACATTGTTCGTGATATTCGTGATGATTTATTTGAAAAGATTCAAACTTTCTCACATAGTGAATATGAAAGTATTGGGGTTTCTTCCTTAATTACGCGAACTACCAATGATGCATACCAAATTATGCTCTTCATGGGAAATATTTTACGTCTTGGCTTTATGACGCCAGTGATGTTTATTGCCAGTCTTTACATGGTGATGCGAACGAGTCCGTCGTTAGGAATGTACGTTTTAGGTGCCTTGCCTTTTCTGCTGCTAGCAGTTGTCGGGATTGCTCGTTTGTCAGAACCGTTATCTAAAAAGCAACAAAAGAACTTAGATGGAATCAATGGGATTTTAAGAGAAAATCTTTCTGGATTGCGGGTAATACGCGCATTTGTTAATGAAAAATTTGAAGAATCTCGTTTTAATAAAGTCAATGAAACTTACACTAAAAGTTCAAAAAGTCTGTTTCGTTTAATGGCAGCAGCCCAACCAGGGTTCTTTTTCTTATTTAATATTGTGATGGTCTTAATCATTTGGAGCAGGACTGTTCAAATCAGCCATGGGGATTTAGAAGTTGGGAATTTAATTGCTTTTATTGAATATATTTTTCATGCGCTGTTCTCGTTTATGTTATTTGCCAGTGTCTTTATGATGTATCCGCGGGCTGCGGTTTCGGCTTCACGGATTCAAGAAGCCTTAGACATGGAACCAGCTATTCGTGAAGAAGAAGGCGTAACAGAAACAGCTACTAAAGGCTATCTAGAGTTTAAAAATGTAACCTTTGCCTATCCTGGACATGCGGAAAGCCCAGTTATTCGCAATGTAAGTTTTAAGGCGTCACCTGGTGAAACAGTGGCCTTTATTGGGAGCACAGGTAGTGGGAAATCAACATTAATTCAATTGATTCCACGGTTTTATGATGTATCAGAAGGTGAAATTTTAATCGATGGAGTGAACGTAAAAGAGTACAAACTTAGTGCATTACGCAATAAGATTGGCTATATTCCACAAAAAGCGTTACTTTTTTACTGGTACAATTGCTGATAACCTTCGCTACGGTAAGGAAGATGCGACGTTAGAAGAAATGGAACGAGCAATTGACATTGCTCAAGCCACAGAATTTGTTTCGCAAAAACCGCAAGGCTATGATGAACCTCTTTCAGAAGGTGGCACGAACTTTTCTGGTGGTCAAAAACAACGTTTAGCTATCGCACGGGCGATTATTCGCAATCCGGAAATTTATATATTTGATGATAGTTTTTCTGCGTTAGATTATCAAACAGATGCAAATTTACGAGCGCGTCTGAAAAAAGAAACAACAGAATCTACTGTTTTAATTGTGGCACAACGTGTTGGAACAATTATGCATGCGGACCGCATTGTTGTTTTAAACGAAGGCGACGTGGTCGGAATTGGCACACATCGTGAATTACTTGAGACTTGTCCAATTTACTATGATATTGCGGCTTCTCAATTGTCAGAGGAGGAATTAGCATGAAACACGCCTTTTCTTCTATGAAACGAATCGGTCGCTATATTAAACCGTACCGAGTGACGTTTTATTTAGTTATTTTATTTACAATATTAACCGTTGCCTTTAATGCAGCGTTGCCTTATTTGACTGGATTACCGACGACAGAAATTAGCCGTAATATTGCGGCCGGCGAATCCATTAATTTTGATTATGTAATCCAATGTTTAATTTGGATTTTAGTTGTGGGAACAGGTTATTGTGTGGCACAATTTTTGTCAGGCTTTTAATGACGAATGTCGTTCAACAATCCATGCGCGATTTGCGTCGCGATATTGAAGAAAAATCAATCGTTTGCCAGTTTCTTATTTTGATAAGAACCAACAAGGAAATATTTTGTCACGGGTGACGAACGATGTGGATGCTGTCAGCAATGCGATGCAACAAAGTTTTATCAATATTGTTTCAGCAGTCTTAGGTATTGTGATGGCGGTAGTGATGATGTTCTTAATCAATCCGCTGATGGCGATTTTTCAGTGATTATGATTCCGTTGTCTCTGATTATTTCCAGAACAATTGTTAAAATCTCCCAGAAATATTTCCAAGGAATGCAAAATTCTTTAGGAGACTTAAATGGTTATGTCCAAGAAAATATGACTGGGTTCAGTGTCTTAAAACTATATGGTCGGGAAAAAGAAACCCTTGAAGGCTTTAAACAAGTCAATCATCGTTTAAATGGTTTTGGTTTCAAAGCATCCTTTATCTCAGGATTAATGTTGCCATTGGTTCAGATGACCGCTTATGGGACCTATATCGGGGTAGCTGTCCTTGGTAGTTACTATGTGGTTGCTGGTGTGATCGTAGTGGGGCAATTACAAGCGTTTATTCAATATATTTGGCAAATTAGCCAACCAATGGGGAATATTACGCAGTTGTCTGCAGCTTTACAAAGCGCTTCAGCTTCGACCATGCGGATTTTTGAAATCCTAGATGAACCAGAAGAAGAACTTAACGAACAAGATGTTCCTTTGCCAGAACCTATTTTAGGCTCTGTTGAATTTGAAAATGTCAGCTTTAGTTATGACCCAGAAAAACCGTTAATTCGTAATTTGAACTTTAAAGTTGATGCGGGCCAAATGGTTGCGATTGTGGGACCAACTGGCGCTGGGAAAACAACCTTAATCAACTTACTGATGCGTTTTTATGATGTAACAGAAGGCGCCATTAAAATTGATGGCATTGACACGAAAAAAATGAACCGTAGTGATGTCCGATCTGTATTTGGAATGGTATTGCAAGATGCTTGGTTGTATAAAGGTACCATTGCAGATAACATTCGTTTTGGGAAGTTAGATGCCACGGATTATGAAGTTGTCGATGCAGCGAAAACGGCCAATGTGGATCACTTCATTCGGACAATGCCAGACGGGTATGAAATGGAAATCAATTCTGAGGGAGATAACGTTTCCCTTGGTCAAAAACAATTGTTGACCATTGCCCGAGCGGTAATTTCTGATCCGAAAATTTTGATTTTAGATGAGGCGACTAGTTCAGTCGATACACGCTTGGAAGCCTTAATTCAAAAAGCAATGGATCGTGTTATGGAAGGACGAACGAGTTTCGTTATTGCCCACCGCCTATCAACTATTCGTGAAGCTGATTTAATTCTTGTTATGAAACAAGGAGAAATCATTGAAAAAGGTACGCATCATGAGTTGCTGGAACAAGGTGGCTTCTATGAAAAACTATACAATAGTCAATTTGCTGAAGAAGGCGACTATGAGGAATAAAAAGAGGTCGGGACAGAAGCGTTTAACTCCGAGAAATAAGAAGGAATTTCCGAAAATTGTTCTGTAATTTTTGGAGAATTCCGGCTTATTTCCGAAGGAGTTGCTTTTGTTCCCGCCGTTTATCAGTTTTTGAGCGTGGAGCAAAAATCCAAAGTGATTTTTGTCCCACGCTCTTTTCTTGTCTTTTTTACTATGAAAGTGAGGAATTCTTGTCTATACTTAATGAAAAGAGGTGACAGAGTTTGAAAAAAGAATATTTTATTGCTGCTAGTGCAGATGTCTATGGAAACGTACAACTAGCAAAGGATAGTAATATTTGGTTTCAGTCGGTCTTAAGAGGTGACAGTAACACAATTACCATTGGTGAAGGTAGTAATATTCAAGATGGCACGATTATTCATGTTGATGAAGATGCCCCGACAATTGTAGGCAAGTATGTAACGGTGGGCCATCAATGCATGTTACACGGTTGTAAAATCGGTGATGGTGCTTTGATTGGCATGGGTTCAACCATTCTAAATAATGCTATTATTGGAGAAAACAGCCTGATTGGTGCGGGCTCTTTAGTGACAGAAGGCAAAATTATCCCGCCAAATGTTTTAGCATTTGGTCGACCCGCGAAGGTTATCCGTCCGTTAACGGCAGCAGAAATAGCCAGTAATCATACGAACGCCTTACATTATATTCAACGAGCAGAAGAATTTCGCCAACAAAAATACCCGAAACTAACATAGAATTAGGAGGAAAATGATGAAGAAAATTAAAGTAATGACGGTTTTTGGAACACGGCCAGAAGCAATCAAAATGGCTCCCTTAATCAAAGTTTTAGAAGAGCAAAGTCAAGGATTTGACTCTGTAGTAGTCGTAACAGCGCAACATCGCCAAATGTTGGATCAAGTGTTAGAAGATTTTCAAATTACACCGAATCATGATTTAAATATCATGAAAGATGGGCAAACCTTAACAGATATTACAAGTCGTGTTTTGAATTTATTAACTGAGGTTCTTGTGACAGAACAGCCGGATATTGTCTTGGTTCATGGCGATACAACCACGTCATTTGCGGCTGCATTGGCTGCTTTTTATCAACAGATTCCAGTGGGACATGTGGAAGCAGGATTGCGGACCTGGCAAAAATATTCTCCGTTTCCGGAAGAAATGAATCGTCAACTGGTAGACGTGTTAACTGATATTTATTTTGCCCCAACCACTCAAAGTAAGGACAATTTAATCAAAGAAAATCATCCAGAAGAACATATTTATGTGACTGGCAATACAGCAATTGACGCGATGGCGTACACCGTTGATGCCCACTATCAAAATGATTTATTGGAAAAAATCCCTACAGACCAACGCATCGTGCTAATTACAATGCATCGTCGTGAAAATTTAGGCCTGCCAATGGCAAATGTGTTTAAAGCTGTTCGTCGACTTGTAATGGAACATCCAGAAATTGAAGTCATTTTCCTATGCACAAAAATCCCAAAGTCCGTGAAATAGTAGCGGAACACTTAGGTGAATTAGCTCGTGTGCATTTAATTGAACCATTGGATGTCAAAGATTTTCAAAATTTTGCAGCGAAAAGTGCTTTAATTTTAACTGATTCTGGCGGTGTGCAAGAAGAAGCTCCTTCCTTAGGTGTGCCAGTTTTAGTTTTACGAGATACAACGGAACGTCCAGAAGGCGTAGCGGCAGGAACATTGAAATTGGTTGGTACAGACGAACAAGTAGTCTATCAAGAGGCGAAAACATTATTGACTGATTCTGATGCTTACCACGCGATGGCGCATGCACAAAATCCGTATGGGGATGGTCAAGCTAGCCGCCGAATCGTTGAAGCCATTGCCTATGAAATGCAGAAATCAGATAAAAAACCAGATACGTTTACAGCAAAATAAATAAAAAGGCAGAGAAGCGCTGAAAAATGTGCTTCTTTTGCGTATCTTATTTTGAAGAATCAATTAGACAAAAAAATGCTAGAAAGTAGTGAAGTGAAGATGTATCAAACGATTTTATTTGATTTAGATGGCACAATTACGGATTCTGGTAGCGGCATTATGCGTTCTATTTTATACGCAACAGAACAATTAGGCTGGCCAGCTCCTAGCGAGGAGACATTACGTTCTTTCATAGGGCCGCCTTTATATGAGTCGTTTTTGCACATGGCGCCTTCAGCTGAAGCAGCGCAACAAGCAGTGGGTCATTATCGAGCGTATTATCAGAGAAAAGGTATGTTTGAAAATCATGTGTATCCAGGGATCCCAGAGGTACTAATAAGGTTAAAGGAAGCGGGAGCAAAGTTATACATTGCGACTTCCAAGCCAGAAGAATTTGCTAAAAGATTATTACTCATTTTGATTTAGATCGTTATTTTACAGGCATATATGGAGCGAGTATGGACGGTCATCGTTCTAAAAAAGCAGATGTGATTCAGTATGCATTAACGGAAGCTCAACTAGACCCAACCAAAGAAGCAATTATCATGGTTGGTGATCGTAATCATGACATTCTTGGTGCTCAACAAAATGGCTTAGATAGTATAGGTGTCTTGTATGGATTTGGTGAAGAAACAGAGTTACAAGAGGCGGGAGCGACATTCCTAGTACACTCGCCTAAAGACTTAGGTGCTATTTTGCTACGAAATTCTTAATAGAAAATGGATTTTCGATAAATTTAGGAGGATTTTAAGATTTATTATCGTTTCAATAGAAAAGCGCCATCATAGGCTTTAAACGTTATCAATGATGAATTTTTTATCGGGGAATGACGGTCTTTTTATTAAAAACATTTAATTTTAAAGAGGTTTCATGTATAATAGTTTCAGTCATAAACGATAGAATAGTAAGGAGGGTTAGTTTTGGCTAATGATAACCAAAATAACCAAGATCCCAAATCTTCGCTTAGAGATCAAGTAACTGGGTCTTTAAATGGTAGAAATGATGGCGATCAACCTGATTCCTCTGAAAAAAATGATAGGTCACCCCAACCTTCATCTGATGAATCACAAGAAACAGCGAGCCGCACAACACAAACACGTGCAGGTTCTAGAGCTGCTCGAAGACGTGGGAAAGACAAGACAACACAGACAGTCGAAGAGCCAACCCCGATTGAAACAGACGAAAAGCCAACAAATACAAAAAAACAAACACGTAAAAAAGAAGATCGTTTAGTCGGTCGTATCGTGTTAATTGTAGTTTCTGTATTAGTTTTAATGATGGCAATCTTTGGGTTTACTTTTTATAAATATGTAGATGCTGGGCTACAGCCACTAGACAAGAACAATAAGAAGCTTGTTCAAGTGCATATCCCAGAAGGATCTTCTAATAAGCAAATTGCTGCGGTTTTAGAAGAAAGCAACGTCATTAAAAGCGGAATGGTTTTTAACTACTACGTAAAATTTAAAAACTTAACAGATTTTCAAGCGGGCTATTATCAAATGTCTCCAAGCATGACACTCGATGAAATTGGTGAAATGCTAAAAGAAGGAGGTACGCCAGAACCAACTAAAATTGCAGATGGCAAAGTAACGATTCCTGAAGGCTACGATATAGATAAAATTGGCGAAGCTATTGAAAAAAATACAGATTTCAAGAAAGCAGATTTCATTGCATTAATGAAAAACGAAGACTTCTTCAATCAAATGAAAGCTAAGTATCCTGATTTACTTGAAAGTGCTGCAACTGCAGAAGGTGTTCGTTATCGCTTAGAAGGCTATTTGTTCCCGGCAACTTATGATTACTACAAAAAAAGCAACACTTCCTGAATTTGTCGAACAAATGATTGCTAAAATGAACACAGTAATGGAACAATATACGCCGACAATTCATGCAAAGAATTTAACCAATCAGCAAGTCTTAACGTTAGCTTCATTGGTTGAAAAAGAAGGAGTCAAAGAAGCAGACCGCAAACAAATTGCGCAAGTATTCTTTAACCGCTTGGCTGCCGATATGCCAATCCAATCAGATATTTCTATTTTGTATGCTCTAGGAGAACACAAAGAAACTGTAACGTATGCTGACTTGGAAGTGGACTCGTCTTATAACTTGTATAAAAATACTGGTTATGGACCAGGACCATTAGATAGCCCAAGTGAGGAGTCAATTAAAGCAGTCTTGAATCCGACACCAAGTGACTATTTATACTTTGTAGCAGATATTTCTACAGGAAAAGTCTACTTCTCAAAAACATATGAAGAACATCAAGTATTAGTAGATCAGTATGTCAATAATTCAAGTAGTGAATAAAATGAAAACATAAAAGAGCTTGGTGAATCAATTTTGTATGATTCACCAAGCTTTTAGATACTCAAAAAGTAATCTGTTTAACAGAGGGAAAGAGTAGCAACTAGAAATTTATATAAATAAAATTTAGCAAAATCACAAAAATTCAATAATTATATTTACAATTTAGAAAAAGCGTGGTACTCTTTTGTGGATTGAAAGCGGAATTTTTTTCAATAACCAACCAAGAACTACGTATCGTTAAGCGAAAAAGGAGAATTAACATGGTAGAAAAAGTATATCCAATGACTCTTGAAGGAAAAGAAAAATTAGAACAAGAGCTAGAAGAATTAAAAACAATTAAACGTAAAGAAATCGTAGAGCGTATTAAAATCGCTCGTAGCTTTGGGGATCTTTCAGAGAACTCAGAGTATGAATCAGCTAAAGATGAACAAGCTTTCGTTGAAGGACGTATTACAACGTTAGAAAATATGATTCGTTTTGCAGAAATCATCGATAATGATGGCGTGGACCAAGACGAAGTTTCCATCGGTAAAACAGTTACTTTCAAGAATTGCCTGATGGAGAAGAAGAGGAATACACAATCGTAGGAAGTGCCGAAGCCGATCCATTTTCTGGTAAAATTTCTAACGATTCACCGATTGCGCAAGCCTTAATTGGTAAACAATTAGGCGACCAAGTGATTATTGCAACACCTGGTGGCGACATGACAGTTAAAATTACAAAAGTTGAAGCAAACTAAATAATTGAGTAGGGCAGGCAGCTTCCAAGGCCTGTCCTTTCGCAATCTATGACATTTAGGGCTAAAGTCCTATGGTAACCTGAGGCGCAAACCACTATGATTAAATAAAATAAACGAGTAAAATAAATGACAGAGGGAGGAGGCAAATCTATGAATAACCCTTGGCGCTTTTTTATCGTCGCAGAAGCATTACTTTTTATTCTGGCGTTATGGCAAATTGTACATAATCCTGGATTAGCTGTTTTATTAACAATTGGCGTTTTACTTGTGGCCTACGTTTCCAGGAAAGCATCTAAAACACATTTTAACAACTTTCAATTCGTCCTCGGCGTTGTTTTTATTGTCATTGGTGCAATGAATAGCACGGCTGTTTGGTTTATGTTGATTTTGGCGTACTCTTTATCGGCTTAAAAGGCTTTGAGATTTCAGGCGTGGATATAGCTGAGCGAGCACCTTGGCGAAAAAAACAAATGATTATGGTGGAGACGGCGGCAAAAGAACCTAAAAATGGCAAACGGTTTAAACGCCGCTGGTTTGCCAACGAACGCATTGGTAACAATATCTATGAATGGGACGATATCAATATTGATTTAATCTCTGGGGACACCATTATTGATTTAGGTAATACGCTACTACCGAAAGAAGACAATATTATTATTATTCGTAAAGGTTTTGGCCGCACGCGAATTCTAGTGCCGTTAGGTGTAGCTATTTTGTTAGAACATTCAACTTTTTACGGAACGGTACGTTTTGAAGAAGAAAAATATCAATTGAAAAACGAATCATTAAAAATTTACAGCAATGATTATGATACCAATCTTCGTCGTTTGAAAATTATGACGAACACTTTAGTAGGAGATGTTGAGGTGATCCGTGTATGACCGATCGGATTTCAAGACGCATGATTTCATTATATGCGTCCCTTAGCACCTTTATTGTTATCTTAATTACATTGTTTTCATATTTTCATTCGATTAAACAAAACCGGTGGTTATTAGAGCTTCTTCAGAGAAAAGTCTTTTATTTACCACTAATTGTGCACATTGTTCTCATATCCTTACTAATAGGCTTATTGACCTTTTTACTGATTTCATTGGTTCAAAAAGGGCAATATGGACGGATTGAAGAAAAACTTCGGTTATTGGCCAACGGTAATTATGAAAGTCCAGTCTTAAACAAACCAACGACCAGTGAAAATCAAGACCATTATCTAACCGAAGTCGAACAAGATATTTGGTCGATTAAAAATAAATTATTAGAGATGTCTAAAGAATTGCAATTATTAAACAGTCGACCGCAATTAATGGATGGGCAAACAAAAGAAGAAATTTTAGAGAACGAGCGGCATCGTTTGGCGCGGGAGTTGCATGATTCAGTCAGTCAACAACTTTTTGCAGCCATGATGATGTTGTCTGCATTAAATGAACAAGCACAACGAACAGAAACCCCGGAACCATATCGTAAACAACTAGCCATGGTGGCAGAAATCATTAATGCCTCCCAATCGGAAATGCGCGCGCTACTATTGCACTTGCGTCCTATCAGTCTAGAAGGAAAAAGTTTGCGTAAAGGTATTGAACAATTACTGAAAGAACTACAAACAAAAATTAAAATTGAATTGATTTGGGATGTTGAAGATGTTCATTTAAATAGCAGCATTGAGGATCATCTTTTCCGAATTGTGCAGGAGTTACTTTCAAATACCTTAAGACATGCCAAAGCAAAGGAATTAGAGGTATACTTACACCAAGTCGATAAAAACGTGTTATTGCGTATTGTTGATGATGGTGTCGGCTTTGATATGAAGGAACAAAGTAATAAAGCCGGTAGTTATGGCTTAAATAATATTCGAGAACGTGTTGTCGGCATGGGCGGTACAGTTAAAATTATTAGTTTTAAAGGGCAGGGAACCAGCGTTGAAATTAAAGTTCCTGTCATAAAGGAGGAAACTGCAAGTGATCAAAGTAATGTTAGTGGATGACCATGAAATGGTCCGTTTAGGCGTTTCATCATATTTATCTATTCAAGAGGATATAGAAGTCGTAGGCGAAGCAGAAAACGGTAAGATTGGCTATGAAAAAGCATTGGAACTACGTCCAGATGTTATTTTGATGGATTTGGTAATGGAAGAAATGGACGGCATTGATTCAACAAAAGCGATCTTGAAAGATTGGCCAGAAGCCAAGATTATTATTGTGACGAGTTTTATTGATGATGAAAAAGTGTATCCGGCGATTGAAGCTGGTGCAGCGGGCTACCTATTAAAGACATCAACAGCACATGAGATTGCTGATGCAATTCGGGCGACTTATCGCGGAGAGCGTGTGTTGGAACCTGAAGTGACGCATAAGATGATGGAACGGTTAACAAAAAAACAAGAGCCGGTGTTGCACGAAGATTTGACAAACCGGGAACACGAAATTTTAATGTTGATTGCACAAGGTAAAAGTAATCAGGAAATAGCTGATGAACTCTTTATCACTTTGAAAACAGTTAAAACACATGTTTCAAACATTTTAGCAAAACTAGATGTGGATGATCGGACCCAAGCGGCGATTTATGCTTTTCAACATGGTTTAGCCAAATAAATATCAGATAAATCCATAAATAAATTCTAGGAAATCCTTCTAGGAATTTATTTATGGATTTGTTATACTAATTTTAACGAACAGACAGGAGCGGTCAGAAGAAATGAAACAAAATTTTGCAATTATTGGTTTAGGACGTTTTGGCGGCAGCATATGCCAAACTTTGGTGGAAGCTGGTCAAGAAGTTTTGGCCATTGACAGCAGTGAAGACCGTGTCAATGAATATATGAATATTGCAACGCATGCAGTGGTGGCTAACGCCCAAGATGAAATGACGTTGCGTTCTTTAGGGATTCGGAATTTTGATCACGTAGTGGTGGCAATTGGTGAAGATATTCAAGCGAGTATTTTAGTGACACTAATGGTTAAAGAGATGGGGGTTCCCAATGTCTTGGCCAAAGCAGTCAATGAATATCATGCCCGTGTCTTAGATAAAATTGGGGCAGACATGGTCGTTCACCCAGAGCGGGATATGGGCATTCGAATTGCTCACAAACTTGTTTCACGCAATATTTTAGATTATATTGAATTATCTAGCGAATTTTCATTAGCTGAGGTTCGGGTCACCAATCCTAAATTTTACAATAAAACCTTAGCAGAATTAAATTTCCGTCAGCGATTTGGTTTAACTGTGGTAGCGATTCGCCGCTCGAAAACAGAAGTAATTGCTTCGCCAGATGCTTCTGAAATTGTTCGAGAAAACGACAATTTATTAGTTATCGGTGATACCGCAGACGTGGATTTATTAGATGAAAAAATGAATGGCTAAGCACTTTATTCTCTAAAAGCACTGCGCTGTGCTACAATAAATGGCGACAGAGATGTGAAGGAGGAACAAAGAATGAAATTAGAAGTGACACCGAAAGCCCAACAATGGTTTAAAGAAGAAACCGGGGTTCAGCCTGAGACAGGCATTCGTTTTTTCGGAAAAATTTACGGAAAAACACCTGTTCATGATGGTTTTTCCATTGCGATGTCTGTAGAAGCGCCAGATGAGCCAATGATTAAAGAGAACCTAGATGGGATTACCTATTTTATTGAAGAAACAGATGATTGGTTCTTTAAAGGGTATGATTTGATTGTTGATTATGATGAAAAGAATGATGAACCGCGTTATCAATTTGAAGCAAACCAAGAAGATTTAACAAAATAATTTTAGTGCTAAACAAAAGAGGCTGAAGTAGTGCGTAGGACTATTTCTGTTGCTTTCGTTTAACCGCTAGTCAGCCTGAGAAAAAATCGTTTTGGATTTTTTCTCAGGTTCTTTCTATTTAAGTTATTTTAGTTGGATATCGTTATTTAATAAGGCTATTATATGGTATAATGATAATTAACTGAAGTGTGGAGGAAATAAAATGTTATCAATTGTTGTCCCTTGTTATAATGAGGAAGCAGCGATTCCGCTGTTTTTGAAGAAGTAGAAAAATTAGCCAGAAACTGTCTCATTCAGTAGAATATATATTTGTGAATGATGGCTCAAAAGACAATACGTTAGCTGTTTTAAGACAGCTTTATCGCGAACATCCAGAGAAGGTCCGTTATCTTTCTTTTTCACGAAATTTTGGGAAAGAAGCGGGCTTATACGCTGGTTTAAAAGAAGCAACAGGTGACTTAGTGACAGTCATGGACGTTGATTTACAAGACCCGCCTGAGTTATTACCTCAAATGATTGAGATGATTGAAACCAGTACAGATTTAGATTGTGTTGGCACACGACGCATAACAAGAGACGGCGAACCGCCCATTCGTAGCTTTTTTGCACGGATGTTCTATAAACTCATTAATCGAATTGCTGAGACGGAAATGGTGGATGGTGCCCGTGACTTTCGTGTCATGACCCGGCAAATGGTCGATGCGATTTTAGAGTTATCTGAGTATAATCGTTTCTCAAAAGGGATTTTTAGTTGGGTCGGCTTTAAAACAGAATATATTGAATTTAAAAATCGAGAACGAATTGCTGGAGAAACCTCTTGGTCTTTCTGGAGTCTATTAAGTTATTCAATTGACGGGATTGTCAATTTTTCAGAAACACCATTGAATATTGCTTCATACGTTGGCGCCTTTTCGTGTATTGGTTCTGCACTAGCAATGTTAGTGATTATCTTTCGAACATTAGTTAATGGTGATCCAACGAGCGGCTGGCCTTCAATGGTTTGTATTGTACTTTTTGTAGGTGGTTTGCAACTATTATGTTTAGGAATTATTGGCAAATATATCGGTAAAATTTTCTTAGAAACGAAAAAACGACCAATTTATATTGTAAAGGAATCAGAAAAAGATTCTAAAAAATAACCAAAAAAGCAGAGAAAAATTCTCTGTTTTTTTGTTGTGCATTAAAAAAAGTGTGAATAGACTTTTCAGAAAAACAACATTTTTTACATAAAAAATACATTAACTTTACCTATTTTTATCTTAATGAAACAGCTTTGCTCTCGCGGTTGCAAGAAATAAATGTTAAAATCAAAAGGTATGCTATTAAATGTTTTTTTGGAGGTTGGGTCATGATAGAAGTTATCGACTTGAAAAAAGTATTCGATAATGGGTTTGAAGCGTTAAAATCGGTCAATTTTACGATTGAGCAAGGGGACTTGGTTTGTTTGTTAGGACCAAGTGGGTGTGGGAAATCCACAATTTTAAACTTAATTGCAGGTTTATTGCATCCAAGTGATGGAGATATTCAGTTTCGACAGCAATCGGTTGTCAAAACAGCACCAAAAGATCGGAACATCGGGTTCGTTTTTCAAAACTATGCCTTATATCCACATATGACTGTTCTAGAAAACGTAATGTTTCCTTTGACGGTAGGAAGTAAGAAAGTTCCCAAGGCAGAGGCACAAGCTATTGCCGAAGAATATATGAAACTAACGAATATTGAAGAGTTAAGCCATAAAAAGCCAGGCACACTTTCTGGTGGTCAACAACAGCGTGTTGCGATTACCCGGGCGTTAGTTCAAAAACCAGATGTTTTATTATTAGATGAGCCTTTAAGTAACTTGGATGCACGTTTGCGTTTGAAAATTCGTGAAGAAATCCGCCGCTTGGTGAAAGAAGTAGGGATTACAACAATCTTTGTAACGCACGACCAAGAGGAAGCGCTATCAATCAGTGATAAAATTATTTTATTAAACGAAGGGGTTATTCAACAAAATGATGAACCTCAAAACCTTTACTTAGAACCAAATAACTTATTTGTTGCTCAGTTCATAGGTAACCCAATTATTAATTTATTGTCTGTTGAAGTGAAAGACGGCAAAATGTACCACAAAAGTTTTGAAATTCCGCTTGAGCGTTTTGAGCAAGCACGCTTTAAAATGCCAATGACTGATGGGAAATATACGTTTGCTTCTCGTCCGGAAGATGTGGTACCAGCTGAAACAGGTCTCTTTACCACAACGACAGATTTAGTGGAATTGATTGGTCGAGAACGTATTTTACGATTTACATTAGGAAATGAACAAGTGAAATCAATTGTAAGTGTAGAAGAAGCGATTGAAGAAGGAGACACTTTATCTTTTGATTTTTCATATAAAAAAGTATTTATCTTTAACGAAGCGGGAGACCGGGTTTACTAATGAAAAAATACAATCCAGAAAATCAACCAAAAGCATGGCTCTTCCTTCTGCCATCATTAGGAATCATTTTACTGTTTAGCGTTTATCCACTGTTTCGTTCTTTGTGGATGAGTTTCCAAAAAGGTTCCTTAATTAACCAACGCTACGCTGGTTTAGAAAATTATCAACGTGTATTGAATGATCCAATCTTCTATAAAGCGTTAAAAAATACAGCGCTCTATGCATTTGCTGTGGTACCGATTGCCTTGATAATTTCCCTAGCAATTGCTTGGATTATCTTTGAAAAAGTTAAACATAAGAGTTTCTTTGAAACGATTTTCTTTATGCCTTATGTAACGAGTACGATTGCCATTGGGATTGTCTTCCGTTACTTCTTTAATGGCGATTATGGAATTGTCAATTACGTCTTAGGCTTTTTCGGCATTCCTTCTGTCAACTGGCTAGATAATGTTCAAATGAGTATGCCAACATTGATTATTTTTGGGGTTTGGACGAGTTTAGCATTTAATATTATTATTTTGTTGGCTGGGTTGAGAAATATTGATGAAGAACATTTTAAAATTGCAAAAATGTTTGGCGCCTCAGACGGCGAAATTTTCCGACGTATTACGTTTCCGCAGCTAGTCCCGACCATTGCCTTTTTATTAACGGTCAACTTAATTGGCGCCTTTAAAGTTTATACACAAGTTTATGCTTTATTCGGTGGCCGTGCGGGGATTGCCAATAGTGCCACAACCGCAGTGTACTATATTTATGACAAATTCCACATTGCAGGACGTCCCGGAATTGCGATGGCCGCCACAGTGATTTTATTTGTGATTATTTTAGTGGTCACTTTCTTACAAAATAAACTCTTAAAGAAAGTGGGGCAATAAGCCAATGAAAAAAGTTTTAACGATTATCGCATTTGTTTTCTTAGGCATTTTAGCCGTTATTACGTTATTTCCATTTGTCTATATGATTTTAGCTGGTTTAATGAGTTACTCTGAAGCGACCAGCATGCCGCCAACCATGTTTCCGAAACAACCACAATGGCAAAACTACACAGAGGTCTTTCAAAAAGCACCCTTTCTTCGGTATTTCTTGAACACAGTCTTTGTTTCAGGCGTTACAACGATTGCTACGGTAGTCACCGCCGTGTTAGCTTCATTCGCATTAACGAGTTTGAAGTTCCGTTTTAAAAATGTGGTCATTGCTTTGATGATTTCGTTGTTAATGGTTCCGTATGAATCTATTATTTTTACCAATTATCAAACGATTGCGCAATTAGGTTTGTTAAATACTTACAGCGCCTTAATTATTCCATTTTTAACTAGTATTTTTTATATTTACTATTTAAACGGTTATTTAAAAGGTATTCCTGATACTTTTTACAAGGCTGCCAAAATTGATGGCGCTAGTGATTTAGAATATATTTGGCGTATTTTAGTACCAATGTCAAAACCAGCGTTGGTAACAGTAGGGATTTTAACATTTATTTCTAGTTGGAATTCTTTCTTGTGGCCATTGTTGGTGACGAACGAGAAAAAATACCGTCTATTGAATAATGGACTATCGGCCTTTGCGACAGAGAGCGGTAGTGACGTACATTTACAAATGGCTGCTGCAACATTAACCGTTATTCCAATTTTAATTATTTACTTGATTTTCAGAAAAGAAATTATCAGAGGAGTTGCAAAAAATGGAATCAAAGGCTAAAACAACTGTGACTTTTCACAGTGGCATTTTAACAATTGGAGGAACCGTGATTGAAGTGGCGTATAAAGATGCCCACATCTTCTTTGATTTTGGTACAGAATTTCGACCAGAATTAGATTTGCCTGATGATCACATTGAAACCTTAATTAATAATCGTTTAGTGCCAGAATTAAAAGACTTATATGATCCACGTTTAGGTTATGAATATCATGGTGCAGAAGACAAAGACTATCAACACACCGCTGTTTTCTTATCTCATGCCCATTTAGATCATTCACGCATGATTAATTATTTAGACCCAGCTGTTCCGTTGTACACCCTAAAAGAAACGAAAATGATTCTAAATAGTTTAAATCGAAAAGGTGATTTTTTGATTCCATCACCGTTTGAAGAAAAGAATTTTACCCGAGAAATGATTGGTCTTAATAAAAACGATGTGATTAAAGTTGGCGAAATTTCAGTGGAAATCGTGCCTGTTGATCATGATGCGTACGGTGCTTCGGCATTACTGATTCGCACGCCTGACCATTTCATCACATACACAGGTGATTTGCGCTTACATGGCCATAATCGTGAAGAGACTTTAGCTTTTTGTGAAAAAGCCAAACATACTGAATTATTAATGATGGAAGGCGTAAGCATTAGCTTCCCAGAACGTGAACCAGATCCAGCCCAAATAGCGGTTGTCAGTGAAGAAGATCTTGTTCAGCACTTGGTTCGTTTAGAACTAGAAAACCCGAATCGACAAATTACCTTTAATGGTTATCCAGCAAACGTGGAACGTTTTGCTAAGATTATTGAAAAGTCACCACGTACAGTCGTTTTAGAAGCAAATATGGCTGCGTTGTTACTTGAAGTATTTGGAATAGAAGTTCGTTATTATTATGCTGAATCTGGTAAAATACCAGAATTGAATCCAGCGTTAGAAATCCCGTATGACACGTTACTAAAGGACAAAACAGACTATTTGTGGCAAGTTGTGAACCAGTTTGACAACCTCCAAGAAGGTAGTTTATACATTCACAGTGATGCACAACCGTTAGGGGACTTTGATCCACAGTATCGCGTGTTTTTAGATTTGTTGGCTAAAAAAGACATTACTTTTGTCCGCTTAGCTTGTTCAGGACATGCAATTCCAGAAGATCTGGATAAAATTATTGCATTGATTGAACCTCAAGTATTGGTTCCAATCCATACGTTAAAACCAGAAAAACTGGAAAACCCGTATGGTGAAAGAATATTGCCAGAACGTGGCGAGCAAATTGTTTTATAAATTTTTTAAGGGAGAAAAAATGAAGTTCAAAACTCTAGCAACAACAGTGTTAGCAACCGCAGCTATTTTCGCATTGGGGGCTTGTGGTAACGGTAATGGGGCCAAAGAATCAAACGATATTGTGAAAGAAGTGAAGGAAGATACGACAATCACTTTCTGGCATGCAATGAATGGGGTTCAAGAAGAAGCGTTAACAAAATTAACGAAAGACTTCATGAAAGAAAATCCAAAAATTAAAGTGGAATTACAAAATCAATCTGCTTACCCTGATTTACAAGCCAAAATCAATTCGACTTTAACTTCACCAAAAGATTTACCAACAATTACGCAAGCGTACCCAGGCTGGTTATGGAATGCTGCACAAGATGAAATGTTAGTGGACTTAAAACCATATATGGATGATGACACAATCGGCTGGAAAGATGCAGAGCCAATTCGTGAAGTATTGTTAGACGGCGCCAAAATCGACGGCAAACAATACGGCATTCCATTTAATAAATCGACAGAAATGTTATTCTATAATGCTGATTTGTTGAAAGAATATGGTGTTGAAGTACCGAAAACATTAGAGGAATTAAAAGAAGCTTCTAAAACAATTTACGAAAAATCCAACAAAGAAGTCGTTGGTGCTGGTTTTGACTCGTTAAATAACTATTACGCAATTGGAATGAAAAACAAAGGCGTTGATTTTAATAAAGACTTAGATTTAACAAGCAAAGATTCACAAGAAGTCGTGGACTATTACCGTGATGGTATCGAAGCAGGTTACTTCCGCACAGCTGGTTCAGATAAATATTTATCTGGCCCATTTGCAAACAAAAAGGTAGCAATGTTTGTCGGTAGTATTGCTGGTGCTGGTTTTGTTCAAAAGATGCTGAAGCTGGTGGCTATGAATACGGTGTTGCACCACGTCCTGAAAAATCAACTTACAACAAGGAACAGATATTTATATGTTCGATAGTGCTACGCCAGAACAACGGACAGCGGCATTTGAATTCATGAAATTCTTAGCTACTCCTGATTCACAATTGTACTGGGCACAACAAACAGGTTATATGCCAATTTTAGAATCTGTTTTACACAGTGATGAGTACAAAATTCTAAGACAACCAAAGTACCTGCACAACTTGAAAACGCAGTAAAAGATTTATTCGCTATCCCAGTAGAAGAAAATGCTGATTCAGCCTATAATGAAATGCGGACAATTATGGAAAGTATTTTTGCTTCATCAAATAAAGACACGAGAAAATTATTGAAAGATGCAACATCACAATTTGAACAAGCATGGAACCAATAATCAATAAATAAACAGACGTGGGAGGTTGGGATCTGAGTCGTTATGGCTCGTGTTCTAACCTTCCTGTTCTTTTGGGCGGAAGAAGGAGAGAAACAAAATGCAAATAAAAATTTTAGCAACAAGTGATATGCATGGGTACATTATGCCAACAAGTTATAGTGAAAAAAAGATGGATTTACCTTTTGGAACCGCAAAAGCAGCAACCATGCTGAAAAAGTTACGGGGGTCTGCCAAAGGACCAGTTTTCAAATTGAAAATGGGGATTTTATTCAAGGTTCGCCGCTTAGTTACTACGTAAGAAAAGCAGAAACACATTCAGTGGCTGCCATCACTAAAATCATTAATCAAATGAATTATGATGTTAGCATTTTAGGTAACCATGAATTTAATTACGGTTTAGATTATTTAAAGGAAACGATTGCCAGTTATCAACAGCCAGTTTTAGCTGCCAATATTCTTGGTAAAGATGGACAACCTTATTTCGGTCAGCCGTATGTCATCATAGAAAAACAAGGGGTTAAAGTAGCCATCCTTGGCGTGACGACTCAATATATTCCTCATTGGGAACAGCCGGCAACAGTCAAAGATTTAACGTTTAAAAGTGTCGTTGAAACAGCGGCGGAATACGTGCCAAAACTGCGGGAAGAAGCGGATCTAGTTGTTGTCGCTTATCATGGCGGTTTTGAAAAAGATTTAGAAACAGGGGAACCCACGGAATTACTAACAGGAGAAAATGAAGGCTACGATTTATTGGAAAAAGTTCCTGGGATTGATGCCTTAGTCACTGGTCACCAACATCGAGAAATTGCTACAAAACTGAATGGAATACCTGTGATTCAACCAGGTTTTCGAGGAGCTTTCGTTGGAGAAATTACTTTAGAAATTGAACCTATGGCTAAAGGCTATCACGTTATTGGAAGTGACGCAGCTATTCATCCTGTTGGAAACGAACAACCAGATACAGAAGTTTTAGCTTTGACAACAGCGTTACATGACGAGGTAGAAGAGTGGCTTGATCAACCAGTGGGAAATGTGGAAGGGGATATGACGATTCAAAATCCGAATGCCGTACGCCTCAAAGAACATCCATATATAGAATTTATTAATAACGTCCAAATGGCTTCAAGCGGAACGGATATTTCAGGGACTGCACTTTTTAACAATGAAGGCAAAGGGTTTAATAACCAAATTACGATGCGCGATATCATTACCAACTACATTTATCCAAATACCTTGGCTGTATTGCGTGTCACTGGACAAGACCTCCGTGAAGCGTTAGAACAAAGCGCTACTTATTTTGTGTTAGAAAAAGGCCAACCAATTTTCAACCCGAAATATGTCGATCCAAAACCACAATACTATAATTATGATATGTATGAAGGCATTGAGTATACGCTTGATTTAAGACAACCGTTTGGTGAAAGAGTGACGAAACTTAATTATCATGGCAAAGCAGTGCAAGCAGAAGATGTTTTGGAAATCGTGACAAATCAATACCGAGCAGTCGGTGGCGGAAACTATCAAATGTTCCAACCTGAAAAAATTATTCGAGAAATTCAAATTGATATGACGGAACTGATTGCAGAATATTTAAAAAAACATCCAATCATTCAAGCGTCGACAAATGATAACTTCAAGGTTATCTGGTAAAAAATAGCAAAAAAAGCCTTCAACCATACAATTACTTGAAAGATGGTTGAAGGCCTTTTTTGAGTTAATAGCCTTTTTTTTTAAGGAAACTTGGTTTTTGACGAGGGTCTGATCCGTCACAAATTGATTTAAGTTTGGAATAAAAATCGCCAGTAATTTTGATTTGAACTTCGGTGTCATGCCAGAAATATGAGGTGTTAATAAAACATTCTGCATCTCCCATAAAGGGCTATCTTCGGGAAGAGGTTCTTCTTCAAAGACATCTAAGGCAGCAAAAGCAATGGTTTTATTGTTTAAGGCAGTTATCAAATCGTTCGTTGCTACTGAGGCGCCTCGACCAACATTTACGAAAATTGTTTCAGGAGCCATTTTTTCAAAAAGTGCCTGATTGTATAAATGTTTTGTTGTTTCAGTCAAAGGAAGAATGTTCACAACAATGGACATTTCATGGATAATTTTACTCATATTCTTCTGTGAATAGCATTCAATGAAGCCTTCCGTCACATGTCCAGAGGTATTCACGCCATAAACTTGAAGATTTAAACCTTTAGCAAATTTAGCTAATTGTTGTCCGATTTGCCCGGTGCCTACGATTAACATTTTTGCCCAGAAAGTTGTTGATAGGAAGGGGCTGTTTGATTCCATGTGTGTTGCATTTGTTGTTGGATACTTTCTTGCAGTCCGCGGGTATGTGCTAATAAAACGCCTAAAACATGTTCTGAGATAGAAACACTATGGATTCCGCTACCATTAGACAACAGAATGCCTTTTTCTCTTAATTTATCAAAATCCATATAATCAGCACCAGCAGAAATGAGCTGAATCCATTTTAGGTGACTAGTATCAGATGCTAATAAACGCGGACCAATTTCTTTATGCCAGCCTAACATAATTTCGATGGCCTCTTCTTCAGCAGATGATAAATGATCGGTAGATGTTTTAACTAGATAATTGGGTGCCACAGCTTTCACTTGTTCCAGTTGTTCTTCGTTGAATACTTCATTTAAATAAATAATTGGTTGGTTCATCTTTCTTCCTCCTAGCACTTTTTATTGTATCAAAAATAAATTTAAAAGAGAAAAGAAAGGCTTTTCAGTAAAGCAGAAAGCCAAGGACAAAAATCCGATTTAGATTTTTGTCCTTGGCTTAAAAACTGCTAAAGTCCAGTGCTAACCTTATTTAGGTACGCCGTTTTCAAATAAACTTGTACTATGAACTGGTTGACGTCGAGCATCGGGCCGTAAGTAATGTAAAGCATTATTTACGGCAGTAGGTGCCTCACCAAAGCCTGTAGCGATTAATTTCACTTTTCCCTCATAGGAACAGATATCCCCTACAGCGTATACACCAGGAATGTTAGTTGACATATCGGAATGAACATTAATAGCATTTCTAGAAACGTCTAATCCCCATTCTTTGAGGTGTGTTAAAGAAGAAGTGAAGCCATAATTGATAATTAAATCATCCAGAGGGAGATCCAATGTTTGGTCACCTTTTGTCTCCGTTAATTGGATGCCTGTGAACGTTTCGTTTTCCTTTAAAATATCACTAATGATATAGGGAGTTCTGATAGAAACACTAGATTTTTCCAGTTGTTCCACGCTATGTTCGTGGCCGCGAAATTGTGGGCGACGATGGATAATAGATACTTCTTCTGCGACGTTTTCTAGCATTAAAGCCCAGTCAATTGCGGAATCGCCGCCACCAGCAATCGCAACTTTTTTGCCAGCGAATTTTTTCATGTCAGTCACATAATAATGGATTGACTCACCTTCAAAGGCTTCAACATTTTCGATAGCTAAACGTCGAGGTTGGAAAGCGCCGTTACCAATCGCAAAGATAACCGTTTTAGAATAATGTGTGCCTTTAGTTGTGTCTAAGCGCAAAGTCCATCTGCTTCCTGTGCAAGGTGTGTGACCTCTTCTTCCAAGCAAACATCGTGCTGAAATGGCTGCATCTGTTTTTCCAAATTGGCAATTAACTCACCGGCTTTAATAGCAGGGAATCCAGGAATATCATAAATATATTTTTCGGGATACAGCATTGTTAGCTGACCACCTAATTGCGGCAGGCTATCAATGATTTTCGTTTTCGCTTTACGAATTCCCGCATAAAAAGCGGCAAATAATCCAACAGGACCGCCGCCGATAATCGTTAAATCATAAATATCTTTTTCATCAGACATTTGAAAATTCCTCCTAATTCATTTAGGGTTGAGACAACTATTGATCGTTTTGCGAACACTTCACAAAATAGCACGGCTTTTCGAAAAAAGCAAGTTTGGCTAACGAATCAAAGCATTCTTTAATCATTGGAAAAAGATCATAGCAATTTTCAGCATTTTTCGATATGATGGAACTATAAAATAATTATCTAGGAGGATATTCTCATGTCACAATTTCCACAATTAGATTTAGAAAATGCTAAAGGCCCAAAAGCGGTCATTAAAACAAACCGAGGCGACATCACTGTTCAATTATTCCCATAACAAGCGCCTAAAACGGTTAAAAATTTTGTTGAATTAGCGAAAAGGGCTACTATGATGGCGTTATTTTCCATCGTGTGATTCCTGATTTTATGATTCAAGGCGGTGACCCAACCGGAACAGGAATGGGCGGCGAAAGTATTTATGGAGAAGCATTTGAGGATGAATTTTCTCGGGATGTTTTCAATTTGCGTGGCGCATTGTCAATGGCAAATGCTGGTCCTAACACAAATGGTAGCCAATTCTTTGTTGTTACTAATCAAAATGTTCCAGCTCAAATGATGAGTCAGTTAGAAGATGCTGGTTTTCCAGAAGAAATTATTGAAGCTTACAAACAAGGCGGAACACCTTGGTTAGACTTCCGTCATACTGTTTTTGGTCATGTTGTTGATGGTATGGATGTAGTGGATGAAATTGGTGGAGTCCAACGGGATGCCCAAGACCGTCCAACATTTGACGTCGTGATGGACACAGTTGAAATCATTGGTGAATAAGTTTAACCAATTGAAAAAGAGAGTACCAACGAGGGACAAATTCGTTGGTACTCTTTATTTTTTTCTTAAAACGACTAACTTTTTTTTAAAAGCATCCAAATCTCTTCTTTTAATTAAGTCTTTATAGGATACTGAGTTAAAGAATAGAAGGAGAGGAAGCAAATTTGTTAGAAAAATACAGATATCCAATGGCCTTGGCTTTGTTTGCAGTAATACTCCCATTTATAGGAACGTTTTTACGTATGTAGATCAGCAAGGAATCGTTCATGAACCAGGATTTTATACAATCAGGTATCTGGTTCGTCAGAGTTTATTGGAGAAAACAGCTTTAAAAACTAGGACAGCTTTACTTTGATACGTAAAAGGCCTTCTTCGAGTTTCTTTTGAACAAGCTAAGTTTAAACGCATGTGTTGAGAACCTTGGGGACCAAAACTAATTCCTGGATTTAGAACCACTTTCCCCTTATGAATTAAGGTATCGCGAAGTTCTCGATCCGTTAGTGAATAAGAACTAAAGTCTAACCATAAAAGATAGGTCCCTTCAGGCTCCATTACACGAACGCTAGGCAGCTCTTCACGGAAAAAAGAAAGGGCAAAATCAATATTTTCTTTTAAATAATCAAGTAATGCCGTTAGCCATTCCTCCCCTGTTTGATAGGCAGCTGCCGTTCCAACGTAGCCAAAAGTATTGATGCCGCCTTGATGATTTTTGTCTTGTAAAGATACGAAAGATTGCCGTAGTTTTTCATTAGGAATGAACAGCATTGAATTTTTAATCCCCGCTAAATTAAAGGTTTTCGTTGCTGCGGTTAAGGTAACAGTGAATTCCTTAAATGCATCATCAGCGACAGTGAAGGAAGTGAAGGTATGCGGTTTGAAAATCAAATCCTGATGAATTTCATCGCTAACCACAGTTACTTGGTGTTTTTGGCATAAACGGCCAATTGCCAGCAATTCTTCTTTTGTCCAAACACGTCCACCAGGATTATGGGGATTACAAAAAAGTAACAGTTTCACCTTTTCTTCGATTATCTGTTGTTCCATTTTAACCAAATCAACTTCATAATGTCCGTTAACTTCTAGTAAAGAATGGCGCACGAGTCTACGCTCATTTTGTTTTACCACATCTGCAAAGGGGGTAGACTGGATCACAAATCATGACAGAATCAGCAGGTGCTGTATACGCTTGAACGGTTGTGGCCAAACTGGGTACCACGCCACTATTAAACAAAATTTCTTCTTTTTCAACAATCAATTGATGGTGTTGCCGTTGCCAATCTTGAATTGCTTGATACAGTTCATTAGGTGCAACTGCATATCCTAGAATGCCCTGTTCAATAACTTGTGACAAGGCATCAAGAATAGGCTGATGTACTTTGAAATCCATATCAGCAACCCATAAAGGTAGTAAATCTTTTTCGTGGTAACTCGCTTCAACGGTGTCCCATTTAACACAATTCGTGTGGCGACGCTCAATGGTTTCATTAAAATTAAACATAAGATAACTCCTTTTCTTCTATATAAAGTCTTACTTCCTATAGTATAGTAGATTTTGCTTAAAAGATGAAACAATAGTTTTAACAACTAGGGAAGAAATAATGCACAAACGTTGAAAAAATGCTATTATTTTAAATGAGTAGAAACGGAAAAAGAAATTTATCGTATGAAAAGAGGAAATTTGATGAAGTACAAAATTGGTATGGTACTTTCTGGCACAATTACCGGACTTCAACCATATGGCGCATTTGTTTCTTTAGACGAAGAAACACAAGGACTGATTCATGTTTCGGAAGTACAAGCTGGCTTTACCAAAAATATCCATGGACTCTTAACCGTTGGACAAAAAGTAACCGTTCAAGTTATTGATGTTGATGAATATTCTCAAAAGATTAGCTTATCTTTACGAACCCTTGAAGACAAAGTTCATTCAGTGAACCATCGACGCAAAAAATATTTTACGGATAAGAATAAAAAAATTGGCTTTGCAACCTTAGACAAAGAACTTCCAGAATGGATTGATGAAGCAATGGATAAGTTGCTTGAAAAATAATTCTGTATTTTTTCAGAAAGTGTGTTACAATTTCTTTTGTTAGTGAATCTAAAAATTAATTGAGGTGGATGTCGTGTCTAACAAAAAAGTCGCTGGAACAATCATACTGAACTTAAACGATGGTAGTAAAAAATTTTTGATGCATCCAATAGGTGAAGCGATTGAGTTTGCGATGGCAAAAGTTTCTGATGAGATGACGGGTTTAGCTAGTATGCTACAATGGTTCAAAGAAGAGGTTCAATTGGACGTTACTTCAATTAGCTTAGTAGAATTAACTAACGCGCATATCAATAAAGAAAATGTTCCGCTGTTTGTCTTCGAGATGGATGAACAAGCACTTAAAAATGAAATGGATAAAGACTATACATGGGTAGCACCTGCAGAATTAAAAACGATTTGGTCAAAATATCATATTGAAGGTGTCCCAATGTTTTAAACAAAAAAGAAAGAATCTGTCGATAATCGAACAGATTCTTTCTTTTTTTATGTTGGACGTAAAAAAGTTAATCGAACTATTTCAAATATATGATTCAAATTGTTCGATTTTTAGTAAGGAATTAAACTGTTTTGATAGACAATTAGGATTTAAAAAGTTTAAAAACGAAATAATTGAAAAGAATGAAAACAGATTGAAAACTTCTTTTAATTTTTTGAAAAAAGTGTTGACCAAACATCAAAATCTTGATATATTATTACATGTCGCAAGGCGAGTCACACAGCTGAGCGATTCAGAAATCAATAATTAAATAACAATTCTTGATTTCAAATCTCTCGAAAAAGTTTGAAAAACAACAAAAAGTTGTTGACAAATAACAAACGAGATGATAAGATATAGAAGTTGTCACAACAGACAACAACAACCAAGCAAAACAACTTAAAAAACTTTTTCAAAAAAAGTTCTTGACATTCAAACGAAAGTTTGTTATGATATAAAAGTTGCTGCGAGGTAACGTAGACCTTTGAAAACTGAACAAAGAATAGACGAACCAAATGTGTAGGGCGTCTTGATTCAATTCAAGACAACAAACATTTTTAACAAGCAAGCAATATGCTAGCAAACAATTGAGCTTAACAATCGCAAGATTGTTCTAACTTTTATTATGAGAGTTTGATCCTGGCTCAGGACGAACGCTGGCGGCGTGCCTAATACATGCAAGTCGAACGCTTCTTTCCTCCCGAGTGCTTGCACTCAATTGGAAAGAGGAGTGGCGGACGGGTGAGTAACACGTGGGTAACCTACCCATCAGAGGGGGGATAACACTTGGAAACAGGTGCTAATACCGCATAACAGTTTATGCCGCATGGCATAAGAGTGAAAGGCGCTTTCGGGTGTCGCTGATGGATGGACCCGCGGTGCATTAGCTAGTTGGTGAGGTAACGGCTCACCAAGGCCACGATGCATAGCCGACCTGAGAGGGTGATCGGCCACACTGGGACTGAGACACGGCCCAGACTCCTACGGGAGGCAGCAGTAGGGAATCTTCGGCAATGGACGAAAGTCTGACCGAGCAACGCCGCGTGAGTGAAGAAGGTTTTCGGATCGTAAAACTCTGTTGTTAGAGAAGAACAAGGACGTTAGTAACTGAACGTCCCCTGACGGTATCTAACCAGAAAGCCACGGCTAACTACGTGCCAGCAGCCGCGGTAATACGTAGGTGGCAAGCGTTGTCCGGATTTATTGGGCGTAAAGCGAGCGCAGGCGGTTTCTTAAGTCTGATGTGAAAGCCCCGGCTCAACCGGGGAGGGTCATTGGAAACTGGGAGACTTGAGTGCAGAAGAGGAGAGTGGAATTCCATGTGTAGCGGTGAAATGCGTAGATATATGGAGGAACACCAGTGGCGAAGGCGGCTCTCTGGTCTGTAACTGACGCTGAGGCTCGAAAGCGTGGGGAGCAAACAGGATTAGATACCCTGGTAGTCCACGCCGTAAACGATGAGTGCTAAGTGTTGGAGGGTTTCCGCCCTTCAGTGCTGCAGCAAACGCATTAAGCACTCCGCCTGGGGAGTACGACCGCAAGGTTGAAACTCAAAGGAATTGACGGGGGCCCGCACAAGCGGTGGAGCATGTGGTTTAATTCGAAGCAACGCGAAGAACCTTACCAGGTCTTGACATCCTTTGACCACTCTAGAGATAGAGCTTTCCCTTCGGGGACAAAGTGACAGGTGGTGCATGGTTGTCGTCAGCTCGTGTCGTGAGATGTTGGGTTAAGTCCCGCAACGAGCGCAACCCTTATTGTTAGTTGCCATCATTTAGTTGGGCACTCTAGCGAGACTGCCGGTGACAAACCGGAGGAAGGTGGGGATGACGTCAAATCATCATGCCCCTTATGACCTGGGCTACACACGTGCTACAATGGGAAGTACAACGAGTCGCTAGACCGCGAGGTCATGCAAATCTCTTAAAGCTTCTCTCAGTTCGGATTGCAGGCTGCAA